>Ga0134126_10000071_pt1 | contig 125328 bp, 114 predicted proteins | sample KB31752_FD_96881 | JGI IMG/M metagenome (GOLD analysis project Ga0134126, IMG submission 96881) | Terrestrial soil microbial communities with excess Nitrogen fertilizer from Kellogg Biological Station, Michigan, USA - KB3-175-2 | ecosystem: Environmental > Terrestrial > Soil > Unclassified ... | reverse complement strand
GGGGATCGAAGCGGCGCGGGCCCGGCAGGGCTGGGGTCCCGGGGTGCGAGCGTCGCAGCGAGCACGCCCTGCCGAGCGTCAAGCGGGTGGCGCGGCGCAGCCGCGCCAGGCCCCGCGCCAGTCAAAGCCACGCGGGCGGACTTCCGCGATGCGATGCGCGACCGAGCGCGCCGATCGCTGGTCCGCGGTGATGAACTCGCATCCGCGAGCCTGCGCCAGCAGAAGCCCCGCTGGGTCCCGCGCCAGTCAATGTCCGTTGCGTTCCTTGCGCAGTTCTGCACCACCATCCGGAAACCGCCCCAGGCCGTGCCGGCCGTGCCTGCCGTGCCTGCCGTGCCGGCGGTGCCTTGCTATCATGGCCTCATGGAGTCCGCTTCCGCCGCATCCGATGCGGCATTCCAAGCGCGCATCGAGGCTGGCGTCAAGATCGAGCCCAAAGACGCCATGCCCGAGGCGTACCGCAAGACCCTCATCCGCCAGATCTCCCAGCATGCCCATTCCGAGATCGTCGGCCAGCTCCCCGAGGGCAATTGGATCAGCCGCGCTCCCACCCTGCAGCGCAAAGCCATCCTGCTGGCCAAGGTCCAGGACGAAGCCGGCCACGGCCTCTACCTCTACTGCGCGGCCGAGACCCTCGGCGTCTCGCGCGACCAGTTGATCGCCGAGCTGCTCAGCGGCAAAGCCAAGTACTCCAGCATCTTCAACTACCCCACCCTCACCTGGGCCGACATTGGTGCCATCGGCTGGCTGGTGGACGGCGCCGCCATCATGAACCAGATCCCCCTCTGCCGCTGCTCCTACGGCCCCTATGCCCGCGCCATGGTCCGCATCTGCAAGGAGGAGAGCTTCCATCAGCGCCAAGGCTTCGACATCCTCCTCGCCCTTTCCCGCGGCTCCGCCGCGCAGAAGGCCATGGCGCAAGACGCCCTCAACCGCTGGTGGTGGCCGTCGCTGATGATGTTCGGCCCGCCAGACGAGCAATCCGCCCACTCCGCCCAGTCCATGGCCTGGAAGATCAAGCTCATCTCCAACGACGGCCTGCGCCAGAAGTTCGTGGATCAAACCGTGCCCCAGGCCGAGTACCTCGGCTTGCGCGTACCCGATCCGGCGCTGAAATGGAACCCCGAGCGCGGCCACTACGACATCGGCCCCATCGCCTGGGAAGAGTTCAACGCCGTGATCCGTGGTCAGGGTCCGTGCAATCACGAACGCCTCGCCGCCCGCCGCCAAGCCCACGAGGACGGCGCCTGGGTGCGTGAGGCCGCGCTCGCCTACGCCGCCAAGCACCAGAAGCAGGACGCGGTCGCATGAGTGCCGTGCGGGATTGGCCGCTGTGGGAGGTCTTCATCCGCAGCCAGCACGGCGTTGCCCACAAGCACGTCGGCAGCCTGCACGCGGCCTCCGCCGAAGCCGCGCTCTGCGCCGCCCGCGACGTCTACACCCGCCGCCACGAAGGCGTCAGCATCTGGGTGGTGCCCTCGGCGGCGATCACCGCCAGCTCCCCCGGCGAACGCGAGCCCCTGTTCGAGCCCGCCAACAACAAGGTCTATCGCCATCCCGGCTTCTTCCAGGTGCCGCCGGAGGTGAAGAATCTCTGAGCGCGCCATGTTCGACATCGCCCTGTTCATGGGCGACACCGACCTCATCCTCAGCCAGCGGCTGGGCGAGTGGTGCGGGCACGCCCCCGTGCTTGAAGAGGATTTGGCGCTCGCCAACACCGCCCTCGATCTCCTCGGCCAAGCCCGGTTGTGGCTGAGCCTGGCCGGCGAGCTCGAAGGCCGCGGCCGCTCCGAGGACGATCTCGCCTTCCTGAGCGATGCCGGCGAGTTCCGCAACCTGCTGTTGGTGGAACAGCCCAACGGCGACTACGCCCAGACCATGCTGCGGCAATACTTCTTTGACACTTGGCATCAACTCGAGCTGGCGCGCCTGGGCCAAGCCGCCGGCCGAGTGGCCGAGATCGCCGCCAAGGCCGCCACCGAAAACGCCTACCACGTCCGCCGCAGCCGCGACTGGGTGTTCCAAATGGGCGACGGCACCGAGGAGAGCCACAGCCGCGCCCAGGCCGCCGCCGACCGGCTCTGGCCCTACGCCGGCGAGATGTTCCATGGCGACTCCGGCCCCCTGCGCGCGCCCTGGATCGAGGAGGTGCGCGCCACCTTCGCCCAGGCCACGCTCGAGGTCCCGGCGGCCACCTGGGCCCACCGCGGCGGGCGCGACGGCATTCACACCGAAGCCCTCGGCCATCTGCTGGCCGAGATGCAGTTCCTCCAGCGCGCCTACCCGGGGGCTCGATGGTAAGCGTGGCCCGAGTCTGGGATTGGCTGCGCCAAGTTCCCGACCCCGAGCTGCCATTCGTTTCGGTCGTGGATTTGGGCATCGTCCGCGAGCTCGCCTGGCGCGGTCAGCAGTTGGCCGTCGCCCTCACCCCGACCTACTCGGGCTGCCCGGCGCAATCCGCGATTGCGCAAGCGATCGAGTGCATCCTGCGCGCCCATGGCGTCGAAGACCTCCGGCTCGAGACCCGCCTCGCGCCGGCCTGGTCCTCCGACTGGATCACGGCGCGGGGCAGGGAACAGCTGCGCGCCGCCGGCATCGCCCCGCCGCCCAAGCTCGTGCAGATCGCCGCCGCGGTCGCCTGCCCGCGCTGCGGCTCGCCCCGCACCGACTGCGTGGCCGCCTTCGGCTCGACCGCCTGCAAGGCGCTCTACCGCTGCCGCGAGTGCCGCGAGCCCTTCGATTACTTCAAACCTCATTAAAGAATGAGCCACTATCACACCCTGACCGTGGCCACGGTCGAACCCGAGACCCGCGACGCGGTGGTCGTCGGCTTCGACCTCCCGGCGGCGCTGCAGTCCACCTTTCGCTTCCTCGCCGGCCAGCACGTCAACCTGCGCGCCCAAATCCCCGGCGTGGGCGAACTGCGCCGGTCGTATTCGATCTGCTCCGCCCCCGGCGAAGCCCGCCTGCATATTGCCATCAAGCGCCATCCCGGCGGGGCGTTCTCGAACTGGGCCAACGACCATCTCCGCGCCGGCATGCCGCTCGACCTCATGCCGCCGGCGGGTTTGTTCCACCTGCCGCTCGATCCCGCCGCTGCCCGCCGCTACCTGGCGGTTGCCGCCGGCAGCGGCATCACGCCGGTGCTGGCGCTGCTGCAAGCCACCCTGCGGGACGAGCCCAAGAGTCAGTTCACGCTCTTCTATGGAAACCGCGCCTCGAGCTCGATCATGTTCCGCAACCTCCTGGCCGACATCAAGGACTCCTACCTCGAGCGCTTCTCCTTGGTCCACGTCATGAGCCGCGAGCAGCAGGACCTGGATCTGCTCAACGGCCGCTTGACCCCCGAAAAAGTCGAAGCCCTGCTCGGTCCCTGGGGCCCGCTCGAGGCCATGGATGCGGTGTTGATCTGCGGCCCCGGCAGCATGAACCGCGATCTCAGCCAAGCGTTGCTGCGCCGCGGCTATCCCAAGGCCCAGATCAGGGTCGAGCAGTTCGCCGCCTCGCGCCAAGGCGCGGCGCCGCTGGCCGCGCCTCCCGCCGCCGGCGAGCCGGTGTGCCAGGCCACGCTCATCCTCGATGGCCGCCATCACCGCTTCCCGGTCCTGCGCGGCCAGGAGAGCATCCTCGACGCCGGCCTGCGCGCTGGCCTGGACCTGCGCCACTCCTGCAAGAGCGGCGTCTGCGCCACCTGCCGTGCCAAACTAGTCGAAGGCGAAGTGGACATGGACGGGAACTTCGCGCTGGAAGATTACGAGATCGCCCGCGGCTATATCCTCACCTGCCAGAGCTTTCCGGTGACCGAGCGCGTGACCGTGGATTTCGACCAAGATTGAGGCACCTATGGCGACTGAGCTGTTCGAGAAGCACCGGGGAAGGCTGGAGCAGGCCGTGGCCGCCATCGAGCAGCGCGGCTACTGGACTCCATTCGCGGAAATGCCCAGCCCGAAGATCTATGGCGAAGGCGCCAACGATGCCGGCAAGGCCGCCTACGAGGCCCGCCTCGGCCAGCCGTTCGATCTGCATCAGCCCGGTGCCGGCCCCGCCGTGGGCCACGAGGTCTCGCCCTTCGGCCCCGCGCTCGGCATCCGCTATCCGTCGTCCGATCTCGATGCGCTGATCGGCGCCGCGGGCAATGCCGCCGCCTCCTGGCGGGCTGCCGGTCCGGAGGCCTGGGTCGGCGTCTCGCTCGAAATCCTCGCGCGCCTCAACCAGCGCAGCTTCGAGATCGCCTACGCCGTCATGCACACCACCGGCCAGGCCTTCATGATGGCCTTCCAGGCCGGCGGTCCCCATGCCCAGGACCGCGGCCTCGAAGCCGTCGCCTACGCTTGGCGGGAAATGAGCCGCATCCCCAAGACCGCCGTCTGGGAAAAGCCGCAGGGCAAGAATCCGCCGCTGAAGATGGAAAAGCGCTTCACCATCGCCCCGCGCGGCTTGGCGCTGGTCATCGGCTGCTGCACCTTCCCCACCTGGAACGGCTACCCTGGCCTCTTCGCCTCCCTCGCCACCGGCAACGCGGTGCTGGTCAAGCCGCATCCGGCGGTCATCCTGCCCTTGGCGATCACGGTCGAGATCGCCCGCCAGGTGTTGGCCGAGGCCGGCTTCGATGCCAACGTCGTCACCCTGGTCGCCCACGCCGCCGGCGACGACACCCCGCAGCGGCTGGCGCTCCGACCAGAGATCAAGATCATTGATTTCACCGGCAGCCCCGCCCACGGCGAATGGCTCGAGCGCAATGCCCGCCAAGCCCAGGTGTACACCGAAAAGGCCGGCGTCAACTCCGTGGTCGTGGACTCGACCGCCGACTTCGCCGGCCTCGCCCGCAACCTCGCCTTCTCGCTGGCCCTGTACTCGGGCCAGATGTGCACCGCGCCGCAGAACATCTTCATCCCGCGCGAAGGCATCGCCACCGCCGAAGGCCACCTCAGCTTCGAGCAGGCCGCCGGCGGCCTCGCGCAAGCGGTGGCCAAGCTGCTGGGCGACACTGCCCGCGCGGTCGAGATCCTGGGGGCGATCCAGAATCCCGAGATTCTGGCTCGCCTCGAGCAAGCCCGGCGCGCACCGGCCGAGAAGATCCTGCTCGACAGCGAGACCCTGGCCCATCCGCAATTCCCCGAAGCCCGCGTGCGCACCCCGCTGCTGCTCCGCGCCCGCCCCGGCGAAGAAGCCGATTTCCTGCGCGAAGTCTTCGGCCCGGTCGCCTTCGTCATCGCCACCGACTCCACCCGCCAGAGCCTCGAGCTGGCCGGCCGCGGCGCGCGCGACCACGGCGCCCTCACCTTCGCCGTCTACTCCACCGATGCCGCCGTGATCGAGCAGGCGCGCGGCATCGCCGCTGAAGCCGGCGTTTCGCTCTCGGAGAACCTCACCGGCGCCGTCTTCGTGAATCAATCCGCCGCCTTCAGCGATTTCCACGGCACCGGCGCCAACCCCGCCGCCAACGCCGCGCTCACCGATTCGGCCTTCGTGGCCAGCCGCTTCCGCGTGGCGCAGTCGCGCGCCCACGTGGCCTGATTCCCGCATGCCCATCTACGCCATCCACGGCATCACCCCGGTGGTGGACCCCGGCGCCTACGTCCACCCCACCGCCGTGCTCATCGGCGACGTGATCGTCGGGGCGGGCTGCTATGTCGGCCCCTGCGCCTCGTTGCGGGGCGATTTCGGGCGGCTGATCCTCGAGCCCGGCAGCAATCTGCAGGACACCTGCGTGATGCACGGCTTCCCCGGCGAAGACACCGTGGTCGCCGAGGACGGCCACGTCGGCCACGGCGCCGTCCTGCACGGCTGCCGCATCGGCCGCGGCGCCATGATCGGCATGAATGCCGTCGTCATGGACGGCGCCGTGGTTGGCGAGCGCGCCATCATCGCCGCCATGAGCTTCGTCAAGGCCGCCATGGAAATTCCGGCGCGCCACTTGGCGCTGGGCGTGCCCGCCAAGGTGGTGCGCGAACTCTCGCAGCAGGAGCTGGCTTGGAAAGATGAAGGCACCCGCGCCTACCAGGAGCTCGCCCGCCGCAGCGCCGCCAGCCTGGTCCCGGCCACGCCCCTGCTGGCGCCCGAGCCGGGCCGCCGCCGCATTCCGGTGGAAAAATTTGAGCCGCTCTATAAACTGGAAGCGCGATGAGCTATCAAGAGATCCTCGTCTCCACCGAGGGCCGCGTCGGCATCATCACCCTGAACCGCCCGGCCGCCATGAACGCCCTTTCCAGCCCGCTCATGCGCGAAGTCGGTGACGCGCTTGATGCCTTCGAGTCCGATCCGGGAATCGGCGCCATGGTTCTGACCGGGAACGAGAAAGCCTTTGCCGCCGGCGCCGACATCAAAGAGATCAAGGACGCGGGGTTCAGCGATATTTTCCTCGCCGACTTTCCCGCCGGCCGCGCGGCGGCGTGGAAGCGGATCACCAGCATCCGCAAACCCATCCTCGCGGCGGTGGCCGGCTATGCGCTCGGCGGCGGCTGCGAGCTGGCCATGGCCTGCGATTTCATCCTCGCCGCCGACACGGCGGTGTTCGGGCAGCCCGAGATCTCGATCGGCACCATGCCGGGCGCGGGCGGGACCCAGCGCTTGGCGCGCGCCGTGGGCAAGTCCAAGGCCATGGAGATGTGCCTGACCGCCCGCCGCATGGACGCCGCCGAAGCCGAGCGCTGCGGCTTGGTCGCACGCGTGGTCCCGGCGGCGGAGTTGCTGGCCGAAGCGGTGAAGACCGCCGCCAAGATCGCCGCCATGTCGCTGCCGGCGGCCATGATGGTCAAAGAAGCCGTGAACGCCGCCTTCGAAATGCCGCTGGCCGAGGGCTTGCGCTTCGAGCGCCGCGCCTTCCAATCCACCTTCGCCACCGAGGACCGGCGCGAGGGCATGGCGGCGTTCGCGGAAAAGCGCAAGCCGAACTTTAAGAACCGCTAGGAACTGATGCAATACCAGCACATCCTGTTCACGTTCGATGCCGGGGTGGCGCGCCTGACCTTGAACCGCCCGGAGAAGCTCAACAGCTTCAACGCCGCCATGCACCTCGAGGTGCGCGAGGCGATCGCGCGCACGCGCGAGGGGCAAGCGCGCGTGCTGCTGATCACCGGCGCCGGGCGCGGCTTCTGCGCCGGCCAAGACCTCTCCGACCGCGCCATGGCCCCCGGGGAGCACTTTGATCTGGGCGCCTCCATCGAGCAGTATTATTCGCCGCTGGTGCGCAGCCTGCGCGCCCTGCCGCTGCCGGTCGTCTGCGCCGTCAACGGCGTCGCCGCCGGCGCCGGGGCCAATCTTGCCTTGGCCTGCGACCTGGTGCTCGCCACTCAGTCGGCGGTGTTCTACCAGCCCTTCTCGAAGCTCGGCCTGGTGCCCGACACCGGCGGCACCTTTTCGCTGCCGCGCCTCGCCGGCCCCGCGCGCGCCCTCGGCATGGCGCTGCTCGGCGAGAAGATTTCGGCTGCCCAGGCCGCCGATTGGGGCCTGATCTGGCGCGCCCTCTCCGACGCCGAATTCGCCGCCGCGGTCGAGGCGCTCGTCGCCCAGTTGGCGCAAGCGCCCACCCGCGGCCTCGCCCGCATCAAGCAAGCCGTCTATGCCGCCGCCACCTCAACGCTCGAGCAGCAGCTCGACCTCGAGCGCGACCTCAACCGCGAGCTTGGAGCTTCGGAGGATTACCGCGAAGGCGTCGCTGCGTTCCTTGAAAAGCGGCCGCCGAAGTTCACCGGCCGCTGAGGAAGCCAGGGAATAAAGGGATGGGGAACGCAACAGTCGCGGTGGCGGGGGCGGGGGCGATGGGCGGGGGGATTGCCCAAGTGGCCGCGGCAGCCGGCCACCCGGTGCTCGTCTATGACGCGCGCGCGGGCGCGGCCTCGGCGGCGGTTGCGCAGATCCGCGGCATGTTCGAGAAGCTTGCCGCCAAAGGCAGGATGACGGCGGCGGCCGCCGCCGAGGCCGGCGCGCGCCTGCGCGCGGCCGGCGCCCTCGCCGAGCTCGCGCCGGCCGCGGCCGTGATCGAGGCCATCGTCGAGGACCTCGCCGCCAAGCAGAAGCTGTTCGCCGAGGTTGAAAGCCTGGTGTCGGGCGAGTGCTTGCTGGCCACCAATACCTCCTCGCTTTCGCTGGCCGCCATCGCCCGCGCGCTGCGGGCGCCCAAGCGCCTGGTCGGCATGCACTTCTTCAACCCCGCGCCGCTCATGGAGCTGGTCGAGGTCGTCGGCACGTTGGTCACCGATCCGGAGGCGCTCGAGCGCACCGAAGCCTTGGCCCGCGCCTGGGGCAAGGCGCCGGTGCGCGCCCGCGCGACCCCGGGCTTCATCGTCAACCGCGTGGCCCGGCCCTTCTACGCCGAGGGGCTGCGCCTGCTTTCCGAGCAAGCCGCGGACGCGGCCACGGTGGACGCGGTGCTGCGCGAGGCCGGCGGATTCCGCATGGGGCCGCTCGAACTCACCGATCTGATCGGCCACGACGTCAATTTCGCCGTCACCCGCACCGTCTGGGAAAGCTTCTTCCACGATCCCCGCTTCACGCCCTCGCTGGTGCAGCAGGAACTGGTCGAGGCGGGCTGGCTCGGGCGGAAGTCGGGGCGAGGCTTCTATGACTACCGCGAAGGCGCAGCGCCGTCTCTGCCGCGCACCGAGGCGCCGCAACCCCGCCCCGACCGCGTCGCCCTGACCGGCTATCCCGACCTGGCCGCCGCGCTGGCGGCCCGCTTGCAATCGGGCGGCGTCGAGGTGGTACTGGACCCGCACCTGCCCACCGACTTGGTGCTGCACATCGGCGACGGCCGCACGGCCGCGGCGCTCGAAGGCCTCGCGGCCGGGAATGCCCGCCACCAGCCCACCGTGGTCGTGGATCTCGCCCTCGACTACGCCACCGCCCAACGGGTGGCGATCGCGGTCTCGCCCCGGTGCCACGAAGACGCCTGCGCCAGCGCCATCGGCGCGCTGCAGGCGGGCGGCCTCGCCGTCTCCCGGCTGCGCGACCTGCCCGGCCTGGCATTGCTGCGCACCCTGGCCATGCTGGCCAACGAGGCCGCCGACGCGGTGCATCAGGGCGTGGCCAGCGCCCCAGCCGTGGACCTCGCCCTGCGCAAGGGCGTCAATTACCCCATCGGCCCGCTGGCCTGGGCCGACCGGATGGGCGCGGCGCGCGTGCTCGCTGTGCTCGACGGGTTGGCGCGCTTCTACGGCGAGGACCGCTACCGCGCCTCGCCCCTGCTGCGGCAACTGGCCGCGTCCGGCGGAATGTTCCATGAGTGAGCTGTTCGCGCGCGACCGCGCCTCGCAATTGCTGGGCATGGAGATCGTCGCCTATGCGCCCGGCATGGCGACGGTGCGCATGGCCGTCACCGAGGCCATGCTGCAGGGCCACGGCACCTGCCACGGCGGCTACGTCTTCACCCTGGCCGACTCGGCCTTCGCCTTCGCTTGCAACAGCCACGGCTACGCCGCCGTGGCTTCGGGCTGCTCGATCGAGTACCTGGCCCCGGCGCGGCGCGACGACGTGCTCACCGCCGAAGCCCGCGAGCTGGCCGTGGCCGGCCGCAGCGGCGTCTACGAGGTCGCGGTCACCAACCAGCACCGCGCCGTGGTCGCGCTCTTCCGCGGCCGCAGCCGCCGCCTCGAGTAAGCGTCTCCCATCGCACAGTTGACAGCGGGCGCGCCCATAGGTATGGTTGCCACATATGGAACCGCAATCGAAGGCGGCGGCGCGCGGGGCGGCGGTGGCGTTGATGCTGGCGCTGCTCGAAGCCCGTCCCCGCCATGGCTATGAATTGGCGCTGCTCATTGCCCAGCGTTCGCAGGGGGCGATCGAGTTCCATGCGGCCTCGCTCTACCCGCTGCTCTACCGGCTGGAGCGCCAAGGCCTGATCCAAGGGCGCTGGGTCGAACGCGCCGGGGAGCGGCGGCGGAGGTACTACAAGCTGCGCCCGGCGGGGCGCCAGGCGCTGGCGGCGCAACGGCAAAACTGGGGGGCGTTTCTTCGGGGAATGGCGGCGATTCTCGATCCGAAGGAGACCTGAACATGCCCGAATTCGAAGCCTTCGTGCGCGCCCACCTGCCCGGGCTGGGCTTGTCGCCGGCGCGCGAGCAAGAAATCATGGCCGAGCTGGCGCAGCAGCTCGAGCAGGTCTATGCGCAAGCCTTGGCGCAGGGCGAGGAGCCGGCGAGCGCCCAGCGCAAGGCCGCAGCGCATGTCCCCGATTGGCGCAAGCTGGCGCGCGCCATCGCCGCCGCCGAGGCGCCGGTGGCGGCGCGGCTGCCGCTGCGGCTGCGGCTGGCGCTCGCCGGGCGCGATGCCGCCGGCGACTTGCGATTCGCGCTGCGCGGCCTGCGCCGCGCGCCCGGCTTCGCCGTGGTCGCCGTCTTGACCTTGGCGCTCGGCATCGGCGCCAACACCGCCATCTTCACCTGGGTGCAGGCCGAACTGCTGGCCGCGCTGCCATTCCAGCAGCCGGACCGCCTGCTGGTGCTGGACGAGCACGCCAACGGCCGCACCGTCAGCGTGCCCTATCCCGACTACGCCGACTGGCAGGCGCAGAATGCCGCCGCCCGCGGCGCATTTGCCGCGATGGCGTGGTACCAGACGCTGGGCCTCAACCTCAGCGGCGCGGGCACGCCGGAGGTGGTCAGCGCCGCCAACGTCTCCGGCAACTTCTTCGCCACCCTGGGCATTCACCCGCAGGCGGGCCGCGGCTTCACCGCCGGCGCGGACACGGCCGCCGCCGCCCCGGAGGCGGTCATCACCACCGCGCTCGCCACCCGCCAGTTCGGCGGCAGCGCCGGCGCCCTCGGCAAGAACTTGGACTTGAACGGGCGCGCCTACACGGTCGTGGGCGTGCTCGGCCCTGGATTCCGCGACTACAACCAGACCGACATCTTCCTGCCGGTAGGCCTCTTCCTGAAGACCTTCGATCGGGACTCGCACGACGATGCCGATGTGATCGCCCGCCTGGCGCCGGGGGCGGCCGAAGCCACGGCCCTGGCGCAGCAGCGCAGCGCCATGGCCAAATTGGCGCTGGCCTACCCCGAAGACGATTCCGCCGAAGGCGCGGTGGTGCGGCCGCTGCGCGCGCTCTACGTCGGCCACGACGCCCCCATGCTCTGGCTGCTGTTTGGCGCGGTCGGCCTGGTGCTGCTCATCGCCTGCGTCAACGTCGCCAACTTGATGCTGGTGCGCACCGCCGGGCGGCGCGAGGAGTGGGCGGTGCGCGCTGCGCTGGGCGCGGGGAGGGGAAGGCTGATCCGCCAATTGCTGGTCGAGAGCCTGGCGCTGGCAGGGATTGGCGGCGCGGCCGGCGTGGGCCTGGCGGCGCTGGCGCTGCGCGGGCTGAAGACCATGGCTTCGGTGCCATTGCGCTTGGATTGGCCGGTGCTCGGCTTTGCGCTGCTGATCTGCGCTGCCGCGGCGGTGCTCTTCGGTCTGGCTCCAGCCCGCGCGGCCGGCAGCCGCAAGCTGGCTTTGGGCAGCCGCGGCGCAGGCCGCGGCCGCGCCGGCAGCGCGCTGGTGGTGGGGGAAGTCGCGCTGGCGCTGGTGCTGACCATTGCAGCCGGATTGGCCCTGCGCAGCTTCTCGCGCCTCATGGCGGTGAATCCCGGTTTCCAGCCGCAGCAGGTGCTTTCGTTCGGGACCAATCTGGCCGGCGCGGCCTACGGGAAAGACTCGGCCAGGATCGCGATCGAGCAGCAAATCCTGCGCGGGCTGGCCGCGCTGCCTGGGGTGCGATCTGCGGGCCTGGGCACCAATTTGCCCATGACCGGCAACCACGACCGCGGCGATGTGACCCTTGCCGGCAAGCCGCTGCCGCAGCGCGGCCACTTTCCCCACCCCGATCTTCACTCCATCAGCCCGGCGTATCTTGCAGCGCTCGGGCTGCCGCTGCTGCGCGGCCGCAATTTCTCCGAGGCCGATGGGCCCAATGCCCCCGAGGTGGCGCTGGTCAGCGCCAGCTTTGCGCGTTCGAACTGGCCGGGCGAAGATGCCGTAGGGCGCCAGTTCTGGAAAGGGCATCCGGCGCCCGAAAACCATAATCTGGTGACCGTGGTCGGCGTCGTGGGCGACACCAAGCAATACGGGCTCGATGCCGCCACCCGCACCGAGGTCTACTATCCGTACTTGCAGTCCACGCCGGTGCAGCCCCAATTCGCCCTGCGCACCGCGCTGCCGCCGCTGCAATTCAGCGCCGATGTGCGGCGGATCGTGCATGCCGCCGACCCCACCCTCCCGGTCACCGAGCTCAGGACCATGGAACAGGTCGTGGATAACTCGGTCGCCAACCCGCGCACCACGCTCTGGCTGCTGGGCATCTTCGGCGCGCTGGCGCTGGTGCTGGCCCTGATCGGCATCTACGGCGTGGTCGCCAACCGCACGCAGCAGCGCACGCAGGAGATCGGCATCCGCATGGCCCTGGGGGCGGCGCCGGCCGCGATCGCCCGCATGGTGCTGGGCGAGAGCCTGCGCTGGGTGGTCCTGGGCACGGGGTTGGGGCTGGGCGCGGGCTTGGCCGCCGGTCGCCTGATCGCTGCGCAAATGTACCGCGGCACCGCCGCCGACGCCGGCGTGCTGGCCGGGGCCACGGCCCTGGTCCTCGGGGTCGGACTGGCCGCCAGCTTGGTCCCGATGGTGCGGGCGGCGCGGCTGGCGCCGCTCGACTCGCTGCGCGAGCTGTGATGTTCAAAAGCGGACATTGAACCCGCGAAATTGAACACGGCGACGGCGCAGGCAGGGCACAAAGGCCGCATTTTCAACATTCCACCACGCGCGGAACTGGCCCCGAGCGTGCATCGTTATGATTTAGTCATGGACAAAGTTCGCGATCCCAAGTTCCTGAAGAAGCGCCGCATGCGGCGCATCGGCATGGGCGTAATAGCAGTGTTGGCCCTGGCCGGAGTCTCCTTTGCCGTCGCCCGCCTCAAGCCCGCCCCGCCCACCGTGGATGGCGGCTCGGTGTGGGGCGAGCCGGTGAAGCAGGGCACCATGGTGCGGCAGGTGCATGGCTTGGGAACGCTGGTGCCCGAGGAGGTCCGCACTATTCCGGCCACGACCGAAGGCCGGGTCGAGGCCATTCCGGTGCTGCCGGGAACGCCGGTGAAGCCGGGCACGCTGCTGGTCCAGTTGACCAACCCGGCGACGGAAAAGAACCTCAGCGACGCCGAAGCGCAGCTCAAGAGCGCAGAGGCGGACCTCGCAAACCTGAAGGCCACGCTGCACACCGCATTCCTGGCGCAGCAATCCACCCAAGCCAACTTGGTCGCGAACTCCAAGCAGGCCGATGATCTCGCCAAGAGCGATGCCACCTTGCTAACCAAAGGCTTGGTTCCGCGTCTAGATGCTCAGTCGGACGCCGACAAGGCGGCCGCGCTGCGGCAGCAAGTCACCATGGGAGAAGGCCAGCTCGAGAGCATGCAAGCCAGCGACGCGGCGCAGATCGCCAGCGGGCAGGCCAAGGTGGACCAGATGCAGGCCGGCGTGAACCTGGCCAAGAGCCAGGTGGATGCGCTCACCGTCCGTTCGGGCATCGATGGATTGCTGGAAGATTTGGATATGGGCGGCGGCACCGAGCTGCAAGTCGGGCAATGGGTGCCGGCGGGCACGGCGGTGGCCAAGGTGGTGCAGCCCACCAAGCTGAAAGCCCAGATCAAGATTGCAGAGACCGACGTGCGTGACGTCACGATCGGCCTGCCGGCCAGCGTGGACACCCACAACGGCATCGTTCCCGGGCACGTGATGCGCATTGACCCCAACTCCCAGAACGGAACCGTGAGCGTGGACGTCGCCCTCGACGGCCCCCTGCCGCCGGGCTCGCGGCCCGATTTGAGCGTGGATGGCACGGTGAACCTGCAGACGCTCAAGGACGTTGTGTATGTCGGCCGCCCGGCATTCGGCACGCCCAACTCGACCGTGACCATGTTCAAGATTTCGCCCGACGGCCGCGACGGCACGCGGGTGAAGGTGGCCTTGGGGGCGGCCTCGGTGAACACCATTCAAATCCTGCAGGGTCTGAATGTCGGGGATTGGGTGGTGCTGAGCGACACCAGCGCCCAGGACGCCTTCGACCGCATTCGCTTCAGCCCGCCGGTGGCGGTGCATTAGTTTTTTTCGCGTAACCGAACCAAAGCGCCGAAGTTTACGTACACGAAGTCAGCAGCATCGCAGTCCATCGTTTCAGGAGGGGAAATGCCCGATCAGCCCGCCGTCATCACGCTCAAGGATGTGACCAAGGTCTTCTACACCGACGAGGTGGAGACCCACGCGCTCGCGAACATTCACCTGGAAATCCTCGCCGGAGAATTTGTGGCGATTGGCGGCCCTTCGGGGTGCGGCAAGTCCACGCTGCTCAGCATCCTCGGCCTGCTCGACACCCCCACCGGGGGCGAGTACACGCTCAACAACCAGCCGGTGGCCAACCTGAACCTGGGCGAGCGCAGCCGCATCCGCAACCGCGAGATCGGCTTCATCTTCCAGAGCTTCAACCTGATCGGCGACCTTTCGGTCTACGAGAACGTCGAGTTGCCGCTCACCTACCGCGGCATGCCCAGCTCCGAGCGCAAGCAGCGCTGCCAGGCGGCGCTCGAGCGCGTGGGCATGGCCCACCGCGCCCGCCACCTGCCCAGCCAGTTGTCGGGCGGCCAGCAGCAGCGCGTCGCCGTGGCCCGCGCCTTGGTGGGCAAGCCGAGCATCCTGCTGGCCGACGAGCCCACCGGCAACCTGGATTCCAAGAACGGTGACGCCGTGATGGATCTGCTGCACGAGCTGCACGAGGGCGGCGCCACCATCTGCATGGTGACGCACGATCCGCGCTTCTCCCGCTACGCCGATCGCACCGTGCATCTGTTCGACGGCCAGATCGTGGACGAGAGCCAGGCCCAGGAGCAATCCGCCGTCGTCACCGGCCACTAGGCCCATCGCACAACTTCTCACGGGGTTAGCCACGGGTCCCCCAGCCTCTGGCTAGCAGCGAGCCAGCCGAGCCCCTTAGGCGCCAGTTTCCCCGCTTGCGCCTGCTCGGCTGGCTTTTTCTTTTGCACAATCAGCACTCAGCGGCCTGCATTCAGCCGGTGTCCGGAAACGGACGGTGACGTTGCGGTTGCGGACGCACGCTTGTCCGAAAGCAGAGATAAGCGCAACAGAAACAGGAATTTAGCTTGGCATTGGACGTGCGCGGTGTGGGCCGTGAACCGAACCCGACTTCTCTTGTTTCTGACCGCAACCGCCCTTGGTCTAGGCGCGCAGCAGGCGCCGGCGCCGCAGACGATTTCCGTCAGCAACACCGCCGTGCCGGCCCAGCTCACGCTGACCAACCGCGGCGACTGGCTGAATTTCTGGCAGCGCTACGCGCCCGCGGGCGTGAGCATGCCCGACCTGCGGAATCCATCGGAACTGGAGCGCGGCGCGACCACCGGCACGCTGTATTTGTCGCTGCAGCAAGTGCTGCAGTTGGCCTTGGCGGCGGATCTGGACATTGCCGACGCCAGCTACCAGCAGTTGCTGGCGCGGCCCGATTATTGGCGCACGCTGGCTGGCGGCACGGCCCGCGGCGTGGCGGGCGAGCAGATCTCGAACGCGCTGTTCAGCGGCGCCATCGGCGCCTCGGGCGGCGGCGGGGGCGGCGGGGGCGGCAGCAACGCCGGATCGGTGAGCGGCGGCGGCTCGGGCGTGCATGGCGGCAACGGCGGCTACGACCCCAGCTTCAATTTCGTGTTCACCGACGAGCACTCGCGCACGCCGCTGGCCAACCCGATTCTGTTCGGCACCGCCGAGCAGATTCTGAACCAAGCCTTTGGCAGCGCCAGCTTCGGCCAGGGCTTCACCACCGGCACCGGCTATTCGATCAGCTTCGCCAGCTTCCGTCAGTACCAGAACTCGAACCAATTGTTCCTGAACCCGCAGGTGACCAGCGATGTCAGCCTCGGGGTGCAGCAGCAATTGCTGAACGGCGGCAGCCGCTCGGTGAACCGCGCCGGCATCGTGATGGGGCAGAACAGCTTGAAGTACGCCGATGCCAACTACCGGCTGCAGGTCACCGACATCGTGGCGCAGGCGGCAACGCAGTATTGGGCGGTGGCGGCGGCGGGCAAGAACGTCGAGTTCGCCGAGCAGTCGGCGCAGCACGCGCAAGAGACGCTCGACAACACGGTGGCGATGATTGACCAAGGCAAGGTGCCGGCAGCCAACCGCGTGACGGCGCAGAGCGCGCTGGGCGCGGCGCAGCAGGCGCTGGTGCAGGCGCAGACCGACTACCGCAAAGCGGCATCGAAGCTGAAGACCTTCCTGGCCAAGCAGTGGACGCCGGCGGTGCTCAACTCGCGCATCGTGGCCAGCGATGCGTTGCCCAATCCGACCGGGGCCAACGTGGCCGAGGTCGGGCAACTGGTGCAGACGGCGGTCAACTTCAGCCCCAAGCTGGCCGAGGATCGGATCAACGTCAACAACGACGACCTGACGGTGAAGATCCGCAAGAACGCGCTGCTGCCGTCCCTGGCGGTGTTCGCCTCGTACACCTCGAGCGGCGTGTCGGGTTTGGGCGTGAACTGCGCCGTGCAGGCCTTTCCGTGCCCCGCCGGCAGCATCTTGTCCCCGCTGCCGGGCGGCTTCGGGAACTCGCTGGGCAAGATTTTTTCCTACAAGGCCCCCGACTACGGCGTCGGCTTCCAGTTGAACGTGCCGGTGTGGAACCGCATCAACCGCAGCGACGAGGCCACCGCCGAGGTGCAGGCGGCGCAGGCGCGGGTGGATCTGCAGAAGGACCAGAACAACGTCACCGAGCTGGTCAACGAGGACCGCATCGACCTCGAGGGCCAATCCGCCAAGCTGGCAGCGGCGCGGCAGCAGGCCGACGCGCTGCAGAGCGCGCTGGACGATGCCAACACCAAGTACAAGCTGGGCAAGGGGACGGTGACCGACATCATCGCCGCGCAAGTGGCGCTGCTGGGCGCGCAGCAGTCGGAGGTGGCGGCGCAGCAAGCCTATGCCGGCGCGCTGATCGCGCTGGCCAAGGACAGCGGAACGCTGCTGGACGAATACCACATCTTCCTGGGCAAGCCGCTCACGCCCGACAGCGTCGGCCGGCTGCATTGATGGAGTACTCTAGACACCGTGATCCAACTGCGAAAGCTTGAAAAGACATTCCCCGCCGGCGTAGGCAAGACCTACGCCCTGCGCCAGATCAACCTCGACATCCGCGAGGGGGAATTCCTCACCATCATGGGGCCCTCGGGCTCGGGGAAATCCACCCTGCTGGCGATCATGGGCATGCTGGACAGCCTGTGGGCGGGCGAGTATTTCTTCCTGGGCACGCCGGTGCACGCGCTGCCGGTGAAGAAGCGGGTCGAGCTGAACAAGCAGTACATCGGGTTCGTGTTCCAGAGCTACCACCTGCTCGACAACCTGACGGTCTACGAGAACCTCGACGTGCCGCTCTCCTACCGCGACATCCGCTCGAAGGAGCGGGCCAGCCTGGTGGCCGACACCCTCGACCGCTTCCAGATCGTGGGCAAGAAGGATTTGTACCCCAACCAGCTCTCCGGCGGGCAGCAGCAACTGGTGGCCATCGCCCGCGCGGTCATCGCCAGCCCGAAGCTGATCCTCGCCGACGAGCCCACCGGGAACCTGCATTCGGCCCAGGGCCGCGAGATCATGGAGCTGTTCAAGCGGCTGAACGCGCAGGGCACGACGGTGGTGCAGGTGACGCACTCGGAGCTGAACGCCACCTACGGCGACCGGATCGTGGAGCTGGCGGACGGGTGGCTGGTGGGGGACAAGAAGGTAGTCAGTAATCAGTAGTCAGTACCATGCGGGACTTCCGCCAGCTAAAGGTGTGGGACAGCGCCCGCGAACTGACGAAACAGATTTACGCAGCGACGGCGCAGTTTCCTTCGGCGGAGCGATTCGGCTTGACTTCGCAGCTCCGGCGGGCAGCGGTATCGGTCGCGGCGAATATCGCCGAAGGGTGCGGGCGAAGCGGCAACGCCGAGCTCGGGCGGTTCTTGATCGTGCCCATGGGATCGGCAAGTGAGGTGGAGTGTGAACTGCAGCTTGCCGCCGATCTGGCGATGCTCTCGCCTGCGACGCACGCTGCCTTGGACCGCGCCGTCACTGAACTTAAGCGCATGCTCGCCACCCTGATCGCCCGGGTGAACGCCGCCCGCGGCTGACAACTGACTACTGACTACTGATTACTGAGCTGCTGACTTCCAATGCTGAATGCTCCGAAGATTTTGATCGCCGACGATGCGCCCGACATCCGCGAGGCGCTGCGGCTGCTGCTCAAGCGCGAAGGCTTCCGCACCGAGGCGGTGGATGCGCCGGCGGCGGCGATGCAGGCGCTGACGGCGCAGGAGTTCGACCTGCTGCTGCTGGACTTGAACTTCACCCGCGACACCACCAGCGGGGCGGAGGGACTGGAGCTGCTGCCCCGCATCGCCGCCCTCGATTCCACGCTGCCGGTGGTGATCATGACCGCCTGGGGCACGGTCGAGATCGCGGTCGAGGCCATGCGGCAGGGGGCGCGGGATTTCGTCGAGAAGCCGTGGAACAACGAACGGCTGCTGGCCATTGTCCGCAACCAGGTCGAGCTGCGCCGGGCGCTGAGGCACGAGCAGCGGCTCGAAGCCGAAACCCGCTTGCTGCGGGCCGAGGGGCGGCCGGAGCTGATCGCCAATTCCGCCGCCATGCGGCCGCTGCTGCAGATGGTGACGCAGGTGGCGCCCTCGGACGCCAACATCCTGATCACGGGCGAGAACGGCACCGGCAAGGAACTGATTGCCAAGACCGTGCATGCGCTCTCGCTGCGCGCCGGGCATTCGATGGTGACCGTGAACGTCGGCGGGCTGCCCGAGACGCTGTTCGAGAGCGAGCTGTTCGGCCATGTGCGCGGCGCCTTCACCGATGCCAAAGCGGACCGGGTGGGCAGGTTCGAGCTGGCCGACGGGGGAACGCTGTTCCTGGATGAAATCGGCAATTTGGGCTTGCCGCAGCAAGCCAAGCTGCTGCGCACGCTGCAATCGGGCGAGATGGAACGGGTGGGGGCGTCGAAGACGCGCACCGTCAACGTGCGGCTGGTCAGCGCGACCAATTCGGACCTGTCGCAGGCGGTGGCGGAAGGGAAGTTCCGGCAGGATCTGCTGTTCCGCATCAACACCATCGAGATCCATGTGCCGCCCCTGCGGCAGCGAAGAGACGACATCCAGCCGCTGGCACAGCATTTTCTGCGTCTGCTGGCCGCGCGCTACCGGAAGTCCGTCACCGGCTTCGAGCCGGCCGCGATCCAAGCCATGCAGGAGCATGCCTGGCCCGGCAACGTGCGCGAGCTCGAGCATGCCGTCGAGCGCGGGGTGCTGCTGGCGGCCAGCGATCAAGTGCGGGCGAGCGATTTGGGTTTGCGGGCGGCAGCGGCCTCTTCCGCGCTTTCGAGCCTGGAAGCGCTGCCGCTCGATGAAGCCGAGCGCATCCTGGTGCGGTCGGCGCTCGAACGCGCCGGCGGCAACATCCATCACGCCGCCAAGGCGCTGGGGCTGAGCCGGGCGGCGCTGTACCGCCGCATCGAGCGCTATGGCCTCTGAGCGGGACGTCTCGCCGAATCCCTCGAAAATCGCGCCGGGTCATGCTCTGCTCCTGCTGGGCCTGCTGGGCGGCGCGCCGGCGCTGGCGCTGTCGCTGGTGCTGATCTGGCTGCCGCGCAACCAGGGCTGGTTCGGCGAGTCGCACCAACTGCAATGGTTCCTGACCGCGGTGCTGGCGGGATGCTGGCTGGGCTTCACCATCGCGGCGCGCAATCGGACCCTGTTCGCGCTGGGGACGTTCGCCAACATGCTGGCGGCGATCCGCGGCGGGGACTACTCGGTGCGGGCCCGCGGCGCCAGCTACGACGATGCCTTCGGGGCGCTGGCGTCGGAGATCAACGAGCTTTCCGAGACGATGCGGCTGACGCGGGTGACCGGGGTCGAGGCGGGGGCCCTGCTCGACAAGGTGGTCGAGGCGATTGATATCGCCGTCTTCGCTTTTGATGAAGGCGACCGGCTGCGGCTGGTCAATCCGGCGGGGGCGCAACTGCTGGCTTCAACCGCCGAGCGGCTGCTGGGCCAGAGCGCGGCGGAACTGGACTTGGCGGGCATGCTGGCGGGCCCGGCGAACCGCCTCGAGGAGGCCACGTTTCCGGGCGGCCCAGGGCGCTGGGACATCCGCCACACCCAGTTCCGGCAGGATGGCCGGCCGCACCGGCTGCTGATGGTGAGCGACCTGAGCCAGCCGCTGAGGGAAGAGGAGCGGCTGGCGTGGTACCGGCTGATCCGGGTGCTGGGGCACGAAATCAACAACTCGCTGGCGCCGGTGATGTCGCTGGCGGATTCCCTCGCCGGCTTGCTCAAGCCGCCGCAGCCGGCGGACTGGAGCGAGGACATGACGCGGGGCTTGGCGGTGATCTCGGACCGCTCGGCGGCGCTGAACCGCTTCATGGGGGCCTACACCCGCTTGGCGCGACTGCCCCAACCCGAATTCCAGCCCACCGATATCCGCCCGCTGGTGCAGGCCGCGGTGCGCCTGGAGCAGCGCATGCCGGTCGAGATTCGACCGGGTCCGGAGCTTTCGGTGCGCTTGGATCCCGATCAGATTTCGCAAGTGCTGATCAATCTGGTGCGCAATGCGGTGGACGCCTGCCTCGGCACCCCGGCCCGGGTGCAGATCGGCTGGGACGCGCGCCACACCTGGCTTGAAATTTGGATCACCGACGAGGGGCCGGGGCTGGCGGCCACCGCCAATCTGTTCGTGCCGTTTTTCACCACCAAGCCAGGCGGCAGCGGCATCGGGCTGGTCTTTTCGCGGCAAATTGCCGAGGCGCATCATGGGCGGCTGACGTTGGCCAACCGGCGCGGCGGCAAAGGCTGCGAGGCGCGGTTGTACCTGCCGCTGTAGGAGCATTCAGCCGTCAGCATTCAGCAATCAGCTATTCTAGGCAAATGAAAGGGTTGGCGGCCATCGCGGGGATTGGACTGCTGCTGGGGGCGGGGCCGCGGCCGTCGTTGCACGAGGCCTTCAATGCGCAGAAGTGCTATGCATACACCGCCGAGGTGACCGGCTTCGGCATGCGGAACCCGGGATCGCCGGGGCATGCCAAGACCGAAGCGCTGGTCAGGGAAGTGGTGCAACGCGACGGCGGAACGTTCGGCACCGACGACTTCGACGCCAAGTCGCCACGCGGCGCGATCAAGGTTCATAATTTGATCGGCAAGTTCAACGTTTCGAAAGACCCGAACCAGCCGATTTTCATCCTGGCGGGGCACTACGACACTTTGTTCAAGGCCGGCTTCGTCGGAGCCAACGACGGCGGCTCCTCGACCGCGATTCTGCTTTCGTTCGCGGACGCGCTGCATGCGGCCCCCCCGACGAAGATGCAGATCTGGCTGGTGTGGACCGACTTCGAGGAAGCCGTGAACTCGTTCACCGGCGACGACGGACTTTACGGCAGCCGGCACTTGGCGAACAAACTGAAAGCCGAGGGCTTGGTGCCGCGGATCAAGGGCTTCTTCTTGCTGGACATGATCGGCGATGCGGACTTGAACGTGGACCGGGAGTCCACCTCGACCGGCTGGCTGCAGGATTTCATCTCTGCGGCCGCGGCTAAGCTGCACGATAGCCAATACTTCTTCAAGTACTCGACGCCGATCACCGACGACCAGGATTCATTTGCCGATGTCGGCATCCCGGTGGTGGACGTCGTGGATGCCGAATTCGGGAAGATGCCCGGCGACGGCATGGGCGCGTACCACCACACGACCGCGGACACCATGGACAAGGTCAGCCAGCGCAGCCTGGGCGTGGTGGGGCGGACGGTGCTGCTGGCGGTCGAAATGCTCGACGCGCAGTAGCTACTTTCCCGACGCGTGGAGCGCCTCGACGAATTCGAGGCTGGTGCCGTAGAAGCGCCAATGCGGTTCCCCGAACTGGAAATCAACGTGAACGATCCCGAGCACCCGGTGCGATTCTGCGGAGAGGATCGGATACGAGACATCAAAGAAGGTCCCGTTTGGGATGGAGCCGCGGCCGGCTTCGTAGCTGAGCGGGCGGGACCAATCGCAGCGAAGCTGATCTGGGGCTGTGCCAAGGGCTTTGAGGGTGGCGGCGCGGTCCAATTGGATGTTCTTCAGGAGATTCCGATCGGAGACGTCCACTATTGGTGGGGTACCGTTGAGCATAACGAAACCCTTTGGTCGCGCTCCGCGGAACGGATATTTGATTGTTCCGACCGCGAAGCCGCCGAGGAACCCATCCCGATCCAGAGAGCTGAGAAATGCGGGGTCGCCCGGGAACGTTTCGGCGAAGGCCACCGCTTGCGGGCTCGCGCCGAAGCGCCGCATGATCGAAAGCAAGTCCGTGCGGGTTTTCCACTTCGCGGCTGCAGACGCGAGTTCGGCCAGCGCCGCAGGCCCCGGCGCCCAGATTGCGCTGGTGCCCACGGCGGCGGATTGCCCGGGTGGCGACACGCCTAAACGATGGCCGCCGGGGCTTGGAATCGTCGCGACAGACAATGCGGGTTCGCGGTAGCCGTCCTTGGCCGAGTAGGTCTGAAACGTTGTTGTGTTTCCTCGAATGCTGGTCTTGAGCTCCGCGACAGGCGGCGCGGGCGGCGGGCTCGGGAGTGGAGGCGTCTCGGTATGCTCAGATGTCGTCGACCAGTCGGAGTATCCCGAAATCCAGCGATAGGCCGCGGAGGCCCAGCCGAAGCAGGAATCGTGGCCGTCGGGATCGGTCGCGGTCACCGGGTTGTTGAGGACGTAGCTGTAGAGGTTGAGCGACTGGGGGTTTTCGAGGTTCGCGTACGGAACGGGTTGGGGGGATGGGGACCAGTCGGGGGTGAGGAAGCGGCCGACGGAAGCTTCGTAGTAGCGGGCGCCGAGGCTACCGGGAGACATCTGAAGTGTCCTCCGGGCCCGTCATTGCGGCGGCATCTCCGCGCGGGCACTGCGGCGGCGCAACGACCGCAGCCTGGGCGGCTGTGATGTCTTGGCGTGAACGGCTCGGGGCGGTAAGGTCGTGCCAGGATGTGATTAGAACAATAATTGCAAAAGCTGCAAACGCCGCGACAAAAATGGTATCGACGATGACGGCTCCCCGTCGTTTGCCTGCCGGCCAAAGAAAAAGCCACTCGGCCAGTGCGATACCGGGCAACAGAGCGAAGGCGATGATCGACCACGCCAGCATCGGCACGATCGCGCCGGGCCAGAGATGGACAAGATAGCCTCCGAAAAGGCCCATTGTCCCTGTTGCAGCAGTTATTCGGACAGCGACGTGAAGGTTTTGCATGGCCGCCTACGCAACGCCTATTTCACAAGCGGCTTTTCGTTCGGCTTGGCCGTCGCCTTTTTTAGCGCCGCCCGCGCCAAACGTCACGCCGTAGGCGGCTTGGATTGCGGCGACCGCTCCCGCGAGTTGCAGCCAGGTCCGACCGCGAAAGCCCAGGTAATTCGGCGGCGTAGATTTCGTCATGGATCTGGGTCGGCCAGTAGTGCCCGTCGGGATCGGTGATCGTAACCGGATTGTTGCCGGCGGATTCATACGGGTTCAGCGACTGGGGGTTTTCGAGGTTGGCGAAGGGGACGGGTTCGGGGGCTTCGGACCAGTCGGGGGTGAGGAAGCGGCCGAGGGAGGCTTGGTAATAGCGGGCGCCGAACATGTTCAATAGAACCGGGCCGGCCGACGAGGGCGGGGGCACAGGCCTACTCGTCATCGGAGATCAAAATCCACGCGACCTTGCCATTCTTGATTCCGAAGGTGCATTCGCTCAGGTCCACTTCATTTGAATTTGGGTCGCTCCGGTATTCCAGGAGTTGGTCCACGGCCGGAATTTGCGCGCTGTGGGCTTTTCCAATCGTGCCGAAATCCGGAAAATACGCACCGGCCGTTTCAACTTCGGACGGCGGTCCGTACGCGGCCCGCACAGCTTTACCGCTGCTTCCGAGCCCAATCCCTTCTGGCGTTTTCCACGAATCGAAGTTCGCTGCGGTCCGAGTCCTGTCCTCGAAGCAGCTCCTGAAATCGCTGATGATGATCGTGCGCGCAAAATTCGCATCGTCGGTCGCGCGTACAAGTATCAGTGTAGATCTGCCCGAAGCGCGGGCGAAGCATAGCGCTCGTGTGTGGGATGCCGGCATCGGGCCCAGAATGTCGCGTAGCGATGACAGTGAAGTCCGGCCCCGCGGTCCAGAAATCGTGAAAGGCCCGAGTGAGGTTGGGCCTCGATAGCAATCCGGACGAAACCGTGCCAATGCCGTTGGCGCCCGATGCTGGATAGGAAAGCCGACGATAAGCAATACTATGGCTGCGATGGCGCGGCTTGTCATTGCCACACCCGTTGGTAGAGGATCGGCGTGCCTGGGTGTTGGCTCGCAAATTCTCGAATTGCGCTTCCAAGCTTGACAAGGTCAGCGTTGCACATGCGAGTGCAACCCAGGGTCGCAGTGAGCCTTTGGTAGGGGTCGAACGCGTGTTTCCCCAGGGAGGTTCCTCCGCCGTGGAGGAATCTGGCGCGCTCGTCGTTTGTGATGATTCTTAGCCCACCCGCGGGGCCAAAGGAAACATCGTTCACAGATTGTGTCCTTACACCGACGACAGCGCCTGCGTAGGGATCCCCTGCGCCGGGTTGTGACAATTTCGAGTCGGCCTTCACAAGGCTCTTGAAGTCGAGTTCGCGGTAGCCGTCCTTGGCCGAGTAGGTCTGAAACGTTGTTGTGTTTCCTCGAATGCTGGTCTTGAGCTCGGCGACAGGCGGCGCGGGCGGCGGGCTCGGGAGCGGAGGCGTCTGGGTGTGCTCAGATGTCGTCGACCAGCCGGAGTATCCCGAAATCCAGCGGTAGGCCGCGGAGGCCCAGCCGAAGCAACAGTCGTGGCCGTCTGGGTCGAGGCGGGTGACGGGGTTGTTGAGGACGTAGCTGTAGAGGTTGAGGGACTGGGGGTTTTCGATGTTCGCGTACGGAACGGGTTGGGGGGATTGGGACCAGTCGGGGGTGAGGAAGCGGCCGAGGGAGGGGGAGTAGTAGCGGGCGCCGAAGTAGCTGAGGTTGGTCTCGGGGTCGAAGAGCTTGGCGGTGAAGTGGACCTGGCTGGTGGCGCTCTGAAGGCTGGTGGGCTCGCCCCAGGGACCGCTGGTGTCGGCCTCGAGAGGGGCGCCGTGCGAGTCGGCGCGCGCCCGCACCGTGCCCAACTCGTCGGAGAACGCCCAGACGAAGCCCCCCGGGTTCTGGGTGCCCAGGTAGCGGCCGCTGAAGTAGGTCTCCCCCGCCAGCAGGTTCTGGTTGGCGTCCACCACGGTGAGTTCCTGGCCGGATTGGCCGTACACATATTCTTTTACCACGCCGCCGACCGATTCGTGCACCCGTCGGCCTTCGGCGTCGTAGACGTAGCTCGCGGTCGCGCCGCCGTCCACCGAGATCAGCCGGTTTTCGGCGTCGTAGGTGTAGCTGTGGGTGCCGTCGTTCAGCAGGTTCCCGTTGGCGTCGTAGCTCCAGCCGTCCACACGGTTGTTGGCGCCGGTGAAGCCGAGGCTCTGGGCGGGACCGAGGGAGCCGTGCTGGCTCCAGCGGTTGCCGTAGCGGTCAAAGGCGTAGTTTTCGGTCGAGCCGGTGCAGTCGGGCGAGCAAACCAGGCCAAGCTGGTTCTGGTCGGTGAAGGCATAGGTGAAGGTTCCGTTCGCGCTGTCGCTGGAGTTCACCAGATTGCCGTCGCCGGAATAGTTGGCGTGGCCAAGGGTATAGAGGGCATCGTCCTGGACGTAGGTGGTGCGGCCACGGGGATCGAACTCCCGGTATTCTGCGACTCCGTTGCCGAGCGTGGCTGAGAGCTCGTTGCCGCGGGCGTCGAAGGCGGCGTTCGAGACGAGTGCGCCTTGGTTTGAGCTCGTGAGCGAGAGCGGGCGTCCGGCAGGGTCGTAGGTGATCGAAAGGTTCGAGCCAACGTTCAATACATTGGTCGGCTCTCCCGCTTTGTCGAACGTGTATTGCGCCTGCTCCCAGCTCCAGCCGCAGGTGTTCGGCGCGCATTGCTGGGCCACCGCAACCCGGCCCATGGAATCGTACGAAAACGTCTCCGCCGCCGCATTTACGCCTGTAGTCCCCGACCACTCGCGGCTTAGCCGTCCGATCGGATTTTGCAGCGTTTCGTTCCAGCCTAGCGAGCTGTCGTAATAGAAAAGCACTGTTGGCGTGCCGTCGGTGTAGCGTTTCTGCGTGACGCGGTGGAGGGGATCCCAGCTATAGCAGACCGCGACTTGGCTGGGGTTGATGCGCTCGACCATGTCGCCGGGCGCGTCGGGCTCGGTGCAATACGTATTGTGGTCGTACACCCAGCGGGTCGCACCGGTCTCCGGGTTCGCGGCGTAGACCATGCGCGAGAGGCCGTCGAAGCTGAAATTGCGCGCCTCGGCTCCTTGGGTGACGCTGGTCAAATTCCCGAGCGCGTCGTGCAAGTAGGTAGTGAGGAAGCCGGTGGCGGGGATGTCGAGACTGCAAGCGCTGGGCGACGGGCCTTGCTCGGGCGGGTTCGAGAAGGTCACCTCGCAGACCGAACTCAACTGGCCGAGGCCGTTGATTTGCGCGATGCGGGTGACGCGGGCGGTGCCGTTGCCTTCGTCCTGGGTCTCGGTGGCGCGGCCGGCGTAGCTGGTGAGGAAGGTGGTGTTGTCGGAGTGGGTCTCGACGGTCTCGCGGCCGAGGGGGTCGAACTGGAAGCTGTCGCCGGGCTGGGCGCAGGCGGCGGCGCCGCCGTTCGAGCTTGAATAGTACGGGTAGCTGGCGAAGCTCTTGCGGCCGAGGGCGTCGAAGCAGGAATCAGTGCGGGACCACTGGCCGACGGTGGTTTCGGTGGCGCTGACGATGGGGCGGCCGAGGCCGTCCATCGTGTCGAGGTGGTCCATCCAGGTGCCGGCGGTGGCGTCCTGCAGGCGCTTGGTCTCGGTGGTGGTCGGCGTAGGCGTAGGTGGTGATGCCGCCGTCGGGGAAGTTGACTTGGGTAAGGCGGTCGAGATGGCCGGGATCGGAGTAGGAGAACGAGGTCGTGTTGTTGTTGGCGTCGGTGGCGGTGGCCATGGCGCCGGAGCAGGAGTTGTAGGTGGCGTGTTCGCTCTGGCCGAGGGCGTTGGTGACTGAAGTCAGGAAGCTGGCGGATTGCCCGGCGGGGGCGCAGTGGGCGTCGGCCCAACTATCGGCGAAGCTGTAATGGGTGGCGTTGCCCGCCGCGTCGATGTCCACGATGCGGTTGCCGGCGTCGTCGTATTGGCCGTAGCCGGTGAGCCAACTGGCTCAAGTCGAGCCGGAGAAATTCGCGCAGCGCGAGATGGCGGTGGCGTTGCCGCGGGTGGTGAAACCGGCACCGGCCGCGTACGCGGGGTCATGATCCACGGCGGTCGAGGCAACGAGCGGGGCGTGGTTGGTGCCGGTGTAAACGTCGTACTCCCATGTCGTCCCGGCGAGCGGATTCCCGCTGCCGTCGAACGTGGTCTCGGAATCGGGCCGGTCGGTGATCCAGACGCCATTCGCGAAGCTGTGGAACGCGCGCGTCGCCTTCTTTAGCAGCGGGCCGGGGTCGCAACCGAAACTATTCTGAGGCGAGGCGGGCGGAGTTGGTGCGGCGCAAGCCGCGAACTCGTGATCGTCCTCCTCGACCCGGTTCCCGAAGCTGTCATATTGGAAATCCACTTCGGATGAGAGTGGCCCGGGTGCATCGCCCAGAGCCGTTTGGATTGAGGACGGCATGGGTGTACCGGTTGAGGGGAGACTGACGTAGCTGGTCGTCGTGGTCCGAAGGCTCGCACCAACCGCGGAGAGGACTTTGCGCTGGGTCTCGAGCATGTCCCAGGCTGAGGCGCCGCTGGTCGAGCCGAGATCTTCGCTGGCGTAGCTGTAGACCGCGTTCTGCCCAAGCGGATCCGTCACGGTCGTGGTGATTGATTGGACCACGTTGTTGACGACCGCGCCGCTGTAGGTGTAGCTCCAATGGGAAGAGGTGCTGCCATCGTTGCGCCATTCGTCGGTTGCGGCGATCTGGTCGCAGGGCAGGTAAGGGAAGCCGACATGGTCAGGCCTGGTGTAGACGCAGGTGGCGAGCGTCTGGGCATCGCCATAGCCGAACTGAACCCATCCGCCGGTGGGGTAGGTGATCTGGCTGACGCCGCCGGAAAAACCGTCGTAAGCAATGGTGTACCTTGATCCGTCCGGCAACTGCAGGGAACTCAGCCCATAGCCGCCGCCCAGTTTGGCCAAGACATCCATGGAGCAGCCGCAGGTCTGGTTGTTGGGGTAGGCCAAGTTGATGCCCGCCGGGTTGACGCTCGTCCAGTTCGCCAAATACTCCTCCGGCTGGCCTCAGGAATCGAAGACGTCGATAATTGCGGGGAGGTACGGGCCGCTAGCGCCGCCGTACTGCTGCCGGTAGATCTCCAGGACGATCTTGCCAGCGGCATCGGTCCAGATTTCAGGACCCGCGCCGGTCACGCCGGCAACGGTCACATAATTCCCGTTGGCATCCTCGATTTTGGTCAGCAGCCCGCTGCCGCTGCTCCAATCGAAGTAGTACCGCGTGCCGGATGAGTTGGTCACAAAATATGGCCAGCTCATACCCGACGCGATGGTCGCGTAAAGGCCGGGCGCATCCGTGGCTTGTGAAGCTGTGCTGCCCGAACCGTAGCACGGACCGCCAGGATCACTGTATTCGGTGATGCCGAGGCCGAGATCGTGGGCGACCCCGTCGAAATCAGTGAAGACGTAAGGGCCGGCATGGTCGCATTCATCCCCGTATTGGTCGGTGAAATCGGTCCACGACATCGAAATCGTCGGGGTGCTTTCGACCCACATCGAGCCGCTGGGGTTGGCGTTCAGCGAGGGCGGGCCGTTGGTGGTCCAGCCTCCTTGGTAATTCGGGTAGAGACCCTCAATGTCAAGCCCGAGGCCGGTGGACTCGACCAAGGCGAACGGAATGGCTGGACCGCGGGCGCTCTTGATCACGCCCCACGGCGCCAGGCGGAAGTTGATGTGGCCGGATGAAAGTTCGTGGCTATAGCTCAAGCCCTGCGCCACCGGACTGAGCCAGGGACCGCCGCGGTTGGTGGCATCGATGCTTTGCGGACCGTAGGTTGCCGAGGATTGGCCGGTCGCTGCCGCAACGAGACCGAGCAGAGTGCCCGCGAATAGGGCGATGGCAGCGCGCCGCCTCACTGGGCGGCTCCGGTTGCCGCCATACCGGGGGCCGCAGAGTAGCAGGCGACCGGATCGTCGAGGTGAGCAGAGATTGCGGTTGGGGGGACGCCTGGAAGGCGCGCGAGCACGAAATGATTCGGAACGTTTGGAAGTATCAGAGCTCGGAGCGTCGAGGGGCAGCCCGGCAGCGGCGACACGCTCAGGGTTCGTACAGGCGCGGAGCGCAGGAACGTGCGGGGCAGGCGGTCTGCGGGCTCATGTACCGGCACAACACGACCGCGAGTTGGCCGGTGTCCCCGAACCGGAGGAGCAGCGTCTGCTGGTGGGTGCCCGGCGGGGGAGCCCACGCGCGGGGCGATCCAACCAACCGGGCCAACCACCGGTCTTGGTTTCGCGGCGCGAAGAACTTGGGTGGGCGTTCGGCGGCTGCAGCGCCGAGCTAGCTGGCGAGCAAGTGGAGGGCGACGCCGGCCTTCTTGGCGAGCTTGGCGGCTTTGGCGGCGGCGGGGGTGCCGGTGCGGTCCATCCAGAGCTCACGGGCGCTGGCGACCCACTCGGGCTTGAGCGCGTCGGCGGGATAGCCGTCGCCGGGCATGCAGAGGGTCGTGCGTTCGCGGGCGTCGTCCTCCTCGAAGATCCAGCGCTCGCTGCCGACGTGGCCGGCCTTCTGGAGCAGGTGGCTGAGGTCCACCCCGGCGGCGGCCAGCTCGCCCTTCAACTTGGCATCGCGGGGGGCGTCGCCGATCTCGGCCGCCAAGGCGACGCGTTCGCCCTTCCTTGCCCGCTCCAGGCAGAGGGCGGCGACTCCGGCAAGGCGGGTTTCACCCACGCGGTAGGCGGCCTTGTCGCCGCGGGCGGGGAAGCGGGCCACCTGCATGTGATGCTCCCAGACGATCTCGCCGATGGCGACCAAATCGTATTTTGCGGGTTCTGCATCGCCGGACGTCGCCATGATTATGTCTCCTAATTTTCCACAGCCCGCGGATGCCCGTGTGGACGCCCCGCGTTATCAGACATTGGGCCAGGCCGGCGAGGGCTGCTAGAGTGCATCATGCCGCTGCGCACCGCCGAGGCCTTCATCCTGCGGACCTATCCGCTGAAGGAATCGGACAAAATCGTGAGTTTCTTTACCCGGGAGTGGGGAAAGCGGCGTGGGGTGGCGCGGGCGGCGAGCCGGCCGAAGAGCAAGTTCGGCTCGATGCTGGAGCCGCTGAGCCAGGTGCGGGTGCAGTATTTCGAGCGCGAAGGCAAGGACCTGTGCAACCTCGACCACTGCGAGATGGTGGCTTCGATGGTTGAAACGGCGGGCCGGGACCTGCTGCACTCGGTGGCAATCGCGGTGATGGTCGAGGTCGCCGACCGCATGCTGCCGGAGAGCGAGGCGAGCGATGCGACCTTCCGGCTGCTGCAGGCGGTGACGTCGAATATGCGGGAAGGGAGCCGGGAAGGGGCGTGGCTGGCGCTGACCTATTATTTATACTGGATGGTCCGGCTCGGAGGATATCTGCCCCAATTTTCGCTCAGCCCGGCTGCCGCGGCATTGACCGAAACCATGGCCAAGAGCGCCTTGAACGCCGTTCCGGCGGCGCAAGCCGCGGTGTGCGCGGCGGCGGCGGGCCACGAGCTGCGGGATCGGCTGCGGGGGGCGATCGAGGAGCATCTCGAGGCGGGGCTCAAGAGCTGGGCGCTACTGGCGGGGCTGGCCGGCCGTGAGGGCCCGGCGTAGGGGCATGCTCACCTTCCAAGACGTCATCCTGCGCTTGCAGGAATTCTGGGCGGCGCAGGGATGCGTGCTGCAGCTTCCGTTCGACCTGGAAGTGGGCGCGGGCACGATGGCGCCGGAGACGTTCCTGCGGGTGCTGGGGCCGGCGCCGTACCGGGTGGCGTACCCGCAGCCGAGCCGGCGCCCGGCCGACGGGCGCTACGGCGAGAATCCCAACCGGCTCTACAAGCACCTGCAGTTGCAGGTGATTCTTAAACCAGCGCCTGAGGATTCGCAGGAGCTATACCTGAAGAGCCTGGAAGCGATCGGGATTGACCTCACCCAGCACGACATCAAGTTCGAAGAGGACAACTGGGAAGCACCCACGCTGGGGGCTTGGGGCTTGGGCTGGCAGGTGATGCTGGACGGCCTGGAAATCACACAATTCACATATTTTCAACAGTGTGGAGGGCAAGACCTCAACCCGATTCCGGTCGAGCTGACCTATGGGCTGGAGCGGATTGGGGCTTTCCTGCAGGACGTGGACTCGATCTACGACATGCGCTGGAATTCGGAGTACCGGTACCGGGATGTCCGGTTCCTGGACGAACTGCACGCCTCGGTGTACAACTTCGAGCAGGCCGACATTGAACGGCTGTGGACGGCGTTCCGGGGGCACGAGCAGGAGTGCCGGGGGCTGCTCAAGCAATTCGCGGAGCTGCCGGCGGCGGCGCGCGAACGTTTCCCGCTGCTGGCGGCTTACGAGCTGTGCCTGCGCTGCTCGCATTTGTTCAATTTGCTGGACGCGCGCGGGGCGGTCTCGGTGACGCAACGGGTGGAGATGATCCAGCGGGTGCGCTCGCTGGCGGTGGGAATTGCCTCGGCGTGGATGGAGCAGCGGCAGGGGGCAGCGCATGCCTGAGACGCGGCTGCTGATCGAGATTGGGTGCGAGGAGCTGCCGGCGCGGCACGTGCGGCAACTGGCCGAGGGGCTGGGGGCGGAGGTGCACGGGCGGCTGGCGGAGGCGCAATTGCTTGAGGGCGGCCTGGCGGCCGAAGTGCACTGGACGCCGCGGCGGCTGGTCGTGGTGCAGGAGGGGGTGCGCCTCCAGCAGGCCGAGCGCGAGGAAGAGGTGCTGGGGCCGCCGGCGCGGATTTGCTTCGGGCCGGACGGTGCGCCGACCGCGCAAGCGGCGGGCTTCGCCGCCAAGAACGGGGCGACGGCGGCGGAGCTGTACCGGGTGACGAACGCCAAGGGCGAATACGTGGCGCTGAAGCGCAAGGTCGGGGGCGGCGAAGCCGCAGCGCTGCTGGGCGCGATCATTCCCGCGGCTTTCGGGGCGCTGGAGCTGCCGCGTTCGATGCGGTGGGACGGGGCTTCCCGATTCCTGCGGCCGGTGCGGTGGGCGCTGGCGATGCTGGGCGAGCGGGCGATCCGGTTCCGGCTGGGCGAGCTGGAATCCGGCGCCGAGTCGCGGGGGCACCGCACCCTGGGCGCGGCGCGCTTCGCGGTGGCATCGGCGGCCGAGTTTCCGGCGAAGTGGCTGGCCAACGGGGTGATGCCGGATCCGGAAGCGCGGAGGCAGGCGATCCAAGCCTCGCTTCAGCTTCCGCCGGGCACGAGGCAACGCCACGACGCCGGGCTGGAAGACACGCTGGTGGGCCTGACCGAGCATCCGGATTCGATCGCGGGCAGCTTCGATGCCAGCTATTTGACGGCGCTGCCGGAAGAGGTCTTGGTGACGGTGATGCGCGACCACCAGAAATATTTCGCAGTGGAGGACGCCCACGGGCGGCTGGCGCCGTATTTTGTCGCGGTGACGAACCAGCAGGGCGACCCGAAGGGGTTGATCCGGCACGGCAACGAGCGGGTGCTGCGGGCGCGCTTCGCCGACGCCCGATTTTTCTTCGACACCGACCGCAAGCTGACGCTGGCCGAGCGGTTGCCGCTGCTGGAGCAGGTGACGTTCCAAGCCAAGCTGGGGAGCTACCGGGAAAAAAGCAAGCGCATACGGGCCCTGGCGGTTTGGCTGGCGCAACTTTGGGGAGCAGACCCGGCGGCAGCGGGCGAGGCGGCGGAACTGGCCAAGTGCGACCTCACCACCGAAATGGTGAAGGAGTTCACCGAGCTGCAGGGGATCATGGGCGGGCATTACGCGCGGCTCGAGGGCAAGCCCGCGGAAATCGCGGAGGCTATCGCCGATCAATACGCCTGGGAGGCGCCGCCGCGCTCGACGGCGGGAGCGGCGGTGTCGGTGGCCGACAAGCTGGACACCATCGCGGGCATGTTCTCGATCGGAGAGATGCCGACCGGATCGGCGGACCCGTTCGCGCTGCGGCGGCAGGCCAACGGGGTGGTGCGGATTGTGATCGAGCGCAAGCTGAAGCTGAGCCTGAGCGCGGCATGGAGGCAGACGGCGTTTGCGCCGGCCGCGGAGCTGGGGGGATTCTTCAAGGAACGGATGAGCTTTTATCTGCGCGAGGCGGCGGGTTTCGCGCCGAATTTCGTGAATGCCGTGCTGGCGGCGGGCGCGGACGACGCGCTGGACGCCTTCGAGCGCTGCGCGGCGTTGGCGGCGGCGCCGGATCTGGGGGCGGTGGGGGCGGTGATCAAGCGGGCGCGGAACATTGTCCGCAAAGAGAACTGGGCGGAGACCGGCTTCGATGCCTCGGAGCTGGCGGCGCCGGCGGAGCGAGCCTTGCAGCAGGCGGTGGCGGCGCTGCCGGAGGGCGCCGGATACGGAGCGGAGCTGGCGGCCATCGCGGCGCTGGCGGGGCCGATGGAAACCTTCTTCAACGAGGTGCGGGTGAACGACCCGGACCCGAAGGTGCGGGGGGCGCGGCTGTCGCTGCTGGCGGCCACGGTGCAGCGGCTGTCGCGGATTGCCGATTTTGCCGAACTATAATTTGCGAATGCCTGATTCCGAGCCTCAGACCGTTCCGGCCTTGAAATACCCGCTGCCGATGGGAATTGCGGAGATCGAGCCGCTGCTGCCGCATCGGTACCCCTTCCTGATGCTGGACCGGATCATCGAGTTCGAGCCCACGAAGCGGATCGTGGCGATCAAGAACGTGAGCATCAACGAGCCGCATTTCCAGGGGCATTTTCCCGGGCACCCGATCCTGCCGGGGGTGCTGGTGCTGGAAGCGCTGGCGCAGGCGGGGGCGCTGATGATCCTGCACGAGGACGCCGAGCCGGGGCAGCGGCTGATCTATTTTACCGGGGTGGACGGATGCCGGTTCCGGCGGCCGGTGGTGCCGGGGGATCAGTTGCGGCTGGAGGTCGAGGTGCTGGGCTTCCGCTCCAACGCGGGGCGGATGCAGGGCCGGGCGATGGTCGGGGACAAGCTGGCCTGCGAGGCCACGCTGAGCTGCGCGGTGGTGGCGGCGGCGCGCCCGAGTCCAGGCGCGGGCGGAGTGAAATGATCTCGCCGCTGGCCACGGTGCATCGCCAGGCGCGGGTTCCGCAGTCGTGCTTCATCGGGCCGGGGTGCGTGGTCGGGGCGGAGGTGGAACTGGGCGAGGAGTGCCGGCTGGAGGCGCACGTGGTGATCGAGGGCCCGACCCGGATCGGGGCCCGCAACCGGTTCTACCCGTTCAACAGCATCGGGCTGCCGCCGCAGGACGTGAGCTTCAAGGGCGAAGCGACGCGGCTGGAGATGGGCGACGACAACCAGATCCGCGAGTTCTGCACGCTGCATCGGGGCACGACCAAGGGGGGCGGGGTGACCCGCATCGGCAGCCACAACCTGATCATGGCGTACAGCCACATCGCGCACGATTGCCAGGTGGGCAGCCATATCATCATGGCCAACTGCTCGACCTTGGCGGGGCATGTGACGGTGGGCGATCACGCCACGCTGGGGGCGTTCTCGCCGATCCATCAATTCGTGCGGGTGGGTGCGCATGCCTATTTGGGCGGGGGGACGATCACCACGCAGGACGTGCTGCCGTTCGCGATCACGAGCGAGACGCGCGACAACCACGCCTATGGGCCGAACAAGATCGGGCTGCGGCGGCAGGGTTTCAGCCCGGAGCGGATTGCCGCGCTGGAGGAGGCGTTCCGGCTGCTGCTGAACTCGGGGCTGAACACCTCGCAGGCGCTGGAGCGGATCCGGGCGGAGGCGTGGAATGCGGACACGCAGGTGCTAGTGGAGTTCATCGAGGCCAGCACGCGGGGAGTGATCAAGTGACCGAGACGTACGGCTTGATCGCGGGCAACGGGCGCTTTCCGTTCCTGCTGCTGGAGGCGGCGCGGGGCCGGGGGCTGACCATGTTCGTGGCGGCGATCAAAGAGGAGACCGATCCAGCCATCGCCAACCTGGGGGCGGAGGTGGCGTGGCTGAGCTTGGGGCAGCTGGGCAAATTGATCGAGGTGTTCCACCGGGCCGGAGTGCGGCGGGCGGTGATGGCGGGGCAGGTGAAGCACAAGCAGATTTTTTCGCACCTGCGGCCGGACTGGAAGATGGCGATGCTGCTGGCTTCGCTGGCGACGCGGAACACGGATTCGCTGCTGGGGGCGGTGGCGGAGAGCTTGGAGAAGGAAGGCATTCACCTCGAGAGCTCGACCGAGTTCCTGCAGCCGCTGTTGGCCGGCGCGGGAACGATGACGCGGCGGGGGCCGAGCCCGGCGGAGCGGGCGGACCTCGACTATGGCTTCGAGGTGGCGCGCCACCTGGCGGCGATGGACATCGGGCAGGCGGTGGCGATTGCCTCGCGGGCATGCATCGCGGCCGAGGCAATGGAGGGGACCGACGCCATGATCCGGCGGGCGGCGAGCCTGGCGGGAGGACGGGGCTTGACGGTGGTGAAGGTGGCGAAGCCGAAGCAGGACCTGCGCTTCGACGTGCCGGTGGTGGGGCCGGGCACGATCCGGGCGATGCAGGCGGCGGGGGCGACGGCGCTGGGGGTGGATGCGGGGATCACGCTGATGCTGGAGCGCGAGGCGCTGCTGGCGGCGGCGGATGCGGCGGGCATCGCGATCGAGGGGAGGCCGAAGCCGGCATGAGCGGGCCCATGCGGGTGGCAGTGGTGGGATGCGGGGCGTTCGGGCGGCACCATGCGCGCATTTACCGCCAGCTTGGGCAGGCGCATTTGGTCGGGGTGTACGACACCGATCTGGCGCGGGCGCAGGCGCTGGCCCAGCAGCACGAGACGCGGGTGCTGGCCTCGCTGGAGGAGGTGGCCAGCCAGGCGCAGGCGGCGTCGGTGGCGGTGCCGACGGTGGCGCATGCGGAGGTCGCCGGCCTGCTGCTGGAGCGCGGGCTGGATGTGCTGGTGGAGAAGCCGATTGCGCCTTCGCTGGCCGACGCCGACCGGATGATCGCGGCGGCGCAGCGGCGGGGGCGGCTGCTGATGGTGGGGCACCTGGAGCGGTTCAACCCGGTGGTGCGGCTGGTGCGGGCGCGGCTGACGCGGCCGCTGTTCTTCGAGGTGCACCGGCTGAGCGTGTTCACGCCGCGCAGCCTGGACGTGGATGTGCTGCTGGACTTGATGATCCATGACCTGGACCTGGTGCGCAGCTTCGTGGGCGCGGAGGTCTCCGATCTGCAGGCGGTGGGGCTGGCGGTGCTGAGCCGCCACACCGACATCGCCAACGTGCGGCTGAGCTTCGCCGGCGGCTGCGTGGCCAACCTGACCGCGAGCCGGGTTTCGACCGAGCAAGTGCGGAAGCTGCGGTTCTTCCAGCCGGGCGAGTACATTTCGCTCGACTACGCGCGCCGCGATGCGCAGGTGTTTTCCGTGGACCTGAACAGCGGCCTGCCGACGATAGCGCGCGAGCAGCTGCAAGGCGGGCCGGACGAGCCTCTGGCGCTGGAGATGGCCGCATTCCTGGAGGCGGCGGCGACGCGCCGCGCGCCGGAGGTGGACGGCGGCGAGGCGCGGGCCGCGCTCGAGCTGGCGCTGCGGGCGGCGGCGGCGATTTCAGCCCATCATCAAGTACTGCAAGCTGCTTCCCAAGGAGCCCGACCATGACCTCGATGGATATTGCCTTCCGCTACTCCCCGCCGCTGGCCGACGACCAACTGCGCGCCCTGGCGTCGCTGTCGGAGGTGTACGGCATCCGCTCGCTGCGCGTGGACGAGGCGGCGGGCCGGATCGGCATCGAGTACGACGCCACCCGCCTGGACGCGGCGCAGGTGGGCGCGCTGGTGCAGGGCTGCGGCGTGGCCATCGACGGGCGCGGGGCCGCCTAGCGCATGACCACGGCCGAGATTGCGGCCTGGCTCGAGCCTCGGCCAGCGGAGATGCTGGCGCTGCTGCGCCAATGGGTCGAGATGGAGACGCCCAGCCTGGAGCCGGAGCGGGTGGGGGCGTTGGCGCGGGCGGTGGCCGAGGCGTTCGCCGCGCTGGGGTACGCGCCGCGGTTCCATGAGCATGCGCTGGAGCTGGCGCGCGCGGGCGCGAGCGACGCCACGCTGGTGCTGGGGCATTTGGACACGGTTTATCCGGCCGGGACGCTGGCGACGATGCCGTTCCGGATCGAGGGCGACCGGGCGCACGGGCCGGGCGTGTACGACATGAAGGGCGGCGTGGTGCAGGCGCTGTTTGGGCTGCGGGCGCTGGCGGCGCTGGCGCCGGAGGCGGCGCTGCCCTCGCCGCTGCTGTTCGTCTACGACGAGGAGACCGGCTCGCGCGGATCGCGGGCCCTGACGGAGGCGCGCGCCCGGGCGGCGCGGCGGGCATTGGTGCTGGAGCCGGCGGCGGGTGAGGAGGGCAAGCTCAAGATCGCGCGCAAGGGGATTGCGCTGTACCGGCTGGAAGCGCACGGGCAGGCGGCGCACGCCGGAGTGGATTTCGAGTCGGGGGCGAGCGCGATCGTGGAGATGGCGGAGCGGGTGGCCGAGATCGCCTCGTGGTCGGATGCCGAGCGTGGAGTCACGGCCAACTGCGGGGTGATGGCCGGGGGCACGCGGGTCAATGTGGTGGCCGCGCATGCCCAGGCGGAGCTGGAGCTGCGGGCGTGGAGCGCGAGCGACTTGCAGGGGCTGGATCGGCGCATGCATGGGCTGCGCCCGCGGAACCCGCGGGTGCGGCTCGAGGCGTCGGGCGGCATCAACCGGCCGCCGATGGAGGCCACGGAGGCGAGCTTGGCGCTGGCGGCGGAGGCGCAGCGGGTGGCTGCCGAAGTGGGCTTGGCGCTGGGCACGAGCCGGACCGGCGGCGGCTCGGACGGGAACTTCACCGCGGCCTGTGGCTGTCCGACGCTCGACGGCTTGGGGCTGGTGGGCGCGGGCGCGCATGCGCCGCACGAGCACATCCTGATCTCGTCGCTGGTGACGCGGACGGCGGTGCTGGCGGGGATGCTGGCAGGCAGCGCCGGAGCAGCCCCTCGGGCGAAAGGGCTGAGATGACGGTGCTGGGGATTGATTGCGGGAGCCAGGCGACCGGGTACGGACTGGTCGAGAGCGACGGGCGCCGGCACCGGGCGCGCCTGAGCGGGACGATTCGGCTGCCGCGGGCGGACAAGGCCAGCTTTGCCGAGCGGCTGAACACGATCCATCGCGGACTGACCGAACTGCTGGAGCGCGAGCGGCCGGATTGCGTGGCGATCGAGGAGGTCTTCTACGCCAAGAACGTGCGCTCGGCGCTGCAACTCAGCCACGTGCGCGGGGTGGCGATGCAGGCGGCGGCGGCGCTGAACCTGCCGGTCTTCGAGTACTCGCCGCGGGAGATCAAGAGCGCGCTGACCGGATACGGCGCGGCGGACAAGACGCAAGTGCAGCACATGGTGCGGTCGCTGCTGCTGCTGGAGGAGAACCCGAGCTCGCTGGATGCGTCGGATGCGCTGGCGGTGGCGATTTGCCATCTGCACACGGCGGGATAGGGATGCGCACGGGGCGTTGACTGGCGCGGGGCCTGGCGCGGCTGCGCCGCGCCACCCGCTTGACGCAAGGTACTTGGATGCAACCCTAGGAATGTTCCCCGGCATTGGCGTATGTACAAGGCCAATTCTGTCCGCCAAAGGGGAATCTCATGCGGCTGCCTGTGTGTGGCGTCTTCCTGCTCGCAGTGTCCTGCTTCGCAATCGGCCAAGCCACCAACGTCGGCACGGTGACGGGCCAAATCACGGACGCGCAAGGCGCGGCCATTCCGGGCGCCGTGGTGCTGCTGACCAACACGGGAACCAACGCGGCCCAGCCGACCACCTCGAACCAGGACGGGCGGTACACGTTCGCCAACGTGCAGCCCGGAACGTACACGCTGGACGTGAAAAAGGACGGCTTCAAGGAAGCGACGATCAAGAGCCAAACGGTTTCGGTGGGCAAGCAGCTCACCTTGAATGTGCCGATGCAGGTGGGGGCGGCGACGCAGACGGTGGAGGTGACGGCGAGCGGGGCGGAGCTGCAGACCATGAACGCCACCGTGGGCTCGACCGTGAGCGGAGACGCGATCATCAAGCTGCCGAACCTGGGGCGGGACGCGAACTCGCTGACCATGCTGCAGCCGAACACGGCGCCGAACGGCGGGATTGCGGGGGCGGACGCGGACCAGAACAGCTACACGCTCGACGGCGGCAGCAACAGCGACGAAATGGACGGGGCGCACAACATCTACACGCCCTCGTCGGGAAGCACGGGCACGGGCGCGGGCGGGAACCCGAGCGGGGTGATTCCGACCCCGGCCGACAGCGTCGAGCAGTTCAGCGTGGGGACGGTGAACCAGACGGCAAGCTTCAACGGCTCGGCGGGCTCGTCGGTGGCGATGGTGACGCGGCGCGGAACCGACGCCATCCACGGTTCGGCGTATGACTATTACCTGGGCTCGTACCTGGGGGCGAACACGTGGACCAACAACCAGAACGGCACCCCGCGGGCCAAGAGCCACCAGAACCGGTTCGGGGCGTCGCTGGGCGGACAGATCCTGCCAGCGTGGCTGGGCGGGAAGACGTACCTGTTCGGGGACTTCGAGGGGCGGCGGTACCCGCTCACGACCACGATCACCCGCAATGTGCCCAGCGACTTGCTGCGCGCGGGCGTGGTGCAAGCGAACAACACCGGCGGCAGCGGCTGGGAGGCGTACAACCTCAATCCCACGGCGGTGACGGTGGACGGGACCACGTATGCGCCGGCGGTGTGCACGCTGCCGGGCGGCGGGACAGGAGCCTGCGATCCGCGCGGGCTGGGGCTGAATCCGGTGATCGCGCAGATGTGGACGCAGTATCTGCCGGCGGCGAACGATTTCCATGCCGGCGACCTGCACAACACCTTCGGGTACCGGACGCAGCTGGCGACGCCGCTGAAGTCGAACTTCTTTGTCACGCGGCTCGACCACGATTTCGGCGCGAAGAACCATTTCAGCGCCAGCTACCACTTCTACAGCTACAACCCGGTCACCACCAACCAGGTTGACATCGGCGGCGCGCTGCCGGGGGACACGTTCGGGCAAGCGGCGGCGACGACGCAGCGGCCGCAGCTGCCCTCGATGATCACCGCCGGCCTCACCACCTCGCTGAGCGCCGACCTGACCAACGATTTGCATTTCAATTACCTGCGGAACTACTGGGAATGGCTGGGGACCAACACCACGCCGCAGACCCTGAAGGGCTTCGGGGCGCTGGGCGGAGCGCTGGAAATCGGGGGCGAGACCACGAATGCGTTGATTCCATACAACGTGAACACCCAAAGCGTGCGGACGCGCTTCTGGGACGGGATCGGCAACACCATCCGCGACGACGTGACGCTGCTGCACGGCAACCACATTTTTCAATTCGGGGGAATGTACACGCACCAGTGGGACTATCACCAGCGCAACGACAACGGCGGCGGGATCATGGCGGCGAACGTCTACCAGATCACCGCCGGGCAAGGGGTGAGCAACGACTTCGTGCCGGCCGACTTCTCGGGCCCGACGGGCACCTACAAGACGGCCTACAACGAGGTTCTGGGCATCGTATCGCAGCCGCAGACGCTGTTCACGCGCAGCGGGCCCAACCTGGCCATCCAACCCCTAGGCACGCCGATGTTCGACAAGAGCACGATCCCGCTGTACAACGCCTACTTCAGCGACGCGTGGCATGTGGCCCCAACGCTGACGCTGAGCTACGGGGCGGGATACACGGTCGAGATGCCGCCGGTGGAGGATGCCGGCAAGCAGGTGATGCTGGTGGACTCGTCCGACAACCCCATCGGCACGGCCGACTACTTGGCGCAGACGGAGAAGCTGGCGCTGGGCGGGCAGGTGTACAACCCGACGCTGGGGTTTGCGACGGTCGGAAATGTGGGAACCGGGCGGAAATATCCGTACAATCCGTTCTACGGCGGCTTCAGCCCGCGCGTTTCAGCGGCATGGAACCCATCGTTTTCGGGCGGGCTCCTGGGCAGCCTGGTGGGACAGGGAAAGAGCGTGATCCGCGGCGGCTGGGCGCGGATTTACGGGCGCCTGAACGGCGTGGACCTGGTGCTGGTGCCGCTGCTGGGCACAGGACTGGGGCAGGCGATTGCCTGCGTGGGGGCGACCAACGCCGCGAGCGGGCTGCCGGCGTGCAACGGGGTGGGGGGTGCGAACCCGGCGACCGCGTTCCGGATCGGCACCGATGGGCTGACGGCGCCGCTGCCGACACCGTCGCCGACGCTGCCGCAGCCGTATTTTCCGGGCCTGGTGCAGAACGGGGTGGCGAACCCGGCGGCGGGGGCGGGCGAGGTGCTGGATCCGAATTTCCGGCCGAACCGCTCGGATGAGTTCGATTTGACCGTGCAGCGGCAGTTCACGACCAATTTTTCGACCGAGATCGGCTACACCGGGCGCATCATCCGCAACGAGTACCAGGCGATCAACCTGGATTCGGTGCCCTACATGCTGACCGCGGGCGGGCAGCAGTTCCAGCAGGCATTCAAGAACCTCTACCTGGCGATCGCCGCCGGAAGCGCGGCCGCGCCGCAGTCATTCTTCGAGACGGCGCTGGGCGGCCCGGGCTCGGCGTACTGCAAGGGATTCGCGACCTGCACGGCAGCGGTGCAGGCGAAGGAGGGGCCGGGCGGGAACGGGGACATTTCGACCACCGGCAACGACGTGTACACGATGTGGACCAACCTCAACTCGAGCCCGGCATGGACGCTGGGCCGCTCGTTCCCGAGCGCTCCGCCGAGCCAGGTGCAGGCGATCTACGAGAACCTGAGCGACGGCTACGGCAATTACAACGGCCTGTTCTGGAGCCTGAACATGCGGAACTGGCACAACATCACGGCGCTGTCGAATTTCACCTGGAGCCGCTCATTCGGGACCGGGCAGGTGGCCCAGGCGACGAGCGAGTACACGGTGGTGGATCCGTTCAATATCCACGCCATGTACGGACCGCAGTACAACGACACGCCGCTGAATTACAACCTGTACGTGTTGTGGGAGCCGCTGGCGGGGCCGCAGAGCACTTGGCTGGGGCGGCTGACGCACGGCTGGTCGTTCGCGCCGATATTCACCTGGAACGGCGGGGGCACGACGGCCGTGGACATCACCAACAACAATAACGGCATTGATTGCGCCTCGTTCGGCGAGACCGACTGCACCGCCGGAAGCACCAACGAGACCGCGGTCAAGGTCACCGGATTCACGGGGGGCAACTCCGGCATCCGCAACGTGGTGACGCAGAACGCGGCGGGCGAGAAGGCGGGCATCGGGGTGAACAGCGACCCGGCGAACGGCGGCACCGGGATCAACGTTTACGGATCGAACGCGGCAGCCATCTACGCCGAATTCCGGCCGATGGTTCTGGGACTGGACACGACCGGGACGAGCGGGGTGATCCGCGGACTGCCGGTGTGGAACGTGGACTTCGCGCTGACCAAGGACGTGGCCCTGACCGAGCGCTTCGGCGCCGAACTGAGCGCGCAGGCGCAGAACGTGTTCAACCACTTCTCGCCGTCCTCGGGCGGGAGCTTCAACTACAACGGGGCGGGGGCGTCGAGCGATCTCGGCGATCCGGCGAACTTCGGCGTGATCACCGGCAGCGCGCTGGATCCGCGGGCGGTCGAAGTGGGGCTGAGGCTGCACTGGTGACGCCAAGAACGCAACCGCCTGTACCCTGTAGAAGGCATGGCGCGGGACTACGAGTTTGTCATTGGAGGGCGGCGGGTTGCGCCGGAGCGGGCGGTCGAGGTGCGGTCGCCGTTCTCGGGCGAGGTGGCGGGGCGGTGCGGCGACGCCACCGGGCTCGAGGTCGAGCGCGCGCTTGAGGCCGCAGCCGGGGCGCGGGAGGCGATGGCGGCGCTGCCGGCCTGGAAGCGGAGCCAGGCGCTGCGCGAGCTCGAGTTCGCGGTGCGGGAGAACCAGGACGAGCTGGCGGAGCTGATGGCGTTGGAGGCGGCGAAGCCGATCCGCGATGCGCGGGCGGAGGTGCAGCGCGGGCTGCTGACGCTGCGGACGGCGGCGGAAGAGGCGCTGCGCATCGGCGGCGAAGTCGCCGGCCTGGACGTGGCCGCCGCCGGCGAGGGCCGAACTTCGATTTCACGGCGGTTCCCGATCGGGGTGATCGCGGGCATCACGCCGTTCAACTTTCCGCTGAACCTGGTGCTGCACAAGCTGGCGCCGGCAATCGCCAGCGGCAACCCCATCCTGATCAAGGCCTCGCCGCGGACGCCGCTGACGGCGCTGCGACTGGGCGAAATGGCTCTGGGGCTGGAGCTGCCGGCGGGCGCGGTGAACGTGCTGGCGGGCGGCGCGGAGCCGGCGCGGCAGCTCTGCGAGGATGGCCGGGTGGCGATGGTGTCGTTCACCGGCAGCGCGGCGGTGGGCTGGGAGCTGAAGGCGCGAGCCGGGCGCAAGCGGGTGGTGCTGGAGCTGGGAGGAAATGCGGCCAACATCGTGCACAGGGACGCGGATCTGGAGTTGGCGGCCCGGCGTTTGGTGGCGGGCGCGTTCGGCTATGCCGGGCAGAGCTGCATCTCGGTGCAGCGGGTGTACGCCCAGCGCGCGATCTACGACGAGCTGCGTCAGCGGCTGGTTGCGGGCGCAAGCGCGCTGCGGGTCGGGGACCCGGCGGACCCGGAGACGGAGGTGGGGCCGATGATCAACGACGAGGCGGCGGCGCGGGCGCAGCGGTGGATTGAGGAGGCCGTGGCAGCGGGGGCGACCTTGGCTTGCGGCGGCAAGCGGGACGGCGGCTTCGTCTGGCCGACGATCTTGGAACGGGTGCCGCCGGCCGCCGCGATCCACAAAGAGGAGGCGTTTGCTCCGGTGCTGCTGCTGGCGGCCTATGACGAGCCGGCGGAGGCGCTGCGGGAAGCCAATGCCAGCCGGTACGGGCTGCAGGCGGGGGTGTTCACGCGGAACATCGAGTTCGCCCTGCAGGCGCACGCGCATCTCGAAGTGGGGGCGGTCCTGATCAACGAGGTCTCAAGCTGGCGGATGGATCCGATGCCGTACGGCGGGGTGAAGGAATCGGGCTTCGGGCGCGAGGGGCTGCGGGCGAGCATCGAGGAGATGACGGAATTGCGGTTGCTGATCCTGAGGAGCGGCTCGCCTTGAGCAATTCGCCTTGGAGCCGCGGCGGCGGGTGCGGTATAGTGGCGGGATGAATCGCACTGTTTCGCGGGTATTTGCGGCTGTGATTGCGGCATTCTCATTGGGGTTGCTGGCGCAGAGCGGCGACGGGCCGGACTTGGCGGCGGTGAACCGGCTGAAGAGCCTGGAGCAGACGAGCTCGCAGGTGATGCAGATCGAGAGCTGGCTGACGGATGTGTACGGGCCGCGGCTGACCAATTCGCCCGACATGCGCGAAGCGGCGCAATGGGCGGAGAAGGAGATGACCTCTTGGGGCATCGCCAACGTGCACGAGGAGGCCTTTCCGTTCGGGCGAGGGTGGTCGAACGACTTCACCTCGGCGCAGGAGATCAGCCCGCGCGTGTACCCGCTGATCGCCTATGCGGCGGCGTGGACGCCGGGAACGAACGGCGAGGTCAAGGCCAACGCCGAGATCGTCGCCATTGCGAGCGCCGCGGACCTGGACAAATACAAGGGCAAGCTGGGCGGCAAGTTCGTGCTCGATCAGCCGCTGCCGACGATTCCGATCGTCGAGGGCACGGGCTCGCAGATCACCGGCGAATTCCTGCGCTACACCGACCCCGAGCTGAAGGCGATGGAGACGGCGCAGGCGGGGCGGGGCGGGCGCGGGGCCTTGGGCCGCGGAGGCGCAGCGGCGGGGATCAGCCGGGCGCAGATCCTGAAGTTCTTCCTGGACGAGGGCGTGGCCTGCGTGCTGGAGCCCGGGCGCGGCAACTCGAACGACGGCACCGTGTTCGTGGCCCAGGGGCAGGGAACGGGCGGGGGCGGCGCCGGCGGCCGCGGATTGCCGCTGCAGAACGCGGACGCGCCGCCGACGCCGTGCCAACTGGCGCTGGCGAACGAGAGCTACGGGCGCATCTACCGCACGCTGGAGAAGAACGTGCCGGTGACGCTCGACATCAACGTCAAGAACAGCTACCACGCCGAGAACGGCCTGAATTCGTTCAACATCGTGGGCGAAATTCCGGGCGGCGATTTGGCGAACCAACTAGTGATGCTGGGCGGGCACTTCGATTCCTGGCAATCCGCGACCGGAGCGACCGACAATGCGGCCGGCTCGGCGACGATGATGGAGGCGCTGCGGCTGCTGAAGGTGAGCGGGCTGAGGATGCGGCGCACGGTGCGGATCGCGCTCTGGACCGGGGAGGAGCAGGGGTTGCTGGGGTCGAGGGCGTACGCGCAGCAGCATTTCCGCAACGCGCAGGGCGAGGTGCTGCCGGAGCAGAAGCTGGTTTCGGGCTACTACAACGTGGACAACGGCTCGGGGGCGATCCGGGGCGTGTACCTGCAGGGGAACGACATGGTGGCGCCGCTGTTCCAAGCGTGGATGAAGCCGTTCCATGACTACGGCATGGACACGCTGACCATCCGCAACACCGGCGGCACCGATCACTTGAGCTTCGTGGCCGACGGGATTCCGGGGTTCCAGTTCATCCAGGATCCGCTCGACTACGAGACCCGGACGCACCACTCGAGCGCGGACACCTACGAGCACGTCATTCCGTGGGATATGGAACGGAACGCCGCGATCGTGGCAGCGTTCGTTTATCTGACGGCGAACCGCCCGGAGATGCTGCCGAGGCCTCCGCTGCCGCCGGCGGCGCGCGGGCGTGGATTCTAGCGCGGGCGCCCGGCCGTGACGCTTGCAGCCGTGCGATCCGGCGCGAGGGAGGCGGAAGCGGGCAGGGCGAGGGCGGAGATGGCGAAGAACAGGAGCAGGTTGGCGGGGATGTGCAGGTTGAAGTCCACCCAGGAGTGGACGATCAAGCCGGCGCAGGCGATGGCCGAGCCGACGGCGAGCGAGAACGCAGGGGGCGCGCCGCCGCCGAGATGGATGTGGGCGGGCGGCCAGCGGCGGAGAGTCTGGTAGAAGCCGCGCAACCAGAACGTCCAAAACGCCAAGGCGCAGAGGGCGCCGATGAGGCCGGTCTCGGCCAGCCCTTGCAAGATGTCATTGTGGGCGAAGGTGTAGACGGCGTTGTCGTCAAAACGGGCGAACTCGGGGTAGAGGTTGGCCCAGGTGCCGAGGCCCCAGCCGGACCAGGGGCGCTGGATGAACATGTCCCACGTGCTTTGGTTGAGGAAGGCGCGCTGGGCGAGGCTGGGCTCGACGGTCAGGCCGGAGCCGCGGTGGAGGCGGGCTTGGAGGCGGCTGGTGCCGACGATCCAAACCATGGCAGCGGCTAGGCCGATGGCGGCCAGGAGCGCGGCGCGGCGCTGGGGGCTGGGTGCGGAAAGGTAGCGCGGCGACGCGGAAGCGACGGCGGCCATGTCCACCGGGCGGGTGGATGGAGGCGCCTCGGGGTCGCCGGTCTGCTCGACGGCGATGCGGCGGCGCAAGCGTTCAAGAAAGAGCCAAATGATGAGGCCGCTGACGGCCTCGACGGCCAGCGCCGCCATGCCGCCGCGGCTGGCGGAGAGCAGCACGGCGGCGATGCCCAAGGCGGGCGCGGTGGCCCAAGCCAGGAAACGCGAAAGCGGACGATGGCGGTGCTGGAAGGCGGCCACGCAAGAGACCGGGAGCAAGAGCTCCATGCAGCCAGCGAAGTGGTTGCGGTTGACGAAGCTGCCGGCCGGGCTGGCGTAAAGATAGGTGAAGCGCCAGTAGATGCCGTCCGCTCCGGTCAGGACTTGCAGGATGGCGAGCAGCGCCAGGGCGGCGGTGAAGCCATTGATGGCGGCGGCGATCCAGCCGGCGTCGCGGTCGCCGCGGTAGAGCTGGGTGAAGAGCACGAAGACGGCGCCGGCGGCAGCAAGATGCAGCGCGGCGGAGGCGGTCGAGGCCGGCACTTGACTGGAGCCGGAACCGCATTGCCAGGCGGCGAAGAGCGCGAAGGCGAGCAGGGGCCCGTAGATGGGACACCAGTGCAGGCGCGTGTCTGCTCGCCAAGCCGCCAGGGCGAAGGCGGCGAGCGAGGCGAAGATGAAGGTGTAGGCCAGGCCGAAGGCCCAGGCGTAGACGCCGCCAAAGGCGGCGACGGCGAAGGCCATGGCCAGCAGCGGCAAGGCGAGCAGTGCGCGACGAGCGGTCTCGGGCCGGAGATGGGGGATCATTGCACCCCGACTCCGGTGACCAGGATGGCGCCTTGGAAGGCGCGCTCGCCCAGCGGGCGATGCAGATGGATGACGAGGCGCAAGGTGCGAAGCCGGTCCGGAGCGGCGGGGAGGGTGAGGCTCGTCTGCGCGGACTGCCACGAGGGGTTGGCGGCGAGCGGGAGGGAGGCGACGGGCGTGCCGTCGGCGTTGCGGAGGGCGAGGCTCAGGTCGCGGGCGGGGACGTCGGCGAGCGAGCGCGACCAGGCGTGCAGGCGCAGCGCGGCGCCGGCGGGGACGATGAGCACCTGCTGGGCGAGATCGGCGTCGTCGGGCTGGGTGCCGTCGAGGCGGAGTTCGGCGGCAGTGGGATGAGTGGCGTCGCCGGTTTCGACCGCGCCGGCGCGGAGGCCGGGAACGGCGGGCCAGCCCCAGGCGAGGACAGCACGCAACGGCGAGACGGGATCGGAGGCAGGCCGCGGCAGGCGGCTGGTGACGGCGGGATCGAAATCTGCGTCGGCGAGGAAGGGCGGGGCGGTGGACTTCCGCAAGCCGGGCATCAGCTCGGCCTCGGCGCGCAGCGCGGGCGCGGAGATGGCTTGCTCGGGCCACTGATGCCAGACGGCGGCGAGCCAGTCAGCCAAGACATTCTGACGTTCCGCGGCAAAAGCAGGGTCGGGCGGCAGGCGCGTGAGCCAATCGGCGGCGGCAGCGGCGGCGCGGACGTCGCTGTGCTCGACGGCGGCGCGCAGGCAGGAGATGGCGGCGTTGTTCGAATCGTGGGGCAGGGCGGATTCGAGCTGGCTGAAGTCCCAGCGGGTGGCGGTGAGGGCGCGGCCGAAGATGCCGGGGAAATCCTGCTGCGGGGCGAGGCGGGCGGCGACTTGGAGCTGACGCCAGAATCCTGGCAGGTCGCCGCGCGACAAATATAAATTCGCCAGCCGCCAATAGTCGGGGAAGCTGGGCAGGCCGGGGCGATTCTGGTTGAGCGCCAGCGCGCGCGGCCAGTTGCCGAGGGCGAGTTCGACGGTGGTGAGATCGGCGACGGTGAGCGGATCGAGGGGATCGAGCTTCTGGGCGATCAGCAGTTGAGCTTCGGCCTGGCGCGGCGAGCGCAGCAGCAGCGCCTCGCCCCAGTGGCGGTGGTAGATGGGGACCGATGGACGCCAACCGACGGCGGTGGCGTAGGCGCCGCGGCGGTCGGCGGCATCGGCCCGCCAGACAATGAAATTCGCCGCCAGGCCGAGCAGCGCGGCGAGCAGCACGACGGTTGCCGCCAGGCGCTGGGGCTGAAGCGCCGGCGACGCGGGCGAGGGCTGCGAAGCGGTAGGCGCGGCCATAATCCTAACGGTTTGGACTATACCATTGCACTGCGGGCAGGGTGGGCTTTGGCGTAGGCGGCGAGGCAGCGCTGGGCGACGGCTTCCCAGGTGAAGGTTTCCTGGATCTGCTGCCGGGCGGCGAGGCCGGCGGCGGCGGCTTCGGCGGGATGGGTGCGGACCCAGGCCAAGCGGTCACGCAGGGCGGCGGCGTCGCCGGCGGGGACGATCCAGCCGGTGCGTCCGTCCTGGATGATTTCGGCGATGCCGCTATTGGTCATGCAGACGGCGGGGCAGCCGCAGGCCATGGCCTCGAGCGCGGCGAGGCCGAGGGTCTCGCGGCCGGGGAGAATGACGCAGAGGGCTTGCTGGTAGGCCTGGACGAGCGCGTCGCCGTCGGCCTCGGGAAGATAGGAGATGGACTTGCCCCGTCCGAGATCGAGGAGCTCGCGGAGGTAGCCGGGGTCGTAGGCGGGGCCGAGGACGGAGACGCGGGTGACTTGATCCACGGAGGCGACGAGATGGTGGAGGTTCTTCTCGTGGACGACGCGGCCGACGTAGAGGACGTCCGTGGCCGGGGGCGCGGCGGCGGCGGCGGGGGTGAAGCGGTCGGGATCGAAGCCGCCGTAGATGATCTGGTCGCCGGGGCGGGGCGGGACCGAACTGGCGCGCTGGGAGAGGCCGCTGACCCAGAGGCGGGCGGTGGCGGCGGCCTCAAGCTTCCAGTAGGTGTTGAGGCTGACGCCGCCGCCGCCGTGGTCGGTGAGGAAGACGGGCTTGCGGGCGGCGCGGGCGTACAGGAGGGCGGCGCTGGTGCCGAGGGTGTAGATCTGGTGGCAATGGATCACGTCGGCCCACAACAAATGGGGGAGCAGGGTGGGGCCGGCGGGGCTGACGTCGAAGCGGGGGCCGAGCAGGTAGTTGCGCAGGCGGTAGACCTCGAGCGCGCCCTGGCGGCGGGGCGGGGCGGCGCCGGGGCTGCGGCGGGGGCGGAAGCCGACCAGCCGGGTCTCGGTGTGCCGGGACATGGCGGTGGCCAGTTCGGTGGCGTAGCGCTCGGCGCCGCCGAAGATGCCGCTGCGGCCGAAAAGCTGCGGTACGAGATGGAGGACGCGCATGGCGATTCGCAGGACCGTTGCCGGTCCGCCCCTAGGTCTGCAGCACGCCGGTGCGGAAGGGGGGGAGCGCAGGGTTCAGGGAGGCGGCTTCCAGGCCAGCGACCAGCCAGCGGCGGGTGGAGGCGGGCTCGATGATGGCGTCGAGCCAGAGGCGGGCGGCGCCGTAGCGGGGATCGGATTGCCCTTCGTAGCGGGCGCGGATGTCGGCGAGCAACTGCTCGCGTTCGGCGGGCGAGAGGGCGTGGCCTTGTTTTTCCAACTGCTTGGCCTTGATCTCGAGCAGGGTGTTGGCGGCCTGGTCGCCGCCCATGACGGCGTAGCGGGCGGTGGGCCAGGCGAGCAAGAGGCGGGGATCGTAGGCGCGGCCGCACATGGCGTAATGGCCGGCGCCGAAGCTGCCGCCGACGATGACGCTGAACTTGGGCACAACGCTGTTGGCGACCACGTTGACCATTTTCGCACCGGCGCGGATGATGCCGGCGGCCTCCATCTCCTTGCCCACCATGAAGCCGTTGACGTCATGGAAGAAGAGCAAAGGGATGCGGCTCTGGTTGCAATCCATGATGAAGCGCGCGGCCTTGTCGGCGCTCTCGGGATAGATGACGCCGCCGAACTCGAGGCGCTTGCCGCCGTCGGCGGAGGCGCGGCGGACCATCTTTTTCTGGTTGGCGACGATGCCGACGGCGAAGCCGCCGAGGCGCGCATAGCCGCAGACCAGGGTCTGGCCGAACTCGGGACGGTACTCGTCCCAGGTGCCGCCATCGAGGATGCAGGCGAGCAGGTCGCGCACGTCGTAGCTGTGCTGGGGATCGGCGGGGAAGACGTGGTCGAGGTCGGAGGGAGGGCGGGCAGGCGGCACCGCCGCTTCGCGGCTGAAGGGCGAGGCGGGCGCAGGGCCGAAGCGGCCGACCAGGCCGCGGATGCGCTCGAGGCAGGCCTCGTCGTTGGGCTCGCGGAAATCCACGGTGCCGCTGAGGGTGGCGTGGAGCTTGGCGCCGCCGAGATCCTCGCTCGAGACCTTCTGCCCGATGGCGGCCTGCACCAGGGCCGGACCGGCGAGATAGAGGCCGCTGCCCTCGGTCATGAGGATGGTGTCGCACATGACCGGCAGATACGCGCCGCCGGCGACGCAACTGCCCATGATGGCGGTGATCTGGGGAATGCCCTCGGCGCTGGCCACGGCGTTGTGGCGGAAGACGCGGCCGAAGTCGTCAATGTCGGGGAAGACCTCGTCTTGCAGGGGCAGGAAGACGCCAGCGGAATCCACCAGGTAGACGAGCGGGAGGTGGTTTTCGAGCGCGATGGCCTGGCAGCGCAGCACCTTCTTGGCGGTCATGGGGAAGAAGGCGCCGGCTTTGACGGTGGCATCGTTGGCGATGACCATGGTCCAGCGGCCGGCGATCTGGCCGAGGCCGCAGACCACGCCGGCCGCCACCGCGCCGCCCCACTCCTCGTACATGCCCCAAGCGGCGAAAAGGCCGATTTCGAGCAGGTCCGTGCCGGGATCGAGGAGGCGGGCGATGCGCTCGCGGGCGGTGAGGCGCGACTTCTCGTGCTGGCGGACGATGGCGGCGGCGCCGCCGCCCTGGCGCAGCCGCGCTTCCTCCTGGCGCAGTTCCCGCACGCGCTCTTCGAGAGATGCGGTGGGCATGGGCGCGCTATTGTGCGTTCATGGCGGCGAGGAAGTCGCCGTTGCTCTTGGACTTGAGCAGGCGATCGCGGAGCAGCTCCATGGACTCGGTGACCGAGAGCGGGTTCAGCACCTTGCGCAGCACCCAGACGCGGTTGAGGTCGTCCTTGGGGATGAGCAGCTCCTCTTTGCGCGTGCCGGAGCGCTGGATGTCAATCGCGGGGAAGACGCGCTTGTCCACGAGCTTGCGGTCGAGGATGATCTCCATGTTGCCGGTGCCCTTGAACTCCTCGAAGATGACCTCGTCCATGCGGCTGCCGGTCTCGATCAGCGCGGTGGCGATGATGGTGAGCGAGCCGCCTTCCTCGATGTTGCGGGCGGCGCCGAAGAAGCGCTTGGGGCGCTGCAGGGCGTTGGAGTCCACGCCGCCGGAGAGGATCTTGCCCGAGGGCGGAACGACGGTGTTGTAGGCGCGGGCGAGGCGGGTGATGGAGTCGAGCAGGATGACCACGTCGCGCTTGTGCTCGACCAGGCGCTTGGCCTTTTCGATCACCATCTCGGCGACCTGGACGTGGCGGCTGGCGGGCTCGTCGAAGGTCGAGCTGATGACTTCGCCCTTGACCGTGCGCTGCATGTCGGTGACTTCTTCCGGGCGCTCGTCAATCAGCAGCACCATCAGCACCACCTCGGGGTGGTTGGCGGTGATGGAGTTGGCGATGGACTGCAGCAGCATGGTCTTGCCGGTGCGGGGCGGGGCGACGATCAGCCCGCGCTGGCCCTTGCCGATGGGGGTGCAGAGGTCCATGATGCGGCCCGAGACGTTCTCGCGGATGGTCTCGAGCTTGATGCGCTCGGCCGGATAGAGCGGGGTGAGGTTGTCGAAGAGGATCTTGTTGCGGGCCTCTTCGGGGGCCTCGAAGTTGATGGCCTCGACCTTGGTCAGGGCGAAGTACTTCTCGCCCTCGTGCGGCGGGCGGACCTGGCCCGAGCAGGTGTCGCCGGTGCGCAGATCGAAGCGGCGGATCTGCGAGGGCGAGATGTAGATGTCGTCGGGGCCGGGAAGATAGTTGTAGTCGGGCGAGCGCAGGAAGCCGTAGCCGTCGGGGAGGATTTCGAGCACGCCCTCGGCGAAGATGTGGCCCTCTTTTTCGCTTTGCGCCTGGAGGATCTTGAAGATGAGGTCTTGCTTGCGCATGCCGCTGGCGCCGGGAAGCTCCAGCGTGCGGGCGATGCGGGCGAGTTCGGTGATGTTCTTTTCCTTGAGTTCTGCGATGGTCATGCGGTTCTGCGGACGGGGGAGTCGGAGCGGGGATGGGAGAGATGTTTAGAACACCTCGGCGGGAACAGGCAGCGAAAACCAGGAATTCGAGCAGGGATACGGACGCGGCAGGCCCCGGTTCCGTAAGAAGCCTCAGGATAGCACCGCGGCCGGGGCGGGTCAACGGTGATCCTAGAAAGTCAAGGGGTGGCAGGAGCCGGGGCTTGGCAGCTCGTGGTTGAGGGCGGGGCGGGGTCAGTCGAGGTCGAAGTCGCGCAGGGGGCGAGGCTCATCGGGGTTGTCTTTCACACGGCGCAGGCTCTGGTCGAACTTCTTGGCCAGCAGGTCCTCGCGCTTCTTCTCGGCCTCGACCGAGGCCTGGAAGCGGCGGTCGCGCTCCTGCTGCTCGCGGCGGAGCTGGTCTTGGGCGCGGTCGAGGTCCACGCCCCGGCCGGGGGCGGGGGCCTTGTGGTGGAGGACCAGTCCGGTCTCGGCGTCAATGCGGAGCTGGGAGCCGCAGTCGGGGCAGCGCAGTTCGAGGACTTCGGCCATGGATTTCATTATGGGGGATCTAGCCCCTTTTCCCATTTTGCCGCCGTTCGAGGAGGCCGGGGGGCAGGCCGAGGGCGAGGCGGAGACGGCGTTCGAGGCGGCGCATGTCGCCGGCGTCGGCCTCGTGATCCCAACCGCAGAGGTGCAGGAGGCCGTGGAGGAGGAGGATCTTCACTTCGGCCTCGAGGCTGTGGCGGCGGCGGCGGGCTTGGCGCCGGGCGGCGTCGAGCGAGATGGCGAGGTCGCCGAGGCAGCCGTCGGCATTGGAAGGGAACGAGAGCACGTCGGTGGGGCGGTCGTGGCGGCGGTAGCGGCGGTTGAGGCGTTGGATGGCGGCGTCGTCGAGAAAAGCCAACCCGACCTCGCCACGCACGCCGAGGGCGCGCTTGGCGCGCTGGAGGAAGAGGTGCGGCTTCATTGCTCGGGCGGGGGTTCGAGCGGCAGCAGGGGGAGCTGGCGGTCCTCGGCCGCGAGGGCGTCGTGCTGCTGGTAGGCGCGCACGATGCGCTGGACGAGGGGATGGCGCACCACGTCGTGCTCGTCGAAATAGACCACGCCGATGCCTTCGACCGGGGCGAGGATCTCGACGGCTTGCAAGAGGCCGCTGCGGCGGCCCTGGGGCAGATCAATCTGGGTGAGGTCGCCGGTGATGACCGCCTTGGAGCGGAAGCCCATGCGGGTGAGGAACATCTTCATTTGTTCCTGGGTCGAGTTCTGGGCTTCATCCAGGATGATGAAGGCTTCGTTGAGGGTGCGGCCGCGCATGAAGGCGAGCGGGGCGATCTCGATGGTGTTGCGCTCGAGCAGGCGCTCGACGCGCTCGGGCTCGAGCAGGTCGAAGAGGGCGTCATAGAGGGGGCGCAGGTAGGGGTCCACCTTTTCCTGCAGCGTGCCGGGGAGGAAGCCGAGGCGCTCGCCGGCCTCGACCGCCGGCCGGGCCAGGACGATGCGCGAGACCTGCTTGGCCGAGAGCGCGGCCACCGCCATGGCCACCGCGAGATAGGTCTTGCCGGTGCCGGCGGGGCCGACGCCGAAGACCATGTCCTGGCGCTCGATCAGATCCAAGTAGCGGCGCTGGTTCAGGGTCTTGGGCTGGATGGTTTTCTTGCCGAACGAACGCTGGCGTCCGCTGCGGACCAGTTGGGCCAGGGTGGCGGTGGGGTCGTCGAGGACGATCTGCAGCAAGGGGCGCAAGTCGCCGTTGGGGAATTGGTAGCCCTCGGCGCGCAGGCGCTGGAAGTCGGTGAAGATCTCTTCGAGGCGGGCGACGGCGGCGGGGTCGCCGTCGAGCTCGATCGAGGCGGAGCCGAGGCGGACCGAGACTTGGAGGCGCGATTCCAGCAGGCGGAGGTTCTCGTCCAGCGGGCCAAACAAGGTCTCGATGCCGGGGCTGAACTCGAGGCGGGTGCGCATCGCGGGGGATTGAGATGAGTATAGAACAGGGGCCGGGGGCCGGGAATGGGGGATTGCCGGCTGGACCAGGGTTGCCGTAGAATACTAAAGGAAACATGGCCAATCACGCTTCAGCCCTCAAGCGGGTCCGCGAAACGCGCGCCCGCACCTTACGCAACCGCGCCAACGCCAGCCGCCTGCGCACCGCGATCAAGAAGCTACGCACCGCCATCACGGCCAAGGACAAGAAGTCCGCCGAAGCGCTGCTGCGTCCCACGCTGGCCCAGATCGACAGGGCGATCCAGAAAGGCGTGCTGCACCACAACGCCGCCGACCGCTACAAGTCCAGCCTCACCCGCGGCTGCAACGCCATCTGAGCTGGATGCGGGATTGCGAGCTCCGCGAGCGCTTGCGACGGGCTTACCAGGAAGCCAGCATAGCGGAAACCGAAGAGAGGAGCAGCCTCCTAAGGGTAAGCCGCGGGCCGGAAGCGCAAAAACTGAAGCAATCGCTCGCAGCTGCCCGGAAGAAGACCCAGCGCGCCGTGGTCGAGCTGCTGTCGCATACGCGAAAGCACGGCTGTTGAGATAGGTGCGCCCGCGTATGCAACGCCGCTAAATCGTGGGTAGCTACCGCAGCCAGGCTTCGAGGGCGGTGGCGGCGTCGGTCTTGCCGTCGCGGTACTTCACGATCACGGGCGTGGCCAGGCTGAGGCCCCACTCGGGGCCCTTTCCGCGGGTGACGGCCCGCGCGCCGGGGACGACGACGGCGCCGGCGGGAATCAGCAGCGGCTGGTCGGCGGTGGCGCGGTGGATGCACTCGCGGACCAAATCGTAGACAGGGGTCGAGCGCGTCAGCACGACCCCGGCGGCGAGCACCGCGCCGCGGCCGATGCGGGTGCCTTCGTAGACGCCGCAGTTGCCGCCGATGAGGGCATCGTCCTCGACGATGACCGGCGTCGCCCCGACGGGTTCGAGCACGCCGCCGATCTGGGCGGAGGCGCTGAGGTGGACGCGGCGCCCGACCTGGGCGCAGGAGCCGACCAGGGCGTGGGAGTCAATCATCGTTCCCTCGTCCACGTAGGCGCCGATGTTGACGAAGGCGGGGGGCATCAGGATCACGCCGGGCGCCAGATACGCGCCGTCGCGAATGGTCGTGCCGCCGGGGACGACGCGCACCTTGTCGCTGGGCGAAAACGCCCGCGTCGGAAGCGTGCCTTTGTCGAGGAACGAGAAGGGCGCAGGCGACGGATGGGCTTCGAGCGCGCCCAGGCGGAAGCCGAGCAGGATGCCCTGCTTGACCCAGACTTCGGTGCGCCAGCCCTCGGCCGCGGGCAGGGCGGCGCGGGCTTGGCCGCGGTTCAGCTGACCGCGCAGCTCGGCGAAGGCGGCGAGGGCTTCGGCGCGGACGGGAGCGAGATCGCCCAGCGCCGCGAAACCCGCGATCGCCGCCGCCAAATCAGCGTTGCTCACAGCCCCAGCGCCGCCATCACGCGGAACAGATGCTGGCGGGTGTCGTCGCGCACGGGGACCAGCGGAAGCCGCAGTGTCTCCAGGCAATAGCCCATGCGCGCCAGCGCGGCCTTGATGGGGGCGGGGCTGGTCTCGCGGAAGATGGCGTCCATGAAGTGGCGATGGCGGAAATGGATCGCGCGCGCCTGCTCGAAGTTGCCGGCGCGGGCGCGGGCCACCAGCTCGGCCATGGCGGCGGGGACGGCGTTGGAGGCGACGCTGACCAAGCCCTGCCCGCCGAAGGCGAGGATGGGCAGCGTGAGCGCGTCGTCGCCGGAGAGCAGATCGAAATCCGCCGGCGCCTCGGCGGCGATGGCGGCGATCTGACCGAGATTCGCCGAAGCCTCCTTGACGGCCACGATGTTGCCGATCGCGGCGAGGCGGAGCGCGGTCGCGGCCTCGAGATTGCTCGAGGTGCGGCCGGGGACGTTGTAGAGCACGACCGGAAGCTTGGTCGCGGCGGCAACGGCGGCGAAGTGCTGGTACAGCCCCTCCTGGGTGGGCTTGTTGTAATAGGGCGCGACGGTGAGGATGCCGTCGGCGCCGGCGCGCTCGACCTCGCGGGCCAGTTCGACCACGTGCGCGGTATGGTTGCCGCCGGCGCCGCCGAGGACCGGAACGCGGCGCGAGCCGGAACGCGATTCCTCGACTGCGATCTCGACTAGGCGCAGGTGCTCCGTCAGCGAAAGCGTGGGCGTTTCGCCGGTGGTTCCGCAGGGGACGAGGAAATCAATGCCCCCCTCGATCTGGGAGCGCAGCAGGCGGCGGAAGGCGGCTTCGTCCACGGCGCCGTCGCCCTGGAACGGGGTGATGAGGGCCGTGCCGCAGCCGCGAAACGGGTTGATCATGCGGGCAGAACCTCGCTGAATTCATGCAAGCCGCGCTTGCCTAGAATCCATTGTGCGGCCAAAAGCGCGCCGGAGGCAAAGCCGCGGCGCGAGCGCGCGGCGTGGGTGAGGGTCAGGGTGTCGTCGGGGCCGTCGAAGCCAACGGTGTGGGTGCCGGGAATCGCGCCGGCGCGGGTGCTGGCGATCGAGCCGGGATCATGTCCGCCGGCGGCGAGAAGCGTCGCCAGATGCTTGGCGGTGCCGGAGGGTGCATCCAGCTTGTGCTGGTGATGGGCCTCCCAGAGAAACGCGGTGTATTCGGCCGGCAGCGCGGCGGCCGCGGCGCGGACAATGCGGTAAAACGCCTGCACGCCGACCGAGAAGTTCGCGCCATAGATCGCGCCCACCGACGAGGCCTCGACCAGGGCGCGGACGCGCTCGAGGTGCTCGAGCCAGCCGGTGGTGCCGATCACCAAGGGAATGCCCGCGGCCATGCAGCGCTCGACGTGGTCGAGCACCGCGCCCGGCACGCTGAAATCAATGGCGACCAGGTTCGGGGCCCAGCCGGCGCGCCAAGGGTCGCCGTGATCGAGCGTGCCGACGACCGCGTGGCCGCGCTCGGCCGCCATTTCAGCCACCAAGCGGTTCATTTTGCCGTAGCCCAACAGCAGCAAATCCATGGATTTGCGATTATCCCACGGCGGCACGGCCACCTTTTTGCGAGGCTGCGCCCCTGGCCTTCTTGGTCGGCGCCCCCCGTACCTCGGTGCCCACGGCTGGTGCTGCGCCGGGGAAGTCCGGCGTAGGCTGAGACGGAATAGCCATAATGATTGGCTATAATTGACTTATGACGGTGGGCATTGCCGAGGCCAAGAATCAGTTGCCGAAGCTGATCCGCGCCATGGAGGCAGGCGAAGAGGTGGTGATCACGCGCCACGGGGCGCCGGTGGCACGGCTGGCGCGACCGGAGGCGGAGAAGCACGAGATCAAGCTCGGCTGGATGCGCGGCAAGATGAAGCTGCTGCCCGGCTGGGACGACCCCATCACGGAAGAAGAACTGCTCGGGAACCGTTTGCAATCAAAGTGATGCGTTCGCGGTTGAAGGTTCAGAACCCGTTCGACCGCGCGCTGGTGGCGCAGGCGATCGCCGAAGACCTGACGCTGGTCACGCAGGACCGAGGCTTGGCGGCGTACGCGGCTGCAGGCTGCCGGGTGCTGGGCTAGCGCAGGTCGTCGAGCACGAAGGCATCGGGGCGGTTGTAGGCGACGCGGTCGGGGCGGTGCATGGCGACGCCTTGCATGCTGGTGCGGAAGCCGCGATCGAGCAACTGGGCGTAGGCCTTGCGGCGGGCCACGCTGACGCCGGTTTCGACGCGGGGCAATTGGCGGCGGATGGCGAGCGCGTGCGCCCCGTCGAGCAAGCGATCGAGCGCGACCGTGGCCTGGGGGCCGGGGCGGGCGGCAGCGAACTTGATGTAGACCGCGTCTTTGCCGGCCTCGGTGCCGGCGCCGCAGTGGCAGACGGCAAAGCCTTCGAGGCCGCGGTCACGCCACAGCAGCAGGGTCTCGCCGAGGTTCTGCCGGGACACGGCTTCGATCTCGCCGGTGACATCGAGGCCGGCGTGCACGGCGTCGCAGAGCTGGCGGCAGGCGGCGAGCGCCTCGGCTTGGGCCTGGGGAGCGAGGGAGGAGAACTGCACGGTTTCGGGGGTGTGCTCGCGGCTGGGCGCGCCCATGAGGGCCGTGAGCGCGCCGGGCCAGAAGCCGAATTTCTGGTATAGGGCGATATGTTTCGGGCTGTGGGCGAAGGTGAAGAGCGCCTGGTCGGAGGCTCCCCACGCATCCATGCGGGCGAGGGTGGGGGCGAGCAGCGCCTGCGCCACGCCGCGGTTCCAGAGCTCGGGGTGGACGGTGAGGGGGCCGAAGAAGGCGAAGCTGCCCCAGCGGGCGAGGAAGTTCGAGCCTGCGATTGCGCCTTGGTGCTCGGCCACGAGCGCGTTCTCCGGCTGGGCGCGCCAGCGGGTGAAGAGGTATTCGCGGTCGGGGTTGAAGTTCTCCGGGTCGGGATGGCCGACGAAGGTGCCGAAGGCGAGGCGGAAGATGCGGCGCGCAGCGGGCAGATCGGCTTCCTGCATGGCCCGCACCGATCCGGGCCAAGGAACGCGATCCGACGCCTGCGCCGACGGGGGGGAAGTCGGGGCGGGGGACATCGAGGAAATTATAGGAAAAACAGGGGATGCGGGAACGACCGGAACCACAGGGAACACCCCAGGGGCGGATAAATGCCAGGAAATTCGCCTAGCAGGCGAGCGCGGCGGCGCAGGCCAACAGCTGCGGTTGCGGGCACACGGCCTGGACCAAGGCTTGCTCGAGGGCGGCGGCGGCGGACCAGCCTTGGGCGGCGAGCAGATGCTCGAGGGCGCGGGCGCGACCGATTTGGGGCGGCAGGCGCTGGGTGCCTCCCCAGCCGGTGACCAGGCCGAGCTTGGCGCCGTGGTGGCCGAGGTAGGCGGCCGGGGTGCAGACGCGGGCGCGGCAGGCGAGGGCGAGGTCGAGGCCGCCGCCGAGGCAGAAGCCGGCGATGGCGGCGACGAACGGGCGCGGCGAAGCGGCGATGGCGTTGAGCGCATGCTGGCCGGCGCAGGCCAGCGGCCAGGCGGCGGCAGCGTCGAGCGCAGCGATGGCGTTGAGATCGGCGCCGACGGAGAAGTTGCGCTGGTTGCCGGCAAGGACAAAGCGGCGGGCGCGCGGCCAGGCCGCGGGCGCGGCGGCGATTTCTGCCAGCAGGCCGAGCGAGAGGCGGTTCAGGCCGTCGTCAGATTCCAGGCGCAGCTCGACCGTGGCGTCGTCCATTGGACGGGCGAGCAGGCGCGTGGCCGAATCAGGGAGCAAGCGCGGGCCGGGGGTGGACGTGGGTGCGGATGAATTCGGCGATTTCGCCCATGCGGCTGCCGGGCGGAAAGACGGCGGCGACACCGGCTTTTTTCAGCGGGGCGATGTCGGCGTCGGGCACGATGCCGCCGAGCACGACCAGCACGTCGTCCAGGTGCTGCTGGCGCAGTTGCTGCATGAGCTCGGGCACGATGGCATTGTGGGCGCCGCTGAGGATGGAGAGGCCGATGCAGTCCACGTCCTCCTGGAGGGCGGCGCTGGCGATCATCTCCGGGGTTTGGCGCAGGCCGGTGTAGATGACCTCCATGCCGGCGTCGCGCAGGCCGCGGGCGACGACCTTGGCGCCGCGGTCGTGGCCATCGAGGCCGGGCTTGGCCACAAGGACGCGGATGGTCTTGGATGGGCTCATGCGGGTTTAGGTGATGGCGGTCTCGGTATATGCGCCGAAGACCTCGCGCAGGGTGGCGCAGATTTCGCCCACTGTGCACGAGGCGCGGACGCACTCCAGCAGCGCGGGCATGGTGTTTTCGGTGCCTTGGGCGGCGGCGCGCAGGCGGGCCAAGCCGGCATCGGCGGCAGCCTGCGAGCGGCTGGCGCGCACCTGCTTGAGCTTGGCCGCCTGCTGCTCGCGCGCGGTCTCATCGATATACAGCGTCGGCAGCGGGGCCTCGTCGGTGATGAAGTCATTGACGCCGACCATGATCTTCTCGCCGCGCTCGAGCGCCTGCTGGTAGCGGTAGCTGGCATCGGCGATTTCGCGCTGCGGGAAGCCTTGCTCGATGGCGCCGACCATGCCGCCCATGGCGTCAATGCGGCGGAAGTAATCCAGCGCGCCCTGTTCCATGTCCAGCGTGGTTTTCTCGACGAAGTACGAGCCGCCGAGCGGATCCACGGTGTTGGCGACGCCGGTTTCGTGGGCGATGATCTGCTGGGTGCGGAGCGCGAGGGTCGCGGCCTCGGCGGTGGGCAGGGCGAGGGCCTCGTCGAGGGAGTTGGTGTGCAGCGACTGGGTGCCGCCGAGCACCGCCGACAGCGCCTGCAGGGCGACGCGGGTGAGGTTGTTGTAGGGCTGCTGGGCGGTGAGCGAAACGCCGGCGGTCTGGGTGTGGAAGCGAAGCGCGGCGCTGCGCGGATTGCGCGCGCCGTAGCGCTCGGTCATGACCTGGTGCCAGAGCTTGCGGGCGGCACGGTACTTGCCGATCTCCTCGAAGAAGTCGCTGTGGGCGTTGAAGAAGAACGAGAGGCGGGGGGCGAAGTCATCCACCGCCATGCCGCGGCGCAGGCACCACTCGACGTACTCCATGCCGTCGCGCAAGGTGAAGGCGAGCTCCTGCAGCGCGGTCGAGCCGGCCTCGCGGATGTGGTAGCCGCTGATCGAGACGGGGTTGAAGCGCGGGGTCTCGCGGGCGCCGAACTCGATGGTGTCCACCACCAGGCGCATCGAGGGCGCGGGCGGGAAGATGTACTCCTTCTGGGCGATGTACTCCTTGAGGATGTCGTTCTGCAGCGTGCCGGAGATGCGCTTCCAATCGGCGCCCTGGCGCTCAGCCGCGACCAGGAACATCGCCCAGATCACAGCCGCGGGCGAGTTGATGGTCATCGAGGTGGTGACTTCGTCGAGCCGGATGCCTTGGAAGAGGCGCTCCATGTCCTCGATCGAATCAATGGCCACGCCGCACTTGCCCACCTCGCCGGCCGACATGGCGTCATCGCTGTCGTAGCCCATCAGGGTGGGCAGGTCGAAGGCCACCGAGAGTCCGGTCTGGCCTTGGGCAAGCAGGAAGCGGTAGCGTTCGTTGGTTTCCTCCGGGGTGGCGAAGCCGGAGAACTGGCGCATGGTCCAAAGCTTGCCGCGGTAGCCGGTGGCGTGGATGCCGCGGACATAGGGGGCCTCGCCGGGAGTGCCGACATCGCGACCGAAATCGAAGCCCTGGGGCAAATCGGCGGCGGTGTAGAGCGGGTTCACCGGAACGCCGCTGAGGGTGGTGAAGTCGCGGGTCGGCGCAGCGCTCGTTTTGGGGCGCTCGAGATCGGTGCGGGTGGGCATCCGCTATCAGTTTAGGGCGCGGAATGCAGGCGGGCAAGCAACCGAGCGGTTGGGCGGCCGATGCGGCCGGGCGGGCGCGCTATTTCGGCAGGCCTTCGATCACAGTCAGGATGCCGCGGCGATAGGTATAAGAGTAGGCATAGGACTTGAGGTCGGGCGCGAAGGCGGGAAAGCGAACGCCTTGGGCGCCCGCGGGGTTGGCGGGCGCCAAGTCGCGCAGTTTCGAGATGCTCCCGCTGGCTAGATCCAGCACGAGTTCATGGGCCGGCAAGTCACCGCGCTGGAAGATGATGCCGCGGCCATCGGCGGTCCATTGCACCGGCGTGTCTGCGGCGGTCAACTGGGGAACGGGCCTCGGCGGCGGCGACCCTGCGACCGACAACAATGCGTAGGGGCTTGCGCCGTGGAGGCTGAGCGCAAGGATGGTGCGGCCGTCGGGGGACACCCGGGCGTCGGAGGTGCCCTCGGGGGTGGCGGCGACCGGCGCGCCGCCGGAGACGGCCTGCCGATAGCAGCGGCGGTGCCCCGGGGCTTGGCCGCAAACCAGGAAGTGCTCGCTGTCGGGGAAGAAGCTGACGGAGCCGATGCTGGTCAGCTCGCCCGGATCGAGCGGACGCGGCTGGCCAGGACCGGTCGGATAGGCGACCAAATGAGGCGGCGGTCCATGCAGCATGCCGATGGCCCAGGCGCCATTGGGCGAGAGCGCCAACCCGTCGCCCGGGCCGATGGGCACGGCCGGCGATCCATCCAGACGTTGATACAGAATCGTATAGTCCGCTCCAGACTCGGGCGAGGAGTCGGTGAAGATGAGCGAGCGGCCGTCGGCGGCGAACGCCGGTTCGAGCGAAACCTGGAACCATGTCAGATCCTCCTCGGCGGCGCCATTGCGGGAGGCCAGGAGGGTGACGCCCAAGGCGTCGTCGTTGGCCAGAACGGCTCCCTCGCGGCTGAAGTCCAGCAATTCGAGGTTGGCGGGACTGGAAAGCATGGTTTGCGGCGTCCCGCCCCGGGCGCTGACGCGCTCCAGCCGGTTGGCGGCGCCGAACCACAGGGCATCGCCATCGGAGGACCAGGCCAGACCTTCAAGGGACGGGAACGAGCCGGTGACGGCGGCGAGGCGGCCAGCGCGGTCCACGACCTCGACCGTGCCGCGGTTGTCGCCATCCACCGGATGGCGGAAGAATGCCACCCGGTTTCCATCGGGCGAAACGCGCACATCGCTCAAGTAGCCGACGGTGGTCTGCACCAACACGTGACCGATGGGATATTCCAGCCGCAGGTGGCCGTCGGCGAAGTGGAGCACGGCCAAATCACGGGCGCCGGGGCTCCAATCGGCGTCGAAGACATGCTGCAGCAGGAGGCGGGGCGCGCCGCCGTTGAGCGGCATCTCGGCCAAGGTGCCTTCGAACCAGCGATGGCTCTTCAATTTGGCGCCGGTCAAGACTGCCACTTGGCCGCCGGCCACGGAGAGCAGGTTGGTGTCGGGCGGTCCCAGGGGCTGTGGCTTGGGATAGTCGGGATGGCGGACGTAGATCTGCGGCTCGGTGCCCTGGAGCGCGGCGCTGTAGACGATGGCGTTGCTTTCCGGCGCGAAGCGCGCGTTGTAGATGGCTTGCTCGCGAAAGGTGATGTTGAGAAAATGCACCGGGCGGTTCGCAGCACGCGATCCCAGCCAGTGGTCCGCCGCCCATCCGGCGGCGGCGGCCAGCGCCAGCGCGGCGAGGGCAGCCAGTCCCAGGAGCCGTTGGCGGCGCGGCGGAGCGGCGGCCACGGCGGCATCGGCGGTCGAGGAGGCAGGCGTCGCCGGCCACAGCCTCGGGCAAGACCTTCACCGCGACCTCGCGATTCAAGCGCAGGTCGCGGGCGCGGTACACTTCGCCCATGCCGCCGGCGCCCAGGGGCGAAAGGATTTCATAGGGGCCGAGTTTGGTGCCGGGGCGGAGCAACGCAGGTAGTTTATGCGGAAGCGGGCTCGAGCGGCAAAGCCGGCACACCGCGTCGGCGCGACGTTCTAGCGGACGAAGACGGCGGCGGCCCTTGGGGTGGGGGGGGCTTGGTTCCAGCCAGCGGGGACCTTGTCGAAGCCGATCTCGAAGCTGCGGCTAGCGTGGGGCGGAACCGGCTTTTGGCGCCCGTCCAGCAGAACGCGCTGCACGCGGGCCAGGGGCTTGCCATCGATGCCGCTGAAGGTGAGTTCAGCGGTGTAGCCGGCGAGCGCCTGGTCGCCGCGGTTCTCGAGCGTGCCGTCGTAGTAGACCACGCCGCCGGCCATCATGCTTTGGGCGGCGGAGACGCTGGGCGCGGTGATGACCACGCGCGAGGCGTAGCCGTCATCGCGCCGCCCGGAGGTGTGGTCGGGGAGGCCGACCATGATCCAAAGGGCGGCGACCAAGGCCAGCGTGGCGGCCAAGCCGATGGTGTGCGGTTTTCCCCAGCGCATGCGGGTCAGCTCCCGGCCACGGTCATGCCCTCGATCAGGACGGTGGGGGCGTTGACCGCGCCGCGGTTGGGCAGGTCGTTGCCGACGGCGGCGATGTTCTTGAGCATATCGCGCAGATTGCCGGCAATGGTGATCTCCTCGACCGGAAAGGCCAAGGCGCCGTTTTCGATCCACAGGCCGCAGGCGCCGCGGGAGTAGTCTCCGGTCACGGCGTTGACGCCAAAACCGATCAGCTCGGTGACGTAGAGGCCTTGCGAAATGCCGCCCAGGATCTGCTGGGGAGACGCCGAACCTGGCAGCAGGGTCAAATTGCCGCAGCTCACGCTCGGCGCGCCGGCGAGCGGGCGGGCGGCGTTGCCGGTCGTGGTGAGCGAAAGCTTGCGGGCGGCGTAGGTGTTCAAGAGGTACGAATCGAGGCGACCGTGCGAGATGACCGCGGTGGTGCGGGTGGGCACGCCCTCGGCGTCGAAGGGGGAGGAGCCGAAGCCGCCGGGACGGAGGCCGTCGTCCACCAAGGTGAACGAGGGGGCGGCCACCACGGTTCCGAGCTGGCCGGCCAGGAAGCTGGCCTCGCGATAGACGGCTTCGCCGCTGACGGCCTCGAGCACATGGCCCAGGAGCGAGCGCGCGGCCTGCGGATCGAAGACCACCGGCACGCGGGCGGTGGGCATTTTGCGCGCGCCCAGGCGGCGCAGCGTGCGCTGGGCGGCGATGCGCCCCACCGCTTCGGGGGCCTCCAGCAGGTCCGGCTCGCGCCCCAGCGTGTACCAGTAGTCGCGCTGGCGCGAGCCGTTCTCCACCGCGATGGGAACCACGCTCAACGAGCAGGAGCTGCGGCGGACCTCGCCGGCGAAGCCGTGGGAGTTGGCCAGCGCCTTGGTGGTTTCGCCGGCCTCGACGCTGGCGCCGTCGGAGTTGGAAAGCCGCGGGTCGCAGTCGAGGGCGGCGCGCTCGGCGCGCAGGGCCCAGTCGAGCGCCTGGTCGGGCGTGACCGCGGCTGCGGCTGGCGAATACAGCTCGAGATCCGGATGCGCGCGGCCGAGCAGCTCCGGCTCGGGGAGGCCGGCGAACGGGTCTTCGGAGGCGGCCTCGGCGATGGCCAGGGCGGCGTCGAGCATGCGCGCGGCGGCGTCGGGCGAGAGGTCGCTGCTGTAGGTGACGCCTGCGCGCCGGCCGCGGAAGACGCGGATGCCGAGGGCGTTGCCTTCCGCCTGCTTGATGGATTCGGTCGCGCCCATGCGCACCTGAACCGAGAGCTCGCGACCCGCGCGCACCACGCATTCGGCGGCGGAAGCGCCGCGGCGGCCGGCATCGGCGACCACCGCCTGGGCAAGTTCAAGCAAGCGTGACATGGCGAATCGGCTTAGCTACTGCGTGCCGCCGACGGTGAGGCGGTCCACCTTGAGGGAGGGGATGCCGACGCCCACCGGCACCGATTGACCCTCCTTGCCGCAGGTTCCGATGCCTTGGTCGAGGCGCAGATCGTTGCCGACCATGGAAACGTGGGTGAGCACCTCCGGGCCATTGCCGATGAGGGTCGCGCCCTTGACCGGGGCGGTCACCTCTCCGTTTTCAATGAGATAGCACTCGGAGGCGGAGAAGACGAACTTGCCGTTGGTGATGTCCACCTGGCCGCCGCCGAAGTTGACGGCGTAGAGGCCGCGCTCGACGCTGCGGATGATGTCGGCGGGATCGTCCTCGCCGGCCAGCATGTAGGTGTTGGTCATGCGCGGCATCGGCATGTGGGCATAGCTTTCGCGGCGGCCATTGCCGGTGGCGTGGGCGCGGGTGAGGTGGGAACTGAGGTGATCCTGCAGGTAGCCCTTGAGGATGCCGCGCTCGATCAGGGTGGTGCACTGGGTCGGGGTGCCCTCGTCGTCCATATTGAGCGAGCCGCGGCGGCCGGGGAGCGTGCCGTTGTCCACCACGGTGCATTTCTCGCTGGCGACGCGGCGGCCCAGCAGGCCGGTGAAGGCGCTGGTGCCTTTGCGGTTGAAGTCGGCCTCGAGGCCGTGGCCGATGGCTTCATGCAGCAGGATGCCGGGCCAGCCCGGTCCGAGCACGACTTGCATTTCGCCTGCCGGGCAGGGGCGGGCGCCGAGCAACTGCACCGCCTCGCGCGCGGCTTGCACGCCCAGGTGCTCCGGGGTGATCTCCTGGTCGAAGAACTCGAGCTCGACGCGGCCGCCGCCGCCGGCGCTGCCTTTCTCGGTGGCGCCGTTCTCGCGGGCCAAGCACAGCACGCTGAGCCGGGCCATGGGTTGGCGGTCGCTCGCGCAGCGGCCATCGGAGCCGACCACCAGCACCTGGCGCAGTTCGTCGGCGTAGCCGACGCGGGCCTGGAAGACGCGCGCATCCCAGGCGCGGGCGGCGCGTTCGGCGCGGCGGACGAGGGCCAGCTTGGCCGCCATCTCGGCGTCGGTGGGGGCCTGGGGGGCGGGGTAGAGGCTGCGGCCGCCGAGATCGGAGGCGCGCAAGCCGGCGATGCGGGTCTGCGCCGGGCCGCTGGCAATGTGCGCGGCCACGTGCGCGGCGCGCAGGATGCGATCGCGGCTGAGGTCGTCGGTGTAGGCGTAGCCGGTGCGTTCGCCCGAAAGCACGCGCACGCCGACGCCCAGGGAAATGCCTTGGGTGGCACTCTTGACCAATCCCTCTTCGAGCGAAATGGACGAGGTGGCTTGGTGCTCGAAGTACAGGTCGGCGTAGTCGCCGCCGCGGGAAAGCGCAGCGGCGAGGTAGTGCTCGAGGTCGGCCGACGAGACGCCATAGCGGGAGGCGAAGAATTCCTGGGCGGTGCGGAGCGAAGGCATGGCTCGATTTCTATTCTAGCGAAGGGGCTCGGGCGGGTTGCTTTGTTATCATCACCACCATGGCTGCCGAGCCCACGACCGAGGCGCTGACCGACATTGCGAGCTTCATGCTCGAAGTCAGCGACTTGGTGAACGGCACCCTCGACCTGGACCAGGTGCTGCACCGGGTGGCGGAGCTGGTGCGCCGGGTGGTGAAGTACGAGATCTTCGCGATCCTGCTGGCCAGCGAGCGCACGCAGGAGCTGCGCATCCGGCTGGCGGTGGGGCACCTGCCGGAAGTGGTGGAGGGGGTGCGGGTGCGGTTCGGGCAGGGGATCACGGGCTTGGCGGCGCAGACCAAGCAGCCGCAGCTGGTGAACAACGTCGCGCAGCACCCCAACTACATCGCCGCGCTGAAGGATATCCACAGCGAGCTGGCGGTGCCGATCCTGTGGAAGAACCAGGTGGTCGGGGTGATTGACATCCAGGCGCCGGAGCTGGGCGCCTTCACCGAAGCGCACCAGCAGGCGCTGGTGCTGATCGCCAGCCGCATCGCCAGCGCGATCGAGAACGCCAAGCTGTACCGCAACGCGGTGCAACGCGAGAAGACCCTCTCTCTGCTGAACGACATCAGCCGCGAGATGACCTCCATCCTTTCGCTCGACGATCTGCTGACACGGACGGCGGAGATGGTTCGGCGGGTGATCGAGTACCAGCTCTTCAGCGTGCTGATGCTGAACGCGGCCGGGGACAAGCTGGAGCACCGGCTGTCGGTCAAGCTGGGGGAGAACATCCAGATCAAGCGCGACATTCCGGTGGGCAAAGGCATCACCGGCGAAGCCATGGCGACGCGCAAAGCCGTGGTGGTGCGCGACGTGCGCGAAGATCCGCGCTACATCATGGTGAACCCGGACGTGCGCAGCGAGCTGGCGGTGCCGCTGGTGCACCAGGACCAGGTGCTGGGCGTGCTCGACCTGGAGCACACGCGCAAGGGCTACTACACCGAGCGGCACGCGCGCACGGTCAGCACCCTGGCCGCGCAAATGGCGATTGCCATGGCCAACGCACGGCTGTACCAGCAGGTGGTGAAGGCGGAGCAGAAGATGGAACGCGACCTGCGGATTGCGCAGGAGATCCAGGAGCGGCTGCTGCCGGCGCGGGTGCCCGAGCTGGAGCGGCTGCAGATCGCGGCGCGAACGGTGGCGGCGCGGCAGTTGGGGGGCGACCTGTACGATTTCATCGCCTACAAGGGCCAGCGCACCGCCATCGCGGTGGGGGACGTGAGCGGAAAGGGCGCGGGCGCGGCGCTGTACGGCGCGGTGGTGAGCGGCATCCTGCGCATGCAGGCGGAGCGGCATCTGGGGCCGGCGGAGATGCTGGCGTCGCTGAACCAAGCCTTGCTCGAGCGGCAAGTCGAGTCGCAATTCATGACCCTGATCTACGCGCTGTGGTCCGAGCGCAGCCGGCGGCTGCAGGTGGCGAATTCGGGGCTGCCCTACCCCATCCATGTGACCGCGGAAGGCTGCCACCTCATTCCCGTGGCCGGGGTGCCGCTTGGCATGCTGGCCGATTCGCGGTACGAGGAGCGGGCGGTGAAGCTGGCGGCGGGCGAAAGCGTGGTCTTCGTCAGCGATGGCATCACCGAGTTCATGAACCCGGAGGGGGAAGAGTACGGGCGCCAGCGCCTGGAGCGGCTGCTGCGGCACCACTACCGCGACAGCGCCGAGGCGGTGGCCGGGGCGATCTTTGCCGATGTCGAACGCTTCGGCGCCGGGCTGCCGGCCGCCGACGACCGCACCGTGGTCGTGCTGAAAGCAACCTGAGCCGCGGCTGCCATGCGCCCCTTCCACCACGTCCGCGGGCAGCTTCTATCTGGAAGCATGCCGCTGGCGCGATTGGCGGAACGCTGGGGCACGCCGCTGTACGTCTACAACTTCGACGCCATCCGCGCGGCTGTGGGCGAGTTCCAGCAGGCGTTCGCGGGCTCGCCGCATCTGATCTGCGCGGCGGTGAAGGCCAACGCGAACCTTTCGCTGCTGCGGCGGCTGCGGACATGGGGCTGCGGCTTCGATGTGGTGAGCGGAGGCGAGCTGGAGCGGGTGCTGCGGGCGGGCGGGCGCGCCGACCAAGTGGTGTTCAGCGGGGTGGGGAAGACGGCGGCGGAAATGGATGCCGCGCTGCGCGCCGGGATTCTCCTGTTCCAGGTGGAATCGGAGCCCGAGCTGGACCTGCTGGCGGAACGCGCGTCGCGGCTGCGGCGCAGGGCGGGATTCAGCTTGCGTGTGAACCCCGACATCGCGGCGCATACGCATCCGCACATTGCGACCGGGCTCAAGGAGCACAAGTTCGGAGTGGAGATCGCGGTGGCCCGGCGGCTCTACCTGGGTCTGCGGGCGGGCGCCTCGCGGCGCTGGCTCGAGGCGGACGGCATCGGATTCCACATCGGCTCGCAGATTCTCGACTTGGCGCCGTTCACGGCCGCCGCCCGGCGGGTCGCGGAACTGGCGGCCGAACTTGAGGACCGCGGCGTCCGGCTCCGGCATTTCGACGCCGGTGGAGGTTTGGGGGCGGCCTATCGTCCCGGGCAGCGCGCGCCCAGCGTGGCGGCGTACGCGCGGGCCTTGCGGCGCGGGCTGGCCGGGGTCCGGGGCGGGCCGGAGCGGCGGCTGATCCTGGAGCCGGGGAGGCGGCTGCTGGCGGCGGCAGGGGCGCTGCTGACCCGCGTGCTCTACGTGAAGCGGCACGCTGGACGAACCTTCGTCATCACCGATGCGGGCGCGAACGATCTGCTGCGTCCGAGCCTCTACGGCGCGTATCACGAGATCGTGCCGCTGCGCCCGCGATCCGGGCGGAAGCAGCGCGCCGACGTGGTGGGGCCGCTGTGCGAAAGCGGCGACAGCTTCGCGCGCGGGCGCCTGCTGCCGCCGCTTGCGGCCGGGGATGCTCTCGCGCTGCTTGAGGCCGGCGCTTATGGCTTCGTGCTCAGCTCCAATTACAATGCGCGCCCGCGCGCGGCGGAAGCCGCGGTCGAGGGCGGAAAAGCCAAGTTGATCCGCCGGCGCGAGGCGACGGCGGATCTTTGGCGGGGTGAGGAGTAAGGCTTACTTCTTGCCCGCGGTGGCAGCGGCTCGCACGCGCGCCCAGCGCCGTTTCTGCGCGTCGGCGATGCGCTTGCGGCCTTCGGGGGAGATGTTGCGCGAACCACCGACGTGACCGGTCCCGCTGAGGTCGCGCAATATCTTGAGGGCGGAATCAATCCGCTTCTTCTGGTCTTCGAGATCCTGAATGGCTTTGCTGAGTGTGGACATGGTTGCTTGCTCTCCTAATTGGGTTCCACCGAGCCTCTCTCGGAGAACCCTTGCTTCTGTGGGATGTTACGATGATTGCCGCAAAAGTCAATGGCGTATTTGGACACCCCGGCCGGGCCGCGCCAGCCCCAGCCGGCCGCGTGCGGTAGACTGCTACTACGGGGCGTAGCGCAGCCTGGTAGCGCACCTGCCTTGGGCGCAGGTGGCCGCCGGTTCAAATCCGGCCGCCCCGACCAGAAACGACCGGCGGAACCGCAGGAAGGCCCTACAGGCGAACATGAACGGTGGAAGGCTCAGCAACGACGCGGCGTTCTTGATCGGGGTCGAGGAGCTGAAGGCGCAGCTCGCCGCCGACGCACCCGACGCCCAAGCCGCTGAGCGCGCGCTCACACGAATCTTGATTCGCTATCCGGAAGAGGGCGAAGCGTTGGCGGCCAGCTGGCGAAGATCAGAATCCGCCGTGTGCACCCAACTGCTGGCTGATCTCGAGCAGCAGCACGCCGAAGAAAATGATTAGTCGTCGAGGGCGGCGGCGGTTTCCAACTCGCGCGACGACATGGGCTTGTGGAAAATCCGGTAGCGGGCGAGGAGCGCGTGCTTGAGCGCCCACTGGATGTCTTCGTCTTGCGGCGCCTTGACACCGCGGTCGCGGGCGTATTGATCCAATTTCATCGCATCCACCAAGCCGAGCCGGATGCTGCCCTCGCATACAATGGCGCGGTTGCCTTGGGGAAGCAGCGTGTATTTGCTGATGCGGGAAGGTTTAGTCATGGGAAGGAACCCTCTCCGGTGCGTGGATGAACAGCCACGAAAACCTGGATTTTCCGACACCCCAGTTTACCACTTGGGCTCCAATTTTCCAACATCCAGCCATCGGGGATTCCGATTTTCATAAAACGGGGCGGCAAACCCTTACTGTGGCAGAGTAGACCGATGCCCACCGAGCACCAGAGAGAATTGGAAGCGCGCCAACGCAAAGCCGAGGAAGGCGGCGGGGCGGAGCGCCGGAAACGGCAGCACGAGCAAGGGAAGCTGCTGGCACGAGAACGAATCGAAGCGCTGCTGGACCCCGGTTCTTTCCAGGAATGGGACCAGTTAGTGGCGCACCGGGTGCAGGACTTTGGCTTGGAGAAGCAGCGGGTGCCCGGAGACGGCTTAGTGGCAGGATTCGGCCGCATCGAAGGGCGGACCGTGTTTGTATTCGCGCAAGATTTCACCGTGCTGGGCGGGGCGCTGTCGGAGGCGAACGCGAACAAGATCTGCAAGATCATGGATCAAGCCGTGCAGGTCGGGGCGCCGGTGATCGGGCTGAACGACAGCGGCGGGGCGCGCATTCAGGAGGGGGTGGCCTCGCTGGGCGGGTATGCCGACATCTTCCTGCGCAACACGCTGGCCAGCGGGGTGGTGCCGCAGATCTCGGCCATCCTGGGGCCCTGCGCCGGAGGCGCGGTGTATTCGCCCGCGATCACGGATTTCATCTTGATGGTGCAGGGCACGGCTCACATGTTCGTGACCGGGCCGGAGGTGATCAAAGCGGTCACGCACGAGGAGGTGACCAAGGAAGAATTAGGCGGGGCGCTGACCCACAACCAGACCAGCGGCGTGGCCCATTTCCTGGCCAGCGACGACCGGCAATGCCTGGCGATGATCCGCGAGCTGCTCAGCTTCTTGCCCTCCAACAACCTCGACGACCCGCCGCGCCGGGCCAGCCGCGACGCCGCCGACCGCAGTGTGCCGGAGCTGGACAGGCTGGTGCCGAAAGCGAGCGATCAGGCCTACGACATCCGGGATGCGATCCGCGGCGTCGCCGACGAGGGATATTTCTTCGAGGTGCAGGAGCATTTCGCGCCGAACCTAGTCATCGGGTTTGCGCGGCTGAACGGGCGCAGCGTCGGGGTGGTGGCGAACCAGCCGCTGCATCTGGCGGGGGTGCTCGACATCAACGGCAGCGTCAAAGGGGCGCGCTTCGTGCGGTTCTGCGACGCGTTCAATATCCCATTGGTGACGTTTGAAGATGTGCCCGGCTTCCTGCCGGGCACGCAGCAGGAATGGGGCGGGATCATCCGCCATGGCGCGAAATTGCTGTACGCCTTTGCCGAAGCGACGGTGCCGAAGCTCACCGTGATCACGCGCAAGGCCTACGGCGGCGCCTACTGCGTGATGGCTTCGAAGCACCTGCGCACCGACGCCAACTATGCCTGGCCGACGGCGGAGTTGGCGGTGATGGGCGCCGAGGCGGCGGTGAACGTGATCCACCGGCGGGAGATCGAAACGGCGGCCGACCCGGATGCGGAACGGAAGAAGCTGGCGGCAGCATTCCGCGAGCGTTTCGCCTCGCCCTTTCCCGCCGCCGAGCGCGGCTACCTGGATGCCGTGATTGCGCCCCGGGACACCCGCCGGCGGCTGATCGAGGGGCTGGAGATGCTCCAGGGCAAACGGGCCACAATGCCAAAGCGGAAGCACGGGAACATTCCGCTCTAGGCCCCTGCGCGAACCCCCGGCACGCCCGGCAAAGCAGGCCAAGCCAGCGGGCCCGCTGCCCTCATGGCGCGAGCTGAGCAAGGAGGGTTCCCCAGCTGACTTTGGCTTCGATTTGGACGGGGAGATGGCGGGCGTCGTCGCTGAACCAGATCCACAGTTGTCCGGGGTGGCCGAGGGGTTCGAGGGCGGTCGGGGTGGCGCGCACGGTGGAGAAGCGCCCGGCGGGGGTGGCGACGGTTTCGTGCAAATCCACCTCGACTTGGACATCGCGGGTCAGGCCGCCTTGGTTCACTTGCAGGGCATAGCGGTCGCCGAGATGGAGCGGCTGGGCGCGCAGAAACTCGAGCGCGCCCAGCAAGTCCAGCACACAGCCGGGGATGGGCTTGACCTCGTGCTTGCGGATGGGGGGCTTGGCGGCGAGATCGGTTTCGTCGAGCACCAATCGGCGCTGATCGGGGAAGAAGTTGATTTGCGTCTTGCGATGGCGGCGGCCCTCGCTGGTTTCATTGTCCGCGCTCACGGTGCAGAAGGGGCCGGAGCGGACGCTGGAATTGAGGCGGTCGCGCACCGGGTAGAACAGATTCACGACGCCGTTGGAATCGGCGGAGAATTGCAGCTGCCGGAGGCCGCCGGCATCGCTCGAGGCCAAGGTGGCGGTGCCGACCTCGAGCAGACGCCAATGGGCCACGAAATGGAGATCGCCCATCGGCGGCGGCGCGGGCGCGGGGGCGATCTGGGCGCCGAGCAGGGCCAGCGCGGCCAGCAGGGGGCGCATCACCAGCGCAGTTTCCATTTCAGCAGCAGCGCCAGGGCAAGCACCGAGAAACCGAGCGCAGCCTGGTATTCGCGGTGGCGGCGGTAGAGCGCCAGCGAGAAGCTCGGAGCGGCGGTGGAGGCCGCGGGCGGACGCCAGCGCGGCAGCAGCCGCGGCACGGCCGTGGCGTAAGCTTGAAACGCGGCGCCGAAGCGTTCCGCCAGGAAGCGCTCCTCGCTGCGGATGACGGGAAGGTAGACGAACACCAGCAACAGCAGCGCCAGCAGGGCGAGCCACCAGGAGCCGGCCGCGACCACCAATCCTGCGCCCAGCAGGCTGCTGCCCAGATACAGGGGATTGCGGGTGAAGCGGTAGGGGCCTTGCGTCGCCAAGACATCGTTCTTTCTGATGTGGCCGGCGGCGGCGGCGCGCAATCCGAGTCCGGCGAGCGCGATGGGCAGGCCGAGGGCGAGGGTGAAGGCGGAGGGATGGGCCCACAGCAGCAGCGCCGCCGCCGAGGCGAAGCCGAGCGGAACCCGCCAGCGCTGCAAGGCGCTCATCGCGGGCTCACCGGCTGGGCCGGGGCGGCTTCGAGCAGCTGGCCGCAGGCCTCGGCCACCTCCTCGGGGGTGATGGCGAGCATGGCGGGCGAATAGGTGTCGCCGCGTTGGTAGGTGGTGGCGTCGGTCTTCCGCAGGACCATTGAGCGCGGGGAATAGGGGCCGTTGCGGGCCGGGTCGGTGGGGCCGAATAAGGCGACGGTGGGAGTCTGGAGCGCGGCCGCCAATTGCAGCGGCCCGGTATCGCCGCCGATGACCAGGCGGGCGCGCTTGAGCACCGCGCCCAAGTGCTCGACGTCGCCGGAGAACAGACGGGCGCGGATGGCATTGGCGCGGCGGTAGGCGTCATCCAGGTGGCGTTCGCCGGGCCCGCGGTTGAGGACGGCGGCGAGGCCGAAGCGTTGTTCGAGCAAATCCGCCAGGCGTCCGAAGCGCTCGCTGGGCCAGCGCTTGGCGGCCCAGCCCCCGCCTGGCGAGTAGAACGCGAACGCGCCGATGTGGTTGTCGGCGATCCAGGCATCGACGGCCTGCTGCACCGCATCCGGGATGGGAAACGCAAAGCTCAGCACCCGCTGCAGCGGACCGCAGGCGGCGGCCAACTCCAGCATCTGATCCACCACATGGGTCGAGCGCGGCCGCACCGTGACGCTGTAGGCAAAGCCGCAGCCGCGTTCGCGCCGCGCGTCGGCGGAGAATCCGGCCCGGAAGGGCGCGCCCGACAGCCGGGTGGCAACCGCAGACTTGAACGTGCCTTGCAGGTCGAGGCACCACTCGGGATGGAAGGCGCGCATGCGGGCGAGGTCGGAACGCAGGGTATCCCAGCGGCGCGGACGGCGGCGCAGAGCGAAGGTGTCCAGCGTGAACACCTGGTCCAGGTCGGGATGGCGCTCGACCAGCGGGCGCCATTTTTGCTCCACCAGCCAGGCGATGCGGGCTTGCGGAAAACTGGCGCGCAGGCTGGCGGCCACGGGCCAAGCATGCACAATGTCGCCCAAGCTGCTCAATTTCACGATCAAGATCCGGGTTGGCAGCAGGGGCGCCACGCTCCCTCAGTATCGCACCGGCTAGAGGCTGCGGATGCGGGCGAGCAGATCGCGCGTGGCGTGATGTTTGGGGTCGCCGACGATGCGGACGGCGATGCCCAGTTCGCGGGCCACGGCGGCCTCGGGCACGCTGGCGGCGGTGTAATCGGTGCCCTTGGCGTGCACGTTCGGACGCAGCGCGCGCAGCAGCGGCTCGACGGTGAGTTCGTCGAAGAGGGTGACCGCGGCGGCGCAGCGCAGCGCGGCGACCAATTCGGCGCGCGCACGCGCCGGCAGCAGCGGGCGGCCGGGGCCTTTGAGCTGGCGGGCGCTGGCGTCGGAGTTGACCGCGACCACGAGATGATCGGCCTCGGCGGCTGCGGCCTGCAGATAGCGCACATGGCCGACATGAAGGATGTCGAAGCATCCATTGGCGAGGGCGATGGAGGTTCCGCCCGCGCGCCAAGCGGCGGCGCGCTCGAGCAGGGCGGGGCGACCGAGGATCTTGGCAGCGGAAGCCACGGCGGTCACTCCAAGGCGCGCAGCAGCTCGGCCGAGGATACCGTCGCCGTGCCCGGCTTCATGACCACCAGGCCAGCGGCGTGGTTGGCCAGGGCGGCGGCGGTGGGTCCGTCAGCGCCCGCGGCCAAGGCGGCGGCGAAGACAGCCACGACGGTATCGCCCGCGCCGGTGACGTCGAGGGCCTGCTGGCTGCCGACGACGGGCAAGTGCAGGGTGGGCCGGCGCGGCTCAAACAAAGCCATGCCGTCGCGGCCGCGGGTGACGAGCAGATGGGGGCAGGCGAGTTGGCGGGCGAGGCTGCGCCCGGCGCGTTCGAGGGCGGCGGCCGAGGCCATGGGCACCTTGACCGCGGCCTCGAGTTCGGCTTCGTTGGGCGTGGCCGCGGTGCAGCCGCGATAGGCGCCGATATTGTAGCGGGCATCCACGCACAGCGGCGCGTCCTTGAGGGCCAGTCGCCGCACGGCCAAGGCGGCGGCCGGATCCACCGCGCCGTAGCCGTAGTCGGAGATGAGCACGCCGTCCGCGCGGCGCGCGGCGCGGCGCGCGGACGCGATCAGGCGCTGGCGGAATGCCGGGGCCAGCGGCGGGGGCTCGTGATCCAGGCGCACGACTTGCTGCGGGGCGGTGTGGGCATGATGGGCGAGAATCCGGCTCTTGGTGGGGGTGATGCGCTGGCCGACGAGGTGGACGCCGCCGGCGTCCACGCCGGCCGCGGAGAAGATGGCCAGCAACTGGTGGCCAGCCTGGTCATCGCCGACGCAGCCGACGGCGCGCACGCGGACGCCCAAGGCAGCCAGGTTGACGGCGGCATTGGCGCCGCCGCCCGCCGCCCAAACCCGGCTGCGGCGCTTCAGGATCAGCACCGGCGCTTCGCGCGACACCCGCGCGATCTCGCCGGCGATGAACTCATCGGCGACGAAGTCGCCCCAGACCGCGACCGTCAGGGCCGGGAATTTCCGCACCAGCGCGGGCAGATGCGCTGCGGCGGCCGCCATCAGGTGCGCGGCTCCAGGATCCAGCGCACCGCTGCGAGGGCATCCTCGGCGACGTGGTCGGCGCCGGGATCGGCGCATTCGAGCTCGGCGCTGCCGCAGCCGGTGCGGACCAGCACGGCGCCCGCGCCCACCCCGCGCGCCAGCGCGACATCGAGGGCGCGATCGCCGATCACCCAGGAGGCGCGCAGATCGAGGTTCAATTCGCGCGCCGCCTGGTGCAGCATGCCCGCCCGCGGCTTGCGGCACTCGCATTCGCCGGCGTAGCCGACCACCGTGCCCTGCGGGTGGTGGGGGCAGTAATAGATGCCGTCCAGGCGCGCATGGGCCTGGGCCAAATGCTGGGTGAGGATGCGGTGCAGATCCGCGACTTCGTTCTCGGAATAGAAGCCCCGCGCCACGCCAGCCTGGTTGGTGACCAGCACGGCCGCCCAGCCGGCTTGGTTGGCGCAGCGCACGGCCGCGGCGGTGTGCGGAAAGATGTGGAATTGCTCGGGGCTGCCGGCGTAGCCGACCTCCTCGTTGAGCGTGCCGTCGCGGTCGAAGAAGATCGCCGGGCGCATTTGGCAGCTATTCTAGCGCACGGGATTCGGCCTTGCAGTGATCAACTAGCTCCCTGATGCGGGCGCGCGCGGCAGCTCGCGCAGGCGCAGGTAAGATGGAACAGACCATGCTCTCGAAGGTCTTTCGCGTCCATTTCGTCGGCATCGGCGGCATCGGCATGAGCGGCATCGCCGAGGTGCTGCTGGTGCAGGGCTGGCCGGTTTCCGGCTCGGACGTGCGCCGTTCGGCCGTCACCGAACGCCTGGCGGGCATGGGAGCGCGCATTGACATCGGCCATGCCGCCGACAACCTGGGCGACGCCGAAGTGGTGGTGGTCTCGAGCGCCGTCCGGGCCGACAATCCGGAGCTTGCGGCCGCGCGGGCGCGGCAGATCCCGGTCATTCCCCGGGCGGAAATGCTGGCCGAGCTGATGCGGCTGCGATACGGCATCGCGGTGGCGGGCATGCATGGCAAGACCACGACGACCTCGATGATCGCCACGGTGCTGACCGCCGTCGGCTTGGATCCGACGGTGATTGTCGGCGGACGACTGGACTCGATCGGCTCGAACGCGCGCCTGGGTAGCACGCCCTACCTGGTCGCCGAGGCGGATGAAAGCGATCGCTCGTTCCTGCAGCTTTCGCCGATCGTGGCGGTGATCACAAACCTCGACCGCGAGCATCTGGATTGCTACCGCGACCTCGCTGACATCCAAGACGCCTTCACGCAATTCGCCAATCGGGTGCCTTTCTACGGCACCGTGCTGGCCGGGGCCGATGACGAAGCCACTCGCGCGATCTTGCCGCGGCTGCGGCGGAGGACGTTGACCTACGGCGTGCATGCAGAATGCGACGTGCGGGTGGTGGGAGCCGAATTGGCGGGATTGGAGTCGCGCTTCCGGCTCGAGCTGGGTCCGGCGGCGGCGCAGGCCTTCGGGCGGCAACAGGTTGCGAATCCGGATTTGGGCGAGTTCCGGCTGCAGCGCCCCGGCATGCACAACATCGTGGACGCCACCGCGGCGGTGTGCGTCGGGCTGCTGCTCGGCCGCGACCTGGAAGTGGTGCGTGCGGCGCTGGCCGGCTTCGCGGGCGTGGATCGGAGGTTCCAGATTCGGGGCGAGGCGCGCGGCGTGACCGTGGTGGACGACTACGGCCATCACCCCACCGAGCTGACGGCGACGCTGGCGGCGGCGCGCGAAGTGGTGCGCTCGGCCCAGCGCGGCGGCCGCGTGCTGATGATCTTCCAGCCGCACCGCTATACCCGAACCCACCATTTGATGAGCGAATTCGCGACCGCGCTGCGGGCGGCCGACGAGTGCTGGCTGCTGGACATCTATTCCGCCGGCGAGGCACCGATCGCCGATGTCAGCGCGGAGCAACTGGCGCACCTGGCCAACCAAGGCGGTGGCCGGGTGGGCTTTGCCGGCGCGGCCGACGCCGCCATTGCGGCGGCGGTGGAGGCCAGCCGGCCGGGAGACTTGATCCTGACGCAGGGCGCCGGCAGCGTGTCAGGATTGGGCGAGAAGCTGCTCCAGGCGCTGCGCGCGGGGCGCATGGCCGCGAGCGAGGGGTGATGGCGCGGGAGCGAGATTCGGAGCCCTTGGCGGATGCAGACGGCGGCTTCGAGCACGAGCTCGAGGACCAGCCGCGCGATCCCGACTACCGCCGCCGCAGCGCGCCGGTGCGGGTGCGTCGGAAGCGGCCGGGGGAGTGGCTGCGGCGCTTGCGCCGCCATTGGCGAGCGGAATTGTGGTGCGCTGCCATCGCCGCCTTCGTGATTGGCGGCTATGCCTTGTTTTTCCACAGCGCCGGGTTCGTTCTCGCCAGCTCGGACCAAGTGAGCGTCGTCGGCGCGCGGCATGGCGAGCAGGGTGCGGTCACCGCCGTCTTCTCTTCGGACCTGGGCCGCGACATTTTTTTCATCCCGCTCGAGGCCCGGCGCCAGAGCATCGAAGCCTTGCCCTGGGTGAAGCGCGCCACCGTGCTGCGCTTGTGGCCGGCGCGGCTGCAGGTGCGCATTGACGAACGCACGCCGGTGGCGTTGGCGCGGGCGGGCAGCAGCCTCAAGCTGGTGGATGGGCAAGGCGTCCTGTTGTCGCCGCCCGAGCGCGGGAATTTCGACTATCCCGTGCTGGCGGGCCTTGCCGGGGCCGATGCCGCCGACCCGGACGCGCGGCGGTGGCTGCAGGCGCGCGCTCCGCAGCTGCAGCAGTTCCAGGATTTCCGCAATGCGCTGGCGTCGGACGGCAAACTGCCCGAAGCGATTTCTGAGCTGGATCTGGGCGAGGCCAGCGACGTGCGCGCCCGCATCGGGGTAGGGAACGGCTCGGTGCTGGTGCATTTCGGCGATCGCGATTTCGCTGCGCGGTATGCCCTGTTTCAGCAGCAGATCGAGGGCTGGGAGCAGAAGTTTCCGGGCCTCGCGTCGGTGGACCTCCACTATGATGGCCAGGCCATCGTGGATCCGGGGCCGGCCGCCAAGCCCGCGCCCGCCAGCGCCAGGAAGAAGGCTGGAGGCCGGAACTGATGCCGGCAGCGCCGGAGCGGGTTCCGCTGAACATCCTGGACTTGGGCACGTCGGGCATCCGCCTGGTGCAGGTGGTCGAGCAGGGCGGCCTGCTGCGCTACGCGGGCCATGTCGCGGCGCCCTCGCGCGGGCTGCGCAAGGGCACGGTGGTGAGCGTGGCTGACGCAGCCGAGGCCATACGCGCCGCCGCTGCCGGGTTGGAGGCGCGCACCGGATTGGCGATCGAGCGCGTGTTCCTGTCGCTCACCGGCGCCCATGTGCGCGGCATGAGCAGCCAAGCCGGCGTGGCGCTCACCTCGCGCAGCCGCGAGATCAGCCACGATGATGCCCGCCGCGTGCTGGACTTGGCCCGCGCCATCGCGCTGCCGCCCGAACGCCAGATCATCCACGTGGTGCCCCAGGAGTTTGTGCTCGACCGCCAAGGCGGCATCCACGAACCGGTCGGGATGCTGGCCACCCGCTTGGAAGCCAAGATTTACGCCATCACGGTGATGGCGACCGCCAAGGACAACCTGGTGCTCGCCGCCAACCATGCCGGCCTGGAGGTGGTGGAGTTGATCTTTGCGCCGCTCGCCAGCGCCGAGGCGTGCCTGGCCACCGAGGACCGCCACGCCGGCGTGGCTTTCGTGGATATGGGGGCAGGCTCGACCGGCGTGCTGGTGTACCGCGACGGGCGCGTGGATCACGCCGCGGTGGTGCCCATCGGCGGCGACCATTTCACCAGCGATATTTCCATCGGCTTGAAGACGCCGCTGCAGGAGGCCGAGCGCATCAAGTGCGGCTTCGGCATGGCCGAGGCGAGCGCCGGCGCCGAAACCAGCGCGATCGAGGTTCCCAGCCAAGAAAGAGGCATCGCCGCGGCGCCGACTCGCTTGGTTCCTTTGCGCCGGGTCGGCGAGTGGATCGAGCCGCGCGCGCGGGAACTGGTCCAGCGCATCCAGGCTGAAGTTTCCAAGGGACCCGGCTTGGGCGCCGGCATGGTGCTCGGGGGGGGGGCCTGGCGGCTGCAGGGGCTCGCCGAAATGCTCGCCCTGGCCACCGGAATGGGTGTGCGCGCCGCCGTGCCGCAACTGGTCGAGGGGATGCCGGCCGAGATGCACGAGCCCGAGTATGCTTTCGCGGTGGGGGCTTGCTACTATGCCCACCGCATCCTGGTCCGCCAGCAGCGTCCTAGCGGCCTCTGGGAACGGCTGCGGGCGCGCTGGCAGTCGTTGAGCTGAATCTCCTGAATGGATTGCTCTGCCATTCAGGCGGGATTCCGGACCGCTGGGCCGGGGCAGGGAGCCGTTCACAGGATTGGGCTTGGGGGCCGTGGGCGGTGCGCCTAGCATCACAATGAGCGGGCAGTGTCGCATTTTTGCGCCCCGCCGAAGTGGCAGCCAAGGAGGCAGCAAGTGAGCACGCAAACGATCGCGCCCCAAAATTTTGCGCCTGTCAAGCGCAGCGATTTCACCGTCCTCCAGCCGGAAACCACCCACTCCGGCTCCCGCATCGAGGCCATCCATAAAGGACTGCCCAAAATCACCCAGTCGCTGTGCCCCGATTGCACCCGCGTGATCGAGGCGCGGGAGTTCGAAGAGAACGGCGCGGTCTACATGGAAAAGACCTGCCCCACGCACGGCTACTTCCGCGACAAGATCTACGCGGATGTCAAGCTCTATTTGAAGATGGAGCAGTGGTACTTCGGCGACAACCGCGGCCTGTCGAACCCGGCCATCCCGAGCGCCACGCGCTGCCCGGACCAGTGCGGGCTTTGCTCGATGCATACCAGCCACACCGGCTTGGCCAACGTGGACCTGACCAACCGCTGCAACCTGACCTGCCCGGTCTGCTTCGCCAACGCCAACGCCGCCGGCTATCTCTACGAGCCCAGCTTCGATCAGGTGCGCAAGATGCTGCAGGCGCTGCGCAACGAGCGCCCGGTGGCGGGCCGGGTGGTGCAGTTCTCGGGCGGCGAGCCGACCATTTACCCGCGCTTCCATGACGCCGTGGCATTGGCCAAAGAGATGGGCTTCAGCCACATCCAGGTGGCGACCAACGGGGTGATGTGGAACGACCTCGATTTCTGCATCAAGGCGCGCGATGCAGGATTGCACACCCTCTATCTGCAATTCGACGGCGTCTGCGACGACATCTACAAGCGCACCCGCGGCGAGTCGCTCTTCGACAAGAAGCTGAAGGCGATCGAGAACGTGCGCAAGGCCGGCCTGATGAAGATCGTGTTCGTGCCCACCATCGTCAAGGGGCTCAACGACCACCAGATCGGCGACATCATCAAGTTGGCGCTCGACAACATTGACGTGGTCAGCGGCATCAGCTTCCAGCCCGTCACCTTCACCGGCCGCATCTCCCGCAAGGAGCTCGAAGCCAAGCGCTTCACCTTGGCCGATGTGGCGCACGCGGTGAACGAGCAGACCGGCTTGGCGGATCCGTACAACGACTGGTTCCCGCTGGCCTGCGTGACCCCCTTCTCCAAGCTCATCAGCGCGCTGCGCGGAGAAGAGACCACATCGCTCAGCTGCCATCCGCACTGCTCGATGGGCACCTACATGTTCGTGGACCAGAAGACCAAGCAGGCCATTCCGGTGACCCGCTTCGTGGATGTCGGCAGCATGCTGCAGGACATTGACAACCTGGCCCGCAGCGCCGAGAAGGCGCGTTTCAAGTTCTTCAGCAAGGTCAAGACCTGGAACTCGCTGCAGAAGCACTTCCATGCCGAGCGCGCCCCCGAGGGGCTGACCTTCACCCGGTTCCTGCAGACGCTGCAGGGCATGACCGACAAGAGCTACGGCCGCGGCAACGACGCCGAGGGCGGCTTCGTATACAAGACGCTCATGGTCGCCGGCATGCACTTCATGGACAGCTACAACTACGACGTCGAGCGCGTCAAGCGGTGCATCATCCACTACGCCGCTCCCAACGGCCTCATCTACCCCTTCTGCACCTACAACTCGGGGCCGGTGTACCGCGAAAAGATCGAGAAGAAGTACTCGATGCCGTTCGACAAGCAGCTCACCACCATGCAGATCCCCAGCGGCAGCCAGACCACCCAGGTCGCCGGCGACGCCGCCAAGAACGCCCTGCCGGTGCTGCAAGCGGCAAAGACCAGCGGCGGTTGCTGCTCGAGCCAGTAGGCCGGGTTCAATCCGTGAGCCGCAATTGCCCCGGCCTCAACGCCGGGGCAATTTTTTTGGCGCGGACGTCGTTTTCGCTTGCCCTGATTGCCATCGCTCTTGGCAAAGCGGTCCAGGCGCGGGCATTTTCCTGCCACGATTCCCTTGCCCTGTGCTAGCGTGGGAAGGAGTTATGAGCATTTCTTCGGAACCTGGTGGCGGTTGCACGCCCCCGGGAGGCGGCCCAGCGATCTAGAACGATCTTCCGGGCCTCTCTCGGCGGGCGAATTCTGCTCCCCCAGTCCCGCATCGAGAGCATTGGCCCTTGGACGTTCGCCGGACCCAATCCGAATCCGTCGCGCCTGCGTCGGCGCCCGAGCCGCGGCTGCGCCGACGCAGGGCGAGCTCGCTCTGGTCGGCCCGCATCCTGCCGTTTCTGCTGATCCTGGGGCCGGGCTTCATCACCGCCAACGTGGACAACGATCCCGGCGGCATCCTCACCTATTCGCAAGCCGGCGCGAAGTTCGGCTACCTGCTGTTGTGGACGCTGATCCCGACCACGGTGGCGCTGGTGGTCATCCAGGAGATGGCGGCTCGCATGGGCGCGGTCACCGGCAAGGGCCTCTCCGATCTGATCCGCGAGGAGTTCGGCTTCCGGGCGACGTTCTTCGCCATGACCGTGCTCGGGATTGCCGATTTCGGCAACATCCTCAGCGAGTTCAGCGGCCTGGCGCTGGGCATGAGCCTGTTCAACGTCGTGGCCTGGATCGCCGTGCCGATCGGGGCGCTTTTGATCTGGCTGCTGGTGGTGCGCGGGCGCTACCGCAAGGTCGAGCTGGTGCTGGTGGGGCTGTCGTTGATCTATTTCACCTATGCCTTCTCGGCCGCGCTGGCGCAGCCCCGGTGGGGCGAGGCCCTGCGGCAAATGGTGCTGCCCAGCGGCGTCAGCTTCCACGGCGAATACCTGGTGATGGTGATCGGCCTGATCGGCACCACCATCACCCCCTGGATGCAGTTCTATCTGCAGGCCTCGATCGTGGAGAAAGGCATCGGGGTGAAGGAGTACGCCATGAGCCGCTGGGATGTGATCAGCGGCTGCTTCATCACCGAAATCGTTTCCTTCTTCATCATCGTGGCCTGCGCCGCGACACTGTACGCGCATGGGCACCGCGACGTGGACAACATCGCGGATGTGGCCCTGGCGCTCCGTCCGCTGGCCGGGCGTTACGCCGAACTGCTGTTCGCCATCGGGCTGATCAACGCGGCCCTGCTCTCGGCGGCGATTTTGCCGCTGGCCACCGCCTACAACGTATGCGAGGGGCTCGGCTTCGAGTCCGGCGTGGACAAGCGCTTCTCGGAAGCCCCGGCCTTCTACGGTTTGTACACCTTCCTGATCGCCGCCGGCGCGGGATTGGTGCTGATGATCCCGCAGTCGCAGCTGGTGAAGGTCATCCTTTACTCCCAGGTGGCCAACGGCGTGCTGCTGCCCTTCGTGCTGTGGTACATGCTCCGCCTGGTCAACCGCGAGGAGGTGATGGGCGAGCACCGCAACGGCCGCTTTGCCAACCTCATCGCCTGGGCCACGAGCGTGGCGATTGTCATCCTCACGGTTTTGTGGGTGTTCACGCTTTGACAGCTTGGCCGGCGGTGTTCTATAGTCGGGCGGAGTTCCGGAGGGGATACGGTCTATGCTGCTGCGATTCCGCTGGGTTGGATTGTCGGTCCTGGTGGCCGCGGGCTTGGTGTGGGCGCAGGCGCCTGCGCCGGGCGTCTACGGCCAAATGCGCTGGCGCTATATCGGCCCGGCGGGCAACCGCACCGACGCGGTGGCGGGCGTGCCCGGCGATCCCAACGTGTACTACGCCGGTTCGGCCTCGGGCGGCATTTTCAAGAGCACCGACGGCGGCATTCACTGGGCGCCGATCTTCGACGCCGAGCCGGTGCAATCCATCGGCTCGATCGCGGTGGCCGCCAGCGACCCGAACATCGTCTGGGCGGGCACGGGCGAGAGCTTCATCCGCAGCCACATCTCGATCGGGGACGGCATCTACAAGTCCACCGATGCCGGTGCGACATGGCGGCACATGGGCCTGGATGCGACCGGGCGCATCGGACGGGTGGCGATCGATCCGCGCGATCCGGAGACGGTGCTGGCCTGCGCCCAAGGCAACGATTATGGCCCGCAGCCTGAGCGGGGCGTCTACCGCACCACCGATGGCGGCCAGCATTGGACGCTGGCGCTGCACGTCGACGACAACACCGGCTGCAGCGACATCGCCATGGATATGCACAACCCGCGCATCGTCTATGCGGGCACATGGCAAGTGGTGATCCACACCTGGGGGCGCACCAGCGGCGGCCCGGGCAGCGGCATCTTCAAATCGACCGACGGCGGCGCGACCTGGACGCGGCTGCGCGGCCGCGGCCTGCCGCGCTCGCCGCTCGGCAAGATCGGCCTTTCGATCGCTCCCAGCGATTCGAATCGCGTTTACGCCTTGATTGAGACCGGCGACGGCGTGCCCGAGAACGGCACGGCGACGCAGATCGGGCAGTTGTGGAGCTCCGACAACGGCGGCGCCAGCTGGTCCTTGGCCAGCAGCGACCGCGACCTGCGCAGCCGGACCCACTACTACACCCGCGACGCGGTCTCAAGCGACAACCCCAACGAAATGTACTTTCTGGGAAATTCGTTCACGCACTCGCTGGATGGCGGCCATACCTTGACCCGGCTGCCGGCAAGCCCTGGCGGCGACACCCACGACATGTGGATCGACCCGACCAATGCCAACCGCATGGCGGTGGCGCTTGACAGCGGCATCAGCATGAGCGTGAACCGCGGCGCGACCTGGAACCACGTGCGGCTGGCCAACGGGCAGATGTACCACGTCACCGTGGATGACGCCGTGCCCTATAACGTCTACGGCAACGAACAGGACACGGGCAGCTACGAAGGCCCCAGCCGGCTGCCCACCGAGGGCGGGCGCGGCGGCTTCGGCGGCGGCGGAGGCCGCGGCGGAGCGCCCATCGCCACCAGCTATTGGCATACGGTCGGCGGCGGGGAAGCGGGCTTCGCCACGCCGGATCCGGTGGATCCGAACATCATTTGGTCGAGCGGCACCGGCTCGGGCTCGATCGGCGGCGTGGTGACGGTGTACGACGAGCGGAATGGCCAGACGCGCAATGTCGAGGTGTGGCCCATCACCACCGCCGGCGCGCCGGCTTCGGATGTGAAGTACCGCTTCAACTGGGAATTTCCCATCGTCATCTCGCCGTTCGACCACAACCGCGTCTACGTGGCCAGCCAGGTCGTGCACGTCACCACCAACGGAGGCAGCAGTTGGCAGGTGATCAGCCCCGACCTGACGCTCAACGACCGCAGCAAGATGGGGATTTCCGGCGGCTTGACGCCCGACAATATCGGCGTCGAATACGCCGGCGTGATTTTTGCGCTGGCCGAGTCGCCCAAGCAGCAGGGCCTGCTCTGGGCCGGCACCAACGACGGGCAGGTGCAGCTCACCAAGGACGGCGGCAAGACCTGGACCAACCTCACCAAGAACTTGCCGGGCCTGCCGGCTTGGGGCACGGTGAGCAACATCGAGCCCTCGCCCTTCGATGCGGCCACGGCCTACCTGACCGTCGACTTCCACCAGATGGACAACCGCGATCCGTTCGTCTACAAGACCCACGACTACGGGCAAACCTGGACCCAGATCACCACTGGCCTGCCGCGCACCCCGGTCAGCTACGCCCATTGCGTGATTGAAGATCCGTACCAGAAGGGCCTGCTGTACCTGGGCACCGAGGGCGGCGCCTACGTCTCGTTCGACGATGGCGGCAACTGGCAGCCGCTGCAGATGAACCTTCCGCATGCGCCCGTGTATTGGCTGACGGTGCAAAAGCGGCGCCACGACTTGGTCGCCGCGACCTATGGCCGCGGCTTCTGGATTCTCGACAACCTGCAGCCGCTGGAGCAGTTCACCCCCGAGGTGGCCGCCAGCGACGCGCATCTTTTCGAACCGCGAAGCGAATACCGCTTCCGCGGCGGGGTGAGCCCGATCTCGCCGGGGTATGAGGCCAGCGATGGCGAGAACGCCCCCGGCGGCGCGGCGATTGACTATTTCTTGAAGTCCGCCGCGAGCGGGCAGGTGGTGCTGAAGGTGCTGGACGCGGCTGGCAAGACCGTGGCCACCGTCGCCGGCCCGGGCCGCGCGGGCTTGAACCGCGTGTACTGGAATCTGCGCACCATGCCCACGCCCACGGTGCGGCTGCGGACGCTGTCGCCCTATGCGCCCGACCAGACCCTCAATGCCGAGGGCTGGCGCGCCGCACCCAATGACCGGCCGTTGACGCTGATGGCGCCGCCGGGCACCTACACGGTCGAGATGGACGCGCCGGGCGGCGTGCAGAAGCAGCCGCTCGTCCTGATGAAAGACCCGCATTCGACCGGCACGCTGGCCGATATCGCCGCGCAGGACAAGCTGGCGCAAGCGATCGAGGACGAATACAGCCAAGTCACCCGCGCCATCAACCAGATCGAGATCATCCGCGCTCAGCTCACGACCGTCAGCCAGTCGCTGGCCGGCGATCCGGGCGGTCCCAGCGCCGCAGCCGATGCCGCCGCGGTGGCGAAATCGGCCGCCGCGCTCGACGCCAAGCTGGTCGGGGTGGAGAGCGATCTCTACAACACCAAGGCCACCGGCAAGGGTGAGGATCAGTGGCGCTGGGCGCCGACGCTGATTGACAAGCTCAGCTACTTGGAGAGCGAAGTCACCAGCTCCGACTTCGCGCCCACCCAGCAGCAGATTGAAGTCAACGCCGAGCTGGCGAGCGAAGTGCGCACGCACCGCTTGGCCCTGGATCAGATCATCGCGGCCGATGTGGCTGCCTTCAACCAGTCTCTTCGCGAGAAGAAGGTGCCCAACGTGATCGCCGGCGGGCAGTGAGGGCAAGCCCGGCGGCAGCCGAAGATGCCGCGCTGCGGCTAACGCGCCGCGACCGGCTCCTCGATCGCGGCCTCGCGCAGGCACTGGGCGGCGAGTTCGGGAGTGGTGGGGTTGATGTAGAACCCGGTGCCCCATTCGAAGCCGGCGATGCGGGTCAGCCGCGGCATGTACTCGATGTGCCAGTGGAAGGATTCGAGGTGCGATTCGCGCAAGGGCGCGCTCTGCAGCACCAGGTTGTAGGCCGGGCAGTCGAGGACCTTGTCGCTGCGGGCCAGCAGCGACTTGATGGCCTTGGCTAGATTCTCGAAGTTGCGCGGCGAGGATTGCTCGAAGAAGGCTTCGTGGCGGCGGGGCGCAATCCAGGTCTCGAAGGGGAAGCGCGGGGCGTAGGGCGAGAGCGTGACGAAATCCTCGTTCTCGGCCACCACCCGGACCTTGGACTCGAGCTCCTGCCGGATGATGTCGCAGTAGATGCAGCGCTCCTTGTAATCGAAGTACTGCTTGGCGCCATCCACCTGCTCGCGGATCGAGCGCGGCACAATCGGCAAAGCGATGAGCTGGGAGTGGCTGTGCTCGAGCGAAGCGCCGGCCGCCTCTCCGTGGTTCTTGAAGACCAGGATGTAGCGGAAGCGCGGATCTTTCTTGAGGTCGAGCATGCGGTCGCGGAAGGCCCAAAGCACATCCTCGATCGCCTTGGGCGGCAGCGTGGCCAAGGTCTGGTCGTGGGCGGGCGACTCGATGATGACCTCGTGCGCGCCGATGCCGTTCATCTTGTCGTAGACGCCCTCGCCCTGGCGGCTGAGCTCGCCCTCGATGCCGAGGGCAGGGAACTTGTTGGGCACGACCCGCACCGTCCAGCCGGCGGTGTTGGGCGCGCCCTCGGGCCGGTAGGCGAGGATTTCGGGCGGCGTCTTGGCTTCGTTGCCGTAGCAAAAGGGGCAGAAGCCTTGCCCGGTATGCTTCACGGGCTCGACGCCGTAGTCGTTGGGACGCTTGGCGCGGTCGCTGGCGATGATGACCCAGCGCCCGGTGATGGGGTCTTTGCGGAGTTCAGGCATGGGGTCGTTTCAGCACGCCGGCTTCCGAGAATGCCCGGCGATGCAGCGTGATGCGCGGCCGGGCCTCATCGGGGCCGTAGACCACCACCATATCAAACCGGTACGCCCCGGCATAGTGGCGGCGGCGGCGCCAAGCGCGGGCCAAACGGATCAACCGCATGCGCTTGGCCGTGTCTACTGCATCTTCGGCTAGGAACTGCCCTTCGCGCGCTCGGGTCTTCACCTCAACGAAGACCAATTCGGGCGGCTGGCCCTCATAGGCGATCAAGTCCAATTCGCCTTCGGGAACGCGGAGGCGCAGATTGCGGGCGATGACGGTGTAGCCATGCTCGCGCAGCGCCCAATAAGCCAGCTCCTCGCCGCTGCGGCCGAGCGCGTGCTCCGGCGTTTGGCGCGGAGCACGGCCCAGCAGGCTGGCCACCTGCTCGGTCCGGGCCAGCAGCCGCCGCCACGGGCCGCGGCGCGGGGGCTCAAGCTGCTCAGGCACGAATCGCCTGATCCAAGATTTGGAGCGCGGCATCGGCCTGCTCGCGGGTGACGATGAGCGGCGGCATGAGGCGCAGCGAACTGCTGCCGCATCCCAGGATGAGCAGACCGCGCTCGAAGGCGGCATTCACGATGCGATCGCGGCGGGCTGGGTCCGGCGTGCGGGCGCGCGGATCGTTGACGATCTCGATCCCGATCATCAAGCCCAGGCCGCGCACATCGCCAATGCAGGCATGGTGTTGCGCCAAGTTCTTCAACTGCTCCATGAGATAGGCCCCGACTTGGCCGGCGTTGGCGATGAGCGAGCCGGTGAGCAATTTGATGGTGGCTTCGGCGGCGGCCAGGCAGACCGGATTGCCGCCGAAGGTGGAGGCGTGGGCGCCCGGCGTCCAGTCCATGATGCCGGCACGGGAGAAGGTGACGCCCAGCGGCATGCCGCTGGCGATGCCCTTGGCCGAGCAGACGATGTCGGGAGCCACGCCGAAGTGCTCGATCGCCCACATCTTGCCGGTGCGGCCCGCCCCGCTTTGCACCTCATCGGCGATGAGCAGAATGCCTTCGCGGTCGCAGACACGGCGCAGTTCCTGCACGAAGGCCTTGGGCGGAACGATGTAGCCGCCCTCGCCTTGCACCGGCTCGAGCACGACGGCCGCGACCTCGTTCGCGGGGGTGGTGGTGTGGAAGAGGCGATCGAGCTCTTCGAGGCAGGCGGCGGTGGCGTCGGCCGCGCCGTGGGGCGGGCGATAGGGATTGGGATAGCTGATGTGGAAGAAGCCTGGCAGCAGCGGCGCGAAGCGGGCGCGCTGGGTCTGCTTGCTCGAGGTCATCGACAGCGCGCCCAAGGTGCGGCCGTGGAAGCCCTGGTAGAAGCCGATGAAGTAGGGGCGGCGGGTGTGGTAGCGCGCCAGCTTGAGCGCGCACTCGATGGCCTCGGCGCCGGAGTTGCTGAAGAAGAACCGGTGCGGGCCGGGCATGGGCGCGGTGGCGGAGATCATCTCCGAGACGCGGGGCATCAGATCGTAGTAGAAATCGGTGCCCGACATGTGGATCAGCTCCGAGGCTTGGCGCTGGATGGCGGCCACCACCTCGGGGTGGCAATGGCCAGTCGAGCAGACGGCGATGCCAGCGGTGAAGTCGAGGAAGCGATTTCCGTCGGCATCCACGATGTACATGCCTTCGCCGCGCTGGGCGGCAAGCGGGTAGCCGCGGGTATAGGAGGGCGAAATCAGGCGCTGGTCGGCGGCCATGATGGCCGCGCTGCGGGGACCGGGAAGGGAAGTGCGAAGCTCCGGTCCGGCGGAAGTGAAGGTCTTGGGCATGGCAACGGCTCCGATCTGGGCTGGAATGGAAAGCAAACCACGCGCCCCCGGGGCGCAGTGGCAGAGCCAGCGGAAACGGAGGCTAATCCGAGCCGAACAGGCTGGGCCGATCCGAGGTCGGCAAGCCGCTGGCGACTGTGAACTGTGAACTGTGGACTGCCGTCACTTCCAGCGCCATCGCTCGCCTCCTCCTTTAATATCTTCCACCAATACGCCGGCTTCGTCCAGTTGGCGGCGGAGGGCGTCGGCCCGGGAGAAATCGCGGGCTTGGCGCGCGGCGCGGCGCTGGGCCACCAAGGCCTCAACCTCGGTATCGGCCATTTGCGCCAGGGCTGGAGCGGCATCGGGCTCGAGGATGGCGAAGACCTGATCGAAGCTGGAAAAGACGGTCAGCAAGGCGTCGCGGTCGGCGGCGCGCGCGGCGCCCTGATCGAGCGCAATATTGGCGGCGCGGACCAGTTCGAAGACGGCGGCCAGCGCCTCGGCGGTGTTGAGATCGTCGGCGAGGGCGGCATTCATTGCCGACTGGGCGGCGGCGGCGGCCTCGCGCAGCGGGCTCTCGCCAGCGGGCAGCGGACTGCGGCGGAGCCGATCGAGGAAGCCGCGCAGGCGATCGAGGGCGGCGGCGGCTTGGTCGAGGCCTTCGAGGGTGAAATTGAGCTGGCGGCGGTAGGGCACGGAAGCCAGCAGGTAGCGGATGGCGCTGGGACGGTAGCCCTTCTCCATCAGGTCGCGGACGGTGAAAAAATTGCCCAAGCGCTTGGACATCTTCTCGCCGTTGACGAGCAGGAACTCCATGTGCATCCAGCAGCGGACGAAGGGCGCGTGGGTCAGGGGTTCGACCTGGGCGATCTCGTTTTCGTGATGCGGAAAGATCAGGTCGGTGCCGCCGGCGTGAAGGTCCAGGGTGGGGCCGAGCAAGGCTTCGGCCATCACCGAGCACTCGATGTGCCAGCCGGGGCGGCCCGGGCCCCACGGGCTGGGCCAACTGGGTTCGCCTTCGCGCCACGCCTTCCAGAGGACGAAATCGCGGGCTTCCTCCTTCGCGTACTCGTCCACGTCGACGCGCGCGCCGGCCTTGAGGCCGACCAAGTCCTTCCCCGAGAGGCGACCATAGGCGGGGAAGCTGGCGAGGCGGAAGTAGACGGAACCTTCGCGTTCGTAGGCGCAGCCGGCCGCGACCAGGCGCTCGATCCAAGCCACCATTTGCGGGATGAAATGGGTGGCGCGGATGATGTGCCGGGCGGGGCGGATGCGCAGCCGGGCCATGTCCTCGAGGAACGCCGCCGTGTAGAAGGCGGCGTACTCATCCAGCGGGCGGCCGGCTTCGCCGGCGCGGGCAATCATCTTGTCGTCCACGTCGGTGATGTTCATCACCGATTCGACTTCGAGGCCCTGGGAGGCGAGGAAGCGCTGCAGGATGTCCACGCCCACGAAGGTGCGGAAATTGCCGATGTGGCCGTAGTCGTAGACGGTGAGCCCGCAGGTGTACATCTTCACCCGCCCCGGCTCGACCGTGCGCAGCGGCTCGACCTGCCGCGTCAAGGTGTTGTGCAGCCGCAGTTCCATGCGATCTACCAGCTCCGGGCGAGCAGCGAGACCATGCGCGAGAGGCTGTCGAGGTCGCGGGTATCGATGACTTCGCCGGGGGAGTGGGAGGTGCGCAGTGGCCAGCCCAAGGGCAGGTCCACCGAGCCGAAGGGGACGAACACCGAACCGTCGTTGCCGCCGCCGGTCTCGCCGAGCTGCACCGGAATCCTGGCCGCGCGGGCCATGGCTTCGACGCGCTGCGCCAGCGGCCACGGGGTGATGCTCGAATCGTCAATGGCGCGGATGACGAAGCCCTCGCCGATGGGGGTGTCGGCGAAGCGGTGGGATTCGAGCGGTGTGTCGGAGCTGACGAAGGTATCGATGGCGAAGACGTAGTCGGGGGCGCGGCCGGCGGCGGCCATGCGTTCAGCCATGGTCTTGGCGCCGAGCAGGCCGATCTCCTCGCCGGTGGACCAGGCGAAGGTGACGTCGCGGCCGGGCAGGCTCGGCCCCAGCGCCCAGGCGGCGGCCAACAGCGCCGAGCTGCCGACGCGGTCGTCGAAGCTGCGCGCGGTGGCGCGGGTGCCAAGCAACGCGCGGTATTGCTTGGGGATGGTCACCGATTCTCCGGCCGATGCGCCCAGCGACGCGGCTTCGGCCGCGGAGCGCGCGCCGATGTCGGCGCGCAAGGGGATGCGCGCGCCCGTCAGTTGGAATCCGCGCTCTTGCCAGTTGGCCGGCAGCTCGATCAGGCCGGGGCGCATGCCCTCGGCGGTGTGCAGGTAAATGGGATGGCCGGCGTAATAATTCAGATCGCCGCCGCCGCGGGAGCGCAGGACCAGGCGGCCGTCGGGGGCGATGCTTTGCACATCGAAGCCGATTTCATCCTGGTGGGCGACGAACAAGATGCGCGGGGCGTGCGCGCCGGCATCGGGCCAGTGGAGGAGAAGGTCGCCGTTGGCATCGGTGATGGGCTGCGCCCAGGCCGGCAGGAGCGCGGAGATGGTCTCGCCCACGCGGGCCTCATGCGGATTGACGCCGTATTGCGCGACCAACTGCTGCAAGGCGGCGGTCGGCGTCGGGGCAGCCGAGGGACGGCGGGGCACGGGCGGCGGCGGCAGCAACTCGGGCTTGGGCAGCTCCGGCGGCGCGGCCGAGGTTTCGCCGAAATAGGCCTCGATCTTGCTGACGAGCGCTCCCAAATCGCTGCCGCTGATGGTTTCCGCCGGCGTGGCGGGCCATGCCACGGGAATGCTCCAGGTGGCCTTCACCTGGCTCTGCAGGTCGCGGGCGAGCGGATGATCCTCGCGGGCGATGAGGGTGACTTCCGGCGGCGTGGGGCTGGAGTCCTCGGCGAGCACGCGGGCGAGGCCGCGGTCGCCGGTCCATTGCTGGGCGACAAAGGCGATCTGGAGGGTGCCGGATACCTGGCCGGGTTCCAGGCGCCGAAGCGCTTCGATCAGCGCCGCCGCGCCGAAGCGGTCGCCGATGGATTGTCCGGAAAGCTGGCCGTCGCCGAGCACGCGCAGGGTGCGGTCGAGCACGACCGGGCTGAGGATATCCACGCCGGCGCGCGCGACCTCGGCGGGCGAGGCGGCGCCGATGTCCACGTAAAGGTTATCAAGGTCGTCAGGATCGGGGCGAGCGCTGCGGCCGGGCTGCAGATGCACCGACAGGCCGGTCATGACGCCGTTGATCCAGCCGCCGTTCCTGGTTCCGACCCGGAGCGGCTGGGCGTTGGCCAAGGCGTTGCTCAGCGGCAGGCGGGCGCGGGTGGGGATGCGCTGCAGGCGCAGGTAGCCGTCGGCGGTGATGCCGCTGACGACGTAGCCGGGCTCGTCGATGGGGGTGGCCACGACCCGCACGGGCGCGCCGCTGCCGAGCGTCAGCAGGACATCGCCCATGCTGTCGCGGCGCGGCGAAAACGCCTTCAATTCGACGGCGATGCGGTCGGCGAGCGCCTGTTCATAGCCGGAAATCGCCGGCGTGGCGACGAAATCGCGCAGGTCTTGAGCGAGCGAGCCGGCGACTTGGGCGGTGGCGGCCAGCGCCAGCGCCAGAACGGTCAAGCATGAGCGGAGCACGGAAGCAGAATATCAGGAGGATTGCATGGCAGCCAGGGCGGCGTCGAGGGCGGCCTCCGGGCCGAGGGCAGCGTTGACCAGCAGATGATAGTGATGGCGCCGGGCCCATTCCTGGTTGAAGTAACGGCGGATGTAGGCGGAGCGCTCGTGATCCATGCGCGCCACCAAGGCTTCGGCGGCGGCGCGGGCCTGGCCCTGGCCTTCGAGGCGCTGGACGCGCCAGGCCGCGGTGGCATAGACGAAAAGATGGAACACGTCGCGGCGGTGCTGGAGGACGTAGTTTCCGCCGCGGCCGACGATGACGCAATTCCCGGCGGCGGAGACATCCTCGATCACGCGGCGCGACAGCTCGGCCATGCGATCGGCATCGGGAGCCGGATCGCTGGCCAGCGCCGGGCCCTTCTCGCCCGCCGCGTTCCAGAGATTCTTGCCGATGCGGTGCAGCCAGCCTTCGAGGCGCTCATCGAGGTGGCGGCACGCGCCCGGGTCGAGGTGGGCGGCGCGGGCAATCTCGTCGATCAGCTCGCGGTCGAGCAAGCGCCACTGCAAGCGCTCGGCGAGCTGGAGCGCAAGATCGCTCGAGCCGCAGCCGAACTCGCGGCCGACGGTGACGACGCGGAATTTCATGCGGTCCGGGCTCCGCGCGCCCGGAGCAGGTCTGGATCCTGGCGCTGCTCGGGCTCCAGCCCGGCGGGAACTTCAGCCCCGGCGGCGTGAGCCAGGAGGGCGTGCAATTGCCGCACGCCCTCGGTCAGCGCGGCCGGGCCGGGCTGCAGGATGTAGGTGGATTTGATTTCGTAGATGTGGCCGGCGCGCACGGCGGAAATGCGATCCCAGCCCGGGCGCGCGGCGATGGCTCGCTTGTTCACCTTCTGGCCGCACCAGGAGGCGATGATCACCTCCGGATCGCGCTCGACCACGCTGGCGGGGTCCACGATGCGCTGGCGCGCGCTTTGCTCGCGGCTCAGCTCGGGGAAGATGGGTTCCCCGCCGGCCAATGCGATCAGTTCCTCGACCCAGCGGATGCCGGTGATGAGCGGATCCCTCCATTCCTCGAAGAGCACGCGCGGGCGGCGGGAGAATCGCGCGCCCGAGGCGGCAATCGCGTCCAACCCGCGGCGCAGCTCGTCGGCGAGGGCCGCGCCGCGTGCCTGGGCGCCGACCAGGCGCGCCACGGTCGCCATCATGGCGAATATCTCTTCGATGCTGCGCTGGTTGAAATTGAACACCGCCAACCCCCGGCGCACCAGCTCGGCGGTGATGTCGGCCTGCAGGTCGGAGAAGGTCAGCACCAGGTCGGGCTGGAGCGCCAGGATGGCGTCGAAGCGAGCGGTGGTGAAGGCGGAGACGCGCGGCTTCTGCCGGGCTTCGGGCGGGCGGACGGTGTAGCCGGAGACGCCGACGATGCGCGCGTCTTCACCCAGGCGGTACAGGGTCTCGGTGGTCTCCTCGGTGAGGCAGACGATGCGGCTGGGAAATTCAGCCACGCCGGGCCTCCGCTTGGATCCGGCTCCAAGCCGCGGCCACGTGCCGCTCCTCGGTTTGGAGCTGCCCGATGCTCATGCGCAGGGTGTGCTTGCCCTCGAGCTTGGTGTGGGTGAGATAGAGCGCGCCCGAGCGGTTGAGGCGCTCGAGCAGCTCCTGATTGAAGGCGTCTCCGGCGCGGTGCCGGAAGCAGACGAGGTTCAAGGGCGCGGGCGCCGCCAATTCGAAATCGGAATCTGCCCGCACCCAGGCGGCGAATTGCTGGGCCAGCGCCACGTGGCGGCGCACCTCGCGCCGCAGTCCCTCGACCCCGAAATGGCGGATCACCATCCAGAGCTTGAGGGCGCGGAAGCGGCGCCCCAGCGGTATCTGCCAATCGCGGTAGTCCCAAACCGCGCCGGCTTCGGTGGCCGGGTTGCGGAGGTACTCGGGGACGATGGTCAGCGCCGAGATCAGGCTCTGGCGGTCGCGCACCCAAAGGCAACTGCAGTCGAAGTTGGTGAACATCCATTTGTGCGGGTTGAAGTTGTAGCTGTCGGCGCGCTCCAGCCCGGCGAACCAGTGGCGGAACTCCGGGCACAGCGCGGCGGTGCCGCTCATGGCGGCGTCCACATGCAGCCAGAGGCCGTGGCGCTGGCAGATGCGGCCGATCTCCGCCACCGGATCCATGGCGTTCGAGGATGTGGTGCCGAGGGTGGCGGCGACAAAGCAAGGGCGGAGGCCGGCGGCGCAGTCGGTTTCAATCTGCCGCTCGAGCGCGTCGGGGCGGAGGGCGAAATGCTCGTCCACCGCGATGGCGCGGCAGAGCTCGCGGCCAAGGCCGGCGATCTTGGCCGCCTTCTCCACCGAGGAGTGCGCCTGCGACGAGGCATAGGCGACCAGGCGCGGCATGCCCGCGGCCGACAGCCCCTGTTCGTTGCTTGCGCCGCGGGTCGCGCGCTCGCGCGCAGCGATGAGCGCGCACAGCACCGCGCTGGATGCGGTGTCTTGAATCACGCCGCCGCCGGCCGAGGTGGAGAGGAAGGCCGGCGGCAGATCGAGCATGGCCACCAGCCAATCCAGCATCAGGGTTTCGAGCTCGGTGCAAGCCGGGCTGGTGGCCCAGAGCATGCCCTGCACTCCCAGCCCGGCCGACAGCAGTTCGCCCAGAATGGACGGTTCGGAGCTGTTGGCCGGGAAATAGGCGAAGAAATTCGGCGACTGCCAATGGGTGAGGCCCGGCAGCAGAACCCGGTCCACATCGGCCATCACGGCGGCGAATTCCTCGCCGTGCTCGGGGGCGCGGGCCGGCAGCGCGGCCCGGACTTCGCCCGGAGTTGCTTGCGAGAGTACGGGCAAGGTCTCGACGCGAGCGCGGTAGTCGGCGATCCATTCCACCAGCGCATGGCCGTGCCGGCGGAAGGCGGCGGGATCCATGGCTCTAATTATGATTCACGTGCCGATGCCGATACTTGACGAAGACCCGGCACAGGACGAGAATATCGGCACTTCCCCTCTCCGCGGCAGCGGTGCGTCTTGTCGGTGCATATGTCTGAAACCGCAACCAATCTCGGCGAATTGAGCGCCCTCGCGCGTCGGCTTGGCACCGAGTACGCGGTGAGCCGGATTCTGGCCGAAGAGGGGGGCGCGAGCGACTGCTTGCGCCGCGCCCTGGCGGTGATGGGGGAAGAGCTGCAGTGGGACTACTGCGTGTGCTGGAGGCTGGGTACCGAGGGCGCCGCCGCGGGGATGACGATGAAAGTGCTGGCGACGTGGCAGCGCAACCCGCACCTGTCCGCGCATTTGGATGCGCACACGCGCGGCCTGGAGATCACCGCGGCGCAAGGCGTGGCGGGCCGGGCTTGGCGCCTGGGAGCGCCGCTGTGGATTGACGATATCGCCGCCGACGACGAGTTCCTGCTGGCCGAGGAGGCGCGCGCGGCGCAACTGGGCGCGGGCGTGTGCTGCCCCATCAGCTTTCGTGGAAGGGTGATCGGCCTGCTTGAGTTCTTGGCGGCGCGCGGGGTGAACCCTGATCCGGAATCGCTGCCGGTGCTGGTCAGCTTGGCCGAGCAGGTGGGCCAGTACCTGGACCGCGAGGCCATGGCGACGGCGCTGAAAGCGTCCGAAGCCCGGTTCCGCAAGCTTTTCGACGCGAACATCGCCGGCGTGCATTGCAGCACCCTCGCCGGCGTGCCGGTGGCGGTCAACCCCGCGTTTGTGCGCATGCTGGGATTCCCTAGCGTCGCAGCCGCTTTGGCCTACGACACGGTCAAGCTTTATGCCGATGTCGCCGATAGAACGGCTTTGCTGGAACAATTGCAAAGCCACGGCGCGGATGCCAATCGCCAACTGCGTTTGCGCCGCCCCGACGGAAGCGTCATCTGGGTATTGGCGAATACGGTACTCATTCCCGGCAGCGATGGCGTGCCGGACCTGAACGAGAGTACCGTAATTGATATCACCGAAGCCAAGGAACTCGAGCGTCGGCAGTGGCAGACCTCGAAGATGGAGAGCATTGGACGCTTGGCCGGCGGAGTCGCGCACGACTTCAATAACCTGCTGACCATCATCAACGGCTATAGCGATTTGCTGCTGGGACGGATGCCAGAGGGCGATGCATCGCGCTCATCGGTCGAGAAGATCAAGCAGGCGGGCCAGCGGGCCGAAGGCCTCACGCGGCAGTTGCTGGCTTTCAGCCGGCAGCAGGCCCTCGAGCCTGTGGTCTTGGATTTGGAGGCCGTGGTGGCCGAGACCGAGAGCATGCTGGGCAGCATGCTGGGCAGCCACATCCGGGTGCGGCGGTGGGCGGAGCCAGGGCTGGGCCGGGTGCGGGCGGATGCCGGCCAGATCGGCCAGATCGTGATGAATTTGGCCATCAACGCGCGCGACGCCATGCCCGACGGCGGGGAGCTCTTGATCGAGCTTTCCAATGTCGAAGTGGACGAGGAATATGTTCGCCAGCATGTGCAGGCGCGGGCGGGGGCGCACGTGCGCCTGGCGGTGAGCGACACCGGCTGCGGCATGGACCATGCAACGAAGCAGCATGTCTTCGAGCCGTTTTTCACCACCAAGCCGCGTGGAAAGGGGACCGGGCTGGGTCTGGCGACGGTCTACGGGCTTACGCTTCAAAGCGGCGGATGGGTGGAGTTGTATACCGAAGTTGGGCGCGGGACCACGTTCAAGGTGTATTTCCCGCGGGTCGACCCGCCCAGCGAGCCCGCGGTTGCGTCTCCGGCGGCGCCGCGGCTGCGACGCGACGGGCGCGGCGAGACGGTGCTGGTGGTCGAAGATGAGACGGGGGTGCGCTCGCTCATTGAAGAGGTGCTGGGCGCGCACGGCTACCAGGTGCGCGCGGTGGAAAGCGCGGAACGGGCGGCGAGCGAGGCGGCGCGCCTGGAGCGGCTCGCCTTGGTCATCACCGATATCGTCCTGCCGGGGCGCAACGGGCGGGAACTGGCGCAGGAGCTGCAGCAGGCCCATCCCGGCATCAAGGTGCTGTTGATGTCGGGCTACACCGAACGGGCGGCGGCCATGCAGGGCTTGGTGCCCGAGGGCAGCGGATTCGCCTATCTGCAGAAGCCGTTTTCACCGCCGCGGCTGCTCGAGCAGGTGAGTTTGATCTTGTCAGGCGTCCGCGGCCTGGGCGGGCGCGAAGGCGATTTGATCCAATGAGCACGTTCGCCGCGCGTTTTGCCTTGACGGAAGTGGGCGATCGGCGCTGGCGCTGGTTCGCCGCGGCGGCGGGTTTCGTGGGCGTGGTCTATGCCGTGCTGTCGGTCGTGGGCGGCCGCCAGGAATGGGCGAACATTTTTGCCGACGGGAATGGACGCTGGGGGTGGGCGCCGATCCCGGTCGCGCTCGGCCTCGGGCTCTGCGGCGCGATGGTGGTGCTCGAGTCGCAGCAATGGAACGCATGGGCGCGGGCGGCGGCCGCGCTGGCCCTGGGCTGGACGCTGGGCGCCGCCACCCAAGAGATTGCCGCCGCCAGCGGACCTTGGCCGGGCCGGATCGCGCCGGCGTTGGTGCTGACGGCGATCGTGGCCGCCGCCGGCGTGATGCCCTCGCGGCAGCGGCCGTTGGCGGCGGCGCTGGCGGCGGTGCCGTTGTTCCTCAGCTTCGTGGTCGCCGTCCAGACCCTGCTGGGCATGACGCCGTGGACGCCGCTGGGACCGCACACCCGGCTGCTCAACCCCGTGCCTGCGGTCTGCCTGCTGCTGGCCAGCGCCGGCTGGATGGCGGCGCAGCCCCGCCGCCGCCCGGTGGCGCTGCTGCGCGAGCCCAGCTCGACCGGCTGGATGATGCGCCGCCTGGCCCCGATGGTGCTGGTGTTCCCGCTGCTGGTGGTGTGGATCCGCAGCCAGCGCAATCTTTCGCATCCCATGGGCACCTGGATCGGATCGCTGGTGTTCGTCGGCTTGAGCTTCGTCGTTTTCCTGACGCTGCTGTGGAAAGCCGCCTCGGCGTTGGATCGCCTCGACACCAGCCGAGCGGATCTGCAGGCCTACGCCCGCGAGATCAGCGACCTGTACCATCATGCGCCCTGCGGCTACCATTCGCTCGACGCCGACGGCACCTTCGTCAAGATCAACGACACCGAGCTGATGTGGCTGGGGTACCGCCGCGAGGAGGTGATCGGCAAGCTGGCGTTCAGCGACCTTCTCACGCCGCCGAGCCGCGCCCTGTTCGAGCGCCACTTCCCGCAGGTCCAGGCCAGCGGAGCGGTGGCCGAGCTGGAAGTCGAGATGGTGCGCAAGGACGGCAGCATCCTGCCGGCGGTGGTCAGCGCCACCGCCATCCGCGACCATTCCGGCAAGTTCCTGCGCACGCGCTCGACCCTCTTCGATGCGACTCAGCGCAAGCAGGCTGAAGCCGCGCTGCGCATGTCGGAGGCGCGCAACCGCGCCATCCTCGCTTCCGCCGCCGATGCGATTGTCACGCTGGACGAGGCCGGGGCGATCGTCGAGTTCAACCCTTCGGCGGAATGGATGTTCGGCATCCGCCGCAGCGTGGCCATCGAGATGATGGCGGCGGATCTGATGGATGAAAATTCGCCGCTGGCGGCGTGCTCCATGGCGGAGCTGGGAGGCGAGCTGGATCCAGCCGCTCCGCGCCACCGCGAGTTCACCGCCCGGCGCGCCGACGGCAGCCTGTTCCCGGCCGAGTTGACGGTCACCCGCGTCGCCGGGCTCACCCCCGGGCTGTTCACCGCCTTAATCCGCGACCTGACGCAGCGCAAGCGCGCCGAGGCCGACTTGCGCATGTCGGAGGAGCGGCTGCGGCTGCTGCTCGACTCCACCGGAGAAGGCATCTATGCCCTGGACTTGGAGGGGCATTGCACGCTCTGCAATCCGGCGGCGGTGCGGCTGCTGGGATACGAGTCCGCCGACGACCTGCTGGGCAAGCTGATCCACAACCTCATCCACCACACGCGCGCGGACGGAAGCCCCTATCCAGCATCCGAGTGCAAGAGCTTCCTCTCGGCTCGGCAGGGCATCGGCATCGAAGTGGACGACGAGGTGTTCTGGCGCAAGGATGGCAGCAGCTTCCCGGTCGAGTACCGCAGCTATCCGGTCGAGCGCGACGGGGCGGCCGTCGGGCTGGTGGTGACCTTCACCGACATCACCACCCGCCGCGGGCTCGAGAACCAGATTCGGCAGTCGCAGAAAATGGAAGCCGTCGGAAGGCTGGCGGCCGGCATCGCGCACGACTTCAACAACCTGCTCACCGTCATCAACGGCTACTCCGACATGCTGCTCGAGAACGACTTGGGCGAAGATGCCCACGACAAGCTGCGCAGCGTGCGCACGGCGGGCGACCGGGCCGCGACCCTCACCCACCAATTGCTGGCCTTCAGCCGCCAGCAGGTGCTGCAGCCGCGGATGCTCGACCTCAACGCCGCCGTGCGTGCGCTCGAGCCGCTGCTGCGCCGCAGCATTGGCGAGGACATTGAGCTGCGCATCGAGTTGGCGCAGGACCTGCAGCCCATCAAGGCCGATCCCAGCCAGCTCGACCAGGTCTTGATGAACCTGGTCGTGAACGCGCGGGATGCCATGCCGGAGGGCGGCACGCTGCGCATCGAGACCGCGAACGTGAGCCTCGATGAAGCCTTTGTGCGCCCGCACCCCGGGCTGAGCAAAGGCGATTACGCGTTGCTGACGGTCAGCGATACCGGCACCGGCATGCGCCCGGAGACGCAGACCCATATTTTCGAGCCCTTCTTCACCACCAAGCCGCAGGGCAAGGGCACCGGCCTGGGTTTGCCCACGGTCTTCGGCATCGCCCGCCAAAGCGGCGGCACCATTCTGGTGGATTCGGAATGGGGCCGCGGCACGCGCATGCAGGTGTACCTGCCGGTGTTCAGCACGGGCGCGCATGCCGCGCCTTCGGCGCCCTCCGCGGCGCGGGATTCGGCGCCGCGCGAGGCCAAGGAGACGGTGCTGGTGGTCGAGGATGAGGATGAGATCCGCCACGCCTTGCTGGCCGGATTGCGCGGCGCGGGCTACAACGTGATTGACGCCAGCCGCCCCGACCAGGCGCTGGCGCTGAGCCAGGAGTACAGCGGCGGAATTGACCTGCTCATCACCGAGGTGGGCATGCCCAGCATGAGCGGGCAGGCGCTGGCGCAGCGCGTGCGGCAGCAGCGCCCCGCCACCCGCGTGCTGTTCGTCGCCGCCCAAGACGAGCCCGCCGCCGTGCCCACGCCCTTCCTTACCGCGCCTTTCACGCCGGAGGCGCTGGCCGGCGCCGTCCGCGCCGCCCTGGTGGGCGAATACAGCGAGGCCGACAGTTCACAATTGGTGGCTGATAGTTGACCGGGAACCGTGGTCCGTGGCCAATGAGCACCGTCCAGGATGGCTACCAGCGGACCCTCTTCGACGCGCGCACATTTGTGTGATAATCGGCGCAAGCAGGTAGAAACGGTGCTGCAAAGAACCCAACGGGGCCTCGTAATACTCGCGTTCTCCTGCGCCTCGCTCGCAGCCGCAGGCCCCGGTGGCGACACCAACGTTCGACGTGACCTCGGTCAAACTCTGCGACGGCGGCAAGCAAGCTCCCAGCGGCAATCGATCGGCCGAACCACCTTCGCCGGACACCCTGACGCTGGCCTGCTATCCGCTGCGTGTGCTGGTCGCACGGGCTTACGTGCGGGCGGCCAACGGAGTTGTGCAGGGTTCCCCGCCACGCATTCCCGTTCAGGGCGGACCCTCGTGGCTCGACCGCGACCGCTACCAGATCAGTGCAAAGACTCAAGGCGCGCCGGGTTTCGCCATGATGAACGGACCCATGCTGCAAGCACTGCTCGAAGACCGTTTCCAGCTCAAACTGCACCGCGAGACCAGAGAGGTTCCCGTTTACAAACTCGTCGCGCGCGATGGCGCTGCCAGGCTGCGACGGTCAATGAACGGCAGCTGCGTTCCGTTGGATTACAGCCTCCCCACGCCGTGGCCGCAGTTTTGTGGCGTGCCGAAAGCGGCCGACGATCCCAATGAGGGCTTCGACCTCATCGGCGCGACGTTGCCCGAGCTGTGTAACTTCTTGGCCGGAATGCAGGGCTCGGCACTGGATCGCGAGGTCATCGATGGCACTGGTATCGCCGGACAATTCGACATCCACTTCCCCGGCAAAGCCACATTTCAGGCGGCCGCTACCGACGATCCCTCCAACCCCCGCGCAGCGCTACTTGGAGTGATACAAGCTGCGCTCGCCAAAGCCGGACTCACCCTGGTCGCGGCTAGGGGCCCGGGCCAAATCATTGTCATCGACCAGGTTGAACGGCCGCGGGCCAACTAACATAGGGACGATCATCGCCAGCCACGCGCCGAGTCTTCGTCCATGCAATGGATTTTGTTCTCTTGGCGCCCTTGGCGCGCCTTGGCGTCTTCCAAGGAACACGCGACCCAGCGCCATTCCCAGGTCTTCCGTCCACTAGGCCTAAACCGTCAACTGTCAACGGTGAACTGTCAACTTTCTTCCCGCGTTCCTTCCCCGCTGGTCTGGGCCCAAACCCAGCCTCCCCGCTTTGCGGGAACCGTGATGGCGCTTACTTCGGGGCGAGCTTCAGCGAGGCGGAGTTCATGCAGTAGCGTTGGCCGGTGGGGCGGGGGCCGTCGGGGAAGACGTGGCCCAGGTGGCTGCCGCAGCGCGCGCAGGCGACTTCGGTGCGGCGCATGCCGTGGCCGGTGTCTTCGGTGAGCTGCACGCGATCGGCGGCCAGCGGCTGCCAGAAGCTGGGCCAGCCGGTGCCGGATTCGTACTTGGCCTCGCTCGAAAAAAGCGCCTGCCCGCAGCCGATGCACAGGTACTCGCCCGGCGTTTTCGCATTCCAGTAGGCGCCGGTGAAGGCCGGTTCGGTGCCGTGCTCGCGCGCCACGTGGTACTGCTCCGGGCTGAGCTGCGCCCGCCACTCGGCTTCGGTTTTCTTGATCTTTTCCGCCATGGATGTCGCTGCCCTGCAGTGCCTGCCTTGCCTGCAGTGCCTACCTCGTTAGACCCAGGAAGCCCATGATGAGTTGCAGATCCTTCCAGGCCTCGCGCTTCTGCGAAGGATCGCGCAGCAGGTAGGCCGGATGGTAGGTGACCACGAGGTGGGTCTCGAGCCCCTCGTGCGCAAGCTTATGCACGCGCCCGCGGACCGAGCCCAGCGGCCCTTTGAAGGGCCGCAGCGCCTGGGCCGCGGTGGCGCCCAAGGCGCAGACGATCTTGGGCTGGACGGCGGCCAGCTGCCGCCAGAGAAAGGGCGAGCAGGCGGCGCATTCGTCCGCTTCCGGGGTGCGGTTCTCCGGCGGCCGGCACTTGATGACGTTGCAGATGTAGACCTGCTCGCGCGCCAAGCCCATGCCCTTCTGGATCATGTCGGTGAGCAATTGCCCGCCGCGGCCGACGAAAGGCAGGCCTTGGGCGTCCTCGTCGGCTCCCGGCGCTTCGCCGACGAAGACCAGTTCGGCGCTCGGATTGCCGGAGCCGAACACGATGCGGTTGCGGCCGCGGTGCAGCTTGCAGCGGCGGCAGTCGGGGCCGAGATCGGCCTGGATCGCGTCCAGCGATTCGCCGGGCGCGGGCGTCTGCGCCGCTTCGAAGCCCACCGGGATGCGGATGCGCTCGATGCCCATCTCGTGCTGGAAGCGGAGGTATTCAGCGAGGGCGGGGTTCGGCATGGGCGAAAGCGAGCACGGCGTCCAGGATCAAATCGGCGATCACCGGTTTCGGGGCGCGGGCGAGCCGCCGCTCATCGGATGAGGTCACCAGGGTCACGGCGTTGTCGTCGGCGTCGAAGCCGATTTCGGGATCACCCACTTGGTTCAGCACGACCAGGTCGGCGCGTTTGGCGGCCAGCTTGGCGCGGGCAAACTCCAGCCCGCGGGCGGCGTCCGTCTCCGCCGCGAAGCCCACCAGGATCTGCTGCTGCTTGCGCCGCCCGAGTTCGGCCAGGATATCCGGCGTGGGCTCGAGCTCGAGCTGCAGCGACGCGCCGGTCTTCTTCAGCTTCTCGCTGCTGCTGCGTTTGGGGCGGTAGTCGGCGACGGCGGCGGCCATGATGGCGATGTCGCAATCGGAAAAGGCGGCGAACGCCGCCTCGGCCATCTCGGCGGCGCTGGTGACGGAGGTGGTCTCGACCCCGGCGGGCGCGGCCAAGGCGGTCGGTCCGGTGATGAGCCGCACCTGCGCGCCGCGGCGGCGCGCTGCCTGGGCGAGGGCGAAGCCCATCTTTCCGCTGGAGCGGTTGCTGAGGAACCGGACCGGGTCGAGCGCCTCGCGGGTGGGTCCGGCGGTGACCAGAATGCGGCGGCCGCGCAGGTCCTCCAGCACGGAAGCCTCCGGGCGGAGGGCGGCTTGAACGGCGGCAAAAATCGCGTCCGGCTCGGCCATGCGCCCTTCGCCGTGCATGCCGCAGGCCAGCTCGCCCTCGGTCGGGGGCACGATGGTCACGCCGCGCGCGCGCAGGCAGCGGAGATTGGCCTGGGTGGCGGGGTGGCGCCACATCTGCACGTTCATGGCCGGCGCGGCCACCAGCGGCGCGGGCGTGGCCAGCAGGAGCGTGGTCAGGTAATCGTCGGCCAGGCCAGCCGCCATGCGGGCCAGGGTATGGGCGGTGGCAGGCGCGACCACGGCGACATCGGCGGCTTGGGCGGCGGCGATGTGCTCGATCGAGGCGGCCTCGGGCGCGAACAAATCCTCGAGCACGGGCTCGTCGCTGAGCGCGGCCAGCGTGCGCGGGGCGACAAACTCGCGCGCGGCCCGGGTCAGGGCCACCTGCACGCGATCGCCGTGGCGGCGGAACAAGCGCACCAGCTCGGCCGTCTTATAGGCGGCGATGCCGCCGCTCACGCCGAGCAGCACGCGCACGGTTCACTCCTCGGCGGGCGGAGCCGCCTGGTCGGCGCCCGGGGCGCTGGAGATCAGCGTGAACTCGAGCAGGCCGTTCATGGCTTCGGCTTGAGCCACGCGCGTGTGCTTGCGCGAAGGAGGCGGCAGCAGCGGGCGGGCGCCGCCCTGCAGCTTGCGGGCGCGGCGGGCGACCACATGGACAAACTGATAGCGGCTGGGCACATCCTCAACGCTGTGAAACGGTCCCCACATTCAGGCCTCCTCCAATCCAAACGAGCGCAGCACCTGGACCAGCCTTGCCGCTGCCCCGGGCAAGCGGCAGGCTGCCGCCCGCGCACAGACGCCGGCATCCGCGCCGCGATGGCAGCGGACGATGGCGGTCAGCTCCTCGACCGATTCTTCCAGCCGATCGTTGATCACCAGGTACTCATATCCATTATAAGCGGCAATCTCGCGGGAGGCGTCCGCCAAGCGCTTTTCCACCACGGCGGGAGCGTCCAGGCCGCGGTTGCGCAGGCGCCGCTCCAGCGTGGCGCGGTCCGGAGGCGCGATGAAGATCGCGACCGCGTCGGGCAGCCGCCGCTTGACCTGGGCTGCGCCCTGCACATCGATATCGAGCACCAGATCCTGCCCGCGGCCCTCGGCCTCCCGCAGGAACGACCAGGCGGTGCCGTAATAGTTGCCGAATACCTCGGCGTGCTCGAGGAAGGCGCCGGCCGCCAGCATGGATTCGAAGCGGGCGCGGTCCACGAAGAAATACTCGCGCCCATCCTGCTCGCTGCCGCGCGGCGCACGGGTGGTGTAGGAGATGGAAAAGTTGAGCCCGGGCACGCGCTGGAACAACTCCGTCACCAATGTGCTCTTGCCCGAGCCCGACGGGGCGGAGATGATGAACAAGGCCATGGCGGCTATTCGAAATTCTGCACTTGCTCGCGGATGCGCTCGATGGAGGCTTTCAGCTCCAGGCCGAGCGCGGTCGAGCGCAGCGCGGCGTCATCCGCGGCGGTGGTCTTGGCCAGCAGCGTGTTGGCTTCGCGGTTCAGCTCCTGCGCCAAGAAGTCCAGGCGCCGGCCGACTTCTCCGCCCGCGGCCAGCAGGGCGCGGCATTGGGCGACATGGGATTCGAGGCGCACCAGCTCCTCGCTGACATCGCTGCGCTCCGCCATCAGCGCCGCTTCCTGCAGCAGGCGCTCCTGGGGCACGGCGGCGCCGGCCAGCAGTTCCTGCATGCGCGAGCGGAGGCGGGCCAGCCCGGCGCCTTCCATGGCCGGGCGCAGCGCCTTCACTTCGGACTGCAGCGCCGCAATGCGGTCGAGGTGCAGCGAGACATCGAGCGCCAGCGCCGCGCCTTCGCGCTGGCGCGCCTGGGAAAGTTCGTCCACCGCGGCGTCGAACGCGGAAAGCACCAGCGCCTGCAGGGCCGCAGCCTCGGGCGCCGGGCTGCCGGCCGCCGCGCTCCACACGCCGGGGGAACGCAGCACGTCGGCCACGGCCGGCGGAGCATCCAGGCCCAGGCGCCGGCTCAGCTCGGCGTGGGCGGCGAGGTAGGCCTCGATGGCCGCGGGATCCAATTTCGGTCCCGATGCTCCTTCGCCGCGCGTCACCGCGATGCGCACCTCGACGTGGCCGCGGCGCACGGCGCGACGAAGGCGGTCGGCCAACCCGGCCTGCCAAGGCTCGCACTCCTCCGGGATCTGCCAGCGCGGATCGAAATACCGCTGGTTGCCGCTTTTCAGGGTGACCGTCACCGACGCGCCGGCGCCCTCCCGCCGCGCCTGCGCGAAGCCGGTCATCGAAGCCGGGCCCAAGGCTGGGGTGGCGCTACTCACGTCCGGGGATGCGCTCGGGTTCGGGCGGGGTGTAGCGCGGCTGGGCGGAGAGCTCGCGCAGGCGTTCCATCAGCTCGCGGCGGCGCTGGCTGTGCAGCTCCGATTGCAATTCGTTCAGGGCCAGCGCCACCACGTCGTAGTGGTGCAGGCCGCGGTATTCGGGATCGGCGGTGACCTCGACCCAGAGGTTGTGGATGAGGTCAATGTCCTCCGGGCGAAGCCGGGGCGTGTGCGGCCCGAGGTGCACGACATACACCGAATTGTCAGGCGAGACGATGCGCAAGTCGAGGCGCGGGCGCGGCTCGGCCAGCTCCTCCCAGGCGTCGCCGGTCATCTTGCTCTGGTCGAGCACCGAGCGCTGCACCGAGGCGCCTTCGACGATGGTGCTCGACTCCAGCCGCTGGGCGGTGGTCACGATGGTGTGGTAGGCGTTCGCGCCCGGCACCACCAGCAGCGACACCGGCTTCCCGGCTTTCTCGGCCAGCGCCACCACCCGCGTGAACAGCTCCTGCTCGTATTGGTCAAAGGCGCGCTTGTCCTCCACCACCGCCGGGCCGGCGAAGCTGCGGAACAGGCGCACGGTCATCACCACCACGTCCTGCTTGACGGTGTCGGTCTCGGCCAGCGTGGCCTCCAGGTGGTGCAGCGAGAGCGGATCGCGCACCGTCACCAGCACGTTGCCGGGGCGCACGCCCAGGTTGTCGGCGGCCACATCGGTGCTGGCGGCGATGCGGAATTTCTCCAATTGCGTGTCGCGCGCCCGCTGCCGCTTGGTGATGCGCTCGCTGATGACAAAGGTGGCGAAAAATCCGGCCGTGAACAGCGAGCCGGCGATGGTCGCGATCTCCTTGGTGAACAGGTTCATGACCGCGGTGGAAAGCAGGACGATCGCGATCAGGCACAGCCCCAGCGGAATCTCCCGCTGGCCGAAGCGGAAATTGAGCGGCACCTTCCATTCCCGCCCCTCCGGCTCCTTGAAGCGCAGCACCAGCACCGCCACCGCGAGGAAGGTGAAGCTCCAGATCAGGCCGAAGGCGTAGCCTTCGCCCAGTTGGTAGACGTTGCCCCAGGTGATGACGATGACGATGAGCTGGAGGATGACGATGAGGTTGACGATGCGGTAGGTCGTGCCGTAGCGGCTGTGCGGCCGCCGGAACCAATCGGTCATCACCCCGTCTTCGCTGACCCGGTTGAGCACGCCGTTGGAGCCGATGATGGCGGTGTTGACCGCGCCCGAAAGCATGAGCGCGCCGACCAGCACCACGAAGCCCTGGAAGATCAGGCGCAGGGTGAAGGGGCCGGTCAAGTACATGGCCAGGCCGCCCAGCGGGTTGTCGAGGAAGCGGCTCCGCACCGCGTCCGGGATGATCATCACCACGAAAAAGGCGGAAAGCGACGTGAACAGCAGGCTGTAGATGAAGATCACCAGCCCGGCCCGTTCGAGGTTCTTGACCTTGGGGCTCTCGATCTCGCGGTACACCTGCGCCAGCGTCTCTTCACCGCTCATCGCCAGCACCGAGTGTCCGAAGCCGATCAGGGCGGCGAGCAGGGCGATCCGGGTGACGCCGCTGCCCGCCAGCCAGCCCAGCGCGTCGGCGCCGTAGCGCATGTTCCCGCTCAGCGGCAGCGGCGGCAGGTGCGCCCCCTGGTGCATCAGCGTGAACAGCGACCAGCCGATCATGAGCACCACCATGACGGTGGTGATCTGCATGATGCGCAAGGCCTTCTCGCTGGTCTCGTGGATGCCCTGGATGTTCTTCCACCAAAAATAGCCGGTGATCACCAGCGCGACCACCGCCGAGAAGCTGTTGACGTTGATCTGCAGCCGATGGCCCAGGTGGCCGCTCAGATCCTGCACGAACCCGGCCATGTACTGGCCCGCCGAAACCGCGCTGATGGGGCCGGTGAGCAGGAAATCGAACATCAGCGCCGAGACCGCCACCTTGGCCAAGGTGCTGCCCAGCGCTTCCTTGACCACGCGGTAGACGCCGCCGCGCACGAACATCGTGCTGCTCTCGATGTAGAGCGCCCGCACGGCGTAGCTGAACAGCATCACCGCGAGGATGAACCAGGGCGCGCTCTTGCCGATGGCGCGTTCGGCGATGCCGCCTACGTAGAATGCGGAAGAGCCGAGGTCGGCGAGGACAATGGCGGCCGCGCGCCAGAAGGAGATGAAGGTCAGCATCACCGTGGTGGCGACGAAGACCTTGGCGGCGGGCCGGCGCAAACTCTCGATGGGAGGTTTGCTCGACATGCCTACGAGCTACAGCTTTTCAGCGAATTCGCATGCCGAGCAGGACAGATACATGCCCCCGGCCACGCCCATGGCGCGGTTGCGGACGCGTTTGACCACCCGCACCGGCTTGCCGCACTTGGGACAAACTTGCTCTGGCGACTCGCCGGCCTTGGCGCGGTCGGCGGTCTTGGCTACCTTACCCATGCTAAACCCTCCATTTTCGTCGGAGGAACGATTTTACCCCAGAAGCGGTCAGCCATCAGCATTCAGCGATCAGCCGAGTTCGCCGCCACCGGCGTCGCACGGGCGGCGCCGAGAATTTGGGCGGCGGAGGCGCCGCCCGCCGAGATTTCGAGCCAGCCTTCGGCACCCCAGAGCATGGCCAGCTCGCCTGGCGCGAGCTCGGCGTAGCTGCTCGCCCAGCGGGTGATGGTTTGCCCTGCAATCGCGACCGCATGCGGAGCGTCGGCCGGCTGGAAATTGGTGATCAGGTTGCCGAAGCGGTCCAGGTGCAGCACCTCGCCCAGCAGCTCCCCGGCCTGGCGGCGGGGCCGCGGCAGGGATTGCCGCATCCAGTCGCTGACGGGCTCGCCCAGGCGCTTGGCTTGCACCCCCTGCGCCAAGCGAGCCGCCAGCGGGGCCAGCACGTCGCGGGCGACAAAGGTGCCTCGGCGGCTCGCCGCGCCGGCCCATACCTCGGCCTCGGGCTCCCGCTCCAGCGCCAAGCCGAGCACGCCGTTGTCGAGGGCGAGGAAGTGCTGGCCGGCGGCGCTGGCCACCAGAACCCGATCCGGTCCTTTTCCTGGATCCAGGCCGATCAGATGAACCGTTCCGGCGGGATAATAGAAACAGGTCCGCAGCAGATGGAAAGCGGGCGCGAACACGTCCCCGGGAGCGAAATCGTGGCCCAGATCCACCAGCCGCGCCTGGGGGCAGTGGGCGAGCAGCGCGCCTTTGAGGATGGCGACGTAGGCCGAAGCCGCGCCGAAATCGGTGGTCAGCGTGATGATCGGGGCCGACATGACGGAAGAGGCGGGTTTACGCCGCGCAGAGAATTAGGTTATACCTCTTAATGGGGCATTTGCAGGAACGGGAGAACGCAAGCAATGAGCACGGTGCACTCGACGGCTGGAACGCGCGGGCTGGAAGATGTGGTGGCCTCGCCTTCCTCGATCTGTTTCATTGATGGCGACAAGGGCATCCTTGCCTATCGCGGCTACGACATCCACGATCTCGCCGAACGCTCGACCTTCGAGGAAACCGCGTATTTGCTGTGGTTCGGCAAACTGCCGACGGCGGGCGAACTGGCCAGCCTGAAGCAGGAACTGCGCCAAGCCAGCCCGCTGCCGCCGGCGGCGCTGCAGTTGCTTTCCGGCTTCCACGCCAGCGCCAACCATGCCTTGCCGATGGACACGCTGCGGACCCTGGTTTCGGCCCTCGGCCTCTTCGACGCCGATGCCCGCGACATGAGCCGCGAGGCCAACGTGCGCAAGGCCATCCGGTTATTGGCCCAGACCGCGACCCTGGTGGCCGCGCTCGACCGGGTGCGGAAGGGCAAGCCGGTGGTCGCGCCGGCGAACGATCTGTCGCTGGCCGGCAACTTCCTCTACATGCTCAACGGCGAGCGCCCTTCGGCCACGGCCGAGCGCGCCTTCGACATCGCCCTCATCCTGCATGCCGACCACGAATTCAACGCCTCGACCTTCGCGGCGCGCGTTACCGCCGCAACCCTGAGCGACATCCACTCCGCGGTGACCAGCGCGGTCGGCGCTCTGAAAGGCCCGCTGCATGGCGGCGCTAACGAAGCGGTGATCAACCTGCTTCTGAAAGTGGGCAGCAACGATCCCATCGCCTATGTCCAGGACTTGATCGCCAAGAAGGTGAAGATCCCCGGCTTCGGCCACCGCGTCTACCACACCGAGGATCCGCGCGCGACCCATCTGCGGCAGATGTCGCGCGAGCTGTGCCAGGCGGCGGGGCTGAACACGCTTTACGAGCACTCGCACCAGATCGAGGAGTACATCAAGCGCGAGAAGAAGCTCAACCCCAACGTGGACTTCTACTCGGCCTCGGCTTATTACGCCATGGGCATCAGCCCCGATCTGTACACGCCCATCTTCGCGGTCTCGCGCATGAGCGGCTGGACCGCGCACGTGCTCGAGCAATATGCCGACAACCGGTTGATCCGTCCGCGGGCCGAGTACATCGGGCCGGTGGTGCCGCAGGCGTACGTGCCCGTGGACAAGCGGTAGGAAACGCAGGAACAAACAGGCCCTGCAGGGAAAACAGGCGATGCCCGCGGCCGAATGCGGTTCACGCCGGGCGGCGGACGGGTTTGCGCAGGGCCGCGGTGACGATGTTGCGGCGCGCCAAGTAGAGGGCGGCTTCGGCGGCCACTTCGCCCAAGGCCATGCAAGCGGGGCACGTGTCGCGGCCGGGATCGGGAAGCGTCAACGCCAACCGCCCCGTGCCGGCGCAGAGGGGGCACGGCACAGGATCGGCGGCGTTCTGCCGGGAGGTTTCCGTTTTTTCGGACGGCATCGCCCTGAAAGTTGCACGCCGAGGGCCGTTGTTTCGCGCTCAGAAACAAACGACTTGCGCGTCCGCCCGCCGGGCTCGTGGGAAGCCAGCGTCCGGGCTTGTGCAAGGCCTTGCCGTTGCCAGCGGCATAATAATTCCCATGCGCACGTGGGTGCCCATGCTGATGTGCGCGCTGGCGTCGGTCGCCGCCTGCGCGCAAAGGCCGCCGTTTCCGCCGGCGTTTGCGACGCCCTCGGTGCTCAATCCGCCCCGCGTGGTTCCCGCGACGGCTGGCTGGAAGCCGCAGGCGCCGGCGGGCTTCACGGTCGCGCCATACGCCGAGGCATTGCGGTTCCCGCGTTGGCTCGCCGTCGCGCCCAACGGCGATGTGTTCGTGGCCGACACCTTGCCCCAAGGCGACGTGGTGGTGCTGCATGGCGCCTCGCGCGCGAGCTTCGCAACCGGCTTGCGGCTGCCGTTCGGCATCGCTTTTCATGACGATTACGTCTACATTGCCGACACCGACGAGGTATTGCGTTACCGCTACGATCCCAAGACCTCGACCCGCCTGGGCAATCGCGAGCATGTGCTCAGCCTGCCCGCTGGCGGCGAGCATTTCACCCGCTCGCTGGCATTCAGCCCCGATGGAGCCCACCTCGCGGTTTCGGTCGGCTCGGATTCGAACGATGGCGAGGACCGCGGCGGCACTGCGCTCATGCCCAGCGATTGCCGCCGCGCCGCGGTCCTCGTTGCCGATCCCGATGGAAACGGGGCGCGGTTGTTTGCAACCGGGTTGCGGAACGCGGCGGGGCTGGCATTCGATCCGGAAACGGGCGAGCTCTGGGCGGCGGTGAACGAGCGCGACTACATGGGCGATGACGTGCCGCCCGATTTCTTCACCCGCCTGAGGGATGGCGGCTTCTACGGCTGGCCCTACAGCTACATCGGCGCTCATGTGGACCAGCGCGTGAAGCCGGAGCGTCCCGATCTTGTGGCCACCGCCATCGTGCCGGACGTGCTGCTGCGCGCGCACGTGGCACCGTTGCAATTCCAATTCTATGAGGCGCAGCAGTTTCCAGAAGCCTACCGGCATGGCGTGTTCCTGGCCGAGCACGGCTCGGGAAACCGGCGGCTGCGCCAAGGCTACGACGTGGTGTTCATTCCCTTCCGTCAAGGCCGCCCGTCTGGCCCGCCGCAGGCGTTTCTGCAAGGCTTTGCGCCGGACCCGGCGCAGCGCGGGGTATTTGGGCGGCCGGTCGGCGTTGCCGTGGCCAGCGATGGCTCGTTGCTGGTAAGCGATGACGGCGGGCGGAGGGTTTGGCAGGTGCGCTATGGCCAATAGGGCGCCGGTGACGGCGGCGGTGCGGGCGTTGCGGGAGGCGAAGGTTGAGTTCAACGACCACCTCTATCCCTATGAGGAGCATGGCGGCACGGCCGCCTCGGCGCGGGCGCTGGGCGTGGACGAGCATCGCGTGATCAAGACGCTGGTCATGGAGGATGACGCTCGTGCGCCGTGGATCGTGCTCATGCACGGGGATCGCGAGGTCTCGACCAAGGATTTGGCGCGGCAGTTGGGCAAGCGCAGCGTCGAGCCGTGCCGCCCCGACGTGGCCGAGCGCCATACCGGCTACCGGGTCGGCGGCACCTCGCCGTTCGGAACCCGGCACAAGATCCCGGTGGCGGCCGAGTCGAGCATCCGCGGGCTCGAGCGGATTTACATCAATGGCGGAAAGCGAGGCTACTTGGTGGAGCTGGCGACGACGGATGCATGGCGTTTGCTCGAGCCGATCGAGGTGCAGGTGGCGCGGCCATGAGCCAGCGCATTCTGATCACGGGCGCGTCCAGCGGCATTGGCGAGGCCTGCGCGCGCCGTTTCGCTGAAGCCGGCTGGGACGTGCTCGGCGTCTCGCGGCGCCGCGGCGGCTGGATTCAGGCCGATCTCGCCACCGCAGCCGGTGTGGCCGCGGTTGCGCGCGCCGTCGAGATGCCCCTGGACGCGGTGGTGCATTCCGCCGGCGATTTTGTCGCCGCTTCCATCGAGCGCACCCCGCCAGAGGAGTTCGAGCGCCTCTGGCGCATCACCGTTTGGGCCCGGCACGCGCTCACCCGCGCGCTGCTGCCGCGGCTCGAGGCAGGGGCCGGCGCGCCGGCGCGGGCCATCATTCATATCGCTTCCCTGGCGGCGCATCGGGATTTCCCCAACGAAACCGCCTACACCAGCGCCATGCACGCCGTCATCGGGCTGGCGCGGGCGCAGGATGCCGAGCTGCGCGCGCGCGGCATCCGCGCCGCTGTGGTCTCGCCCGGCACCGTGCGCACGCCCTTGACCGAGCGTGCCTTCGGCGAGGCGGCGCTCGTGGGCGCGCTGGCGCCGGCGGCGATCGCCGCCAGCGTGGGGCAGTTGGTGTCGGTGATCCAGGCGGGCGGCTACATTCCCGAGATTTTTCACGTTCCCCAGAACTCGACGTAGATCGAGCGCGTCTCCCACACGACCAGGCCCAGGCGCAGTGCGGCGGGCACGAAGGGGCGCAGCTTCTGCCAAATCCACTCCGCCAGGGCCTCGAGCGAGGCGTCCGGCAGCATCTCGTCGAGGTTGCTGTGGTCGAGCTTCTCGATGATTTCCTTGCCGACCACGAGCTTGAGCTGCCGCGCGTCGAACAGCATGGCCCCCGGGGCGCGCTCGCCCTCCACCAGCACCGTGAATTCGTAATCGTGCCCGTGCAGTTGGCGGTCGTAGCTGGCATCGTTGGGGAACGAATGCGAGGCGTTGAAGCGGAACCCGGACTTGCCCAGGCGGAAGGTCGGCATGCGCAATAGTCTAGCGGCTCCGGCGGTACACTCGGAAATGGCGTCTTCGCCCCGGCGTCACCCGTTCACCATCCTGCCCAGCTCGCACGCGCAGCCGCCGCCGAGCTTCGCGGCCGCGGCCGAGCTCGAGCGGCGCCTGCGCTCCGCGGTGCGGGGCGAAGTTCGCTTCGATGCCGGCGCGCGCGCCCTGTACGCCACCGACTCCTCGAATTACCGGCACATCCCCATCGGCGTCGTGCTGCCGCTCGATGCCGACGACATCGAGGCCGCGGTCGCCGCCTGCCGGCAGGTCGGGGCGCCGCTGCTGCCGCGGGGCGCGGGCACCAGCCTGGCCGGGCAGGGATGCAACACCGCCGTGGTGCTCGACTGCTCCAAGCACATGAACCGGCTGCTGGCGCTTGATCCCGCCGCGCGCCAGGCGCGGGTGCAGCCCGGCATCGTGCTCGACCGCGTGCGCGAGGCGGCCGAGGCCCACGGCTTGACCTTCGCGCCCGACCCGGCCACGCACAGCCGCTGCACGCTGGGCGGCATGATCGGCAACAACTCCTGCGGCGTGCATGCGCTCATGGGCGGCAAGACCGTGGACAACGTGGCGGCGCTCGAGGTGCTGCTCTACGACGGCACCCGGCTGCGGGTCGGCCCGACCTCGGCCGAGCAGATGCGCGCCGCCGTCGCCAGCGGCGGACGGCGCGGCGCGATCCATGCCGGCCTGCAGCGCATCGCCGAGCAGCACGGCGAAGCCATCCGCGCCCGCTTTCCCCGGATTCCCCGCCGCGTCTCGGGCTACAACCTTGATGAGCTGCTGCCCGAGAACGGCTGCAACCTCGCCCGCGCCTTGGTGGGATCGGAGGGCACCTGCGTCACCGTGCTCGAAGCCACGCTCGAGTTGAAGCCCAGCCCGCCCTGCCGGCGCTTGGTCGCGCTCGGGTTTGCCGATGCCTTCACCGCCGCCGATCATGTGCCCGCGATCCTTGCATTTCAGCCCATCGGCTTGGAAGGCTTCGATGGCGTGCTCACCGACATCATGCGCGAGAAGCATCTGCACCTCGACCATTTGCGCCTGCTGCCGCCGGGGCGGGGCACGCTGCTGATCGAGTTCGGTGCCTGGAACCAGGCGGAGCTTGCGGCGCAGGTCGAACGCTTCGTGTCCGCTGCCGCGAACTTTCCGGGCCGTCCGGCGGCGGCGGTGTACTCGTCCGAGGATGCCGCCCGCATCTGGCAGGTGCGGGAATCCGGCTTGGGCGCGACCGCCTTCGTGCCCGGCCGCGCCAGCGGCTGGGAGGGCTGGGAAGATGCCGCGGTGGCGCCCGAGAAGCTGGGGTCGTACCTGCGCGGCTTGGCGGCGCTGATGGCCGAGTACGGCTACACCACGCCCATGTACGGCCACTATGGCCAGGGCTGCGTGCATATGCGGATCAATTTCGATTTCGAGTCCGAGCCCGGCATCCTCGCCTTTCGCGAGTTCATCGAGCGGGCCGCCGACCTGGTGATCGCCCACGGCGGCTCGATCTCGGGCGAGCACGGCGACGGGCAGGCGCGGGGCGCGCTGCTGCCCAAGATGTTCGGCGAGCCGCTGATGCAGGCCTTCCGCGATTTCAAGCGGCTGTGGGATCCGGATAACCGCATGAATCCGGGTAAATTGATCGATGCCGCCGAGCCCCACGCCGACCTGCGCTACGGCGCCGACTACGCGCCGCAGCGGCCGCAGACCTACTTTGCCTTCGCCGCCGACGGCGGCTCGCTGGCGCATGCCGCCTCGCGCTGCGTCGGCGTCGGGCTGTGCCGCAAGCAGCAGGGCGGGGCCATGTGCCCCAGTTTCATGGCCACTGGCGAGGAAATGCACTCGACCCGGGGCCGCGCCCGCCTGCTTTGGGAGCTGATGCAGAACGAGGTGCTGCCCGGCGGTTGGCAAGAAGAGTCGGTGAAGGAGGCCCTGGACCTGTGCCTGGGCTGCAAGGCGTGCAAATCCGAGTGCCCGGTTTCGGTGGACATGGCCACCTACAAGGCCGAGTTCCTGGCGCACTATTACGAAACCAAGCGGCGGCCGCTGGCGGCGCACGTCTTCAGCCGCATGGATGTGCTGGCGCGGCTTGGGGCGCAGGCGCCAGGCCTCGCCAACCATTTCGGCCAAGGTGGGGCGGGGGAGTTCTTCAAGCGCTGGGCGGGCCTGCACCCCGAACGCCGCTTGCCGCGGCTGGCGCGGTCGTTTCACCGCGGCCGGCGCGCGGTCGAATGCAATCCGGGTGCAAAGCCGGTGCTGCTGTGGACCGACACCTTCAACAACCACTTTCATCCGCCAACCCTGCGCGCCGCGCAGGCCGTGCTGGCTTCGGCGGGCTTCGCGGTGCGCCTGCCGCCGCAGCCGCTGTGCTGCGGGCGTCCCCTCTACGATTGCGGCAAGCTCGGGCTGGCCCGGCGCTACCTGCTGCGCGTGCTGGATCGCCTGCAGCCCGAGATTGCCGCCGGCACGCCGTTGGTGGTGCTGGAGCCGAGCTGCGCCAGCGTCTTCCGCGATGAGATGGTCAACCTGCTGCCGCGCGACCCGCGCGCCGCGCGCTTGCGCGACTTGACCTGCTCGCTCGGCAGCTTTCTGAAGGAGCACGCGCCTGCATGGCAGCCGCCGAAGTTCTCGGGCGAGGTGATCGTCCACGGCCACTGCCATCAGCGCGCGCTGGACAGCGCCGGCTTGGATGCCGAAGTCGCGCTCATGCGCGCCGCCGGCGCCGCCGTCGAGGTGCTCGACTCGGGTTGCTGCGGCATGGCGGGCGCGTTCGGCTTCGAACGCGGCAAGTACTGGATTTCGCAGCAGCTCGGCGAGCGGGTGCTGCTGCCGCGGGTCCGCGCCGCCGCGGCGGCGCACATCGTCAGCGACGGCTTCAGTTGCCGCGAACAGATCGAGCAGGGCACCGGCCGCCGCGCCCTGCACTCGGCAGAGCTTCTGGCAAACGGGCTCTGATTCCGTGCCGCCCGCTACACTCGAAAGATGCAATCGCTCGAGAGATCGAAGATCAAGGTGCTCTTGCTCGAGGGCATCCACGCCAGCGCGGCCGAGGCGTTCGTGGCAGCGGGCTACACCCAGGTCGAGGTGCGCAAGGGCGCGTTGAACGAAGCGGAGCTGGCGGCGGCCGTGGCCGATGCCCATGTGCTCGGCATCCGCTCGGCCACGCAGATGCGCGCGCAGGCGCTGGCCGCGGCCCGCAAGCTGATCGCCCTGGGCTGCTTCTGCATCGGCACCAATCAAGTGGACCTGCCCGCGGCGGCGCTGCAGGGCGTGCCCGTCTTCAACGCGCCTTTCTCGAACACGCGCAGCGTGGCCGAGCTGGTGCTGGGCGAATGCATCCTGCTCTTGCGCGGCATTCCCCAGCGCAGCGCCCAGGCCCACCGCGGTCAATGGTCGAAGAGCGCCGCCGGCGCGCATGAGGCGCGGGGCAAGCGCCTGGGCATCGTGGGCTACGGCCACATCGGAACCCAGCTCGGGATTCTGGCCGAGGCGCTGGGCATGCAGGTGCTGTACTTCGATGTCGAAGCCAAGCTGGCGCTGGGCAACGCCCGCCCCGCCGCCACGCTGGGCGAGTTGCTCGAAGCCGCCGACGTGGTCACCATGCATGTGCCCGAAACCGCGGAAACCCGAGGGATGATGGGCGCCGCCGAATTCGCGCGCATGCGCCCGGGCGCGCATTTCGTCAACGCCTCGCGCGGCACCGTCGCGGATCTTGACGCCTTGGCCGAAGCGTTGCGCTCGGGCCACCTGGGCGGGGCGGCGATTGACGTGTTTCCGCACGAGCCGGGCGCGAACCACGAGACCTTCGTCTCGCCTCTGCGCGGACTCGATAACGTGATCCTGTCTCCCCACGTCGGCGGCAGCACGGAGGAGGCGCAGCACAGCATCGGGATCGAGGTGGCGGGCAAGCTGATCCGCTACAGCGACAACGGCTCCACGGTTTCAGCGGTGAATTTCCCCGAGGCTTCGCTGCCGGCCCACCCCGGCCGGCATCGGCTGTTGCACATCCACCGCAACCGGCCGGGCATGCTTTCGGCCATCAACGCTGTCTTCTCCGACGGTTCGATCAACATCGCCGGCCAGTACCTTGAGACCACCGCCGAGGTCGGCTACGTGGTCATTGATATCGAAAGCGGCGACCCTGCCCGCACCGAGGGCCTGCGCCAGCGGCTGGCCGCCATTCCCCATACCGTTCGCACCCGGGTGCTGTTCTAAAGCTTGCAGAATCAATGGCCCGCAATTTTTTTGCGGAGTTTCTAAAGGAATTCTAATGGCCGCCGATCTGTGCAATTGCAGGGGGAAAGTGTCGCCCAAAATCGGTGCGGCGGCCCCCGCCAGGATTGCAAGGAGAGCAAACATGGGTCTTACAACCAATCGAATTCGGAAGCGCCTGAGCGGGGGCCTCACGGCTTTAGCCCTTTGCGCCATGGCGTGCTTGACGGGCGGGATGCCGGCTGCGGTGGCGCAGACGGCCCTGGGCGCCCCCGCCATCTATCCCGTCAATTACGGCGTCTTGGCGCACTTGAGCGCCGCCTCCGTGGCCAGCTTTGATCTTCGGCACAACGTGGTCGCGGCGCAATTGAACCCCAATCGCGATTTGTACCTCGTCACCGCCAGCGACGGCCGCAGCGATGCGACCTTGCTGGCTGAGCTGCTCACCGACCCGGCGGCGGGCCGGCCCGAGCTGAACCAGCCCATGACGCTCGACGGCGTGCCGACCAACTCGAATCTGGACGGCCAGTCGAGCGCGTCCGTGCTCAACGGCCAGTCCAGCGCCTCGGTGCTGAACGGCGGTACATCGTCTACTTCGACCACGACCTCGGCTCCTCTGCTGGGCGGGCTGCTGAGCCCCGTGACCTCGCTGCTGGCGCCGGTGCTGAATCCGGTGGGCAGCCTGCTGGGCGGCATCCTGAACCCGCTGCTGGGTTCGGTGTTGAACATCAATGTCAACGTCTCCGGCGGCGGAGTCACTTTGACCTCGGCCAATGGCACGGTGGTCAACTCCGCCCCGACGTACTTCTACGGCGCCGTGGTGCCGTCGAACTATCCCAACCAAGCGGTGGTGAATCAGATTCAAGCTGGCGCGAGCACGCACGCGCTGGCGACCGGCAGCGGCGCGGTGGTGGCGCTCATTGACAACGGCGTGGATCCGTCGAATCCGGTGCTGACGCCGGTGCTGCTTGGAACCAAGGGCTACAACTTCTACGACAACACCCCCAACTGGACCGCCTACGCCGACCTGGCGCTGGGTCCGGGCGGGACTTCGGCACTCGACGGCCAGAGTTCGGCCTCGGTGCTCAATGGCCAGTCCTCGGCTTCGGTGCTGAACGGCGGCACCTGCGCGGCGGAGTTTGGCAGCGGCGGCACGCTGGCTGGCGGGCAATCCTCGGCTTCGGTGCTCAACGGCGGACAATCGTCAGCCTCCGTGTTGAACGGCGCGCAGACCCAGGCGCAAGCCGTTGCCGCGTTGCAGGCGATCCTGGCTTGCGACCCCGACTTCGGCCACGGCACCTCGGTGGCCGGGCTGATTCACTTGGTCGCGCCCAGGGCGATGATCCTTCCCATCAAGGCCTTCGGGCCGGGCGGCACGGCCAGCGCGGCGACGATCTATCAATCCATCACCTACGCCATTGACCAGCACGTGAACGTGATGAACCTCAGCTTCAGCGCGCTGGCCACCACGCCCGATGTGCAGGATGCAATTGCCGAAGCCGTGGGCGACGGCATCGTGGTGGTGGCGGCGGCCGGCAACTCCAGCAGCGCGGCGGCGGTCTTCCCGGCGTCGCTGCCGGGGGTGACCGCTGTGGGCGCGGCGGACGGCACGCTCCGCGGCCTGCCCATCGCCAGCTTCTCGAACTTCGATTCCGGCGCCGGTTCGTTTGTGGACGTGGACGTCTCCGCTCCTGGCGTTCAGCTCTTCACGACCTACCCCGGCGCCGGCCAGATTTGGGCGACCAGCGACGGCACCTCCTTCAGCACGCCTTTGGTGGCGGGCGAGGCGGCCCTGCTGGCGCAGTTGAAACAATCTGGCAACGCGGCGCGCTCGCTGATCGAGCGCACTTCGAACCCGGCCATCCAGGGGGACGCAACCGGCGCCCTGGGGCATGGCTTGGTCAACGTCTACGGCGCGGTGAAAGCGGCCGCGCCGACCTTGCTCGGCCTTTGGTGGTAGCGGCTGCGCCCGCAGCCTCAGCCGGCGCGAACAACACTTGCTGGCGGACCGGATCTATCCGGTCCACCAGCACCTGAAGCCGGTCGCCCAGGCGGAATCTGCGCCGGGTGCGCTCGCCGATCCAATCCTGGCTAGCACTGCGGAAGCGGTACACGTCGCCGGTGAGCGAGCTGGCGGGAACGAAGCCTTCGATGAACTGGTCTTCGAGCTCCACGAAGAACCCCTCGCGTGTCGCATGCAGAATGATTCCGGCGAACTCCTCCCCGACCCGCTGCTCCATGAAGCGGACCTTTTTCCAATCCATCAGATCGCGTTCCGCTTCATCGGCGCGGCGCTCAGCCTCGCTGCTCTGACGGCAGATGGGCTCGAGCCCCTCACGGCGGGTCCATTCCTCCGGCAGGTGTTCCTGGATCCGCTCCTCGCGAACGTCGAGTACCGACTTCAGGATGCGGTGCACCATCAGGTCCGGGTAGCGGCGGATGGGCGACGTGAAATGGGTGTAGCAATCGGTGGCCAGGGCGAAGTGGCCGACGTTGTGGGTGCTGTACCGGGCCTGCTTGAGCGAGCGCAGCATCAGGAATGAGAGAATCCGCTCTTCGGGCTTGCTCGCGACTTGGGCGGCGAGCTTCTGGTAATTCTTGGGGCTGATGCGGAACTTCCCTGGCTGCGGCACCTCGACCACCCGGCCGCGCACGCGGACCGTCTCAATGGGCAGCGGACCGACGCCGAGCGAGTAGCCGAAGGCGGCGGCGGTCTGCTCGAAGTCGGCGACCTTCTTCAAGTCCGGCATCTCGTGGATGCGGTAGACCGAGGCCTCGACGGCCGCTTGCAGGTGCCGGGCGACGGTTTCGGCCGCGGCCAGCATGAACTCCTCGATCAGCCGGTGGGCGGTGTTGCGCTCGGAGCGCACGATCGAGCGCATCAGGCCCGATTCATCGAAGGTGATTTCCGGCTCAGGCAAATCGAAGTCAATCGAACCGCGGCGCTGGCGCTTGGCGTAGAGCACGCCCTGCAGTTCGGCCATCAGCTTGAAGTTCTCGACCAGCGGGGCGAAGCGCGCCCGGGCCTCGTCCTCGCCTTCGAGCACGGCGTTGACCTGGGTATAGGTCATGCGCTCGGCTGAACGGATCACCCCCGCCACCAGCTCGTGCCGCAGGATCTCGCCGCGGGCGTCCATTTCCATCAGGCAGCTCATCACCAAACGGTCTTCATGGGGGCGCAGGCTGCAGAGGTCGGTCGAGAGCTCGGTGGGCAGCATGGGCACGGCGCGGTCGGGGAAATAGACCGAGGTGCCGCGCAGCCGGGCCTCTTCGTCAATGGCGGAGCCGGGCGCGACGTAATAGGAAACGTCGGCGATGTGCACCTGCAATGCGAAGCCGCCGGCGTCGGTGCGCGCCACATGGACGGCATCGTCGAAGTCGCGGGCGGTTTCGCCGTCAATGGTGACGATGGGCAAGGCGCGAAAATCGCGGCGGCGCGCCAGCTCCGCGGCCGGCAGCGCGCGCGGCAGGGCCGCGGCCTCGGCCAGCACCGCCGGCGGGAAGCGGTGCGGAAGGTGGTGCTTGCGGATGATGATCTCGACGTCCACGCCGAAGTCGTCGCGGCGGCCGAGCACCTCGGTCACGCGCCCCGCCGCCGGACCGCCATCGGAAGGGAAGCGGGTCAGCTCCACTTCCACCGCCAGGCCATCGAGCGAGGCGGGCGCGGCAGAAGCCGGCGCGCCCAGCACGCGATCCGGGTTGGCGGCCGGGGCTGCCGCGGCGGCGCCGGCCGCAATGCGCACGCGCTCGCGCACCCGCTCATCGAAGGGCTGGACGTAATCGCCGCGCGGATCCTGATGGTAGATCCCGACCAGGGTGGCCTGGGCGCGCTGGACGATGGCCACCACCCGGCCCTCGATGCGCTCCGCGCCTGGAACGCCTTGCTTGCGCACGATCTCGACCGCGACCGTGTCGCCCTGCATGGCGCCGCCGGTCGCGGGCGGTGGAATGAAGATATCGCCGCTCGAGGGCAGCGGGCGCTCGGGGGTGACGAAGCCATAGCCGTCGCGGTGCAGCGAGATGCGGCCGCGGACGTCGCTGCGGACCTCCCGGGCGCGCGTGGTCCTCTCCGGCTCGGGACGCCTGGGCTCGGGACGCCTGGACCCGGGACGCCTGGGCTCCGGTTTGGACGCGGAGCGCAGCTCGAAGGAATGATGCCGCTCGACCAGGCGCCCCTGCCGGACGAGTCCCGCCAGAATGCCCTTGAGCGCATGCCGTTCGCCGCCGCGAATGTTCATCCCGCGCAGGAATTGCTTCATGGTGGCGCGCCGGCCGGGCGCGCCGGCGAGGAAATTCAGGATCAGGTCGGCTGAAATCATCGGGTTAGCCGGCGGCCGCCAGCTTGCGGCGCTCGATCAGCCAGGCGCGCTGCAGGGCGTCGAGATCGCCATCGAGGACGCGGTTGACGTCGCCGATCTCGAGCTTGGTGCGGGTGTCCTTGCACATCTGGTAGGGCTGAAGCACGTAGCTGCGGATCTGGCTGCCGAAGTCAATGTCGAGCTTGCTGTCTTCGATCTTGCGGGCGGCGGCGCGCTTCTTCTCGAGTTCGTGCTCGTAGAGGCGCGAGCGCAGGATTTTCATCGCCAAGTCGCGGTTCTTGTGCTGCGAGCGCTCGTTCTGGCACTGCACCACGATGTTGGTGGGCAAATGCACGATGCGCACCGCCGAGTCGGTCATGTTGACGTGCTGTCCGCCCTTGCCGCCGGCGCGGAAGGTGTCAATCCGCAGGTCCTCTTCGCGGATGTTGATCTCGATCTTGTCGTCAATCTCCGGGCTGACGAAGACGCTGGCGAACGACGTGTGCCGCCGCTTGGCTGAGTCGAAGGGCGAGATGCGGACCAGCCGGTGCACGCCGGTCTCGGACTGCAGCAGCCCGTAGGCGTATTCGCCCTCGACCGTGAGCGTGGCCGACTTGATGCCGGCCTCTTCGCCTTCTTGCCGGTCGTTGATCGTCACCCGGAAGCCGTGGCGCTCGGCCCAGCGCGTGAACATGCGCAGCAGCATCTCGGCCCAGTCCTGGCTCTCGGTGCCGCCGGCGCCGGGGTGGATGGTGAGGATGGCGTTGAGGCCGTCGTGCTCGCCGCCGAGCAGGGTGCGGGTCTCGATCGCCTCCAGGCTGCTGCGCAGCTTCTGCTGCTCGCGCGCGATCTCCTCGAGCACGGGCTCGCCCTCGCGCGCCAGCTCGAAGTACGCCCCCAGATCCTCGAGCGCGCGCGCCAGCCGCTGATCGTCGTCGAGCAGCTCCTGCACCCGTTTGCGCGAGCGGTTCACCGCCTGCGAGCGCGCCGGGTCACTCCAGAAATCGGGCGCCGCCGCCTGCAGATCAAGCTCCGCGAGTTGTTTCCTTAATGCCGGAGGGTCAAAGATACACCCGGACGTCGTGGGCCTGGGCGGCCAGACCCTGGTGTTCGCGCTGCAGTTCGTCCAGATCCATGGAGATTCATTCTACCGCGCCCGATTCTCGAGGCGGGAGCGGAGCGGGGCGCAGGGGCCCCCGCGCAGCCCCGCCGTAGATGAAGCGGCGGAGCGCAGCG
>Ga0134126_10000070_pt1 | contig 126485 bp, 104 predicted proteins | sample KB31752_FD_96881 | JGI IMG/M metagenome (GOLD analysis project Ga0134126, IMG submission 96881) | Terrestrial soil microbial communities with excess Nitrogen fertilizer from Kellogg Biological Station, Michigan, USA - KB3-175-2 | ecosystem: Environmental > Terrestrial > Soil > Unclassified ... | reverse complement strand
TCTCTCTCTCTCTCTCTCTCTCTGGCCGGGCCGGCAGTCCGCTAGCAGCAAGCCAGGTCCCCGGCTTCGCCGATCGCCAAGGTCGGCTTGGTCACTCGCGCGCGCTGGGCGCGCCTGCAGCTTCGTGTTCTCCCGCCGTCGCGGACCGCTTGTCCGTGGCGGGGTTGCCGTGCCCGCGGTCCCGCGGGTCGTCTCGTGTGGATCGCTCTTCGAGGAGGGGATGGGTTCTATGAGTGCTCGCCGGTTGGCGTCGAGAGTCCTGGTAGCTCTATGCGTGTTGGCTTGCGGCCTCGTGCTGTGGTGCGCGTCCGCGCTGGCTGCGCGCGGGCATGTGTTCAGTAGCGCGTTTGGAGAACCGTGCTTGGCTGAACCTTGTGGCGCCGGTCAGCTCAAGGAACCCTCGAGTGTGGCTGTCAATGAGGCTGCGGGACAGGTGTACGTTCTTGACCAGGGCGACGGTCGCATCGAGCGGTTCAGCTCCGCGGGAGCTTATGAAGCACAGTTCGATGGCAGCGAAACCCCTGCGAAAACATTTTCTTTCGGCACGATGCCATTGCCCGCCGGGATTGCGGTCGACAACTCGTGCTATTTCAAAAAACTAAGCGCGAGCGCGTGCTCGGCGGCCGATCCGTCCAGTGGGGAGGTGTATGTCACCGACCCCGGGAACGGCGTGGTTGACAAGTTCAGTCCGGAAGGTGTGTACATAGGTCAGTTGCAGGAAGCGTCCGGAGAAGCTGCGTTCAAATTTAGAGACCTAGATGGCATTGGCGTGGATGCGAGCGGAACCGTGTGGGTTTACGAGCAAGGCGAACACACGGAAGGCCGCTTCGATAACTTCACGAGTGCCAAACAAAACACTTTCATCTCCTCGGGAAATCTGGATCCCAGAAAGGGAGGTTTCTCTGCTCCCGGTTTCGCGGTGGATTCCGAAGATAACCTCTATGCAAGGCACAGCCCGTTTATCGTCTCGGAGTACAGTGGCGTGCCAAAAATTGAACAGGAAACTTATTACCCAGCATTGGCGGCACCGTTCGACGCTGAAGAAACGAGCGCCGTTGCTGTCGATCTGTCAAACAACGAGGTGTTCGTTGACAGTGTGGGGTTCGTAGACGCTTTTAGTACGAGCGGTTCATTGGAAGAGCGCTTCGGCTCCGGTGTCCTGATCAGTGGTAGCGGTCTGGCGGTGAGTCACGCCAGCGAATCTATATATGTCGCGGACTCTGCCACCGGTATGGTGGACGTCTTCTCGCCCGAACCGCCATCGAAGGCTACCGTGCAGGGAGAGTCCCTCTCCGACGTGACGGGAAACAGCGCGACGTTTGGGGCGGAAATCAACCCGCGCGGCTCTCTCACCGAATATCATTTCGAATATGGACGGTGCGATACGCCGGGCACGTGTGCGAGCAGCGCGTATGAAGAGAGCACGCCACTCCCGGATTTGCCTGTCGGCTCGGACTTCGAAGTCCATAACGTCAGTGCGCACGTGCAGGATCTGCTGGCAGGCACGACTTATCACTTCCGTGTGGCCGCGCATAACGGTTTCGACGGTACCGAACCCGTCGAGGGCGAAGAACAGACATTCAGCACACAGGCTGCGGGCGGGCGGCTCGTGTTGCCTGATGATCGTGCATGGGAGATGGTCTCTCCGCCGGATAAGCAGGGCGCGCTGATCGAATTCACGGACGTTCTGCAACAGACTTCCGCTGGGGGCGACGCCATCACCTATGAGGCGCGTTCGCCGACCGAAGGCGATCCGCAGGGTTACGCCAAAAAAGTGCAGGTGCTCTCTACGCGAGGTGTGAATGGTTGGTCCTCGAGGGACATAGCTACGCCGCGCGAAAATGCGACCGGTCCTGCCATCGGTGCCGGAGAAGAGTACCGTTTCTTCTCTGAAGATCTGGCGTATGCCGCGTTGCAGCCGTTTGGGAGTTTCATTCCATCCTCATCTCCGTTTGCATTGTCGCCGAGGGAAGCGTCTGAACAGACGGTGTTCCTGCGCACGGATTATTTGCACGGCGATGTCAATGACCCGTGTGTGGAATCGTGTTATCGGCCACTGGTTACCGGTGCGCCGGGTTATGCAGACGTGCCGGAAGGAACCGCGTTCGGCGAAGAAGGGAGATGTCCTGCCCACCAAGTCAGGTGTGGGCCGGTATTCGTCGGTGCTTCGCCCGATCTGAGTCACGTGGTGCTTGAATCCAATGTGCCTTTGGTGCATGGCGCAAACAGTCATTCCCTGTATGAGTGGACCGGCGGCAGGCTGGCACTGGTCAGCGTGTTGCCGGAAAGTGAAACCCCGGCGCCAAGCGCGCAACTGGGAGCCGCCGGCGGCCATGATGCCTCAAGACACGCGGTTTCCGACGATGGTTCACGGATCGTGTGGTCGGAAGAACCAGGTCATCTTTACCTGCGCGACACGGTCAAGGGTAAGACGGTGCGGCTCGATGCGCCGGAAGCCGGGTGTTTGTCGAAAAGCACGTGCGGCAGCGGTCAAGTTGGTCCTGTGTTTCAGGCGGCGTCGAGCGATGGCTCGAGAGTGTTCTTTACGGATGTCCAGCAGTTGACTGAAGACTCGGGAGCGTCGAGTGGTGGACCTGACCTGTATGAATGTGAGATCGTGGAAGCGGCTGGGAAATTGCAATGCCAGTTGTCTGATCTGACACCGCTCAGCTCCGGGCAAGCAGCCAGCATTCCAGGTGGAGTGGTGGGAGCAAGCGAAGACGGCACGTGGGTGTATTTCGTCGCGAACAATGCGCTCGCCGAAGGCGCCGTCCCAGCAGGCAAATGCCTCGAAGTCCCTGTGAAGGGGGCGACGTGCAATCTGTACGTGCGGCACGACGGCACGACGAGACTGGTGGCCATCCTCTCGAGCGAAGACGTAAACGACTGGGACCCGCTTACGAGCCAGACGGCACGGGTTTCGTCCGATGGCCGGCGGTTGGCGTTCATGTCGCAGCGGGACTTGACTGGTTATGACACGCGTGATGCACTGAGCGGCAAGCCGGACGAGGAGGTGTACCTGTATGACGCGGCGGGGGCAGGGCAATTGGTTTGCGCGTCATGTAACCCGACGGGCTCGCGGCCGATTGGGGCCCCCGACGCTGGTCAGTCGCTCGCGGCGAGCGTTCCGGCGTGGACACCGTATGCGTCGGGTCAGGCGCTCTACCAGTCGCGCTACTTGTCTGATGGCGGCCGGTTGTTCTTCGACAGCAACGATGCGTTGGTGCCGCAGGATGTGAACGGTAAGGGGGACGTGTATGAGTATGAGCCCCCGGGCGTGGGTAGCTGTACGACTGCGAGCGTGGCGTTCAGCCAACGCTCCGGTGGGTGTGTCGGCCTCATTTCTTCGGGCGCCTCGGCTGAAGAATCGGCATTCATCGACGCCAGCGATACGGGTGGAGATGTGTTCTTCGCGACGACCGCGAGACTCGCGTCGCAGGACTTCGATACGGCATTCGATATGTATGACGCGCACGAATGCACGAGCACGGCGCCGTGCTTGCCGGTAGCGGCGGCGGTGCCGCCGGTATGCACGACGGCTGACGCTTGCAGGGCGGCGCCTTCTCCGCAACCGCCGGTCTTCGGGTCGCCGTCGAGCGCGACGTTCTCGGGCGCGGGCAACGTCACGCCCGCGCCCGCCGGGCCTGGCGTAAAGGCGAAGACCAAGCCGTTGAGCCGGGCGCAGAGGCTCGCGCGTGCGCTGAGGGCTTGCCGCGCGAAAAAGAGCAAGCGCAAGCGGACGGTTTGTGAATCTCAGGCGAGCAGGAAGTACGGTTCGAAGGCGAAGTCGCGCAAGGGAGGCAAGTAGATGATTGTTAAGGCTCACAAGCTCCCAGTCCTTGGCGCATTGGCGCTCGCCGCGGGCTTGCTCGTAATGTGTGTCTCGGTGGCACCGGCGTCCGCGGCATCCTCTTGGTGGCACCTGACTTCGGGTTCTAGGCCGACGAATCTGCACGCCGGATCGGCCGAAAGCGAGGTGCAGCAGATCACCGTTACGGCTTCTGAAGGGGAATTTGTGCTCTCGGAACCTGTCGCGACCGCAAAAGAAGAATTTTTCAACGCGAAAGGAGAACCCGAGTTTGCGTTCCTGCCCTTCAACGCGACGGCACGACAGGTCGAAGAAGGCCTGGAAAGCTTCTACGGCGCGGGCAGCGTCAAAGTGACGGGCGGACCGGGAGACGCGACGGGCAGCAAACCATACGTGGTGACCTTCACGGGTAGGCTGGCTGATAAGCGACTTGAGCCAATTGCTACGAGGCTCAGCACTATTACGGACTTTCCTGGCAAAGTGAGTGTCAGCGAGGTCACGCAGGGCAGACCGGATGGGCAGGTCGTGGTGACCGCGTCGAACCTCGGTGATGCGAGCGTGAACGGGGGAACGGTCCCGGTAGAGATCGTGGACAAACTGCCTGCTGGGCTGAGAGCCGTGACTGTGGAAGGCGTAGCGGGTGGGGGCGGGAACCGCTTTGATGGTCCTGTTGAATGCTCGATCGAACCGATTGAATGCAGGTTCGGGGGTGTGTTGCCGCCGTATGATCAGGTCGAAGTGGTGATCGGGGTCGTCGTGGAAGGCGCGTCCTCTGGTGAGCTCAACGAAGCGAGCGTGTCCGGTGGCGGAGCGCCTGGCGCGTCGGCGAAGCATGCGATCTCGGTGGGCGGATCGACTCCATTTGGTGTGGAAGATTATGAACTCTCACCTGAAGAAGAGGGTGGCGTCGTGGACACGCAAGCGGGGTCGCATCCGTTTCAGCTGACAACGACGCTAGCGTTGAACGAGGTCCTTGAACCGGAAGGGGACCTGGGCGCGCGATCGTTCCCGGCGGCATTGGACAAGGATCTGCGTTTCAGGTTGCCGCCCGGTCTGATCGGTAACCCGACACCGTTCCCCCGGTGCACGCTGGCGCAGTTCCTCGCCCCGGGATTCTATGAACCTTTCACAGAAGACTTGTGCTCGCCGCAGACGGCGGTCGGGGTCGTGAAGGTCACCGTCTACCTCCCTGGTTTCTCGGTCAATGGCGCGGAAAACTTCACGGTGCCATTGTTTAATTTGGAGCCATCTGTGGGTGAGCCGGCGAGATTCGGCTTCTATGTGGCGAAAGTTCCCGTGTTCCTGGATACTGCTGTGCGTACAGGCGGAGATTACGGTGTGACGGTGACTGTTTCAAACATCACACAAGAAGCGGCGTTTTTGAAGAGCGAAGTGACGTTCTGGGGTGTCCCAGGCGATGCGCGTCACGATAACGCGCGTGGCTACGGCTGTCTGGCGATCCCCCGCGAACAACAATTTCACCCCCCGTGCAACGCGCTGGAAGCAAACAGTCCTCCGCCATTGCTGGTGTTGCCGACATCCTGCACCGGTCCTATGCAGACGATGGTCGAAGCGGACTCGTGGAAGCAGGAGGGCGCGTTCGTCTCGGCGCCGTCGAGTGAACCGTTGCCGGCGCTGGATGGTTGCAACCGTCTGCCGTTTGACCCGTCGATCAGTGTCGCACCAGACGTTCAGGCCGGGAGTACCGCAAGTGGGCTGACTGTGGGAGTGCACGTCCCCCAGGATCTGGTGTTGAACCCAACTGGTCTGGCGGAGGCCAACGTGAAGGACACGACCGTAGCGCTGCCCGCAGGCGTCGGGTTGAACCCCGCTGCGGCGGATGGCTTGCAGTCGTGCTCTGAAGGCCAGGTCGCGCTCGACAGCGCGGGGGCGTCGTCCTGTCCCGATGCGTCGAAGGTCGGGACGGTCCGGATCAAGACACCGCTGTTGCCAAACCCATTGGAAGGAGCGGCGTACTTGGCTGCGCAGGACGCGAACCCGTTCGGCTCGCTGGTCGCGTTGTATGTGGTGGCGCAGGACCCGGTCTCGGGTTCGCTCGTGAAGCTAGCCGGCGAAGTGGTCCCCGATCCTGTGACGGGACAGTTGGTCTCGACGGTCAAGAACACGCCACAGCTCCCGTTTGAAGATTTCGAACTGCACTTCTTTGGAGGGTCCAGGGCACCATTGAGCACACCAGGATTGTGTGGGTCCTATACGACGATGGCGTCGATAGCGCCGTGGTCTGGGAACGAACCGGCCGATTCGAGCTCGACGTTCAACATCGTCTCCGGTCCAAACGGTAGCCCGTGCTCTAACCCGCTCCCGTTCGCACCAGCGTTGACTGCCGGCACGACGAGCATCCAGGCGGGCGACTTCAGCCCATTCACGATGACGATGTCGCGTCCTGACGGTTCGCAGAATTTGCAAGCTATCCAACTGAAAATGCCGCCAGGCCTGTTGGGGACATTGGCAAACGTCAAGCTCTGCAACGAAGAACGGGCCAACGCCGGTACGTGTGGTCCTGAAAGCCTGATCGGGCACACGACGGTCAGCGTCGGTGTCGGCGGGAGCCCCTATAGCGTGACTGGTGGCGAAGTGTTCATCACCGAAGGCTACAAGGGCGCACCGTACGGCCTATCGATAGTGAACCCAGCCAAGGCCGGACCGTTCGACCTGGGGAAGGTGGTTGTGCGCGCGAAGATAGAAGTCGATCCGATCACAGCCGCGCTCACGGTCACGACCGATACGACGGGTCCGTACAAGGTCCCAACGATCCTCGACGGGATCCCGCTACAGATCCAGCACGTGAACGTGATCATCGACAGGCATGACTTCACGTTCAACCCAACGAACTGCGGTCCCTTGCAGATCGGTGGGAGTCTCACCAGCGACCAGGGCGCGGTCCAAGCGCTATCGGTGCCGTTCCAGATCACGAACTGCGCGGTCTTGGCGTTCAAGCCGAAGCTGACCGCGAAGACGAACGGCAAGACATCGCGGGCTAACGGTGCGAGCCTGTCGGTCAAATTGACGTACCCAGCAGGACCGTTCGACGCGAACATATCGAAGGTCAAGGTGGACCTGCCAAAGCAACTCCCATCGCGGTTGACGACATTGCAGAAGGCGTGCCCCGTCGCAACGTTCAACGCGAATCCTGCGGCCTGCCCGCCAGCGTCGATCGTGGGTCACGCGAAGGCAACCACACCGGTACTGCCGGTAGGTCTCGAAGGCCCCGCTTACTTCGTCAGCCACGGCGGCGAAGAATTCCCACAGCTGATCATCGTCCTGCAGGGCTACGGCACCACGGTGCATCTGGTCGGCTCGACGTTCATCAGCAAAGCCGGAGTCACCAGTAGCACGTTCAAGCAAGTGCCCGACGTGCCCGTCGGCACATTCGAACTCACCTTGCCGCAAGGCAAGTTCTCAGCCCTGGCAGCGAACGGGAACCTCTGCACGCTCAAGAAACTCGCGATGCCCACCTCGTTCGTCGCACAAAACGGTGTCGAACAACACACCAGCACACCAATCGTTCCCACTGGATGCGCCAAGCACAAGGCACGCAAGGTCAAGAGCAAGCACAAGAAGAAATGACATGCACGACACGCGACAAGGCGCGTCCGGTTCCCGTCTGGGGACAAGCGGCGCTACGTCTCCGCATGACCAGCTGTCGGATATCCAGCGAGCCAGGATTATCGCGGCGACTGTCGATGTCGTTTGCGAGAGCGGTGCCGCCAACGCCACGGTCGCCCGGGTAGTAGCGCGCGCCGGCGTTTCGCGGCGCACGTTCTACGAGCTGTTCCCCGACCGCGAAGCCTGTTTCCTGGCTGCGTTCGAAGCAGGTGTGGAGCGGGTCTCGCGGTACGTGCTCGAAGCCTACGATCCGCAGGTGCGCTGGGCCGAGCGGCTGCGCTCCTCACTTGCGGCCTTGCTTGCGTTTCTGGATATGAAGCCAGAAGTCGGTTGGCTGCTGATCGTCGGTTCGCTGGGGGCCGGGCCACGTGCACTGGAGCAACGCGGCCAAGTGCTCGCGCGAATGATCGCCTTCGTCGACGAGGGACGTCAGGCGGGCAAAAGAGGTGAGGATCCGCCGCCGCTCACCGCCGAGGGTCTCGCCGGGGGTGTCTTCTCCTTGATTCACGCGCGCATGGTGGATGAGAGCCCGGCGCCGTTGACCGAGTTGCTGCCGGCGCTGATGTCGATGGTCGTCCTGCCCTACCTCGGCCCGGCGGCGGCACGTCGTGAGCTCGCGCGACCGGCCCCGCCCGCTCGCAACGGTCGTCCCGCGCGGTCTGCCGACCCGCTGCGCGAACTCGACATGCGCCTTACCTACCGCACGATCCGTGTGCTATTGGCAATCGGTGAGCGGGGCGGAGAGGGAATGCTCCCCTCCAACCGCCAGGTGGCCGACGCCGCCGGCATCCGCGACCAGGGCCAGGTCTCGAAGCTGCTCTCGCGCCTGGAGCAGTTGGGTCTGATCGAGAACGCCGTAGAGCCCCAGGTCAAGGGCGAACCGAATGCGTGGACCCTTACGAAGCGCGGGGAGGAGGTCCGCGCGGTGGTATCGGTGTAAGGGTTTATCCTGCCGGGGTCGGTCGCCCTTGCTGCGCCCCGTGCGCCGCGCCTCGCGCTCAACGAGCGCCTCCATGCTTTTGGAGATGCGCATGCTGAACGGTGCCGACTTGGCTGGTTAGGCGTGTGTGCTCGCAGCCGCGCCCATGTGCTTCAACAGTAGCTTCGCGTCCTTCTCGCTAACAGTACGCAGCTGACCTTGGAAGGCGAGCTTCCAATGCTCGGCCGGCCACTTCTTGACATGCTCGAGCTTGGTCGCGAGCTCTTCCGCCGGTACCCACTCGTCTTCCTCGAGCACGATCTCCGACTCGGTGGGAAAGCGCCACGGGTAAGCGTCGGCTTTCCCTGGCTTGCCCGGCCACAGCTTCTTGCGGTCCTCGTACATCTCGTCCGTGACCTTGATCGACCCCGCGAAGGACATCACCTTTGTCAGGTACAGCACGATCCTGTCCCCCGGCTCGATCTGCAATGCCCGCGGCCGGTTGCGCTCCTTGATCCCGATCACCTCGAAGCCGTGTGCCTTCGTGGCCTCGTGGTTTTCGGGCGAGGCGGTCAGGATCCAGGTTTGGGGAGCGTCAGGCATCGCTCGATTGTATGACCTCCCCGGAGTGGCCCTCGCCCTCGCCCTCGCCTGAGCGTATCGACCGTTCAGAAGGCGGGTTGACGTCGCGGCGGGGGCGTTATCGGTCCGACGCGATGCGGGCGCCCTTGGCTTTGGCTTTCGAGGCGGCCCTCACCGCGATCGCGCCCGCCGCGACTTCTTCGTTGCCGGCTAGGTCCCTGGCTTTCAGCACGACCGTGTACAGGCCCGCCTTCGACGGCGTCACCCACAGCAGGCGCGGCTTGCCGCCTTCGACGGTAGCTGAGTTGGTCCACACCTTCTTTTCGCCAAGGCTGATGCTCATGCTCACTGTCGATACCTTCGAGAGCTGCAACTGCACCCCGGCGCGTTCGCCCGTCTTCAGATTTTTTGTCAACAGGGCAATGACAGGCGGGGTCTTCTCGTCCGCGCGGAAGCTTTCGGCGGTTGTGCAGTAGACCTGATCGCCCGGTATCTGGCCGGTGGTTGGCGTGAGGGGCTCGCCCTTGCCCGTCTTTTCGCACAGGTGTTCCAGGAATTCGGCCAGCAGTTCGTGGTAGTTGAGATCCGATTCCGAGCTCTGGTCGTACTTCGACCAGGCCCCGGTGTTGTACAGCGGCACCTCCGCGCGGGCCTCCGCGTCGCCGGCTTCGAACAGTTGCTGGCCGACCGGGTCGCCGGTCAGCTTCGTGTATTCGTAGAGCCCGACCAAGCTCTGGATGAAGCCGTTGAGGATCCGCTCGCTGGGGGCATAGGTGTACTCCAGATAGTGGGCGCCGGCGGGCGTAGCCACCCTCACGCCTACCGAAGGCCCGGTCTTGAAGATCCCAAGTGCCTGCTGCGCCGCGCTCAGGTACTGCGGTTCGTGCGTCTTGGACCACGCGCGCGCGAGTACCTGCAGCGCCGTGCCTTGCGAGAGTCCGCTGGTCCACGGTGGCACTCCGCCGTCGAACTGGAACATGTACTCCCACGCGATCCCCCCGGCGCGCTGGGTCGCCAAGGCAATCGCTTCGTTCAGCACTTCCTTCAGCGCGGTGGTCTGTTTGGCGAGGAAGTACCCGTTTGCCTCGCCGAACGTCGCCAGCCACTGGATCTCGATGCCCTGGCCCGGGTAGTACTCCCAGATCAGTCTGCTGCCCGTGAAGCCCACGCGCTGGTCGGCTCCGAGCAGGCGTTCTGTCGTCCACCACTGCTTGTTGCGTTCCAGCGTCGTGAATACCACCGGTAGGCGCGAGGCGCTGAACAGGCCCTTGCTCGCCAACGCTTCTACATTTGCCATCACGGCGCCCAGCTCGGCCGCGCGCGTGCCCGACAGTTTGCGCAGCGAGCTCTTGGCCGCGCTGTAGGCGCCCTGGTATTGCCTGTATGTGGCTTCGGTGATCGCTCCGCTCTTCAGCACCTTCTGCAGGGCGGCGGTCACGGTCACGCGGTGAGCGGCGCTCGCGCTGGGTGCACCGGCCAGCAGCGTGGCGGCGACTATCCCCAGCGCCAGCGCGCGAAGCGGCTTGGCGAGCATCCGGCTGATGCTAGGCTCATTTGCCTCCGGCCTCGCAGCAAGCGTTGCGAGGTGCCGGGTGGGTCGAAGCGTTGAGAGCACTCTTGAAGAACACCACCATCCGTGCGGCAGTTGCGCTGCTTGCCCTGGCTTCGTGTGCTTGCCTTCTCTCGGCGTGCGGGGGAGCCTCCGGCAGCGCCGATTCGCTTCTCAGCGAAACGTTCTCCGGGCACACACCAATTGAAAGCGGCGACGTCAATCTCTCGTTCTCGCTTTCGGCCACCGGTCAGAGCGCAGCCACCAAGCCACTTGCGGTCACGCTCAGCGGTCCGTTCGACAGCACCGGTTCTGGCAAGCTGCCGCGCTTTGACCTGCAGCTGCAGCTCACTGCCGCCGGCCACCCGCTGTCCGCCGGCGCCACCTCGACCGGATCTGCCCTGTTCATACAGCTCGCCGGTACCTGGTTCTCCACGCCCTCGAGCACTCACAAGGCAATCGAAGAAGCCTATGCCAAGGCCACGAGCACGGCCGCCACAGCTAAAGCGCGCTCCACCTTCTCGGCGCTCGGGATCGAACCCGGGCACTGGCTGACCGATCCCACGCAGGCCGGCACGGCCACAGTCGCGGGCGTCCAGACGGTGCATCTGACTGCGGCCGTCGACGTCCCCGCGTTCCTCGCGGATGTCACCAAACTCTCCCAAGCAGGTGGCTCGCTCGGACTCGGCGCTCCCCTCGGGAGCTCGGGCAGCACGCTCTCGCCAGCTTTGGCGAGTGAACTGGCCAAGTCGATCAAGTCGGCTCACGTCGACGTCTACACAGGCCAGTCCGACCATCTGCTGCGCCGCCTGGAAGTCACGGCCACCGTTACCGGCACCCCGCAAACCCAATCCTTGCTCGGCGGGCTCACCAGCGCCAACCTCAAGGTGACCTTGGAATTCTCCTCGCTCAACAAGCCCCAGACGATCTCCGCGCCCGCCAATCCGCAGCCGCCTTCCCAGCTGCTCCCGGCCCTGCAACAGCTCGTCGGGGTGCTTCAGGGCGCCGGTTCGGGCTCGGCCACGGGTGGGACGTTGGAACCCTTGAAAGGCTGAGCACTCAACGGTCGTCAGGGTCCAATTCGTCGAGCGTGCGCTGGACCTCTTGCTCGACGTCCATCGGCTCTTCGCCGCTGCGCATCCTGCGTTCGTTGCGCGCCACGACGAGCTGGCGCACCTCTTCGGTGAGCGCCGCGTCGTGTTTGCCGCCAGAGGAATCGTCCGCTGGCCCTTCGAGCAGGGCCATCTCGGCGTCGATGTCGAGCGCCGCACCGCCTCGGCGCACCTGCCTGTCGCTGCGCGCTTGCAGCATTTGGCGAATCTCCATCTCGCGCTCGGCCTTGGCCAGGGCGGAGTCTGACGATGTCCCCGATTGCCCGCTCGGCGTGCTGACGGACAGGCCGCCCTCGCCGATCTTGTCGTACAGGCTGCCGCCGGCCAGGTAGGAGCCCACGCCGACGAGCACGAACAGCACGACCGCTCCCACCACGACAAACGTGAACGGTTCCATCGCCTGATTGTGGCTCACTTCGGGCGCTCTTGCGATGCGGGGCTTAGGGCAGCGCGCGAGCGGGACCTTCGCTACCCTTCATGAGCCGCGATTGACTGACTAGTCAATCTAATCCTGCGTCCGTCCTAGGAGAACACCAGACCATGGTCGATTTCACGCTCACAGACGAGCAGAAGAACCTGCGCGAGATGGCCCACGACTTCGCTGAGAAAGAGATCCGGCCGGTCGCCTGGGAGTACGACAAGGACGGCACCTGGCCGCAGGACATCATCGAGAAGGCCTGGGATGTCGGGCTGATGAACACCCACATCGAGGAGCAGTACGGCGGCCCAGGCGCGGGCTACCTCGACGGCTGCCTGATCGAGGAGGAGCTCTCCTGGGGCTGCTCGGGCATCCAGACCTCGCTCGGCTGCAACGGCCTGGCCACCGCCCCCATCGCTCTGGGTGGCTCGGAGGAGACCAAGAAGAAGTACCTCGGCATGCTCACCGAAGCCCCCAAGCTCGCCTCCTTCTGCCTGACCGAGCCCGACGCCGGCTCAGATGTCTCCGGGATGCGCACCACGGCCGTCAAGAAAGGCGACAAGTACGTCATCAACGGCTCCAAGTGCTTCATCACCAACGGGGGCTACGCCGACTACTACACGGTCTACGCCAAGACCGACAAGGAGGCCGGTCACCGCGGCATCTCCGCGTTCGTGGTCGAGCGCGACTGGGGCGTGGTCGTCGACAAGAAGGAGGACAAGCTAGGCCAGCGTGCGTCCAACACCGCGACTATCTCCTTCAACGACGTGGAGGTCCCCGAGGAGAACCTGCTCGGCGAGGAAAACGCGGGCTTCAAGCTCGCGATGATGACGCTCGACCGCACCCGTCCTGGCGTCGCCGCGATGGCAACCGGCATCGCTCGCGCCGCCTTCGAGTTCGCCACCGACTACTCGCGCGAACGCGTCCAGTTCGGCGTGCCGATCGCGATGCACCAGGCGATCCAGTTCATGATCGCCGACATGGCCACCGAAATCGAAGCTGCCCGCTTGCTCACCTGGAAGTCGGCGTACTTGCTGGACAGCGGTCAGCGCAACACGCTCGTCTCCTCGCACGCCAAGCGCTTCGCTGCCGATGCGGCGATGAAGATCGCCACCGACGCCGTCCAGGTCTACGGCGGCTACGGCTTCATCAAGGAGTACCCCGTGGAGAAGCTGTTCCGCGATGCCAAGATCATGCAGCTGTACGAGGGCACCTCGCAGATCCAGCGTCTCGTCATCGCGCGCGAAACGCTGTTGCCGCGACGTGTCGAGGAGCCCGCCGCGGTCTGAGCAGGTGCTGTTCCGGCCCGCACATGTGCGGGCCGGCCGGCGGCGCATGCGCCGCCGGGCCATCGCCACATGTGGCGATGGCTCAAATACATTCGACCAGAGGAGCCGCGAGATGTTCGTGTTCAAGGCAGCGGTAGTCGGGGCGGGCACGATGGGTGGGCAGATCGCCCAGACGATCGCCGCCGCCGGGTTCCCGGTCGTGCTCAAGGACATCGACCAGGACCTCGTCCAGGCCGGCCTGGACGAGGCGCGCAAGGTGACCGAGGGCCAGGTCGCAAAGCTTGTCAAGAAGGAGCGCGTCACCGTCGAGCAGGGCGCCGCGCAGATCGAGGAGATCCTCTGGCGGATAGAGGGCACCACCTCCTACGGTGGCTTCGGCGACGTCGACTTCGTGATCGAGGCCGTGCCCGAGCGCATGGATATCAAGCAGGCCGTGTTCGCCGAGCTCGACGCCGTCTGTCCCGGGCACGCGATCCTCGCGTCGAACACCTCGTCTCTGTCGATCGGGGAGATCGGCGAGGCCACGATGCGACCCGACAAGGTCGTCGGCTTTCACTACTTCTACCCCGCTTCGGTGATGCCTTTGGTGGAGGTCATCGAGAGCGAGGAGACCTCGCCGGAAACGGTCACCGCCGCACTCACTTTCGCCCAGGCGATCCGCAAGCAGCCGATCGCATGTCTGGAGGTGCCCGGCTTCGTCGTCAACCGCATCCTGATGGCTGGGATGTCAGAGATCTGGCGCGAGCAGGAGGAGAAGAAACTGTCGATCAAGGCGATGGACGAGGGCATCGGTGCCGCCGGCGTGGTGCCGATGGGCCCCTACTTCCTCGTCAGCCTGCTCGGCCTCGACACGGTCCTGCACGCGGCCGAACACGTGGCCGATGCCTACGGCGATGAGCGCTTCTACGTGCCCAAGGGCATGCAGAAGCTCGTCTCCGAAGGCAAGCTCGGCGCCAAGACCGGCGGCGATGGCTTCTACAGTCCCACCGGCGAGCCCAACCTCAAGGGCGAAGCCGATCCCGATGTCGCCGAGATAGTCGAGCTGCTTACGCTCAAGACCTTCGTCGAGGCGGCGCTCGTGTTGCAGGAGGGCGTTGCCACCCACCGCGACATCGACTTCGGCATGATGGCCGGCGCCGGCTTGGACCCCCGCAGGGGCTTGATGCCACCCTTCATGAAGGCCGACGTCGAGGGTCTCGACACGCTGCTCGAGCGCTTGGAGAACGCGGTTGAGCGCCACGGCGAGCGCTTCGCCCCACCGACGATCCTGCGCCGCCTCGTCGCGCAGGGACGGCTTGGGCAGAAGAGCGGCCAGGGCTTCTATGCCTATCCCCGGCCCGACGCTGCTGATTCGGCCCCACACACCCAGGTGGTCAAGCTCGAGACGCGCCCCGACGGCGTGGCGATCGCCTGGCTTGCCAACGGCCAGATGAACTCGATCTCCCCGCAGGTGATCGAGGATCTCGCCAAGGTTTGGCAACACGTCAAGGACAGCGCGGGTCAGGGTGGCACGGCCCCGGTGCACGCGCTCGTGATCGCCTCCTCCAACCCCTTCCTGTTCAGCGCCGGCGCTGACATCAAGGCCTTCACCTCGATGGACGTCTCCTCCGGCGAGCAGATGATCCACGCCGCGCATGCCCTGTTCCGCGAACTGGGTGCTGAGGGCATCGCCACGATCGCCGCCGTCAACGGGCTTGCGTTCGGCGGCGGCTGTGAGCTGGCGATGGCCTGCGACGCGCGCATCGCCGCCCGCTCGGCCACGTTCGGACAGCCCGAGATCAAGCTCGGAATCATCCCCGGCTTCGGCGGTACCCAGCGCTTGCCGCGGCTTGTGGGAGAGAACAAGGCTCTCGAGATGAATCTCGTTGGCGATCCGATCATGGCCGAAGAGGCGTTTGAACTGGGCCTCGTCAACCGCATGGTTGAGGATCACGAACTGCTTGACACCGCGCTCTCGTGGGCTCGCAAGCTGGCCTCCCAGGCGCCGCTCGCGCTCGAGCAGATCAAGCGCGTCTCCGGCGCTGGTGACCTCGACGAGGGGATCGAGGCGGAGAAGCGCGGATTTGCTGCGGCATTCGCCAGCGAGGACGCCAAGGAGGGCATATCCGCCTTCCTGGGCAAGCGCGCTCCGCGCTTCCGGGGACGCTGAGCCGGTCGGCTTTCTCGCCGGCATTGTTTGGGCGCCGCTGAGCCGGTCGACTGTCTCGCCGGCGCTGTTTCGGGGCGCTGAGCGGGGGTGGTCGAATTTGCGCGGCCTTCGTCCAGGGCGCTGAGCAGTCTCATTGCATTCAAAGTTGCCGGTATGGCTCAAGCTAAGTCAGACCGCTGCCGACATCTCGACCATGTCGGTTCCAAATACTGGGGTGAGCGCCGGGAATGCGGGGAAGGACACGAGCCCTGACTCCATTGCTGATTCCGACCAGATCGAGGAGATCTCGCCGGCAGCAAGGATGGAGCTGGAGCGTCACTTGCGCAGCCTCGGCGAGGCTCTGAACGAGCGCACCCACGATGTGGTCGAGGGAATCCGCCGGCGCAACGAAGAATCGGGCGTGGTGCTCGAGTCGATCGTCGAAGAGAGCTTCGTCAAGGTCGGCACCGTCTCCACGGTGGCGGTCGCCAGGTGGATGTCCGGTGAGGGCGCCGAGGTGGCGCGCGAGGTCGGCCAGGAGTCCTGGAGCATCTTCGGCCAGCTCGCCGCCCAGCGCGCCGCACCGCTCAACGAGGTCACCAAGCGCTGCCTGCGCTGGCGCGATGCCGCGGCGGACGTGGTGGGCGAGGTGATTACGGAGCTGAAGCTGGGAGAGACGGTGCTGGAGCGAGCCTTCTCGATGCTTCAGCGCAGCCTGGACGTGACGCTCGTGCGCATGTGCCAGTCCTTCGAGGACGAGCGCCAGCGCGCCCACGAGGAGCTCTCCCGCCGCCAGGAGGAGCTTGCCTTCATGGCCACCCACGACGCCCTCACCGGATTGCCCAACCGCACCCTGATCCTCGACCGCGTCGAGCAGATGCTCGTGCGCGCGCGCCGCAGCCAGACGCCGGTCGCGGCCCTGTTCGTGGACCTGGACAACTTCAAGAGCATCAACGACACGCTCGGACACGGAGTCGGCGATCAGCTGCTGCGAGCGGTCGGCGCCCGCCTCGAGGGTGTCGTGCGCGACATCGACGCGCTCGGTCGCCTCGGCGGCGACGAGTTCGTGGTCGTGGCGGAAGGCATGTCCTTGGCGGCCGGCCCCGAGCTGATCGCCGAGCGCCTGCTCGCCGCGCTCAAGCAGCCCTTCAAGCTGAAGGGCACCGGGAGCAAGCGCCTGACGGTCACCGCCAGCGTGGGGGTCGCGATGGGCGACCGCTCGACCGCCGAAGAGCTCCTGCGCGACGCCGACATCGCCATGTACCGCGCCAAGTGGGAGGGCAAGAACGGCTACGTGGTGTTCGAGTCGGGTATGCAGGACGACGTCCAGAGCAAGATGGAGCTCGAGATGGACCTGCGCGACGCCTTCGAGAGGGAAGAGTTCTTCGTCGTCTACCAGCCCACCTTCAACCTGCGCGAGATGATTCCCACCGGCATGGAGGCGCTGATCCGCTGGCGCCATCCGCGGCGCGGCGTCGTCCAGCCCGACGACTTCGTTCCGCTGCTGGAGGAGACCGGCCTGATCGTGGAGGTTGGCAGATGGGTTCTACGTGAGGCTTGCCGCCAAGGCGCACAGTGGCGAGAGGACGGCCGCGAGGTCGGCGTGGCGGTCAATGTAGCCGCGCGACAGCTCGACCGGGACGAGCTCGTGGGCGAAGTCTCCGATGTGCTGAGCGAAACCGGACTCGACCCAGATGCCCTCACGATTGAGATCACCGAGACCACGATCATGGCCAACGCGGAGGAGACCGCGGTGCGCTTGGCGGCCATCAAGGAGCTCGGCGTCCGCGTCGCCATCGACGACTTCGGTACCGGCTACTCCTCGCTCGCCTACCTGCAGCGCTTCCCGGTCGACGCGCTGAAGATCGACCGCTCGTTCATCGCCAAAATGGGCGAGGACACGGAGGGCGAGACGCTGATCAGAACCCTCGTCCAGCTCGGCAAGTCGCTCTCCATCGAGACCCTCGCCGAGGGCATCGAGCAGGCCCACGAGCTCTCCTTGCTCAGGGCGGAGAGCTGTGACACCGGGCAGGGCTTCCTGTTCGCGCGCCCGCTCGAGATGGCCGAATGCGAGGTGTTCCTGGAGAAGTGGGCCGGCGCCGCGCCGGCCACGGCACCGAAGGGGCCTTCGCTCACCGCTTGAGCTGGGCCCTCCCAGGTCAAATGCTCTGTCTCCGGCGCGAGAGTCCGCGGGCTCGGCTGTTCTCGGCCGGGTGCCTCTCTCACGGCGCGCCGAGTCTCACCGTAGCCGCTAGCCGGTCTTGACCAGGTCGCGTCGCGGCGCGATGCGCCAGCGCGCGGCGATCTGCTCGAGCTCGCCGCCGAGCTCCCAGCGGTCGGCGAGCGGCGCGCCCTCGTATTCGACGCTCGCTCCCTTCAGCGTCATCGAGCCGCTGTTGTCGCCGATCGCCCTCAACTCGGCCACTTCGGCATCGCTCAACAACGTCGGTACTGGGAGTGAGGCCAGCTCGGCGCGCTTGTCCTCGACCGGACGCGAGCCGGATCCGCCCTCCTGGATCAAAGTGGGAGCCACGCACTCGACCGCGCTGTGAGCGAGGTTCCACTGACAGGCGAGCTGCAGCAGCGTGAGCCCGTGGCGCTCGGCGTAGGGGCGCATGCGCTCGAGCTTCTCCATGCCCGCCTCCACCCAGCCGGCGGGGCGGAACTTGCGGTGGTCGTACTCGGCGAAGGGGTGACCTGGGCGCACATCGTCGTGGAACAGGCCGCCATAGTCGACCACGCGCGTAATCAGCTTCACCTCATTGGCCGCGGCGGCGTCGAGCACCAGCTCGCCCGGCCACGGCTCCATCGGGCTGAGGATGACCATTGCCCAGTCGATCAGCGCGCCGAAGCGCTCGATGCAATCGATCAGGTCGAGCGTGAAGCCGTTAGCCGGTCCTGGGGCAACCCCAAGCAGACGCGTTAGGCCGTCTTCGCGCAAGGCCCTCATCCCCTCCCACACGCGCTCGTTGGTGTAGCCGGTGCGGTCCGGGTTGTGCAGCAGCAACAGGTCGAAGCGCTCGGCGCCGAGGCGCTCCAGGCTGCGCTCGGCGGCCATGCGTATGTAGTCGCCGTACTTGCTCTCGGAGCGCAGGCGTGGGTCGGTGAAACGAGGGAAGCCCTTCGCGCCCTCGCGCTCGCCCTCGTAGAAGTCGTGGCCGATCGCCCCGATCAGGCAGAAGCTGTTGCGATCCACACCCTCGATCGCCCGACCCAACAGCGTGTCCGCCTCGCCGGCGCCGTATGCGTCAGCGCTCATCACGGTGCCGATTCCCCCGCCTGGGCGCAATAGGGCGAGCAGGCGCTCGTCTGCGAGTGGCTCGCCGAAGTGCATGAAGCGCCCGCCGCTCCAGGTGCCGACTGCTGTTCTCGTGGGGTCCATGCTCACCGCACAGTAAAGCCAGCCGCGGTCCGCGCGCGCAGCGCGGCCTCCAGGCGCTCGAGCGCGTGGCGCACAACCTGTTCGTCGGGCTGGGCGTGCGCATCCGCTGACCCCGGCGCCACCGTCGCGGCGGTCGCCTTCTCGGTTGCATCGCTCGCTGAGCCGCTTGCCCCGCTTGCCACGCCGGCTACAGGCGGCCCGGTGGGAAGTGCGATCCGCGCTGCCTGCTCCACCTCGCCCCTCAGTTCCGCCAGCTCCTCGATCCGCCCTCTCAGGTCGCTGCGCTGCTCGCCCGGCAGCTCGGCGAGCGCGCTGGCATACGCGCGCTCCAGCTCGATCGCCGCCAAGGCGAGGCGGCCCGCGTCGAGGTCAAGGCGCGCACGCAGGACGAGCTCCTCGCAGAGCAAGGCCTGGCCGCGGCTCGAGAGCAGCATCGCCAGGCGCTCCTGGGGGCGCAGGACGGTCGCACGCCGGCCGGCCCGCCTGCGCGAGAGCACCAGCTCGCGCGCGTCCGTCCACAGGCCGTCGGCCACCTCCTCGCCCTCGCCATAACCGGCCCTCACCACAAGTGCCTGAGCGGGGGAGAGCTCGTGCACGTGGGCTGCGGCCCCGGCGATGCGGTGGGCCCACAACACGCGGTTGAGCACGCCGGCGGCCGCTTGCGCCTCGCGCTCTGGATCGAGCTCGTCGAGCCACTTGCGCGCCTGTGTGTCCAAGGACAGGGGCACGGGATCTACCACGGTTGCGCGCGCGATCGGCACACGCGCGGGCTCCGCGTCGGTACGGCGCGTGCGCGAGCGCCCACCGAGCAGGCCGCGGCGCTCGGCTCCCACGGTCGAGAGCACGACCACGTGCTGGGGCTCGTTGCCCTCCGGTCCGACCGGCTTGCGCAGCAGGTAGCGCCCGTCGGCCGGCCCCAGCTCCCAGGGGAGCTCCATCTGGACGAAGGTGAACAGGCGGGCAGGCATCACAGGGCACGGTACCCCGTCGTGCCCGGCTCGGCCTAGCGGCAACGTCCACCCGACTCGACTAGCCTGTGACGCGTCCATGAGCGAAGCAAGGAGCAGCTGAGCATGTCCGATGGGGCCAGCCACACCGCCAAGCTGCGCGAGCGCCTGACCACCGGCACCGAGGACAAGCTCGGCAGGGCGCTTGCGGATCTGCTCGAGAACCCGCTCATCACGGGCACGATCGGGCGGGCCTTCGACGCGCGCGAGCGCGCCGCCCAAGCGCAGGAGCTGGCATTGAGCGCGCTCAATATCCCCACCGCCGCCGACATCGAACGGCTCACGCGGCGCCTGCGGTCGGTCTCCCAGCGCCTGGAGGGGATCGAGGACGGTGTCCACCGGCTCAACCGGGCGCTCAGCGAGGGCTCGGTCGAACGGCGGCTCGCCGCGATGGAGGAGCAGCTGAAGGTCTTGAGCAGCAAGCTCTCCGTGGCAGCCAAGCCCGCCGCCGGGGCGCCGCCGGCCAAGAAGAGTGGCGCCGGCGAGGGCGCCCCTACGCGCGCGCGGAGGGTGTCCTCCGTAGCAAAGACCTCACCGCCGGCCAAGAAGCCCGCGCCCAAGCGGACGGCGCCCAAGCGCGCGGCGAGGCCCAAGAAGAGCGCCTGATCTAGACGGCAAGCGCGGCCGCCGCCACGCTGCCCATCGCCTCGGCTGCGCCGGCGAGCGCGTCGTCGTCGATGCGCATCCGGGCGTCCGGCCCATCGAAGGTGTCGCTGACCGCCAGCACGCAGGCGACCTGAATGCCGGCCGCGGCTCCTACGGCAAACAGCGCCGAGGCCTCCATCTCCACGGCCAGTGCCCCTTCGGCGCTCCAGTTCGCGTTGTGCTCCGAATCCGACTCGTAGAAGAGGTCGGTGCTCACGATGCGCCCTTGATGAAACGCTCGCCCGTCTGCCAACGTGGTTCCGTCCGGGCTGGCCCTGTCGCAATGGCGTCCGGCCTGCTCGGCCAGGGCCTCGGCAAGGTTCGGGTCGGCGTGCGTCAGTCCTGGTACGCCCAGCGCTGTGCTGGTCCCGTCCGCGGCGATCGCCTCGCGTGCCACGATCAGGTCGCCGAGTGCGAGTGCGGGATCGAGCGCCCCGCACGTTCCCACCCTGATCGCCCGCGTGACGCCGAGAGCGATCAGCTCGTGCAGGACGATTGCCGCGCTGGGACCGCCCATGCCGGTGCTCTGCACGGTCAGCAGCTCGCCGTCGGCCGCTTTTCCGGTGTAGCCCCACAGGCCGCGATGGTGGTTGAACATGAGCGGCTGCTCGAGCAGAAATTGAGCCAGCGCCAGTGCCCTGCCTGGGTCTCCCGGCAAGAGCACGCGCTCGGCCAGGGCCGCCGTGGGGCGCAGGTGGATCGGCTCGCTGTGGTTCACGCCCGGCGACTTTAGACTGCCGTTGATGGCGACGTCCACGACAAGCGAGGCGGCCGAGTCCGCTCCGGAGGAGCCCAGCCTGGCTGAGGTGGCCGCGCGCGCGGGCGTGTCCGCGGCAACCGTGCGGCGCTGGATCAAGGAGGGCTTGGTGCCGCAGTACGAGGGGGCGTGGACCCCGGCCGCGGTTGCCCAGGTGCGGATCGTCGGGCGCCTGCGCGAGCGAGGCCACACGCTCGAGCAGATCCGCCGCGCCAACGAGAGCGGGCAGCTCGCCGGCTACGTGCAGGGCATGTTCGCCCCGCCGGAGGGCCGCTACACGCTGGCGCAGGCGGCGCGCGAGGCTAATCTGGACGTCGGGCTGTTCGAACGCATCTACATGGCCCTTGGATTGAGCGCGCTCTCACTCGACGCGCTGGGCGAGGAAGACCTCGACCTGTTGCGCTATCTGTCGGCCATGATGAAGGCCGGGCTCCCGGAGACGGTGTTTCTCCAGCTGGCGCGCGTATACGGTCAGACGCTTGCCCAGATCGCCGACGCCGAGGTTCGCCTGATTCACCTCTATGTCCACGAGCCGATGATGAGAGAGGGCGTCCCGGGCGTGCAGATGGCCGAGGCGATGGAGGGGCTCGCGGGCGAGCTGCTGCCGTTCGCGGCGCCCATGATGAGGTACTTGCACGGCCGCTTCCTGGGCCACTTCATCGAGCAGGACGTGATCGGGCACATGGAGGCCGAGCTCGTGGGCAGTGCGCCCGAGGAAGGGCGTATGCGCGTCGTGATCGCCTTCGCCGACCTTGCCGGCTACACGCGCCTGACCGAGGAGCGTGGCGACGAGGAGGCCGTGGGGGTGGTCGAACGCTTCGTCGAGGCGGTCCAGCACTCCCTGCCGATCGACGCGCGCGTGATCAAGACGCTCGGCGACGAGGTCATGATCGTCGGCGCCGACGTGGTCGCGCTCGCGCAGTGGGCGGTCGACTTCCAGAGCGAGCTCGGGCCGGACGTGCCGGCGCCGCGCATCGGTATCCACACCGGGGAGGCCATCTACCGCGACGGCGACTACTACGGGCGCGACGTCAACCAGGCCGCGCGCGTGGTTGCCAGAGCCGCGGGCGGGGAGGTGCTCGTTACGCGACCCGTTGTGGACAGCGCCACGGGTATGGATGGGCTGCGCTTCGATTTGATCGGCGAAATCGGTCTCAAGGGCTTCTCCGAGCCGATCGAGCTGTTCAACGCATTGCCCGCCGAGGAGTAGCCCGCGGTGCGTCTCGGTCCGGGCGCGGCAAACGACGGTGACCGGAGCGCGGATATGGGGGTCGCCGGGATGGGCGCGCCGCGATGACGGTCGCCGAGGCACGCAGGCAGGTGCGCGCCGGTGGGCTGCTCCCCAAGGGCTCCACAATCGTCGCGATGCTCTCGGGCGGGCGCGACTCGGTCTGCCTGCTCGACATCGCCGTGACACTGTGCGGTAGCGGGCGCGTGCGTGCCCTGCACGTCAACTACGGGCTGCGCGAGGCCTCCGATGGGGACGAGGCCCATTGTCGCGAGCTGTGCGAGCAACTGGGGGTCGAGATCGAGGTGGTGAGGGCTGTGCGCGAGCCCGGTGCGAGCGGCAACTTGCACGCATGGGCGCGGGAGCTGCGCTACCGGGCGGCCTTCGAGTTGGCGGAGCGGTTGGATGCTCTCGTCGCGACTGGGCACACCGCCACCGACCAGGTCGAGACGATCCTCTACCGCCTAGCTGCCTCGCCTGGACGCCGGGCCCTGCTGGGCATGGCCGCCCGCGAGGGGAGATTGGTGCGGCCTTTGCTAGGGCTAACACGCTCCACCACTGCCGCCTACTGTGGGGAGCGGAAGCTCGCGTGGCGCGAGGACGAGAGCAATGACAGCTCTGCTTATGCCCGTGCCCGCGTGCGTCACGGGCTGGTCAAGGCGCTCGAGGCCGTCCATCCGGCCGCACCGGCAAATGTCCTGCGCACGGCGGAGCTCCTGCGCGAGGAGACCGACTTGCTCGATGTGCTCGTCGACGCCGAGCTTGCCGGTGGTCCACGCATCGCGATCGACCGCCTGCGCGAGCTGGCCCCGGCGCTGCAACGGCTCGTCGTCATCCGCTTGGCCGAGGACGCTGCCGGCACGTTCGCGCCCCAGGCCGGCGAGCGCGTGGAGGAGATCCTCGCGCTCGCTGTGCGCGGCGGCCGTGCCGAGTTGCACGTCGGCGGGCTGGCGTCCGCGGTGATCGAGCGGGGAGAGCTGCACATGGTGCGGATCGAGCCGCGCGAGCAGCGTCGCCCAGGCCGATGGGGGAGCGAGTAGCGCATGTCCCCCGGGGCGCGCCTGCAAGGTGCTTGACCCGGTTCGCGAGGTTGGCCGCACGGTCAATACACTCCGCAAGGTGGCACCCGTACCAGAGCGCGTCGCTCCCCTCCATGCCGGTGCCGGCTCCGAAGTGGGGGAGGTGCTCGTCGCCGCCGATGACCTCTCGCGCAGGGTGCGCGAGCTGGGCGAGGCGATCTCGCGCGACTACGCCGGGCGGCCCCTGCTGCTGGTTGGAGTGCTCAAGGGGGCGGTGTTCTTTCTCTCCGACCTGATGCGCCACATCGACATTCCCGTCGAGGTCGACTTCATGGCGGTCGCCTCCTACGGCTCGGCCACCGACTCCTCCGGCGTGGTGCGCATCCTCAAGGACCTCGACATCGCGATCGAGGGGCGAGACGTTTTGATCGTGGAGGACATCGTCGACTCCGGCCTCACCCTGCAATACCTCCTACGCAACCTCGGCTCGCGCAACCCCGCCTCCTTGGAGGTGTGCGCGCTGCTCACCAAGCCCGACCGGCGCAAGGTCGACCTGCCCACCCGCTACGTCGGCTTCGAGATACCGGACCGCTTCGTGATCGGCTACGGCTTGGACTATGCCGAGCGCTACCGCAACCTCCCTTTCGTCGCGGTGCTGGAGCGCTAGTCTCGACCGGGAACGCCGTGAGCGGGATGCGATTGCTGACTGCCTGACAGAAAGATCCTCGCGGGGACAGTTGACAACTGCGGCAGTGTCGTGTATAAGTGACCTATGTCGGCATCCCACACCGGGGTGTCGGCAAGACATAAGGTCGGGTTTGGGTCGGTCTTCGCGGTCGACACCAACTTGTTTTGACGGGGACCTTGGGAGAGGGACCGGGTCGCTTCTGAGAGGGAGTTGTATTTCGCGTGTTTTCATTGGGGAATAACGTGTTTGGGAGTCCGTGTGTCACTGATGGGTCCGTAATAGGACGCGTCAGCGTCGCTGACGCGTCTCTCTCTCTCTCTCTCTCTCTGGGACGGCCGGTCTCTAGCCGCTAGTCCCACTCGCCGCGGCTTCGCTGCGCGGCAAGCCGGCCCGAGAGGCCGCCTTGGTTTCTCGCGCGCGCTCAGCGCGCCCGGTGCTCTTTGTGTCGTCGCGGCCCGGATGGCCGTGGCGGCTTTGCGTTGTCGGAGGTTGCTGTCCGGCGGCGGCGACGGAGCGTGGCTTCGCGCTGGAGCGCACGCGTGGCTTCCCATGGGAGGAGTGCTTTAGATGTTCTCTTGGATACGCGGGTGTGTTACGTACACGGGCGTTGCGATGACGCGGGCGCAGGGCGCGGCCGGTCGGGCTGGGGCGCAGGGTCCCGCCGGCGCAGTCGGCACAAAGGGTGAAACCAGATTCTTCAGCGCCTTGCCGATGGAGATGGTTCGATGAACGCTGCTCGCAGGCTGCTCTCGCTGGCACTGGTGTCGCTGTGCGCGCTGGGCGGGCTCCTCGCGCTCTGCGCGACGCCCGGCTGGGCGGCGGAGACGCACAAGTACCTCTCGCAGTTCAGCGAAGTGCCGGCGGTCGGGCCGCACGGCGAAGCGATCCCCGTGCCGGGTCCCCTCAGCATCGGCATATCGAACGACCTGACGGTCGATTCAGGCGGAATCTACGTCGCCGAGGGCGGGCTCAACGGGTCGCCCTCGCGCCTTGACAAGTTCGAAGTCGCCACGAACGCCTTCGTCTCGCAGTTCCCTCAGCCGCCCGCGGCGGCGGAACTCGAGTTGCTCGACGAGGGCATCGCGGTCGGACATGCGAGCGGCGAAGCAGAGGTCTACGTCGGCGCCGACGAGCTGGTCGAAGGCCGCCCCCGCGGCGCGGTGGCCGTGTTCGACGCCGCGGGAGCGCTGCGCGCCACCTGGACGGGAGAAAAAGCGTCCGGGAATAAAGAATCTTTTGACTGTTTCGAATGTGAAGGCAGGGGCGGCGTCGCGGTCGACGACTCGGGCCTCGGCTGGGCCGCCGGCGACGTCTACGTCGCGGACCCGGGACACGGTATCGTCGATGTCTTCGCGCCGGAAACGGGCGGCGGCGAAGAACCGGTCGCGCAGCTACAGGGCCGCTCGCCGAGCGAAGCCTTCTCGCACCCGGTCGCCGTCGCAGTCACCGAAACCGGCGAGCTCCTGGTCGCCGACCGGCGTGAAGGGGAAAACAAGACCGAAATCGACATCTTCAAGCCGGCGGCGATCGCCGGCCAGTACGAATTCCTCGGCAGGCTCGAACCGCCGAGCGGGCTCTCGATTTCGTCCGTCAGTGCGCTCGCCGCGAACGACGGCGCGGGTGGCGTCTACGCCGTGGCTGAAATGGGGGAAGAAAGCGGGGGGAAAAGTAGCCGCGTATTGGAGTTCAATGCGGCCGGCGAATTCGAGGGAACCATCGGTCCTGCGTCCGTACCCGGCGGGTCGTTCGGGGCGGGGCTGGAAAAGCCAGAAGGGGCGTTTCCCAGTGGAGTGGGCGCCGACCCTGTCACACACAGGATCTACGTCGGCACGCTCGAGGGCGAAGAAAGGCCCAACCCGGTGTTCGTCTTCGGGCCCGCGCTGGTGCTGCCGGACGTGGCCGCCGGCGCTGTGTCGAGCGTGCAGCCCACGAGCGCGACGCTGAACGGCACCGTCAATCTCGCCAAAGGGGGCCCGGCGAGCTGCCAGTTCGACTGGGGTACCACGCCCGCCTTCGGGCAGGTCGCGCCGTGCCCGGCGAAGGTGGAAACGGAAGGGTCGGTGCCGGTGAGCGTCACCTTGACCGGGCTGCAACCCGACACGACCTATTACTACCGCCTGGAGGCCACCAACGCTAACGGAGTCAACGAAGGCGAAGCGAGGCAGGACATGCAGCTCAAGACGCCGGGTCCCGGTCTGCGCGCTGAGTGGGCCGCGGAAGTGTCCTCGACCGCCTTGACGTTGGGGGCCACGGTCGACCCGGATGGGGCGCCCACGAGCTACTACTTCCAGTACGGCAAGAGCAGCGAATACGAAGCCGAGGCGCCGCTCGCGCCCGGAACGCAGATCGGGTCCGGCGGTGAAGCGGTGACGGTCAGCCGGCACCTGCAGGGTCTGAGCGCCGGCACCGTCTACCACTACCGGGTCGTCGCGGTCAGCGAACTGGAAGTGAAACCGGGCGTGCTGGAATCCGTGACATTTCCCGGCCCGGATCACGAGATCGCCACCCAGGGTGCCGGCTCGGGGCTCGTGCTGCCCGACGGCCGCGAGTGGGAACTGGTGTCGCCGCGCGAAAAGCAAGGCGGCCTGATCGTCAGTATCGGTGTCTCGAACAACGCAACTCTGATCCAGGCGTCCGCAGCCGGCGGGGCGATCACATACGCATCTACCGCTCCGCCCGAAGGCGCCGTCAAAGGATACGGCGCCGTAACGGAGATTTTCTCGATCAAGGGACCTGGCGGTTGGTCCTCACAGAACATCTCGCTCCCCCATGCGCAGGCTCTCGGCATTGTCGCAAACAACTACTCGCTGTTCGCCGAAGATCTGTCGCTCGGACTGATCGTCCCGGTCGAATCCGAAGGCGAAGTGTCGCTCGCCCCCGAAGTCTCGCCGCCAGCTACCGAAAACACCCCCTACCTGCGGCACGATTCCACCTGCCAGATCGAACCGGCTACCTGCTTCGAGCCGCTCGTGACCGGAGCTCCCGGCTTCTCGGACGCGCCGCCCGGCACCTCCGATTTCGGACACAAGGCGGCAGTCGTCGGCGCTACCGCGGACCTCTCGCATGTCGTCCTCGAAGAGAGCGGGGAAGCTCTCTACGAGTGGTCCGCCGACGGACCTCCCTCGCAGGCGGTGCGGCCGGTCAGCGTGCTTCCCGCCGGCGAAGGCGGTATGCCGGTCAACGGTCGCCTCGACCTGTTCGAAGCCAGCCGGCACGCGATCTCGAAGAATGGCACGCGCGTCGTATGGAGCGCCAACGGCCTCTACCTGCGCGACATGGCCAAGGGCGAAGGCGAAACCGTGAAGTTGGACGCCGTCCGGGGCGGCTCGGGACGCGGGCCGGCGCTGCCTCAGTTCCAGGCCGCGAGCGGCGATGGATCGACCGTGTTCTTCACCGATGCGCAGCATCTGACGAAGGACGCCGACGGCCAGCGCACTCTCTATGAGTGCGCGGTCGCCGAAGTCGCCGGCAAGCCGGCGTGCGACCTGCAGGATCTGACGCCCGGCAAGGCGGAAGTGCGGGGCGAAGTGCTGGGGGCCAGCGAAGACGGGGACTACGTGTACTTCGTCGCCGGCGGCGCCCTTTCGAGCGGCGAAAACGAGCGGCACGAAGAGCCGGTGTCCGGCGATCCCAACCTCTACGTGCTGCACCGCGACAGCGCCTCTGGGCAGTGGGAAGCGCCCCGGCTGATCGCGGTGCTCTCCGGCGAAGACGCACCTGACTGGACCGCGGAAGGCCCCGCGCGCGTCTCCTCTAACGGCCGTTACCTCGCGTTCATGTCGGATCGATCCCTCACGGGCTATGACAACAGCGACGCGAGCAGCAGCGCTCCCGACGAGGAGGTCTTTCTGTACGACGCCGTCGCCGGACGGCTCGTGTGCGCCTCGTGCAATCCGACAGGTGCGCGCCCGGAAGGAATCGAAATCGGAGCGAAAGCCAGGCCCGGGCTCAACCGCATGACCCAGGAACGCGATTGGCCGGGCCCCACTTGGGTGGCGGCGCAGACGCCGGCGTGGGTCGCCGCGGGAGCTCACCAGCCGCGCTACCTGTCCGACGAGGGCCGCCTGTTCTTCGACAGCAGCGACGCGCTCGTTCCCCAGGACATCAACCACGACCAGGATGTGTACGAGTACGAGCCGTCCGGCGCCGGGAGCTGCTCGACATCCACCGTGACGTTCGCTGCCGCGTCGGGCGGCTGCGTCGGACTGATCACATCCGGCGCGGCGCCCGGTGAATCGGCGTTCGTGGACGCGAGCGAAAACGGCCAAGACGTGTTCTTCCTGGCGGAAAAGCTGGTGCGCGAAGACCCGGACACGGCGATCGACGTGTACGACGCGCACGAGTGCACGAGCCAGACGCCGTGCGTGAGCCCGCCGGCGTCCGCGCCGGCGTGCACGACGGCCGATGCGTGCCGCGCCGCGCCACAGCCGCAGCCGGCGATCTTCGGGGCTGCGGCCAGCGCGACGTTTGCGGGCGCCGGCAACGTCACCTCGTCCGGTTCGAGGGCTGTGTGGCCCAAGCGGCTCACACGCGCGCGGAAGCTCACGGCGGCGTTGCGGGCGTGTCGCGCCCGCAAGCGCGTGCGGCGTGCGGCGTGCGAGCGGCAGGCGAGGAAGCGGTACGCGGCGAGCGCGCCGCGCAAGGTCAACGCGAAGAAGAGGGGCAAGAGGTGATCGCGGTGCACACGATCAAAAGAGGCGTTCTGGCCGTCGTCATCGCCGTGGCGCTGGCGGCGCTCTGCGCGGCGAGCGCTTCCGCCAGCGAACCGTGGTGGGGTCTGAACGTCGGAGCGCAGCCGACGAACGTTCGATCGGGGCTCGCCACGGACGAGGTGCAGCACCTGACGATCAGCGCCACCGGCGGCGACGTCGCCCTGCTGGAACCCAATAGCCTCACGGAATTCGGTTACGAACTTCGCACGTTCGAAGAACTGCGGGTCGCAGTGGTGCCCTACAACGCGACGGCCGGCCAGATGCAGGCGGCGCTCGAAACCATCTATCCGAGTAAGCAGGTGCGCGTGCCCGAAGTGCGTGTGGAAGGCGAAACCAGGACGTATGTGGTCGTCTTCCCTGGTCAGCCCTATGTTCTCGCCTTCCCCGGTCAGCCCGGCGCCGCCGTCTTCGCCAGCGGAGAACTGGCGCCCGTGTTCGACCCGAAAGCCGAAGCGCTCTCGTGCGCTGGCGCGACCGGCTCCAACTGCGCGGCAAGCGCAGCGGCCACGGTGGTCTCGACGGGCAGGGCCGACGGGCAGATCGTCCTTTCGGCCGAGAATCGCGGCGACGAATGGACGAGCGGCGAGATAACGATCGCGGACAAGCTGCCCAAGGGCTTGGAAGCGGTTGAAATCGAAGGCATCAGCGGCGAAGGGACCGGCGGCTTCAACCGCGGCGCGGTGACTTGCTCGCTGAAGTCGCTCAGCTGCAAATACGGAGAACTCGTCTACAACGCCGGTGCAGGCCCGCCGCGGCACGGCCTGCCGGAGGACCTGCAGCCCTACGAAGGCATAGAAGTGCGCATCGCGGTGCGCGTGCTGCCTGGGGCTTCCAGCGGCGAAGTCGACACGGCGACGGTGTCGGGTGGCGGGGCGGCGAAGGCCGACACCGCCAGCCACTCGATACAGATAAACGGCCAGGAAAGGTTCGGGTTCGACGACTACCAGCTGATTCCCGAAAACGCCGGCGGGTCGATCGACACACAGGCCGGTTCGCACCCGTTTCAGCTGACCAGCGTCGTGACGCTCAACACCCAGGAACCTTCCTCGCACGGCCCGCGGCCGGTCCGGCTGCCCAAGGACGTAATCGCAGAACTGCCCGCGGGATTCATCGGCAACCCGACGCCGTTCCCGCAGTGCACCGATCAGGAGTTCAACAGCACGGTCGAGCCCCTGCAGGAGCCGAACTTCTACAACGAATGCCCGGTGGGCTCGCAGGTCGGCGCGGCGATCACGGACGTCGAGATCCCAGGTATCGGCTATGCGCCGATCAGGGACCCGATCTTCAACATGCAGCCGCTCCCGGGAGAGCCCGCGCGCTTCGGGATCAAGGTGGGCGGGACCACGCCGGTGATCCTCGACACCTCGGTGCGCACGGGGAGCGATTACGGCGTGACCGTGACCTCGAGAGACATCACCCAGATCGCAGGGCTCGTGGGCGTCAGATTCACCTTCTGGGGCGTGCCCGGCGATGCGCGCCACGACAACGCCCGTGGTTGGGACTGCATGGACGAAACAGGCCCCTGCCCGGCATCGACAGCGCTCGCGCCGCCGCCCCTGCTCGGGATGCCGGCGACGTGCGCGCAGCCATTCGAAACGACGGTGCGGGGGGACTCCTGGGAAGCGTCGGGGCTCCCGGCGCAGCAGGCCGAACCGGTCACATACCACCTGCCGCTGGAGCTAGACGGCTGCAACCACCTTCCCTTCGAACCGTCGCTGGCGGTCGCTCCGGACATCAACGACGCGAGCAGCTCGACGGGGCTGACGGTCGGGGTGCACCTGCCTCAGACGGCGACGCTGAACCCGAAAGGCCTGGCCGAGTCGACCCTGAAGGACACCACGGTGGCCCTGCCGCCGGGCGTCGGGCTCAACCCGGCGGGCGCGGACGGTCTGCAGGCGTGCTCGGAGGCGCAGATCGGCTTCGCCGGCGTGGAACCGGGCAGCGGGCTCGACCTGTTCACCCCCGGGTTGCCGGAACCGTTCTGTCCGGACGCCTCGAAGATCGGCACGGTGAAGATCAGCACGCCGCTGCTGCCCCACCCTCTCGAAGGAGCCGTTTACCTCGCGGCGCAGAACGCCAACCCGTTCGACTCGCTGGTTGCGATGTACATCGTCGCGCGGGATCCCTTCTCGGGCGTGCTCGTCAAGCTGCCGGGCGTCGTGCGGCTCGACGGACAGACCGGTCAAGTGGTATCCACGTTCGAAAACACTCCGGATCTCCCGTTTGAAGACCTGGAACTGCACTTCTTCGGCGGCGAACGGGCCCCCCTCGGAACGCCGAGCCTGTGCGGGACCTACCGGACTGAAGCGACCTTCACGCCGTGGTCGGGCAATGAAGCGGCGCGTCCGACCTCGACATTCGACATCACCACTGGCCCCGACGGTTCGCCGTGCGCTGACCCGTTGCCGTTTCATCCCGAACTGACGGCAGGCAGCACGAACATTCAGGCTGGCGCATTCAGCCCGTTCACGATGACGATGAGCCGCCAGGACGGCAACCAGAACCTCAAGGCGATCCAGCTGAAGATGCCCCCGGGCCTGCTCGGCACGCTCTCCGGTGTGAAGCTGTGTGGAGAACCCCAGGCCAATCAGGGGACGTGCGGTCCCGAAAGCCTGATCGGGGAAACGGTCGTGAGCGTGGGATTGGGCGGCGACCCGTTCAGCGTAACGGGCGGCAAGGTGTACATCACCGAAGGCTACAAGGGCGCCCCCTACGGGTTGTCGATCGTGAACCCCGCGAAGGCGGGACCGTTCGACCTGGGACAGGTGGTGGTACGCGCGAAGATCGAAGTGGACCCGACCACCGCCGCGCTGACGGTCACGACGGATACGAGCGGTCCGTTTGCGATCCCGCAGATCATCGACGGGATCCCGCTTGAGATCAAGCACGTCAATGTGACCATCGCCAGATCCGGTGGGTTCACGTTCAACCCGACCAACTGCAACCCGAAGGCGATCACCGGCGGCCTCACGAGTAGCCAGGGAGCCACGAGCGCACTGTCCGTCCCCTTTCAGGTCACCAACTGCGCGACGTTGGGCTTCAAACCTCAGTTCAAGGTGTCAACGGCCGGGAAAACCTCCCGGGTCCGGGGTGCAAGCCTGGACGTCAAGCTCACCTATCCGCGGGCGGCGTGGGGCTCGCAGGCGAACATCCGCTCGGTCAAGGTCGACCTGCCCAAGCAGTTGCCGTCGCGGTTGACGACGCTGCAGAAGGCGTGTCCGGACAGCACGTTCAACGCGGATCCCGCGTCGTGCCCCTCAGGATCGAGGATCGGGATAGCTACGGCCAGCACACCGGTCATCCCGGTCGGGTTGTCCGGACCGGCGTATTTCGTGAGCCATGGGGGCGCGAAGTTCCCCGAACTGGTGATCGTGCTCTCCGGATACGGAGTGACGGTCCAGTTGCACGGGGAAACGTTCATCAGCAAAGCGGGGATCACCAGTAGCACGTTCCGCACGATCCCCGACGTCCCGATCGGAGGGTTCGAGCTGAAGCTGCCCCAAGGCCCAGGCTCAGCGCTCGCAGCCAACGGGAACTTCTGCACCAGCAAGCTGAAGATGCCAACTACGTTCACGGCACAGAACGGGATGGTCGTCAAGCAATCCACACCCATCGGCGTCACAGGCTGCCCGAAGAAGAAGGCCAAGAAGGCGAGCAAGCACCACAAGGGGCAAACGCACGGGAAGAAGAAATGAGATGGCCGGCAGAGGAAGGACGCTATCCCCCGTTCGAGCAAAGACCAAGCAGGCGGTGGCGTTCGACCCCCATACGCGGGCACCCCATGACGGGGTAGAAGCAGGCGGCACAGCCCACGAGAGCAATGGTGCGACGGCGCTCGAGTCGGGGCGCGAGCGGGTGATCGACATCCAGCGCTCGCGCCTGCTCGCCGCGATGGTCGAGGTGTCCGCAGAGCGCGGCGCGGGGAATGTGACGGTGGCGCACGTAGTCGAGCGCTCCGGTGTGTCGCGTCGCACGTTCTACGAGCTCTTCGCGGATCTGGAGGATTGCTTTCTCGCGGCGTTCGATGAAGGGGTCGCGCTCGCCAGCCACTACGTGCTCGACACTTACGACCCTCGGGCAGGGTGGGCAGAGCGGTGCAGGATGGCTCTCACCGGTCTGCTCACGTTCCTGACGTATGAGCGCGATGCGGGCTGGCTCCTCGTTGTTGGGTCGTTGGGGGCGGGCGCCTGTGCGCTCGAGCGTCGCGCGCGCCTGCTCGCCCAGATGACCGCCATTGTGGACGAGGGACGTACGGAGTCCAAGGCCGGCGCAGGGCTGCCGCCTCTCACCGCGGAGGGTGTTGTCGGCGGGGTGCTGTCGATCCTGCACGCACGGCTAGCCGGGGAGAGCGGAGGACGGCTTATGGTGCTGCTCAACCCGCTGATGAGCATGATCGTCATGCCCTACCTCGGGCCGGCCGCCGCGCGTCGTGAGCTTGCGCGGCCCGTGCCGAGATTGCGTTCCCCTGCAGGGCGTACCGGTGGCGATCCGTTGCGCGACCTTGGGATGCGCCTCACGTATCGGACGGTGCGCGTGCTCCTTTCGATCGCGGCCGCACCCGGCTCCTCCAACCGGGAGATCGGGCTCGCCTCAGGCGTCGCCGACCAGGGCCAGATCTCCAAGCTGCTCACGCGCCTGGAGAGGTTCGGGCTCGTACGCAACACGGGCCTCGGCCCCGGCACGGGCGCGCCCAACGCCTGGACGCTCACCGAGCGAGGCTGGGCGGTGCAGACGATGGTCGCCGGCCAGGGTGACCCACAGTAGGTGGTCTCGTGACCGATGGACCGATCGTCCGCTGACCGATCGATCGTGCCCGTGAGTCGACGCCCCGCGGATTCGCGAACAGCTTTCCCCATATATTTGACCCATCGACCCCCCGCCGCAATCCCCTCGCCTGGGACTCCAGACGGCCGGTAATTCCGGCTTCCCATGGTACGCTGGGGGACTGGCGGCCCCGACCTGCGATGCCGCCCCAAGCCAGGTTCCATGCCCATGAGCCGATTCTTCAAGAGCGCCGCCTTCCCGATTCTGATCGTGGTCGTGCTCGCCTTCTTCCTCTCCAAGCTGGTGGTGCCCAGCTCGCAGAAGGGGCCCGAACACAGCTACCAGACGCTGGTCTCGAACGACATTCCCAACCATCTCGTCAAGTCCGCCGAGATGAAGGTCAAAGACAACGCGGTCTCGGTCGAACTCACGAACAAAGAAAAATATGAAGTCGGACTGTTCGACACGCAGGCACCGCAGCTGGAGGCCGAACTGCGTAAAGCCGGCACCAAGTTCAACACCGAATCCAACAAAACGTCCATCTGGCCGTCCCTGTTGACGTTCGCGTTGCCCTTGGTCTTGATCCTCGGCTTCTGGTTCTTCCTGATCAACCAGGTTCAGGGTGGAGGTTCGCGGGTCATGTCGTTCGGCAAGTCGCGCGCCAAGCGCATGTCGGCGGATTCTCCGAAGATCACTTTCCGCGACGTCGCCGGGGTCGACGAGGCCGTCGAGGAGCTCCATGAGATCAAGGAATTCTTGGAGAACCCGAAGAAGTTCCAGGCGCTCGGCGCCCGTATTCCGACAGGAGTGCTGCTGTATGGGCCTCCGGGTACCGGCAAGACCCTGCTCGCGCGCGCCGTCGCGGGAGAGGCGGGCGTGCCGTTCTTCTCGATCTCGGGCTCGGACTTCGTCGAGATGTTCGTCGGCGTGGGCGCCTCGCGTGTGCGTGATCTGTTCGAGCAGGCCAAGCAGAACTCGCCCTGCATCATCTTCATAGACGAGATCGACGCCGTCGGGCGCCACCGCGGCGCAGGCCTTGGTGGGGGCCATGACGAGCGCGAGCAGACCTTGAACCAGTTGCTCGTCGAGATGGACGGCTTCGAGGCCAAGGACAACATCATCATGATCGCCGCCACCAACCGGCCCGACATTCTCGATCCGGCGCTCCTTCGGCCCGGTCGCTTCGACCGTCAGATCGCCGTCGACCGTCCCGATCGCAAGGGGCGCGCCAAGATCCTCGAGGTCCACACGCGCGGCAAGCCCTTGGCGAAGGCGATCGACATCGATGCCTTGGCGGGCCAGACCCCCGGCTTCACCGGCGCCGACTTGTCAAACCTGATCAACGAGGCCGCGCTGCTCTCCGCCCGCATCGGCAAGCGGGAGATCGGCCAGGATGAGCTCGAGGAGGGGATCATGCGCGTGATCGCCGGCCCCGAGAAGAAGACGCGCGTGATGAGCTCCAAGGAGCGCCTGATCACCGCCTACCACGAGATGGGCCACGCGATCGTCGGCCACTTCCTCGAGCACTCCGACCCGGTCCACAAGATTTCGGTCATCTCACGCGGTCAGGCCTTGGGCTACACGATCTCGATGCCCCAAGAAGACCGCTTCCTGACAACCCGTGCCGAGCTCAACGACACGATGGCGATGACCCTGGGTGGCCGCGCCGCCGAGGAGATCGTCTTCAACGAGATCACCACCGGCGCTTCCAATGACTTGGAGAAGGTGACCGCCACCGCCAAGCAGATGGTCATGCGTTTCGGCATGTCCGACAAGCTGGGGCCGCGCGTGTTCGGCCACGAGCATGGCCAGCCCTTCCTCGGCCGGGAGTTCTCCACCGAGCCCGACTACTCCGATGAGATCGCGCGCGAGATCGACGACGAGGTGCGCCGCATCGTCGAGGCGGCCCACCATCGCGCCCAGACGATCCTCACCGAGCACAAAGACGACCTGACCAAGATCTCCGAGATCCTCGTCAAGCGCGAGACGATCGAGAAGGAGGAGTTCCAGGCACTGCTCGACGGCAAGAACGAGCAGGAAGTCTTCGGCGCTGAGGAGCCACCCGCGCCCGAGCTGCCGATCCCGCCCGCGCCGGCCGATCGCGCCGGCCGTGAAGCCCCACGTCCGTTGCCGCGCCCCGGGCTGGCCGGAGGCACCGCGGATATGCGCGGCGCCGACCCTGAGCCGCCGACCCTGACCTGAGGTAGGCGCGGCCTCTCGGCCTCCGAGGCTTGGGGCGCATAGGCTGGTGGCCATGTCCGGCCATCGGCTCATGGGGATCGTCAACGTCACGCCCGACTCGTTCTCGGACGGGGGGCTGTACCTGGACTCCGGTGCCGCGATCGCGCATGGCTTGGAGCTGGTCGAGCAGGGAGCCCACATCCTCGACATCGGCGGCGAGTCCACTCGGCCTGGCGCAGAGCCCGTCGGTCTGGAAGAGGAGTTGCGTCGGGTGGTGCCGGTCGTAGAGGCTTTGGCTCAGCGCGCTGGTAGGACACAGATCTCGATCGACACGTCCAAGGCGGCGGTAGCCCAAGCTGCCGTTGCCGCTGGTGCAACGCTCGTCAACGACGTCAGCGCCCTGCGTGCAGATCCCGAGATAGCGGGCGTCGTGGCTGACAGCGGCGCCGATTGCTGCCTCATGCACATGCTTGGCGAGCCGCGCACGATGCAACGAGGGGTGGGTGGGTCTTCATACGGAGACGTCGTCGACGATGTGAAGGCCTTCTTGGAGGAACGCCTCGCCCACGCGGTAAGCGCTGGTATCGCTGAGGAGCGCATCCTGCTCGATCCTGGCATTGGCTTCGGCAAGACGGCCGAGCACAATCTCGCGCTTTTGCGCCGGTTGGAGGAGATCGTTGCCTTGGGACGCCCGGTCTTGATCGGTACGTCCCGCAAGAGCTTTCTCGGAGGTGCTCCGGCCGAGCGCCTGCCCGGCACGATCGCCACGAACGTGATGGCCTTGGAGCGGGGAGCGTCCGTGTTTCGCGTCCATGACGTTGCGCCGGTGGCCGGCGCCCTGGCTGTGGCGGCTGCTACGTTGAGCCCCACGTGGACGGCGACCTAGACGACGAGCTGAACGACGAGGAGCCTGTCGAGGAGGACGACGAGGGCTTCGAGACCGTCACGATCGAGATCTCCGGCCTCTCGCTCTATACCCACCATGGCGTCAGCGAGGCCGAGCGCGAGATCGGCCAGCGGCTCCTGCTCGATCTGCGCCTGGACGTGGGCGAAACCGACGCCACGGTCACCGACCGTGTCGAGGACACGGTCGACTATGCCGAGGTGTGCCAGCTGGTTGCGCTCGTGGCGCAACAGCGCTCCTACAAGACACTCGAGCGCCTTTGCTCCGCGATCGCCGACCGCTTGCTCGGCGACTTCGACCTGGAAGGGGTCTGGGTAAAGGCCTCCAAGCCCGAGCCACCGATTCCCTTGCCCGTCGACGATGTCTCCGTGGAGGTTTGGCGGGAGGCTGGGGAGTGAGTAGTTGCGCAAAGGGTGCCCTACGCGTATGTGCGTGTGCGCGCGAGGCCGTCCGGACAGGAGAACGGGGCCCTTGACAGATTAGTTAGCAGTCACTAATCTGCGCCCGGTGATCTCCAAGCTCGCGGATCTGGCAGTCACGCGCTCGCAACGCATCCTGATCGTGTCGGGGATCGTGTTCCTCCTAGCCGCTGTCGGCGGCGGGCCGGTCGTCTCAATCCTCAAGAGCGAAAACTCCGACTTCCAGGACCCCGCCTCGCAGAACCAGCAGGTGCTGAAGGCGATCGAACACGCCACTGGCCAGACCGCCACCTATGGCGTCGTCGCGCTGGTGCCGAGCAGCGGGGATGTGCGCTCCGACGTGACCGCCCAGCGCGAGAGCACACGTGTGGCTGCGCTCCTGGCGGCCCAGCCCGGCTTCCAGCGGGCGATCGACTACGGCGGAGGGGGTGGGCGGGCGGGACTTAATTCCCACCTGCCCGAGCTGGTCTCGCGCGACGGACACGAGACGACCGTGCTGGCGGCGTTCGCCAACCGCGAAGACTCCACTCATGCCGTGGATCACGTGCGCGCTCAGGTGGCGGGCAGCGGAGTGCGCTTCGGTGGCAACGACGTCGCCTTTGAGGAGATCAACAAGACCACCTCCTCCGATCTAAAGCGGGCGGAGATGTTCGCCTTCCCAATCCTCTTGCTGCTCTCCTTCTGGGTGTTCCGCGGCCTCGTTGCCGCTGCCTTGCCCCTGCTTGTGGGGGGCTTTGCGATCGTGCTCACGTTCATCCTCCTGCGCCTGATCGACCAGTTCGCCGGGATCTCGGTGTTCGCCGTCAACCTCGTCACGGGCATGGGCCTCGGCTTGGGGATCGACTACAGCCTGTTCGTGCTGGCCCGCTACCGAGAGGAGCTCGCCAAGGGCGCCGATACCCATGCGGCCCTGCTGCGCACCCTGCAGACGGCGGGGCGCACCGTGCTCTACAGCTCCCTGACGGTGGCGGGGGCCCTGGCCTCGATGCTGGTCTTCCCGATCCGCTTCCTCTACTCGATGGGCGTCGGCGGTGCGCTCGTGGCGTTGTCCGCGGGTGTCGTCTCCCTGCTCGTGCTTCCGGCCGTCTTGGTGGCCTTGGGCCCACGCATAAACGCCCTCTCGCCTGCACGCTTTCAGCGCAGCGCCGCCCGCACCGCCCAGGCATCCGAGCAGGGTGCCTGGTACCGGCTGGCGCGGGGCGTCATGCGCCGCCCGGGGCTCGTCGCCTTGGGTACTGCCCTCGTCCTGCTGCTCGCCGCGGTGCCGTCCTTGCGGATGGCGCTCACGCCTGCCGACGCCCACGTCCTGCCGTCCTCCTCCGAAGCGCGCAAGGTGGCTGAAACGCTCACGCGCGACTTCCCCGTGGACGCCTCCCAGACGATCACTATCGTCGCTCGCTCGCCCGGGCCGCCGCGTGCGCAAGCTGGCCTCGCGGGCGCCCACGGGTCTGCGCCGGCGCAGTCGGGCGTCCTTTCCGCCCACGATCCCGGAGTGCCGCCTGCCCAGGTGGGCGTGACCATGGCCCCCGTGGCCGCGATCGCTGCGCGGGCCAGTCAGATCGCGGGTGCGCAGGCGGCGGTAGGGCAACCGCGCTACGTCGGCCGTGGCGTGTGGGAGATCGAATTGCAACCCAGGGGCGTGGAGGCTGCCCCGGCCAACCAGGCCTTGGTCGAGAACCTGCGCACGATTGGGCCTGCGCCGGCTCTGCTCGTGGGTGGCGCAACCGCTTGGTTCGTCGACCAGAAGGCGGCCATCTCCGCGCACCTGCCGCTTGCCCTGGCGATCCTCGCGGTGGTGACCGCCGGTTTCCTGTTCCTGATGACCGGTTCGCTCATCCTGCCGGTCATGGCTCTTCTCATGAACCTGCTCACCGTCGCCGTGGCGGCGGGCCTGCTCGTGTTGGTCTTTCAGGACGGGCACCTCGACGGTCTGCTCGGCTTCACGCCGATCGGGGGCCTCGAGGAGTCGAACCTCGTGCTCCTGTTCATCATCGCCTTTGCACTCTCCACCGACTACGGCGTGTTCCTGTTCGGGCGTATCAAGGAGGCCCACGACGATGGTCGCGCCACCCGCGACGCGGTCGCCTACGGTCTGGAGCGCACGGGGAGGCTTGTCACGGCCGCCGCGCTCCTGTTCTGCGTGGCGCTCGGTGCATTCTCGACCTCGCACATTTTCTTTGTCAAGCAGCTTGGCGTCGGCGTGCCGTTGGCGGTGGCGATTGATGCAACGGTCGTCAGGGCCTTGCTGGTGCCCGCTTTGATGGGGCGCTTGGGCGAGCTGACTTGGTGGGCGCCACGGCCTTTGCGGCGCTTGCACAGGCGGTTCGGGTTGAGCGAGGGTGACCTGCCGCAGGTCAGCGGGGCTTAGCCGACGGCTCCGGCGTCACCGGCCCGGTCAGATCTCCCGTTGTGCCGCACTGGCTCGATTCAATATTCGAAGTGCCAGTATGCCCTGGTATACTTGAGGCATGGCGAAGGTGATGGTTTCGATGCCCGACGACCTACTTGCTGAGGTTGACGCTGAGGCCGGGCGTTTGGGCAGCACGAGAAGTGCGGTGTTGCGCAGCTTTGCGGATGCCGCGCTGCGGAAGCGTCGAGCCGATCGTGCCGCCGCGATGCGGGTGCTCTTGAAGGACGTCTCGCCGCATGGCGGGAAAGCGGCGGAGCTCGTAAAGGACTCAAGACCCTCACGGTGAGCACCTTTCTGCTCGACGCGAGCGTCATCTTGGCCGCATTCGACTCTGACGATGCGAACCACGATGCCTCACGTGCCATCCTCGGTGAGTCCGAGGCCACCCTCGCAACGCTCGACCTCGTGCGTTACGAGGTCACCAACATAGCTGTCCGCTCCTGGCGCTCTCCGGCGCGGGCGTCGGCACTGCTGGAAGCCATCGAGCGGATCGCCGAGGACGGCGGCGTGATGGTCTCGACGAGCGCTCTGCTGACCCGAGCGGCGGAGATCGCTGAGGAGCACTCCATTTCCGTCTATGACGCCGCATATGTCGCCGCCTCGCGTCAGGGCGACCGGGTGCTGATCAGCTGTGATGTGCGCGATCTCATCTCGAAGGGGCTCGCCGTTGCGCCTGGTGCGATCGGTAGCACCCGCACCGGCCTGCTCGGCCTAGGCTCCAACGTCGGCGACCGCCGTGCCAATCTGCAGGCCGCGGTTGACGCGCTCCCCGCGGTCGGTGTGCGCGTAACAGCCGCGTCCTCTGTATATGACACCGACCCCGTCGGCGAGGTGCTCGACCAGCCGAGTTTCCTAAACGCGTGCGTGCTCGTCGAGACCGGGCTCGAGCCCTTGGACCTGCTCGATGCCGTCAAGCGTCTCGAGCGCGACTTGGGTCGCGTCGAGGGTGTGCGCCACGGGCCGCGCGCGATCGATATCGACGTTCTCTTGCTCGGCGACATCGAACTCTCGCACGAGCGCATGAGCTTGCCTCACGAGCAGGTTCTCTCACGCCGTTTCGTCTTGGTTCCCGCCTTGGAGCTCGACTTCGAGCTGGCGACGCCCGATGGCAAGCGCTTGTCGGAGGCGCTCGCGGTGCTCGGGGCAGGTGGGACCTCAACCGAAGGCGTGCGCTGGGCCGGGCCACCGCTGTCCTGACCTTGCCTCAGCAGGAAGGATCGCGCCGCCTCGGCGTCTTACCTGCTGACCCGCTATCCGGGTCGCGTACGACGTCAACGACCGTAGGAGCCTTCATGAAGACACCAACAACCGGCCTTATCGCCGTACTGGGCGCCTCCGCACTGCTCGCGGCCGGCTGTGGCAGTTCGAAATCCTCGAGCACCACATCTGCCGCCACCACGCCCGCGGCGGAAACTGAAAAGAGCACGAGCACAGCTGCGGCCACGACTCCTGCGACAACGCCGGGCGTCGCGGTTACCGTCAAGCACGCCTCCAAACTCGGCACGATCCTGGCCGCGGGCCCCAAGAAGCTCACCGTCTACATGTTCGAGGGCGACAAAGGCGCTGCCTCGAGCTGCTCGGGCGCATGTGCGTCGGTATGGCCGCCTGTCACGACAAGCGGCTCCCCAACCGTCGCCGGTACGGCCCACTCGGCCGATCTCGGCACGATTACGCGCTCGGACGGCACCACCCAGGTCACATACAAGGGTCACCCGCTCTACTTCTTCGCGCGCGACAAAGACTCGGGTGACGCCTACGGCGAGGGAGTCAACGGCTTCGGCGCAGACTGGTACGTGCTCGCCCCAAGCGGTGCCAAGGTGGACAACTCCTGAGGGAGAGCGCTTTCCGCGCAGGGCGCGGCCAATCCTCAGGGCCAAACACGGCTCCGGGGCGGGGCGGGTCGTTATGGGGGAGGCTGGCTCCCCGGCGACTCGCCCCGACTTCAGTTGCGGCTCGGGGGAGGCTGGCTCCCCGGCGACTCGCCCCGACTTCAGTGCAGCTCTGACCTAGCATCCCCCGATGTCCGAGCGGCGCTGAGGTCAATGCGCGGCTACTGAGTCAGAGCAGAGCCGACTCAATGCACGACGATCTTGCCCTTCATGCCTTCGGATACGTGGATCGTGCAGTGGTAATTGAACGTGCCGGCTTTCGTGAAGCGCACGCTGAAGGACCCTTTGGCCATCGTTTTCGATTTGAAGCCGCTGCCCGTCACATTGTGTCTGGTGCCTTTGTCCTCCCACAACCAGGACACCGTGTCGCCGCGTTTGATGCTCAGCGTGCCCGGGTGGAATCTGATGTTCTTGAGCACCACCGAGTGCGCGCTCGCGCCGTGACCGCCGACTGAGGCCAGTGCCGGGATCGCCGTGCCCGTGGCGAGGGCGAGCGTGGCGAGCCCGCCGGCAAGTGTTCTCCCTCTCATCGTCTCTGCTCCTCTCTGCGGGCTCTCCCGCGCTGTTCGCTAACAGAGAAGACGCCGCGAGCGCGGGCTACCTTCCCGAAGTCATGCGGCCGGCGTCATGCGGCACGCGGCCCCTCGTTGTCCCAGCTCGCGAGACTCAACAGTGTGTGGGCGCTCACGCCGTGGCCCGCTATCACGCACAGATGGCCTCTGCGCTGCCACGTCACCACGGTCGCCCCATCGTGACTGAGCAGCCGGTAGGACACGCCCCAGTGGCGCACCACCATTCCACCGTTCGTCTGCGGGGCCTGCCCCGAGGCGATCGCATAACCGACCCGCCGGCCTTGGTCGTCGGTGTAGAAAACGGTCGTCACGGTGCGCCCGTCGAGCTCGTCATGGCGCGTTCCGCTGCTGCGCCAGCCAAAGCGCTCCTTCCAATAGGGGAAGGCCACCCCGCCTACCGCCACGCTCAGCTGTGAACGGTGCTGCTCGTCCTCCGCCGGGGCGGGGCCGGTCGCGCGACTCAGTGTGAGCGCGGCCGTCTGCTGCACACTGAGACCCGGAGAGCCGGAGTGACCGCGGATCGACGAGATCGCCATGACGGCGGCGAGCAGAGCGACCGCTGCCACAGCCGCGAGACCGATGCGCCATGTAAGACCGATGCGCCATGTCCTTGCAGCGCCGAAGTTTGGCGTCGCTCGCGCGCGCAAGGAAGCCCGCGGGGCGCGCTGGGGGTGCTCTGCTCCGCGGGCATCTCTCGCTTCGGGCGCATCCTGCGCGAGCATTGCCTCGACCTGGCGGTGAAGCGACTGTGGCGCACACACGTCCACGGCGGCTGTCAACTCGACCACGTGCCGCTGCTCGGCCAGCGCGGCCTGAAGATCGGGCGAGTCCTTCACACGCGCGAGTGCCTGCTCGCGTGCCGCGCCGCTCAGCGTGCCGTCGGCCAGGGCCGCCAGCTCGATCTCGATGTCCTTGGGCAGATTGGTCATAGGTGTCCCTGCTCAGTAAGACGCGCGCGAGGTGTCGTCCCTTCCCGCGACGGCGAGAACTTCGTCTGTGCCTCGCGGCGACTCTGCTCGAGCGGATCGTTGCGCTGCCCGGACACCCCGGATGACTTTGCGGACACAGTCTCCTGGGCTTCACCATCTGCGATCTGGGCCTCCTCGGTGAGCATCAGTGCCACCTGGCGCCGGGCCCTGAACAGACGCGTCGTGATCGTCGCCTCGCGTGAGCCCAGCGCATGCGCGGCCTCGCGGTAGGACAGGCCGAGAATGTCCACCGCCACGAGCGCAAGCCGGAAATCGTCGGGCAGCTGAGCCACAGCCGCGTACAGCTCCTGTACGTCCAGGGCGCTCTCGGGCTGTGAGGTCGGCTTGGGATCGGCCGCCACCACGTCCTCGAGCGAGGCGCCCGTCTGTGGTCTGCGCGAGGCCGTGCGCCGCGAGCTGAAGAACGTATTGCGCAGTACCCGCATCAGGTAGGCCAGCTCGTCGTCGCCGCGCAGCACCCTCGGCTTGGCCAGCACGCGCGCGAACGTGTCCTGCACGAGATCCTCCGCGTCCTCCCTGGAGCCGCACAGCGCCCAGGCCGCGCGATAGAGGCGGTCGATGTGCTTTGTGAGCGACTGCGGGTCCAGGGCGCGCATGGGCTTGACGCTCGCTCGAGCTCCGCCAGCGACGGCGGCGCCGATCGAGCCGATCTTGCGACTGTAGCGCCCTGCGCGTCCTCCGTGGGGGCCAGTGGGAAACGTGCGCGACAGGGCGGGAAGGATCCTCGCGCCGCGGGGTCATTGGCAAGTGAGGCGTCGCGCGCGGCGTTTGCGGCTGTCTTTGCGAGACCGCGCAGTCGCGGGCGACTCGGGATACCACTGGACTTCGAGGGAGGCGGGTTGAGATCAATGAGACTTCGTCGGCGCTACGTTCCACTGGCGGCGGTGCTTGGCCTCGCCACGGCAGTGCTTCCGGCGATTGCGAGCTCTGAAACGAGCCCCACCGTGGAAGCCGTCAACACCGGTCTCTACAGTCACGCCTGGTCGCCCACACAGGTCTCCGTCCTGGCCGGGGGGGTCGTCACCTTCAGCAACAAAACGGCCATCCCGCACGGCGTCGACTGGGTTGGCGGTCCGGCCAAGCCGGCGTGTGACTCGAGCGTGCCGGTGGGCACTACCGAAGCGGCCTCGGGCACCGAGTGGAGCGGCAACTGCACCTTCTCCCAAGCCGGCACCTACACCTTCTACTGCACCGTCCACGGTCCCGAAATGACGGGCACCGTCACGGTGAGCGCTAACGGGACCACCACGGTCACCTCGACCACGACCCCCACCGCGACGACCCCGGTCACAACCACACCTGCCCCGAAAACAGAAGCTCCTGGGGGCAGCCCATTCGCCGGGACGCCTTCTTTGCGTTCCAGCCAGCACGGCACCTCGGTACACGGCTCGATCCAGGTATCCCAGGCCGGGGCCGGCGGTCGTCTGGAGATCGACCTGTTGGCCCCCAGCGCGACGCTCGCCAAGGCCGCCCACGGCAAGCACGTGACGGTGGGGCGGTTCGTGCGCAGCTCCGTCAAGGCTGGCTCCATCTCCTTCGCGGTGAAGCTCAATGCGAAGGCCAGGCGTGCGCTCAGCCGCCGCCGCCGTCTCGCCCTGACAGTGCGGATCGTGCTCACCCCCTTCTATGGCGAACCAACCACGATCACCCGCTCGGTCCTCGAGCGTCCATGAGGCGACGATGCGATTCGGGAGAGGAGAGACAATGAGGTTGCGCAAGCTCTATCTGGCGCCGGTTGCGGTGCTGCTGTCGAGCGCGGTGGTGCTTCCAGCGATTGCGAGCTCGGAACCATTGCCCGTGGCGGCGGTTGACGAAGGCATCTACTACCACCATTGGTCGAACTCGCAGCAGACGATCATGGGGGGCGAGACGGTCAAGTTCAGCAACCCGTACAGCGAAAGTGAACCGCCACGCCACGGCCTGAAGTTCACGAGCGGTCCTGGCGGGGCGAAGCCCAGCTGCAGCGGGATTCCAGTTGCGGCGGAAAGCGAAGCCGGCGCGGCCAACTGGCACGGAGAATGCACTTTCAGCACACCGGGGACCTACACGTTCATCTGCACCGTGCATCCCACGGAAATGAAAGGCACGATCATCGTCAAGAACGCGGGAGAACCGGTCGCGAGCAGTGAAGCGGCGACGGCCGTAACCGAAACGGCCGCCACCCTCCACGGCACGGTCAACCCCGAAGGCCACGAAACGACCTACTTCTTCGAGTATGGCCTCAACACCAACTACGAAAGCACTCCCACCACGCCCCAGAAACTGGTTTCTCCCACCACGCCCGAAGGGGTCTCGGCACCGCTCAGTGGCCTCTCCCCGGGTACCACCTACCACTTCCAGCTCGTGGCCGAGAACTCCTCCGGCACCGTCCATGGTGCCGACCAGACATTCACCACCGCCTCGCCCCCGGGCGCCCCAACGGCCACCACCGGCGTCGCGACCTCTGTGAGCGAAACCACGGCGACCCTCAAAGGCACCGTCAATCCCGACGGCCTGCCCACCGAATACCTGTTTGAATGGGGCCTCACCGCGAGCTATGGCCAGCTCACAAGCGAACTCCCGGCCGGCGAAGACCACAACGGGCACGCCGAGTCGGCCACCATCGGCGGCCTCCTCCCAGGCACCGTCTATCACTTCAGACTGATCGCGAAGAACGGCTCCGGGCCTGCCACGGGAGTCGATGGTGAATTCACGACGGCCTCGCCGCCGCCTCCTCCTCCTCCATCGCCCTCACCCCCGCCGACGAGCACTACCGGCGCAGGCAGTCCGCCCCCGGTGGTCCCGCCAATCTCCATCTTGACTCCCAAGTCCGAAGGACCGCCCGCATTGGGCTCGGCCCTGGTGACGAGCTCGCTGAAACTGGGTGCCCCGCGTCACAGCTCTGCGGTACACGTGTCGGTGCGGATCGGCCAAGCGGGAGCGGGCGGGCGCCTGGAGGTCGACCTGCTGGCCAAGGGCTCCTTGCTCGGGAAAGGCTCGACGGGCTCCAAGCCTGTTCTCGTCGGGCGCCTCGTGCGCCAGTCGGTCTCGACCGGGAGCCTGTCGCTCACGCTTGCGCTCACCGCCCGCGCCAAGCGTGCGCTCGCGCACCGTCACTCGCTGCCCGTCACCGTGAAGATCGCGATCGCGCCTCCAGGGGGCGCAGCCGAGACGCTCTCACGCAGCCTCACATTGCGATCGTGAGCATGGGAACGCGCGTTGGGTGACTCCGGGCGCGGGGCGCGGGGGAGGTTCGGCGTCTGCTCAGGCCGTGGCCTGAGCAGACAGCCACTCGGCCGGCAGCGTGCCGGGTGGGGCTTCGCCCGCTTGTGGCTCGAACCAGCGCGTCAGGCCGTGGGCGGGACGGGTGGGTGGGCCTTCGATCAACGGGCGCACGTCGGCGATCGTCATCAGCAGGCGGATCGAGCTACCGATCTGCAGATCCGCGGCGTTCGGCTCTTCGCCGCCCAGCACCCCGTCGGCGATCCAGGCGTCGATGTGGTCCAGCTGCGCCGGCAGCGCCGCCAGGTCGGCCTTCGCTTTCTCATCCTCGGCATGGTTGCGTCGGGCCATCAGCTTGGCGGTCAGCGGCAACGCTGGGCGCAGCAGCCCGCGTGGCAGCGGCAGTTTGGCGTCGGCCGCATAGCTCTCCATGCACGCTGGGTTGCGCAGGAAGGCAGCATCGAGGATCCGCCGCGGCACCGCCTGCAGCACCTCGTCGCCCCAACGCTCGGCCTCCAGTACGCGCGCGCGCGCGACCGCATCGGTGAGCGGCGGCAGCAACGAAGGCTCGGGTGCAAGCGTGTCCAGGCGGCGCATGATCGTGCGCGATCCCGCCAGCCGCTCGCCGTCGATGCGCAAGCCCGGCACCGTCGTGCCGCCGTAGCGCAGAGGGCCCCACGCAAGCTGGGCCAGCGGCAGTAGGTCGATGCGCTCGTACTCGATCGACTTCAGCCTCAGCGCCACCTCCACAGCCGCGCACGGGTGCGATCCAGGCACCGTGTAGAGCTTCGCGTTCACGCGCCCCAGCATAGGCCCATCGCTCCCCTTCGTGCGTCCTGGTTGGCCCGCCGACCAGTGCCGAAAGGGTACGGCTCAGAGGGCATCGGTGCAGCAAAGGCGCGCTGGGCCCATAATCCTCGCCATGCTCCTCGTCGTCGACGTCGGCAACACCCAAACCCACTTCGGCACCTTCCGCGGCGATGACCTGGTCGAGCACTGGCGCTTTGCCACCGTGCGCGAGTCCACCGCCGACCAGCTTGGGGCCGCGCTCGGCAACCTCCTGGAGCTGCGCGGCGTCTCCTTCGCGGACCTCTCCGGCTCGATCGTCTCCTCCACCGTGCCCCACCTGGAGCCCGAATGGACTGCCATGGCCAAGCGCTATCTCGGGCACGAGATGCTCGTCGTCGGTCCGGGCCTGAAGACCGGCATGCCGATCCGCTACGACAATCCCCGCGAGATCGGCGCCGACCGGCTCGTCAACGCGGTTGCCCTGCGCGCTCGCTTCGACGGGCCCGCGGTGTGCGTGGACTTCGGCACGGCCACTACCTTCGACGTCGTCTCCGCCGCCGGCGAGTACATCGGCGGATCTCTGATGACAGGCATCGAGGTCTCCTTGGATGCCTTGACCGAGCGTGGGGCACGCCTGCCCAAGGTCGAGCTCGCCCCGCCCAAGTCGGTCATCGCCAAGAACACGATCGACGCGATCCGCTCGGGCGTCGTCTACGGCTACGCCGGAGCGATCGATGCGATCCTGCGCCGCCTCTTCGACGAGCTGGGCGGGCGGGCGAATGTGATCGCCACAGGCGGGCTCTCGAGCCTGGTCGTTCCCTTCACCGAGGAGATCCACGAGGTGGACGACCTGCTCACGCTCACGGGCCTGCGGCTCATCCACCAGTTGAACTCTGGGTAGCTGCCGGTAGCCCGCAAGCCCGCGGTCCTTCAGCAGTGGCCAGGGCATCGGGTTTGAAAGTGGCCAGGGCATCGGGTTTGAAAGTGGCCAGGGATCGGGTTTGAAAGTGGCCAGGGATCGGGTTTGAAAGTGGTCAGGGCATCGGGTTTGAAATCGGCGATCGCTGTCCGCGCATAATCATTCCTCGCGTAAAGCTTCTCGGAAAAGCGGGTACACATCCACGTCCTCGCAACGGCCCACGTACGCGGGCAAGGCAATAATGGAGCCATGCCCGAACCAGCTCGCCTCACGGATCATTGGCAACTCGGCCCGCTGGCGATCCCCAACCGTGTCATGCTCGCGCCCTTGGCCGGCATCGGCAACTGGTTCGTGCGCCTGCAGGCAAAGCGCTACGGAGCGGGGTTCGCCGTTTCGGAGATGCTTTCTTCTCACGCGATCTTCCACGGCAACGAGCGCACCTGGGTGGAGATGTTGCGCATCGACCCCAGCGAGCGAGAACCGAGCCTGCTCCGTTCCGCTGGGATGGATGGCGGCGGCGTGGGCGGCGTGGTTGGTCCGGGGGGGCCTGTATCGATCCAGCTCTTCGGCCAGGACCCTTCGGTCATGCGCGTCGCGGCCCGCGTGGTGGCACGGGCCGGGGCAGATGCGATCGACCTCAACATGGGCTGTCCGGTGCCCAAGGTCTGCAAGACCGGCGCCGGCGCCGCCTTGCTGGACGACCCAGACGTCGCGGTCTCTGTTGCGCGCGCTGCCCGCCTCGGCTCCGGCCTGCCCGTTACCGTCAAGCTGCGCTCGGGCAGGCGTCCCGGCGACACGAGCGGCTTCGCCTTGGCCCATCGCCTCGTGCAGGAGGCGGGCGTCGCAGCGATCGCCTTTCACCCGCGCTCGGCGGCCGTCCACCACAAAGGTGTCCCCGACTACGCGCTCGCGGCGCGCCTCGTCGAGAGCTTGGACGCGCCCGTGATCCTCACCGGCGGCCTGCACGACGTCGAGTCCACCCGCGCCGCCTTTCACCAGACACGCGCCAGCGCCGTCATGCTTGCGCGTGGCTCGCTCGGAAACCCTTGGCTGTTCGCGCGTCTGCTCGGCCTGCGCGAGGATGCTCCCACGCGCGCCGAGGTCCTCGCCGAGCTCGATTGGACGATCGACTGTGCCGTCGAGCATCTCGGGCCGCTCCGCGCCACCCGCTATCTGCGCAAGTTCTACCCTTGGTATATAGCCCGCTTGGGTCTAGAGAAGGCCCACGCGAAGGCTTTGGCGGAGTCATTGCAGAGAGCCGTCACGCTCGATGACGCTCGCTATACTGCTGCGCTCGCCGCGCTGCCGACGGCGGTCGTCCCCGCCTGAGAGGGCGGGGTTTTTCATCATCCCAAACCAACCTCCGCGGAGCTATTCCCGCTCACTCGCATGCCGAAGGACGTCATCCTCACTCCCGAAGGGCTCTCCAAGCTACAGGACGAGCTCGACCTGCTCTCCACGGCCAAGCGTCGTGAGGTGGCCGAACGCATCAAGGAGGCGCGCGAATTCGGCGACATCGCCGAGAACGCCGAGTACGACGATGCCAAGAACGAGCAGGCCATGCTCGAGAGCCGCATCGCCACCTTGCAGGAGAAGCTGCGGATGGCGAGCGTGATCGACTCCAAGGAGATCTCCACCGACGTGGTTGGCGTGGGCTCTGTCGTGCATGTCAAGGACGAGAAGACCGGCAAGTCGGTCAAGTACACGATCGTCGGCTCGGCCGAGGCCAACCCCGAGGAGGCCAAGCTCTCCAACGAGTCGCCCGTCGGGCGTGCCTTGATCGGGCACAAGCGGGGGGATGTCGTCGCCGTCCAGGTCCCACGCGGCCCCGCCCGCAAGCTCAAGATCACGAAGATCGACGTCGGGCTCACGTAGGCTTCTCGCTTGTGAGCGAGAGCGAGGACGAGCAGGCTGGCGGGTCCTCCGATGAGGGTGCCCTACCCGCGCGCGCGAGTCATGCCGAGGAGCAACACACAGCCCACGGCCTGCCCGAGCTGATCGCCGAGCGGCGAGCCAAGGCCATACGGCTTCGGCAAGAAGGTGCCGAGCTTCCTCCTTACGCCTATCCGGGGGTGGAGTCGATCGCCGGGGTGCGCGCCGCCTACGAGTACCTGGAGGTCGGTCAGGAGACCGACGAATCCCACCGTGTGGCCGGGCGCATCGCCGCGCGTCGCGGCGCGGGCAAGGCCGCCTTCCTCGACCTTGTCGATCGCAGCGGCAAGATCCAGTTGCACGCGCGCGCCGATGTGCTCGGAGCGGATGCTTTCAAGCGGCTGCTCTCGCTTGATCTGGGGGACTTGCTAGGCGTCGACGGCGCCCCCTTGCGCTCGCGCCACGGCGAGCTCACCTTGCGCGTGGACGGCTACCAGATCCTCGGCAAGGCCCTACGCCCGCCGCCGGACAAGCACGCCGGCCTGACCGACGTGGAGACGCGCCAGCGCCGGCGCGAGCTCGACTTGATCGCAAACGAGGAGGCCCGCAAGCTGTTCGCCGACCGTGCCCGCATCGTCTCCGCGGTGAGGGCCTACCTCGACGGCGAGGGCTTCCTCGAGGTCGAGACGCCGGTCCTACAGCCGCTCTACGGCGGCGCCATGGCGCGGCCTTTCACGACCCACCACAACGCGCTGGACCGCCAGCTCTACCTGCGCATCGCCACCGAGCTCTACCTAAAGCGCCTGATCGTGGGCGGCCTCGAGCGCGTGTACGAGCTGGGCAAGAACTTCCGCAACGAGGGACTCTCGACCAAGCACAACCCGGAGTTCACGGTGGTCGAGTGGTACGAGGCCAATGCCGACTATGCCGAGGAGGCATCGCGCCTGGAGCAGATGGTCGCGAGCGCCGCGGCCGCAGTCGCGTATGAGGGGGAGCTCGATTTCGCGCCGCCGTGGCGGCGCATTCGCTTCGTCGAGGCGATCGCGCAGGAGACCGGTATCGACCTGCTGGCCCACCGCGACGCCCCGTCGCTGGCGGCGGTCATCGCCGAGCGAGGCCTTGAGATTCCGACAGAGGACCGCAACTGGCCGGGGCTGGCCGACGACCTGCTCTCGAAGTACGTGGAGCCGACCTTGACCCAACCGACGTTCGTGCTCGACTACCCGATCGAGCTCTCGCCGCTCGCGCGCGCCCATCGCGAGGACGAGCGCCTGGCCGAGCGCTGGGAGGCGTTCGCCGGCGGCATGGAGATCGCCAACGCCTTCTCCGAGCTCACCGATCCCGACGAGCAGCGTGCCCGCTTCGACGCCCAGGCGCGCCTCGCGCTGGCCGGGGACGAGGAGGCCCAGCCCCACGACGAGCTGTTCCTCGAGGCATTGGAGCACGGCATGCCCCCCACAGGTGGGGTCGGCCTGGGGATCGACCGGCTGGTCATGCTTCTCACAGGACGCTCCTCGATCCGCGAGGTCGTCCTCTTCCCCGCGATGCGCGACTGAGGGCGGCCGGGGGCAGCAGGGCCGGTTGGTAGACTGCGTGAAAGGCGCCGACAGGGACCGCAAGGCGTGCGGCACCCGCGGAGAGGCTCCGCCCTCACAGGAAGGAAGCACCCATGTTCGAGCGATTTACAGAACGGGCCCGGCAGGTGGTCGTTCTCGCGCAGGAGGAGGCGCGCACGCTCAAGCACAATTACATCGGCACGGAGCACATCCTGCTCGGGCTCTTGCGCGAGGAGGAGGGTCTTGCCGCGCGCGTCCTGGAGTCCTTGGACATCACCGTGGAGCGCGTCCGTGCTCAGGTGGTGCGCATCGTCGGCTCCGGCGAGGAGGTCACTTCCGGGCAGATCCCGTTCACCCCGCGCGCCAAGAAGGTCTTGGAGCTGGCCTTGCGCGAGGCATTGAGCCTGGGCCACAACTACATCGGCACCGAGCACATCCTGCTCGGTCTCGTGCGCGAGAACGAGGGCGTGGCCGCCCGCATCCTGCTCGACTTCGACGCCGCCTCCGAGAAGATCCGCAACGAGGTGATCCGCATGCTCTCCGGCCCCGGCGGCCGCCGCCAGGGTGCCGGAGCGGGAGCAGGCGCGGGCTCGGGTCCCGGCGAGGGGGGCAAGAAGTCCTCCAAGCTGCTCGACCAGTTCGGGCGCAATTTGACCAAGCTGGCCGCCGACGGCAAGCTCGATCCCGTCGTGGGCCGCGAGACCGAGATCGAGCGGATCATGCAGATCCTCTCACGGCGCACCAAGAACAACCCGGTCCTGATCGGCGAGCCGGGTGTGGGCAAGACCGCCGTGGTCGAGGGACTGGCCCAGCGCATCATCAACTCCGACGTGCCCGAGTTGCTCAAGAACAAGCAGATCTACACGCTCGACCTGGCTGCGCTCGTCGCCGGCTCGAAGTACCGCGGCGAGTTCGAGGAGCGCTTGAAGAAGGTCATGAAGGAGATCACCCAGCGCGGCGACATCATCCTGTTCATCGACGAGCTCCACAACCTCGTGGGCGCCGGCGCTGCCGAGGGCGCGATCGACGCCGCCTCGATCCTCAAGCCGGCCTTGGCCCGCGGTGAGCTACAGACGATCGGCGCGACCACATTGGACGAGTACCGCAAGTACCTCGAGCGCGACTCGGCCTTGGAGCGCCGCTTCCAGCAGATCCGCGTCGAGGAGCCCACGATCGAGCAAACCGTTGAGATTCTCCGAGGTCTGCGCGATCGCTACGAGCAGCACCACAAGGTCCAGATCACCGACGAGGCCCTCCAGGCTGCGGCGGACTTGGCTTATCGCTACATCTCAGACCGCTTCCTGCCCGATAAGGCGATCGACCTGAGCGACGAGGGTGCCTCGCGCATGCGCATGAAGTCGCTCACCTCCCCGCCCGCCAACCGCGAGTTCGAAGAGGAGATCGAATCCACGCGCCGCGAAAAGGAGCAGGCGATCGAGAACCAGGAATTCGAGAAGGCCGCCGCCCTGCGCGACCAGGAGCGCAAGCTCGCCGGCAAGAAGCGCGAGCTCGAGGAAGAGTGGGAGTCGGGCGAGTCGATCGAGCGCCCCGCCATCGGCGAGGAGGAGATCGCCGACATCGTCTCGATGTGGACCGGTATTCCCGTGTTCAAGCTCACCGAGGCCGAGACCCAGAAGCTGATGCGCATGGAGGAGGAACTGCACAAGCGCGTCATCGGCCAGCACCCGGCGATCGAGGTGATCTCCAAGGCAATCCGTCGCTCGCGCGCGGGTCTAAAGGATCCCAAGCGCCCCACCGGCTCGTTCATCTTCCTCGGTCCCTCCGGCGTCGGCAAGACCGAGCTGGCGCGCACCTTGGCCGAATTCCTCTTCGGCGACGACGAAGCGATGATCCGCATCGACATGTCCGAGTACATGGAGAAGCACGCCGTCTCGCGCCTGGTTGGCTCGCCTCCGGGCTACATCGGCTACGACGAGGGCGGCCAATTGACCGAGGCCGTGCGGCGCAAGCCTTATTCCGTGCTGCTGCTGGACGAGATCGAGAAGGCCCACCCCGACGTCTTCAACATCCTCCTGCAGATCCTCGAGGACGGTCGCCTGACCGATGCCCAGGGTCGTACGGTGGACTTCCGCCACGCGATCGTGATCATGACCTCCAATATCGGGGCGGCCGAGATCGCGCGCAACACCCCGCTTGGTTTCGCTGTCTCCGAGGACGAGACCGGCATCACCTATGACGACATGAAGAATCGCATCATGGGCGAGCTCAAGAAGGTGTTTCGCCCCGAGTTCCTCAACCGCATCGATGACGTGATCGTCTTCCACAAGCTGCAAAAGGATGAGATCCGCCAGATCGTCGAGCTCCTGTTGGTGCGTATCCGCGAGTCGATGGCCGAACGCGAGCTGCAGCTCGAGCTGACTGATCCTGCCAAGGACCTGCTCGTTGACAAGGGCTGGGATCCGGCGATGGGCGCCCGTCCGTTGCGTCGTGCGATCCAGCGCTACATCGAGGATCCCTTGGCTGACTTCGTCCTGCGCGAGCAGCTCACCCCCGGCGCCACGGTCGTGGTCGACCCGGCCCCCGAGGGGGACGAGGGTGAGGTGCGCTTGCGGATCGTCAAGCCCAAGAAGCAGAAGACACCCGTCGGCGTTGGCGCCGGCGTTGGCGAGCCCGAGCCGGGCACTGAGCTGCCCTCAGGCGAGGACGAGCCGCACGACGAGTCTCCGGCCGAGTCTTAGGGCCCAGCGAAGCTGAGTACTTCGCCTCGCACAGCCTCCAGCCGGTCTCCAGGCGTGAGCATCGCGACGATGACCGCCGCCGACTGGCCTGCTGTCGCGCGCATCTTCGAGCAGGGCATCGCCACCGGCAACGCCACATTCGAGCACGAGGTGCCGAGCTGGGAGCGGTGGTCGGCGGCGCGCGCTCCAGAGCCCCGTCTCGTAGCGCGCCACGCGGGCGGTGTGATCGGCTGGGCGGCTTTGAGCCCGACCTCCTCGCGAGCCGTGTATCGGGGGGTGGGCGCCGTCAGCATCTATGTCGCGCCTGCCCATAGCGGTCACGGTATCGGACGAGCGTTGCTGGAGGAGCTCGTCCGCGCGTCCGGACATGCCGGCTTCTGGACGTTGCAGGCTGGCATCTTTCCGGAGAACGTAGCGTCGATCGCGCTGCACGAGCGCTGCGGCTTCCGGCTCCTCGGCACGCACGAGCGGCTTGGCCAGATGCCGGATGGCCGCTGGCGCGACGTGGTGCTCTACGAGCGCCGCAGCCAGACCGTCGGGGTCGCGCCGTAGGCTGAGCGCATGGCTCGCGCTCAAACCGTCCACATCTGCTCGCAGTGTGGGCTCTCCTCCGCCCAATGGCACGGTCAGTGCCCCGGTTGTGAGGCCTGGAACACGCTTGTGGAGGAGCGTTCGGCGGGGGGCGATGTTGCTCGAAATGGCGTGACTCGCCTGGGGGCGCGCGCGGGCGCGCGCACGCACGTGGCGCCGCTCGTGCCGCTCTCTCAAGTCGCACCTCCGCCGGTGGCCCGCCTACAGACCGGCATCGGCGAGCTCGACAGAGTGCTCGGCGGGGGACTCGTGCCCGGCTCGCTCGTCCTGCTCGGCGGCTCGCCGGGGATCGGCAAGTCGACCTTGACCAACATGGCGCTCGGCAACATCGCCGGCGCAGGCCACAAGACTCTGTACGTGAGCGGTGAGGAGTCCGCCGAGCAGGTCAGGCTGCGCGCCGAGCGGCTCTCTCCGAGCGCCCTGGAGGTACCGGTGCTCGCCGAGACAGACCTCGATGCGGTGCTCGAGGCGATCGCCTCGCATGAGCCCAGCGTGTGCGTGATCGACTCGGTCCAGACCTTGCGCTGTGGTGAGCTCTCGGGCGCCCCTGGCTCGGTGGGGCAGGTGCGTGAGGTGGCGGCGCGCATCATGGATCTCGCCAAGGCGCGCTCGATCGCGGTCGTACTCGTGGGGCACGTCACCAAGGACGGCGCCTTGGCCGGCCCTCGCGTGCTCGAGCACCTGGTGGACTGCGTCTTGCAGTTCGAGGGCGAGCGCGAGCGCCCCTACCGGGAGCTGAGGGCTCTGAAGAACCGCTTCGGCTCCACCAACGAGGCTGGTCTTTTCGAGATGCGCCAGGGTGGGCTCGTGGAGGTCCTGGATGCCTCCGCGCGCTTCGTGGCAGAGGCCACGCGAGCCCCCGGCAGTGTCGTGCTCGCGGCGATGGAGGGCTCGCGCCCCCTGCTCGTCGAGGTACAGGCCTTGGTTTCCCCCTCGGAGCTCGAGCAGCCGCGCCGGGTCGTATCGGGGCTCGACCGCAATCGCCTGGCGCTGGTGCTAGCGATCCTAGGTCGTCATGGGGGCGTTAATCTGGGGTCCCACCCACCCTATGACGTGTTCGTCAACGTGGTCGGAGGCGTGCGCGTGGATGAGCCTGGAGTGGACCTGGCGATCGCCTTGGCCGTGGCCTCTGCGGCGCGAGGAGTGGCGCTGAGGGGCCACCTTGTGGACAGCGGACGTGGAGCTGCTTCGGGCGGGTCCCCTTGTGGCTGCTTCGGCGAGCTCGGTCTTACCGGAGAGCTACGCTGGGTCGGTCATCCAGAGCGTCGCCTGGCCGAGGCTGCCAGGCACGGCCTTTCGGGCGTGCTTGCGCCATCCGGAAGCGGAGCCGAGGCGCGCGAAGCCTCGACTCTCCGGGAGGCCCTCGCCGCGGCGCTTCCCACCGCGACACGCCGTCCGGCGCGGGCCGCGTGACGCCAAATTCGGGCTTTCCTTCCCGCGAACCGTCAAAAGCGTCGATTCGTACTCTCCGAACAGGCGAGGGAGTCGATAAAAAAAGGCTAAATGCCGTAGAATGGCTGGTTGTGGCCTCACGATCCGGCGAAGAATTCGACACGGACGCGCGACCCGAGCCCGGATTGGTCAGGGCGCTGGAGATGGTGGCTCCCGGCACTGCTTTGCGGGAGGGAATCGAGAGCATCCTTCATGCTCGTACGGGCGGGTTGATCGTGATCGGCGATCCTGAAGAGCTGAGCTTCCTCTTCTCGGGCGGCATCAAGCTCGAAATCGACTACACGCCCGCCTTCCTCTACCAGGTGGCGAAGATGGACGGGGCCATCATCCTCAACACCAATGCCACCAAGATCGGGATGGTCAACGTCCAGCTGATGCCGGACCCCACGATCCTCTCGCACGAGACTGGCACTCGCCACCGCACCGCCGAGCGAGTTTCCAAGCAGACCGATGCGCTCGTGATCGCCATCTCCCAGCGCCGCGAGGTCGTCTCCCTGTACGTGGACGGGGTCAAGTACATCCTCGAAGACATCACAGTCGTCCTCTCCAAGGCCAACCAGGCGCTCGCCACGCTCGACAAGTACCGTCAGCGCCTCGACCAGGTCTCCACGCGTCTCACGGCGCTCGAGTTCGAGGGTGGGGTGACCCTGCACGACGTGCTCACCGTCCTGCAGCGCTCTGAGCTCGTCACGCGCATGGCGGTGGAGATCGAGCGCTACATCGTGGAGCTCGGCAGCGAGGGGCGCCTGATCGAGATGCAATTGGAGGAGACGATCCTCGGCACCACCGCCGAGAAGGCCGCGCTCGTGCAGGACTACCTGGCCGACTACTCCGACGAGGCATTCGCCTCGGCCTTGGACCAAGTCGGGCGCCTGGCGCATCAGGACCTGCTCGACTTCGGCCGGCTCGCCGAGCTGCTCGGCTACGACCGCAAGCTCAACACGCTCGACTACCCGGTGTCCCCGCGTGGACATCGCATACTGGGGCGTATCCCGCGCCTGCCCAAGCTGGTGGTGACACAGATCGTGAACGAGTTCGGCGGCCTGGACGAGCTATTGGCGGCCACCGATGCCGAGCTGGAGGCGGTCGAGGGAGTGGGGGAGATCAGGGCGAAGGACATCCGCGAGGGTCTGCGTCGCCTACAGGAGATCAACCTCGTGGACCGCTACCTGCAGACTTGACTTGACACACAGCCGGTCCCCATGCCGGCGCCACACTGGCCGGTCCCATTGCCGGCGCGACGAAGGAGGACACCATCCCCGCAACAATCGAAGACGCAACATCGTTCATCGAGGAGCTCGAGGCCACACGTGAGGTGGAGTGCATCGAGTTCGAGCTCGGCGACCACGTCGTGTATCCCCATCACGGCGCGGGCAAGGTGCTCAGCAAGGAGGACATGGAGGTGCTCGGCACCACGCGTGAGTATCTCACCATCAAGATCCTCCACAACGACATGACGGTCAAGGTCCCCACCGAGAACGCCGCCTTGGCGGGCCTGCGCCGGGTGATCGACGAGGAGACTGTCCAGAAGGTCTTGGCTGTGCTCCAGGCCGAGGTCTCAGAGATGCCCAAGAACTGGAACCGGCGCTTCAAGCACAACCGCGACAAGATCAAGACGGGCGACATCTACGAGCTCGCCGAGGTGGTGCGCAACCTCGCCTTGCGCGAGAGCGAAAAGGGCCTCTCCACGGGCGAGAAGCAGATGTTCACGCGCGCCAAGAAGATCCTCGCCTCCGAGCTCATGTACGCACTCGACAAGGACGAGGACGAGGCAGAGTCCTACCTAGACGAGCTGCTCGCGACCTCCGCGTCGAGCCAGCTCGCGGTCGCCGGTAAGTAGCGGGCTCTCGCTTGTGCCCGTCAGGGTGCGCACGCGGCAGTTGCTCACGCCAGTGATCCTCCGCCGCGTGCGCGGCAGCTCTCGATGAAGGCCAGGCGGCGATGGCCGTCGCCTTGATCCTCGCTGCTGGGCTCGGCGAGCGTCTTGGAGCTTCACGTCCCAAGGCTTTCGTCGAGCTCGCGGGACGCCCGCTGTTGCAGTGGAGCGTGGACGTGCTGGCCTCGGTAGGGGCGATCGAGCGGATCGTAGTCGCGCTCCCGTCCGGGCTCGGGGCTCCGGTGGGAACCATCGGAGTCAAAGGCGGTGCGGTTCGCTCCGAGTCTGTGCGCCTCGCCTTGGCGGCAGCCGGGCCGGGCGATCACGTGCTCGTCCACGACGCCGCCCGACCCTTGCTCACCGTTGAGCTGGTGCAAGCCACGCTGGCCGCCGTCGAGGGGGAGGGCGTCGATGCCGCGATTGCGGCCGCCCCCGTCACCGACACGATCAAGCAGGCAGACGGCGGCCAGATAGTCACGCGAACGCTCGATCGGGCTGGGCTGTGGGCGGTACAGACGCCCCAGGCGTTTCGCCGGGATGCCTTGGAGCGGGCGCTCGAGGTGCCCGAGGAGGTGCTGGCCCAGGCCACAGACGATGCCTGGCTGGTGGAGCGTGCTGGCGGGCGCGTCGTCCTCGTGCGGGCTTCCAAGGAGAACCTAAAGGTCACGACCGCGCTCGACCTCGACCTCGCCGAGCTCCTGCTCGCGCGGCGCAGCGCATAGCTCGAGCGGCCCTGCTTGACTCCCCGCCATGCTCACCGACTATCACCTACACCTGCGTCCTGACGAGCTCTACGCGACGCCATCCGATTACTTCACCCAGGCCAACGTGGAGCGCTATCGCGAGGCCGCAAGAGCGCGCGATATCGCAGAGCTGGGCGTCTCCGAGCACATCTACCGCTTCACTGAGGCACTCCGCGTGTGGCAGCATCCGCTGTGGCGCGAATTCGCCCACGACGACCTCGAGGAGTACTGCGGCTTCGTGCGTTCCACCGACCTGCGCTTGGGGATCGAGGCGGATTTCATCCCGGGCGCTGAGGATCGCATCGCCAACCTCTTGCAGACGCATGACTTCGACTACGTGGTCGGCTCAGTCCACTTCCTGAGCGACCACGCGCTCGATATGGACGACTACAGCGTGTGGGGCTCAGAGCGTAGCGCCGAGGAGATCTGGCGCGCCTACTTCCTCACACTCGGCGAGGCCGCCCGCAGCGGTCTGTTCGACATCCTTGCTCACCCCGATCTGGTGAAGGTGTGGGGTCGTGACAAGCCGCTTCCCGAAGGCGACCTGCGTCACTATTACGAGCTTGCGATCGATGGGATCGCCGAGTCGGGCATCGCGATCGAGGTGTCCACGGCCGGGCTACGCAAGCGTGCGCAGGAGATCTATCCGGCTCCCGCGTTCCTCGAGATGTGCCTCGAAGCCGGCGCGCCCGTGGCCCTCTCGAGCGATGCCCACAGGTCCGAGGACGTCGGCGCCGACTACGACAGAGCGCTCCAGCTGCTGGATAGCGCCGGCGTGAGCGAGCTGTGCGTGTTCGAGCACCGCGAGCGCCGCCTGGAGCAGATTGGGGCCGGTGTGGCATGACGGCGCTCAGCGGCATCGGCTATGACTCCCACCGGCTCGTGAGCGGGCGCAAGCTGATCCTGGGTGGCGTGGAGATCCCGAGCGACCTGGGCCTCGACGGCCACTCGGATGCCGATGTGCTCACCCACGCCGTCATCGACGCCTTGCTTGGCGCGGCCGGCTTGGGCGACATCGGCGAGCACTTCCCAGACAGCGACGAGCTCTATCGCGACGCCGACTCGCTCGAGTTGCTCTCCGCGGTAGTCACCAGAGCGATCGCCCAAGGGCTTGAGCTCGTCAACGTCGATGCCACGGTCGTCATGGAGCGCCCCAAGCTGGGCCCACACAAGGAGGCGATCCGCGAGTCGCTCGCCGCCCCACTCGGGCTTGCCATCCAGCGTGTCAATGTAAAGGCCAGCACCGGGGAGGGCATCGGTTTCGTCGGCCGCGGCGAGGGAGTGGCTGCCCTGGCCGTTGTCAGCCTGCGCATCGCCGATTGATGGCCGGCGCTACTGTTGCCCGGCGATGAGAGCGATCCGACTGCATGACACCCGCACCGGGGAATTGCTCCCCTTGGAGCCCCACGATCCCGGGCGAGTGGGCATCTACGCGTGCGGGCCCACCGTCTACAGCCGCATCCACATCGGCAACGCTCGTCCGTTCGTGGTCTTCAGCCTGCTCAAGCGCTTCCTCGAGCACGAGGGATACGAGACGACGCTCGTGGTGAATGTCACCGACGTCAATGACAAGATCTACGACGCGGCGCGCGCCGACCCGGAAAGCCCCGATCCCGTGCGCCGGGCCGGTCGCCCTAGCGCCGATCTGGCAGCGGAAATGACCGCCTTGTATGTCTCTGACACCAATGCGCTTGCTCTCGGTCGGCCCGACCACGAGCCGCTGGCCTCCGAGACGATGGACGGGATCGTGGCCTACATCCAGGACCTAATCGACTCTGGCCACGCTTATGAGAGCGGGGGCGACGTGTTCTTCCGCGTACGCTCAGACTCCGAGTACGGGTCCCTGTCGCACCGGCGAGTGGACGACATGGACCAGGGCGAAGATAGATCGAGTGCCCACCTATCCTCCGATCGCAAGCAGGACCCGCTCGATTTCGCGTTGTGGAAGGCCCACAAGCAAGACGAGGACGAATCGTGGTCTGCGCCCTGGGGTGAGGGGCGCCCCGGCTGGCATATCGAGTGCTCGGCGATGGCCGAGAGCTTGCTCGGCGTCGGCTTCGACATACACGGCGGTGGCTCTGATCTGGTATTCCCCCACCACGAGAACGAGGCTGCCCAGACGCGTGCTGCGCGAGGTGAGGAGCTGGCCCGCATCTGGATGCACAACGGCATGATCCAGTTCACCGGCGAGAAGATGGCCAAGTCGGTCGGCAACATCGCGCTCCTGCACGAGGTGGTCGAACAGTACGGGCGCGACACGGTCGTCATGTATCTGCTCGGCGGCCACTATCGCCAGCCACTTGCCTTCTCCGAGGCGGCCTTGGAACAGGCTCGGGCGAATGTCCTACGCATACGCGAAGCAGGCCGGCGGTTGTCCCCTGGTCCCTCGCCAAGCGACTTGGACGGGCTGCACGAGCGCTTCTTCGATGCCCTCGCTCGGGATTTCAATACGGCAGAAGCGCTGGCATACCTCAATGAATGGATTCGGGAGGCAACCACTCCGTTGTTCGAGGCTCCGGGCGATGCGCAGCTTCGCGACATGCTCGGTGTGCTGGGGCTGGAGGACCTGCTTGCCCCGCTCGAACAGGCCCCGCAGAGCGTACGAGAGCTGGCCGTGCTGCGCGAGAAGGCTCGTGCGGAGCGCGATTTCGCGGCGGCCGACCGCCTACGCCAGGAGATCGCTGCGCTGGGCTGGGAGGTCCGCGACGAGTCGGCTGGCTTCGAGTTGCTACCGCGGTGATCCTCAGCGGTCGCTTGCCCTTACGGTGATCCTGTACGGACGCAACCCTGTGCGCGAGGCTCTGCGCGGGCGCCGCGCCCACAGCGTCTCCGAGGTGTGGGCAACCTCGAGTGCTGCCAAGGAGCCGTGGCTAGAGGGCAACAGCGTGAAGATTCGCTCCGCAGAGGACATCGCGCGACGCTGTGGCTCGGAGGCCCACCAGGGCGTTTGTGCGAGTGCCGGCGGCTACCCCTATGCCGGCGCCGATGAGCTGCTCAGCGGCGAGGCTCCTCTGATCGTGGCGCTCGATCAAGTTCAGGACCCACAGAATCTCGGCTCCATTTGCCGCACGGCTGAGTGTGTCGGCGCCACGGGCGTAGTCGTCCCCGAGCGCCGCTCGGCGGAGGTGACACCCGCCGTGTGCAAGGCCTCGGCGGGAGCCGTCGAGCACATTCGCATCGCGAAGGTGCGCAACGTGGCCGACTTCCTAGGTGAGGCGAGCCGGGCCGGGTGCTGGTCCTACGGAGCGAGCGCTCTCCCGCGCGCGCGAGGGGGGCGCCCCGATTCGAGCGTGCCCTACACCGACCCCGACTACAGAGGCGGCGTCGTGCTCGTGCTCGGCAGCGAGGGCACCGGGCTGCGCCCGCGCGTGGCCGATGCGTGCGATCAACTCGTGGCATTGCCCATGTACGGACGCACGGAGTCGCTCGGGGTGGCCGCCGCCGCCGCCGCCTTGCTGTACGGAATCTTGCAGTCGCGCGAAGTCGCGCTTGACAAGGCTCCATAACTGTGCGAAGCTGCCGCCCATAACGCTCAACCTAAGGTTGACTTCATAGCTTTGGCGCCAGGGGAGGAGTGCGCCACTGAGCACGTTTTGGCTTGCTTAAGCCGAGAAAGGATCTGCTCGTGGCACGTACCTTCCATAACACTCAATCTGAAGTTAAGGTTGATGATGGCTTCTTGATCGCCTTGGCGAAGCAAGGAGACCGCACTGCCTATGACCGCTTGGTGCGCCGCTATCACGGCTTCGTACGCCTCAAGGCCTCCTCCTATTTCCTGGCCGGGGGGGACTCCGAAGACTTGATCCAGGAGGGGCTCGTGGGCTTGTACAAGGCGATCCGCGACTACCGCACCGACAGGGAGTCCTCGTTTCGCAACTTCGCCGAGCTGTGCATCACGCGCCAGATCATCACGGCCGTGAAGACCGCTACGCGCAACAAGCACACCCCGCTCAACCAGTACGTCTCGTTCTCCTCCACACCTGCGGCGGCCGGAGACGACGTGCCCACGCTCGACCAGACGATTGCCGGGCCTTCGGTCAATGATCCGGTGAATCGTGTGATCTCCTCCGAGGAGCTGCGCTCGCTCGTGGGCTGCCTCTCGACAGCGCTATCGGAGCTCGAGAGCCGTGTGCTCTCGCTCTACCTGGACGGGTGTTCCTACGAGCAGGTCGGCGAGCGGCTGGACTGCGACACCAAGACGGTCGACAACGCCCTGCAGCGGGTCAAGCGCAAGGTCGGCGCCCACCTGCGCACGCGCCTGGTCGCGTCCTGATGGCGTCCCGAGTCGAGCGCCTGTGCCAATTCTCGACTCGGGACGCTGGGACTCACCGCGAGACCTCAGCCGCGAGGTCTCAGCTCGGCGCGTAGGGGCCGGGCTTCTTGCGCGGCTTGCCGCCAGGCAACGCGAGGCGCAGGATCGTGCGGTGGACGCTTCCAAGCTGCTTGCGCAAGGGGCCGGTGTTGTAGGGCAAGCCGTAGCGATGGCAGATGTCCCTTACCCGCGGCGCGATCTCGGCGTAGCGGCTCGAGGGCATGTCGGGGTAGAGGTGGTGCTCGACCTGGAAGCTCAGGTTGCCGGCCATCAGGTGGAACAGAGGACCGCCGTCGATGTTGGCCGAGCCCAGCAATTGGCGCACATACCAGCCGCCGCGCGTCTCGTTCTCGACCTCGCGCTCGCTGAACGTATAGGTCTGGTCGGGAAAGTGCCCGCAGAAGATGATCGAGTAGGCCCACACGTTGCGCACCAGGTTCGCGGTGAAGTTCGCCGCCAGAGTCGACTTGAACGCACGACCGGATAGCAGCGGAAAGGCGATGTAGTCCTTGACGACCTGCCGACGCGCCTTCGCGCCGATCGCCTTCAGCTCTTCGGTCACCTTCCGCTTGGACTTCTCACCGGATTTGATCGCGTCGAAGTTGAGGTCGTGCAAAGCCACGCCCCACTCGAAGAAGCCCATCAAGAGCAGGTTGTAAAGAGGCTGCAGCAGGTACACGGGGTGCCAGCGCTGGTGGGGGTCGATCCGCATGATCTCGTAGCCCAGGTCGCGATCCTTGCCGCGGATGTTGGTGAAGGTGTGGTGCTCGTAGTTGTGGGAATGTCGCCAGGCGTCGGCCGGTGAGGCCGTGTCCCAATCCCAGTTCTTCGAGTTGATGTCGGTATCGTTCATCCAGTCCCACTGCCCGTGCATCACGTTGTGGCCGATCTCCATGTTCTCCAGGATCTTTGCCACCGACAGCGCCGCGGTCCCGCCCAGCCAGAGAGGCTTCTTGCGCGAGCCGAGCAGCATCGCCCGCGCGGCCAAGACGAGATAGCGGTGCAGCTTGATCGTGTTCCTTATGTATTTGGCGTCCTGCTCGCCCAGGTCCGCGAACACCTCGTCGTGGATCGCGTCGAACTCGCGGCCCAACTGCTCGATCTGCTCGGCGGTCAGCCGAGCCAGCGGGCTCTCGGGCTCCCCGGCACGGGTCCGAGCAGGCCCGACGGTCTCGGGTGGCCTCCCAGCAGGGATAAGCGGGTCGGCCTCGGGAGGGGGCGAAGAGCTTGAGGGGAGGGGCTGTGTGCGGGTTGGCGTGAGCCGGCTCGCGGCATGGGTGGCGGACATCTGGGCTCCTTCAGGTCTCAGGTTTAAAGATCGACTTCGATTGCGCCCTCGGGCGCGTTCACGCAGGTGCGCAGTATTTCCCCCGGTGCTCCGTGCACTCTGCCGGTACGCAGATCGCGCACCTTCCCCGCGCGCAGCCTGCCCACGCAGGTGTGACAGATCCCCATGCGACATCCATATGGCAGCTTCGCGCCCGCGCGCTCCCCCGCCTCGAGGATCGGCTGGTCTCCGTCGCTCCTCCCCACGACCCCACTCGAACAGAAGCGGATCTCACCGCCAGTCCCGCGCTCCCCATCGCCCACATGCCCGTCTGGCTGAAAGCGCTCTACATGCAGTTTTCGCTCCTCGCCCTCGCTCTTCCATCGCTCGCCCATCGTCTCGAGCAGGCCCGCCGGCCCACACACGAACGCCTCGCGCACGGCCCAGTCGGGGCACAGCCCGTCGAGCTGGTCTGGCGTAACGCGACCTTGCTCGCCGGTCAATCGCAGGTGCAGCATGTAGCCGGGATGACGGGTGCTCAGCTCATGCAGCTCGCGCGCGAAGATGACCTCCTCCGCGGCATGAGCGCAGTGCACGTGCACCACGTCCTCGATCGGTCCCTGCGCGGCGATGCTTCTCAGCATGCTCATGATCGGGGTGATTCCGCTGCCGGCGCTCACGAACAGCAGCTTGGACGGCAGGGGGTCGGGCAATATGAATGTGCCTTCCACGCCTCCGAGCCTCACGATCGCTCCGGGGCGCACCCGCCCGTGCAGGAAGGGCGAGACCTTGCCGCCCTCGACCAGCTTGGGCGTGATCGATATGCAGCCGTCGGCGCGCCCCGGCTCGGAGGTCAGCGAATAGGCGCGCCAGTGGTGTATCCCGTCCACGGCTATCCCCAGGCGCACGTACTGGCCCGGACGGTGGGCCTCCCACTCCCAGCCGGGCTTGATCGTCACGGTCACGGCCTTGGACGCCTCGCGCTCCACGCGTTCCACCCGCCCGCGCAGTTCGCGCGTGGACCACAACGGGTTGACCAGCTCCAGGTAGTCGTCTGGGAGCAGGGGAGAGGTGAACGACTTGACGAGTCCCATCAACCTGCGGCGCGTCTCAGGGACGCGTGGGACCGCGCCGCGCTCAGCCATGAGCGACCTCGGAAAGCGCTTGGGCGAGGCGTGCGCTCGTCATGCAGGCGCATGACCGGCCTCCTGGGGCGAAGCTCGAGTTGGGTTGCTGGGGGGGAAAGCTCATCCGACCTCGATCAATGATACCTCAAATGAGGTTACATGTAAAATGGTATCCTGAATCGAGGTGGCTACGTCGCAAACCGATACCACTGCTCCCCCCGAGGGGGGGCTCACTATCGAGCAGCTCGCCGCCGAGGTCGGGATGTCGGTGCGCAACATCCGCAACCACCAGTCCCGAGGACTCTTGCCCGCACCTGAGGTGCGCGCGCGCATCGGCTACTACGACGCCGAGCACGTTGCCCGCCTACGCCTGATCCTCGACCTCCAGGCAGACGGCTTCAATCTTGCGGCGATCGAGCGCCTGATGAGCTCCTCCGGCGGTGTGGCAGGACGGCTGCTCGGCCTGCGCAACGCCATGACCACGCCCTATGCGACCGAGTCCCCGGAGGTCGTAACCGCAGAGGAGCTCGAGCGGCGCTTCGGTGAGGTCGACGCCAAGAGCGTTGAGCGCATCCGCAAGCTCAAGCTGCTCGTGCCCTTGGGCGACGATCGCTTCGAAGTCCCAAGCCCCGCGCTCATGCGGGCCGCCGAAGAAGTCACGGCTCTCGGCGTCCCCTTGCCGGCGGCCCTAGCCTTGGTCGAGCGGGTAAGCCGCGACTGCGAGTCGATCTCCAAGGCCTTCGTCAGGCTGTTCCTCAAAGAGCTGTGGGAGCCCTTCGAGCAGGCCGGTCAGCCCGACGAGCGCTGGGAGGAGATGATCGAGGCGACCGATGCCTTGCGCCCGATCGCCTCCGAGGCCCTCCTGGCGATCTTCAAGCAGCGCATGACCACTCAGGTAGAGCGCGCCTTCGGCAAGGTGCTCGAACAGCAGACCAAGCGCTCGAGCTGAGCTCGCGGGCAGTCGTGCGAGGGCGCCGCATCAAATGCGGGCCGCTGGTGTTTGCACCTGCGAAAGCCCAAACTCACGCAACTGTCGCAAGGGAGGCGTCGATGCGTTCACGTTCGCTCATTCCGGCCATCGTGGCCGTCATATCCTCGTTCGCGCTTGTCCCGGCCAGTGCTTTGGCCCACAAGCACGCGTCGCGCAACGGCCGCTGTGAGATCTCTCTCAGCGCACCAACCCAAATCGCGGCGGGCGAAGAAGTGCTCGCCTTCGGACGCCTGCGCTGCGTCAACCCTGCCAACGAGGCCCACCAAGAAGTGAGGCTCTTCCATCATGTCTGGGGCACGCCTGGATTCACCTATGTGCAGCACGTCACCACGGACGCGGCCGGCTTCTATGCGATCGCGCGGGCTGACGGTGTGGTCGAGACGAATCGCTCTTGGTACGTGCGCGCTCGCGGTGCTCGCTCAGTGACCAGGCGCATTCGGGTATCGGCCCAGGTCACGCTCAGCGGACCTGCCGAAGGTCAGCTGCTCACAGGCTTCCCCAACCGCGTCACGTTCACGGGCACCGTCTCGCCCGCGGACATCGGCGCACGTGTGATTCTCCAGCGCCAGAATTCGCTCACCGGCAACGAATGGCACCGCATCGACTCGAGCGTCGTAGAGCCGTCTGGCACTTCGGGCGCCTTCACAATCGTGCACAGGTTCATCGTTTCCGGCGACGCCAACATCAGGGTCCTCGTGCGCTCCGAGGGACGCAACGTCCCAAGCGAATCCAATGTCTTGGCCTATTCGATCTCGCAAGCCCAGAACACAGCGCTCACGATCCAATCCTCAGCCGATCCGATCGCCTTCGGCGAATCCGCCACGATCAGCGGCAAGGTGACCGCCGGCGGGGAACAGCCGGTCACGCTGCTTGCGCGCACAGCCCACCAGCATGGCTTCGCGCCGGTGGCCCAGTCCACGACCGATGCGGCCCGGGAATACAGCTTCCCGGCGCAAGCGCCGGTCAATTCCACCTTCTATAAGGTCATCGGCGCCAAGCGGCCGTGCAACATCGCGGCGTCGGGGCCACGGCACCTCAAACCACCAGCGTGCAAATTCGACGGGGTCTCATCGGCGGTGCTCTACGAGGGCGTCAAGGATGTGCTCACCGCCCAGGCATCGCCCACCACGGTTCAGGCCGGTCAAATCGTCACTTTCTCGGGCACCATTTCACCCGACCACACCGGTCATGTTGTCTACCTCGAACGCCAGAATGCCCAGGCACCCGGATTCCATGTGATTCAGGTGTGGTTCGTCGGAGCGGGCTCTGCCTATGCGATACCTCACCGCTTCTATGAGCCCGGTACCAAGCTGGTGCGCGTCTACGTTCCCGGTGGCCCCGAGAACCAGGGAGCGGCAAGCGCCCCATTCAGCATCACCGTCACACCGGCACCGGCATCGACCTTGATGCCCGAAGCGCCGGGGAACTCCACGCTTCCGCCGGAAGGCCAATCGTAGGATGCTGTGGCCGGCCGGGCTCCCGTGCCGGCCACAAGCAACGGCCGGCTGTCTCGATGACCATGGGCTGCGGTCATCGCAGCATTCGGCGGCGAAACATATGGGTCCGGGTTGAAAGGGCGACTCAGCGACCGAGTGGGCGAGCGACATTCATTGGCTCCCCGCCCAAGCGTCCGAGTCCCGGCTGAGACAGTCTGCTCGCGCTCGGCGGACGCCACGCCGGCGGACGGCGCGTTTGTTCGCGTGCACTGTCCTGGGCGGTGGCGGCCCCCATACTGGCCTCAGAGCGTTCAGAGCGCTCGAAACCCTCGGGGCGCTCGAAACCCACGATCGGAGCATTGCAGCGCGGGCAGCAATCACCGGCCGCCCACACGAGTAGGGCGTCAGTCCAACGATGGCACTCCTTGCAGCGCACCCTCTTATGCATCAACGGCCAATCTTCATTGCACTTCGGAGCATTCCCGAATGATCCCTACTCCAAACCGTCCATATCTCCGCAACACGCCTCCGAGTATGGCTGAGCCTCCTATCACCCACTTCGGAGGATGTGCGCGGCCCACTCGGCTCCTACGTTTTGAGCTGAGCGCCTTGCGCGCTTACTCATTGCACATCTCAAGGAGGCAACAATGGACAGCGGCTACGACGCCCCACAGCCCTCGCGGAGCGTCTCCTCGGACCCGGGCGACTACTACGAAGGCGAAGGGTGGGTCGCTTTCGCGGGGATCATGATCGCCATCGTCGGAGTCCTCAACTTCATCTACGGCATCGCGGCGATCTCGGACTCCCACTTCTATGTCCGCGAAGCCACCTACATCATCAGTGGGCTCAACACCTGGGGTTGGGTCATCATGATCACCGGGATCATCCAGTTCTGCGCCGCGATCGCGATCTTCGGCCACATTGAGTGGGGACGTTGGATCGGGATTCTCACCGCGTCGGTCAACGCGATCATCCAATTGATCTTCATCCCGGCCTATCCCTTTGGGTCCTTGGCCTTGTTTGCCGTAGACATCCTCATCATCTATGGCCTGGTCGCCTATGGCGGCCGGCAGGGCAAGGTCGTGTGAAGGCCTCCGATCATTTCCAGATTCGCGCAGGATTCGCCGCTTCGTCTAACGAGAGGAATCATCATGTCCGTGACCCCAGAAACGCAACGCACGCTCGAGGGGATCTCGGCGGGTGAGATAGACATGCTCGAGACAGCCGTCGGCCTGCGCGAGGTGGACTTGGCAGCAAGCGGTCTCGACGGGCGCACCTTTGCGCTCGTCAAGATCGCTGCGCTTGTAGCGCTCGACTCCCCGCCCGCCTCCTACGCCTGGCAGGTGCCCAACGCCCTGGCCGAAGGTGCCACGCCCGAGGACATCACGGGCGTCCTGCGCGCCGTGGCGCCCCAGGTTGGCGGCCCGCGCGTGGTTGCCGCGGCTCCCGAGATTATGCTCGCGCTCGGCTTGGACCTGCCCGAAGCGGGCGCCTGAGGGGTCCCTCGCATGGGTGCGGGTGACATCTAGTCTTGAATCGAGGCGTCTGCCGACTGCAAGACCCGCGGATTCTTTCCTCCGTTGCTTATACCTACAAAAGGTACGTACTAACAACGCCTCACTGCGTTTGATCGCGGATGCCCGGACTCGGTCCGGGCCCTACCTTTGTTCGATGTCGCTTGCCGTCAAGCGCGGCCGTCCGCTTCCCCGAGAAGGACTGGTCCAGCGGCCGCGGCTGCTCAACAGGCTCATCGAGGGGCGCGACGTCCCGCTCGTGGCGGTCGTCGCTCCCGCGGGCTACGGAAAGACCAGCCTCCTGGCCGAGTGGGCTGAGCAGGACTCGCGCGCGAGCTCGTGGCTGGCCTGCGAGGTGTGGCACTCCGATCCGATCGTCCTCACGCGCGCGATCGTCGCGGCCTTCGAGGAGGCCGAGCCCTTCGACGATGCCGTTCACCGCTCGCTCGACGAACCCGGTCAGGATCTCATTTCGCGCGTGCTGCCTGCGCTCGCCACATCGCTCGAACGGCGATCCGAATCATTCGTCCTGATCATCGACGACGCGCATCTCCTTGCCGGCCGGAGCGCTTCCCTGGTGCTCGCAACGATCGCGGAGCACCTGCCGTGGGGCTCACAGCTAGCGTTTGCCTCGCGCACGCCCTTGGACTTGCCCTTGGGCAGGCTACGTGCGCACCGGGCCTTGCTCGAGCTGGGAGCCCATGACTTGTCGATGAACGTCGTGGAAGCCATGGGCTTGCTCGGGGCGGCCGGCGTGCGGGCCGCATCGGGCAAAGTCCGCACGCTTGTGGAGCGCACCGAGGGCTTGCCGGCCGGGCTCTACCTTGCCGCCGTCTCGGCTTTGGAGGAGCCTGGCCCGGGGCCGGCCTTCGAGCAATTCAGAGGAGACCACCGGGTTGTCGCCCACTATCTCCAGGACGAGTTTCTTACCGGGCTCAGTGCCGAGCAGATCGACTTCCTGGTTCTCACCTCGGTCCTCGAGCAGCTCTCGGGGCCGCTCTGCGACGCTTTGCTCGACCGTACTGACTCTGTGTATGTGCTCGACGGTCTCCTCAGGGCGGGCTTTCCGCTGCAGTCATCGGATCCCCTCCGTGGCTCCTATCGCCTGCACCGGCTCCTGCGCGAGATGTTCTTGGGCGAATTGCGCCATGGCCAGCCCGAGCGCGAGGCCGGTCTGCACCTGCGCGCAAGCGCTTTTCATGCTGCCTCAGGCGATTTCGACAGGGCGATCGACCACGCCGTTGCCGCGCGCGAGCCCCGTCTTGTCGGTGACCTCCTTTGGGAACAGCTCCCCCGCTATGTGGCCGAGAGGCGCAACGACTTCGTGCAAGCTCGTTTGAGCCACTTCTCGTCCGAGGCGCTGTCGAATCATGCATCGCTTGCTTTGACGGCGGCCTACTCCGCCTTGGCCAACGGTGACCTGCGCCAAGCCGAGCACCTCGGCTTGGTGGGAGCCGCGGCGCTGTCACGCGACAGCTCGCCCCCACAGGTCCCCTCGCTGCCCGCGGGTGTTGCCTTGATCGAAGCTGTGGTCGCCCATCGTGGCGTGGCCCCCATGGGTCGCCACGCCGCCCGCGCCTACGCGCTCGAGCAGGACGACAGCCCATGGCGGTCGATCTGCTGCCTTTTCCAGGGCGTAGCCGACCATCTCCTGGGCCATCGTGCCCAGGCGCGCGAGCACCTCGAGGCGGGCATCCACCGCAGCGCTGTCTCGGCTCCTCACGTGGAGACTCTCTGCCTGTCGCAGCTGGCCATGATCACGGTCGAAGAAGGCGACTGGGATCGCGGCATCGATCTGATTACGCGCGCGGTGCGCCAGGTCGAACACCACGGTCTTGCCTCCTATCCGACTGCGGCGCTCACCTTCGCGGTCTCCGCCGACGTGCGCGCTCACGCCGGTCGCGTCGACGAAGGCAAGCGCGACGCGCGCCGTGCCGCCCACCTGCTCGCCCGGCTCAGCGACTTCATCCCATGGTACGAGGCCGAGACGCGCATCATGCTGGCTCGTGCCGCGCTGCGGCTCGCGGACATCGCCGCCGCCCGTACTCTGCTGGCCGAGGCGTCCCAGTTGGCCAGGCAGGTGCCCGATGCCGTCGTGTTCGGGGGCTGGCTGGACGACGCCTGGGGTTTGATCGACTCGGCTTCCACCGAGGCACTTGCCGGCCCCGCCGCTCTGACGATGGCCGAGCTGAGAATCCTGCGCTTCTTGCCCACCCACCTCAGCTTTCGCGAGATCGGCCTTCGCTTGCACGTCTCCACCAATACCGTAAAGACCCAGGCCCATGCCGTCTACCGCAAGCTGGACGTCTCCTCCCGCTCGGATGCCGTCGCGCGAGCTGAGGAGATCGGCCTGCTCTAGGTCCTGGTGGGCTACGCGATGAGGGGGGCTATGCGGTGGGCTTGTAGCCGAGCTGGGCCGACATCTCCGCGGCGCTTGTAATCACCAAGGGCACCAGCTGCTCGATCACCTGGGCTTGCCTATAGGCAGAGTTCGCGGCAGCAACGTCGACCGCGCCGATCACCTCTCTCGAGCGCGACCTGAGCGGGGCGGCCACACAGCGCTGGCTCTCGACGTGCATCTGGTCTGCCAGCGCCCATCCCTGCTCCCGCACGTGCGCCAGCTCTTGGAGAAGCTGCTCACGCTCTGCCAAGGCCTCGCTCGAGTCGCTGTTCGCGGTGGCGGCGTCGATCGCCTCGTGCTGCTCCCGCTCGGAAAGGTGGGCCAGCAATACCCTGCCCATCGCCGTATTGGCTGCCGCAAGGCGTGAGCCACGCCCCAGCCTGGCCGCGACTTCGATCTGTCCTTGAGCGGAGCTCCTCGCGCGATCCACATACACGATGTCCGTGCCGTCGAGCAATGCCACGCTCGCCGTGCACGTGCTGCGGTCACGCAGTTCCGCGAGGTGGCGGTGGGAGAGCTTTCCGAGAGCCGTGGAGCCGACCGCCGAGCGGCCCAGGTCTCCCGCGCGCATGCCCAGCCTGTACTTGCGCATCGGGCCTTGCTCCAGATAGTCGAGCGCCACCAGCGTGGAGGCATAACGGTGGGTCGTCGGCCGGCTCATTTCGAGTGCTTCGGCGATCTCGGCGATCCCCAGCCAAGGCCGCTCGGGAGTAAACGTCCTGAGGATTGCCAAGCCACGCTCGAGCGACTGCGAGTAGCGACCCTCGTGAGATGTCGGGAGATGCAAGATGCCTCCGCGTATAGGGGACATGGTCGTCATCCTCTGGGCTTCCCTTCCCTGCGCCTCACAACATTCGGTCAGCCGCGCCCAAGCGACAAGCGACAATGGTGCTCATCGGCGCCAATCAGGGCTAGTCAGTGCTGAACTTTTCAGCGCTGAATCGCGGTATGGCGGGGCTGGGATACAGCTTCAGGGCCGATCGTGGGCCTTTCGGCCGGCAATCCTTCGAGCATCTCGCGGACGCCTTGCAGCCATTCGATCCGGGCGTGCCAGAAGGCAAGCTCGGCATCTCTCGATATCACGCCTACCATCCTGTCCCATTCCGTGCCCTCGCCGGTATCTGCTTCGGAGGCGCGCTTGAGGTCTTGGACCCGTCCAAGGCACACGAGCTCCTGGCCGTGGACCAACTCGATCATGCGCGGCGCGTCGTGCGGGCGGCACAGCGCGATTCTGAAGTGCAGGTCGTCGCGCAATGGTGGCTCGGCTGCCGTCGAGAGCAGCCAGCCTTCAAACGATGCAACCCCTAAGGGAGTGGCCTCGTAGATCGCTCGCCGCCCCGGCGTGCCGCCGGGCAGCGGCTTCCCGTTCTCATCGACCCTGCGCACCAGCCCTTCGGTCTCGAGCTTCTCGAGGGCCCAGTATGGGTAGGAGTCTGCAAGATCGGCAAAACGCAGCTGCCGCCGTACCCCAGATGCGATCCGGTACGCGTAGCTGGGCTGGTCGATCACCAGCCCGAGGACGGCATGCTTAGCGGACACCGGCTTCTCGCTCGCTTTCTAACTAGTGGACTTCGGGCAAGTCCGTGACAATAGTCGAAGAGCTTTCACTATTCGAAGGGCCTCCGGTCGATCTCCGGCGGGCGGGACCCCCTCGCGATGGCCCCCGGTGATCCAGATGAGATCGGGGCCCGCGCTTTTGTCAGGCTCCTACACGAGATGCAGGTTGTGCGCAGCCGGCAGGGGCCTTTCGGATTGTCCTAAAGAGTCGGAAACAAACGGGCCTAGGCTGCTCGTTGGGCGGCAGCCGGTGTGGGCTGGCTGAGCTCTTTAGCCTAGGCAAGGACTAACCCGTGTTGGACGGGTCTCGGAGCGGCCGGTTGGCTCGCTACCGGAGATCGCGAAGCCGGAGACGGGATTCGAACCCGTGACCCCCTGTTTACAAGACAGGTGCTCTGGCCAGCTGAGCTACTCCGGCGGGAAGCTCGAGGGTAGCGGTCTGGCGGCTGTAACGCAGCCTGTGGACGCGGGTATCCCAATGTATGCCAGCCTTGAACGCGTTGCGCCAGCGCACTCTCGCCCGCGGCGTCAACCCCTTGCTCTACTGGCTTGCCAGGGCCCTCTTGGTGCCCTTCTTCCTGCTCTACTTCCGCCTCGATCGCATCGGCCGCGAGCACGTCCCGAGCTCGGGCCCCGTTCTGCTGGCCGCCAACCATCGCAGCTTCCTCGACCCGTTCGTGATCGGCACGCTCACGCGGCGTCCGGTCTACTACATGGCCAAGCGCGAGCTGTTCGAGCGGCCCTGGCAGGCCTGGATTCTGGGCCGCCTTGGCGCCTTTCCGATCGATCGGGGGGCGGGTGACGAGCACGCGATGTCCACTGCCCGCTCGATCCTGGAACGTGGCGACTGCGTCGTGATCTTTCCCGAGGGCACGCGCGTGCGCCAGGGTCCCCTCGGCCATCCCCATCGCGGTGTGGGCCGCCTCGCATTGCAAACTGGGGCCAGGGTCGTGCCTGTGGCCGTCATGGGTACTGAGGACGTACGCCGAGGTTGGCGCGTCCGCCCGCGCAAGGTCACCCTCCGCTGCGGTCGCCCGCTCGGCTTTCCTCAGGCAGAGCGTCCTTCTCCCTCGATTGCCCTGGGGGTCGCCGAGCGGATCTGGGCGTGTGTAAGCCTGCAATGGGAATGGCTCGGAGGCGCCGGCTCCGCTTCCCCGTCCCAGCTCCCGGCCAGCGACAGAGAGCGTCACGCGCGGGCCGCGTGAGGACTCGAGCCCCGAGCTTTGGAGGGTAGGGTGCGTATGAGTGTCTCCCCAACCGCAGAAGTCCAAGGCGCAGCTCGATGCCGAGTTCTCCGAGCTGTACCGGGCTCACCTGCGAGATGTCTACAGCTATGCCTACTACCGGGTCGGCAACCACCACGACGCGGAGGATCTCACCGAGCAGACCTTCCTGCAGGCCTACCGCCACTTCGAGCGTGCCCAGCGAGAGTCCCATGGGAGGCCGTTGCGCCCGTGGCTGATCCGCATCGCTCACAACCTTGCTGCCAATCTCTATCGCGATCGCTCGCGCCGTCCGGCCTCGCCTTTGGAGGACACCTCAGAGCTGGTCGCCTCGCATACCACCGAGGACCTGGTAGAGGGTCGCGAGGATCTCGGTCGGGTGCTCGACGGGGTACAGCGCCTGCCCGACGACAGGCGCGAGGCCTTGATCATGCGCTTCGCGCTCGGCATGGACAATCGCGAGATCGCACGTGCGATGGGTCGCACCGACGGGGCCACGAAGGTGCTCATCCACCGTGCCATCAAGCAGCTCGAGGAGATGGTCGCCGTGACGGACGGGGGAGACGGCGATGAGTGATGTCGCAAACTTCGAGGGGCTCCTGCACAAGGCGCTCTCGCCGGTCGAGCCGCCCGAGGATCTGGGCAGACGCTTGGAGGGCGCCCTCACGAGCCTCACCGAGAGCGCTGTCGAGGAGCTCGAGGCTTGGGAGCTATCCGCCATGCGGGATCCGCGCAACTGGGTCCGTCCCGCAACCGCCGTCATTGTCGGAGGGAGCGCCGGCGTCGCACTCGTGCTCTTGCGTGCGCGCCATCGGCCAGGCTCCCAGGCGAGCGCCCTACGGGATGTAAGGCACGCGGCAGAGCGAGCCGTAAGCGATCTCAGTGGGCATACGCGGCGCTTGCTGGGCGACCGTTGAGCCTGTTGGGCGACCGTTGAGCCTGTTGGGCGACCGTTGAGCCTGTTGGGCGACTGCTGAGCCTGGGGTGGGCGACCATTTTGGGCTCGGTCCGAGCTCACCGACTGATCTCTCGGCCGGTCGTCTTTGGCCGGTCGCGTTTCCGCTGCGAGCGGCTTCCTTCCGCAATTTCACTTGCAATTTCGCGCGGCACTCTTCACAGTGTGTCTGGTTCGGAACTATTCCGATTATCAGGCATGGAACATTTTGACGACAAGCGGCGCACCGCCACGGTAGCTAGGGCAGCCACTTTTTCATCTGTTTGCCTGGCCTTTGGCCTATCGGTCACACATTCGCTCGAATCGTTCCCGGCTATTGCCGGGCGGCTCTCCGACGAGGCCCTCATGGCGCTCGTGGCAATCGATGACTCGCACGCATTCGCGCTTCTCTACCGTCGTCATATCCGCGCGGCCATGGCCCTCGCCACGCAGATGTGCTCGCGGCCTGCGATCGCGGAGGAGGTCGTCCAAGAGGCGTTCCTCTCGGCTTGGCGGGGTCGGAGGCACTTCGACTGCCGCAGGGGCGGTGCCAGGGCGTGGCTGCTGGGGATCGTCCGCAACCGCGCCATAGACGTGCTGCGCCAAGGCGTCGCCTACGAGCTCGCTGACACCGACGATCGTCCTGTCGAGGACCTGCTCGAAGCACCGGAGCACACAGAGGGGGAGGTCGGTCGGCGCGAGCAAGCTCGTGAGCTGCTGACCGCGATCTACGGGCTCCCACCCGAGCAGAGCCGCGTAATCGCGCTCGCCTACTACGGTGGCTACACCCACGCCCAGATCGCCACAATGCTCGATACGCCGGTCGGCACAGTCAAGGGCAGGATGCGTCTTGGGCTGCGCAAGATGGCCAGCAGCGTGCCCGCCTCGATCTGAGCGGGTCTGGCGTGAGGGATCCGCGTCGCGCGGAGGGGGCCTTGTGGCGGGAGGCACCGGGTCCTGCACTTGCGCCTGCTCGGGGCTCACTCCTCGAGTCAGCCCCCGGGCGGGGACGCCGCTGCTAGCGTCTGCGCCGTCCATGGCCACGTGCTATCGCCACCCTTCGCGCGAGACGGGGGTCTCCTGCTCCTCGTGCGGACGACCCATCTGTCCGGATTGCATGACCCCCACTCCAGTGGGAATGCGCTGCCCGGAGTGCTCCAAACAGGGGACCCGGGTGATGACGATGCGCAACATGGCCGCGCGTCCGCGCGTCACCTTCGCCCTGATCGCGATCAACGTGCTGGCATATCTCGGCGAGGAGGGCCAGCTCACCCTGAGCGGTACATCCATTCACGGGCCCTTGATCGAAGAAGGCATCCTCTACCGCTACGGGGTTGGCGTGGAACACCAGTACTGGCGCCTCGTCACCAGTGGCTTCCTGCACGAGAATCTGCTCCATATTGCCTTCAACATGTACTTGCTCTACCTGCTCGGCATGATGCTCGAGCCGGCGCTCGGGTCGGTCAAGTTCGCGGCGATCTACTTCACCTCGCTGCTCGCTGGATCCTTCGGCGCCCTGTTCGCGACAGGTGCCCCCAGCCTGGGCGCCTCCGGAGCCGTCTTCGGGCTCATGGGAGCGGCTGTGATCGAGCTGAGGGCGCGGCGCATGAGCGTCATGGAGTCGGGCATCGGCGGACTCATCATCATCAATCTGATCCTCTCCTTTACGTTCGCCAACATCTCGGTCGGGGCCCACATCGGCGGTCTGATCGGAGGGGTGCTCGCCGGTCTGGCGATCAGGACCGCCGACGATCGTCACCGCTCTTGGGTGGGCTTGGCGGCCTGCGTTGCGCTCTCGGCCGCCGCGGTCGCGGGCTCGATCGCCGTGGCGGGCTCCTCGGGGAGCGGAATCGCCTAAGCCCGCCGCTCGGCCAGCTCCCAAGCCGGAGTTGCCACATCGGGGGTATCCTGGCCAATGTGCCGCTTCTCTCCGACCAAGACATACGCGCTCGACTTGCCTCCAGCGAGTGGCGCCGAGAGGGCCAGGCGATCACGCGCGAGTGGAAGCTCGAAGACTTTGCCCAGGCGATCGTTTTCGTCAACCGTGTCGCTGAGGCAGCCGAGGCCGCCAACCATCATCCCGATATCTTTCTGCATGGCTGGAACAAGGTTCGACTGGAGCTCTCGACCCATTCCGAGGGCGGCCTCACGCAGGCAGACTTCGACATGGCTGCCACGCTCGACGCGCTTGCCTGAAAGCCCGACCAGAGCCCCTGCTACGGTTGTGCGGTCGGACACAGATGAAAGACGACCAACCTCCCCGAAGTAGCTTGGCCCCGATCGGCTCTCCGCCGACCGACATGGGCCGCTCCCGCCACAAGGCTCGTCAGATGACGTGGCAATCAGTCGCCCGCGCGCACATGGGCGCCGCTCTCACGTGAACGGCCTGAAGCTCATCCTCGCGATCGTCCTGGTCGCGATCAACGCTTTCTTCGTCGCCGCCGAGTACGCGCTCGTGCGCTCCAGGCGGGCACGCCTAGAAGTCATGCGTGAGGAAGGCTCGCGCGGTGCCGCGCTCGCACTCCACCAGCTCGATCGCATCAACGAATACATCTCGGCGGTCCAGATCGGCGTCACGATGACCTCGATCGCGATCGGTGCGCTCGCCGAGCCTGCCCTGTCGGCCATCCTCAAGGGGGTACTTGGGAGCACCCCCAGCCACGATGCGGCAATCGCCATATCGGTGGTCGTAGCCTTCGTGTTGATTGCCGCCACCCAGCTGATAGCGGGGGAGATGGTGCCAAAGCTCTATGCGATCGATCGCTCGGAGTCGATCGCTCGGCGCATCGCGAGGCCGTTGCAGGCCTTCAGCATCCTCTTTCACCCGGTCATCATCGGTATCACGGCCGTGTCGGGTCGCATCTTGCGCTTGCTCGGTGTCGAGATGAGCGCCAATCAAGAAGGCGGATCACCCGACGAGCTCAAGCGCCTGATAGCCGAGTCCTATGCCGGTGGCCATCTCGACCCCGGCGAGGCGGGGATGCTCACAGGCGTCTTCCACCTGCACGAGCAGGAGGCGCGCCAGGTGATGACCCCGATCCCGGCCGTCGTCACGGTCGATGTCTCCCAGGATGTCCAAACAGCGCTCGAGCTGTGCATCTCGAGCGGCCACACCAGGCTTGTGGTAATCGAGGGCGAGGACCGCGACCACGTGCGCGGTCTCGTGCACGCATCCTCGCTCGCCCGGCGGCTCATGCACGACGGCCCGGAGGCTCCGATAGAGCCGATCATGCACGACGCTCCGATCGTCCCCGAGACCAAGCCCTTGGACGATTTGCTTGCCGACCTCCAGCGCCAGCGCACCTCGATGGCCGTAGTGGTCGACGAGTACGGACGCGTCGTGGGCATCGTGACGATCGAGGACATCATCGAGGAGGTCGTAGGGGAGATCACCGACGAGACCGACCCCGCGGCCGGCGAGGTGCGCAGGCTGGCCGACGGCGACCTGTTCGTGCGCGGTCACGTCTCTATCGCCGACTTGCTCGACTACGGAGTCGAGCTCCCCGTTGACAGCGATGCCTACAACTCGGTCGGCGGATTTGTGTTCGCCGAGCTCGGCCGCCTGCCCCGCCGCGGCGACACGATCAGCTCGGGCGATTTCTCGATCAGGGTCGAGTCCGTCAACCACAATCGCATCGAGGCCGTGCGCATCAGGGCGCGCCGGGCGATCCGTGCACGCGAGACTGACCCCCACGAGATATCCGCTCGCGAGGTGCCCCAGCGAGAGGCACCGCCCGGTGGGGCTTCCTGAGCCATGTCACGGGTCGAGGTCCGTGCGCACGCGACTCGTGGTTCCGCGGCTCATCCCAAAGACACGTCCGGCCCGCTGGGGAGCGGGCCGGAGCGTGTGCACTGGGAGGAGGCGGGTGTGCGTTGCGACTAGGTCGCCCTTCAAGTATCGCCAGCTTGATGAAGCACACCTAAAAGTCAGGTGAGGCTCTGTCAACAATCGGGCAGGCCAGGCCCGGGACTCGCTCAGTAGCTCAAGAAGCCCCGCTTGGTCTTGCGGCCAAGCGCGCCCTCGGCGATCAGCTCGTCCACGCGCGAAGGGACCGCCTCGCCGATCGTCTCGCCGATTGCCTTGGATACGTCCAGCCCCACCAGATCAAGCAGGGCGAATGGGCCCATCGGGTGTCCTGCGCCGAGCTTCATGCAAGTGTCGATGTCCTGTGGCTTCATGCCCGTCTCTTCGAGCAGGCGCACAGCGTTGAACAAGTAGGGGAACAGCAGACGGTTGACCACGAACCCGGGCACGTCGGGCACCTCGACCGCGGTCTTCTCAAACGCCTCGCATAGCGCGAGCGCCCGCGTGCGGGTCTCCTTTGAAGCTGCCTGCGGAAAGACGAGCTCGACGAGCTTCATCCTCGTGACGGGATTGAACACGTGCAAACCGAGGAACCGCTCCGGCCGCCCACAGGCCTCGGCGAGTCGCTCCACCGACAGAGACGAGGTGGTCGAGGCAAGAATCGCCTGCTCGTCGAGCACACCGTTCAGCTCGGCCAAGAGCCCTGCCTTGACGTCATGGTCCTCGACGATCGCCTCCACCGCGAAGGACACGGGGGCGAGTGCGCCGAGGTCGGTCACGATCTGGACGTGCTCGGGGTCGATCTCCGCCTCCAAGCGGCTGAGCGTCTTCTCGACGGTCGCCCGGGCGCGGTCGGCCGAAGTCTCCGAGCGGGCGAGCAGCAGTACGGGTCCGTGGTGGGCTGCGGTGGCGGCCAGGCCGCAGGCGATCGTTCCGCTGCCGATTATTCCGATACGTTCGTTCAAGATTTCCTCGCTTCTGTGGCGATGTGTCCGCGTTTGGTTGACTGACCAGTCAATCTATGGTCGCTGAGCGGTACAGTAGAGGGAGCGAGCACCGTCCGCGTTCCTGAGATCGCGCCCCGGTCGTCTCGTACGCACACTAGCCAGGCTTGATGCCGCGGCACCCCGGCAAAGACGAGCAAAGGACTTCCATCATGAGGCAAGCAGACGGCCGCGAGGTCGTGATCGTCGAGGCGGTTCGCACACCGATCGGTCGCGGTCACCTCGAGAAGGGCTACTACAAGGACACTCATCCCAACGCTTTGCTCGCGAAGGTCTACACCGAGGTGATCGACCGCGCCGGCATCGAGCCCGCGGTGGTCGAGGATGTGGTCGCGGGTTGCGTACAGCAGTTTGGCGAGCAGGGCTTCAACATCGCTCGCAACGCCTGGCTTCAGGCCGGCTTGCCGATCGAGACGCCCGGCACGACTGTTGACCGCCAGTGTGGCTCGGCCCAGCAGGCTGTCAACTTCTCGGCCGCCTTGATCGCCGCCGGCGTGCACGACACGATGATCGGCGGTGGCGTGGAGCACATGGGCCACTTCCCCTTCGCCGCGGGGATGAAGACCCAACAGGAGTTCGGATTCGCCTTCACGCCCGAGCTGATGGCCAAGCACAACATCGTCGGTCAGGGCCTCGGCGCCGAGATGATCGCCGATGAGTGGGAGATACCGCGCTCCGAGCTCGACGAGCTGGCGGTGCGCTCGCACAAACTGGCCCACCAGGCCACCGAGGAGGGCCGCTTCGAGCGCGAGATTGTGCCCTTTGCGGTCAACGGCGACACCTACGTCACAGATCAGGGCATCCGTCCTGACACCAACCTCGAGGCCCTCTCACAGCTCAAACCCGCGTTCAAGCCGGACGGCAAGATCACCGCGGGCAACAGCTCTCAGATCTCAGACGGCGCAGCAGCCGTACTGCTGATGTCTGCCGAGAAGGCCAAAGCGCTCGGCTTGAAAGCCCGTGCGCGAATCGTGGACCAGACGACTGTCGGGTGCGACCCAGTGAAGATGCTCGAAGGGCCGATTCCCGCCACGCGCAAGATCCTCGAGCGCAACTCGATGAAGATCGACGACATCGACCTGATCGAGATCAACGAGGCTTTTGCCCCGGTCGTGGCGGCTTGGAAGCGCGAGCTCTCTCCCGACATGGACCGCGTGAATGTCAACGGTGGCGCGATGGCCTTGGGCCACCCGCTGGGCTCCACCGGCGCGCGCCTGATCACGACGCTCCTGCACGAGCTCGAGCGCTCGGACAAGGAGATCGGCTTCGTCACGATGTGCTGTGGCGGCGGGCTGGGCACCGGCACCCTGATCCAAAGAGTCTGAGCTACCCCTTCGGTCCTGCGCCGGTCCAGTTGACCGGGACCGGCGCGAGGGCCAAGAGCGCCTGCCAGGTGGCCGCTTCGGTATGACCGCTTGCGGTGATCCCGTGGGCGGCTTGGAACTGTTCGAGGTTCGCCCTGGTCGTCGCGTCGAAGATGCCGGTGGTCGCCTGCGTGGGGATCGCAGCGGCGAGGTGCTCCTGCATCCACAGCACCGGATCTCCTTTGCTGCCCTCGGACAGTTCTGAGAAGGATGGGTTGGGTGTGACGCCCGTGAGCGCGGCAAGCGGTGTGGCGAGGGCTGTCCACAGGCTGGCCGGTGTCTCCTGGAAGTCCCAGAAGGAAGTGCCGGCCGCGCCATAGAGGGGGGCCTCCTCGCGAAAGCGCACCAGTTCTTCGGCTGAGGGTTTCGAATAGGTCTGCCCGAGTGGGAAGATCGGACGGCCGTAGACACGGTTTGAGATGTATGTGTTCGAATAGGTCGTGTCCACGGAGTTGCCGATGTCCTTCCAATACATCTGCGGTGCGTTGAACTGGGCTCCTTCGGGACCGAGGAACACCGAGTAGGGGAAGGCCGTGTGGTAGTAGACATAGGGGAAGGAGGCCAAGCCAAGCGGATAGGCGGCGCCGATCTTGGCGCGCAGGTCGGCGATATATGTCTGGGCGGCACCGTACTTGCCTTCGTACTCGGCCTCGGCGTCGATCACGAGGCAGTCGGCTCCCGCTGCCACCGCCTCGGCGCCGAGGTTGGCCTCGCCGGCCGGGTTTGTTCCGTACACGTACTGCCACGCGCATGCCTTCAAACCGTTGGCATGCAGGGTCTGGACGAGTTCGGGGCTGAACTGGCTCCAATAGTTGGAGGAGCCGTCGGAGCTCTTGATGAAGAGTGTGGTCACGCCCGCCGCATGGGCCTGGGCCACAATCGACGCGAGGTTGCCCCCGTCGGACTGGCTCACGTACCAGATCCACATGCCCTGACCGTCGAATGCGCTTCCGGACGGCGTTACCGCCACCGTCGAGGGCGCCGCGGGCGGGGTGGGGGGGTGCAGGGCGTGGTTGACCACCTGGATCGGCCCGTATGAGTTGGAGTGACGGCCATGGCTGAGCAGGATCATGAGGCGGCCCGAGTGGGCCGTGCTCGGGACGTGCACCACGATCCCGAGCGTCGACTTCGCCAGGTGCGCGGTCGGGGAGTTGCGCGCGATGCGGGCGCCGTAGCTATGGGGAAACGCCACGACCATCCCGTGTTGGAGGCCGCTGCCCTTTACGAGCAGCTCGCCTCGCACGGACACTTGACGGGGATTGGTCGAGCAGTGGATCGCAGGGACGCAGGCCATGCCCGAGATCGTGACTTTGGTGGAGTGGGGTGTCGGACTTTTGACCTTGGTCGAGCTACCCCCCGTCGGCGTGGCAGTGGGCGACCGCGATGGGGCACTGGTCCCAGAGGGAGTGCCACCGCCGCTGGGCGCGACCGCACCGCCTGGCGATGCCGCCGAGCTGAGAGGAGAGCCCACGAGCATCACGCCAATCAAGCAGCAGGCCAAGGTCGCCGTCCTGGTGGCCAGCGAGGTCGATCGCTTGTGGACTTCGGCTCTTGCCATGAACTATCCCTTCTGCGCGCCTTCTGTGCTCCCGGGCCCAGACTCTGCCCAACCTGCGCCTTCCTCGAGTCCGGAGTGGCCGGCAGACGGCCCCGGCGACGCTCGACGTTAGCGGTTATGGCCCTCCAAACCGCTGGTAGCCAGAGAAGTTGCGTCCTCAGTGGTTTGGCTCATTGTGCTCGAAAACGCTCTGGGCTCGGCCGTATTGGCAAGCGAAGAATAAGCGCCCTACGAGCAGTCGTTTGTTGATGTAAGAGAATGTGACAGTGGGTTCGGCACGTGAGTTCGGCCGGACCCGCTGTTTATCTTGAGGGGATCAAAGCGAAACCCGAGCGCTGAAGGCATCGGCGAGAGAGGGCTCTCCGGCAGACCAGCAGGTGGCTCCGGCAGGTTGTATCCCGTGGGCGCCACATCGTTCGGTGCATCCGCGTGGAAGATCGACGCGAGGTACTGGATCTGCTCCCGGCCTACGCCGAGCTCGAACTGCCCGCCGCCGTAGTTGCCGATCCCGTGCTCAGCGCAGAAGTCAAACGCGTCGAGCAGGTTCTCCAGCCCGCCGAGTCGCGAGGGCTTGATGTTGACCATGCGTGGTGGATAGGGAAGCGCTTCGATGTCCGCCACCGAGTGGATCGGCGCGTCCCAGGAGAAGCGCTCCCGGTGTGCCGCCAGGGCCGCGTCGGTTTCTGGGGTAAGGGCCGGATCCTCGATCCAGGCGTCCGGGAAAGCCTCGGCCACGCGTCTGTAGAGCACCGGGTCTGGTGCTTGGTCCACGATCGAGCCCGAGTAGTAGCCCTTGAAGTCGACGGACTCCACCGAACCCGTCTCCACCAACTCGGCGATCAACGACTCGCTCCAGGAGCTAGTGGGGTCGAGCTTGAAGCGCAGTCCCGGGTAGGCATCCAGGCGCCTGCGGATCGGGTCCATGCTGGGTGGCTCGCCCAAGCGCAGCGAAACCACGAAGCGAACCGGCTCTGGCGTCCGTCCGAGCGCTTCGTGCAGCGTTGTGCCCGCCTGGCGCAACGCAAGGTCGAGCGCCGCCGACTCGTATGCCCATACCCGATAGCGCCGCGAAACCTCGCGCTGGGGCTCCTGTGGGAACAGGTCGAGCTGTGCCACCCGCTCGCAGAACGAGCCGATCGTCCAGCTTCCTCCCAGTGGCAGACTGGGCCCTGCTGTCTGCAGGATCTCGTGATCGACCGCGTCGTAGGTGACGTCCTCGCCCGTGCCCTCCTGGCCGGCGCCCGTCATGTGGATCACTGTGCTCTTGCGCTCGAACTCGCTTGACACGAGCGCCTGTAGCGGCTCCAGCGTGTAGGAGTCGATCGCTAGTGGCAGATCGGCGAGACGCTCCCACGTATTTGCAGACTCGGGCACGGCGGCCCAGCTTAGACTGTTGGTTGTGGCAAGCCACACCAGAGGGCCCAGGGGACGCTCGCGCAAGCCGCGGCCCGTCGCCCACCAAACCACCCGCACTCGCCCCGCCTCGCGCGCGCCCGTCTCGCCCCGAAGGACGTTTGGTGAGCGGCCCAACGCGCCCTGGCACCCGCTGCCGCTCTCCGAGCTTTTGATCCTTGCTGGAGCGATCGCCTTCGTGCTCGCTGTCTCTCGCCTGCGCCACGGCCCCTCCTCCGGTGGCCCGCTCCTGCTGGCGGGGATCGCCGCGGTCGCACTGGGAACCATCGAGGTCACCTGGCGGGAGCATTCCAGCGGTTTTCGCTCGCACACGCTTCTGCTTGCGCTGCTGCCGGTGATCGTCCTGCATTCCGTGGTGGTGCTCGGCTACACCCTTATCGCGAAGCCATCCCAGCTCTTGAACGTCGGCATGTTCGCTGTCGACATTGTCGTCTTCGTCGTGCTCTTCAGGCTCCTGCGTGCGCGCTTCCTGGACGCCCGAGCTCGCGCTGGCACTCGAGTTTGAGCAGGAGCTTGAGGCAGGAAAGGTGAGCTGCTGGGAGCGGGCTTGCTCCCTGCGTGGAGATCGAGCGTGAGCTGGATCATCCAGCGTCGAGAATCAGCGAGGGCATCGGATGCTCGCCCTCGTTCGCATCCTGTCCGCGCGTCTCGCCCTCGATGCCCAGGCGCTCCAGTCGCGCGATCTCGCGCTCGCCTTCCACGCGCGCGGGATGCCCGTCCGGCAGGCCCGCGATCAGGTGCGCGATGCGGTTGCGCAGCTGTAGCGCGAAGTGTGGGGTGGAGGCTCCCATCAGCTCGCGCACATCCTCCACGCTCACCTCGCCGGAGCGCTCTTTGAGAATGCGGCTGGGGCTCTCTGCTTGGCTCATTGTCCGCTCACGGTCCTGTCGTGGATGTCGGTTCGCCGGTTGTCGTCGTCTGTGTCGGTTCACTGGTCGAAGTCGCCGCTGAGGAGAGCGGGGCTTCGGCCACGGGCTGGGGCGTGATCTCGAGCAGCGCGTCCAAGCTTGCCTGCGTCCTCGCGGACACAGCACTCATACCGCCGATCACCCAGCCGTGATTGTAAACGCCATGCACCGGCCCTGACGGCGGCGAGCCCGGCTGCAGGTCGCTGAGGTATTCCCCGAGCGCTGCCGGGATCTCGTCAGGGCTTTCCAACAGCAGCAGCGGGCCGTAGTCGCCGGTCGCCGACAACGGTGCCGCGGCCGGCCCGTCCAGCGGCCGTGCCGCGTTCGCGAACACCATTCCATGGCCCGGTTCCACCACGCCCCAGCCGAACGTTCCGTCCGTAAAGCGTGCCGCCGCGATCGCGTTGCTCGCCGGCGTAGTCCCTGCTATGCGCCTCACCCTCCCGAAGCGCTCGAGCTCTCTCACCACCTTCGTGCTCACGACGCTGCTTGGGCCCACAACATAGATCGAGCTGCCGCTCAGACGTCGCAACTCGGTCGCTGTGGCGCCTGGGATCTTGGAATGCTCCACGAACAGGATCGGTGTCGCCGTCTGCGCGGCCAAGCCGGCGGCCGGCATCGTCATCGCCGGCGGCGCTTCGGCGGCCGTCACGATCAGCTCGTGTGGCATGTGTCTGCGCAGGGTGCTCGCCGTCTGCTCGATCGCAACCGCCAATGCGGCCGGATTGGCGCTGGCCAGCGAGCGCGTCGCATAGCCGGCCGGTGTTGCCGTGGCGCCGATCTGGATCACTTGTGCTCGTCCGGCCGGACCGGTCGCGCTCGGATCCAAGGCTCCCGTTCCCGTAGGTCTCATCGTGCTGAGTGCGACATCGCTCGCTTCGGGCAGCTTCTGCCCTTCGCTGAAGAGCAAAGGCGCACGTAGCGGACTGCCCGCGAAAGTCGACGCTGCCAGTGCCGCTGGCCAGTCATGCTCGTCCACCATCACGACCGCCGCTGGGCGGCTCGCCTGGGTTAGGCCCGGATAGACCGCCACCGCCACCGCAGCCGCATCGGTCGCGGTGTCCGCTCCTCCCAGCCGGGTCGTATTCCTGGTGGACAACCCGCCGGCACCCTGGGTGCTCACGGCTGCGATCGATCCGGGACCGGACGATGCCGGCCGCGATGACAGCGTCTTGCCACATCCGCTCAACAGGCAAAGGGCCACGAGCACGGCCACGCGCGAAGATCCGATCCGCATCCATGCCACGCTACCCGCCGCGTCCGACGGCTGCGGCGTAGGTTTGCCTGCCGGTCGGGCCGCCGTCACCCTCGTGACCTGTTTCCGCGGAAACAGCAAAGGAGATTCGCCGACAGGCTCGAAGATCCTTCACAACGCTCTCTACAAACCCCGATTTTGCGGTGGAAACCAGGCTTCTGGTCATCCACCGCGTGCAACCGTCATTGCACTCTGATAGCTTGCCGCCCATAACGCCGAGTCCTTGGCCAGAAGCCGAGGAACGGGGGACCCAAGTTGTTGGGGCGAATCCCGCGGTCACACCGTGAGAAGCGCAGGCTCTTTCAGCGCTAGCCCGTCAGCTAACCCCGCAGGCCGACGAAAGAGGTTGCTGTGCGATTGCGAGCCCTGGGCTCAACGATTTTCTGCATGCTGATCGTGGTTGGCTCGCCGGCCACGGCCCTTGCCATCACCGGCGGTGTCTCGGCCGGTGGAGCGTCCGCCACGATCGCTCCCGGCGCATCCGCTGGAGGTGCCACCCCCACCGCTACGACGCCCGCTCCCAAGCGCCACACGGCGCCCGTCACCTCGAAGTCCACGAACCTGCTCTACAAAGGGCCCGTCTACGAGAAGACGGTCACCGGCCAGGTAGTCCCCTACGTCGCTCCTCAGACGCCTGCCGAACTCACCTCCTCGACCGGTGGAAGCGTCGTGGGTGTCGCAGCTGACACCAAGCCCGAGATCTTGGTCCCAGGCGCCACTGCCCGCGTAGTGAACGGCCTTGCGGCGGCTCCCATGTCGGCACCGGCCTCTGTCCAGGAGATCATCTGGACCGGCAACCAGATCATCGGCCTGCCCTATATCTTCGGCGGAGGCCACGCCTCGTTCATCTCGCCCGGCTACGATTGCTCGGGCACCGTCTCCTTCGCCTTGCACGGCGCCAGCTTGCTGTCCACGCCAATGGACTCCGGCGAATTCATGAGCTGGGACTCCGGCGGCGTGGGGACTTGGGTAACCGTGTTCGCCAACGGTGGGCACGCCTACATGACGGTAGCCGGCCTGCGCTTGGACACGAGTGCCGCCGACGACCCGTCCAACCAGCAAGGTCCCCGCTGGCGTCCTCTGCGGCCTGCCAACACGGGCTACGTAGTGCGCCACCCGACCGCGCTGTAGGCGCGGTCGGCTACGCTTGTAGCTCACGTTCCCGCCCCCACAGGAGGATCAGATGGCCGGTTTGACCGGGCGCATGTCAACCGTCGTGAAGGCCAAGGTGTCCAAGCTCTTGGATCGCGCCGAAGACCCCGCCGAGACGCTCGACTACAGCTACCAGAAGCAGGTCGAACAGCTACAGAACGTAAAGAAGGGCATCGCGGACGTGGTGACCGCCAAGAAGCGCCTGCAATTGCAGGAGACCTCGCTTCAGCAGCAGGTCGTAAAGCTCGACACCCAGGCCCGCCAGGCGGTGTCCTCCGGCAAGGAAGATCTCGCGCGCGTGGCCTTGGAACGCAAGAACGTCGCCCAGACCGAGCTGCAGACGCTTGATACCCAAGTAGGCGAACTCGAAGCCCAGCAGGAGAAGCTGACCGACTCCGAGCAGAAGCTGAGGGCCAAGATCGAATCCTTCCGCACCAAGAAGGAGGTCATCAAGGCCCAGTACTCGGCGGCCGAAGCCCAGGTCAAGATTTCCGAAGCGGCCACGGGCGTGGGCGAGCAGATGGCCGACGTGGGGCTGGCCATGCAGCGTGCGGTGGACAAGACCGAAAACATGAAGGCCCGCGCGGATGCGGTGCAGGAGCTCGAAGCGGCAGGGACCTTCGACGACATCACGGCGCTTGGGCCCGGCGAAGACGACATCGATCGCCAGCTCAAATCGCTCTCCTCCAAATCCGCGGTCGACGATGACCTGGCCAAGATGAAGGCTGAGATAGGCGCTCCCGCGGCGGGAGCCGGCGAGCTCGGCGCGGGCGCCTCGGGTGCCTCAGACGAGGAGCCGGCTTCAGAGGAGCAGTCGGCATGATCGTGCGCATCTCCGGCGAGGACCAGTACCGGCTCGACGAGGACCTCCACCCGCGCTTGAACGAGCTCGACACCGCGGTCGTGAACGCCGTGGACGCAGGCGACGAGGCTGGTTTCAAGTCCTCCTTCGCACAGCTGCTCGACTTCGTCCGCGCAAACGGCTCTATCGTGGACGACAAGGAGATCGAGACCTCCGACCTGATCCTGCCCCCGGACGACATCACCCTGTCCGAAGCCGCCGAGGAATTCACCGGCGAGGGCCTGATCCCGGACTGACACCGATCCCCGATGGCCTTCTTGGAGGCCGCATATGACGGTCGTGGACCAAGCAGTCCAAGGACGCAGACCGCGTGGCGTGCTAAGCACGTGAGCGGTCGAGGACGCGGGAATGCGCCGCGTCCACGGCCGTCAGATCGGGATACCCCAGAGGGGGAACCAACGCTCCAACTCTGGCTCGATCGGCAGCTCGGAGGCCATCTGGGCCTTGAGCTGAAGCTCGCGCTCGGTTGAGCGCTCAGTCGCTTGGGTCGAGCTCGATGTGGGGCTCCCGGAGGCGGGTACGAACGGGTACCAGAAGCCGCGCTTGTAGTTGTAGATGAAGTAGAGCTTGCGTCCCTTGGCGTCCTTGAAGGCGAACACCGCGCACAGCAGACGCTCGCCATGGCCTGCGGTCTCGATCGAACCGCTGACCGCATTGATGCCGACCGCGAGGTCTTCGACCGAGCCGTCTTGCAAGACCATCCAGCGGTAGCCGAACTGGTCGTCCTCGGTGTGGACCTTGGTGTCGTTCTCACCGCCGGTCGCCACCACCACTTCTTCCATCTCTTTGATCACGCCTTCGAACTCGCTCGTCTGCAGGGCTTGGAAGACGATCGCGGCTGCCCCGGCCGGCTCGATGGAGTGCTCGGTCTGCAAGGCGATGTAGGCGGTCGAGATCGCGAACAGGCGGTCAGGGGCCGGGCCCTTGACCTCGTGGCGGCCCGTCAGTATGTCGCGGAGTCCCATGTGTCAGTGCAGAGAGGTCGGCAGCGTTGGAGGGGGGAGGGGTGGAACGGGTCCGCGCTTCGACCGGCGGGAGCCTAAGCGGCGCTTTGCAGCTGGGACTCCAGCCGGCTCAGCGCCTCCAAGCGCTTCTCGAGCGAAGGATGGTCGGAGAAGATGTTCATCAAAGACTGCTTGGCACGCGCGGGGATGATGAAGAAGGCGCTCATCCCTTCGGCCTTGCGCAGGTCTTGGCTGGGGATCCGCTCCATTGTGCCGCTGATCTTCAGCAAGGCCGAGGCAAGCGCGCTGGGGCGGCCCGTGAGCACCGCCGAGCCGCGGTCGGCGGCAAACTCGCGGTAGCGCGAGAGCGCCTGCAGGAGCAGGAAGGAGATCGCGTACACGAGCACCGAGACCAGAAGCACCAGCATGATTCCCTGCTCCTGTTCCCGGTTGCGGCCGTATCCGCCGCCGAAGCCGCCCCCGAAGAACAGCGTGAACTGGGCGATCAAGGCCGCGAGCGAGGCGAAGAAGCTCGCCATCGTCATCACCATCACGTCGCGGTTGATCACGTGGGTGAGCTCGTGCGCCATCACGCCTTCGAGCTCGGCCGTGTCGAGCATCCTCAGGATCCCGGTCGTGGCGCACACGGTTGCCTTCTTCTGGGAGCGCCCCATCGCGAACGCGTTGGGCATCGGCGTGTCCATCACGAACACCCTCGGCTTGGGCAGGTCCGCCTGCACGCAGAGCCGCTCGACGATCCCGTGCAGCTCGGGCTCTTCCTCGGGTGTGACCTCTTTGGCACCAAGCGTCGAGAGGGCGATCTTGTCGGAGGCGAAGAACTGCAAGGCCAGCATGAACAGGGCGACCACGACGATGACCCCCGCGGCGGCGCCCGCGGCGAACAAGGCGCCCACGAACACCACGTAGACCAGCCCGAGCAGGAACATCGTCAGGAGCATGCGTGCCTGCAGGCCGCCGTCTTTGCCGAAGTTGGAGCGTCGCTTGTCCATGACTTTGATTGTCGCAGAAGCGAACCCCGTCTCCGCCGCTCGTGATGCTCCTAGCCGTGGCGCTTCGCCGCGGCTCCGATTCGGGGACCGGTGGGCCGTGGGCACAGGGTGGCGTAAAGTCCGCCCGATGCCCATACCGTCCGCGCGAGAAGTCCCGTGAAGCCCGAAGTCCACCTGCTTGGCATCTCGATCAAGACGTTCGGGGTGACCTTCGCGCTGGGCTTCCTCGCCTGCGGCTTTGTCATCGCACGACGCCTGCGCGAGCTGGAGAAGCCGGTCGACTGGTCCTATGAGATCGTGTTCGCCGCCCTCCTCGGTGGGCTCATAGGCGCACGTGCCTACTTCGTGATCCAGAACTACTCCCAGGTCAAGCACGACCTGATCGGCTCGATCTTCTCCGGGTCCGGCCTGGTCTGGTACGGAGGGGCGATCGGAGGAGCCATCGCCGTGATCGCCTGGATGCGCTGGCGCCGCATGCTGAATCTCGTGACTTTCGACATGTGCGTGACGGTGCTTGCCTTGGGCTATGGCATCGGCCGGATCGGCTGCCAGGTCTCAGGCGACGGCGACTACGGGATCGCCTCCAAACTGCCTTGGGCGATGGGCTATCCGCACGGAACCGTGCCCACGCCGCCGGGAGTCGCCGTTCAGCCCACACCGATCTACGAGACGGTCTCGATGTGCCTGCTCGCCTACTTCCTGTGGAAGCTGCGCGACCGGGTGCGCCCGGGAGTGGTGCTCGGGCTCTATCTCTTCTTCAGTGGCCTCGAGCGCCTGCTGGTGGAGTTCATCCGTCGCAACAAAGAGGTCTTCGCCGGTCTGACCTCTCCGCAGTTGGAGAGCATCGTCTTGATGGCGATCGGAGCGGTGCTCTTGGCTGTGATGGCTCGCCGGGGTGGATTGGCCTCGCCGGGAGGTGGTGTTTCGATATCGGGGCACCCCACGCACGCACGCGCGTCCACCGCGTGAAGTAGGCCTGTTTCTAGGGAAGCGCCATAATCTCGACATGGCCACTGGGACGAGCCTTTCGCACGTGTTCCCCTTGGGGAGTCGCCTCAACGAGCGCGGCCACATCGAGGTGGGCGGGTGCGACACGATCGATTTGGCACGCGAGTTCGGCACGCCCGCTTATGTGGTCGCCGAGGACGACTTGCGTGCGCGTGCGCGTGCCTTCGCCCAGGCAGGCCAAGATGCCGGTCACGAGGACTTCCAGGTTGTGTTCGCCTCGAAGGCATTCCCCTGCACAGCGGTACTGGCCTTGTTCGCCGAGGAGGGGCTCTGGTGCGATGTGGCCTCCGCCGGCGAGCTTCACCTGGCATTGAACGCCGGCTTCCCGCCGGAGCGCATCTTGATGCACGGCAACGCCAAGTCCGAAGCCGAGCTCACCATGGCCTTGGAGCACGGGATCGGTTTGATCGTCATCGACAACTTCGATGAGATCGATCGGTTGGCAGTCCTCCTCGATGATGTCCGACTGGCGCATGCGCCTGGTAGAGCTGACTCTGTCCGGTCGGCGCATGCGCCGACCGGCCCACCGGCGCATGCGCCGGTGGGGACCGGGTCGCATGCGACCCGGTCATCCTCGGAGAGAAAAAGCGAAGACGGGCAGCCCGTCCTCATCCGCGCCACCCCCGACGTGCGCGGCGACACACACGAGAAGATCTCCACCGGTCAGGCCGACTCCAAGTTCGGCTTCTCCATGGCCGACGTCCCGCGCGCGATCGAGCGCGTGCGCGAGGTGCCCGGCTTGAGCCTCCGGGGCACACACGCCCACATCGGCTCCCAGCTGTTGGAGCTCGAGCCCTTCCGTCGCGAGGTCGCGGCCCTGGCGCAGATCGGCGATGGGGTGGGTGGGTTTTCGATCTATGACCTCGGCGGCGGGCTGGGCGTGGCGTACAGCGAGGCCCAGCACCCGCCCGAGATCGAGGCTTGGGTCGGTACGCTCGTCGATGCTGCCCACCAGGCCGGCATCGACCCGTCCACGCGCATCCTGGTCGAGCCGGGTCGCGCGCTCACGGCCAATTCGGGCGTCACCCTCTACACGGTGGAGTCCGTCAAGCACAACGTCTCCACCTGGGTGGCCCTCGACGGCGGCATGTCCGACAATCTGCGCCCCATGCTCTACGGCGCCGCCTACGAAGCCCATCTGGCCGATCGCCCGGGTGACTGCGCCGACGCGACGCATTGTGTGCTGGCCGGCAAGCACTGCGAGTCTGGCGATGTGATCGTGCGCGACGTCCTGCTGGACGATCCCCGGCCAGGCGACGTGATCGTGACTCCCGCCACCGGCGCCTACGGCTTTGCGATGGCCAACAACTACAACGGCGTGCCCCGTGCCCCCGTGGTGTTCTGTAAAGACGGCGATGCGCGCGTGGTCGTCCGCCGCGAGAGCCTCGACGATCTGACTTCGCGCGATGTCGTCTGAGCTTCCCGCCGCCTCGCGCGCTCCCTCCACCTTGTCCGTCGAGCCGTTCCACGTCGGCCTGCTCGGCTACGGCACCGTCGGCTCGGCCTTCGCCACCCTGCTCGAGGAGCGCGCCGCCCACATCGAGCGGCTCACGGGGCGCATGCCCATCCTCGGCGAGGCCCTCACTACCAGCAAAGGCACGTTCTCTGAGATCCTCTCACGCTCCGACTCGGTCATCGAGCTGATCGGGGGAATCGAACCTGCGCGCGAGTACGTGCTCGCCGCGCTGTCGGCCGGCAAGCACGTCGTGACCGCCAACAAGCAACTGCTCTCCCAGCATGGCGAGGAATTGTTCGAGGCCGCCCGCGCAGGAGGAGCCCAATTGCGCTTCGAGGCGGCCATTGCCGGTGTCGTGCCGGTCGTGCGCGTGCTCGCCGAGTCCTTGGCCGGAGCCCAGCTCGAGCGCGTCCACGGGATCGTCAACGGCACCACCAACTTCATCCTCTCCGAGATGACCCGCGGCTCGACCTACGCCCAGGCCTTGGCGGAGGCCCAAAGCCAGGGTTTCGCCGAGGCCGACCCCTCCGAGGACGTCTCCGGCCGCGATGCCGCCGCCAAGATGGCGATCCTTGCGCGGCTTGCCTTCGGCACGCCCGTCCACATCGACCAGGTGCCCTACGAGGGGATCGAGCACCTCAAGACCGACGACCTCCAGTATGCCCGCGAGCTCGGGCTCGGGCTCAAGCTGATCGGCACCGCCGAGCGTCGCGACGGCGGCCTCTCCGTGCGCGTCCATCCCGCCTTCCTCTACTCCGGACATCCCTTGGCCTCGGTCAACGGCCCCTTCAACGCCGTCACGGTCGAGTCCGGCGCGATCACCGAGATCACCATGTCCGGGCCCGGCGCCGGAGGGCGCCAAACGGCAAGCGCCGTGCTCGGCGACTTGGTCAGCGTCATGCTCCCGCTGGCGGTCCCCGCGCCGCTCAACGATCCCCTGCCGCTGGTCCAGGACGTCGAGAGCGGCTTCTACATCCACCTCGAGATGGCCGACCGGCCCGGCGCCTTGGCGGCAGTCGCCCAGGTCTTGGGCGAGCAAGGGGCTTCGATCAAGTCGGTCGTCCAGCACGGCCTCGGCGAGCACGCCCGTCTGGTTATGGTCGTCCACCCCCTGGCCGAGAGCCGCCTGCGCGAGGCCCTCAAACGGATCGCGGCGCTCGACTTCCTGCGCTCCACCCCGCGCGCCATTCGTGTCATAGAAGAGGAGTTCATGTAATCCCGCCGTACCCCACCCGCTTGGCGGGTGGGGGTATCCCGAGAAAGGTTCATGTGAGCAACGCGATTTCCATGAGTAAGAGTCACGTTCCGTTGATCGAGCGCTACCGCGATCGTCTGCCCTTCGAGGAGGGCGACCCGATCGTCAGCCTCCAGGAGGGCTCCACTCCGCTGTTGCGCGCGCCCGTTCTCTCGGAGATGGTCGGCGCCTCGGTGCGCCTCAAGCTGGAGGGGGCCAACCCGACCGGCTCCTTCAAGGACCGCGGCATGACCTGCGCGGTATCGGCGGCCGTGCGCGATGGCGCCAAGGCCGTCATCTGCGCCTCCACCGGCAACACCGCCGGCAGCGCCGCCGCCTACGCCGCGCGCGCGGGTGTCACCTGCGCCGTGATCGTGCCCGACGGCAAGATCGCCGAAGGCAAGATGGCCCAGACCTTGATCCACGGCGCGCGCGTCATCTCCTTGGCCGGCAACTTCGACCAGGCCCTCAAGCTCGTGCGCGAGCTGGCCGAGTCCCATCCGATCGTGCTCGTCAACTCGGTCAATGAATTCCGCATCGAAGGCCAGAAGACCGCCGCCTTCGAGATCCACGAGGACTTGGAGGGTGAGCTCGAGGCGCTCTGCATCCCGGTGGGCAATGCCGGCAACATCACCTCCTATTGGCGCGGCTTCCGCGAGATGGGGGCCGCCCCCAAGCTGTTCGGCTTCCAAGCCGAAGGCGCCGCACCTCTCGTCTCGGGTCATCCCGTGGAGCACCCCGAAACGGTCGCCTCCGCGATCCGCATCGGCCATCCCGTGCGCGGCGAGGACGCACTCGCCGCCGCCTCGGAGTCCGGGGGGCAGATACGCTCGGTCAGCGACGCCGAGATCCTCACGGCCTACCGGCTCTTGGCCTCCAAGGAAGGCATGTTCTGCGAGCCGGCCTCCGCCGCCTCGGTCGCCGGGCTGCTCAAGTACGGCGCCGACGGCGCCCATCAGGTCGTGTGCGTGCTCACCGGTCGCGGCATCAAGGACCCCCAGACCGCGATCGAGCACAACGGCGGCAAAGTCATCGCCTGCCCCGCCGAGATCGCCGCGATCGAAGAGGCGGTTCTTGGGTGATTCGCAGGCGCGTCGTCCGCGCTCCTGCCTCCTCGGCGAATCTGGGCCCCGGCTTTGACTGCTTCGCCGCGGCGCTCGGCCTGCACCTCCAACTCGAGGTCATCGAGACGGGCGAGTTCGCCGTCGAGAGCGACCTCGACGTGCCCTTCGATCGCGAGAACCTCTGCGTCAGGGCTTTCGAGAGCCTACATCCGGCCGACGACTTCACTTTCAGGATCGCCTCGGACATCCCGCTCACAGGCGGTCTCGGCTCCAGCGCAGCAGCGATCGTCGCCGGCTTGGTCGCCGCCGATCACCTGTTCGAGCTGGACGTCGACCTGCTCGCGTGCGCGACCTCGCTCGAGGGTCACCCCGACAACGTCGCGGCCAGCCTGCGCGGGGGCTTCGTCATCTGCGCCGACGACGATGCCTTCCGCTTCGAGCCCCCCACCGGCTTGGAGGCTTTGGCCGTCGTCCCTCGGGAGCCGGTCCGCACCAGCGAGGCACGCCGTGCCCTGCCCCCCGAGGTGCCGCTCGCCCAGGCGGTCTACAATGTCGCCCACGGCGCTTTGCTCACGCTCGGGCTCGCCCGCGGCGACTGGGACCTCGTTGCCCGCGGCCTATCCGACAGTCTGCACGAGCAGCGCCGCTCCCACCTCTATCCGCGCTCCTATGCCTTGGCCCGACGGGCGCGTGAGCTGGGCGCGCTCGGAGCGACCATCTCCGGCGCCGGTCCCACCGTGCTCATCTGGTGCTTCTACGAGCAGACCGGCGCCGTCGTCGAAGCCTTGCGCTCGGAGATCGAGGGCTGGGCCACATTGATGCGCGCCCCCTTCGAGGCCCAGGGCGCCTATGTGGGGGAGTTGTAGCCCATGGCAACTCCTGGCTCTCATGTCCCGGAAGACCCCGTCGAGGACTACGCGCAAAACTTGGCTCCAGGGATGGAGGAGGGTTTGGACGACGGCTACTTCCCGCGCGGGCGCTCCTTGTTGCGCACCGTCCACGAAGAGAAGGCCGTCGGGCTCATGTACGGCCAGCGCGCGCTGTGTGTGGGTGCCATCAAGCCGCTCAACTATGTCGGCACGAGCGAACACACCCGCAACAAGCGCACCCCCTTCAGGCGGATCACCCACACGGGCGGCATGTTCGAGGCCGTCTTCTTCGGCACCCGCGCCCAAGCCGATCGTGTGCTCGCCGCCGTCGATCTCATGCACGAGCGCGTCATCGGCGCCCTGCTCGAGGACGCCGGGCCCCACTACCCCGCCGGAACGCCCTACTCGGCGTTCGACCCCGACCTGATGCTCTGGACGGTCGCCGTCATCGCCGACTCGGCCATCTGGTTCTACGACAGGCTCGTCCGGCCACTCACGAGCGAGCAGCGCGAAGCGCTCTGGCAGGACTACCTGCGCTTCGCCGAGCTCTTCAAGATGCCGCTGTCTGCCGCGCCCCAAACCTACCCCGAGTATCGCGCCTGGTATGAGCGCCAACTCGCCGGTCCGGACCTCCACCTGACCGCCGAGGCTCGCTTCATGGGCTACGCCTCCGCCTTCCAGATCCCCATGCCCGCCAGCCGCCAGCTCGGTAAGCGCCTGCACGATCTCGTCATGCTCGGCTCGCTGCCTCCACGCGTGCGCGAGCTCTACGGTCTGCCTTACACGCGTGTCCAGTCGGCCGCGTGCACCGCCGCCCTGGCCTGCGGGCGCTTCGCGCGCCTGCTCGCGCCCTCCTCACTCACCCACGGCTCCTGCATCCCCGAGTTCGAAATGGTCGCCTCGACCGAGCGACGTAGGATCGAACAGGGTCAGCCCACGCCCCAATTGGCGGGTTGACTCAACCGAGCTTGGCCAAGCGCGTGCGGGCAGCCGTCATGCCGGGCAGTCGCGCGAGCATCTCGTCGGCAAGCGCCACATAGTCGGTGCCCAGGTCCGGCCGGTGGTCGAGGATCGACACCGCCCGCTCGGCCGACTCCGCATATGCGATCGAGCCTCTCACCACAGTCTCGAACACCTTCTCACCGAAGCGCTCCTTCAGCGACGCCTTCGCCTCGCGCGAATGGACCGTCCTCATGTCCGCCAGGTTCAGCAGCACTCCCAACAGCTCCAGCTCGTCGTTGAGGCTGTCCTTGGCGACTTCGATCACCTCCATCGCCTGCTCCACGCCTTGCAGCGCAAAGTACTGGGCCTCGGCTGTCACGAGCGCATAGTCGGCGGCCACCAATGCATTCACGGTCAGCAGTCCCAGCGAGGGCGGGCAATCCACCAGCACGACCTCCCACTCGTCCTGCAGGCTCGCAAGCGCCCGCCTCAAAGTCAGCTCGCGCCCGATCTTCCCGCCCAGCATCAGCTCCGTCTCGGCCAGGTTCAGGCTCGCCGGGATCACGCCGTCGTGGATCGCCTCCTGCACCTTGGCCTTGCCTGCCAGCACATCCGCGATCGTCGGCTCGCTCTCGGGCGGCAGGTCGAAATAGTCCGACAGGTTGCCCTGCGGATCGAGGTCCACCGCGAGCGTCCTCACCTCGATCCGGCGAAGCACATCGGTCAGCGTGCGCACTGTCGTCGTCTTGCCCGTACCCCCCTTCTGGGAGAGCACAGCGATCGTCTGGGCCATGGCGGCCGATAGTACGGGGAATGCGCCCAGTGCGCCTCGCGGCGCTCACAATCTCAGCCGAGCGTTTGGACCGGTGCGTCGGGCTGTTCGGCAGCCTCGACCGGCACGCTTACGAATGTCAGGCGATAGCGGCCCACCAGGATCTCGTCCCCGTCGTGCAGCGCCCTCCACTCGACCCTCTCGCCGTTCACGAAAACACCGTTGAGGCTGCGGTCGTCGAGCACCCTCACCCCATCGGCCTGGCGCACCACGAGCGCGTGCCGCCGCGACACGGTCGGGTCGTCGAAGCGGACGTCGGCAGCGAGACTGCGCCCGATCCTCGTCCACTCACGTGTGAGCGCCACCGCTTTGGTCTCGTCTCCGTCCTCGTACAGGACATACTCGCCGGGCTCGTGGAGCTCCTCGCGGGCTCGCTCCACCCACTCCTCGCTCTCGTGCGATCGTGCCCGTGGCGAGACCTCGCCGGCGGCGGGTCCCGCGTTGAAAAGCGACGCCCTCACGAAATCGTGGCTGCCGCAGTCAGGACAATCGCGCAGCGCGTCGAGCGAAGTCAGCGTCAACACATAACCACATCTCTGGCACTTGAAGGATCCGGTGCCTGCCAGCGTCCCCGAAGTATGCGACTCCATGCTGCGCTTCCCCTTCCTCGTATTCCCGGGCGGTCGGGAACTTTCTGCAGGGTGGAATCTGGTGGCAATCATAACCAGGGTGTCAAGCGAGCTCCGACCGGCGCCCACGCAGGCTTCGGACGTACGCTCTCGGTTGCATAGTCGAGCCTACCCCAGCCGATCGGCGTCCAAACGATTCCCGCCGAAAGATCAGTGAAGATCGCCATAAGGATCGTCTTCGGGAGGAGCCCGTTCGGGTACGGCGAACCTTGCCTCCATGGCCTCCCCCCATCGCGACGTGGAGCAACTCGAGCGCTACCTCCTGCAGCGCGGCGTTGGCTCGCTCACGGCTGACCGCCACCGCTGTGTCGACTGCGAGCGCACGCCGCTCGTGGGCGAGCGCGTCCACGTGTACGAGCGCTCCGCCGGGATCGTCTGCGAGCTGTGCAGCCAGTTGCGCCGCACCGCCCCTTCGCTCACCGAGATCGTGCGCCACAGCGAGCTGGGCCATACGGTGCGGCTCACCGCACGCGCCGCTTGAGCAGTCAATAGGCTGCCGCGCTGTGCGGATGGGTGGGGTTCCAAATCAATCAATACACTCCGCGCCGTGGACCCTATAACCGTCTCGATCGTCATCAGCCTCCCGCGCGAGCGGGTCTTCGACTACCTGCAGGACATCGCCAACCACCCCGAGTTCACAGACCACTATCTCGTGGACTGGCATCTCCTGCGGGAGGACTCCGTCGGCCGCGGCGCGGGCGCCCGCTTCCGTGTGAAGGCTCCCGCCAACCGCTTCAGCTGGGCCGACTCCACGTTCTCGGAGGTCGCCCGTCCGCACCGCATCGTCGAGGTCGGCCGTACCGGCAAGACCAACCGCATCCGCACGCTCGGCGTCTACGAGCTCGTGCCCGCGCCCGGGGGCGCCACACGCGTCCAGTTCACGCTCGAGACCGAGAGCCACGTATTGTCTGACCGCATCCTCGAGGTCTTCGGGGGCCGTCTATGGCTCAAGCGCAAGAACGAGAAGGCCATGCGCCGCCTGCGCTCGATCCTCGAGACGGGCGAAGGTCGCGGAGAGCGCGTCACCCTCGCCGGCGGATAAACTGCCCGCTCGCATGTCCCGTCCCTCCGCCAAACGCCGCTCGCGCACCAGCCCATCACCGCGCATCTCCGCCGGCCACCGCGTCACCGGGCCGCAATCCGCAGCGGTTCGTCGCCGGGTCGCAAAGCTTGGCTTGATGGCGATCTTGCTGGCGGCCGTCTTGGCCTTGAGCGCCTGCTCGGATGACTCGCACACGCGTGTCACGACCGGTACCTACGCTGGAGAGTCCGGCCAAAGCGCGCCCTACCTGAACGTGGGTCCCTTGATCTACGAGGTCCAGCTCTCGCGCGAGCTCAACCCCTACGACACCGAGGACGCCACCTACCTCAAAGGCCTCACTCCCGCCCAGCGCAGACTGCTCCCCGGGGAAGAGTGGTTCGCCGTTTTCATGCAGGTCTACAACGAAAGCTCCAAGCCCCATCCGGTGTCCACCAACTTGACGATCAGCGACACCCAGCACAACGTCTATAGCCCGATCGTCCCGGCCTACACGAACGAATTTGCCTATCGCCCCGGTCTCCTGGGTCCCAAAGCGCGTATCCCAGCGCTCAACACGGTAGCCGCCGACGGGCCCACCCAGGGAGCGCTCTTGCTCTACAAGATCAAGATCGTCTCGCTTGACAACCGGCCGCTCGAGCTTCGGATCGTAGATCCGCTCGACCCTTCCCAGACGGCTTCGGCCGAGCTGGACGTCTAGCGCAGCCCCGCCTCGAGTATCTGCTTGGCGACCGGCGCGGCGGTTTCGCCTCCGGCGCCGTCTTTCACGAGCAGCACCCCCACAGCGATGCGCGGGTGCAGAGCAGGTGCGAACGCTGCGAACCAGGCGTCCGTGTTCTGCGGGTCTTTGCTGCCTGAGCAGCTTTCTTCGCCCTGCTTGCCTTCTTTTTCATCCCCTTCCTTGCTTTCGGAGCCGTGCTCGCTCGAGCCAGAGCAGCTCGGTGCGCCCAGTTCAGCCGTGCCGGTCTTGCCGGCGACCACCACTCCAGGGATAGCCGCCGAGGTGCCTGTCCCTTCGCGCACCACGCCGATCATCAGGCGCCTGACCGTGCGGGCGGTTGCGGCGCTCATGACGCGCGGACGGGCCTCGTGGCGAGCTTCGAAGCTGGGGCTCGGACGCCGTCCGCCGTCGGCTATCGTGCTCGCCACTGTCACCATCTGAAGCGCCGAGGCCTGCACCTCGCCCTGCCCGATCGCGGTCGAGCCGACATCCAGTTCGCCCTGGATCGCCGACGCCGGAGGTAGTGTGCTCTCGACCGCGCCCTCCACCCCCGGGGGATGGTTGAAGCCGAAGTCTTCCGCGGTCTTCACGAGGCGCTGGGCTCCCACCTTCACGCCCAGCGGGGCGAACACCGAGTTGCACGAGACCGCGAACGCGAGCGCCAGGCTTCCTCCGCAGGACTCGCCATTTGCGTTTTCGAGCTTCACTCCGTCCAGCGTCGCCGAGGTCGCATAGGGGAAAACGCTCTTTTCGCCGGCCACTTTGGCTTCGAGCGCCGCGGTCAACGTCACCATCTTGAAGGTCGACCCCGGCGGTTGCAGATCGTCGATGCCGATGCCTGCCACCGCCAAGATATCGCCGTTGGCCGGATCCAGGGCGACGACTCCCCCGAGCTGTCCGCCCAGCGCTTCGGCCGCCACCCGCTGCAATCCGGGAGAGATGGTCGTATGAACCGCCGGGCTCGCCTTCGCCACGGTGCTCGCCAAAACGCGCTCACCCGCCAAGAGCTCGCCTCCCGGCCGTCCGCGTAGGCGGTCGTCGAGTGCGAGCTCCAGGCCGCTCGTGCCCACGATCGCCTGCGCCGGCACTCCTTCGCTCTCCAGCTCGGCCAGGCGCGAGCTCGGTACCGGGCCGACTTCTCCCACCACGCCGGCGGCAGCCGCACCGAGCGGGGACTCACGCGCCCCTCCCTCGGTTGGCTGGCCCTCGGCCAGGACCGAGCCGTCGCGCGCCAGCAGCGCCGCACGCGGCGGCAAGGTCATGCTCCTGCTCAGCGACTCTCCCATCCGCAGCCCGGGGAACACGAGCGCGTGCGACCACATCACCTGGGGACCGCCCGACGTGCTCACCACCTTCATTCGCAGCTTCTCCTCGAGTGTCCCCCACAGGCGCGTGCCCACGCGCATCGGCACCACCAAAGCCCCTTGCTCCTCGTGGGCTCGCCCGGTCACCCTCAGGCTGCTCTCGGTCGCCGTTCGTGCCGCCTCCCTATAGGCTGCGGCGAATCGGCTCGCCGGGATCCTCCGCTGCGCGGCGGAGTCGATGTCGTCGTACATCCTCGCGTAGTCGCCTCGCGTCCAAGCCTTGGCAAACTGTTCGGCGAGGTCAAGCTGTGCCGAGCCGTGGTGGCCGGAGCCGACGATCGCCCCCACGAGGAAGGTGATTGCGGCGAGCGCCACCACCGGCCCAGCCCGGCGCGTGCGCCTGCGGTGCGCTGATGCGCTTCGACCATACCCACCGGAGAGGCTTCGACCATGCGCATTGGAGGCGTTCACAGCTCGGGACGGTAGAACATGAGCAGTGACCCGGCTCGATTGGATCATCGTCGCATTCGCTGCCTTGCTCGCCTTGTTCGGGTTCCGCCGGGGCTTCATCGTCGCTGTGCTCTCCTTCTGCGGCTTCGCCCTTGGCTCATTCCTCGGAACTCGCCTGGGTCCTCTACTGGTTCCCCACGGGTCCGCCTCGCCCTACGCCCCCGCATTCGGACTGATCGGCGCCTTGCTCGCCGGGGCGATCCTCGCAACAGGGTTCGAGGGAGTCGGTCTGCGGCTTCGCCGCGTACTCGTCCTGCCGGGTCTCGGTCTGCTCGACGGGGCCTTGGGTGCCTTGCTCAGCGCGGCGCTCGGCTTGGCGATCGCCTGGATCCTCGCCGCGGTGGTCCTGCAAGCCTCCTCGACTCCCCAATTGCGCGCCGACATCCAGCACTCGGCGATTCTGAGCGAGCTCAACCAGCTGCTGCCGCCCACCGGCCCGATCCTAAACGTACTCGCGAGCCTCGATCCGCTTCCCTCGATCTCCGGTCCCCTGCCCACCGTGCCGGCGCCGCCGGCGGCGATCGCGCACGACCCCGGTGTGCGAGTGGCCTCACGCAGCGTCGTGCGCGTGCTCGGCACGGCCTGTGGCTTGGCCATCGAGGGCTCCGGATGGGTGGTCGCGCCGGGCCTCGTGATCACCAACGCCCACGTGGTCGCCGGTGAGCACGACACCACCGTCGAGGTCGGAGGCCGCGAACCGGAGATGAGCGCCTACGCGATCGCGTTCGACCCGACTGACGACCTTGCCGTGCTGCGGGTGCCCGGTCTCAGCCTGCCTGCGCTCACATTGGTGGCCACGCCGCCGGCTGGGCGGGCGGGTGCGGTCCTGGGATATCCCGAGAACGGTCCCTTCGCCGCCCAACCGGGACGCATCGGCACGACGCAGAGAATCGTCACCGACGACGCCTACGGTCGCGGACCCGTTTCGCGCCTGCTCACGCCTTTGCGAGGTCTCGTGCGCCCCGGCAACTCCGGCGGCCCGCTCGTCGACCGGGAGGGGCACGTGCTCACCACCGTCTTCGCCTCCACCACCGGCGGAGGGCCCCATGGTGGCTACGGGGTTGCCAACGCCACGGTCGCCGAGGTGCTTGCCGGTGCGGGGCGCATGGTCGGGACGGGAGAATGCTCCCCCGGTTGAACCTCGCGAAGGGAACGTCCTCCGGGTTGACGTCCTCAGGCGGTGGAGGGGCGGGTCCGCGGCCGCGGCCGAGCTTTCTTGGCGCCGGTGGGCTTGGCCTGCTTGGCTGCTTGGTCTGTCTCAGCGGTGACCTCGCGTGCGCGGGTGGAGGCTTGTTCCCTCGAGGCCTGCTTCTTGGCGATTTGCTGCCTCGCGACTTGCTCCCTTGCCGCCGGGCCATCCAGCAACGGCTCGACCGCGGCCAAGCGACGCACGAGCTCTGCCCGCACTCGCTCGAGCTCCTTCGCGCTCAGCAGGCGCGGTCCAGCGTGCCTGGAGGGTTTGGAGGGGGCCGGTATCAAACCGGGATGACGCGCCTGGATCTCCGAGAGGGTTTGCTCCAAGGCAGCGATCTGGGCGCGCAACTCCCTGCGTCGCTCCGCGGCCTGCGCCGCTGTGTCCGCCGCCGGGGCCTCCGTGGTCACGTATAGAGCGGCCGCTACCTGGCGAGGGTCCACGCCAGTCCGGCGCGCCTCCTGTGCCGCATTGGCGGCGATCTGCCCAACGGCCGAGGGCTCCTGGGTGACCTTCGCCACGAACGTGCCGGTACCTTGCCGGCTGTCGATCAAGCCCTCCTGCTCCAAGCGCTGATACACCGCGCGCGCGGTATTGGCGTTGATGCCCACCATCTCGCCAAGCTCACGCAGACCCGGCAATCGCTGTCCGGGCAGGAGCCGTTTGTCTCCGATCCTTGCCCGCAGAGCCCACGCGAGCTGCACCCCGATCGGGATCTCCCCGTTGCGGTCGATCTGCAGATCGTCGAGGTCGAATTGCGCTTCGCCGCTACCTGCTTGGGTACGGGCGCCTGTAGGCGCTCGAGAGGGCGCCTCTGACGGACTTACGTCGCGATGGTCGCCTCTTGCCATGCCCCAACTTTAGTCGTTTCCCTCGTGAAAACATAAAGTGCTAGTGAACTAGTACACTACTTCTATGGGTGAGCTGGGTCGCGGGGATCTCCTCAGCCGGGCATGGCTCCCGGCCAGGAACATGCTCGAGGAAGTTGGCGACATGATGATCCTGGCCGGCAGGACGGTCTCGGCCGCGGTGATGCCGCCATATCCCTACGGCGGCGAGTTCGTTTGGCAGTTCCTGTTCGCCCTGCGGGTCTGCTGGTTGCCGCTCCTGCTCTCCACCTTCGCCATCTCCTATGGCGCTCCGGGCCTGCAGGCGGCCAACTTCCTCACCGTTCTGGGCTCGCTCGATCGCCTCGGCGGCTTCTTCGTGCTGATCGTGGTGCGCGAAATCGGCCCGCTCATCACAGCCACGATGCTCGCGGGCGCCGCCGGGACCGCGATCACCGCGGACCTGGGGGCGCGCAAGATACGCGAGGAGCTCGACGCGCTGCAGGTTCTTGGTGTCGACCCGGTCAAGAACCTGGTCGTGCCCCGCTTTCTCGCCCTGATGCTGGTGACCGGCCTGTTCAACATCTACGCGATCCTGTTCGGCCTGTTCGGGGGGATCTTGGCGGCGCTGGTTCACGGCCAGCCTCTGGGCCCATTCTGGGCGACCTTCTTCAACAACACGTCCACGACCGACCTGTGGGGCTCGACCCTGAAGACGGCGGTCTTCGGGGCGATCATCGCGATCATCTGCTGCTACAAGGGCATGACGGCCTCAGGCGGCGCCGAGGGCGTGGGACGAGCGGTGAACCAGGCGGTCGTCGCCTCGTTCATCGCATTTGGCTCGTTCAACTACGCCTTCACCCAGGTCCTGCTGGCCACCCACCCCAACATCATCACCGTCCGGTGAGCCCGGTTTACACCCAAAAGGGGTCATGTCCCCCTCGGGGGCCATGGGTTGGGGGGGAGGCGCCCCGATGAACCAGTCGCCGGCACCGGTGCGCGAATGGTTCGCCTCGACCGGCGAGATCGCCCAGTTCACGGGTCGCATAGTGCGCGATGTGTGGAGCTTGCGCGTCCTGCGCTTCTTCGGCGAGGCCACGCGCCAGGCGGGGCTCCTGATCGTGTCCTCGACGGCCGTCCTGTGGATCATGGTGTTCATCATCGGGATCGGTCCCTGTGGGATCCAGGGTGCCTACTTCGCTCAGGCCCAGGGAGCGCCGAGCGTCGCCGGGGCGTTCGCGGCCTGGTGCGACCTGCGCGAGGCGATCCCCTATGCGTTCGGCTACATGATGGCCGCCAAGGTCGGCACCGGGATCGTGGCCGAGCTCGGCGCCATGCGCATCAACGACGAGATCGACGCGCTCGAAGTGATGGGCATCGACTCGATGGTGTTCCTCTGCGCCACACGCATGCTGGCGGGCTGGCTGGTGCTCCCCTTCATGTACATAGCCGGCATCGGGATCGGATTCCTGGCCTCCTACATCGCCGTGGTGAAGCAGGTCGGATCCGTCACCTCGGGTGGCTATCTGTTGGTCTTCTGGCAGTACCAGAACCCGCTCGACTACCTCTACAGCGTGATCAAGGCAATGTCGATGGCCACAGCGGTCGTGCTCGTGGCCTGCTACTACGGCTACACCGCCTCGGGCGGGCCCGTGGGCGTCGGCAGGGCCACCGCCAAGTCGATGCTGCTCAACCTGGTACTCGTCACGATGATCGGGATGCTCGGCACGCAAGTGTTCTGGGGCACCAGCCCGCGCACGCCGATCGGCGGGTAAGCGCACGGCCCGCTACGCTGGGCGCCATGTCAAAGACCCTCGTGATCGCGGAGAAGCCCTCGGTTGGGCGCGACCTCGCCCGGGTCCTGCCGGGTCCCTTCGCCAAGCAGGAAGGCTGGCTCGAGGGTCCCGACCACGTGATCACCTGGGCGGTCGGCCACCTCGTGCAGCTCGCCGAGCCCGACGAATACGAGGCCAAGTACAAGCGCTGGCGCATGCCAGACCTGCCGATCGTGCCCACCAAGTTCAAGCTCGTCGTGCGCGACGAGCGCTCGCGCAAGCAGATGTCGGTGGTCACCGCCCAGCTTGGGCGAGAGGACGTCTCCTCGGTCGTCAACGCTTGCGACGCCGGGCGCGAGGGGGAGCTGATCTTCGCCTACCTCTACGAGAAGGCCAAAGCCTCCAAGCCCGTGCAGCGCTTGTGGTTGAACTCGATGACCACAGCCGCGATGAAGAGCGCCTTCGAGGCCTTGCGGCCCGCAGAGGACTATGCCTTGCTCGAGCAGGCCGCCCGCTCGCGCTCGGAGGCCGACTGGATCGTCGGCATGAACGCCACCCGCGCCGCCTCCATCCGCTTGAAATCCTCGTTCGACGGCGCCGTCTCGCTGGGGCGCGTCCAGACGCCCACGCTCGCGATCGTGGCCCGCCGCGAGGAAGAGATCAAGGCATTCGTGCCCGAGCCCTACTGGCTGGTGGACGCCACCTTCGACGCGGGGCCGCTGGACGACGACGCGCGTGTATACGAAGGGCGCTTCCACGTCGGCGCCAAGCCGCGCCTGGCGACGGAGCAGGAGGCCTTGGCGATCGTCGAGGCCTGCCAGGGCAAGCAGGGCACGATCACCAAGCTCGACAAGAAGGAGCAGCGCGAGCGGGCGCCCATGCTGTATGACCTCACGAGCCTGCAACGCGACGCCAACACGCGCTACGGCTTCTCCGCGAGACGCACGCTCGCAGCCGCGCAAAGGCTCTACGAGGAGCACAAGGCGCTTACCTACCCCCGCACCAACTCGCGCTATCTCACGACCGACATGGTCGAGGAGATCAAGCCCACGGCCGAGCTCGTGGGAGGGCAGAAAGAGTACGCCCAGGCGGCCGCCTACGTGACCGGTCTCGACGTGCTTCCCTTGGCGCGGGTGGTCAACAACGAGAAGGTCACCGACCACCACGCGATCATCCCCACCAAGGCCGAGCATGCCGTGGACCGCATGGGCGATGACGACAAACGCGTCTACGACATGGTCGTGCGCCGCTTCCTGGCCGTCTTTCACCCAGAGGCCGTGTTCGAGAACACGCGCGTGGAGACCACCGTCCTTCCCGCGGGCGGCGACGCCGGCGGATGCATGTTCCGCACGCGCGGCAAGCTCCTGCTGGTGCCCGGCTGGCGCGGGGTCTACGGGCAGATGCCCTCCGAGGCCAAGTCCGCCGCCGAGGAAGACGAGGGCACCGACCAGCAGTTGCCCAAGCTGGAGCAGGGCGAGCAGGTACAGACGCTCGAGATCGCAAGCGAGCGCAAGGAAACCAAGCCGCCACGCCGCTACAGCGACGCGTCCTTGCTGGGTGCGATGGAGACCGCCGGCAAGCTCGTCGACGACGAGGAGACGCGCGAGGCGATGAAGGACTCCGGCATCGGCACGCCCGCGACGCGCGCCGCGATCATCGAGCGCCTGATCCAGGTCGGCTACATCGAACGCGAGGCGCGCTCCCTGGTGGCCACCGACAAGGGCCTCAACGTGATCAGGCTGCTCGGCGAGCACGCGCTCACCTCGCCGGACATGACTGGCCAGTGGGAGCACCGGCTCGACAAGATCGAGCGCGGCGAGGACTCGCGCGCGAAGTTCATGGGCGACATCGCAGGCTTCGCGGAGATCACCGTCAAAGAGCTCGACGAGAAACTGAAGGACGTCCGCATCCCGCGCGCAAACCTCGGCCCGTGCCCGATCTGCGGGCACGACATCAAAGAGAACCGCAAGGGCTACTCCTGCTGGGCGCGCGACGATCCGGGCTGCGGCTTCGTCATCTGGAAGGGCAAGTCCGGCAAGCAGCTGTCCGTGGCGATAGCCAAGGAGTTGATCCGCTCAGGGCACACCTCCAAGGCGGTCACGGGATTCAAGGCGCGCTCCGGACGCTCCTTCCGGGCCCACCTCGCGCTCTCCCAAGACGATGAGGGCAAGTGGCGCGTGGAGTTCAACGAGGCTTGGGCCCAAGAGGGCGCCAAGCCGCCTGAGACCGAGACAGAAGCCGAGGGGGAGGGCGCGGGCAGCGAGGAGACGGTGACCGCAAGCGCGGCGTAGGGCGCCCCTCGAAAGCAAGCCGGAGAGCGATCGCTCGCCGGCTGTCGGGTCGGTGCGCCAGGATGGGAGTGTGCCCATCGCGCTCGTCACCGGACCCGCCAACGCCGGCAAGGCCCGCGTACTGCTGGAGGCGGTCAGGGCGCACGTGGCGCACGGCGAGCTCCCGCTCCTGGTCGTCCCCACAGAGGCCGACCAGGCGCGCTACCGGCGCGAGCTGGCCGATGGGGGCCTGACCCTGGGCGTCCGGGTCGAGCGCTTCGAGGGTCTGCTGGGTGAGGTGCTCGCGCGCGCCGGCCCCCTGCTCCCGCCACTGAGCCCGCTCGCCCGCGAGCGCCTGCTCGCACGAATCGCAGGCGTGCGTCCCGGCACGGCGGTGGAGCTTGCCAAGCTGATTGCGGACCTCGAGACCCAGCGTGTCACGCCAGCGCGTCTGCGCGGCGCCTTGCGGGCCTGGGACGCCGCACGCACCCCACCCGGCGATGCCCGCGAAGAAGCAGCGGCGTCTGGCGCATCGACCGGCAAGCAGGCCACGCTCGCCTGGGTGTGCGACGTGCTCGAGCGCTACCACGCCAGCTTGGCCCAGATGCGTCGCGCCGACCGCGAGCTGCGCGTGACGAGCGCGCTCGACGCGTTGCGTCGCAGACCGGCCCTGTGGCGCTCCACACCGGTTGCGTTCTATGGGTTCGATGACTTCACCGGCCTGCAGCTCGACGCGATCGAGACGCTCGGGGGGGTCGTAGATGCGCGCGTCACCGTGTCGCTCCCATACGAGCCCGGCCGAGTCGTGTTCGCTGGGCGTGCCGCCACCTTCCAGCGGCTCGCCCCGCTCGCCCAGTCACACACCGAGCTGCCTGCGCGAGCCGACTACTATGCCCCGTCCGCGCGGGGGGCGCTCCACCACCTGGAGCGCTCGCTCTTGACAGATCTCCCCAAGCGGGTAGAGCCTGGGGAGGCCGTCAGACTGCTCGAGGGTGGCAGCCCGCGTGCCGAGTTGGAATTGGTCGCGGGCGAGGTCCGGGCACTCCTGGACGAAGGGGTAGAGGCCGAGGAGATCGCGATCGTTCACCGCGCTCCCGACACGATCGCGGCCTTGATCGGCGAGGTGCTCGCCGATTTCTCCGTCCCCTTCGCCATCCGAGACGAAATCGCGTTCGCCCACACCGCCCTCGGCCGAGGGTTGCTGGGCATCTTGCGCTGCGCAATGGACACAGGCGAGCTCGGCGACCTGCTCGCCTGGCTGCGCGCGCCGGGGGTGCTCGACCGGCCCGGTCTGGCCGACCGCCTGGAGATGAGCGCGCGCAGGCAGGGGGCATTCGACGCTGCGCGAGCCCGTGCGCTGTGGGAGGCCGAGCATTGGCCCTTGGATCGCATCGAGCGCCTGTCGGCAGCGGTCGAGCAAGGGCTGCCCGCTCTCATCGAGGCGCTCGCGGCCGAGCTCCAGCGACTCTTCAGCGCTCCACGCTCGGCTGCCGCGGCCGTGCTCGACGAGGATGAGCTTCTCGAGGCCCAGGCTTTGACGAGCGCGCGTCGTGCCTTGGAGGAGCTGCGCGAGCTCGCTCGCATCGCACCCGAGCTCGCGCCCACGCCGCTCGAGCTGGTCGAGGTGCTGGAGCGACTGGATATCTCAGTACCGGCTCACACCGCACGCCCGGGAGAGGGGCGCGTGGCGGTCGTCGATCCTCTCTCGCTGAGAGCGCGCCGCGTGCGCATGGTGTTCGCGTGCGGGCTCCAGGAAGGCGTGTTCCCTGCTCACGCCATGCCCCATCCCCTGCTTGGAGAAGACGACCGCCGCGGACTGGCCGCGGCCTCCGGCTTGGTCTTGCGCAGCTCACCGGATGCGCTCGCGGCCGAGCGCTATCTGCTCTATGCGCTCGGCTCGCGACCGCGCGAGCGCCTTACGCTCAGCTGGCACAGCGCCGACGAAGACGGCACCCCGCTCGCCCGCTCGCTGTTCGTCGATGACGTCTGCGACCTGTTCTCCCATGCACTCCTCGAGCGAACCCTCCGGCGTTTCGCCGGTGCCGTGAGCTGGCCCGGACCCGGCCGGCCGGCGGGGGCGATGGCGGCGCGCGCAACGGCCGGCGCCGGATCCACCGGTGCGCGGCCAGATCCGATCCAGCCGCTGAGCGACGGGCACGTGCTCGCCGCCTTGCGCGCCCGTGCGCGCTGGTCGGCTTCGTCGCTCGAGACCTGGACGAGCTGCCCGGTCAAGTGGTTCGTGGAGCGCGTCCTGCGAGCCGGGGAGATCGACCCGCGCCCGGAGCCGATCGCACGCGGTGGCCTGGCCCATGCGGCGCTGAAGAGCACGCTCGAGCGCTTGCGCGAGCGCACCGGTTCCGCGCGCCTGACGCCGGCGAGCCTGGGCCTCGCCAAGCGATTGCTGCGCGAGGCCTTGGCCGAGCACGAGCCGCTCCATCCGCTGTCGGTTGCCTCCGAGCGCCTGCCGGGTGCGCGCCGGCGCCTCGGTGTCGACCTCGAACGCTACCTGGAGTGCGCGGCCGAGCAGGCAAGCCCCTTGGAGCCCACACACCTCGAGCTCGAGTTCGGATTCGACCAGGACGGCCTGCCGCCCTTGGACCTCGGCGAGGGAATCCTCCTGCGCGGGCGCATCGACCGCATCGACATCGGCGGCGGGCAAGCGGTGGTCTACGACTACAAGGGACGCTTCGCGCCGCCGGGAGCCAGGTGGGTGGCAGACGGAGCCTTCCAGGTGGCGCTCTACATGCGCGCGGTGCAACAGCTGCTCGGCCACGCCCCCGCCGGTGGCTTCTACCAGCCGCTGGCCGGTCGCGACATCAAGGCGCGCGGCGTCCTGGGCGCCGACAGCGGTCTCGAGCTCGAATGCGTACGCACCGACCTGCTCCAGGAGGAGGAGATGCACGAGCTGATCGAGCGCTGCATGAGCGTTGCGCGCGAGGCTGCCGCCCAGGCCCGCGCGGGCGCGCTGATCCCCCGGCCCGAGACGTGCGCCTACAAAGGCGGTTGCGCCTACCCCACAATCTGCCGCTGCGAGCGTTGAGCGATCTGGGACAACAGCTCGCGCTCGACTACGAGCCCAAGCGCCCGCTCACCGGCGAGCAGGAGCAGGCGGTCAGGCGTCGCAGTGGCTCGCTTCTGCTGGCAGCCGGGGCAGGAAGCGGCAAGACCTCTGTTTTGGTCGAGCGCTTTGTGCAGGCCGTGCGCGAGGACGGCATCGCGCCGGCGCGCATACTCGCGATCACATTTACCGAGCGTGCCGCGGGAGAGTTGCGCGAGCGCGTCAGGGCGAGCCTCTTGGAGCTCGGCGAGCGCGACTTCGCGCGTGACGCCGAGGCGGCGAACGTATCCACCTTCCACGCCTTCTGCGCCCGGCTGCTGCGCATCCATCCGCTCCAAGCCGGCGTCGAGCCGGGCTTTCGCATCCTCGAAGAGGGGTTCGCCGAGCGCTTGCGCCTGCTTGCGTTCAGCGATGCCTTGGCGCTCTTTCTCGAGGGGGAGCGCGCTGAAGCGGTCGACCTCGTAGCGGCCTACGGGCCCGACCACCTGCGCCTCATCGTGCTCGGAGCGTACGCCCAACTGCGCAGCCTCGGCCAGGCCGAGCCGCGGTTGCCGGCGATGGGGGAGCGGGCCACTGAGCAAGGCGGCGGAGAGGGAGCAGGCGAGTTGGAGGCTCGGGCTTTGCGCACGTGTGGGCTCATCGGCGAGCTCATCGAGCGCTTCGACGGTGCCTACGCCGAGCGCAAGCACGCTAGCACGACTCTCGATTTCGACGATCTCGAGTTGAGCGCGCGCTCGCTATTGCAGCGGCGAGTGGACGTGCGCGAGGCTTGGGCAGAGCGCTTCGACCTGCTGATGGTCGACGAGTTCCAGGACTCCAGTCCCCGCCAGCTCCAGGTCCTGGCGGCGCTCGATCGCGACAACCTGTTCACCGTCGGCGACGAGCTCCAGTCGATTTACGGCTTTCGTCACGCCGACGTAGGCCTCTTCCGCGAGCGCCGCGGCCTGCTGGCCGAGCGTGGCGCGAGCCTGGCCTTGACGCGCAACTTCCGCAGCCGCCCGGCGATCCTCGCGGCCGTCGAGCGGATCTTCGCGCATCGCATGGGGGGGCGCTTCACGTCCCTGAGCGCCGCACGAGCCCCACATGAGGACGAGGCACCGATCGTGGAGCTGCTGCTCACCGACAAGCGCGGTTGGGAGCCGCTGCCCGGTGACGAAGATCTGCGCGGCATGCCGGAAGCGACGCCTTGGCGCCAAGCCGAAGCTCGCCTGCTGGCTGGGCGCATCGCCGAGCTGATCGCCGCCGGGCAGGCCCAGGCGGGAGAGATCGTCGTCCTGTTGCGTGCCCTCGGCGATGTTCCCGTCTACGAGAGCGCCTTGCGCCGTCGCGGGCTGCCCACCCTGGCCGGCGTGGGGGGCTTCTGGGGCCATCAGCAGGTCGGAGACCTGCTTGCCTGGCTGCGCTCGCTCGCCAACCCCTTCGACGAGCTGGCGCTCTACTCGACGCTTGCCTCGCCCTTGGTGGGGGCCTCTAGCGACGCCCTTGCCCTGATCGCCCGTGCCGCCCAAGAGCGCAAGCGCGGCGTGTGGCCGGCACTCAGCGATGGGGCACCCGAGCTCGACCCGCTGCTGGCGCCGTCGGACCGCCTGCGCATCTCTTCCTTCCGCGAGCTTTTCGCGCGAGAGCGCACCGCTGCCTCCCTGCACGCCATCTCTGAGCTCTTGCGGCGAGCGATCGCGGCCACGGGCTACGAGGCTCACGTGCTCTCACTGACCTGGGGTGAGCGCCGGCTCGCCAACGTCCACAAGCTCATTCGCCTCGCGCGGCGCTTCGAGGCGCAGGAGGGGCGCGACCTGCGTCGTTTCCTCGACCATGTCGCACACCTCGAGCAGGCGGCCGGTTCGCGCGAGGCCGACGCGCCCGTAGGCAACGGCGAGGTCGACTCGGTTCGCTTGATGAGCATCCACGCAGCCAAGGGGCTCGAGTTCCCGGTCGTCTGCGTCGCCGATCTCGGCCGCGATCCCAACCTGCGCTGCCCCGATCTCCTCGTCGATCGTGACGGTACGCGCGCCGGTCTGCGCCTGCTCGAGCTCTCCTCTCCCGAGCCCGCATCCACGCTTGGCTACGACGAGCTGCGCGAGGAGCGCAGAGTTGCCCAAGAAGAAGAGGAGGACCGCGTGCTCTACGTCGCCTGCACGCGCGCCGAGGACAGGCTACTTCTAAGCGGGTCGGCATCGTTCGAGCGCTGGCCCCAGCCGCGCCCCGGGATGACCCCGATCTCTTGGCTCGCGCCAGCCCTCGTCCCCGACGCCCCGTCTCTTGCCTCCTCCGAGCAGCGTCCCAGCGAGGCTTTGACGGTTGACCTAGGCAGCGGTCTGCACGTACGCTGCCTCTTCAACGCACCGGGAGATTGTGCCCAGCCGGTCCCTTCTGTCCCGGACGAGTCGGCTTGGCAGAGTACCGCCAGGGCTGGGAGAGGCGTGCCAGCGGGGGCGTGTGGAATAGTGGCGGGGAGCCCCGTGACAGCGATAATGGATGCTGCGGCTCAGGCGCAGGGGAGCGCTCCCGCGGATGCCGAGGCGGCGCAAGCGCGCGCGAGGGCGCGGCCGATCGTGTCCTCTCCAGGGCCGCTTGCCGATCCGGGTGCCACGATGAGCTACACCTCGCTGGCCGAGCTCGAGCGCTGTGGCTACCGCTACTACCTCGAACGGATCTTGCGCCTGCCCGAGAACAGAGCGGCTGCGCGTGGGGGCGAGGACGGCGGGGTCGAGGCGCGCATCCGCGGCACGATCGTCCACGCCCTGCTCGAGTCGATCGACTTCGCACGTCCTCACCCTCCGTCGGGCGAGGACGTCGCGCGTATCGCCCGGTCCATCGGCGTGCGCATCGGCGCGGAGGAGCGAGAGGAGATCGTCTCGCTGCTTGCCGGCGCCCTCGCCGCCGAGCCGGCCCGTCGCCTTGCCTCTGCCCGCCGTGCACGGCGCGAGCACCCATTTGCCTTTGCGCTCGACCCAGCCGACCCGCTCGTCACGGGAGTGCTCGACCTGATCGTCGAGCAGCCCGACGGCAGCGGCTTGATCGTGGACTACAAGAGCGACCGTCTCGGGCACGACCGTCTCGAGCACGACCGGCTCGCCGGCCCTGAGGAGCTCGAGCTGATCGTCCAGCGCGACTATTCGATCCAGCGGCTCATTTACGCCCTCGCCGCGATCGAAGACGGGGCCGAGGAGGTGGAGGTGGCCCATTGGTTCCTCGAGCGTCCGCATCGATGGGTCTCGGCACGCTTCGCCTCCAGCGAACGCCACCATCTGCGCGAACTGTTGCTCTCACGCGTCGAGGGCGCCAGAGCCAAAGGCTTCGAGGTGACGGAAAACCCGCACCGTGGGCTCTGTCTCACCTGCCCGGGCCGCGGCAGCCTGTGCTCCTGGGGGGAAACCCGCACTATGAGTGGGCGGTCCGCCACATTGGAATCTTTTCGCTGAGGGGCTACATTCATACGGAATCGCTTGCTTCGCGATCGGGCGGTGCATTCGAGGCCCAGGAGGAGCGCCGAAGTGGAGGAGATGCCAACGCCCAGATCAGCGGCTACGGTCACCCGGATGGCGTCGGCCGTGCCCGATCTCGAGCTTTTCGCGCGCATGCGCCTCGACGGCGATCACACCTCTCGCGAGGTGTTGGTCGAGCGCTACCTGCCGCTCGCTCGTCGCCTGGCGCGACGCTACCAGCACACCGACGAGCCGATCGAAGACCTCGTCCAGGTCGCCTCGATGGGCTTGCTCAAGGCTGTCGATCGCTTTGACTGCTCGCGCGACGTCATGTTCTCGAGTTATGCCGTTCCCACGATTCTTGGTGAGCTCAAGCGTCACTTCCGCGACCGGACCTGGTCGGTGCGCGTCCCGCGCGATCTCCAAGAGATGGCTTTGCGTGTCGACCAAACGGTCACGCGACTGTCGCTCGGGCAGCGGCGCTCTCCATCCGTGGCGGACATCGCCGCGGCCGTGGAAGCCTCGGACGAGCAGGTGCTCGAGGCGCTGGAGGCGATGGGTGCTTATCGGGCGACGTCGCTCGACTCGCCACGCTCCTCCCGCGACGAGGAGACCGAGAGCGTGGCCGAGGGGCTCGGCGCCAACGACCACGGCTTCGACCGTGCCGAGGAGCGCGCGACCTTGGAGCCGCTGATGGGGCGCATCTCAGAGCGTGAGCGCACCGTCCTGCACTTGCGCTTCGGCGAGGACCTCACCCAGGCTGAGATTGGCGAGCGGATTGGGGTTTCCCAGATGCAAGTCTCGCGCCTCATCCGCCAAGCCTTGACGCGCCTGCGTGCTGGTATTGACAGCGCTGGTATTGACAGCCCCTCCTGATCTGCCTCGAGGGACACTCGAGCCTTGACGATAAGACTTGACAATGTCCCAGGTAAGGGTCAACATGTTTCTCGATGCAAAGAGCGATGTGGATGGGGACCCTCAGCTTCGGCTTGGTCAGCGTGCCCGTAAAGCTTTACAGCGCCGTCACGCGCAAGACGGTCCATTTCCACCAAATCCATTCGCTCGACAGTGGACGCATCCATCAGAAGCACGTCTGTTCCCTCGACGGCGAAGAGATCCCGTTGGAGGAGATAGTCAAGGGCTATGAGATAGCGCCCGATCGCTATATACCCGTCGAGGCGCGCGAGCTCCAGGCTTTGGAACCCTTGTTCACGCGCACGATCCAGGTGGAGGATTTCGTCGAGCTCGAGGAAATCGACCCGATCTACTTCGACCGCCCCTACCACCTCGTACCGGGAATCGCCGGCGCTCATCCTTACCAACTGCTCCTGCGCGCCATGCAGGACACCGGCAAGGTCGCAATCGGGCGCATCGTCATGCGCTCCAAAGAACGGCTTGTGGCGATCCGCCCGCGCGAGAACGCGCTGCTCATGCTCACTCTCAGCTACGGCGACGAGGTCAATCCCACGACCGGTCTGCGTGAGCTCGAAGGACTCGACGGAGACCTGGACGAGCAGGAGCTCGACGTCGCGCGCCGCCTTGTCGCCTCTGTCGCCGAACCGTTCGACATCGATAAGTACCAGGACACCTTCCGCGAGGCCGTGCTCGACCTGATCGACCGCAAGGCCGCCGGCGAGCCGATTCCGTTGAGTGTCACGCCGGAGCCCCCGCCCGACTCGCCCGACGTCATGAAGGCGCTCGAAGCGAGCTTGGAGCGGGTCGCCTAACCGCAGCTGAGAACGAGTACCAGCTGAGAGCCTTCGCCGTCCATCGGCTCGACCGACACCCTCTCGGCGATGCCTTCCAGCACGTTGCCGGCGACGGGCAGCGTCGAGTCGCGCACGAGCTGGGCCGCGCCCTCACAGGTCAGCTCTCCCACGCGCAGCTCCGCCTCACGCTCGTTGGCCTCCACGCTCAACGCCACCCATCCACTGAGCGAGTGGGCTGGAGCGTGTGCGCTCAGCGCGTCGCACACCAGCAGCGCGTCGTCGAGACCGTCCAACGGCCAGTCGGCCCGGGCGAGCACGATCGACACCGTCCGCCGCAGTACGGGGCCCACGAGTGGACCGTCCGTGACTCGCACGCGGACCGTTCCGGTGGGACTCGACCGCTCCCGCTCGCCCGCCGCGGCTCCGCTCACGGCCATGCCGCCCGCCCGGGTGTCACCGGCCGCCTCGCTCACTCGCCGCGTCCGTTTGGGCCCGGCGGGGCGTTTCCGCCGTGCGGAGCACCCACATGAGTACTCGTGCTCGCCACCGGATCTCTCAGCGCAAACGTCATCTGCACCTCCGTGTGCTCCTTACTGCCGTGGCCCAGCTGCACCGACTCCGCGAGCGCCGCGATCAGCGATAGCCCGAGCCCCAAGCCAGGGCTGTCGGGGCGCGGTCTGATCCCACATCCCCAGTCGCGCACGAGCACCGTCAGCGTCTCGCCCTCCATGCTCGCGACCACTTCCATCTGGCCTTCCTGACCGTCCGGATAGGCATGTACCACAACGTTCGCGCACGCCTCCGTGACCGCCAGACGGATGTCCGATAGCTTCTCCTCGGGCACCTCGTAGGCCTCCCCGAGCCCTCCAAGGACGTGCCGAACTATCGCGATGTTCTCAGCCCGCGCCTCGAGCGCGAACTCCATGTCCGGCGTCATTGGCCTCTCCTGGCGCTCTGCCGTGGGGATGCTGCGTGTCAGTCCTCGCACATAGTGATGCCCGGCCAGGACGGATTTCACACGTCGGGCGAGTGTCCGCGGGCGATCTCGATGCTACCCTTCAAAGCTCCGCCTCAGGTGCCAACCCCCCATGCCCGCGAGGGTGCCGCAGCCCATCCGGGCGCTTCGCCTCAGGGCAGCACTCACATGACTTCGCACACATTGCCATCCCAGGCCGCTGGACTCTACGACCCCCGCTACGAGCACGACGCGTGCGGCGTGGGCATGGTCGCGCGCCTCGACAACATTCCCACGCACCAGGTGGTCACGCGCGCGATGACGGCCTTGGAGAATCTCGAGCATCGCGGCGCGTCCGGCGCCGACCCATTGACCGGCGACGGCGCCGGGATCCTCATGCAGATGCCCGACGAGCTCCTGCGGGCGGTCGTGGGCTTCGAGCTGCCCCCACTCGGGGCCTATGGGGTCTTGATGTGCTTCCTCCCAACCGATGACCTCGCGCGCGCGCGCATAGAGGACTTGTTGGAGCGGGCTGTCTCGGACGAGGGCCAGCGCATGCTCGGCTGGCGCGATGTGCCCGTCTGCCCAGAGCACACCGGCGCCACCGCCGCCGCCTGCCGCCCAGTTATTCGCCAACTGTTCGTCGGGGCTGCCTCCGGCCTCGGCCAAGATGCCTTCGAGCGCAAGCTGTACGTGATCCGGCGCGTCTGCGAGCAGGCCGTCACAGCCTCAGAGGACGCCACGAAGGGCTTTTATGTCGCCTCCAGCTCCTCGCGCACGCTCAACTACAAGGGCATGCTCGTCTCCTACCAGCTCGGAGCCTTCTACCCCGACCTGCGCGACGAGCGCTGCAAGAGCGCTTTGGGCTTGGTCCACTCGCGCTTCTCGACCAACACCTTCCCCTCCTGGGAGCTCGCCCACCCCTACCGCGTGATCTGCCACAACGGGGAGATCAACACGGTGATGGGCAATGTCAACTGGATGCGCGCGCGCGAGTCCGAGCTCGCGTCCGAGCTGTTTGGCGAGGACCTGGCCAAGATCCTGCCGGTCGTCACCCAGGGCAACTCCGACTCGGCCACGTTCGACAACGTGCTCGAGCTGCTGATGCTGGCGGGGCGCTCGCTTCCGCACGCGGTCATGATGATGATCCCTGAGGCCTACCGCTCGCGCGAGGACCTGCCCGAGGAGCTGAAGGGCTTCTACGCCTTCCACTCCTGCCTGATGGAGCCCTGGGACGGGCCGGCGGCTGTCGCATTCACCGACGGGCGCGTCGTCGGCGCCACGCTCGACCGCAACGGCCTGCGCCCCGGACGCTGGATGATCACCAAGGACGGCCATGTCGTGCTCGGCTCGGAGGCCGGCCTGCTCGACGTTCCCGCCGAGGAGGTCTTGCGTCTGGGACGGCTGCAGCCGGGCAAGCTGTTCCTGGTCGACCTCGAGCAGGGCTGCGTCGTCGACGACGGTGAGGTCAAGCGCCGTATCTCCACCCAGCGTCCCTACGGCGAGTGGTACGAGCGCAACTCGGTCCGCTTCGCCGATCTGCCGCCCTCCGAGCAGGTGACGCTCTCAGACCAGCCTCTGGGCCGTCGCCAGCGCGCGTTCGGCTACTCCCAGGAGGACCTACGCGTGCTTCTGGAGCCGATGGCCCGCGAGGCGGCCGAGCCAATCGGCTCGATGGGCAACGACTTGTCCCTGGCGGTGCTATCCGACCAAGCGCCGCCGCTGTTCTCCTACTTCAAGCAGCTCTTCGCCCAGGTCACCAACCCGCCGATCGACCCGATCCGTGAGGAAATCGTGATGAGCCTCTCCACGAGCCTCGGCACGGAGCGCAACCTGTTCGACGAGACCCCTGCCCACGCCCACAAGCTCGAGCTGGACCAGCCGGTCCTGCTCAACCGCGAGCTGGAGACCCTGCGCCACATCTCCCATGACATCTTCTCCTCGCGCACCTTGGACATCACATGGCCTGTGGCAGATGGCCCCGAGGGTCTCGCACACGCGCTCGCGCGCGTGTGCGAGCAGGCGCACGAGGCGATCGACGAGGGTGTCAACATCGTCATCCTCTCCGATCGCCTGCTCGGCCCGCGCCGCGCCGCGATCCCTTCGCTGCTGGCCGTCTCCTCGGTCCATCACCACCTAGTGCGTCGCGGTACCCGCCTGCGCGCGGGCATCGTGCTCGAGTCCGGCGAGCCGCGCGAGGTCCATCACTTCGCCACCTTGATCGGCTACGGCGCCTCAGCGATCAACCCCTACGTGATGCTCGAGACGCTGGACCAGCTGGTTGCCCAAGGGCATATCGTGGGCAAGAGCGATGGCCCAGGGACTCCTGCTGTCCCGCTCTCGCCCGAGCAGGCCGCACAGAACACGGTCAAGGCGATCGGCAAGGGCCTCCTGAAGACGATCTCCAAGATGGGCATCTCCACGATCCAGTCCTACCGTGGCGCCCAGATCTTCGAGGCCGTCGGGCTCGAGCGGGAGTTGATCGACCGCCACTTCACCGGCACCGCCTCGCGCATCGGTGGTGTCGGCCTGGAGGTGCTCGCGATCGAGGCCTTGGAGCGCCATGCGCGCGCCGGGTGGGTGAGCTCCTCCTCTCAACAGGACCTTCTGCCTGTGGGTGGCGTCTATGCGTGGCGTCGCGACGGCGAGCACCACATGTGGAACCCCGAGACGATCGCCTTGGTCCAGCACGCTGTTCGCTCGGTCAACGGCAATGTCGCCGCTGCGCTCGGGGGCGATGAAACCGCGCACGCGGAGGTGCGCGACTCGCCCGCTTTCCAGAAGTACCGCGAGTACGCGGCAGCCGTCAACGAGGACGCGGCGCGCAAGGCGACCTTGCGCGGGCTCCTGCGGATCGGGCCCGAGCGCGGCGCGAGCGCCGGCCCCGGCGGGGACGATGGATCCGCCAAAGGGCAGGTCGGGGGACACGCGATTCCGCTCTCCGAGGTAGAGCCCGCGAAGGAGATCGTGCGCCGCTTCTGCACCGGCGCGATGAGCCTCGGCTCCATATCTCGCGAGGCCCACGAGACGCTCGCGATCGCCATGAACCGTCTCGGTGGGCGCTCCAACACGGGCGAGGGTGGGGAGGATCCGGCTCGCTTCCAGCCCGACCCCAACGGCGACCGCCGCCGCTCGGCGATCAAGCAGGTCGCCTCGGGACGCTTCGGCGTGACGATCCACTACCTCGTCAACGCGGATGAGCTGCAGATCAAGATGGCCCAGGGCGCCAAGCCGGGTGAGGGCGGCCAGCTGCCAGGGCACAAGGTCGACGCTTACATCGGCTCGATCCGTCATACCACCCCCGGCGTGGGCCTGATCTCCCCGCCGCCCCACCACGACATCTACTCGATCGAGGATCTCAAGCAGCTGATCTACGACCTGCGTTGCTCCAACCCCGAGGCCCAAGTGTCGGTCAAGCTCGTCTCCGAGGTCGGCGTCGGCACGGTCGCAGCGGGCGTCTCCAAGGCCAACGCCGATCGCGTCCTGATCGCCGGTCACGACGGCGGCACCGGTGCCTCGCCGCTGTCCTCGATCCAGGCGGCCGGCATCCCCTGGGAGATCGGCCTGGCCGAGACCCAGCAGACCCTGCTGCTCAACGACCTGCGCTCGCGCATCGTGGTCCAGACCGACGGCCAGCTCAAGACAGGACGCGACGTCGTGATCGCGGCGATGCTGGGGGCGGATGAGATGGGCTTCTCCACCGCGCCCTTGATCGCGACCGGCTGCATCATGATGCGGGCCTGCCACCTCAACACTTGTCCCGTCGGCATAGCCACGCAGGACCCCGAGCTGCGCGCGCGCTTCAAGGGTCGTCCCGAGCATGTCGTCAACTTCTTCTTCTTCGTCGCCGAGGAAGTCCGCGAGATCCTCGCCTCCCTGGGCTTGCGCACGCTGGACGAGGCGATCGGGCGCGTCGACCTGCTGGGCGCCGAGACCGCGATCGAGCACTGGAAGGCGCGTGGCGTGGACCTCACACACATGCTCGCTCACATCGAGCTACCCGACGGTGGCGCCCGCCACCGCGTGAAGGCACCGCCCAGCGTGCTCGACGACGCACTTGACTGGGAGCTGGTGGAGCGCTCGCGGGCGGTCATCGAGGGCACCGAGGACGGTGCGGAGATGGAGCTGCCCATCCGCAACGTCAATCGCTGCGTCGGCGGGATCCTGTCCAGTCACATCGCCCGGGCTCGCGGTGCCGAGGGCCTACCGCCCGGCTCGATCCTCGTGCGCTTCAAGGGCTCCGCCGGTCAAAGCTTCGGCGGCTGGCTCGCGCCCGGTGTCACCTTCGAGCTGGAGGGCGACACGAACGACTACACCGGCAAGGGTCTCTCCGGCGGAGTCGTCTCGGTGCGCCCCCCGCGCGATGTGGGCGAGCACTTTGTGGCACAGGAGAACGTGATCGTGGGGAACACGGTGCTCTACGGCGCCACGGCTGGGCGTGCCTTCTTCGGAGGCTTGGCGGGCGAGCGCTTTGCCGTGCGCAACTCGGGCGCCTGGGCCGTCGTCGAGGGTGTGGGAGACCACGGCTGCGAGTACATGACCGGCGGGCGCGTGGTCGTGCTCGGCCCCACCGGACGCAACTTCGCGGCCGGCATGAGCGGGGGCATCGCCTACGTCCTGGATGAGGCCGGCGCCTTCCCAGCTCGCTGCAACATGGGCATGGTCGGCTTCGAGGAGATCTCACCTGCCGATGCGATCGAGCTGAAGGCGATGATCGAGGAGCACGCGGGCCACACCGGCTCTCTCGTTGCGCGCGACGTGCTCGGGCGCTTCGAGCAGCTGCTTGTCGCCGGTGCCTTCGTGAAGGTGATGCCCCACGATTACAAGCGCGTGCTGCGCGAACTGGCAGAGGCCGAAGCGGGGCAGTCCGAGGACGAGCAGGCCGAGGGGGTGGCTGCCTGATGGGTAAGCTCGGCGGCTTCCTGCAGATACAGCGCTCCGGGCTCGCCTACCGCGATCCGCGCGAGCGTGCCCACGACTACCAGGAGTTCGTCGTGGAGCGACCCGTGCAGGAGCTGCGCGACCAGGGTGCGCGCTGCATGGAATGCGGTGTGCCCTTCTGCCACAACGGCTGCCCCCTGGGCAACCTGATCCCCGACTGGAACGATCTCGTCTACCGCGACCGCTGGCAGGAGGCGATCGCGCAGCTACACGCCACCAACAACTTCCCCGACTTCACCGGTCGCCTGTGCCCCGCTCCCTGCGAGGCGGCATGTGTCCTGGAGATCCGCGAGGGCGACTCGGTCACGATCAAGCAGATCGAGCTCGCGATCGTCGACCGGGCCTTCCGCGAAGGCTGGGTTGGGCCGGAGCCGCCCAAGCGGGAGACGGGTCAGTCGGTCGCGGTCGTCGGTTCGGGTCCCGCCGGCATGGCGGCCGCGCAGCAATTGCGCCGCATCGGACACGCCGTGACCCTGTTCGAGCGCGACGAGGCCGCGGGGGGGCTTGTGCGCTTCGGGGTGCCCGACTTCAAGATCGAGAAGCGCGTCGTACAGCGGCGCGTGGAGCAGCTGATCGCCGAGGGCGTGGAGCTGCGCTGTGGGGTGGACGTGGGCACCGACGTCACCGTGGCTCAACTGCGCGAGCGCTTCCACGCCGTCGTGCTTGCGACCGGATCGCGCGTTCCGCGCGATCTGAGCGTGCCAGGGCGCGAGCTGAAGGGCGTCCACTTCGCGATGGACTACCTCTACCAGCGCAACCGCTTCGTGGCCGGCGAGTACGGTCCGCAGCCGAGCGTGGCACAGCCCGCGGTGGGAGAGCCGATCAGCGCCGCCGGCAAGCATGTCGTCGTGATCGGCGGAGGCGACACGGGCGCTGACTGCGTGGGCAACTCGCTCAGGGAGGGCGCCGCTTCGATCGTCCAGCTCGAGCTCTTGCCGGAGCCTCCCGACCAGCGCCCCGATGCGCGCACCCCTTGGCCGGAGTGGCCACTGAAGTACAGGCTCTCCTATGCGATGGAGGAGGCGCGCACGGCCGGCGTGGGGGAGCAGGACTACTCGGTCACCACCACTCACTTCTCGGGGGACTCCGACGGGAACGTTGCGGCTCTGCACATCGCCCAGGCCGAGTCCACGCCTCCCTTTGCGCCGGTCGCTGACTCCGAGCGGGAGCTGCCTGCGCAGCTCGTGCTGCTGGCGATGGGCTTCCTGCATCCCGAGCAGAGTCTGCTCGACCAGCTCGGCGTGGAGAAGGATCCGCGCGGCAACGTCAAGGCCGTCAAGCCATACACGACCTCGGTCGAGGGCGTGTTTGCCGCGGGCGATGCGCGTCGCGGTCAGTCCTTGATCGTGTGGGCGATCAACGAGGGTCGCCAGTGCGCACGCATGGTCGATCGCTACCTGGCCGGCCTGCGTGTCGATCCTGCGCTCGCGGGCGCCGTCAACGGCTCGGGGCCTGAAGATGGCGGCATCGCCGGGCACGCAGACGCCGACGAAGGCCCTGAGGGACCGCCGCAGCATGTCGGGCCGGGCGTCCCCGCGGAATAATCGGTTCGTCTCCAGCGCTAGACTGGCTGCGTGGCCAACCCCTCTGACAACGGGCTCGCGCTTTCAACCAAGCGCGCCGCGAAGCCGGGTGGCGACCGGTCGCCCTCCGAGCGTCTTCCGCGCGCCTGCATAATCGGCGCGGGCTCTTCGGGTATCTCCGCGGCCAAGGCCCTGCTCGACCGTGGGATCCCGTTCGATTGCTTCGAGAAGTCCGACCAAGTTGGCGGAAACTGGGTATTCGGCAACCGCAACGGGATGTCCGCGGCGTACAGGGACCTGTTCATCAACGTCTCGCGTGAGCGGATGGCGTATGCGGACTACCCGATGCCAACTTCCTATCCCGACTTCCCCCACCACACGCACATCAAGGAGTACTTCGACGGCTACGTGGACCACTTCGACCTGCGCGAGCACATCTCTTTCGAGACGGGCGTCGAGCACGCCCGCAAGCGCGAGGACGGAGGATGGGAGATCGAGCTGGACACGGGGGAGACGCGCACCTACGACGCCATGCTGGTCGCCAACGGCCACCACTGGGACGCACGCTGGCCCGAACCGGCCTTCCCCGGTGCCGACACGTTCGCCGGCAAGCAGATGCACGCCCACTCCTATGTGGACAACTCGATCTTCGCCGGCAAGGACGTGGTGGTGCTCGGGATGGGCAACTCGGCGATGGACATCGCCGTGGAGTCCTCCTATGTGGCCGCCAACACCTACCTGGCCGCGCGCAAAGGCGCTTGGATCATTCCCAAGTACGTGTTCGGCAGACCGGTCGACCAGCTGCCCAACAACCCGAGGGTGCCGTTTGCGATCCGCCAGCGCGTGCTCCACCAGACGATCAAGACGATGACCGGGCCACCCGAGCGCTACGGGTTGCCCAAGCCCGACCACAAGTTCGGCGAGGCCCACCCCACGGTGTCGGGTCGCATCCTCGACCGGATCGCCCACGGCACGATCGCGCCCAAGCCGAACATCGCCTCATTGGAGGGCGAGCGAGTGCGCTTCGCCGACGGCAGCGAGGTGCACGCCGACGTGGTCGTGTACTGCACCGGCTACAAGATCACCTTTCCCTTCTTCGACGAAGACTTCCTGGCCGCGCCCGACAACCACATCGAGCTGTTCAGGCGCGTCTTTCATCCAGAGATCGCCGGGCTCTTCTTCATCGGCCTGTTGCAGCCCTTGGGCGCGATCATGCCCTTGGCGGAGGCCCAGAGCGCGTGGGTGGGGGACTACCTGCGCGGGGAGTACGCCTTGCCCTCGCCGGCGGAGGTGCATCGCGACATCGCCTCAGACCAGGCCGCGATGCACAAGCGCTATGTGGCCTCCAAGCGCCACACGATCCAGGTCGACTTCGACGATTACCTGTACGCGCTCGAAGCCGAGCGGCGCGCCGGGGCCGAGCGGGCGCGGACGCGGGGGTTTGCGTTGCCGGTGCCGGCGCACGCAGGGGCCGCGATGGTATGATTCTGCCATGATAACTACCATCGATTCTGCCGGGCGGATCGTCGTTCCGAAGCGATTGCGTGAAGAGCTCGGCTTCAAGCCTGGGCAGGAGCTCGAGCTGAACGCCGTGGACGGACGTCTCGAGATCGAACACCAGGCCACTCCGATGCGTTTGGAGCGACGTGGCGGGCGGTTGGTGGCGGTCACGGACCGCGAGATGCCGACGCTCACAGCCGAGATGGTGCGCGAGACCCTGGAGCAGGTCCGTCGTTGACGCCGGACAGCAGCGTCGTGATTGCCGCGTTCGCGAGCTGGAGCGAGAAGCACGAGGCGGCAGTCGAGGCGTTGGGCGATGTGCGCGATCTCGTTGCGCATGTGGAGCTGGAGGTCTATTCGGTGCTGACGCGCTTGCCGGAACCGCTCCGGGCCGAGTCGACCTTTGTGTCCGAATATCTTCGCGAGGACTTCTCAGGGCGGCGCTTGGTCCTGCCCGAGGGCGAGCGCCTGTCGCTAATCGAGCGACTCGCCTCCCTTTCGATCTCTGGAGGCGCCGTCTATGACGCCAGTGTGGCTGTCACGGCCGACCATCACGGTCGTGCCCTGCTCAGCTGCGACCTGAGAGCCGCAAGGACTTACGAAAAGCTCGGGATCGACGTCACCTACCTGTAGAACGCGTCGCGGAAGCCCGATCCTTCGAACCGGCTCACGTCTCCAGCAGGTGTGGGGGGTTGACTTTTGCGCAGCCCATGGTATAAGGTACCCATGTGGTCGCACTCGCACTGAGTGTCTACCAAACATAAGGTCGGGTTTTGGGTCGGTCTTCGTGGCCGGCAGCTAATCGTTTGACGGGGCCTTGGGAGAGGGACCGGGTCGCTTCTGAGAGGGAGTTGTATTTCGCGTGCATTCATTGGGGAATCATGTGCTTGAGAGTCCGTGCGCTCACGGGGCTGGCGTAATAGGACGCGTCAGCGTCGCTGACGCGTCTCTCTCTCTCTCTCTCTCTCT
>Ga0134126_10000069_pt1 | contig 126527 bp, 128 predicted proteins | sample KB31752_FD_96881 | JGI IMG/M metagenome (GOLD analysis project Ga0134126, IMG submission 96881) | Terrestrial soil microbial communities with excess Nitrogen fertilizer from Kellogg Biological Station, Michigan, USA - KB3-175-2 | ecosystem: Environmental > Terrestrial > Soil > Unclassified ... | reverse complement strand
CGCATCGCGAAAAAGCGCCCCACGCAGCACCTTGACCAGCGGCCCGTTTCCAGAAATAAGCCCCGCGTGGTCATCGCCTGCCAGCGCCTCAGTTGCGACACGAAGCCCGACCAACGTCTTCCCCGCGCCCGGAACGCCGGTTACAAAGCAAATCGCCTTTCCCCCTCTCGCTCTTGCCGACGCGGCAATCTGCACGATCCTGCTCGAGGTGGCCGCCAAGCTCTCTCCACTTGCCTCTGAGTTGGCAATTTCTTCCACGCGGTGCCCGGCGAACAGCGCCCGAGCCGCCTCAACGATCGTCGGTGTCGGCCGATAAGGCGCAGCCTCCCAAGCTGACGCGTCCAGCGGCGCCCCTTCAATCCCCGCAAGACAATCGCGCATCCGTGTGCCAAGGTCTTGCCCCCGCGTCCGAACGGCAAAGTAAACGTCATCATCGCCACGATCCAAATCCGCAACCGCTCCTGCACTCGGCGACACCAGCATCGGCACGATCACAGCGCTGTGGCTGCCGCTATGAAAGTATTTCAGGTCGAAGCAGTAATCGGTGACCTGATCCAGCCCCCGCCCGCCGCTCGTTTTGAACTCCAAAACGAAAATGACCGCTCCCACGACTACCACCGCATCTGCCCGCCGTCCCACTCGAGGTATGGTGAACTCCAAATGCACGTAGCCATCTAGGCCCGCCAGTGCCGCCCTCAGCGTGCCGACCTCATCGAGCCAGGCATTTTTTTGTTCCGGGGTTACTTTGAAGACTGAATTATCGAAAAGCTTGTGCAAGATCAGCCGTTCATCGGCCTGCACGAAATCGCTAATGCGCGCGCTGTACCACGCGCGCGGCCGAAGGGCCTCCTGTGGTGCGGGAGTTTCCACCAAGAGCCATAGTGGCATGCCATTCCACCGCAAGCAAACGGCGCCGCGGCGCCATTGCATGCTCGCCCAGCATTGGCGACGATAGGCTCCGTGGCAGGAATTTTCCAGCCGACGCGCATCACGCGCCTCAAGGCCCGTTCACCCATCCTGGTGCTCCGCGAGCAAAGCTCGACCGCGCGCGCCGCGATAAGGGACGTCCTTGCCAGCGCGTATAACATGCCAAAGACCACCCGCGCGCACCGAGCCGCAGAGACCGTGCTTCGCGGGCTGATCGGCGCGGCGCTCCCGCCGCCGTTTACGTTCGCTTGTCACCTATTCGAGGAGCCGGTACCGCGGGATCGCCCCGCGGATTTTATAGCCCGCGGTGCCGCCATCCACGTCGTCGATGTTGAATTTGACCTGGCAATCCAAAGCTGCCGCCGCGACCTCGACGCAGGGCGCCGAGCCATAATCATGACCGTCGAGCCCCTCGTCCCCGGGTATCAAACGCTCGCCGAGACCGCTGAATTGGACCGCCAAATCGAGGTCGTGGATGCCGAGCAATTCGTGACGTTCCGAATCTGGGCGTCGGCCAACGGGCGCCAGGAGAGAACACCCTCCTGCCTGGCCGAATTTTTTCAACGCTACAACGACATCATGGCGAGCTTCAACGCGCCCAAGAGGCTTTCGGTCGTCTATGGCACCTGGTGAACACCTCATCGTCCTCATGGGCGTCTCCGGCTCCGGCAAGACCACGGTCGGCGAGCTGCTCGCCCAGCGCCTCGGCTGCGCCTTCCTTGAAGGCGACGCCCTCCATCCCCCCGCCAACATCGCCAAGATGGCCGCCGGACACCCCCTCGACGACGCCGACCGCGCCCCCTGGCTCGCCGCCATCCACGCCCGGCTCGCCGCCGCCGCCCAAGCCGGCCAATCCCTCGTCGTCTCCTGCTCGGCCCTCAAGCAGGCCTACCGCGACACCCTCGCCGCCGGCGGCCTCCCGCTCACCTGGGTCTACCTCAAAGGCTCCCGCGACCTCCTCTACGCCCGCCTCCTCGCCCGCCACGGCCACTTCTTCAAGGCCGACTTGCTCGATAGCCAGCTCGCCGACCTCGAAGAACCCTCCGGCCCCTCCGTCCTCACGCTCGACATCGCCACGCCTCCCGCCGCCCTCGCCTCCACCATCGCGTCCCAAATCGGCACCGCCCCCTAGCCTTTTGTTGGACCAAAGCACCGCCCGCCGCGGTAGGCAGCATCTCACCTCAATACATGCGCGACCGAGGAGGTGGCCGCCCCCAGGGGCGGCGCGCCGCGCCCTCTTGACAACCAAACCACTCGTCGCGCGGGTGCGCCCGGTTGCTCTGCATCGAGCAACCCAGGAGCTTGCCCTGCGTAGCTCCGGCCGGAGCGCAGCAGGGCCCCTCGCCCGCGCCTTTTTTTTGCCAGCCTCTGCGCGCGCCGCATGCCGCCGCAAGCACCACAAAACAAAGACTCTAAAGTGTCCGCCAGACAGTTGGGCTAGCCCCGAACGCGTGCCAAATGTCCTCGTGATCGCACGCCGGGCACCGCGTCCACCAATCTTCTCCCCACTCGATGCCTCCCCCGAACCCCGACAGCGCCGCGCCGTCGTCGGTCACATCCACCGCCGCCGACGCGAACACCACCAGCATCTCCGCTTGCCCGCACCGCGGACACCGCCGCCCCTCCAGGCAATTCGTGTTCACGCCGTCAATAGATGCCAGCCAGCCCCCCTCCGCGGCCGCACCCCAAACCCTGCCCCAGCTACCGCTCCAACCCCCAAGAACCAAAGAACTTAAAGTCTCCACGGGACAGCCCTGCTGCGCCACCGGCGCCGCCGGCGAGCGCCGGACGCTCAACGCCGCCACGGGCTCACCACCCGCACCGCGCCGTACATCTGGCCGTCATCCAAATTCTCCGAATACAGCGTGCCCGCCCCCGCCGCCGCCGCCGCATGGATCACCAGCGCGTCCCAAAATGAAATGCGGTGCTGTCTCTCCAGCTCCAGCGCGCCCACGATGGACGCGCCGTTGTTCACCACCACCTCCCACGCCAGGTAATCACTGACGATCCCGCGCACCGCCGCCGCATCCAGTGGCCGGCCCGCCTTCCGCCGCAGGTTCACCGCCAATTCCTGCAGCACCTGCGTGCTCAGCACCCCGTTGCCCCGGCTCCAAATCTCCGCCACCAACGCCGCGCCGCTTCGTGCTTGGTGCCCGTGGTCGCGTCATGGGCATACGTCAACACGTTCGTGTCCACGAACACCTTTTCGGCTCGATCAACGCTCATAAAGCTCGTCTCTCGACCCTGGCGGCGCCCAATGCAGTTCCAGGCCTGGGCGCAGGCGCGCCACCGCCCGCCGCCGCGCCGCCTCGTACCCGCGCCGCTCCCGCACCAGTGCCTCCAGCCGCTCGGCCATCAGCGCGCTGATCGACGTGCCTTGCTCCGCCGCCAGCACCCGCGCCGCTCGGATCAACTCCACCGGCAGCTTGAGCGTGATGTTTGCCTTGGGCGACCCCATTGCGGTTAGCACCTCTGCTTGTGCAGCACCATTATGCGTGCTTGCCGTTGGATGCCCCAGCAGGTCCCCGAATCTGCTTCTAAACCAAAGACAACAAAGCCTATTAAAGTGTCCACGGGAAAATTCCTGCCCGCTGCGAACGCTCAACCGTGAACGGTGAACGGCGGCGCAGCCGCCCCATACCGCAAGTAAAGGTGCCCCCGCTCCCCCACCTTCACGCTCGCCAGCCGCAGCCACGGCGCCTGCTCCGGCGTGAACCCCAGCCCCTCGATCAGCCCCGGCCGCCCCCCGCCCGTCGCCCGCCCCGCCAACTGCGGGCTCAGCGTCAGGAACAGCTCATCCACCCCGCCCGCCGCCACGAACTCGCCGAACAGCCGCGGCCCGCCCTCGAGCAAGATGTGCCGCGCCCCGAACTCCGCCCGCAGCCGCGGCACCACCTCTTCGGGCGAGGCCATCCGCACCGCCCCCTCCGGTAGCGCCACCCGCCCCAAGCCGCTGACCACCACCAGCAGCGGCGGCCGCACCTTCCCCAACTCCTCGCGCCGGTACGCCGCGTACGCCCCCCGCGCCGCTGGATAAATCTCCCCCGGCACCCACGTCGCCGACGCCGGCACCGCCGCGAACGTCTTCGCCCCCACCACGATCGCGTCCGCCGACGCCCGCAGCAAATCCATGATGAAGCGGTCGCCGGGGTCGCGCCCGCTGATCACGCCCCCGCCCTCCTGCCCCGGCAGCGCGTAGCTCACCACCCCGTCCAGCGTCTCGACGAAATTCGCCGACACCCCCTCGCGGAACCCCAGGTCGCCGTCGTAGAGCCGCCGCAGCTCCGCCGGCAGCGCCGCGCTCGCCTCCACCCGATCCAGCAGCGTCCGGATCAACGCGCCCCGGCGTCCAGCGCTTGGTAGTTCAGCAGCGCGTTGAACAGGAACGCGAACGCCCCCGAGGTCTCGTTCCGCCACATCGGGTTCGCGGCAAACATCACCACGTGACCTTCTCCGTGCCGCGTCTCGACGATCGCCGGCTGCCCCGCAATCGCCTCCCCGCCCTGCAGCAGCCCGCTCAGCGGCAGGTCCTTGGCGTCGGCGAAGCGCACGATCACCCGCGGCGCGCCTCCACCGCCGCCCGCCCGCCCCCCGCGGCCGCCGCGGCCTGCGCCCGCTGCTCCCTCCCACGGCGTCTTGCCTTCGTCCAGCCCGCCCGGAGGCGTCGAGCCCCGCCCCGCCCGCGCCGCCTCCTGCAGCTCCAGCGGACGCGCCTGGATCACATCCGGATCGGTCAAGTCCCCGGTCCCGCTCGGCCGCGGCGACCGCGCCGCCGCCCCCGGGCCGCCCCGCCCGCCGCCCCGTCCCCCGCGGCCGAACCCGCCGCCTGCGGTCTCCAAGATCGGCGCCGTCGCGTAGTACAGCGCCACGTCGTGGCTGTACCCGTACGCGATCGGGCTGGCGGCATCGCTCAGCGTCGCCCGCACCACCCCGCCGCCCGCGATCAGCGTCGGCGGCACCGGCGCTTGCGAAACCCCGTCCGCCATGTCGGTCTGGATCGGCAGCACCGCGTTCGCCCCGATCGTGACCAGCAGCCCGCCCTCGCGCACGAACTGCTCCAGGTTCGCCACCCCGGTCAGCCCCAGTCCGCCGCGCTCGTCCGCGGTCGAGTCCATCCCCGGCTTCACCAAGTCGGGCATGTCGGCGGTGTTCTCCCATCCCACCTTGGGCCCGCTCATCGGCATCCCCCGGATGATCGCCGGCAAATCCCCGCCGAACGTCGGCGGCACAATGATGGCGTCGAACTGCTGCCGCAGCTCCGGCGTCACCCGGATCTTGGTGTCGGCAATGTAGGTGTACGGCACCTTCAACTGGTCCATCGAGAGCCGGAACCAGCCGTCCTGCTGCGTGCTCTGCCAGTTGTGCATCAGCGCGATCCGCGGCGCCGCCAGCGCATGCGCCGCCACCTGCGGCAAGGCCTCCACCGCCACCGCCTCGACCCCCGCCGCCTTCGCCGCCGCCGCGATCGCGTCCGCGCTGCCGCCCGCGATCAGGAAGCTGCCCGCGTTGAAATGCCGCCCGGCCGCCTCGAAGCCCTGCTCCGCCGCCTGCATCGGCGTCGAGGCCAGCGCGAAGCGGAACGTCGCCAGGTTCGCATCGGCGTTGTTGTTCACCACGTACGCCGCGCCGCTTCCCACCACGCCGCTCGGCGGCGCAACCTTGCCCGCCACCTTCTCCATCGGCACCTCGAGCACGCTCGGCGCAGCCACCCGCACCGTGGTGATGTCCGCCAGCGCCCCCTGCGTCCAGCCGGTGTCGTCGTACGGCCGCGGATCATCCGCCGAGTAGTACTGCTTGTCGAGCAGCATGTCCACCAGCCGGCTGTAGGGCTGGTCCATGCGCACGATGTAGCTGCCGGCCGCGAACTCCTCGCCGTTGGCGCGGAAGGCCGCCGTCGCCCGGTGCACCTCCACCCCCTGCGCTTGCAGTTGGTCGAGGATGCGCGCCTGCTGCCCCGGGCGCGCCTCGCTCGCCGGAAACACCCACGCCGCCGGCCCCTCCGTCCGCCCCTTCGCCACCGCCCGCTGGCTCTTCAGCAGGAAGTCGCCCAGGAACTCGCGCGCGTGCCCGGCCACGTTGTTCATGCCGAACAGGATCGCGCTCTCCTGCAGGTTGATGTTGTCGCGCAGCGACCAGATCACCGTCTGCAGCGGCGGGTTCGGCCGGAACCAGTCGCGGTTGTACTGCGTCGGCGAAACGTTGATCGGCCCGGTGTCGCCCTGCCCCGGCGCCGACTGCGTCTCGTAGAAGCGCCCGATGGCGTTGTGCGTGTTGGCGAAATAGAAAAGATAATTCGGCGCCCAGCCGTCGTAGTAGGTGTGCGTCCAGATGCCGATCACCCCGCGCTTGGTCATCTCGTCAATCTCGTGGTACGCCATCGAATGCCACTCGTCAATCTGCATCGGGTCGAGCCAGGGATTGTACGGCCCGCTCCCGGTCGAGACGTAGAGGAACGACTCCGACTCGTGCAGGTCGTGCAGCACCGTCGGGTGCCAGTCCAGGAACCCGTTCATGATGTTGCGCGACAGCGCCAGCCCCAGCGTCATGCCGTCGCGGTTGTTGTCGTGCGCCACATAGTGGCCCCAATACAGCAGCCCCGGCGTGGGCTCGTTCGGATGCGTGTGCCGATGCGTGAACAGCTCCACCTCGCGGTCGTGCCCGTCGGTCTCGACCAGCGGCGTGATCAGCGTGATCTCGTGGTTGCGGATGGTCTGGATGAACGGCGTCTCCTCCACCACCAGCCGGTACGCCAGCTCCATCAGCATCTCCGGCGATCCGGTCTCGGAGGAATGGATCGAGCCCGTCGCCCAGTACATCGGCTTCCCCTCCGCCACCAGCCGCTCCCCCTCAACCGCCGACAGCCCGCGCGGGTCGGCCAGCCGCCGCGTGATCTCCTTGTAATGATCCAGTTGCGCGATCGTGGCCTCGTCCGCAATCGCCGCCACCACCATCTCCCGCCCCTCTTCGCTCCGCCCCAGCGAGAAGACCTTGATCCGCTTCGATTTCGTCTCCAGCAGCCGCGGGTAGGCGTTCAGCTTCGCCGTCGGATCCAAAATCCCCGGCGCGCCGATGATGTGCCCGAAGAACGCGTCCGGCGCGGGCACGCACGAGCTCGCAGGCAAATGGTCCACCAGCTCGGTAATGAAGTTCGGCAGCGTGGTGTTGTGTCGGATCGCCGCCCCGTAGGCGGCATCATCGCTCACCCTGCAGTTCTGCGCCGCCAGCGCGCCCGCGGCCACAAATACGATCAACGGTAGGAGCAATCTGCGCCAAGCCATGCCGCCCAGCGTAGCACGGCGGAATCGGGGATAGGGAATCGGGAATAGGGAATCGGATCAGCGCTTGGTGGCCGCGATCCGCCGACGCAAACCGGCGCTGAGGCCCGAAAGCGCCCGCCGAAGGCGATCGCGATCCCCCATTCGGGTGCCCCCCATCCCCCATCCCCCCATCCCCCCTATTCCCTATCCCCCACCCCCTTCGGCGGCGTCGTCGCCACCGCTTCCCGCATGTCCGCCCGGTGCGCCCACCGCTCCAGCGCCGCGTACACCCGTGAGCTTCGCAGCTCGCCGCCCATGAACCAGGTATGCACCGCCGGCGGCGCGTACTCCAGGCTCACCACCGCCGGACAGGCCGCGTAGGCCCGCCGATATCCCACATCCGTGTACGCTTCCCCCACCCACGCCGAGCCCGTCGGCCACGTCGCCAACTGCCAGGCATCATCCAGCGCTCGCACCTCCGCCGGGTGCGGGCTCAAGATCAGATCCGCCACGAAAAAGGCGTTCGTTCCCGTCCCCAAATAGCACGGCCGCACCCCGTTCACCGCCGCCGCTTCCACCCGCTCGACCGCCGCCGCAATCTCCGCCTGCCGCTCGACCGAGAGATGATGCGAAACGAAAACGTCCGGCGACGGATACACGTTCACGTTCGAGTTCGCCGGCAGGATCACGAAGTTGATCGCCACCGCCGCCAGCGCCGCCGGCACCGCGTACCGCCGCGCCGCCATCCACCACCCCGCGCACCCCGCCCACATCAGCGGCAGCCACAGCGCCACCACGTGCCGCACCACGTTGCCGGTGATCGGCATCCAGAACAGAATCCCCGGCACCGCCGCCGCCGCCAGCGCCAGATACTGCGGCCGCCGCCGCAGCAGCAGCCCCCAGCCCATGGCGGCGAAGCCGAACACCGCCGGCCCCGGCGCCGTCACCAGCGGGACCAACTGGTGGAACAGCGACGAATGGATCGCAAACCGCGTCACCACCGATACCGTCTTCGCATGCTCGGCCCCCAGCGACTGCCCCAGGATCGCCGCTTGCCCCAGCATGAACAGCAGCCCCGACGCCAGCCCCAGCAGCGTCGCCCCCGCCAGCGCCCGCGGAATGGTTCGCCACCTCGGCTCCGCCTGCAGCCAGGCGCAGGCGGCAAACGCCGGGAGGAGCAAGATGCCGTCGCAGCGCAGCAGCAGCGCCACGCTCATCAGCCCCACCGCCGCCGCCGCGTGCCACCTCCCCTTGCGCAAGAACTGGTCCAGCGCCAGCAGCGCAAACAGGATCATCGGCCCTTCGGGGTGGGCCTCAAGCCCCAGCCACCAGTACGCCGGCGCCAGCAAATACAGCGCCGCCGCCCACCACGCGGCCGCCTCCGGCATGAAGCGCCGCGCGATCAGGTACAGCAGCGGCGCCACCGCCAGCTCGCACAGCAAGTTGACGCCGTTTACCCAATACGCCAACTGCGGCCCCGGTATCGCCAGCCAGCGCCCCAGCCTTCCCCAGAAGGCGAAGTATCCCGGCGACAGAATGGGGAAATAGCCGTAGACGAAATTATTGTTGTTCAGGTGCGGCCAATGCCGAATCCACAGCGCGATGTCCACCAGGATGCAGCCCGAGTCCGGCTCCCCCTGCGTCGCCCCCCACAACGGCAGCCGCGTCGCCGCCGCCAGCGTGACCAGCGCCCACCCCGGCCATGCCCTGCCCCTCCGCATGCGCCATAGGATGTTCGCCCCAGAGCTGCCGCACCCTCGCGCCTACGCCGCCACCTCTTCCGCCAGCAGCGTCTTCAGCTTGTTCTGCAAGCTCTTGTAGCTGATCTTCAACTGCCGCGCCGCCAACCGCCGGTTCCACCGCGTCGCCGCCAACGTCCGCAGCAGCGCCTCGCGCTCCGCCTGCCACGCCGCATTTCGGCCAATCTCGAGCAGCGACCCGCTCGAGCCCGCGCCAACCGCCGCCGGCGGCATCGGCGCGGCCATCATGGGCCCGCCCGGCGCCGCCTCGGCGCCGCCCACCCCGAGCAAATCGGCCATCAGCGCCGCCTCATCCCCCAGCACCACGTACCGCCGCACCAGGTTCTCCAGCTCGCGCACGTTCCCCGGCCAGGCGTAGGCCTCCAACCGCGCCCGCAGCGCCGGCGAAAACGCCGGCGCCCGGCGCTCGTACGCATCCGCGTACTTCGCCAGGAAATGCTCCGCCAAAGGCAGCACGTCTTCGCTCCGCGCCCGCAGCGGCGGCAGCGAGATCGCGATCACGTTCAGCCGATAGAAGAGGTCCCGCCGGAAGGCCCCCGCCGCCACCGCCGCCTGCAGGTCCACGTTGCTGGCCGCGATCACTCGCGCGTCCACGCTCAGCGAGCGGTGCCCCCCCAGCCGGCTGAACTCGCCGTCCTGCAGCACCTGCAACAGCTTGGCCTGCAGATGCGGCGGCATCTCACTGATCTCGTCCAGAAAAATCGTCCCATCCTCGGCCAGCTCGAACTTCCCCGACTTCTGCCGGTTCGCCCCGGTGAACGCTCCCGGCTCGTAGCCGAACAGCTCGCTCTCCCACAGCTCCGGCGGGATGGCGGCGCAGTTGATCTTCACGAAGTTCGCCGCCCGCCCCGGATGCGCTCCCAGCAGCCGCGCCACCACTTCCTTGCCGGTGCCGCTCTCCCCCTGCAGCAGCACCGGCAAGTTCGTTCCTGCCACCTGCTCGATCGTCCGGCGGATCGCGACCATCGCCGGCGATTCCCCCAGCAGCGCGGTCGGTGCGGGCGCGACGGTTTGCGAGGCAGTCGCCATCAGTTGCAACCATAGCGGAAAATTTCGGCCCGTCCATTCCCCCAAACGGGGGAGCGCGCCTTTTTTTTCCGGCTTCCCCGCGTGGCGCTCGCGCCCGCAACCATCACACTGCGCCCCGGCTGCTCAAAGCATCTAAGCAACAGGGCATATGCGCCAAGCAACTAGACTGAGTGTGGAAGCGCACGCACGGCGAGTTCCTCCCGAGGCCGTGGTCGAGGTGCTGAGCCAGCCCACCGCCGAGCTGTTTCCGCGCCATCTCGAAGCCGTCGCCAGCCTGCTGCGCATGGCCCTGCTCTCCGGCGTGGAGCTCACCCTCCCCACCGCCCTCCACCTCTTGCTGGATATCTCCCAAACCGTAGTGGCCAGTGAGCGCCAATTGGTCGTCTTCACCGGCATGGCCGAAGCCGCCGCCGGCACCCAGATCGGCCGGAACCTCGTCGCTCCACCCCCGATCGAATCCAACCTGGTGAATTCCTGGGCCCACCTCGCCGGCAAGCCCCTGCTGATCTGCCGCGGCCTCGAACCCGCCATGGATGCCTTCCTGGATTCCATCGAAGCCGCCTTCGCCCTCGCCTCGCCCCTCTACATCGAGCACGACTGGGCCGGCTCGCTGCAGATGTTCCGCTCCTCCGGCGCCGCCTTCACTCCCGACGACGCCCGCCTGCTCTGGATCCTCACCCTGCTGGCCGAGAACCAAATGGCCCGCATCCGCAGCCTGCAGCAGCTCATGCGCATGGCCTACACCGACTTCCTCACCGGCCTGCGCGCCCGCGGCTACTTCGAGCAGGCCCTCGAACAGGCCGTCCACCGCAGTCTCCGCCAGTCCACTCCCTGCGGCTTGGTGCTCGTGGACCTCGACGATTTCAAAGCCGTCAACGACACCTACGGCCATCCCGCCGGCGATAGCGTCCTGCGCCAGTTCGCCCGCATCCTCGGCCACGACATGCGCGAGGTGGATACCGTCGCCCGCTTCGGCGGCGACGAGTTCGCCCTCATCCTCCCCGACACCGGCGAAGCCGGCGTCCGCCTCGTCGCCGATCGCCTCCGCCTCGCCCTGCAAAAGGCCCGCTTCCCCCTGCCCGACTCCGACGTCAAGATCCAGCTCAGCCTCAGCATGGGCTGCGCCCTCTGCCCCCAAGACGAGCACACCCCCGACCAATTGCTCCGCGCCGCCGACCTCGCCCTCTACCAAGCCAAGCAGCGTGGCAAAGACCGCCCCTGCTTCACCGCTGAAGCCCGCGAGCGCCGCGGCGCCTAGGTGCCCTCGTCCGCCGCTGGCGGCTCGAACGGCACCGCCACCAGCTCCCCCGCCCGCTTGATCAGCATCTCGACCTTCCCCTCGGCCACGTCCAGTTGCTTGCGGCACTCCTCGAACAGCGCCATCCCCTCCTCGAACTTCTTCACCGACTCCTCCAGCGGCAAGTCGGCCCGCTCCAGCTCGGCTACGATCCCCTCCAACCGCTGCAGGCTGGCTTCAAACGAATTCGCCGTCGGCTTAGGCATCGCTTCCTTTCAGTGTAGGCAAATACGCCGCCCCCAGCAGCCCCGCCTCCGCCCCCAGCTCGCTGGGCACGATCCGCGTCGGCGTCGAGCGCGCCACCAGCGAGCGCTTCCGCACCTCCGCCATCAGGCTCGGCGAGAACGCGTCCCAGCCCCGCGCCACCCCGCCGCCCACCACATACAGCGGCAGATTGAAGATGTTGATCAAATTCGCAATCCCCACCCCCAGCGAGCGCCCCACCATCTCGAAGATCTCCCGCGCCACCACGTCCCCCTGCTTGGCCTTGATGTAGACGATCTCCGCCGTCAGCTCGCCCAACTGGTCCGCCTCCCGCGCCAGCTCCGCCGACCGCCCCACCCGGATCGCCGCCATCGCCATGTGCGTGATCGCGCTCGCCGCCGCATACGCCTCAATGCAGCCCAAGTTGCCGCAGCCGCACAGCGCCCCGTTCGGGTCAATCGTCATGTGCCCCAGCTCGCCCGCCATCCCCGCCATCCCATGCCAAATGCGGCCGTTCAGGATCAGCCCGCCCCCGATGCCCGTCCCCACCGTGATCATGCACAGGCTGTCGAACTCCCGCCCCGCCCCCACCCACTTCTCCCCCAACGCTGCCGCATTGGCGTCGTTCTCCAAGATCACTGGCGTGTTCAGCCGCCGCTCGATGTCCGCGCGCACCGGAAACCCCGCCCAACCCGGCAGGTTCGGCGACTGCCGCACCGTCCCGTCCGCGAGATTGATGATGCCCGGCACCCCGATCCCAATCCCCGCCATCGTGCCGCCCTCGAGCCGCTGCTCGATCTCGGCAATGGCGTCGCACATGTCGCTGACCACCCGCTCCCGCCCCTCCTTCACCTCGGTGTCCAGCGTGATCCGCTCCAGGAAGCTGCCGTCCGCGGCTACCGCCGCGATTCGGAGGTTCGTGCCCCCCAGATCAACCCCAATGGTGAACCGTTCCCCCGCCGTGATCCCCATGGGGGAAAGTATAGATCGGCTTGGGTTTGCTGCAACCAGCCGTTCAGGGTTGACAGCAAGGCGCTAAGATATTCATTGACAATGGCACGCTCATAGCGTAGGCTGGTTTAGGCAGGCAAACCATGGCAAAAATCATCGGCATTGATCTCGGCACCACCAATAGTGTGGTCGCGGTGATGGAAAACGGCGAACCGAAAGTCATCGCCAACGCCGAAGGCGGACGCACCACCCCCTCGGTCGTCGCCTTCACCAAGAGCGGCGAGCGCCTCGTCGGCCAAGTCGCCAAGCGCCAGGCCATCACCAACCCCGAGGGCACGGTCTATTCCATCAAGCGCTTCATGGGCCGGCGCTTCGATGAAGTCAGCGAAGAAATGAAGATGGTGCCCTACAAGGTCGAAAAGCAAGGCGACCACGTCGCCGTGATGGCGCAGGGCAAGAGCTACACGCCGCCGGAAATCTCTGCCTTTATCCTGCAGAAGCTGAAGCAGTCTGCCGAGGATTACCTCGGCGAAAAAATCACCGAAGCCGTCATCACCGTCCCGGCCTACTTCAACGACGCCCAGCGCCAGGCCACCAAAGACGCCGGCCGTATCGCCGGCCTCGACGTGAAGCGCATCGTCAACGAGCCCACCGCCGCCGCGCTCGCCTACGGCCTCGACAAGAAGAAGGAAGAGACCATCGCCATCTACGACTTCGGCGGCGGCACCTTCGACATCTCCATCCTCGAAGTCGGCGAAGGCGTGGTCGAGGTCAAGAGCACCAACGGCGACACCCACCTCGGCGGCGACAACATCGATCAGCGCCTGGTGGATTGGCTGGTGGACGAGTTCAAGAAAGACGAAGGCATTGACCTGCGCGGCCGCGGCAACGAGATGGCCCTGCAGCGCCTCAAAGACGCGGCCGAGAAGGCGAAGATGGAGCTCTCCACCACCATGGAGACCGAGATCAACCTGCCGTTCATCACCGCCGATGCCGCCGGGCCCAAGCACCTGCTCAAGAAGCTCACCCGCGCCCAATTCGAGCGCATGGTGGAAGACATCCTGCAGCGCTCGGTCGCCCCCTGCCAGCAGGCGCTCAAAGACGCCGGCGTCGGCCCCGAAAAGATCCAGGAGGTGGTCCTCGTCGGCGGCTCGACCCGCATCCCGCGCGTGCAGCAGATCGTCAAGGACCTGTTCAAGAAGGAGCCCCACAAGGGCGTGAACCCCGACGAAGTGGTCGCGGTGGGCGCGGCGGTGCAGGCCGGCGTGCTGGCGGGCGAGGTCAAGGACCTGCTCCTGCTCGACGTCACCCCGCTGTCGCTGGGCATCGAAACCCTGGGCGGCGTCAACTCCGTCTTGATTCCGCGCAACACCACCATCCCCACCCGCAAGAGCGAGAAGTACTCGACCGCCGCCGACGACCAGACCTCGGTCGAGGTCCACGTGCTGCAGGGCGAGCGCCCGATGGCGGCGCAGAACCGCACTCTCGGCAAGTTCCACTTGATCGGCATTCCGCCCGCGCCGCGCGGCATCCCGCAGATCGAGGTCACCTTCGATATCGACGCCAATGGCATCATCAACGTCAGCGCCAAGGACCTGGGCACCGGCAAGGATCAGAAAATCACCATCACCAGCTCCAGCGGCCTCTCCAAGGAAGAGATCGACCGCATGACCAAGGACGCCGAAGCGCACGCCGATGAAGACAAGCGGCGGCGCGAGGAAGTCGAGGCCCGCAACCAGCTCGACAGCCTGGTCTACAACACCGACAAGATGCTGAAGGAGAACCGCGAGAAGGTCTCCGCCGACGACGCCACCGCGGTCGAAGCCGCGCTCGCCGACGCCCGCAAGGCGCTCGAGGGCACCGACGTCGCCGCCATGAATGCCGCCCGCGACCGCCTCACCCAGACCACCCACAAGCTCGCCGAGGCCATGTACAAGAGCGCCAGCCAATCCGGCGCGTCCGCCCCGCCGCCTCCGGGCGCCGATCCCGGCGCGGCAGCCGGAGCCGCGGGCGGCAACGGCGCGGCCAAGCAGGGTGACGTGATTGATGCCGAGTACGTGGACGAAAAGAAGGAGTAGGGCGGAAGGGATGCGATACTAGCCCGAGCGCATGCCCACGGCGGCCAAAGACTATTACCAGACGCTCGGGATCAAGCGCACGGCGACGCCCGAGGAACTCCGCAAGGCCTATCGGCGCTTGGCGCGCAAGCTCCACCCCGACGTCAACCCCAACAACAAGGCCGCCGAGGATAAGTTCAAGGATGTCCAGGAAGCCTACGACATCCTGAGCGAGCCCAAGAAGCGCGAGTTCTTCGACCGCACCGGCTTCTTCAACGATCAAGCCTTCCAGCACGGCGCCGATGCCTTCAGCGGCGGCGCCGGCGAGCCCGGCCCCCGCCCCGGTGCGGCCGGAGCCCCGCCTCCAGGTTTCGATTTCTCCGGCTTCGACTTCTCCGATCTCGGCAGCACCGGCGGCGGCGGCCGCCGCGGCGGCGCCGGCTTCCGCGACATCTTCTCGAACATTTTCAATCGCCAGGCCGCGCCCGCCGAAAGCATCGGCACCGACCTCGAGTTCCAGGCCACCATCGGCTTCTGGGAGGCCATCCGCGGCGCCGTGCTGCGCCTGAGCGTCCCCCGCCAGGATCGCTGCCCGCAGTGCAACGGCTCCGGCACCGGCGGCCGCGGCGGCACCTGCCCCGAGTGCGGCGGCAAGGGCCAGGTCACCCAGACCGTCAGCGGCATGAAGTTCAACCTGCGCTGCGGCGTCTGCGGCGGCTCGGGCAAGAGCGGCGCCGCCTGCCCGCGCTGCCAAGGCCAGGGCCGGGTCGAGGCGGTCGAGCAGCTCGAGGTCCGCATCAAGCCCGGCACCCGCGAGGGCGCCCGCCTGCGCATCGCTGGCAAAGGCAACTGGGGCTCGAGCGGCAGCGGCGACCTCTACGTCATCATCCGCATCCAGCCCCATCCGCTCTTCGGGCGCGAGGCCGACGACATCCACGTCAAGGTCCCGCTCACCATCACCGAAGCCGCCCTCGGCGCCAAGATCGGCGTCCCCACCATCGAAGGCAAGGCGCTGCTCAACATCCCCGCCGGCACCCAGTCGGGGCAGAAGTTCCGCATGCGTGAACGCGGCGTGGCCTCGGCTCAGCACGAAGGCGTCCGCGGCGACGAGTACGTCGAGGTGCAGGTGGTGGTGCCCAAGCTCAAGGACGAACGCAGCCGCGAGCTGCTCCGCCAGTTCGCCCAGCTCAACCCCGAGGACGTGCGCGACACCGTCCTCAAGCAGGCGCAGCCCTAGGGGCAGCATGGTGCGGAAAAAAGGTCGCGCCGCCTACATGATCTCGGCCGTCGCCGAGCAGTACGGCATCCATCCCCAGACCCTGCGCCTCTATGAGCGCGAAGGCCTGCTCAAACCCTCGCGCACCGAAGGCAACACCCGCCTCTACACCGACGAAGATCTGCAGCGACTCGAAGTCATCCTCTCCCTCACCCGCGACATGGGCGTCAATCTCGCCGGCGTCGAGATCATCCTCGGCCTGCGCGAGCGCATGCAGCACATGCAGCGCCAAATGCAGGAGTTCGTGGACTTCGTCCAGCACGACCTGGCCAGCCGCGGCATCTCCTTCGAAGGTTCCCGCGAAGCCCTCGTCCCCGTGCGGCCGCGCAAGCATTGATGGCCCGCCGGTATTCCATCCTGGTCGCAGCCGCCAGGCCGCACGCGGGCACGGCTTGGGAGCGCCTCCAGCACTGGTTCGCCATCGCTGGCCCCATCGGCTTGATTCCCTGGGTGCCGGCCACCTTCGCCTCGCTCGCCACCGCCGCCGCCTGCTGGGCCCTGCCGCCGCGCGCTGCCACCGTGCTCGCGCTCGCCGCGGCGCTGTTCCTGCTCGGCGGCTTCGCCGCCTCGACCGCCGAACGTCTGGCCGCCGAGCCCGATCCCCGCAACGTGGTCGTGGACGAGATCGCCGGCCAGCTCTTGAGCTTTGTGTTTGTCGCCCCCTTGAACTGGAGGCTGGCGCTGGCCGGCTTCCTGCTCTTCCGCCTCTTCGACGTCCTCAAGCCCTGGCCCGTCTACCTCGCCGAACGCTTGCCCCGCGGCTGGGGCATCATGGCCGACGACCTGCTCGCCGGCCTCTACGCCGCTGCCGGCCTCTGGGCCCTGGCGTGGTGGCTGCCGTAGCCCGCGCAGTGCTACCCTGCGGCCGCGCAGACTCAAACTCGATCCCGGCCCCGGGTTGTCGAATGCCGTGCTGCTTTGCCCCCGGCGCGTGTCCAATTGCAGGTGCTAGCGCCTCGAGCGCGCATGCGCGGCCGCGGCGGCAGCGGTGGAGCGGATCTGCGCCACGCTGATGCTGGCCGATCGCGGCTCGTCGAAAATGCCGGCTGGCGCGCGGCGCATGATGACCTGATCGCCCGCGGGGATGTACTCGATGGCGTCCCCAGCCTCCAGCCCGAGCGCACGGCGGATAATCACCGGAATGTTCGTCCGGCCGCGCGGCGCCAAGGTCGAGTAGAACGCCTCGGCAGGCTTCGCCTTCATCATGCGACGGGAGACAGCGCGACGCAGCAGTGGGCGCAGCGGCGCGCCGCCACCGGCACATCGCTCAAGCACTCGGGGCACTTGCGCGTCACCGGAGGCGCCGCCGCTTCCGGGCCGTGCATCCGCTTCATCAGCGCATTCATCGGCGCGACCACGAAGAAGTAGACCGCGGCCGCGATCAGCACGAACGCGATCAGCGCATTGAGAAACAGCCCGTATTGGATCTTGCTGCCATGCACCGTCACCACATAGGCCGAGAAATCCGGCTTGCCCACCAGCGCGGCAATCAACGGATTCAGCAGATTGGTGGTGAAGGCCGTGACCACAGCGCCAAACGCCGCGCCGATGACCACCGCGACGGCCAGGTCCACGACGTTGCCTTTGAAGATGAACGCCTTGAACTCTTTGAGCATGCCCGCATAATACATCAGGATGAGCGCATTGGCGCAAGCCCATGCCGCCTTGCGGCGGCATTGGGGATATTCCAGCTTTCGGCCCCTGCAGGAGCGCATCATTGCCAGCGTCCTTGCCGGCCGCGACGTCTGCGTGGTCATGCCCACCGGCGGCGGCAAGTCGCTGTGCTACCAGCTTCCGGCCGCCCTCTGGGGCGAGCGCACCGTCGTGGTCGTTTCACCGCTGCTGGCGCTGATGCAAGATCAGGTGCGCAGCCTCGCCGCCCGCGGCATTCCCGCCGCCGCCATCAACAGCACCCTGACCGCGAGCCAACAAAGCCAGGTCCAGACGGCGGCGGCGCACGGGCAATACCGGCTGCTCTATCTTTCGCCGGAGCGTCTCGCCCGCGACGATACCCGCGCTTGGCTGCGCCGCTTGCCGCTCGCGCTCTTTGCCATTGACTAAGCCCACTGCATCTCGGAGTGGGGCCACGAATTCCGCCCTGAGTACCGCCAACTCCGCCGCCTGCGCGAGGAGTTCCCCGAGGTGTCCATCGCCGCCTTCACCGCCAGCGCCACCCACCGCGTCCGCCACGACATCCTGGGCCAACTGCAGTTGCGAACGCCCGAGAAGTTCATCGCCAGCTTCCATCGGCCCAATCTTCGCTACCTGGTGCGCGCCACCGACGCCGCCGAACAGCCCGGCCTGCTGCTGCAGGCGCTGGCGCATCATGCCGGCGCGCGGGTGATCGTCTATGCCCCCACCATCGCCCGGGTTGGCGAGACCGTCGCCTTGCTGCAGAGCCGCAAGATCGGCGCCGTCGCCTACCACGGCCAAATGGATGCGAAGCAGCGGCGGCAGAACCAAGAGCACTGGATGTCGGCCCGATCGCCAGTGCTGGTCGGCACGCTCGCCTTCGGCCTGGGCATTGATCAGCCCGAAGTGCGGGCCGTGATCCATTTGGCCCTGCCCAAGTCCATCGAGCAGTACTACCAGGAGGCTGGGCGGGCGGGACGCGATGGCCAGCCTGCCGACTGCTTGCTGCTCTGGCAGCGGCGCGATGCCGGATTGCTCGGCCACTTCGCCGAGCAGATCGAGGACGCCGAGGAGCGCGAGCGCGCCTGGCAGCGCTTCCACGATATCAAGCGCTTTGCCGCCGGCGACCAGTGCCGCCATCGCCAGATTTGCCTGCACTTCGGCGAACGCCCGCGCTGGCAGCGGTGCGGCGCCTGCGACGTGTGCGGCGCTGCCGCAGAGTACCTGCATGCTCCCGCATCCGAAGCACGCCTCCGCAAGTCCCGGAAAAAGCGGCCCGAACTGCCAACCCCCGGGCCGGAGTCGAGCCAGCTCCGCGAACGGCTGCGGCAATGGCGCCTGGCCGCAGCGCGGGAGCGCGGCGTTCCGGCCTACCAGCTTTTTACCGACCGTTCCCTCGACGCCCTGTGCGCCGAGCGCCCTTCCACCCTTGAGGAATTGGCCGAAGTGTACGGCTTCAGCCCCGCCAAAGCTGGGCGCATCGGGCCTGAGCTGCTGGGTCTGCTGGCGGCGGGCTGAGGCGCGCCTACTCGGCTGGCTTGCGCCGCCGCGAACGCGTCACCGCCGGCGCGCTGGTCTCTTGAACATCGGTCTCCGGCGTCTCCGCATCCGCGGCCGACGCAGCCTCGCCCGCGTGCAGCCGAAGGCTGGCGGCATCCACCTCGTCCACGCCTTCCACCGCCGCAATGGCGGAAACCAAGCGGTCGCGCTCGGCTTCGTCGTTCACGTATCCGTGCAGGTACACCGTGTGCCCGACGGCGTTGAGGTTGACATGTTCGAGCACGTCCGCGTGCTCCCGCCCCAGCTGGCTGTGGACCTGGTCCACCAGCGTATTGGCATCCACGTAGTGCTCGCGGCTGGAATACGCCTCTCGAATCTCGGCCACGCCTCCGCGCACCCGGTTGCCGAAGTCGCGGCGGCGCTTGTGAAACGTGCGCTGCCCGACCTTGTTCCAGTGCGTGAATTTCTGCCGGATCTGGTTGCGCAGCCAGTCGCCCCGGCGGGGCGCCGACAACCATCCGACCGCCACCCCCGCCGCCATGCCGCTGGCCAGCCACAACACCGCCGTGCCGCGAACCCCGTGCTTCGCCATACCGCCGTTGGATGCTCGGTCCGGCCTCGCGGTGGGCCTTGCAGTGCTGCCGGTTGTCTGGGACGATGGGCGTAATGGCGCGGCTGCCTGGATTGGCTCAGGATTTGCGAAGTGGTTGGCGCGGCCTGCGACGCTACCCCGGCTTCGTCGCGACCGCGGTGCTTTGCCTAGGGATGGGAATCGGCGCGAACACCGCGGTGTACTCGCTGTTTGAGGCGGTCTACCTCTGGCAGCCCCCATTCCCCGACGCCAATCGCATCGTCCGCATCGTCTCGACCGATCCGCACGGCGAGATCGTGTCCTACAACCCGGTTTGGGCCGGCGACGTCGCTGCGTTCCGGGACCAGAGCGGCGCATTTGAACATCTTGCTTCCTTCGATGCCAGAGCCGCTAATTTCAGCGATGATGCGGAAGCCGCGCACGTCGAGATCATGCGGGTGAGCACCGATTTTTTTCAGGTGTTCCAATCATCCGCAGCACAAGGCCGCACCTTCGCGCCGGGCGAGGACCAGCCCGGACGCGAGCACGAAGCGGTGCTCAGCCACCAGTTCTGGCAGAGCACGCTGGGCGGAGCCAACAGCATCGGGCGGACGATTCGTCTCGATGGTGAAGCCTACACCGTGATCGGGATCATGCCCGCCGGGTTCGCCCACGGGGTATACCACGCCGATCTCTGGATCCCGCTGGAGCTGACACCCGCAGAGCTAGCCTACAATCGCAAGTCCGCGTTCAGCCTCCAAGCCGTGGGCGAGTTGCGCGCTGGTGAGAGCGTGAGTGCCGCGGCCACCGCAATACGAACCATCGTGCGGCGGCGCGCGGCAGTTGATCCCAGCCAACAGCGAGGTTGGGGGGAAACGGCCGTCACCATGCGGCGCACGTACGATACCTCTGCTGCGGGATTGGAATCGTTGTTCGGCGCCTCAATCCTTCTCTTAGTGCTCGCCTGTGCGAGCGTGGCAGGCTTGGTATTCGAGCGCGGCACGGCTCGTTCCCAAGAAATGGCGGTTCGCAGGGCCTTGGGGGCGTCGCGGCCGCGCCTTGCCAGGCAGCTCGTGACCGAGTTTGGGGTGATTGCGCTCGCGGCAGGTGGGCTCGGCGTGGGCATCGCTCGAGCTCTGGAGCCATGGATGGCGAGCCTGGGCACAGCGCCTGGAGACATGCACTTGGATGGGCGCGTTCTGGCGTTTGCCGCGCTGGCCACCCTAGCAACCGCCCTGCTTGCGGGCTTGTGGCCAGCCATGACCAACAGCGCGCCGGAACGCGGGCCGACGCCGCAGCACGGCCGCAAGTGGATCGTCGCCACGCAACTGGCACTGGCGCTGGTTTGCGTCAGCGGAACCGGCACCCTCATTGCGGCTGTGTTGCACGAGCTGCAGGCTCCAGTCGGATTCCAGCCACAGGGAATTGAACAGGCGCACGTCACGCTCGCTGGTTTGTCGTATGCAGGCAATGCCGCCAGCATTGCCGCGGCACGTCGAATCCAGGACGCGGCCGCCGCGGTGCCCGGCGCACGGTCAGCCGCACTCGTGAGCCAATCCTGGGATCAGCCGACCGTTCAAGCACGCGGGCGGGCCGAGCAGAGCGTCAGGAATGGGCCACCATTCCGCGTCCGCGAAATCTCCCCTGGCTATTTCTCCGTTCTCGAACTTCCGCTGCGCGAAGGCAGGAGGTTCGATCGGGGCGACCAAATGCGGACCCAACCCGTCGCAGCAATCAGTATCAGCGCAGCGCGTCGCCTATTCGGCAATGCCGGCGCTGCCGTCGGGCAATATCTGCGCGTTGAGCGCCCCGATGAGCCGCCGTGGCGCGAGGTGGTCGCTGTCGTGGCCGACGCCAGCTTCTCGTACGGCGAAGATCCGGGCACGCAGTTGAACGTATACGAGCCCCTGGCACAACGACCGCAGAACGGACTGACCCTCCTGGTCCGCGAACAGCCAGGAGCACGGAACCTGGCCGGGGCTCTTCGCAGCTCCATCACGCGCCTGGACGCCAACTTGCCGCTCTACGACCTCCGCCCCATGTCGGCCGCGATGAGAGACAACATCGGCGGCGACCCCGAGTACGCCGAGTTCCTCTCGGGGCTGGACGGCGTGGTGCTGCTCCTGGCTGCGGTTGGGCTCTTCGGCTTGGTGGCGTTCTCGGCGGTGCGGCGGCGGCGCGAGCTTGCGATTCGCATCGCGCTGGGCTCGAGCCCAGGCGCAGCATCGCGATTATTGGTCTGGAGCGCGATGCGCCCAGCGCTCGCGGGCTTGGCCGCCGGCGCAGTGGTCGCCTGGCTGGATTCCTACGTGCTGGCGAATATGGTTTCCGGCCTTGCGACCCGAAGCACGCTGCTGCTGGGCGGCCCGGCGCTTCTGCTGATTGCGGTCGCGCTGATGGCCGCATGGCTGCCGGCGCGACGCGTGCTGCGCCTGGCCGCTTCAGAAGTGCTGAAGCAGCAATAGGTGCTGACGTTCAGAACCTGGCAGGGAGCAGCTTGAGGCCAGCAGCGGTGGCAAGGGCGCGCTGTCGCCGGTCGCTGGGAACGAAAGCCTCCGCTCGCGCGACCAGGGACCTGACGCAGCATCACATTCTCGGCCCTGCCCTCACAGCCGCTCGGCGCGCAGGCGCTGCCAGACGGCGCGGCCGATGAAGAACGGGCCCATCTGGGCAATGTAGCCCGCCGTCTGGCGGGTCTTGCGCATGGCTTGCACGCAGGCCGAAAGCGGATGCAGGTCCGCGCCCACCAGCCCGATCACGAAGTCGTTGTCGTTGCGGTCAAGGCCGAACGCGGCCAGCCGGATGTCTTGCGCATAGCCCGCGGTCCCGAAGGCGTGGCCGATGGTCCCGTGCTCGCGCAGGATCGCGGTCTGCTCCTCCGGCGCCAAGGCGTTGAACTCCCCCTTGCGCCGCAGCGGATACCACACCGCCCACGGCCACTCCGGGTTGGTCGCGCTGCGGCGCGGCTTGTCGAGAAGCCAATCGCCCAGGTCGGGCTCATGCCCGAGCGCGTAGCTGCGGCCCAGCAGGGTCAGCTCCGGCCTGAAGCGCAGCTCGGCAAAGGGCTCGTACTGCAAGGCTCGGCGCAGGTCGGTGGCGAACCAAGCGGGATCGGTGCTCCAGGTCAACAGCGCAACCCCCAAGGGATCGTTCAGATCTTCGTACAGCACCCCCTCGATCTCCCATTGCTCCAGCGCCCGGATCAGCCCCGGCGTGATGTCGCAGTCGCCGAAGGCCAGCAATTGCATGAACAGCCGGCGGTCGCTGGCCTGCCCATTGCCGCCTTTTTCGCTCAGTTCGAGCTTTTCGCGCATGCCTTGATTATCGCCGCAACCGCAGGTCGCGCCCCGACATCGCCGCCGGCTCTGGAAGAGCCAGCATCCCGAGCAGCGTCGGCGCGATGTCGCGCAGCGAGCCGTCCGCGCGCAGGGCCAGCGGCGGCACGCCCGCCGCGGTCGGCGCGGCCAGAACCAGCGGCACCGGGTTGGTGGTGTGGTAGGTGTGCGGTCCGCCGGTCTCGGGAATCACCATCTGCTCGGCGTTGCCGTGGTCGGCCGTGACCAGCAGTGCGCCGCCGCGCTGGCGCAGCGCACGCTCGATTTCGCCCAATCCGGCGTCCACCGCTTCGCAGGCCTTCACCGTGGGGGCGATCAGGCCCGAGTGGCCGACCATGTCGGCGTTGGCGAAATTGACCACGATCAGATCGAAGCTGCCGCGCTCGATCGCCTCCACCACCGCCGCGGCCACCCCCGCGGCCGACATCTCGGGCTGAAGATCGTAGGTCGCGACCTTGGGCGAAGGCACGAGCTTGCGCTCCTCGCCGGCGTATTCCTTCTCGACCCCGCCATTGAAGAAATAGGTCACATGCGCGTACTTCTCGGTCTCCGCCACGCGGAGGTTGCGCAATCCGCGCTCGGCCATCACTTGGGCCAGGATGTGGTCCAGCGACTCGGGCGGCAGCACCACCGGCAGATCGAAGCTGCGGTCGTAGCGGGTCATGCACACGTAGCGGAGATCCTGGGGAAGGCCGGCGCGAGGAATGGCCGCCTCCAAGGCCGCCGCCGGCTCGCCGACGCGGGTGAGAGCTCGGGTGATCTGGCGGGCCCGGTCGGCACGGAAGTTGAAAACAATCACCGCGTCTTCCGCTTGGATCGTCGCCACCGGCTCCCCCCGCGGCGCCACCACCGTGGGCACCACGAACTCATCCGTGACGCCGTGGTTGTAGGAGACCGTCAGCGCCTCGGCGGCAGAAGGCGCGCGCGCCGGCGCCGTGCACCATGGCCTCCACCGCGGCGCGGATGCGCTCCCAGCGCTGATCGCGATCCATGGCGTAGTAGCGGCCCGAGACGGTGGCGATGCTCCCGACCCCGTATTCGCGCATCTTCTGCTCGATCTGCTCGAGATAGCCGCGGCCCGAATGCGGTGCCGTGTCCCTTCCGTCGCTGATGGCGTGGACAAAGACGCGGCTCACGCCCTCGGCCTTGGCCATGCGCAGCAGGGCGTAGAGATGTTCGAGGTGGGAGTGCACGCCGCCGTCGCTGCACAGGCCGATGAGGTGGAGCTGGCGGGCGCGGGCATGATGCATCGCCGCCAGCAGAGCGAGGTTGCGGAAGAAGCTGCCGCTGGCAATCGCCTGGTCCAGGCGCGTGATGTCCATTTGCACGATGCGCCCGGCCCCGATGTTGAGATGCCCGACCTCGCTGTTGCCCATCTGGCCCTCGGGCAGGCCTACGAAGGGACCCGAGGTATGCAGCAGCGTATTCGGAAACTCGCGCAGCAGCCGGTCATACACCGGCTTGCGCGCCAGCGAGATGGCGTTGGCGGGGCCGGCCGGCGCATAGCCCCAGCCGTCGAGTATCGCCAGCACGATGGGTTTGGGCACCGGCATACCGGCTAGCGAGCCAGGGCGGCTCGGCCCGGGAACCTTGCCGCGGCGCCGAGTTCGGCCTCGATGCGCAGCAGTTGGTTGTACTTGGCCACGCGGTCGGTGCGGCTGGCCGAGCCGGTCTTGATCTGTCCGGCATGGGTGGCCACCGCGAGGTCGGCGATGAAGGTGTCCTCGGTCTCGCCCGAACGATGCGAAATAATGCTGGCGTAGCCGTGCTGGCGGCCCAAGCGGATCGCCTCGAGCGTTTCGCTCACGGTGCCGATCTGGTTGAGCTTGATCAGAATGGCGTTGGCGACGCCGGCCTGGATGCCGCGCTCCAGCCGCGCCGGGTTGGTCACAAACAGATCGTCGCCCACCAGTTGCAGTTGGGCGCCGGCGAGGTCGGTGAGCGCCTTCCAGCCCGACCAGTCATCTTCCGCCATGCCGTCCTCGATCGAGACGATGGGGAACTGCCGCGCCCAGCTCGCCCAGAACTCGGCCATTTGCGCCGAGCTCAGCGAGCGCTGATCCGACTTCTTGAAGACGTAGCGCTGGGCCGTGGCGTCATAGAACTCGCTGGCGGCCGGATCGAGCGCGATGGCGATCTGCGCGCCCGGCTGATACCCGGCCTTGGCGATGGCCTCGAGCACCACCTCCATCGCCTCTTCGTTGCTCTTCACGCTGGGCGCGAACCCGCCCTCGTCACCCACCGCCGTGACGTAGCCGCGCTTCTTCAGCACCGCCTTGAGCGCGTGAAACGTCTCGACGCCCCAGCGCAGCGCCTCGGAGAAGCTGGGCGCGCCCACCGGCATGACCATGAATTCCTGGAAGTCCACATTGTTGTCGGCGTGGGCGCCGCCGTTGAGGATGTTCATCATCGGCACCGGCAGCGTGACGGCCTCGGCCCCGCCCAGCGAGCGGTACAGCGGCAGGCCTTGGGCGCTGGCGCGGGCGCGCGCGGCGGCCATCGAGACCGCCAGGATGGCGTTGGCGCCGAGGCGGCCCTTGTTCGGCGTGCCGTCGAGCTCGATCAGGCGCCGGTCGAGAACCGCTTGATCGGCGACCTCGTGGCCCACCAAGGCCGGAGCCAGCACCTGGTTGACGTTGGCGACCGCGCGCGTGACCCCTTTGCCGAGGTAGCGCTTGGCGTCGCCGTCGCGCAGCTCGACCGCTTCATGTTCGCCGGTCGAAGCGCCGCTGGGCACCGCCGCGCGACCGCGCGCGCCCGAAGCCAGCGTCAGATCGCATTCCACCGTGGGGTTGCCGCGGGAATCAAGTATCTCGCGCGCCGCGAGCGAAGCGATGGCATCCATGAATGAATTTTACGGGAAGAAGGCGGTTCCGGCTCAGGCCCGCCCGGCCCTGCGATCGAAAAAAGGAAATGGCGGCGAGTGGACTCGAACCACTGACCTAAGGATTATGAGACCTTCGCTCTAACCATCTGAGCTACGCCGCCGGAAGCTGCTATTTTAGCAGACGGCGGGGAGGAGACCACCCGCGGAACGCGGCTGCAATGGGCTGATTTTGCTGCCCGGGCGGCGAGCCCGGCGCCGCCGGCGAGCAGGCCGCTGCGCCGTTCCCGCATCGGCCTGGGGCGCCGGCGGCCGCAGGTGCCTTTGCAACTGCACCGCCGCGCTAAAATTAGCAGTGCATGCCTACCGCGCAACTTGCTGCTCCGTTGTCGGTCCTCGCAAACGAACTGCGGGGCTCGGCCATCCTCGGAATCGCCGATGAAATCCGCGGGCTGACCGCCAGGGGCGAGAACATCCTGAACCTAACGGTGGGCGACTTCCACCCCAAGCAGTTCCGCATTCCGAGCGGCCTCGAGGAGGCGATCGTCGAGGCGCTGCGCGCCGGCGAGACGAACTATCCGCCGCCCATCGGCATCGAGGCGCTGCGCCGGGCGGTGTGCGGCTTCTACGCCCATCGCGGCGGGCGCGAGCTGCCGATCGAATCGGTATTGATCGCCGGCGGGGCGCGGCCGGTGATCTACGCCGTCTACCGCGCCTTGGTGGATGCCGGCGACCCGGTCGTCTTCGGCGTGCCCGGCTGGAACAATGAATACTACTGCGACCTGGTCGGGGCCAAGCAGGTGCGCGTCGCTTGCGGCCCGGAGACCGCCTTCCTGCCCACCGCGGCCATGCTGCGGCCCCATCTGCGCGGCGCGCGCATGCTGGCCCTGAACTCGCCGCTCAACCCCACCGGAACCTCGTTCAGCGCCGAGGCCCTGGCCGAGATCCTCGATGCCGTGCTCGAGGAGAACCAGCGCCGCGGCCCCGACCAGCGCCCGCTCTACCTGTTCTACGACCAGGTGTACTGGATGATCACCACCCCGGGCACCGTCCATCCCGACCCCGGCGTGCTGCGCCCGGCGATTCTGCCCTACTTGGTCACCGTGGATGCGATCTCGAAATGCTTTGCCGCCACCGGCCTGCGCGTCGGCTGGGCGATTGCGCCGCCCGAGATGGTGAAGGCGCTGAACAACATCAATGGACACGTCGGCGCCTGGGCGCCGCGGCCCGAGCAGATCGCCGCGGCCAAGCTGCTGGCCGACCACGCCGCGGTGGATGCCTACATCGAGAACATGCGGCGCGAGGCGGCGGCGCGCCTGGGCACCATCCATCGCAGCCTGCAGGCCATGAAGGCCGCCGGGCTGCCGGTGGACAGCCTCGAGCCCCAAGGCGCGATTTACGCCAGCGCGCGTTTCGCGCTCCACGGGCGCCGCACTCCCCAGGGACAGGCGCTCCAGACCGACGACGACATCCGCAGGTATCTGCTGCGCGAGGCCAAGCTCGGTGCCGTCCCCTTCGGCGCCTTCGGCGCCGCACCCGGCCAAGGCTGGTTCCGCCTCTCGATCGGCGTCACCTCGGTGGCCGAACTCGAAGCCCTCATGCCCCGCCTCAAAGCCGCCATCGAAGCCCTGGATTAGACCGCCCGCAGGCGGTTTCACTCTATGAATTTTCTTATGGTCCCCGGCGTGCATGTCTTTCGGCGGAGCAATCCATGGAAAGCGGCATCTACGCCGCCTGTTCCGCGCTCATTGCGCGCACGCAGGCGCTCGACATCCTCGCCAACAACCTCGCCAACGTCAACACCGCGGGGTACAAGGGCGAGACCCAGTTCTATGAGGCCCTGAACGCGGCCAGCGGCAATCCTCAGCAGGGCGCGCTCGACGCCGCCGTCAACCAATTCGGCGTCCTCGCCGGACAAGAGCTGAACTTCTCCCCCGGCTCGCTCCAATCCACCGGCAACGCCCTCGACATCGCGCTGCAAGGCCCTGGTTTTCTTCAAATCAAGACCACGGGCGGCGTCGTCTACACCCGTTCCGGCAATCTGCAGGAAAGCTCCAAAGGCGTGCTGGAGACCTCGCAGGGAGACCCCGTCCTGGGCGTGGATTCCAAAGGCAAACTCGGCCCCATCGTCCTGCCCAGCGGCTCGCCCAGCATCAGCTCCGACGGCACCATCTCGGTGAATGGCGCCCTGGCCGGCAAGATCAGCCTGGTCGAAGCCACCTCGAACGCCCAGCTCACCCCCATCGGCAACGCCTACTTCTCCGCCCCCGCCACCGACATGCATCCGGCCAAGGGCACCAGCCTGCAGTCGGGCGCATTGGAATCCTCTAATGTGAACCCGGTCACCGCCGAGACCGACCTCATCTCGCTCCAGCGCCACTTCGATCTGCTCGAGCGCGCTGTCAAGATTTTCAACACCGATTTTGATCAGGCCGCGGCCACCGAGCTGCCGCGCATCGGCACGTAGAGCCCTACACCGAAAAGGAGACCCCATGTTCCAAGCCCTCCACACCGCCGCCAGCGGCATGCTGGCCCAGCAGATGGACCTCGACAACATCGCCAACAACCTGGCCAACGCCAGCACCTCGGGCTTCCGCCGCCGCCGCCTCCAGTTCGAGGATCTGCTCTACCAGAACCTGGTCGCCCCCGGTTCGGCCTCGACCCAGCAGACGACGAACTCTGCCGGGCTTGAGGTCGGCATGGGCACGCGCTCGAGTTCGACCGAGATGGTGCAGTCCCAGGGCGAGTTCGACGCCACCAACAACCCGCTCGATGTCGCCATCCAAGGCGCCGGCTTCTTCCAGATCCAAATGCCCGACGGCACCATGGGCTACACCCGCAGCGGCTCGTTCCACCTCGACTCGCAGGGCAACCTGGTCACCGCCGACGGCTACTCGCTGCAGCCCGGCATTGCCGTGCCGCTGAACGCGACCACGGTCACCATCGGCAAAGACGGCACCGTCACCGCCACCGTGCCCGGCCAGGCCAACGCCCAGACCATCGGCACCATCACGCTCGCGACCTTCGCCAACGTCGGCGGCCTCAGCAGCCAGGGCGGCAACCTCTTCACCGCCACCAGCGCCTCGGGCGACCCCATCGTCGGCAAGCCCGGCGGCGCCGAGGGCATGGGCTCGCTGCAGCAAGGCTCGCTCGAGGAATCGAACGTCAACGTGGTGGATGAATTCATCCAGATGATCCAGGCCCAGCGATCCTACGAAGCCAACTCGCGCGTGGTCAAGGCCGCCGACGAGATGTTCCAGGATCTGAACGGCCTCTCGCAATGAAATCGCTGCTCTCCATCGCGCTGCTGGCGGTCGCGCTGCCGGCGCTGTCGCAGACCGCCCTCAAATCCAGCCTCGAGGTCCGCGGCCCGCAAGTGCCGCTGGCCGCCTTGGCCGCGGGCGAACTGCCCGCCGCCGTTGGCGCGCTGGTCTTGGGCCCGGCGCCGCAGCCCGGCACCGAGCAGTGGTGGACCCGCGCCCAGATGCAAGCCCGCCTGCGCGGCCTGGAGCTCGATCCCGCCGGCTTCACCATCCCCGACCGCATCCTCGTCACCCGCCGCGCCCAGCGCGTGGACGCCGGTGCCGTGGCCGCCGCCGCCAGCGCCTACCTGAAGCGCGAAATCCGCGCCGACCAGCTCGACTTCACCGCGCCCTTCACCACCTCGACCGACCCCAGGATCACGGTCATCGGCGCCCGCGCCGACCGCGCCCGCGGCGCGCTCGACTTGCTGTGCAAAGACGCCAACGACGCCAAGCTGCTGCCCTTCACCGTGGCCATCGCCGGCGCCGCCTTGCCCGCGGCCGCACCCCCGGCCGCAGCCGCCCCCGTGGCTTCGCCTCCCGCGGAAGCTCCATTCCTGGTCACGCCTGGAACCATGGCCACCCTGGAGCTGGCCAACCCCGCCCTCACCCTGACCCTGCAGGTGAAGCCGCTCGGTGCCGGCCGCGCCGGCGACCGCATCCGCGTCTGGAGCGCCGCCACCCACGCCACGCTCAAGGTGGAAGTGGTCGGCAAGAACGAAGTTCGCGCGGCTGGCGCAGGAGGGCAACGTTGAATCGCCGGGCAAAATTCGGCCTGTTCGCCCTCTCCGCCTTCGCCTTCGCCGCCGGCTTGGCGGCCCAGAACGCCGCGCCCGCCACCCCGGCCGAAAAGGCGCTGGCCGCCTATCTGGCGCGGGTGAAGGAAGTCTCCGCCGCCAGCACGCCCTCCACCGGCAGCCTGTGGACGCCCGGCGCGCGCTACACCAACCTCTCCAGCGACTTCAAAGCCCAATACGTCAACGACCTCGTCACCATCCACATCATCGAGACCACGCAGGCCGCCGGCACCGGCTCCGTGCAGGCCAAGCGCCAGTTCAACGCCAACTCCGGCTTCAGCAGCCTCTTCGGCAACCTGCCCTCGACCAGCAAGCTCCAAGCCTTGGTCGCGCCCAACTCCCAGTCCGATCTCGAAGGCACCGCCGCCACCGCCTCCACCACCGCCCTCACCACCAGCCTCACCGGCCGCGTCGTGGACTTGCTGCCCAATGGCTATCTCGTGGTTGAGGCCGTGCGCACCATCGAGATGAACAACCAGCAGCAGACCTTCATCGTCCACGGCGTCATCCGCCCCGCCGACATCGCCCCCGACAACTCCGTGCTCTCGACCCAGGTCGGCGACCTGGAGGTCGAGTTGCAGGGCAAGGGCGTCATCAGCGACGCCACCCGCCCGGTGGGCGGCTGGGTCCACTTGCTGCTCAAATTCCTGACCTTCTAAGCGCATGCGCCGCCTCTTCCAACTCGCTGCCGCCACCCTCGCCGCCGCCGCCCTGGCCTTCGCGGCCCCGCCCCGGATTGGCGCGAGCGATGGCCTCAAGGTCCCGGTCGGCGACATCACCTCGATCGCCGGCGTGCGCGACAACATGCTGGTCGGCTACGGCCTCGTGGTCGGCTTGGCGGGCACCGGCGACCGCCGCCAAACCCTCTTCACCACCCAGACGCTCGGCAACATCCTGCAGAAAATGGGCGTCACCATCGCGCCCACCCAAGTCACGGTCCTGAACGTGGCCGCGGTGTTCGTCACCGCCACGCTTCCCCCCTTTGCCCGCCCCGGCATGCGCATTGACGTCACCGTGAGCTCGACCGGCGACGCCCGCAGCCTCGCCGGCGGCCTGCTGCTGCTCAGCGATCTGCATGGCCCCGACGGCCAGGTCTACGCCGAGGCGCAAGGCCCGGTCACCGTCGGCGGCTTCAGCGCCGGCAACAGCCAAAGCAAAGTCTCGGTCAACCAAACCAACGTCGGCATCATCCCTTCGGGCGCCATCGTCGAGCGCGACACCGCCGTCAATCTGCGCGAGCTCAAGCAGCTGTCGCTGCTGCTCCGCGAACCGGATTTCATCACCGCGCAAGCCATCGCCACCGCCGTCAACCAAGCCCTCGGCGGCACTTCGGCCCAAGCCATTGACAGCCGCGAGGTGGACGTCGCCTGGCCCGCCGACCCCAAGTCCTTGCCCGCGTTCCTGGCCAGGATCGAGGCCATTTCCGTGCCGGTCACGCCCCCCGCCCGCGTGGTGGTGGACGAACGCACCGGCACCGTCGTCATCGGCGCCAACGTTCAACTCGGCCCGGTCTCGATCCTGCACGGAGACCTCGCCATCCAGGTCACCACCACCCTCACCGCCAGCCAGCCCACGGCGCTGTCCCAAGGCGGCCAAACCGTGCTGGTGCCCAACACCACCGTCAAGGCCCAGGACAATCCCGCCGCCAAGCTCGTCCTCCAGCCCGGTGCCACCGTTCAAGACTTGGTCAACGGCCTGCAGGCCATCGGCGCCACCGCCCGCGACATCGTCAGCATCCTGCGCGCCATCAAAGCCGCCGGCGCCCTCGAAGCCCAATTGGAGGTCATCTGATGCACCTCCATGCCTTGACCTCGGCCGCCCCGGCGCCGCTCGCCGCCAACCCGCCGAAAACCGATCCCAAACTGCACAAGGCTTCGCAGGAGTTCGAAGGTATCTTAATCAGCACCCTCTGGAGCTCCATCCAGGACGACCCCATGATGGGCACCCAGGATGATGACAGCGATCCCGGCGCCGACAGCTTGAAATCCATAGGTTTGCAAGCAATGTCCAATGCGCTCTCGCAGCGCGGCGGCCTCGGGCTGGCAACCATGATTGACCGCCAGCTCGCCCCCCACAGCAGCCCGGCCGCTCCCGCCGGCCTGAATTCGCTTCTCCAACCCCTAAAGTCCGGCCCCATTGCGGACGATACTAGGATTGTGGGCGGACTTCCCCAGTCTCCCACGGTGGAGGAACGACGGTGAGAATACATCATCCCCCCGTAAACCCGGCTGATCAAACCACGAACGTGCAGTCCGCGAACGTGGGCCGGGCGTCGAACGCCTCTGCCTCGGTCCCCGGGACGGGCTCGAACCCTGTCTCCGGCGACCAGGCCAAACTGGGCGCATCGTCGGTCGCTTTGACCGCCAGCGCTCTGGGCCAGCCGGAATTGCGCGCCGACTTGGTGGCGCAGTTCCGTGCGCAGATTGCCAGCGGCACCTACACCGTGGATCCGTCCCAAGTGGCCGACTCCATGCTGCAGGACCCGCTCACTGGCTTGGGGAACCGGGAACGTGGATAGCCAAGCCACGCGCCGGGACCTCGGCGCGGGACTCTCCCATTCCTCCAGCGTCTCCCCGTCACCGGGCGCAGGTTCCCCAGTCCCCCCGGCGCCTGCCCGGCGCCTCGACCCGGGGCCTTCGCCTTCGCCGCTCCCGCGGGTCGCCTCCCCTGCGCCGCGCTCGGCCAGCGCGAGCGATGCGTGGCTCGACCAGCGCTGCGACCTCGTCGGCCAGTTGAGCCAAGCCCTGCGCGACGGCTTCCAGGCCGTCGCCGCCTTTCAGGCCGCCGCCTACCTTGATTGCGTCGAGCGCCAGCAGGCGCTCTGCCTGCAGATTGCCGCGCACGATTCGCGCAAGCCCGTTCTCGGCGAACAAGCCGCGGCCGCGCTGCGCGCGCTCAACGCCGAATTGCGCCAGTTGGGCGAGATTCAGGCTTCCCTGATTGAACATGGCAGCCGCTCCGTGCGCTGCTTCCAGCGCGTCTGGGCGCTGGGCGCGCCCGGGTACGGAAGGGAGAACTAGCCATGGCCGGCCTCTTTGGCATCCTTTCGATCGCCGATCAATCCATCCAGGCGCAGCAATCCGGCCTCGACGTCACCGCCAACAACCTGGCCAACGTCAACTCGCCCGGCTACACCCGCCAAGTGGCCCTGCTCTCCGAACAGGCGCCCTTCTCCACCAGCAGCGGCGGCGGCGGCGGGGTCACGCTCGACAAGATCCAGAGCGTGCGCGACAGCGTGCTCGAGATCCGCCTCAACCAGGAGACCTCGAACCAGAACCGCCTCACCTCGATGCAGCAGCAGTTGGGGCCGGTGCAGACCATGTTCAGCGACCAGAGCGGCGCTGGCCTCGGCACTGCCCTCGACAGCTTCTTCAACAGCCTGCAGCAGCTCACCACCAACCCCACCGACGGCGCCCAGCGCCAAGCGGTGATCACCGCCGCCCAGACCTTGGCCCAGACCTTCAATCAGGTCTCGACCGGCATCAGCCAGCAGATTTCGGGCGCCGACCAGGAGGTCGTCCAGAGCGTCTCCCAGGTCAACACGCTCACCAGCCAAATCGCCACCTTGAACGGCGAAATCGCCGACACCCAGAACGCCGGCCAGAACACCAGCGAACTGGTGGACCAGCGCACCAACTTGGTTCGCAATCTTTCGCAGTTGATGGATTTCAACGTCAGCGACGGCGGCGACGGCCAAATCACCTTGACCGGCAGCCAAGGCGCGCCGCTGGTGGTCGGACGCACCGGCGCCCAGTTGACCACCGCGACCACCGCCGCCGGCGTCCACGATATCTTCGATGCCGGCGTGGACATCACCTCCACCATCACCGGCGGCAGCTTGGCCGGCATGATCAGCGTGCGCGACCAGACCCTGCCGCAGTTGTCCTCTCAGTTGGACACGCTCGCCAGCAGCCTCTCGAACGCCATCAATGCCCAGAACCAGGCCGGGTTCACCCCCGCCGGCGTCGCCGGCGGCAATCTCTTCACCGTGCCCCCGGCCACCGGCGCGGCCGGGCTGATGGCGCTGGCCACCAGCAATCCCAACGATATCGCCGCCTCCAGCTCGGCCACCGCCGCCGGCGACAACTCGAATCTCCTGGCCATGGCCGGCCTGCAGCAGCAAGCCATCATCGGCGGCAAGACGCCCGACAACGCTTACGCCGGGCTGATCACTACCATCGGCAGCGTGCTCAACGGCGTCAACACCCAGCAGCAGGCCTCGAGCCTCGTGCTCACCCAGTTGCAGAGCCAGCGCGACTCGGTCTCGGGCGTCTCGCTCGACGAAGAGAGCATCAACCTCAACCAATTCCAGTCGGCCTACCAGGCCGCGGCCCGCGTGGTGGCGGTGATCAACACCCTCACCGACGAAGCCATCAATTTGGGCAAGGATTAGGCAGGTAGCCCGCCATGTTCACGCGCATCACCTCCGATCTGATGAACACCAACCTGCTGTCGGCCTTGAACGCCACCCAGCAGGGGCAGAACCAGGCGCTGACCCAGGTCGAGACCAACCGCCGCGTCAACGTGCCCAGCGACGACCCCGCCGCGGCGGCGCTGTTCAGCATCAACCAAGCCGCGGGCTCGTCGGTCACCCAGTACCTGCAGAACATCAACAGCCTGAACGGCAGCTTGCAGGTCGGCGACTCGGCGCTCTCCTCCGCCGTCACCATGATCAACCGCGCCATCACCCTCGGCACCTCGGGCGCCACCGGCACGCTCTCCGCCCAGGACCGCGCCGACCTCGGGCAAGAGGTTGCGCAGATCCAGCAGCAGATGGTCGGCGTCGCCAACTCGACCTTCCAGGGCAGCTACATCTTCTCAGGCACCGCCCAAGGCCCCGCCTATGTGGCCGACGCCACCCAGCCCGACGGCGTCAAGTACCAAGGCAACGCCGGCACCAACAACGTCGAGGTCGCGCCCGGCACCCAGGTGCAGGTCAACGTGCCCGGCAGCTCGATCTTCCAGAACGCGGGCGGCAGCGTCTTCCAGGCGCTGCACGACTTGACCACCGCCCTCAACGGCAATGATCCCACCGGCGCCCAGAATGCGGTCACCGAGCTCAACTCGGCCCTCGACCAGCTCAGCTCGCAGCGCGTCTTCTACGGAACCACGCTCGACCGCCTCACCACCACCAACAATTTCCTGCAGAACGAGCAGTTGAACCTGACCTCGCAGCAGACCACGCTGGTGGGCGCCGACTTGGCCACCGCGCTCACCCAATTGACCTCGTCGGAGACGGCGCGCAGCGCCATTCTCGAAGCCGCCGCCCGCATCAGCCAAGACAGCCTGCTCAACGTCCCCGGCACCGGCGGCTAGCGGCGCGCGCCCCCGGCGCCCCCGGCGGCGACCCTGAGCACGGCCGCGCCGGCGATGGCGTCGTGCTTGAGCGCGATCAGGGCCTGGTTGGCCTCCGCCAAGGCGAACTCCTGGACGCGCGTCTTGACGCCCGCGCGCCCCGCCTCGGCCAGGAATTCGCGCCCGTCTTCGCGGGTGTTGTTGGCCACGCTGCGGATCACGCGCTCGCCGTACAGCCAGTCGTAGTCGAGCGGCGGAATCGGGCTCATGTGGATGCCCCCCAGCACCAGCCTCCCGCCGCGATCGAGCGCCCGCAGCGCTGGCGGCACCAGTTCCCCCGCCGGCGCGAACATCAGCGCCGCATCGAGCCGCGCCGGCGGCGCGTCCGCCGCGCCGCCCACCCAAGACGCGCCCAGCTCGGCCGCCAGTTTCTGGTGGTGCTCATGGTCCCGCGTGCAGACGTAGACCTCGGCTCCGCGCGCCCGGGCGATCTGGATGGCGAGGTGCCCGGCCGCGCCGAAGCCATAGATGCCCAGCCGCGCGCCCGCCCAATCCGTGATGCCGCTGAGCCGCAGGCAGCGGTAGCCGATGATGCCGGCGCACAGCAGCGGCGCGACCTGGGCATCATCCATCGCCTCCGGCAGCGGGTAGACGAAGGCGGCGCGCGCGAGCGTGTACTCGGCGTACCCGCCGGGCACGGTCCAGCCCGTGAACTCGGCCTGCTCGCACAGGTTCTCGCGCCCGCTCCGGCAATGCCGGCAGGCCCCGCACGTCGAGTGCAGCCAGGCGACGCCGACGCGCTGCCCCAGCGCCAGTCCGGCCGTGTCGCCGCCGCCCAGCTCCGCCACTTCACCCACGACCTGATGGCCCGGCGTGATGCCGGCGCGGCGCACCGCCAGCTCGCCCTCGGCCACGTGCAGATCGGTGCGGCAGACGCCGCAGGCGCGCACCCGCACCAGCACCTCGCCTATTCCCGGAACCGGCCGCGCCAGCTCGGTTCGCCGCAGCGGATGCTGGCTCGCCGGCGCGGGATGTGGCAAAATCCAGGCTTGCATACCCCGGAATCCAACGCCAGTATAGCCGCCGCGTTTTCGCGCGTGGTCGGCATCATGCACCGCCTGCGCGCTCCCGACGGCTGCCCCTGGGATCGCGCCCAGACCTTCGAGTCCATCCGCGCCCACACCCTCGAGGAGGCCTACGAAGTGCTCGAGGCGATTGCGGACCAGGACTTCCCCGCGCTGCGCGAGGAACTCGGCGACCTGCTCTTGCAAGTCTTGTTCTACAGCGAAATGGCCAGCGAATTGGCCGACGCGCAACAGCGCTTCACCATCGCCGAGGTGCTGCAGGAATTGGGCGACAAATTGGTCCGGCGGCATCCGCATGTCTTCAACCCCGGCCAAGCCGCCGCCAGCCCGGACGAAGCGCTCGGGCGCTGGAACGCGATGAAGGCGGCCGAAAAGGGCACCGCGGCCCGCAAGAGCCTGTTGGACGGCATTCCGCGCGCCCTGCCCGGCCTCGCCGAAGCGGCCAAGCTCGGCCATCGCGCCGCCTCCGTGGGCTTCGACTGGCCTGATGCCGCCGGCGTCGCCGCCAAGGTCGAGGAGGAATGGGGCGAGCTGCGCGCCGAGATGGCGGCGGCGCCGGCTTCCAGGTCGAGAATGGAAGAGGAGCTGGGCGATCTGCTCTTCAGCATCGCCAACTTGGCCCGCCATCTGGACCTGGAGCCGGAGTCGGCCCTCAAGCACGCCAACCGGAAATTCCAGCGGCGCTTCCGGGCGATGGAAAGCATGCAAACCAACCTGCGGCCGAGCGCCCAGGAGTGGGAGGAGTTATGGCAGCGAGCCAAGCAGAGCCCGGCGTGACCCCGGCGCCGGCCATCCGTGTGGCCGAGAGCGTCGAAGATTTCGAGGCCTGCGTGCAGCTTCAGCGCCGGGTGTGGCGCTTCGAGGATCTGGATCTGGTCCCCCGCCGCGTCTTCGTGGTGGCGCGCAAGATCGGCGGCCAGACCCTGACCGCCTGGGACGGCGGCCAGTTGGCCGGCTTCACCCTGGCGCTGCCCGGCCACCGCCCGGGGCAGACGTTTTGGCATTCGCACATGCTGGCGGTGGCGCCCGGCTACCGCGACCATGGCTTGGGGCGCGCCTTGAAGCTGCGGCAGCGCGAGGAAGCGCTGGCGCAGGGCCTCGATCTCATCGAATGGACCTTCGACCCGCTCGAGATCAAGAACGGCTATTTCAATCTGGCCCGCCTGGGCGCGATCACGCGCCATTGCCATGCCAATCTGTACGGCCTCACCTCCAGCGCCCTGCAAGGCGGCTTGCCCACCGACCGGCTCACCGCCGAGTGGTGGCTGCGCACGCCGCGCGTGGCCGCCCTGGCCGAGAACGCCCAGCCGCCCGCGCCCCAGGTCGTGGCCGAGGTCGCCGTGCCCGCCGCGGTCGAGGAGTGGAAGCAAAACGCAGACCCGCGCGCGGCCCAGGAGCAGCGCCGCATCACCGCCGCCCTGCAAGCCGGCTTCGCCCAAGGATTCGCCGCGGTCGGCTTCGAGCGCTCGCCGGCCGGGGGCGCGTTCCTGCTCGGGCCATGGGAGCCCGCATGAAGATCGAATCGGCCACGCTGCGCGAAATCCAAATGCCGCTGGTCACGTTCTTCGAGACCAGCTTTGCGCGCATGCACCAGCGCCGCATCCTGCTGCTCCAGCTCCAGGTGGATGGCGTCGAGGGCTGGGGCGAGGTCACCTGCGGCGAGGCGCCGTTCTACAGCTCCGAGAGCACCGACACCGCGGCGCTGGTCCTGCGCGACTTCCTGCTGCCCATGGTGATCGGGAAAAGCTGCGCCCATCCCCGCGATGTCGCCCATTGGATGCGGCCGGTTCGCGGCCATGCCATGGCCAAAGCCGCGGTCGAGAACGCCGTCTGGGCGGCGCATGCGGCCCAGTTGGGCCAGCCGCTGTGGCAGGTGCTCGGGGGCACCCGCCGCGAGATCGCCTGCGGCGTTTCCCTCGGGATCAAGGATGCCGTCGAGGACCTGCTCGAGGCCATCGAGCGCGAGCTGGCGGCCGGCTACCAGCGCATCAAGGTCAAGATCAAGCCCGGCTGGGACGTGGCGGTGCTGGAACGCATCCGCCAGCGCTTTCCCGAAATCGCGCTCATGGGCGACGCCAATTCCGCCTACACCCTGGCCGATCTCGGGCATCTGCGCCAATTCGACCGCTTCGAGCTGATGATGCTCGAGCAGCCGCTCTGGCACGACGACATCTTTTTCCACGCCCGCCTGCAGCGCGAGCTGCGCACCGCCATCTGCCTGGACGAATCCATTCATCACGCCCGCGACGCCGAACAGGCCATCGCCATCGGCGCCTGCCGCATCATCAACGTCAAGCTGGGGCGGGTGGGAGGATTCTCTTCAGCTCTCGAGCTCCACGCCGCCACCCAGCAGGCCGGCGTGCCGGTGTGGTGCGGCGGCATGCTCGAGAGCGGCGTCGGGCGCGCCCACAACATCGCGCTCTCGACCTTGCCCAACTTCTCCTTGCCCGGCGACGTCAGCGCCAGCCGGCGCTACTGGCACGAAGACATCATCGAGCCCGAAGTCGCCGTCAGCCCCAGCGGCACCATCGCCGCCCCCGCCGGCGCCGGCCTCGGCTTCGCGGTGCGCCTGGAGCGCGTCGAGTCACTGAGCAAGTGGAAACACCAAGTTCACGCTTGACCCCGGATCTGCTTCACCCTTTCGGCAGGACCTTCCAGCCCTGCCAGGTGCGCCCGCCGGTGTTGCCCTTCTCGGCGTGCTCGGGGTAAACCGTCTCCGGGCGCGGCCCCGGCTTCACCTTGGCGAGCACATCCTCGACCAGCTTCTGCAGTTTGCGGTTGAAGCGGAACTGGGTCGAGGCATCAATCACAAACGGCAGTTCAATCAAGGCCCCGCGCCCATCCAGCGGCGTCAGCACCTTGTGCACGGCCAGGCCCTTGAGGTCCAGCCAGCTCGTGGGCTGGGCGTAGGCGGCGCTGAACCGCTCCGCGGTGACCGTCTCCTCGGGATGCTCCAGGAACCAGCGCGCGATCTTCTTCAGCGCGGGGTGGGTGGTGAGGAAATTGTCGAGCGAAATCCAGTCCATCCGCTCGTAGGCAGGCGATTCTTCCATGGCCTATTCAGTGTAGAGAAGGTATTCTTGTACAGCAAGCATGGCCGCAATCCCCGCATTTTCCCTGCAAAAACAGAGCCAGCGCATCGCCCCGGAGGTCGAGGCCGCGGTGGCGCGGGTGCTGGCCTCCGGGCGCTACGCCCAGGGGCCGGAGTGCGAGGCCTTCGAGTCCGAAATTGCGGCCGCGCTCGGCGGCGGCCTCCGCGCGTTGACCTGCTCCTCGGGCACCGACGCCCTGCATCTGGCCCTGCGCGCCGTGGGCGTGGGCGCCGGCGACGTGGTGTTGACTTCGCCCTTCACCTTCTTTGCCACCGCCGGCGCGATTCTGCTGGCCGGCGCCCGGCCGGCCTTCGTGGACATTGACCCGGAAAGCTTCAACCTTTCGCCCGCCGCGCTCGAGGCCGCGCTGCGCCGTCCCTGCCCCGGGCGGCTGGCGGCGGTGATGCCGGTGCACCTCTACGGCCGGGTGGCCGAGATGGCCGACATCGCCAAGCTGGCGGGCGCGGCCGGCGTGCCCGTGGTGGAGGATGCGGCGCAAGCCATCGGGGCCCGCGCCGCCGGCCGGCCCGCCGGGGCGTGGGGCGCGGCCGCGGCCTTCAGCTTCTATCCCACCAAGAATCTCGGCGCCATGGGCGAAGGCGGCTTGGTGACCTGCCGCGACGAAGCCATCCAGGATCGCCTCAGGCTGCTGCGCGTGCACGGCAGCCGCCGCCGCTACGAGCACGAGACCTTCGGCTGGAATGCGCGCATGCACGAGCTGCAGGCCGCCATCCTGCGCGCCAAGCTCCCGCACCTGGAGGAATGGAACCTCCGCCGCCGCGCCATCGCCGCCGGCTACGCCCAGCGCCTCGCCGGCGTCAGCGAGATCGCCTTGCCGGCGCTGGTGCCCGGGCATGTGTTCCACCAGTATGTGATCCGCACCCCGAAGCGCGACGAGCTGCGGCAGTTCCTGCAGCAGCGCGGCGTCGGCGCCGAGGTGTATTACCCCGCGCCGCTGCATCTGCAGCCGGCGCTGCGCCAGTTTGCCGACGGTCCCTTGCCCGAGGCCGAGCGCGCCGCCCGCGAGGTCTTGGCCCTGCCCATGTTCCCCGAGCTGGCCGACGCCGAGCTCGACTGCGTGGCCGAGGGCATCCGCGCCTTTTGGGGGCGGGCGTGATCAACCGCATGATCGTGGCCAACCTGCGCCGCCGCCCGGTGCGCAGCCTGATCAGCATCGTGGCCGTCGCCATGGAGGTGGTGCTGATCCTGATGATCGTAGGGCTGGTCAACGGCATGATCAACGACCACCGCGCCCGCGTCAGCGGCATCGGGGCCGACGTGATCATCCGCGCCGGCAACGGCTCGATGTTCGCCGAGCTCAGCGGCAACACCTTGCCGGTGAAACTGGCGCCGGTGTTCGCCGCCGTGCCCGGGGTCGAGGCCGTGGCCCCGGTGGCCTATGCCGTGATCAATGGGACCGAGGCGATCGGGGGCATTGATCCGGCGTCGTTCCGCGCCGTCAGCGGCGGCTTTCATTTTCTGGCGGGCAGCATGTTCCAGCCCGGCGGCCATGAGGTCATCGTGGACGACGCCAAGGCGGACGGCGGGCATCTGCACGTGGGCGGGGAGTTGATGTTGTTCGGACAGCCGTTTCGCATCACCGGCATTTTCGAGCACGGCATGGGCTCGCGGGTGTTCCTCGATTTGCCGGTCTTGGAGCAGCTTTCGGCCGCGCCCGGCAAGGTGGCGACCTTCTACGTCAAGACCGCGCCGGGCGTGCCCCAGGACCGGGTGGTGGCAGCGCTGCAGAAATTGGCGCCCGCCGAAACCGTGCAGCCCATCAGCCAATACCTGAGCCTGTTCACGGCCGCGGGCGTGTCGCCCGCGCTGCCGATCTTTCAAGCGGTGATGGTGGCGGTGGCGGTGGCGATCGGGTTTCTCGTCATTTTCCTCTCGCTCTACACCACCGTGCTGGAGCGCACGCGCGAGATCGGCATCCTCAAGTCGCTGGGCGCGTCGCGCGGCTATATTGTGAAGATCATCTTGCGCGAGAGCGAACTGCTGGCCGTGCTGGGGGTGGCGGCCGGATCGCTGGTGGCCTGGGGATTGTGGCACCTGCTGAGCCACTTGTTCCCCACCCTGCCCATCGAGTTCACTTGGGAATGGATCGGCTTTGCGGCGGCGATTGCGCTGGCCTCGAGCGCGGTGGGGGCGCTGTATCCGGCCTTCAAGGCGGCGGGCCAGGATGCCATCTCCGCGCTGGCCTACGAATAGAATGAAGAAATTTTTCGGTACTGACGGAATCCGCGGCGTGGCGGGCGAGGAGCCGCTGGATCCCGCCACCGTGTTCGCCGTGGGTCTGGCCCTGGGCGACGATTTGGGCGCGGGCGCGCGCGTGGTGCTCGGCGAAGACACGCGCGAGAGCAGCGGCTGGATCGCCGCCACCCTGGCCGCGGGGCTGCGCGCGCGCCAAGTCGAGGTGGACCACGCCGGCGTGCTCCCCACCCCCGGGGTGGCGCACCTGGCCCGCAGCGATGGCTATGCCGCCGGGGTGATGATCTCCGCCTCCCACAATCCCTTCCAGGACAATGGCATCAAGATCTTCGGCCGCAGCGGCTACAAGCTGCCGGACGAGGAGGAGGCAGCGATCGAACGGGCCATTCTCGGCTATCGGGCGCAGCCTCCGGCCCAACCCGCCGCCCCGCCCCTCGCGCACGACGCCACCCTGCGCGAGCAATACCTGGCCGCGCTGGCGCAGCGCTTTGCCGCAACCGATTTTTCATCCCTGCAGCTCGTCGTGGATTGCGCCCATGGTGCGGCCTCCGCCGTCGCAGGCGAGTTGTGCCGGCGTCTGGGCATTCGCGCCGCTGTGACCGCCGACCGCCCCGACGGCCGCAATATCAATGCCGGCGTGGGGGCGCTGCATCCGGCGGCGCTGGGCGAGGCGGTGCGCCAGGCCGGCGCCGACGCCGGCGTCGCGCTCGATGGCGACGCCGACCGCGCCATCTTGGTGGACGCGCAGGGCCAAGTGGTCAACGGCGACTGCGTGCTGCTGATGATGGCGCGCGAACTGGCCGCCACCGGCCACCTGAAGCCGGCGGCGGTGGTGGGCACGGTGATGACCAACTTGGGCCTCGAGCACGCGCTTCAGGCCGAGGGCATCGAGCTGGTTCGTGCCGCGGTGGGCGACAAATACGTGCTCGAGGCCATGCGCGAGCGCGGCGCGCGCCTGGGGGGCGAACCCAGCGGCCACATCATCTTCTTGGAGGAGGCCACCACCGGCGACGGCCTGCTGACCGCCCTCCACGCCTTCGATCTGATGGCGCGGCGGCGCAAATCCTTGCGCGCGCTGTGCGACGGCTGGCGCGAGATGCCGCAGATGATCGTGAACGTGCGCGTGGCGCGCAAAAGCCCGCTGGAGGAGCTCGATGCCGTTCAGGCCGCCATCCGCGCCGCCGAAGCCCAGTTCCAAGGCGGCGGACGGGTGCTGGTGCGTTATTCCGGGACCGAAAAGCTGGCGCGGGTGATGGTCGAGGCGGCTTCGGCCAGCGCGGTCGAGCAGCATGCCCACGCCATCGCGGCGGCGCTGCGGCAAAGCCTGGGCGAATAAGCGGCGGGGGCCGTTATTTCGCTGCCGTGCGGCCGTATTTGCGCTGGAAACGCTCCACCCGGCCGGCCGTGTCCACCAGCTTCTGCTTGCCGGTGTAGAAGGGGTGGCACTGGGAGCAGATTTCCACGTGGATGTCGCCCCGGTGGGTCGAGCGGGTGGGAAAGCTGTGCCCGCAGGCGCAGACCACCTTGATGGCGTTGTAGGCGGGATGAATCGTCGGCTTCATGGCGGATGACCCCAATATGGATGGCAAACCCTTATTGTACCGCATCCGGCAGCCGCAGCACATAGGCGCTCTGGCCGCGGGTGACCACCAGCAGGCGCTGGCCGTCGGCGCTGGCCTGGGCAAAAATGGGATCCTCGGGGAAGGCGAAGTCTTGCGTCGGCGTGGCCGCGGCGTGGGCGATGAGCGCAAGCCGGCGCGGGCCGGGGTGCAGTACGAAGGCGTGCAGCGCGGGAATTCGTTCGAGCGCGTTGCCGAACCAGACCCGGCGCAACTTGCCAGTTGCGAGCTCATAAGCCAGGGTGCGGTCGTTGCCGTCGTTGAGATACAGCAGGCCGTCGAGTTCGAAGGCATGCGCCAGCGAGATCGAAGGCGCCGGATCAAGGAGCATGGAATGCTCGACCGCGCCGTTCTCGGCGTTGACCAGATCGAACCACACCGCTTGTTTGCGGTCGGACACCGCCGCCGCGGCTGCGCGCCAAGCCGGGTCCGCGGCGGCTTCGCCCTTCGCCCGGTCGCCATCCAATGAGAACGCCAGCAGCAGGCGGGCGCCGCCCGGCAGCATCTGGAGCGCGGGGAGCCCATGGTCGACGTCAAATGTCTTGGACCACAGCGTCTTTCCGCTGGAGGTGTCGCGCATTTCGAGCACGAAGCGGTTGTGCGGCGCTTGGCCTCCGGGATTGATCACCACCGTCACCCGGCCCCCCAAGTAGTCGCGCTCCCCCTTGGGCGGGTGGGGCAGCGCGTGTTTGCTGCCATGCACCAGGTCGAATTCTTCGATGGTGTCGGCGGCTGCACCGGCAGCGGCTCCGGTGGCGCGACCCTGGTCCGGCGCGGGGAAGAACTGAAGCCACAGGTTCGTGCCGCTCATCCAGGCTTGGCTGAAACCGTTCACCGGCGACAACTGCCGATGAGCTTCGAGGTCCCAGACTGCGCCCCGGCGTCGTTCGGAAAGCGCCAACAGGCGCAGGTCGGGCGAGGCCTCGCCTTCGCTCAGGCCGTACAAGCGAGCGGTGGGCAGTTGCAAATGCGCGATCGGGTGCAAGATTTTGCCGTCGTTGTGGTCCAAGAAGATGGCGCCGCTCGCTCCTTCGGCGATGAAGTCGTCGTCGTAGCCGTCGAGGGCTGCCGTGCCGCTGGTGAGAACGGCCAAGTGGGTGGCCGGATCCACTACGCCCGCGGGCTTCTTGTTCATCGGTCGCGAGATCAGGTAGGAGCCATGGGTGACCGGAGTGATATCCACGTTGGCCAACTGGAACTTGGCGTCTTCTTTGCCGGAGGGGAATTGCACGCGGTGCCATTCAACCCCGCGCGCGTCATTCGAGCCCAGCGCCTCGGTCGAGGAGAGGAAGGAGAAGTGCCAGTTCAAGTACCCCTGCATCGAACCGCCGAGCGAGAGCGGCTTGGCGCTTGTGAGATCCAGCACGAAGCCGTCGCTTCCGGTGGTGACGGCCAGATAGCCCCCGCCCGGAGTGAAATTGAAATGCGTGAATAAGCTTTCGATTTGTCCAAATTGGCCTTGCGTCACGAATAAATCAAGCCCATGCGGCTCCGGCGGCGGCTTGCGCTCATATCGGACCGCGCCTGTCTCGACATCGAGCAATTGAAAGCCGCCGTCGCTGCGCTCGCAGGCCAGCGAGGCCGCATCGGGCGAAGGCGCGGCCATGGCGCAACCCGGTTCGGACGGCACCACTTGCCGCAACAGCGTTCGGCGCTTTCCGGCGATGTCCCAGCGCTCCACCCGGCCGTCGCTGGTGCTGAACACCAAGCCGCTGGAGTCGGGCGTGAAGCTGGCATGGTCGGCCGCGGGCTCCTCGACGTGGAGCGCGAGCGCGAGCGGCTTGGCGGTCAAGACCCAGACGCCGGCGGCATCGCGCGCCAGGATATATCGGCCATCGGGGCTGAACTTGAGTTGGCGCAAGCTGTCTTGCAGCGGTTCGAGCGCCTGGCTGCTGATCAACCCTGGAAGCTTGGCGGTGCCGGCAGGCGCCTCGTACGCCACCAAACGGTCTTGCCATTGTTGGAATGCCGCTGCATCGAGCCGCGGTGCGGCCCCAGCAGCCGCGCAACTCTGCGCGCTGGCCTCGACCATGCGCCGCAGGCGCTTGCTGTCGGGACTGGCCGAGCCGAAGAAATTGCTGAACCAGTTGCCGGTATCCCCGTGGGTTCCTGCCAAGCGGTCAAAGCCGTCGGGCAAGCCGCGCGGATCGTAGCCCGCCAGCCGCATCAGCGCGATCGCCACCGCATCGGCGCGGAATTGGCTCTCGTCGTCGTCTCGCTTCACTTTGGAGGGGTGGCGCTCGCGCCACGTGATCCAGCGCTGGTAATTGGCGGCGAACGCCTCCTCCGTCGCACCCGCGTCGCTCAGTCCTAAGTCGCCCCGAAAATAGGCCGCGAAACTGCGTTCGTCGTCGCGGGTATAGATGTGGCCCATCTCGTGAGCGAGCACGCCCGCCAACTCGTCCTCGTTGCGCATCAGGCTGATCAGCGGCCGCGTGATGAGCACATGGCCGCCGGGCAGGGTGACGGCGTTGACCAAGCCGCCAGTCACGATTGCGACCGAAACGGGCGGGATGCCACGCGGAAGCTTGGCGCTCAGGCGCGCCGCGACTTGCTCGACCTCGGCCGTCAAACCCGGATCGGTGACCTCCTCCCAGGTCCCTCCCGATTCGGCCAGCATGAGCTGGTACAGCCAATCCGCCTGCTCGGCGGTCAGCATCGGCGCGCCCGCGGGGGCAGCATAGAAAGTCAGCGGCGCACACGCCGTCTGCGAACGCGCGCTTGCATTCAGGAATGCGACCACGACGGCCGCGATCCAGATGCTACGCCCTCCTCTTCCTCCACGCCCGAAACCACGCATGCGCACCTCCGGCGGCCAAGCCCACCGCTCCGTAGAGTAGCCCGTTCTCGCCGGTTGTCCAGAGCGCCAGCTTGGTCAGCTCCGGCTTGCCCAAACCCGCCGCGGTCATCAGTTGAATCGAAGACGGCCACAGCCGCAGCCACAGCTGCTCATCCACGCGCCAACGGGTGTACAGCGAAAGCACGAGCCCGAAGGCCACCAGCACCCCTGTCAACGCGAACCAGAAGCCCCATTGAATGATGGTCACCGCCGCCAGCACCCGCGCCGGCGCCACCCCCTCCTCGGCCAAGGGCTGGACCACCTTGTACTTCCTTCGCTTCTTGCGCATGGGTTCGATTGGCCGCTCTGCTAAAAGTGTACTTGCAGGTCGCGGAAGGCGGGGAGCTCGAGGCAGCGGCCATCGGCGCAGGCGGCGATGGCGTCGTGTTCGAGCACCCAGGTCTGGGGGTGGGGGATGAAGACGGCGTTCATGCCCGCCGCCAGCGCGGGGTTGATGTCGCTCTTGGGGCTGTTGCCGATCATCCAGCAGCGCTCGGGCGGCGCGCCCACCTGCGCCAGTTGGGCGCGGTAGACGGCCTCGTCCTTCTCCGGAACCACCTCCACGTGCTCGAACCAGGCGCCCACGCCCGACAGCTCGACCTTGCGCGATTGCTCGGCGAAATCGCCCTTGGTCAGCAGCCGCAAGCGGTGGCGCGGCGCCAGGTAGCGCAGCGTCTCGACCGCGTCCGGCAGGAACTCGATGCCTTCGCCGGCGATGCGCTGGGCCAGCGCCTCGACCGCGGTGGCCGCCTCGCGGTTCCAGCGCTCGGGCGCGACCACTTGAAACGCGCGCCGCAGCGCCACCTGGAAGCTGGCCAGGCCGTAGCCCATCTCGGCGATGACCGCGCGCTCTTCTTGGTTGATGCATTCGCGCACCGCGGCCCGGTCCGCGGCGCCGGGCGCGACCAGTTCATAGAACCCCTCGATGGCGCGCTCGAAGTAGACATTGTTCTCCCAGAGCGTGTCGTCGGCGTCAATCAGCAGGATCTGGCGCTCGCGTCGCATGCGGATCATTGGCCTGCCAGCATCGCCTCGAGGGCGGCCTCGTCGAGCACCGGGATGCCCAAGGACCGGGCCTTCTCCAGCTTGCTGCCCGCCTCCGCGCCGGCGACCACGAAATCGGTCTTGGCGCTGACCGAGCCCGCGACCTTGCCGCCGGCCGCTTCGATCCGGGCCTTCATCTCCTCGCGGCTGTGGCGCTCCAGCGTGCCGGTGAGCACGATCTTCTTGCCCGCCAGCACCTGCGGGGTGGCGGGCGCGTGCGCTTCTTCGTGCGGGTCCAGGCCTTGGCGCTGCAGGCGCTCCACCAGCGCGCGGTTGGCGGCTTCCGCGAAGAAGGCGCGGATGGCGCTCGAAACCCGCGGCCCGACCTCCTCCACCTGCTCCAGCTCGCCTTGCGAGGCGGACAGGAGCGCATCGAGCGAGCCGAAATGGCGGGCCAAGTCCTGCGCCGTGCGCTCGCCCACGTGGCGGATGCCCAGTCCGTAGATCACCCGCCACAGCGGGTTGCCGCGGCTGCGCTCGATCTCTTCCAGCAGATTCGACGCCGACCGTTCCCCCATGCGCTCCAGCCCGGCCAAGCCCTCGAGGTCGAGCTTTTCGTACACGTCGGCCACGTCCCGGACCCTCCCCGAGGCCGTCAGCTGCTCGATCAGCGCCGGGCCCAGGCCGCCGATGTTCATCACGCCGCGGCGGGCGAAGTGCCGCAGCGATTCCTTCAGCTTGGCCGGGCAGTTCGCGTTGACGCAGCGCAGGATGACTTCGCCGGGCTCGCGGTGCACGCCGCTGCCGCACACCGGGCAGGTCGCCGGCGGCGCGTACGGCGCCGGGCCGCGCGCCCGGCTCTCGTCCACCCCCAGCACCTTGGGGATGACATCGCCGCTGCGCTCGATGCGCACGCAGTCGCCCACGCGCACGCCCAGGCGCTCGATCTCGTCCAGGTTGTGCAGCGTCGACCGGCTGACCGTGACCCCGCCCACCGCCACCGGCTCCAGCCAGGCGGTGGGCGTGAGCGCGCCGGTGCGGCCCACGCTCATCACGATGTCTTGCACCACCGTGACCGCCTGCCGCGCCGCGAACTTGTAGGCCACCGCCCAGCGCGGGAACTTGCTGGTCGCGCCCAGCTTCTTGCGCAAGGCGATGTCGTCGAGCTTGAGCACGACGCCGTCAATCTCGTAAGGCAGCGCGTCGCGGTCGCGCTCGCATTGCTCGATGAACGCCCAGCATTCCGCCATGTCGGCGCATGCCGCCCAGCGCGTCGTCTTGAAGCCCGCGCCAGAAATCGCCTCCAGCGTTTCCGTCTGCGTGGCCTTGAGGTCCTGCCCCCCGGCCAGCAGCGCGTAGCCGTAGAAGTCAAGCCGGCGCGCGGCCGTGATCCTGGCATCCAGCACCCGCACCGCCCCCGCCGCCGCATTGCGCGGGTTGGCGAAGCGGGGCAGCTCCTCCTGCTCGCGCTCCTGGTTCAAGCGCTGGAAGGCCGCGCGCGGCATCAGCACCTCGCCGCGCACCTCGAAATCGTCCATGCCTTCCGCCCTCAGCGGAATCGAGCGGATGGTCCGCAGGTTCTCGGTGACGTCCTCGCCGATCTGGCCGTCGCCGCGGGTCAGGCCCCGGACCAAGCGGCCCTGCCGGTACTGCAGCGCCATGCTCAGCCCGTCGAGCTTCAGCTCGGCGACGTAGCCGATCGCCGCCTCCCCGGCGGCCTCGCGCACGCGGCGGTCGAATTCGCGCAGCTCGGCTTCGCTGTAGGCGTTGTCCAGGCTGAGCAGCGGCGCGCTGTGCGCCGCCTTGGCCAAGCCCTCGCGCGCTTCCCCCCCCACCCGCTGGGTGGGCGAATCGGGCGTCACCAGTTCGGGGTGCTCCTCCTCCAGCGCGCGCAGCCGCTGCATGAGCGCATCGAAGTCGGCGTCGCTGATCTCGGGCGCGTCGCGGACGTAGTAAAGCTGCTCGTGCCGCCGGATTTGCTCGCGCAGGCGCGCGGCTGTTTCCTGGGCCGCCGTCATGCGCGGCGGCACTCCTGGCAGAGTCCGCCGAACTCCAGCCGGCCGATTTGGATGCTGAAGCCGCAGGCCGCCTCCACCTGCTTCTGCAGGCCCTCGAACGCCTCGGTCTGGTACTCGACGATGCTCCCGCAGCGGAAGCACGCCAGGTGCAGATGGCGGTGCTCGCGGCTGACTTCATAGAAATGCTTTTCGCCCTCCAGGTGCATGAGGTCGAGTTCATCCACCAGCCCCAGCTTCTTCAGCAGCCCGAGCGTGCGGTAGACGGTGGCCAGGTTGATGCTGGGGTCCCGCGCCTGGGCTTGCTTCCACAGGGTTTCGGCGTCCAGATGGCGCGTGGCGCCTTGGATCACGTCCACCAGCAGCCGCCGCTGCCGGGTCAGCCGCACTTGCCGGCGGGCCAGCTCGGCTTGCAGGTCATAGCGCTTGGCCAGCTCGCTCATGGGGCACCCCTCCAATGGTATGCTGCACTCCAGCCGATGGACAGCCTTACCCACTCGCTGGTCGGGGTTGCGCTTTCGCGCACCTTCTTCAAACGCCGCATGGTCTACGCCACCACCGCCGCCGTGGTGGCGGCGAACCTGCCCGATCTCGATGTGGTGTATAGCTGGCCCGGCATCCGCTACCTCGAGTACCACCGCGGCCTGCTCCACTCGGTTTGGATGGTGCCGGTGTGGGCCCTGCTGGTCGCCTTGGGCGTGCGCTGGGCGGCGCGCCGCCGCGGCCTCGAAGCGCCCGCGCTGTGGATGGGTTGTGCCCTCGGCGTCGTGTGCGTGGGCTCGCATGTGCTCCTGGATTGGGCCAACGCCTACGGCGTGCGCCTGCTGGCGCCCTTCAGCCAGCGCTGGTTCGCGCTGGATTGGCTGCCCATCCTGGATCCATGGATCTACCTGATCCTGTTCTGCTTCCTGCTGTTTCCGATGATGCTGGGGCTGATCACCAGCGAGGTGGGCTCGAAGAACACGAACCCGCACCGCCTCAGCGCCGCCCTGGCGCTGCTGATCGTGCTGGGCTGGGTGGGCTTGCGCGCCCGCCAGCACGGCGCTGCGCTCGATCTGTTGAACCTGCCCAACGTCGCCGGCATGTACGACGGCCAGTTGCCCAATGATTGGTCGGCGCTGCCCAATCCTTCGACCCCGTTTGATTGGCAAGCGGTGGTGGATCTGCCGCGGAATTACCTCGTCGCCGACGTGCAATCGCCCTGGAGCGAGGATCGCGGCTTGGTGACGCCCATCCGCAGCTTCATCAAGCCGCCCATGACGTCGGCCATCGGCGCCGCCGAAGGCACGCGCACCGCCGGCATTTTCCTGTGGTTCGCGCGCTACCCGTTTGCCGCCGAAGAAGAGCGCGGCAGCGACAGCCGCGTGCTGCTCTCCGACATGCGCTTCGCCCAAGGCGCCGTGCGCCCCACCATGCACGTCGAGGTGATCCTCAGCGGCGGCGGGCAGGTGGTCAGCGAAGGCTTCGGCTGGCGCAGGCCCTGAGCCGCCCGGGCCCGCCCTCGCCCCTGATCCCTGGTCCCGGTTTCACTGGCCGCCTTGCTTGCCGGCTTCGGGGCTGTAGCCCTTGATCGTGCCTTGGTCCATGGTGAGCAGGAACGGCACGTTGGCGTCGGGCGGGTTGGGCTTGAACGAGGCCGCCGCGCCGCTGATCGTCACCTTCTCGCCCACCTTGGGGCGCTTGGCCGTCAACGGCGTGAACAGGATCAGGTGCACATCGGGCGTCGGGCTGGCGTCGCTGGCATTGGCGCCGACCGCGACATCCACCGACTTCGCCGTGACCGCGGTCACGATGCCGTCGAGCTCGTAGCCCTGGCCCTTGACCTGCTTCCATTCATCGGCGGCCAGCTCGGGGCGCTTCAGGCGGGCTTCGATGCCCGGGAAGCTGTCGGGGGGCGGCAGCGCATTCTTCGCCGCCTCCACCTTGGCGTTGTAGTCGGCCATGATCTTGGCGTTTTCGCGATCCACCTTGGAGGGGATGTTGAAGCCTTGCGGCGGCGTGGCGTTGTTGGTCGCCACCGTGATCAGTTGCTGCAGTCCGTCGGTGCCGCCCGTGTAGCTGGTGTACACCGTGTTCAAGTAGCTCGAAATGGCCTGCGTGGAGGGGGCCAGCACGCTGGCCTTGGCCAGGTCGAACAGGCCGGCGTTGTAGTCGGGCGTCTGTTTGCTGACTTCCGCGATGCCCATCCAGTAATAGGGCAGCGGATCTTTGGCGTTGTCCTGGGCTGCCTTCGTCAACGTGGTGATGGCGGCAGCGTAGTCCTTGTTGTTCAATTCCGCGAAGCCTTTGGCCTTGGCCAGGATTCCGCCAAACTGGGCCTGCTTGGCCGGCGTCTCGTTGGCCAATAGCTGCTGGCCGCAGGTGGCGGCTTGGCTCAGCGCCGCAACATCGGCGGCGAGGTTGGGGTCATTCGGCTGGATGAGGTTCGGCTCCGCCGACGCGATCAGCACGTAGGCAGCCAGCAATTGGTCCGAGGTCGTGCCTTGCGTCTTGATGAGCGTGTCCGCCGTGCTGACCAACTGCGCCTGTTGGCTCGGGATGCGCGATTGCGCGATCATTTCGGCGTAGAGCGCGGTCGCCTTGTAGTCGGAGTCCGGGTATTTCTCCACGAAGTCGGCCGCCATCTTGGCTTGCTGCTCCGGATCGGTGGCTTTGGTGGCCGCCAAGAGGTCGTTGTACTCAGGCTGTCCGTGCTTCCAAGCCGGCTTGGCGACGGGGGAAGGGGCGGCGCAGGTGGCACCCTGATACGGGGCCGCCGCGGGCATCGGGGCTGCGGCCCAGCCGGCAACCGCCAAAAGCGCAACCGATACAGCAGTGGTGGACAGCTTCATTTCTCTCTTCTCTCCTTGGCCTCTCGGCAAGAGCGGTGCTCCAAACTGAAGGCAGGATTATAAAATATTGGAACGCTCCCCGGGGCGCTATTTTTCGGACGGCGCAACCGTCATCTTCCCTTTGGATGCCCGAAGTCCCCAGCGGTCACAAGCGCTCCCCTACCTAGTTGAGGCCACTATGGCAGAAAATCCCCCTATTTCGCAACCGGATCGCCTACGATTGGCCGGCTCGGTCGCCCTGGTCACCGGGGCCAGCGCCGGCATCGGCCGCGCCATCGCCTCCAGGCTCGCCGCCCTGGGCGCAACCGTCGTCGCCGCCGCCCGCAACCGCACCGCACTGGACGCGCTCGCCGGCGAAATCCAAGCCGCGGGCGGGCACGCCCTGGCCTGCCCCGCCGATGTGCGCTCCCCAGCCGCCGTCGAGGCTCTGGCTCGAACCGCGCTCGACCGCTATGGCCGCGTGGACATCCTGGTCAATAACGCCGGCATCGGCTTCTTCGGCGCCCCCCTGCACCAAACCCCGCCCGACGCCTGGGCCGCCACCTTCGAGACCAACCTCGACAGCGTCTACTATGCCATCCGAGCCCTGGCCCCGCACATGATCGAGCGCGGTTCCGGACACATCATCAACATCGCCTCGCTCGCCGCCCACAACCCTTTGCCCAACGGCGCCGCCTACGCCGCCAGCAAAGGCGCATTGCATCAACTGACGGTCTCCGTGGCCGAGGAGCTGCGCGGTCTTGGCATCCGCGTCAGCTTGGTCTGCCCCGGCTCGGTGGACACCGATCTTTCGCCCGACCTGGTCGGCGGCAAGGACCGCAGCCGCATGCTGCGCCCCGAAGATGTCGCCCACATCGTGGCCATGCTCGTCACCCAGGCGGAGCAGAGCTTCATCAGCGAGGTGCTGATCCGGCCCACGCGCAAGCCCTGAGCAGTTGACAGTGGACAGAGGACAGTGGACAGTGGGGCGGTGTCGATCCTCGTAGGCATCGATGGGGGCGGGACCCGCACTCGCATCGCCGTCCAGAACGGCGGCAGCCTGGGCGAACCGCTGCTGGTGGGCGCTTCGAGCCTGAGTCGGCGCGGGGTGGTCGAGGTGGAATCGGAGTTGCGCGATGCCGTGTCCAGGGCGGTCGCGGCGCCGGAGTCGGTGGCAGCCGTGTGCGCCGGCTTCGCTTCCGCCGGCACCCGTCGCGCCGACTATGACGCCATCCTGCGCCGCATTTTTCCGGCCGCCCGCATCCGCGTGCTCACCGATGCCGAGCTGGCCTGGCGCGGCGCCTTCGGCGGCGAGGATGGCATCGTCGTGATCTCGGGCACCGGTTCGATTGCCTGGGGCCGCTATCAGCGCCACCAAGCCCGGGCCGGCGGCCTCGGCCCTGGACGCGACCGCGGCAGCGGCGATTGGCTGGCGGCCCACCCCGGCTCCGCGGCGCAGCGGGAGGCCGGCCGCGACCTCGCCGCGCTCGTGCATGACGTGGCTGCCCAGCTCGCATGGCCGCAGCCGCGCGTCTGCGCCGTCGGCGGCGTGGTCGAGAACGTCGCCGAAGTCCGCCGCGCTCTGGCCCAATCGCTGCCCTGGCCCCTCGCCGCCCCCAGGGCCTCGGCCACCGCCGCCGCCCTCAGCGTCGCTCGCTCCCTGCTGGACCCCGGCCCCCCGCCCTCGGCCTCCGCCTAATGCTCCATCCCCTCGATCTGGTCGTCATCCTCGCCTACCTCGCCGCCATTACCGCCTTCGGCGTGTGGCTGCGGCGGCCGCAGCCGTCGCTGCGCGATTATTTCCTGGCCGGCGGCGAGCTGCCCTGGTGGGCGATCTCGTTCTCCATCGTCGCCGCCGAGACCAGCGTGCTCACCATCATCAGCACCCCTGGGCTCGCCTTCGGCGGCGACCTCGGGTTCCTTCAGCTCGTCTTCGGCTACTTGGTGGCCCGCATCTTGATCGCGCTGATCCTGATTCCCGCTTATTTCCGCGGCCAGCTGCTGACCGCCTACCAGTTGCTGGCCCAGCGCTTCGGCGAGCGCGCGAAAACGCTGGCCGCCCTGATTTTCCTGGTCGGGCGCTCGCTGGCCGAGGGCGTGCGCGTGTACGCGGTGGCGATTGTGATCGAGGTCATCCTCGATGCGCTCCCGCCGGCGTGGCCGGTCCATGTCGGCCCCGGCCCGGTGTTGGTCGGCATCGCCCTGCTGACGCTGGTCTACACCTTCGAAGGCGGCTTGCGCGCCGTGGTGTGGACCGACTTCATCCAGATCTGCATCTACATTGCCGGCGCGCTCCTGAGCTGGGTGCTGCTGCTGCGCGCCATTCCCGGCGGTTGGCCGCACGTCGCCGCCATCGCCGCCAGCCAGGGCGCCAAGCTGCAGGTCTTCCATTTCAATTTCTCCTGGACCCAGCCCTATACGTTCTGGTCGGGCCTGCTCGGCGGCACCTTCCTGACCATGGCCACCCACGGCACCGATCAGCTCATGGTGCAGCGCCTGTTGGCCGCGCGCAGCCGGCGCGAGAGCACCTGGGCGCTGCTCTCCAGTTGGGTGGTGATCTTCCTCCAGTTCAGCTTGTTCCTGCTCATCGGCGTGGCCTTGTTCGCGTTCTACCAGACGCATGCGCTGCGCTTGACCGCGGGAGCCTTCGGCCGCCTGGATCGCCTCTATCCGCAATTCATTGCCCTGCACTTGCCGGCCGGCGTCGCCGGGCTGGTGCTGGCGGCGATCCTGGCCGCCTCGATGTCGAACCTCAGCGCCGCGCTGAACGCCTTGAGTTCGAGCACCGTGGTGGATTTCTACCGGCCGTTCCTCGCCCCCGGCCGCGATGACCGCCATTACTTATGGGTCTCGCGCCTGGCCACCGTGGGCTGGATGCTGGTCATGGGCGCAGTGGCGTATGCCAGCCGCCATTCGCATTCCGTGCTCGAGTCCGGCCTGGCGATCATTTCCTATCCCTTCAGCGGCCTGCTGGGCATCTTCCTGCTCGGCACCCTCACCCGCCGCGCCAACGAAACTGGCGCCGTGGCCGGGCTCGTCGTCGGCGTGGCCACCACCCTGGTGCTCTCCCGCTTCGGCGTCGCCTACACTTGGTTCGTGGTGGCGGGCACGCTGGTGACCTTCGGGGTGGGGTATCTTATCAGTCTGCTGGCAAATTCGCGGGCCACCGCCCGCACCGCTGCATGAGCTCGCCCCGCGTCACTCCCCCCGCCGCCTCGAGCGATGGCTTGCTCCGCGCCCTGGGGCCGCTGCAGAGCACCGCCATCGTGGTGGGCACGCTCATCGGCACCGGCATCTTCTTCGTCTCCAGCGACATGATCAAGGCGGTGCACAGCATCGGCTGGATCCTGCTGGCCTGGGTGGTGGGCGGGTTCCTCTCGCTGGCCGGCGCGCTGGCCTATGCCGAGCTCGGCACCTTGCGGCCCCAGGCCGGCGGCGAGTATGTCTACCTGCGCGACGGGCTGGGGCCGCTGTTCGGCTTCTTGTTCGGCTGGGGCATGTTCTGGATCGTCCGTCCGGCCTCGGTGGCCACCATCGGCGCCGGGTTCGCGCTGGCGGCCAAATTCCTCTGGCCGGCGCTGGCCCAGCCGCTGGTTCCCGGCTGGACCGCCCTCAGCGGCCAGCACGTGCTCGGCGCCGCCGTCATCGCCATGGTCACGGCCATCAATTATTTTGGCGTGCGCCACGGCGGCAGCGTGCAAACCGTGTTCACCGCGCTCAAGCTGCTGCTGGTCGCGGTGCTGACCGTCGCCGCCTTTGCTTGGGGCCAAGGCAGTTGGTCGCATATGAGCCAGAGTTTGTCCGGCACCGTGGGCGTCGGCGGCTTCGCCGCCGCCCTAGTCTCGGCGCTGTGGGCCTACGACGGCTGGAACGACCTCACCTTGGCCGGCAGCGAGATTCGCGACCCCGGGCGCACCATCCCCAAAGCCATGATCGGCGGCATCGCCATCGTCTTCCTGTTCTACGCCGGCATCAACTTGGCCTATTTCTACATCCTCAAGCCGGCCGAGATCGCGGCCAGCGACAACGTCGCTTCCAGCCTCGCGGCGCGGCTGCTGGGCCACAGCGGCGGCGCGTTCGTGGCGGTGGCCATCATGGTCTCCGCCTTCGCCACCCTCAACAGCTCGATCCTCTCCGGCGCGCGCGTGCCCTTCGCCATGGCCCATGACCGGCTGTTTTTCCGCGGCTTGGCGCACGTGCATCCCCGCTATCGCACCCCCGATGTCTCGCTCCTGATCCAAGCCCTGTTCGCGATGGGGTTCTCGCTAACCGGCACCTATCAGAAGCTGTACACGCTCACCATCTTCGCCGAATGGCTGTTCTATATGCTGGCCATCGCGGCGCTGTTCGTGTTCCGCCGCCGGGGCGAGCGCGGGCCCTATTCGGGCTGGGGGTATCCGGTGCTGCCCGGCCTCTTTATCCTGCTGGCGGCCGCGCTGCTCGGGCTGACCTATTGGCAGAACCTCGCCTACTCGAGCCTGGGGCTTGCCATCATCTTGGCCGGAGCGCCGGCCTACGTCTACTTCGCCCGCCGGCGCGCGCAGCCGGCCTGACGGTCGCTTCCGCGGCGCGACGGCCACCGGCGTCTAGCCGCCCGCGTGCGCGGCGAGTTCATCGGCCGGCTCGCGCCGCCCGACGCGCTGGGTAGGAACCGCCGCGATGGGCAACGCGCAGTAGAAGGTGCTGCCCGCGCGGGTGCCGCTTTCGGCCCAGATGCGCCCGCCCAGGCGGTTGATGATCTCGCGGCTGATGGCCAGGCCCAGCCCCGTCCCCGCCGGTTTGTCGGTCAGGGTGTTGCCGTGCTGGTGGAACTTGTCGAAGATGCGCTCGAGCTCCGAGCCCGGGATGCCGATGCCTGAATCAGCGACGAACACCACCACTTCCTCGGAGCGCACCAGCGCCCCCAGTTGGATGCGCCCCACCTCGGTGAACTTGACCGCATTGCTGAGCAGGTTGGCGAAAACTTGCAGCAGGCGGTCGGGATCGGCCTGCACCAGCGGCACGTCGTCGCCGATGAGATTCTCGAGTTCCAGGCCCTTCTGCGTGGCCACCACCTGCATCACGTCCACCGATTGCCGCGCCAGCTCGCCCAGATGCACCGGCTGGCTCCGCCACTCCATCTTGCCCGCCTCGATCTTCGCCAGGTCGAGCACGTCGTTGATCAACCGCGTGAGGCGCTCGCTTTCGCTGCAGATGACGCCCAGGAATTCCTCGCGCGTGGCGAACTCGGTGTCGGGGTAATTGAGCAGGATCTCGGAGAACGATCGGATCGAGGTCAGCGGCGTGCGCAGCTCGTGGCTGACGTTGGCCAAGAAGCTGCTCTTGAGCTCGTTCAAGCGCATCAGGTCGGCGTTGGCGCGGCGCAGCTCCTGGCTGGCGCGCTCCAGGTCCTCGGTGCGGCGGGCGACCATCTCCTCGAGATGGTCGCGGTGCAAGCGCAGCTCCTGGGTGGCGAGGTTGAGATCGCGGTTGGCGGTCTGCAGCGCCTCGGCCTGGCGGTTGAGAATGGTCGAGAATTGGATCGCGGTCAGGCCAATCAGCGCGAAGCCGGCCAGCGCCGCGCCCCCGACCGCGGCCAGCAGCCAGTCCGCCGCCCGGGGCGGATGCCGCAGTTGCTCCGCCAGCAGAAGGCTGGCGAAGCACACGCCCGCCACCGCGTACACCGACAGCGCCGGCCGCCGCGGCAGCACCATGCTGGCGTAAAGCACCGTCACCACGTAGAACAGCAGCGCCAGCCAGGCGGCGGCGCCCGCGGCCAGCGAGAGCAGCGTGATCAGCCCCAACTCGGCCACGAAGTAGCCGTATTCCAGCCGGTTCAGCCAGGCCTCGTCGGCGGCCGCGCCGCTGAATTGCACGAAGCTCCAGGCCAGCGCGAACCACGCCCCCAGCCAGCCCAGTTCCGCCGCCGAAACCGACCCGCCCAGCACCCGCGCCGACACCGCCAGCACCAGCAGCGCGCCCAGGGCAAGCTCCCGGTACTGGTTGATGTAGGCCAGCCGCAGCCGCGCTTCGCCGATGCCTAGCCGCATGGGATCACCAGGTGCTCCTAATCCGCTTCGTTGGGATCGCGCACGCGGTAGCCCACCCCGTAGATGGCCTCCAGCCAGTCGGCGGGCTCGCCGATCTGATCGTACAGCTTCACCTTCAGGCGATTGATGTGCGCGTCCACGGCGCGATGGTAGCCGTCGTAGGAGAAGCCCCAGGCTTGCGCCAGCAGGTATTCGCGCGGAAACACGCGGCCCGGCGAGCCCATCAGGATCTTCAGCAGGCCCATCTCCTTCGGCGTCAGCCGCACGATGACGTCCCCGACCTTCAATTGGAACCGCTCCGGATCCAGGGTGACTCCGCCCACTTCGATCAGTTCGCTCGCCGCCTGCGGCGCCGCCCGGCGCCGCAGCGCGCGGATGCGGGCCTCGAGCTCGGCCGGGCTGAACGGCTTCGCCAAGTAATCGTCGGCGCCGAACTCCAACCCGGTGATCTTGTCAAGGTCCGAGCCGCGGGCGGATATCAGGATGATGGCTTGGTCGCGGCGCGCCGCGCGCAGTTGCTTGCACAGGCTGAGGCCGTCCAGCCGCGGCAGCATCACGTCCAGCACCACCACGCTGAAACGGTTGCGCAAGGCCTCTTCCAAGCCGGATTCCCCGTCCACGTGGCTGGTGACTTTATAGCCCTGCCGCTGCAGTTGGTAGGTCAGGCTGCGCTGGATATTGCGATCGTCCTCGATCAGCAGCACCGACCCCGCCCGCGCCGCGCTGCGCTCGTCTTCGCTCCCCGCCGCCTCGGCCGCGGGCGGCAGCGGCAGCAGCGGCGGCTCGGACTCCGGGATCGAAGTGTACTCCAGCATGGGTGGCGCTCAACTCACGCAAACTGCACGTGACATGGTTAGAGTAGACCGCCGTGGGACGGGTTGCAATTCCCACGTTCGGGGCCACTCATAAGGAGGTGTGCAGGGTGAGAAATGCCAGCTCCGGCGGCGCTCCCACCCGCATCGGCACGATCACTTTGCCCAGGCCGCGGCTGACGTACATCTGCGTCCCCGCCAAGCTCAGGAATCCTGCCGGCAGGAATTTCTGATAGAGCGGCTCGGCGAACCCCAGCTTGATCTGGCCGCCGTGGGTGTGGCCGGAGAGCGCCAGATCCACCCCCAGCGCGGCGGCCTCGGTCAGCGCCATGGGGTTGTGCGCCAGCAGCAGCGTGAAGCGCTCGGCGGTCGAGCCCAGCGCCGCCGCCAAATCCGGGTGCTGGCGGCTGTCATCGATGCCGGCGATCTGGAAGCTCGCCCCCTGGTGGCGCAGTTGACGGTGCTGGTTGCGCAGCACCCGCACGCCGTTCCGCCGCAGGGCGCGGGTCAGCGGCTCGGCGCCAGCGCGGAAATCGTGGTTCCCCAGCACCGCGAACACCCCCAGCGGCGCCTTCAGGCGCCCGACCAGCTCGCTCACCGGCTCGATGAACGCCGGCGACTGGGTGACGAAATCGCCGGTGATGGCGATCAAGTCCGGCCGCTGCGCCAGGGTGAGCTCCAGCACGCGCTCCAGCGACGGGCGCGACAGGAACAGGCCGTAGTGGATGTCCGACAGGTGGGCGATGCAGAGGCCGTCGAGCGGGGCGGGCAGCCGCGGCAGCGCCAAGTGGTGGAAGCTGATCTCCGGATCGGGGGCCGACGCGCGGCGCGCGTGCAGCAGCTTCTGCACCCGGCGCCACGATTGCTGCCGCAGCCGCGTCCGCGCCCGCTCGCTCCCCCTCGCGCCCTTGCCGCCGCGCCTCTTCACCGCCCGCGGCGCGCCGCGGCGTACTCCGCTGCCGCCGGCAGCGCCTCGGTCCGGCCCTGGAACAGTTGGGCGAATTCGGCCAGCAGCTCGTCATGCAAGCACCCGTTGCTGGCCAGCACCTCGGGGCTGCGCAGATGGTGCGCCCCCCCCAGCATGTCGCTCACCCGCCCGCCCGCCTCGCGCACTATCAGCGCCCCCGCCGCCGTGTCCCACGGCTGCAGGTTGAACTCCCAAAAGCCCTCGAAGCGGCCGCAGGCAGTGTAGCAAAGATCCAGCGCCGCCGAGCCCAGCCGCCGCATCCCATGGGTGCGCAAGCTGAAATGCTGGTAAAAATGGATATTCGGGTTGGCGTGGCGCTTCTGCGAGGGAAAACCCGTCGCCAGCAGCGCTTGCGCCAACTCCCGCTGGCCGCTCACGCCGATCGGCGCGCCGTTGAGCTGCGCCCCTTCGCCCAGCACGGCCGTGAACATCTCCTCCAGCACCGGATTGTAGACCACCCCCGCGCACATCGTCCCCCCGCGCTCCAGGCCCAGCGAAACGGCGAAGATGGGAAGGCCGTGGGCGTAATTGGTGGTGCCGTCAAGCGGGTCCACGTACCAGCAATAATCGGTGCCCTCGGTGCGGCTGCCCTCCTCCGCCACCATGCCGTGGCCGGGAAAGCGCTGGCGCAGCGCGGCGGTGATGTAGGCCTCCGATGCACGGTCGGCGGCGGTGACCAGGTCGGCTTCGCCCTTGTACTCGATGCCCACCCGCCCGCGGTGCTCCAGCAGTATCGCCCCCGCGCGCCGCGCAATTTCCACCGCCGCCGCGCAAAATTCCGCCTCAGCGGACATGCGCCGCCCGCAGGCTCTCGGCCGCCTGCTCCAAGCGCTCGAGCGCCTGCTGCAGCTTGCGCTGCCGCGCCCCCAGGCTCAGCAGGTACGCCATCAGGATGATCCACGCCGCGCTGTAGGCGGCGATCACGCTGCCCATGGATGTGCCCTCCTCATGCTTCTTGTGCCAACAACTGCTGCTGCCGCCGCCGCGTCAATTCGTCCTGCGCCAAGGCTTGGCGGTACCGCATCCACATCAGCAAGCCCGCCAAGGCCAGAAAGGCCGCCAGCGACCACAGCAAAGCGACCAGCATGCGCGGCGCCAGCCCGGAGTCGGGTCCGCCGAACAGGACCGGCGCCGGATGCTGCGTGCGCCACCAGCGGATCGCCATGTAGTCAATCGGAATATCGGCGGCGAAGAACATGGACAGCGCCGCCGCCAGCCGCGGCTGCAGGCTGCCGGGCGGCGTCAACTGCCGCAGGATCAGGTAGCTGGCGTACATCACCCACATCGCCAGGGTGAGCGTCAGCCGCGCATCCCACACCCACCACACCCCCCACACCGGATGCGCCCAGATCGGCCCGCTGATGAGGTTGACCGACAGGAACGCGAGCCCGACCTCCGCCCCCGCCACCGCCAGGGCGTCGGCCTTCGGCGAGCGTCGGGCCAAGTACCAGGCGCTGGCGGCCGCGTTGAGGCCGAAGGCCACCCACGCCGAGAACGCCGCCGGCACGTGGTAATAGAAAATCCGCTGGATGGTGCCCATGGTCGCCTCCGTGGGCGCGCCGATCAGCGCCCAGTAGAGCGCGATCAGCAGCAGCGCCAGCGTGGCGGCGGCGGCCCCAGCAAACCATCGCGATTTCGCGGCACCGGACATAGGGGAACTATTCGGCCTCCAGCACGGCGTCCGCCAGCATGGCGCCGAGCGCGGTGAAGATGACGTTGTAGCCGGCCAGGATCCGCAACCAATAGTTTGCCATGCCGCCTCCTGCTAAGTAGGCTTGCGTGGCCTCGACCATCGCCAGCACGGCAGGAATCGACACCGGCAGCAGCAGCAGCGGCAGCAGCAGGCCGCGCTGGCGCGCATGCGCGCTCATGGCTGCGAAGTAGGTGCCGTTGGCGGCCAGCGCCCAGGAGCCCAGCAGCACCGTGACCGCGATGCCGCCCCAATTCGCGCTGCGGGGCGCGTTGAACAGCACCGCGAACAACGGCACCAGCAGGGCTTCAAGGCCCAGCAGCAGCACAAAGCTTGAGGCGAATTTCCCGGCCAGCACCGCCACCCGCGGCGCCGGGCTGATCAGCAGCCCGGTCCAGCTCGATTCCGCCGCTTCGCGCGAAAACGAGCGGTCCAGCGCCACCAAAGCCGCGAACAGCAGCGCCACCCACAGCAGCCCGCCTCCGGCCAGGCCGGTGAGCGAGGCGTCGCCGGCGAAGGCGAAGCTGAAGATCACCATCACCAGCACCGCGTAAAAGCCCATCGCCAGCAGCGCTTCGCGCGTGCGCGCCTCGATGCGCAGGTCGCGCGCCGCCACCGCCGCCGCGATTCTCCAGCTAGGCATGGCTCGCCGCCCCCGCGGACAGCCGCCCGCGTTCCAAGGTCAGCTCGGCGTCGGCCAGCGCGCGCAGGGGCTCGGCCTGGTGGCTGCTGGCGAGGATGGTGGTGCCGCCCTCCCGCAGCCGCGCCAGCGTGGCCTGCAATTCGCCCACGCTGGCGGAATCCAGCGAGGCGAAGGGCTCGTCCAGCAACAGCAGTTTGGGCGCGTGCACCAGGCAGCGCGCCAATGCCGCCTTTTGCCGCATGCCCTGCGAGAGCTCGCCCACCCGGCGCGCCCCCAGCAGCTCGCCCCCGACTTCGGCCAGGGCGCGCTCGGCGGCCGCCGCCGACAAGCCGTACAGCCTGGCGTAGAAGCGCAGGTTCTCGGCCACCGTCAACGCCGGCTGCAGCAGGCTGGCGTGCCAGAGCAGGCCCGTCTGCCGGCGCGCCGCCGCCGTCCCGGCGGCGGCGTCGCCGATCCAGGCTTCGCCTTCGCTGGGGCGCAACCCGCCCGCCAGAATGCGCAGCAGCGTGCTCTTGCCCGCGCCGTTGGCCCCCCACAACGCGGTCAGGGTCCCCGCCGGGCAGGCCAGCTCGACTTGGCGCAGCGCCGCGAAGTCGCCGAAGAAACGGCTCAGGCGGGAACAGCGAAGGAAGCAGGTAGCGCTCAGCACTCAGCCGTCAGCATTCAGCCCCGCGATCGCGGGCTTCAATTCATCGAGCCCGAGGCGGTGCGCGGCGCCGCGCCGCTGGCCCGGACGCCCTTGGGCTCGTACTTCGAGGCGCATTTGGCCTGCACGCCGTCGGCTCGGAAGCTGCCGTCGGCCAGCAGCCGCCCCGCGGCCACGGCCTGGGCATTGTCCACGAAGGTGTCCGGCAGCGGATCCCGTCCGCGGTAGCTCACCGCCAGCACCTTGCCGCCCTGCTGGATCTGGAAGTCGGTCTCGTCCGCGGCCCGGCGGATGCTGCCCGGCACCACCTCGCCCGACACCCGCAAGCTGCGCGCCTGCGCCTGCCCCGGCGCCATCGCCGCCAGCTCGGTCACGGTGACGTAATAGGCCTTGCTGTCGCGGATGCTGGTGAAGGCCAGCCATCCCAGCGTCGCCAGGATGAGGCCAATCAACAGCCCGAATTTCCAGGTCGTGGACCGCATCGCGCTCCCCTCATTGTAGCAAGCACCCCCGAACAATAGACCCCCCACCACCAGCACCGGCCCCGGCCCCCTTCCCTGGAGGGGTCAATGCCTCGTGCTCGCTAGCCGTCGCCGAATTGGGACACACCAACGGAGGAAAAACCACCGGCCGTCCAGGAGCCGTTCATAGGCTCTGTTGAATAGGCCTTTGGCGAGCTCCCACCCCACCGGCGTGTACCGGCCCGCGTAATATCCAACCACCGCATAGGGATTGGGTGGTGTGCCAGGCGTATGGGTCAGGCCCCGCACATGACCTTGCGTGAAGGCACCAGCGTTCGGATACAGCGTATACGCGGCCTCCGCAGCAGCAAGAGCCGCCGGCGCTTCTGCGATAGCGACCCCGGCGGCCTCCACGTGGTTGCTGGCATCGAACGCCTGGCTGAACGTCGGCCCCGCGCCCGCCCCCCGTCGGTCGTACCCGTAGCCGTAGCCCAGGCTGTAGCCGCCGGCGCCGTCGGGCCGCATCGAGATCTGCAGCCGGTTGAACTCGTCGTACTGGAACTCCGACGCCCGCCGTTCGCGCTGTCATTGGCCGCGATCACGTCGCCGTCACCCGCGTGTTGGATGCCGCTGAGCGCGTAGACGCTCCCCGCGCTGCGCCCCGTCATGCGCCCCCGGATGTCAAAGCTCGTCGCCTCGGTAAGGCCGTTGCCCATCCCGATCGAAACCGGCTCCCCGAACGCATTGTACTCAACCCCGCTCGCCAGCGTCGCCGGATGCTGCGCGTCGCTCAGACTGCTGGTCAGCGACACCCGCCGCTGCGCCAATATTGTAGGCGGTCGTCAGCTTTGCCAACAGTTTTGTAACCGTTGGGTGACCAGGCAGCCGAATCTTTTCTGACCCGCCATCCAACCCCCGCCGCCCAGTCGCATCTCATTCCTTGCACAGCGCGACCGTAGAAGGGGCTGTCCCCAGGGATAGCTTGCCCTGCGTAGCCTTGGCGAAGCAGGGCGCGCTTTGAAAACCCAACTCTCCTCTCCGCGCGGGCGCGCCTCTGGCAAGCCGCGCCCGCGCATTTCTTCCGCAAGGTCTCCAGGCGACACCGCGCCCGCCTCGCAAGCCCCTGACGGCACACAACTTAAAGTGTCCGCCGGACACCTCGCCCCCCGCCTCGCCCCCCCGGCGGCATCTGCCCCCCATGCTCGTGCAAGCCCCTGATTCCGCGGCGCTTAAAGTCTCCACGGGACAGCCCGCACCGCGCCAGCCCCCCACGGTGAACGGTGACCTGCGACCTGTGAACTGTCAACTGCCAACTGTGAACTGCCAACTGTAACCGTGAACGGTCAACGGTGAACGGTCAACCGTGTACGCCGCCGCCGCTCACCCCCCCCGCAAGCCCCTGACTCCACGGGCGTTAAAGTCTCCATGGGACATCTCGCCCCCTCCCGCTTGCCCAGCGAAGCGTCGAGGAGCGGAGCTCTTAAAAAAGCGGCGCGATGTAGTCGCGCACCTGCTCGGCGGTGAAGGGCTTGCGGATGTACCCGCGCGCGCCCAGCTCCAGCGCCTCGGTCACCTGCGCCTCGACCGCCTGGCTGGTGATGAACACCAACGGCAGGTTCTGGGTCTCTTCCGACTGCTTCAGTTGCCGCAGCAGCGCCATGCCGTCCAGGCCGGCCAAGTCCAGGTCCGTGAGGATGACGCTGGGCCGGTGCTGCTGCGCCAGCGCCAGGGCTTCGTTGCCGTCGTTGGCCTCGTACACCTGCTGCGGCTCGAGCCCGGCCAGACGCAGCGACCGCTCGATCACCCGCCGCATCACCAGCGAACCGTCGGCGATCAGCACGCTCTTGCCGCTGGCCGCCGGGCTCAACGGCGGGCTCCGTGCGCCGGCTTCCCGCCTTGGCTGCCCGCCCATTCGCGCGCGGCCTGCAGTTGCCGGCGCTGCTCGACCAAATGCGCCGCCAGCTCCCCCAGCGCCCGCTGCACGTGGATCAGCACCGGCTGCAGGCGGCGCAGATGGCAGGCGTACAGGCCGCGCTCGTGGCGCTCGTGCGTCCGCGCCCGCAGCCACTGCTCGCCCCGCGCCAGCAGCGCCCCCAACTGGCTGGCGCGGGCCGGCGTGAACCAGGCGGCCGGATCGTGGGCGTGGGCCTCCAGCCCCGCCCAGAATTGCGTCCACTCGCGGTCGAGGTCGGCCCAGGCCTCGTCGCTCGGGGCGGCATCCTCGGCCAAGGCGAGATTGCCCTTTACGCTTGCCACGCGGGCCTCGCTTCCCCAAGCGCCGGCGCGGCCGCGGCCGCATAAGGCACCGCCATCGGCTGGCCCGCCGCCGGAGCCGCATCCACCTGCCGCCACGCATCGCGTATGGCCGAGAACTGCTCCAGCAGCTCGCGCAGCGGGGCCGCATCGTGGTCGAAGCTCGCCTGCAGCACCAGCCGCTCGGCCAGCCGGAAAAAGCGCTCGAATTGCCGCGCGATCTCCCCGCCGCGCTCGAAGTTGAGCGCGCCGCGCAGCTCGCCCACCAGCGCCAGCACGCGGTTCAGCGCGTTGGTGCGGGCCTCGATGTCGTCCGACCGGCGCCCATGCTCGATGGCCGCGATCGCCCGCCGCAAGTCCACGGTCACGCCTTGGTAGAGCAGCACAATCAGCCCCACCGGGCTGCTGCCCTCGATCGCTCGCCTCCGATACGCCGTCGCTGCATCCATGGTGTTCTCCCGCGCCCCGGTCCCCGGGCTCCGACCCCCGGCCTTAGGCCGAGCCCAGCTGGCTCTGCACCTGCTGCAGCAACGTCGGCATCTCCTGCAAGGTCACCGCCACTTGGCTGTAGGTCTGCATGAGCTGCTGTTCCTGGAGGTTGAGGTTGTCCTGGAAATCCGAGATCTGTTGATTGAGCGCCGCGGTGGACTGCGCAATTCCGCTTTGATCCAACGCGACCGGCCCATTAGTGGGATCGGTCATGTTCAGCAAATCGTTATTGAAATTTGCGGCGAAGCCGGCCGGCGTCACCTGCTGGAACAGGTTGAGCACCGCGCCGTAGTTCGAGTTCATGGTGGCGTTCAGCGTGCTCGAGTCCACCGACAGCGTGCCGTCTTCGTTCATGCTGATGCCGATCGCCGCCAGGTTGGTGATGCCGCTGTTGCCGCTCACCGAGAAGGCCGCGTCGCCGAGCAGGCTCTGCTGCAGTTGCATCACCACCGAGTCGCTGCCCAGCGGTCCGGTGGACTGGATGTTGGGATCGTAGGTGAACTGGGTGTTGAGGCTCTGGATGACGGTGTTGTAGGCCGTGACGAAATTCTGGATGGCGGTGGTGGCCTGGGAGGTGTCGGGCGCGACCGTGATGCTCACCGGCGTGGCGCTGGTGCCTTGCAGGTTCAGGGTGACGCCCGGCAGCACGCCCGTGGCGGTGTTGGACGTGCTCGCGAGCGCGACCCCGTCCAGGGTGAAACTGGCGTTGGCGCCGGCCACCGCTTGTTTGAACGTCAGCCCGGTGGTGTTGTTGCTGATCGTGATCTGCCCGGGCAGCCCCGAGGTGCCGCTCACCAGCGACAGCCGCGAGCCGCTGGCATCGGTGATCACGCTGGCCGTCACGCCCAGGTTCTGGCTGTTGATCGAGCTCGCCAGCGTGCTGAGCGTGTCGTTGGTGCCGTCCACCGTGATCGTGGTCGCGGTCCCGCTGCCGACTTGAAGCTGGAAGCTGCCGGTGCCAAACGTGGTGTTGCCGTCGGCCAAGGTGTTGCTGTACTGCGAGCTGGTCGAAGCCAGGTTCGAGACCACCAGCGAATGCGTGCCGGCGTTGGCGGTGGCATCGGCGGTGGCGGTCGCCACCGAGGTGTCGGAGCTGGTGACCGCCTTGGCCACCAACGCGCCTTGGAAATCGTCGAGCGCGAACACCGCGCTCTGCAAGGATTGCAGCTGGGTGCTGATCGTGCCCAGGGCGGTGGCCTGCGCGCTCAGGTTCGTCACCTGCTGCTGCATCAGGGTCTCCGGGCCCTGTTCGCTGGCGATGATCTGCGCCACGTACTGCTGGGCGTTGAAAGTGGTGCTGGTGCCGCTGGCGGTGACGCCGCTTAACGCGGTGGGCGAAGTGCTCATGCCGCTCTCTCCGTTGCAAACAGCGATGGCCGGCCACGCCCGCCCTCAAATTTTCCCTGCAACTTGAAGGAGGGCGCGGCCGGCTCGCTGATCGGAACCGCGGCCGGGTTAGGCCGCTAACTGAGCCCGGCCGGGATGCGCCCGGCCGGGCCCGTGAGGCTGAACTACTGCAGCAGCCGCAGCACCACCTGCTGCGCCGAGTTCGCCTGCGCCAAGGCCGAGATGCCGGTCTGGTTCAGGATGCTCAGCCGCGACAGGTTGCCGACTTCCGACGGGATGTCGGCGGCCATGATGCCGTCCTCGGCCGAGGTCAGGTTCTGCACCTGGGTCGAGATGACGTTGCTGGCCGACTGCAGCTGGTTGATGGTCGCGCCCACCTCGCCGCGCTTGCTGGCGACGTTCTGGATGGCGTTGTTGATCGCCGTCAGCGCCGTGCTGGCGCTGCTGTTGGTGGTCAGGTTGTTGCTCGAGAGGTTCACCGCGGTCAGGCCCGAGGTGGAACCGCCCTGGATGTTGCTCGAGCTCAGCGCCCCCACCGTGATGCCGATGGAGTAGCTGTCGCTGGAGTCGCTCAGGAAGATCGAGGTGGTCGAAGCCGTGAAGACGTTGCTGCCGTTGAAGTCGGTGTTGCTGCCGATGTTGTCGATCTCCGACTTGATCTTGGTGAACTCGTTGTCGAGCGCCGTCAACTGCGTGGTCGTGACCGTGCCGTTGCTCGCCTCGGTGGCCAGCGTGACCGCGCGGTTCAGAAGGTTGGTGACCTGGCTGAGCGCGCCATCCACCACCTGCAACTGCCCGGTGCCGTCGCTGGCGTTCTGCGAGGACTGGTTCAGGGCGGTGACGTTGGCTTGCAAGCCGTTGGCAATCGCCAGACCGGCGGCGTCATCGGCGCCGCTGTTGATGCGCTGGCCGCTGGAGAGGCGGAAGAGGGTGGTTTGCAGCTCGCTCTGCGTCGTCGACAGGGCGTTCTGCGCGGCTAAAGCGGGAATGTTATTCAGAATGCTCAAAGACATGATCTACGCTCCTTGTGTCGGTGGCAGGGTTCCCGGCTTTAGCCGACGCGGCTTCCGGAATTCTGTCCACTCACAAAGCCCTATCGGCGCCCCCCGATCCGGGCTTTAGGGGATGGCCCCGCGCGTGCTGTGGCGCGCGCCCGGTCCAGCACCTCCAGCTTGCGTTCGCCCCCCGCCTGCCCCGGAAAATGCCGCAGCCGCTCGCGCTGGGCCTCGATCGCCCCGGCCAAGTCGTCGGTCCAGACCAAGGCGGCCACTAAGCGGTCGTGATTCTCCGCGTGTCCGGGGTCGCGCCGGGCCGCCAACCGCAGGCGCTGCAAGCCTTTGTCCCGTTCGCCGGCGCGCAGCTCCGCCAGGCCCAGCTTGCTCGTGACCGCCGGCACCGCGCCCCGGCGCTGGGCCGCTCGGCGGAAGCTGGCCGCCGCCTGCTCGAACTGCTCCAGCTGATAATGGGCATCGCCTTCCCATTCCTCCAGCTTCGCCTCGCCATAGCCGTGCGCCCGCGCCTGCTCCCAGAATTCCAGCGCCTCCCGCGCATGCCCCAGGCGCATCAGCGCCGCCCCGCCGAAAAACCAGGCCAGGGCGAATTTCGGTTCCAGCCGCAACGCCCGCTCGAAGCAGCGCAACGCCTCGGCATCGTGATGGAAATTGTCGAACTCGATCACCCCCAGCTCGAACTGGGCTTGGGCGTCCTGCGGACGCTCCAGCGCCTTGCGCCGCCCCAGTTCCCTATATAAGAGGTTCTTCGAGGCCGCCGCCTCCGCCGGCCGCGCCAAGCCAAAATGATGGATGCGCCCCTGGGCGCTGCCCAGCCGCAGCCCGGCTTCCCGTACCCGCGGACCCACGCTCTCGTGCACCCGGCCCACGAAATACAGCTCGGGGCAGCGGCGGAAAAGACGCACGTTCTCGTGTTCGATCCAGGCCGGATATTCGGCCCCCGGCTTCCATTTCTTGTCGTTGCGCGTGGCCCCTCGGTCCCACACGCGCGCCTCCAGCGAGCGCACGTAGTTGCGGATCGTGACCTGGAACGCGTCGTAGCCATGCTCCAGTTGGCTGCGCCACACCGCCATCGGGCCCGGCTCCAGGCGCTCGTCCGCGTCCAGCACCAGCACCCAATCGGCTTCGACCGCTTCCAAGCCGCGGTTGCGCGCGGCGGCGAAATCGTCCTCCCAAGGGATCTGGATCACCCGCGCCCCGTGCGCCTCGGCGACGGCGATCGTGTCGTCGTTCGAGCCGGTGTCGGCGATCACGATCTCATCCACGGCCCCGGCAGCGCTCGCCAGGCAGGCCTCGAGCTCGGTGGCGGCGTCACGGACGATCATGGCCAGGGCGAGTCGAGGCACAGCGAGTCCTTCCTCGATTTCCCATGCACGCCACGCGCCGCAACCCGTTAAGAACCTGCTAATCCCTGGCGCCGGTCCCCCCATCCTGGGTAAAGCCTTTCTCTGCTAGCGCCGATAACGGTTCTGAACGACCATGATTCCCCTCACCCGCCTGAACCATCAGGGCCTGATCCTCAACGCCGACTTGATCAAGTGCATCGAGCAGCCCCACGACACCGTGGTGACGCTGATCAACGGGGAAAAACTGACGGTCGAGGAGAAGCCCGACGAGATCCTGCGGCGCATCGGCGAGTACCGGCGCGAGCTGGCCGCCCAGCCCCTGGGCGGGCGGCCGGTGATTATCATGCCCAACCGCAGCGGAGGCCAGCGTGGATCGTAGCAGCTCGATCGGATTGCTGGTCGCCATCGGCGGCATCGTCACCGGGCTGATGATGGATGGCGGCAACCTCGCCCAGATTCTCCAGCCCACCGCCGCCCTGATTGTCTTCGGCGGCACCCTGGGGGCGATCATGCTGCAGTTTCCCCTGGACGTGGTCGTCCGCGCCTTCAAGGAAGCCAAGATGGTGTTCCTGTTCACCGAGCCCGACTTCAAGGCCTTGGTGGAGCAGATCGTGGGCTTCGCCCACAAGGCGCGCAAGGAAGGCATCGTCTCGCTCGACAAGGACCTGGAAACCATCGAGGCGCCCTTCCTGCGCAAGGCCATGATGCTGGCCGTGGACGGCACCCAGGCCAACGAGCTGCGCAACAACATGGAAGTCGAGATGGGCAACCACTCCGAACAGGCCGAAAAAGTGGTGCAGGTGTTCGAGGCCGCCGGCGGATTCTCGCCCACCATCGGCATCATTGGCGCGATTCTGGGCCTCATCCAGGTCATGCAGCACCTGGACAACATCACCGAGGTCGGCCGCGGCATCGCCGTCGCCTTCGTGGCCACCATCTACGGGGTGGCGATTGCCAACCTCGCCTTTCTGCCCATGGCGGGCAAGATGCGCTACCGCCGCCGCCAGAACGACTTGAAGCGCGAGCTCATGCTCGAGGGCGTGGTCGGCATCCTCGAGGGCATGAACCCGCGCATGCTGCAGACCCGGCTCTCCGGCTATCTCAGCCCGGCGGATGAGAAGAAGGCCGTCGCCTCCAAGGCGCCGGGCAAGGAGGAGGCCGCGCCCGAGGTGGCGCGCGCCGCCCGCGGATGAACCGCCGCAAGCGCCGCGGCGCCGACCACGCCCACGTCAACCACGAGCGCTGGCTCATCTCCTACGCTGATTTCATCACCCTGCTGTTCGCCTTCTTCGTGGTGCTCTACACCGCCAGCCAGAGCGACCACGCCAAGGCCCGGCGCTACTCGCAGGCCATCACCCAGGCGTTTGCGCAGTTGGGTCTCTTCTCCCCCGCCAGCCCCGAGCTTCATCTGGAAGACACCCCGGCGGTGGCCGCGGCCGCCACCGAAGCCTTGGACTTGCATGCTTCGAGCGCGCTCGCCCGCTTGAAGGGCGAGCTCAGCAAAGAGCTGGCGCCGGAAATCGCCAGCCACCAAGTCTCGCTGGACCTGAATCGCCAAGGGCTGGTCATCCGCCTGGAGGAATTGGGATTCTTCCCCAGCGGCTCGGATCAACTCCGCCCCGAGGCCGCCCCGGTGGTGGCCCGCATCGCCGCCGCCATCGCCCCGCTGCCGAACCTGGTGCGGATCGAGGGGCATACCGACAACATCCCCATCCATAACTCCCAGTTCGCCGGCAATTGGCAGCTCTCGACCGCGCGCGCCACCGAGCTGGTGCGCCGGTTCATCGAAGACAATCATTTCAATCCCGAGCGGCTCTCCGCCGCCGGATATGCCGAGTTCCATCCCATCGCCAGCAACGACACCGCCGCCGGCCGGCAGTTGAACCGGCGCGTCGACGTGGTCGTGGTCTCGGCTGCCACCGCCGCCTCCCAGGCCGCCGCCACCGGTCCGCCGCTCACCAAGAAGCCCTGACCTCGGCTCCCGGTTCCCTCCTCTGCACTTGCCCCGCAATCTGGGTTTGCGCTAGGCTGAGTTCCAATGCGCGAGCCGCGATTCGGGCGAGACCGATGAGACTCCTGGTGGCCGAAGACGACGTTTCCTTGGCCAAGTTCCTGCGCAAGGGCCTGGAGACGGAGAACTACGCGGTGGACTGGGCCGGCGACGGCGAAGAAGCCGAGCACTTGGCCGAGCAATATGATTTCGATCTCGTCCTGCTCGACGTGAACCTGCCGCGGCGCAACGGCTTCGACGTGCTCAGCCGCCTGCGCAAGAAGAAACCCACGCTGCCGGTGCTGCTGCTCACCGCCCAAGGGCGCATCGAGGACCGGGTGCGCGGCCTGGATCTCGGCGCCGACGACTACATCGTCAAGCCCTTCTCCTTCAGCGAGCTGTGCGCGCGCATCCGCGCCCTGCTGCGCCGCGGCCAGCGCCCGGCCGAGTCGGTCCTCAAGCTCGACACCCTCGAGTTGAACCGCATCGAGCACAGCGTCAAGCGCGCCGGCAAGGCGGTCGAGCTGACCCCCAAGGAGTTCGCCCTGCTCGAGTACTTGATGCTCAACCAAAGCCGGCGCGTCACCCGGGCCATGATCATCGAGCATGTCTGGAATCTGTCCTTCGATAGCGCCACCAACGTCGTGGACGTCTACATCAATTACCTGCGCTCGAAAATCGACGAAGGCCACCAGCCCAAGCTCATCCGCACCGTGCGCGGCGTCGGATACCAAATGGGTCCGACCCCCGGCAGCGATGCCGCCGAGCCGGCGGCCGCGGCGGCCGGAGCCGAACTCGAGTGAATTTCCCGCCTTCGACCCAGCCCAGCGCCCAGCCCAGCCTGCGCGAGCTGTGCCACGCCCTCAGCCAGCCGCTGACCGCCGCCCGCGGCAGCCTCGAGCTGGCGCTGCGCATGCCCCCCGATGATCCGGCGCGCGCCGACTTTTTCAATGACGCCTTGGCCGCCCTCGACCGCCTGGTGATCATCGCCCGCCAACTGCACGACGCCGCCGAAATCGCCGCTCGCTAGCCGCGGCTGCAACCGAAGCCGCGCCTGCGCGTCATAATGCAGTGTGCGGGCAGGCATCTTATGCTGGCTGCTGGCGGGCACGGTGTGGGCAGCGCCGGCTCTGTCCACCACAGGTTTGGACCAAGGCTACCGCCAACTCTACAACCTGCAGTTTGAAGCGGCCCACCAGACCTTCCGGGCATGGGCGGCGGCCCATCCCAACGACCCCCTCGCCCCCGCCTCCGATGCCGCCGACTACCTGTTCGCCGAAATGCACCGCCTCCAGATTCTGCAAGCGCAGTTCTTCACCAGCAACCAGAGCTTCCTCGATGGCCCCAAGGGCGCGACCGACCCGGGCTTCGATCGCGACTTGGGCGAGAGCGAGGCCTTGGCGGCCCGGGCGCTGGCTGCCGCGCCCGACGATGTCAACGCCCTCTACAGCCAGGCGCTGTGCCATGGCCTGCGCGCCGACAATCTCGGCATCATCGAGAAACGCTACTTTGCCTCCTTGGCCGAGATGAAAAAGGGCCGCGCCGCCGCCGAGCGCCTGCTCTCGCTGGATCCCCGGTACGCCGATGCGTATTTGGCCATCGGCATCGAAAATTACGTCTTGGGCCTGCGTTCCGCCCCGGTGCGTTGGCTGCTGCGCCTGGATGGCGCCGCCACCGACAAAGCCGCTGGCCTGGCGCAATTGCGTCGCACCGCCGAGCAGGGGCATTATCTCCAGCCCTACGCCCAAATCCTGCTCGCCATCGCCGCGCTGCGCGATCGCCAGCCCGAAGCCGCGCGCCCGCTGCTGGCCACCTTGGCCAGCGAATTTCCGCTCAACCCCCTCTACGCCCGCGAGCTGGCGCGGTTGGACGAGGTCTCCGCCACCTTAGACCCCGCCAAGACGGAGATCCACTTCACCTTGGGCGCATTCCTGCACACCGTGCATGGCAGCTTCCAACTGCGGCGCGGAGCGATTCAATTCGACCCCGCCACCGGAAGCGCTTCCGGCGCCATTGAGATTTCGGCCGCCAGTGGGCAAAGCGGCAATCGCGATCGCGACCGCGACATGCAGGACAAGGTGCTCGAGAGCGCGATCTATCCGCAGATTGTGTTTACTCCCGCGCACCTCGCCGGCACGCTTGCTCATAGCGGCGCCAGCACGCTCACGCTGGACGGCACGCTGCGCCTGCACGGCGCGGACCACGCCCTGGCGCTGCCGCTCAAGGTCACCGTCACTGGGGACACCTTTCAGGCCACCACCGAAATCGAAATCCCCTACGTTGCATGGGGCCTCAAGGACCCGAGCAACGCCCTGCTGCGGGTGTCGAAAACCGTGAAAATCGCCATCGACACCGCCGGCACGCTCGCCTGGCGCTGAGCCCACCCGGCTGCCGACCCGGCCCAGCCCGAAGTCCCTTTTTCCGGCGGCACGAGGTGCCGTAAGCGGCCGGGGAGCAACCCCTGCGTGCTAGACTTCGTATTAAGCAGCATGGGCGGGTTTCCACTGGGAAATGCCGTCTCCCCGTCCGCCTAGGACCAGAACGTCATGCCCGACAAGGCACCCGATCCGCACGATCATAGCTTTCTGCTGGAACGCAAGTCGTTCATCCGTGATCTGGTGGACCAGATCAAGGACCTGATCTCCCCCCCGAAAGACACCTTGGTCCTGGAATCAAAGCCGATTCCGGTGAAGGACATTTGGGGCCCCAAGCCGCCGCTGTCAAGCCGGCTGGGTTCGGTCGGGATTCACTTGGCGGTGGTGGGCATCATGCTGCTGCCGTTCTGGCGCCCGGTGCGGATGCAGATCAAGAAAGTCGTGGACGTGCCCATCTTCGTGCCGCACGAACAGCCGCAGCTTCCCAAGATCCGGAAACTGTCGGGCGGCGGCTCTCCGGTGCACACCGAAGCGCCCAAGCTCATCCAAATCCAGCAGCCGCACCCGATTGTGGCGCCGACCGCGATTGTGCCGATGCAGGAGGCGCTGAGCGCGCCATCGTTCGGGCCGGTGGGAGCGCTGAGCGGACCTCCGGGCCTAGGCACTGGGCCGGGCGGAAGCGGCAATGGCAGCGGAAGTCCGGATGGCACCTGCACCAGCGGCCCCGATTGCGTGGATGGCGGCGTGGCCAGCCAACCGGTCAAGGTCTTCGATCCCGATCCGGAATTCACCGATGAGGCGCGCAAAGCCAAATTCCAAGGCACCTGCGAAGTTGATGTGCTGATCGGCGCCGACGGCCGGGTGAGCGATCCCAAGATCGTGCAGCACTTGGGCCTTGGTCTCGACGAAAAGGCGATCGAGGCGGTATTGAAATGGAAATTCATCCCGGCGAAGGACAAGAACGGGCGCCCGCTGGCGGTGCGCGCGATCATTGAAGTGAATTTCCGGTTGTTCTAGCGCGCCCGGCAACCCTCAATCGGTGGATTCGGCGACCGCGGCCACCGGCGTTGCGGCGGCGCCGCGACGCACCCGGCCTTGGAAGATCGAGAGCAGGCCGGTGGTGAAGTAGCCGACAACGAACAGCAGCAGGAACGGAATCGTCAGATAGTTCTGCATGTCGAAGGCGTAGACGGTCACCGCGGAGAAGACCACGCCCAGCGCCAGTTCGACCAATGGCGACCAGCCGATTTTGCGGCGGTACTTGGTCTTTTGCCGCAGCGCGGCTTGGCCGTCAGCGCGGGTCTCGATCTTGAATTTGGGCGTGCGCTTGAAGGAAGTCTTGATGCCGAGCAGCGCTTCGATCACGGCGCGGGAATTGGTCACCGTCAGGCCGATGCCAATCGCCATCACCATGGGCATGTACAAGAGCGTCTTGTACCACGCGCGGGGATAGAGTTCGCGCTGCGAGGCCACGTAAAACGACGAAATCGAGCAGGTTGAGGCGATGAACAGAGGCAGATCGATGTACAACATCTGGAACCAGCCTTGGTAGAAGCGCACGATCATCGCCGGCAGCAGCAAGGTGCAAAGCACGATCATCAGCGGATATGAAATGTTGGCGGTGAGGTGGCACCATGCCTCGACCTTATGGTGCAGATCGATGTCTTTGCGGCGGAACAGCCGCGGCAGGATTTTCTTGGAGACCTGGATCAGCCCCTTGGCCCAGCGCGCCTGCTGCACCTTGAAGGCGTTCATCTCCACCGGCAGCTCTGACGGGCACTCGACCTGGGGCAGGTAGAGGAACTTCCAGCCCCGCAGTTGGGCGCGGTAGCTGAGATCGGTGTCCTCCGTCAGCGTGTCGTGCTCCCAGCCGCCGGCCTCTTCAATCGCGCAGCGGCGCCAGACGCCAGCCGTGCCGTTGAAATTGAAGAACAGGTCGGCGCGGTGGCGGCCGCCGTGCTCCATGACGAAGTGGCCGTCGAGCAGGATGGCTTCGACGCGGGTGAGCCAGGAGTAGTCGCGGTTGATGTAGCCCCAGCGGGTCTGCACCATCCCCAGCTTGGAATCGGTGAAGAAATCCACCGTGCGCCGCAGGAAGTCGGCGGGGGGGACGAAGTCGGCATCGAAGATGGCGATCAGCTCGCCGCGGGCGGCGTGCATGCCCTCCTCGAGCGCGCCGGCCTTGAAGCCATGGCGGTTGGTGCGGTGCAGATAGACGATGGGTTCGCCCATTGCCTGGAAGCGCGCCACCACCGCAGCCGCGGCCTCGCGGGTTTCGTCCGTGGAATCGTCCAGCAGCTGGATTTCCAGGCGATCGCGGGGGTAGTCGAGCTTGCATACCGACTCGACCAAGCGCTCGACCACATACTGCTCGTTGTAAATCGGCAACTGCACGGTGACGACCGGCAGCGGCTCGCCGCGGTCAGCGAAGCGGGCAGCGGGCGCGAGCGCGCGGCGTTTGCGATGTCGGTAATAGAGGAACACCAGCGCATAGCGATGGAAGCCGTAGAACGCCAGGATCGCCAGCACCAGGAAATAGGGGATCAGCAGCGCCATGTCAAAGGCGTTGGGCTGATAAATGCCGGTGAAGGTGCGATCCAGAAGCTGGGTCTGGATGTAATGCAGGACCGGATTCGGAGGAGCCGCGAAGGCCGTCATCGTATAGTAGCCGGAGGGGAGAAACGTCATATCCGGATCATCCAGCTTGCGTCGGCCCGCGCTTTGGCTGATGGCCGCGTGGCTCGAAGCCGTGTTTGCGGCGCTGCTGCTGCCACGGTTTCAGAGCCTGAACGGCACGTTGCTGCTGCTCGCAGGGGCAGGAATATTCTACCTAATTGCCGTCGCGCTCACGCTGCGGCGCGCCGCGCATGCTCCGGAGTTGAAGCTGCGCTGGATCGTGCTGGCGGCGCTGGCCTTTCGGCTCACGCTGTTGACGCTGACGCCCCAACTCACGCACGAGCTTTGGCGATACCGCTGGGATGGCGAGATTCAGGCGGCAGGCTTCAATCCTTACGTCTACCCTCCGGATCACGTGGTGTTCCAGCCCATCCGGCGCGCGGCCGACGAGTTGGTGCCGGGACAGGCCGCGGCGGCCTTTCATCCCCCGTTGGCGGAGCGGATTTTCCATTGGAATTTCAGCCTGGCTTCGACCTTGCGGCTCGAAAAAATTCTGTATGTCGGCGCCGACGTCGTGCTGATCCTGCTCTTAGCGCGGATCTTAGCCGCGCGGGGCCGGCCGCGCGAATGGGCGCTGATCTACGCTTGGTCTCCGCTGGCGGTGTTTGAGGTCGCCGGCAATGGGCACATGGCGCCGATTGCCGGCCTGTTGCTGCTGCTGGCGCTGCATTGGGCGGGGCGACGCACGCGCTGGTCAGGATTCTTGGCGAGCGCAGCGGGCCTGACGCAGTGGTATGCACTCGCGCTGGCGCCCGTGGTCCTCGGCGCGGCACGCAGGCGCTGGGCGGGCGCCGTGGGCTGGGGTGTCGCCTTGGGCGCGGCCGCCACCGTGCCCTATTGGTTCCTGAACCGCAGCTTCGTGCTAGGCAAGGTGGTCGCGAACGGATGGCACCACCTCGCCAGCACGCCGGAATTCAACGCCAGCATCTTTGCGCTGGCGCAGCGGTGGTTCCCCGCCGGCGTGGCCTGGGGGATTGCCATCGGGTTGGTTGCAGCGCTGGTGGCCATTCACGTGTGGAAACGCAGCGATCCGCTGCGGGCGGGATTCGGCATTCTCGCGGCCATGATCCTGGTCATGCCGCAGGTCGAGCCCTGGCATTTGCTCTGGCTCCTGCCGTTTGCCGCCATTTTCCCCGAGATGCCGTGGCTGTACTTCTCGGTCGCCGTGGTGCTGGGGTATGCGGCGGGAGAGCATCCGGGCGCCATTTGGATCGAATACGTCCCGCTCTATGCCGGGATCATGTGGGCGGCATGGCGGGGGCGTCAGGGCACCGGGCCTGCGATTGAGGTCGCGAGAGCATGATTATTCTGGCCTCCGCCTCGCCGCGGCGGCGGGAGTTGCTGATGGCCGCGGGTTGGCAGGTCGAAGTGCGGCCCGCGAATATCGACGAGGCCCAAGCCGCGGGCGAAGCCGCCGGCACGTACGTGCTGCGGCTGGCGCGCGCCAAAGCGCGGGCGGTGGCGCCGGCAGGGCATCCAATCGTGGGCGCAGACACGGCGGTGGTCATTGCCGGGGAGGTGCTGGGCAAGCCAGACGGCGACGCCGATGCCGCGCGCATGCTGGCCCTGCTGGCCGGGCGCCAGCACGAGGTGATGACCGGCTATTGCGTGATCCTGCCCGACGGCCGCGTCCGCGACGGCGTCGAGGCCACGCGCGTGTGGTTCACTCCGCTCAGCCCGGAAGAGATCGAGGCGTACGTGGCCACCGGCGAGCCCCGCGGCAAAGCGGGAGCGTACGCCATCCAGGGAGGCGCATCCCGTTTCATCCCCCGCATCGAGGGCTCGTATTCCAATGTGGTCGGCCTGCCCATCGCCGCCATCGCCGCGTCCCTGGGTTAGAAGCCGACGAGCCGGGCGGTGAATTGGATCTGGCGGGGACCGCCCATTCCGTTGGTCGAGGCGGCAAACAACGGCAACCCGGCGCTGAAGACCGGCGACGCCGCGGTTCCGTACCAGCTCAGGCCCTCGGGTCCGAACATCTTGTTGCCATGGTTGGTGAGGTTGAACACGTCGAGGAACAAATCGAGATGGTGGCCGCGGCCGGGCAGGGTGAAATCCTTGACGAAGCGCAGATCAAGGCCGTACATCGCGGGCTGGCGGAATGAATTTCGTCCGGCGACTTGGCCATTCAGGATGGCACGGTCGTTCAGATCATTGCCGTCATTCTGGGTGTCGAAGCCAATGATCGGCGTGTAGGGTTCGCCCGAGTGAACGATAAAAATGGGATTGATCTTGAAACCCAGAGGCAGCCGGTCGGTGCCGCTGATATTGAAATTGTGGCGGACGTCCTGGTTGGAATCCGCGGCATCGGCAGCGAGGTTGAAGGGGTTGAGCGCGCTCACCACCCCGAAGGGACCTTGCGCCGAGGCATCGTCGCGGGTCCGTGCCAAGGTATAGTTGGCGGCGAGCCCGAGGCTGTACGGTAGCTGGAAATCGGCGGAGGTGAGCCATCCATCGTAGGTCGAGTGCGCGGTGGATTCGGTGCGCAGGAGCTGGCCGACCGCAGGCAGCGGGCGCGTCTGCGGAAACACGGGCATGCCGCTGGGCTCGAGCGTAGGCGAGGAGAGGTTCGCATCCACCACGCGTTCGAGATCCCAACTGCTGTTGTGGCTGTAGCCGGTGGTGACGTCGACGCGGCGGTTCAGCTTCTGCTGCAGGCTGGCGGCGGCTTGAAAGGAGCGCGGATTGCGGAATCCGGGAGCAATCGAAGCCACAAGCGCGGCGGGGGTGGCAAGGCCGGCGGGGACCGAGCTCAGGCCCGGGTTGCCGGTGGCCAGCGCCAACACCTGGGGATCGTAAGCGCTGTCGGCCACGACCGCATTGAGGCCATTGTCGGTGAGCACGCGCTGAAAATAGGTCGCGGGGGTGGGCGCGTCATAGAGGCCGCCGGAGATGCGGACCACGGTGTCGTGCTTGGGATTCCACGCGAGGCCGGCGCGCGGCTGCCACTGGCCCAGGTCGTTGGAGATCGCTGAGGTGCCGGGGATCGCCGGGTTGGGGCGCACGGGCTGCGGGTTCCATTGGCCGTCCCAGCGCAAGCCAGCGGTCAGGGTCAGGTTCTCTTGCAGCGGAATGCGGTCGTAGATGTAGTATCCGCCGCGCTCGACCGAGCCTTGATACTGGAGCGAACCGGGCGCGGCAGCGAACGTTTGCTGGTAGCGGCGGGGGGCATCCGCAATGAAATCGGCCAGCGAATTGAAATCGTAGCGGCCTTCGAGATTGGCCTGCTGGAACTCGGTGGCGGGATCATGGGCGAAGCTTCCGCCGAAGTGGAAGAGATGACCGTGCCAGCTCCACGCCAAGTCGTCGCTGATGCCGCGCTGGTTGGAAACGAAGCGGTGCGGGCCGAGGCCGTCGCCGCCCAAGGTGCCGAAGCCATTGATCACGATCTCCGGCGAGAAGACATTGGGCATGAGGTCGCGGCGATCGCCGGCCCATTGGGCCAAGAGCTGGTTGGTGGCCGCGCCCAGGGTCGAGGAGAGATCGGCATGGATCCAATCGCTCTGCCCGGCAAGCGAATCGCCGTTCGATGCCGACGTCCACACTTGCGTCGAGCCCGGGTTGACGTCCGAGTATTGAACCCGATTGTAGGTGCCCTCGAGATTCAACGTGTTGCTGGCGTCGAGCAGGTAGTCGAGGCGAAGCGAGAGCGCGGTGGGGTCGTTGTGGCCGACCGTCTGCCCCTGAAGCGCAGCCAGCGACGCGGGTATTGCGGGGCCGCCCGCGGCTTGCGGCTGGAAGGCGGTGTAGTAAGGAACGTGGACGAATCCTGCTCGCCGCCGACATAGAAAAATAGTTTGTCCTTGATCAGGGCGCCGCCGATGGATGCGCCGAATTCATTCTGGGTGTCGCTGAGCGAGTGGCCGAAGGCGTCGCGGCCAGTCCAAGCAGCAGGCCGGATGATGTAGAACTGCTCGCCGTGCAGGCGGTTGCTGCCCTCCTTGGTGGCGACGTTGAGGAAGCCGCCGTTGGTGCCGCCGACATCCGCGTTCACGCCCGCGTGGTCGAGCGAAAACTCCTGCACCACGGTTTGAGGAAAGAAAAAGCCGCCGTCCCGCCCGCCGCGCACGCCGCCCTCGAGCGGGTCGCTGAAGTCGCTGCCGTCCACCTCCACCTGGGTGGCGGCCGCGCGCTGGCCATCCACTTCGAGGCCTTGCCGACTGGTTTGCGCGCCCGCGGCCAGCGCGCCGAACTCGGTGAAGTCGCGGTCGCGGTTGGGCAGATAGGTCACCGTGAGGCCGGCCACCACATTGGCCACGCGGGCGCTGTCCACATCCGCCGCGGGGGCGACCGTCTGCCCCTCGACCGTGGGCCCCGACGCGGAGACACTCACCTCCTGGCCGCTTTGCGCCAACTCCACCGCCAGATTCGCCTGGATGCTGCCGCCCACGCCCAACGTGACCGCCTGCGGACGCCGCATCCTCAATCCGGGCGCGACGGCCGTGAGGCTGTAGCCTCCCGGCGGCAATTGCGCGGCTAAGTACTTGCCGGAGGCATCGGCCATGACGGTGCGCGCCACCGTGAGGCTGGTGCTGGTGACGGTCACTTTGGCCCCCGGAACGGCCTGATGCTGCGGGTCGAGCACGGTGCCGGAGATCGAACCGGTGGCGGCTTGGCTGAAGGCCGCACAGGCCAAGGCGGCCAGGACCCAGAGCAACTTGCGCATGATCTACTTTACGGTTGCCGGAGCAACGATGCGACTAGTACTTCCGTGATAATGAATGCATGAAGAAGCCGTCCAAGCGCCTGACTGCGGCGAAGCTGGCGCGCACCATGGCACGGGCGCGGATCGGAACGGTGCCGACGGCGACCGTGGTGCCGGATGCGCGCAAGCGGCCGCCAAAGCACAAACAAGACTGGGCCAAGCATCCCCCGCAAGAGTGAACTCCTTCGACCGCCAATACTTCGAGGATCCGGAATTTCCGCCGGGACTGAAGGGCGGCGACGAAGTTCGTGGCTACGGCTACTATCCGGACTATTTCCCGGTGGTCGAGGCGCAATTGTCGAGCTTGATCGAGCTCACCGGCGCGACTTCGCTGCTCGACGTCGGCTGCGGCAAGGGCGCGCTGGTGGCGTACGCGCGTCGCGATCTCGGCCTCACGCAGGCGTTGGGGATGGATGGCAGCGCCTATGCCGTGGCGCATGCGCACCGGCAGTTCGGAGGCGCGTGGACGGTGCGTGCCGACTGCGCGCATGTTCCGTTGGCAAGCGGAAGCTTGGAGCTGGTCTGGTGCAATGGCGTCCTGCAATACTGCGAAGCCCATGCGGCGCGCAGCGCGCTGGCGGAGATGGCCCGCGTCGGCCGACGCGCCGCCTTCATCTCCAACATTGCAGCGGCCCAACGGCAGACCGAGTGGGGGCGGCGCGACCAACTGACGCGCCTGTACCTTCGGCCCGCCCAATGGGCGACTCTGGCCTCGGCGTGCGTTGGCCCAGGCTGGCGGGCCGCAGCGCTGCCGTTCGAGGGCGAGTCCGCGATCCTGCTGCACCGCCCCGAGGACACGCTGCTGCCGGTGCGCTTGGTCGAGCTCGCGCTCGAGCGCATGCAGCGACTGGGCGCGCTTCGGCGCACTCCGCCGGGCTTGGACGAGTTTTACCGGCGCCAGTTGAATCCGGCATATCGTAAGAGAACGTGACGCCGGAAGCAATTCAGCCGCTGCTGAGCTTGTTCGTGCTCTTTGCCGCCGCCAAAGTGGGCGAAGAGGTCTTCGAGCGGCTGGGACAGCCGGGGCTGATCGGACAGATCGTAGCCGGGTTCCTGGTCGGCCCCGGAATCCTGCATTGGGTGGCGCCCTCGCCCACGATTTCGTTCATGGCCGAGGTCGGCGTCATCTTTCTGCTCTTCGAAACCGGCCTCAACACCAGCCCCGAAGAGATGGCCGAGCGCGGAACCATCAGCCTGGCGGTGGGCTTTTTCGGCGTGATCACGCCGTTGGCCGCCGGCTGGATTTTCGCGCTGGCCATCGGCGAAAACGCCATCACCGCGCGCTTCGTGGGCACGCTGCTGGTGGCCACCAGCATCGGCATCACGGCCAAGATTCTGGCGGATTTCGGCGCGGCCAACACCGTCTTCGGGCGCGTGATCCTGGGCGCGGCGGTGCTGGATGACATTCTGGGGCTGCTGGCGCTCTCGATGCTTTCGAGCTTCGCGGCCGGAGCCTCGCACTGGATCAATCTGCTGCTGACGCTGGTCTTCGTGGCGGCATTTTTCATCGTCGTGCTGCTGCTGCGGCGCACCGCGTTTCCGCGCATCCGCGGGCGGCTGAACCGGCTGCGGGCATCCGCGCCGCAGTGGTCGTTTGCGCTGGTGGTGCTGCTGGGGTTTTCGGCGATGTCGGCCTACATCGGGTTGGCAGCCATCATCGGATCCTTCCTGGCAGGGATGTTCGTCAGCGAATCGCAGGAATTCGCCCCGGCGCTGCGGGCGCGGGCCGAGGCGGTGAGCAGTTTCGTGGTGCCGTTCTTCTTGGCCAACATCGGCCTTCGGCTCAGCCCCGGGGTTCTCACCCAGAAGCATGCCCTGCTGCTGATCGCCGCGCTCACCGTGATCGCCATTCTGACCAAGCTCTTCGCCTGCGGCCTTTCGGCGCTGCCGCTGGGCAGGCGCTCGGCGCTGCTGGTCGGACTCGGCATGATCCCGCGCGGCGAGGTCGGCATCGTGGTCGCCGACCAGAGCCTGCGCATCGCCGCCATCCCCGGCGCGTATTACTCGATCGGCATCGCCATGGCGGTGCTCACCAGCCTCATCGGCCCGCTGCTGCTGCGCATGGTGCTGCGGCCCGAGCGGTGAGCCCAGGGTTCACGGTTCAACCTTCCCGGTTGGCCGCAGGCGGATGAAGTAGGCCGCGACGCCGCTGGCCAGCACGAGCAAGCCGTAGCTGAGCAGGCGGAGCGCGCCGGCGGGCCAAAGCAGCAAGAAAACGAAGCCAGCGATGGCCAGCAGCGCGGGCAACGGATACAGCGGCATGCGGAAGGATCGGGGCGTCTCCGGCCGGCATCGGCGCAGCGCGATCAGGCCCACCGCTTGCGCCAAGTACTGCACCAGCAGCTGGATTGCGACCAACGCGGCGATGACCTGGTCGAGCCGGAAGATGCAAAACGCAGTCGAGACCAATCCCAGCGCCAGCAGCGCCACCCAAGGGAAACGGTGTCGCGGATGGAGCCGAGCGAAGCTGCGGAAGAAATTGCCATCCTCGGCGGCGGCGAAGATGGCGCGGGAATAGGTGACGAGCAAGGAAAAAACCGAAGCGAACGCGGTCCAAAGGATGAGCCAGGTGGCGAATTGGGCCGCGGACGATCCATAGACGCGCTCCATCATCAGCGATACCGCGTGCTGCGCGCCGGCTCCGTAGGCGATTTCGCGCCAGGGCAGCACGCCCAGGATGCTGATGTTCATTACGAGATACAGCACCCCGACCAGCACGGTCGAGATGACGATGGCGCGCGGCAGCGTCCGCTCGGGCTGAATGATTTCACCGGCCAGAAAATTCGCGCTCTGGTAGCCGGTGTAGTCGTAGAACGCAATCACCAGCGCCGCCGCCAACCCGCCGAAAAAGCCGGCCGACGGGGTCAGCGCGCCCGGCGGAAGCGCGAATGCCAAGGCAACATGGAAATGGGTGACGCCGGCCCAGATCACCCACAGCACCGTGGCCAGCACGCCCCACCAAAGCCACTGGGCGGCGCGGTCAATCCAGCGGATTTGCCGATAGGCCAGCAGCAGCGCCAGAAGGCAGCTCGCCATGGCGACCAGGGTGGCGTGGCTCACGGTGATGTGCGGGCCCAACGCGAAGAGCGGGTGGTCGAGGCCCGGCCAGAGATAGGTAGCGTAGAGGGCCAGGCCGATGCAGCCGCTGGCGATCATGAGCGGTCCGCTGAACAGCAGCTGCCAAACGTACAGGAAAGAAAACAGCCGTCCCCAGCGCTCGGGCCCGAAAAGCTGGCTGAGGTAGTGGTACGAACCGCCTTCGCCGGGGAGGGAAGCGCCCAATTCGGCCCAGATCATGCCGTCGCAAAGCGCAAAGCCGAGGCCGAGCACCCAGCCCAGCATCGCCTGCGGACCGCCCATGGCCGCCAAGATGAGCGGAATGGTGATGAACGGCCCCACGCCGATCATGTCAATCATATTGAGGGCGATCGCGCCGCGCAGCCCGAGCCCGCGAGGCAGCGCCTCAGGCGCGGCGGCGGGCGCGGTGGTGGAGGAGCGCATAGAGGGCGAGGCCGACAATGGCAATCACGCCAGCGTAGCGCAATTGCTGCCACGAGCGGGTGCGGGCGAAGAGAACATAGGCGAATCCGGCGATCGCCAGCAGCACCGGCGCCGGATACGCCGGCATGCGGAAGGGGCGCGGCACTCCGCCTCGGCGGCGACGCAGAACCAGGAGGCCGACGGCCTGCATCAGGAACTGCAGCGCGATCCGAATGACCACCAGCGCCGCGATGACTTCGGACAGCGAGAACAGGCAGAAGACCGCGGCGGCGCCGCCCAGCCAGAGCAGCGAGACCGACGGAAAGCGGCCGCGCGGATGCAGCCGCGCGAAGACCGCAAGGAAGTTGCCATCCGCGGCGGCGGCATAGGGCACGCGGCTGTAGCCGAGCAGCAGCGAGAACACGGAAGCAAAGGCCGTCATCATGATGAGCGCGGTCGCCACCCGCGCCGCCGCCACGCCATAGACGCGCTGCATGAAGACCGAAATGATGTACGCTCGCGCCGGCGCGTGCGCGCCGGTGAGCTCGCGCCACGGCAGCACGCCGAGCACACCGATGTTCATGGCCACGTACAGCGCGCCGACGAGCACGATGGACCAGAGAATGGCGCGCGGAATGCTGCGCTCCGGCTGGGCGATTTCGCCGCCCAGGAATCCGGCATTGTAATAGCCCCAGTAATCGTAGGTCGCGATCAGCATGGCCGAACCCAGACCGAGGAAGAAGCCGACGGAGGGCGCGAAGGCGTGCGCGGGGAAATCGAACGCCAAGCTGGCATGGAAGTGGGTGAACGCGGCCCAGATCACCCAGGCCACGGTGGCGATCACGACGATCCAGAGATACTGCGCGAACCTGGCCACGGCCGCAATCTGGCGGTATGCCAGCGCCAGCGCCAGCAGGCAGGCGGCGATGGCGATGGCGGCAACGCCCCGCGATCCCAAATGCGGATCGAAATAGGTCGCGTAAAGCGCCAGGCCTATGCACCCCGAAGCAATCGAAAGCGGCGCGCTGAAGGCCAATTGAAAGACGAAGAGGAACGATAGCCGGCGGCCCCAGCGCTCCCCGAAGCATTCGCGCAAATAGCGGTACGAGCCCCCGGCCTCAGGGAACGACGCGCCCAGCTCGGCCCAGATCAGTCCATCGCAAAAGGCAAAGCCGGCCCCCAGAATCCAGCCCAGCATCGCTTGCGGGCCGCCCATGGCTGCGATGATCAGCGGCAGGGTGATGAACGGCCCCACCCCGATCATGTCAATCATGTTGACCGCGATGGCGCCGCGCAGGGTTAGGCCGCGGTCGAGTGCGGCGGGCGAGGCTGCGGCGCGGGCTCTCAAGGACCGTAGTGTACCGGATCGTGGTACGTTCAGGCCGTGGAGGTGCGATGAACTACCGCAGCAGCGTCCTGGCTCCGCTGATCGTTGGCATCATTGGGCTCACGCCCATCACCCGCAGCGCCCGCTTCCAGCAGTTTCACGCGGTGGACGTGCTGCAGCTTATCGCCTCGGGCATGTGCTTCGGGGTGGCGCTGATGGGCGCTCTGGTCGTGCGGCGAATGCGGATCAAGAGCTAAGCCTTCATGCCGGCGTCGTAGCGCCGCCCCACCTCGTCCCAGTTGACGATGTTCCACCAAGCCGCCAGGTAGTCGCCGCGACGGTTCTGGTACTTGAGATAGTAGGCGTGCTCCCAGACATCGTTGCCGATGACCGGATACAGGCCATCCATGATCGGGCTGTCTTGGTTCGCCGTCGACATCACTTCCAACTTGCCCGCCCGCAGCACCAGCCATGCCCAGCCGGAGCCGAAGCGCTTGAGGCCGGCGTCGTTGAACTTGGCCTTGAAGGCCTCAAGGCCGCCGAGCTGGTCGTCCAGCGCTTTCGCGAACGGCGAGGGAACGCCGCCGCCGCCCCCGCCGGGGCGCATGATCTTCCAGAACATGCTGTGGTTCGAATGCCCGCCCGCATTGTTGCGCACCGCGGCGCGGATGCTCTCGGGGACCTTGGAGTTCACCGCGCGCAGAAGCTCTTCGAGCGGAAGCGCGGCCAAGTCGGCATGATCCTTCAGCGCAGCATTGAGGTTGGCGACGTAGGCGGCGTGGTGCTTGCCGTGATGCAAGTTCATGGTGGCTTCGTCCACCACGGGCTCGAGGGCATTCGCGGCATAGGGGAGCGGCGGCAGTTCGAAGGGCATAGCTCAGTGTAACGCCTGAGCGGCGAAATAGCCGCCCTCGAGGTCCGCCACCTCGTCAAATCCCCAATTTTGCAGCAGGCTGGCGGCGATCGCGGAGCGGTACCCGCCCTGGCAATACACCACGATCAGGCGATCCCGCGGCAGCTCGCCGCGGCGCGCGGCAAGCTGGCTAAGCGGGACATGCAGGCTGCGCTCGATCGCGCCGGCGGCGCGCTCGCTCGGGGTGCGCACGTCAAGAATGCAGGGCACGTCCGCCGCGGCCAGCGCGACCGGCTGCAGCCGGAGCCGTTCGACAATCAATTCGGGATGCTGCGCCAATGCCGCCATGCCTCCCTCGAGATACCCGGCAACGCGGTCAAAGCCGATGCGACCTAATCGGACGCCGGCTTCGCGTTCGCGCCCGGGCTCGGCGATGACCACGATGGACGCTTCGGGAGGAACGAGCGTGCCGCACCAAGTTGCGAATGCGCCTTCCAAGGGAATATTGATCGCGCCGCGCCAGTGCGCGCGGGCGTGCTCGCCGGGGGGCCGGGTGTCGAGCAGAACGGCCCCGCTGGCCTGCGCCGCGGCCGCCGCTTCGAACGAAAGCGATCGGAAATGCCGCTCGAGGCTGGTGTCAAGGCTGGGCCGCTCCTGGGTATTGCGCACGGCGTCGTAGGTGAAGTAGGCAGGCGCTTCGGGCTGATCGGCAAGCACGATGCGCAGGAAATCGTCCTTGGGCATCGGCTGAAGGGCGTAGTTCAAGCGGCGCTGATCGCCCAGTGTGCCGACGAGTTCCCTCGAGATGTTCTTGCCGCACAGCGAACCCGCTCCGTGTGCCGGATAAATGAGCATAGTATCGGGCAGCGGGAGGATCTTCTGGTGCAGCGAATCGTAAAGCATCTCGCCCAACTCCCGCGCCGACCAGCCCAGCGCCACGCGGAGATCGGGACGACCGACGTCGCCAAGAAACAGGGTGTCGCCGGTGAGGGCCAGTTCGGGATCGGCCGCACCGGGCTCGAAGGCCAACAACGTAATGGACTCGGGGGTATGCCCTGGCGTGTGCAGCGCGCGCAGGCGGACGGCGCCGAGCCAGAGATCTTCGCCGTCAGCCAGCGGGTGAAACGCATATTCCGCTTGGGCGCGCGACCCCAGGCCAATCGCCGCGCCCACACGGTCGCGGAGCTCGAGGTGCCCGGCCAGGAAATCGGCGTGGAAGTGGGTGAGGAGGACGTGCCGGATCTTGACGCCAAGCCGCGCTGCCTCTTCCACGTAGATATCAATATCGCGCTGCGGATCCACCACGGCGGCAACGCCTGCCGCTGGATCGGCGATGAGGTAGGACGCGTGGGCGAGGCAGCCCAAATAGAACTGCTTCAGGTGCATGTCGGACCATTGTAGACGCGCCGAATCGCCCGCATAGCGGCACACCGGCGAAGGCTTCCCCGCATGGGCATGGAATCCCGGAGCGCAGTTGATCCGCGAAGGCGCGGCGCCCGCGGCGGACCGTCAGCTCATCGCCTCCGCGGTGACGAGCGGCATGCGGACCAAGTGCTCGCTGAGGAACCAAGCCTCGAGTTCGTTGGTGCGCAGAATTTGGCTGACGACGAGGTCGTTGGTGCCGGCGTCGCGAAGATCATCGGCGGTGCGCGCCAGTTCGCGGCACGCACCGATGATGATCTGATGAGCGTCCAGCAGGCGCGAGAGCTGCACCGGCACCTCTTCCCGTCCCCGGGGCGGCCGCGGAACCGCGGTGGTCTCGGCGATATCGGGGGCCATGGCCAAGCTGACGCCGCCCAGCAGTTGGATGCGCTCGGCAATCGCGTCCACCAGCGCCACCTGCTCGGCGAAGTGCTTGTCGAAGAGCAGATGAAGTGGATAGAAGGTGGGGCCCGCGACCTGCCAATGGCACTTTTTATACAGGTCGCGCAAGGTCATCGAATCTGCCAGCAGTTGGTTCAAGCGCGCGCACATCTCGACGCGCACGGGCTCTTCGAGGCCGAGCGGCTGCATGGCGGTCACGGCACCGTATTCTTGGATTTCAGGTGCAGTTTGGCGGAAGCGCGGCTGCGAAGAAATCGGGGAGAGCTTGCCTTTGGGCATGCTCTCCCCTGGATGCCGCCGGCGGCGGCGGCGTTGGCTCAGCGGTAGCCGCCGCCGCCGCGGCTTTCATTCTTCTTCTTGGCGTCGCTTTTCTCCTGCTTGCCGCTGGTGCCTTGCCGGCCCGCTTGGTTGAAGCGGTGCCAGCTCGGATCATTGGCATGAGCCGTGGCCGCCGGGCGCTCGGGACGGGCCTCCGGACGCGCAGGCGCGGGGCGGGGTGGCTCGGGACGCGCGGACTCCGGCCTCGTGACCTGCGGGCGCGGGGAGGCGGGCGGGGCGGCTTGGCCGCCGCCGAAGCGCTGGAACCCGGGACGCGAAGCCGAGGAAGGGCGGGCGGCGACCGGTGTGCCTTCAAAATGGGCGGGCCGTTCCACTGCGGCGCGCGGCAGCGCGGCGGTGCGCACGTCGCGATCGCTGACCCGCACGCTGGCGGCGGTGTGCGCCACCGGCAACCGGCCGTTGATCACGGTCACGTTGCGGATTTCGCTCACGTTCACCCGCTCGCGCACCACCGCGCCTTGCCCGAAGCGCGAGCCGGAGACGAAGACCACGCCGGCGGCGATGTGCGGATCCGAAGAGATGCGCTCGACATTGGAATAACGCACGCGCACCGAAACCGGCGCCAGCGGCTCAACCACGGTCACGGAAACCCGCGTGCCAGCGCCCCACCAGGGACGGAACGGATCGGCCGGCCCAATCGGAACCCAGCCGACGCGGCCCAGGCCCACGCCGACACTCACCCCTCCGGCATGGAAGCCGAGGAAAGCAACGTAGGCGGGCGCCCAGACCGGACGGAAGCGCGGCGTGGCCAGCACCGGGCCGGGCCACCAGACCCAGCCGGTCTGGTAGTAGAACCAGCGGCCGTAGTGGTACGGCGCCCAGCCCCATGCCTCGGTCGAGACCCAGGTCCAGCCCCAGCCGGGTTCCCATACCCAACGACCGACGCTGTAGGGCGACCAGCTCGCGTCCACCGCGGGCTGCCAAACTTGCCCGTAGCCAGGGATGAAGACCCAGTGGCCGTAGCCGTCCAGATCGTTCACGCCGGTGTAATAGCGGTTGGCCCGGCTCCAGCTTTGCGCGCTCTCGACGCTGCGGTCGCGCTGCTGACTCCAATCATCGAAGCCGTCGCGCCCGGGCGCATCCGCGATTTGATACTCGGGCGTGTCGGTGCCCTGCACCGTGATCATCTGCCCGGAGTGCAGCGTGGCGCTGCCTTCGGAGGTGCTGACGTCGGCATCGCCGTCGCGCACCACGACGATGGTTTCGCTGTCGGAGTTCACCTGGACGCGGAAGACGCCGCGCCCTTTGGGATGGATGGCGAGATTCGGCGTATCAATCTCCGATGCGGCCTCGGCCCCGCCGAGGACACTGTAGTCCACCAGCCCTTGGCCGACTTGGACCTGCAGGGCGTGGGTGCCGAGGTTGGCCAACGTGGCCTGGGCATTGGAGTCGAGGCGCAGCAGGTCGGCGAAGTCGAGCGCGATTTCCGCGCGCGCCCCAGCGGCAGTGGCGACGGCATCGCCCGCCAGCATCGGCGCGTTGACCGCGCCCGCCTGCCAGTCGGCGTTGGCCCCGCGCTGGGTGGAAACATCGCCTTGCACCACGCTCAAGCGCGCCACGCCCTGGTCGCTTGGCGGCGCTTGCCCGGCAGCGAGCATGCACCCGGCCGCCATCAGCAAAGTCGCAGTTAAGGTTTTCATCATGTTTCGATCCTCCCCTCCAGCCCGTCGGTGCAACACCCGGATTCCAGCAGATCGAGGGCCAAAGCGCACGGGTGGTGAAACCCAAGCAGGGCTAAGGAGTTCCGGTGGCTGCTGGCACCCGGCGAGGCGGGCGGATGGTGATTTTGGATCGAAACCGGTGGTTTTGCACCAGCCTTTATAATGGACGCATGCCCACCGCAGAAACCGCTCCCGCCGGCGCGCGCGCGGCCTCCATCGACGTCTCCCGCCTGCCCGAGTTTCGCAACGAAGCCTTCACCGATTTCTCGAAGCCGGAGAATCGGCGCGTGTTCAAGCAGGGCCTGGACGAGGCGCGCGCCGAACTGGGGCGCGAATACGACAACCGCATCGGAAGCCAGCGCACCAAGAGCGCCAAGAAATTCATGTCCAACAACCCCGCGCGGTCCAGCGAGATTGTCGGGGTGCACCAGGAGAACACCGCCGAGGCAGCGCGAGAGGCCATTGCCGCCGCCGCGCTCACCTTCGAATGCTGGCGCCTCAGCAAGCCCGAGAAGCGGGTCGAGATTCTGCTGCGCGCGGCCGCGATCTTCCGGCGGCGCAAGCCCTATTTCTGCGCTTGGCTGACGCTCGAGGTGGGCAAGAGCTTCGTCGAAGCGGACGCGGACATCGGCGAAACGATTGACTTCCTCGAATACTACGGCCGGCAGCAGTTGCGGCTTTCCGGACCGCAGCCCGTGCACCAGTTGGCCGGCGAGCGCGACGAGATGGTCTATATCCCGCTCGGGGTGGGCGCCGTGATTCCGCCGTGGAACTTTCCCATGGCGATCACGGCCGGCATGACCGCCGCGGCGATCGTGGCGGGCAACACGGTGGTCCTGAAGCCCTCGAGCGATTCGCCGACCGTGGCCGCCAAGCTGATGGAAGTGCTGGAAGAAGCCGGCCTGCCCGCCGGGGTGGTGAATTTCGTCACTGGCGGCGGCTCGACCGTGGGCGAGGCCCTGGTCACGGATCCGCGCGTGCGCTTCATTGCCTTCACCGGCTCGAAGGCGGTCGGGCTGGATATCAACCGCAAGGCGGCCGAAACGCCGAAGGGCCAGAAGTGGATCAAGCGCACGGTGCTGGAGATGGGCGGCAAGGATTCGATCCTGGTGGACGAGGACGCCGACTTCGAGGCCGCCGTCGAAGGCGTGGCGGTGTCGGCGTTCGGCTACCAAGGGCAGAAATGCTCGGCCTGCTCGCGCGCGATCGTGCACGAGAATATCTACGACCGCTTCGTCGAGGCGCTGGCCGCGCGGACGAAGAAGATCAAGGTGGGCGACCCCGGCGATCCGGACAATTACATGGGGCCGGTGATCAACGAGCGCTCGCTGAAGAACACGCTCAACTACATCGAGATCGGCAAGAAGGAAGGGCGGCTGGTGGCTGGCGGCGGGCGCGGCGATGCGGCCGGCTACTTCGTCGAGCCCACGGTGTTCGCCGATATCACGCCCACGGCCCGGCTGGCCCAGGAAGAGATCTTCGCGCCGGTGCTGGCGGTGATCAAGTGCAAGAGCTTCGAGGACGGCTTGGCAATCGCCAACAACACCGAATACGGCCTGACGGGCGCCGTCTTCACCCGCGACCCCAAGAAGCTGGAGCAGGCAGCGAGCGAGTTCCACGTCGGCAACCTGTATTTCAACCGCAAGTGCACCGGAGCCATGGTGGGCGCGCACCCGTTCGGCGGCTTCAACATGTCGGGCACCGACTCGAAGGCCGGCGGTCCGGATTATTTGCTGCTCTTCACCCAGGCGAAAAGCATCGCCCGCAAGCTGTAGCTGCCGGCTGATTGGCACGGCCCCCTTTTGCGGGGCTGCGCCCCGGGGCCTCCGGTTGCGGCCGCACGGCTGTAACTGCGCAGGCGGCCGGGTCGGCCTCCCCTCGCCTAAGGCCGCAAAAGCCCCAGGCCGATGCTGGAACCGCGCATCGGGTGCCCGCGGACGCAATCCGGCCAGCGGGCATTGGCCAGAGTGCAGACGTCGTGCTATAACCGTGCGGGGGAGAATCCAGATGCGCTTGCGCTCACTTTTGTCATGTCTTGCCGGGATCGGCTTGGCCGCGCTGCCGCTGGCGGCGCAGCAGTGCACCGTCCAAGACGACGCCAGCTACACCGCCCAGATCAAGAAGTTCACCACGCTGCCGGAGTTCGACACCAACCTCACCGACCACATGCCGGTGAGCTCGTGCGTGGACTCGCCCGCAAAGTTCCTGGGCCACATCATCGGCGCCCCCGACGTGCTCGACAAAGTCGAGACGATCAACGCCTACATGCGGCACCTCGCCTCGCAGAGTCCGCGGGTGAAGGTGTTCGATATCGGCAAGAGCGAAGAAGGCCGGGACACCATTCTGGTCGCCGTGGCCGACGAGGAGACCATCGCCAACCTCGACAAATACAAAGACATCACCGCCAAACTCGCCGACCCGCGCGGCATGAGCGCGAGCGCGGCGGATGCCCTGATCGCGCAAGGCAAGCCCATGTACTGGGCGGCAGGCTCGATCCATTCCCCCGAGACCGGGTCGCCCGAGATGCTGATGGAATTGGCGTATCGGCTGGCGGTGGAGGATTCGCCGTTCATCCGCAACATCCGCGAGCACGAGATCGCGCTGATCACCCCCGCCACGCAGGTGGATGGGCGCGACCGCGAAGTCGAGCTGTACATGCATCACAAGGCCCACCCCGACGAAGCGCAGCCGGGGCTGATCTGGTGGGGCCACTACGTTGCGCACGACGATAACCGCGACGGGCTGACGCTCGCCACCAAACTGTCGCAGAACATGATGCAAGCGTTCTTGCAATGGCACCCGACCGTGCTGCATGACCTGCACGAGTCGGTGCCGTATCTCTACATCTCGACGGGAACCGGACCGTACAATCCTTGGCTCGATCCGCTGGAGATCAACGAATGGCAGCGGATGGCCTACTACGACATTGACCACCTCAACGAGCAGGGCGTGATCGGTGCTTGGACGCACGGCTTCTTCGACGGCTGGGCGCCGAATTACATGCTGTACGTGGCCATCGGCCACAACGCGGTGGGGCGGTTCTACGAAACCCAGGGCAACGGCGGGGCCGATACGCGCGTCATCTCGACCCCGGCGAGCGACACCAGCCGCGAGTGGTTCCGGCCCAGCCCGCCGCTGCCGCGCGTGAACTGGTCGGCGCGCAACAACATCAACATGCAGGAAAGCGGCGTGCTGTTCTCCATGAGCAACGTCGCGACCAACGCCAGCGAGTTTCTGCGCGACTTTTACTTGAAGAGCCTGCACTCGGTGCAGAAGGCCAGCACGGAGGGCCCGGCCGCCTGGGTGCTGCCCGCGAACGATCCGCGGCTGGGGCTGCAGGCCCGGCTGGTGGACGAGCTTCAGGCGCAAGGGGTCGAGATCCACCGCGCCAGCCAAGCCTTCCAGGCCAAAGGCACCGTTCCCGGCGGAAGCGCCGCCGCAACCGAGCACAGCTTTCCGGCTGGAAGCTACATCATCCGCATGGACCAGCCCTATAGCCGAGAAGCCGACATGCTGCTCGATCAGGAATACTACGCACCCGACGCACCGTCGCCCTACGACGACACCGGCTGGACCATGGGCGCGCTGGCGAACGTCGAGACCGTGAAGGTCGCCGATCCCGCCGTGCTGAAGGTAGCGATGAGCAAGGTGACCGCCACCGTGAACGCTCCGGGCGGGGTCAGCGGCAGCGGCAGCGTGTATGCGGTCAATGCGAATGCCGATCCGAACTTGGCGGCGTTCCGCTACCGGCTGGCGTCCACCCCGATGGAGGCGGCGGAGAAGAGCTTCGAGGCGGGCGGCAAGACGTTCGCGGCGGGCAGCATTGTGATCCGCAACGCTTCGGCCGATGCGATTCGCGCGGCGGCGGAGGCGACCGGCGTCGAAGCGGTGGGATTGTCCGAAGCGCCGAGCGTGCCCATGCATGCGCTCGAAGCGCCGAGGCTGGCGGTCGTTCACAACTGGCAGAGCACGGCCGAGGACGGCTGGTACCGGGTCTCGATGGACCAGCTCAAGATTCCCTACAGCTATATCGCCGACACCTATATTCGCGCCACTGGCAATCTGCGCGACAAGTACGACGTGATCATCCTGCCGCCGATGGGGTTTTCGCTGGCGGCGATGCTGAACGGCATCCCGATGACGGGCAAACCGGAGGCGTGGAAGAACACGCCCGACATGCCCGACCTGGCGCCGCCGGGGCTTGATTCCAGCGATGACATCCGCGGCGGCCTGGGGCTGGATGGATTGATGCATCTGGAGCAGTTTGTCGCCCAAGGCGGATTGCTGGTCGCCGTGGGGCCGAGCATGGCGGTGGCGAGCGACACCGGCATGGCGTCGGGCGTGAGCACGCGGCAAGCGAACGGCTTGAACGCGCGCGGCGACGTGCTGCGGGCGCAGATCAGCGATGCGGGCAGCCCGATCGCGTATGGCTACGGCGCCGATCTCGATGTCTATTATTCGACCGGCCTGTTGCTGGCGGCGGGCGGGGGCGGGGGCCGCGGCGGCTTTGGCGGCGGACGCGGGGCTGCGGGCGGCGCGGCGAGCCGAACCAGCGGCATCGGCAGCCTCACCGTTCCCGACGTTATGCAGACGCGCAAGTCCGACGCCGACTTGCTGAAGGAATCGCTCGGCGGCCAGCCCGAGGCCGGCGGCGGCGCGCAACCCGGCGCCGGCGGCCGTGGCGGAGCAGCCGGGCCGCCCCCGCGCACCATCGTTCGGTTCGTGCCGCAAGCGAACGATCTGCTCTTCAGCGGCCTGCTGGCTGGCGGCCAAGCCTTGGCCGGGCAGCCGATGGTGGTGGATGCCCGCCACGGCCAAGGCCACATCGTGCTGTTCGCCGCCAACCCCTTCTGGCGGAATGAGACTTCGGGTGAGTTCGCGCTGCTCTTCAACGCAGCGATGAACTACAAGAGCCTGGATTCCGGCGCCAGCACGGGTGGCGGCAGAGCAGGACGAGGGGGGCGCGGCCGGGGTGGCCGCGGTGGTGCCGGAAGCGGGCAATAGCTAAGGGGCGGGATCAAAACCTGCTACCCTGAAGGCATGTTTGAAGAGGACACCTCGCCTCGCCCTGCCGCACCGCCGGCGCTAAGCGTGACCGCAGGCATTCTGCTGGCGGTGGCCATTGCCGCAGTTGCCGCGGGCGGCTTTTTCTGGGTGCGTCAACAGAACCAGACGCTCACCACCCAACTCACCGCCCTGCAGCAGCAATCGGATGCGCAAACCTCCGAACTGAAGGCATTGCAGGACCGGCTGCACCTCAGCAGCACCGAGCTCGAGCGCCTCAACTCGACCGCGAGCGAAGCCCAGCGGCGGGTCGAACAAGCCCAAGCCCTGCTTGCCAGCACCCAGAAACAGACCCAAACCCTGGCTCAGCAACAGGCGCAAGCGGCCAGCGACATCGCGGCCGTGAAGCAGGACACCGGCACCCAACTGGGCGCCATCAATGGGCAGATCACCGGCGTCAAGGGCGACGTCTCAAGCAACCAGAAGGCCATCACCGCCACCCAGGCCGAGCTCGAGGCCACCAAGGCGCAGCTCAAGAGCACCATCGGCGATCTCGGCGTGCAAAGCGGCCTGATCGCGACCACGCGCGGCGAGCTGGACACACTGGAGAAGTCGGGCGCGCGCGCCTATTTCGAGTTCAAGCTCGACAAGTCCACCAAGAATCCGACGCGCGTCGGCGCGGTGCAGCTCGTGCTCAAGAAGGTGGACCCGAAGCACGCCAAGTACACGCTCGACGTATACGCGGATGACGCCCGGGTGGAGAAGAAGGACAAGACCCTGGACGAGCCGGTTCAATTCGTGGTGGGCAGCAACCATGCCCTGAATGAGCTGGTGGTCTATCAAATGGACAAGAACACGGTGACCGGCTACCTGTCGGCCCCGAAATTCCCCGGCACGGCTGCGCCCTCGGGCAACTGAACCTCGCTCACCCTGGTGTATAGTGGCGGGCGGAGGCTCTTATGCGCTTTCGTCTGACGCTCACCCTTGGCTTTCTCGGCCTTCTCTCGTTAGCCGCCGCGGCGCAGCAACAGAAGCTGGTTGCAGCCCAGGATGCGGCGCGTTCGAGCGGCGGCGCATCCGCCACCGCCGACATCGCCAAAGCCGTGGGCGCACCCACCGCACCACTCACCAATGCCGCAGGCGGTGCGTTGACCGCCAACGATGCGGCGGCCAAGATCGCCGCCAGCGGCAGCGGGTACAAGGAAGTGGATGCCGATCAAGCGCAAAAGCTGGCCAACGACGGCACGCTGGTGATTGCCGCGTGGTCGAATCCGAATGGCGGGGGCCATCTGGCCACGGTGCGTCCGAGCGGCGTGCAAGGCGACCAGGCGCATGAATCCTCGCGCGGCCCGCTGCTCAACAACATCGGCGCGCCCGACACCGGCATCATGGGCGCCAACTGGGTCTTCCGCAAAGACGCCCAGGTGCACTATTACACGCCCGGCAGCTAGGCGACGCCCTTGGAGAAGCCGCCGTCCACCACCAGGCTTTGGCCGGTGATGTAGCTGGCACGCTCGCTGGCGAGGAAGACGACCGCATCGGCGAACTCGCGCGGGTCGGCGAGGCGGCGGAGCGCGGTTGCCGCCGACCAATCCGCGAAGGCGGCCTCCGCAGTGACGCCTTGCGCCAACGCCTTCACCTTGGCCAATTCCTGCAGGCGGTCGGTCAAGGTGTAACCGGGGCAAAGGTTGTTCACCAACACATTGAAGGGACCGTATTCGTTGGCGAGGCTGCGGGTCAGGCCCGGCACGGCGCCGCGGACAGTGTTCGAGAGAATCAAGCCATCAATCGGCTGCTTGACCGACACCGAGCTGATCATCAGGAAGCGGCCCCAGCGGGCGCGCTGCATGCGGGGCAGGGCGTGGCGGGCGAAGCTGACGTGGCTGAGCAGGTTGAGGTGGACGGCCTGCAGCCACTCCTCGGCGGTGGTGGAGGCGAACGATTTTGCCGGCGGACCGCCCGCATTCGTGACGCAGATGTCCAAGCGCCCGAATTCGGCCTCGACGGCGGCGACGAACCCTTCGACCGCCGCCGGGTCGGTGACGTCGAGCGCACGCGCCAAGACGCGAACGCCGTGCTGGGCGCGAATGGCCTCGGCCACCGCGCCGATGCGAGCCTGATCGCGCGAGCAGAGCGCCAGGTGGGCACCCTCGGCGGCCAATCCCTCGGCCACGGCGCGCCCCAGCCCAGAGCTGGAGGCCGCTACAATCGCGACGCGGTCTTTGAGGCCGGTGTTCATGGCTGCGACGCCTCAAAGGCGGCTATGGCGGCTTGGTGGCGCAGCGTCAAGGCGATGTCATCGAGGCCTTCGAGCAGGCATTGCTTGCGAAACGGATCGATCTCGAAGCGATAGCCGCCGGCCGTCTGCGCGGCGAGATCCACTTCGATTTCGCGGGCGGTTTGCAGGCCACGCACGGCCTCCGCCGGGAGCCGAACCGGAAGCAAGCCGTTCTTGGTGCAATTGTTGTAGAAGATGTCGCCGAAGCTGGGCGCGATGAGGCAGCGAATGCCGAAGTCGAGCAGCGCCCAGGCGGCGTGCTCGCGCGAACTGCCGCAGCCGAAATTCTCGCCCGCAATCAAGATCGCCGCACCCTGGCTTGCGGGCTGATTCAGCACGAAGTCCGGATCGGAGCGCCAATCGAAGAACAAGCCGCGGCCGAGGCCGGCGCGGCCGGTGGTCTTGAGGAACTGCTTGGGGATGATTTGATCGGTGTCCACATGGGCGCGGTCGAGCACCGCCACCCGGCCGCGCAGCTTGGTGAATGGGATCATGCGAACTCCCGGACGTCCACGAAATGCCCGGCGATGGCGGCCGCAGCGGCCATGGCTGGACTGACCAGATGGGTGCGTCCTCCAGCGCCCTGGCGGCCCTCGAAGTTGCGGTTGCTGGTCGAGGCGCAGCGCTCGCCGGGCTGCAGGATATCGGGGTTCATGCCCAGGCACATGCTGCACCCCGGCTGGCGCCACTCGAAGCCGGCCGCGGTGAAGATGCGATCCAGGCCGCGCGCTTCGGCTTCGCGGCGCACCGCCTGCGAACCCGGCACGACCATGGCACGCACGCCGCTGGCCACGCGGCGGCCGCGGGCCAGCGCGGCGGCGCGCTCGAGGTCCTCGATGCGGGCGTTGGTGCAGGAGCCAATGAAGACGCGGTCCACGGCGATGTCGCGGATCGGCGTGCCCGGCCGCAGCGCCATGTACTCGAGCGCGCGGGCAGCCGCCTGGCGGGCAGAGGCGTCGGCGATCCCGGCAGGGTCGGGAACCGCGCCGGTGACGGGGGCGACCATGCCGGGGCTGGTGCCCCAGGTGACTTGCGGCGCGACCTCGCCGGCCGCAAACGTCCGCTCCGAATCAAAGCTCGCGCCCGGATCGGACGCCAGCGAGAGCCAATGGGCGGCGGCTTGCTCGAACTCCAGCCCGCTGCCGCCGCCAGGAGCGAAACGGCGGCCGCGCAGATAGTCCACGGTGACGGAGTCGGGCGCGACCATGCCGGCCCGCGCTCCGGCCTCGATGGACATATTGCACACGGTCATGCGCTCCTCCATCGAAAGCGCGCGCACGGCGCTGCCGGCGTATTCGACCACGTGCCCGGTCGCGCCGGCCGTGCCCATGGATCCAATGACGTGGAGGATCAAGTCCTTGGCGGTGGCGCCGCGCGGCAGCTCGCCTTCAAGATTGAGGCGCAGCGTCCGCGGTTTCGCTTGCCACAAGCACTGGGTGGCGAAGACATGCTCGACCTCCGAGGTCCCGATGCCGAACGCCAGCGCGCCGAAGGCGCCGTGCGTCGAGGTATGGCTGTCGCCGCAGACGATGGTCATGCCGGGCTGCGTGAGGCCCAGCTCGGGGGCGATGACATGCACGATGCCCTGCTCGGGCGAGTCGAGATCGAACAGGCGGACGCCGAAGTCGCGGAAGTTCTCGGCCAGCGCCTGGAGCTGGGCGTCGGCTTCGCTGTCGAGGATCTTGAAGGGCCGCGCATCGGTCGGCACGTCGTGATCCATGGTGGCAAAGGTCTTGTCGGGGCGGCGCAGCTTGCGCCCCGCCGCGCGCATGCCGGCGAACGCCTGCGGCGAGGTGACCTCGTGGATCAGGTGGAGATCCACGTACAGCAGCGCCGGCTGGCCGGGCGGCTGCGCCACCACATGGCGGTCCCACAGTTTCTCGAACAGGGTGCGGGCAGCGGAGGGCATGTCAGTGTCGCGCGAGCGGCTGCAAGAGCTGGTCAAGATAATCGGGCTTGCTGTCGTCGCGGACGAGGCGCGGAGCCCGCGGACCGCCGTGGTAGTCCACCAAGCAGGTCTTATAGTAGTCGTCGTTGACGACCAGAAGCTCGATCGGACCTTGCGACTTGGCGCTGCCCATCACCGCATCGTTCAGCAGGGGCCGGGCATAGACGCGGCCGTTGACGCCGACGATGCGCATGCCCGGAACCACGCCGGCCTTGTAGGCGGGGCCGTTGACAATCGAGTCCAGCACGTCGCCGTTGGCGCCGACTTCGAGGCCGATCGAATAATTCAAATCACCCGCGCCGGTCACGTCCTCGCCATCCAGGACGTACTTCCAGCCGCTCGCCTCGATGCCCCCCAAGGGCGGCACGGGCGAGGTCGAGTCGAGGCGCTGGTGGAAGAATCCGGCCCAATCATAGGGCACGATCTGGTTGAGCGCGGCGGTGAGGTCGTCAAAGGTGTAGGTCTTCAGCTCGGGGCCGTTGTTGGGGCCGCCATAGAAGAGGTGAAAGAAATCCTCCATGGACTTTGCGCCGTGGCTCTGGTCGTGGATGATGTTCGCCACCCACAGCCAGATCAGATCGCCCTCTTCGTAGTAGTCGGTGTCGCGGCGCCAGTTGATCCAAGCCTGGTCGCCATTCTCGAACATGCCGGGGACCGCGACCGCGGTGTCGAGCAAGGGGCGCCAGGTGCGGCCGGGACGGCCCGGGCCGAGCTGCGCTGCGGTGTCGGCGAGGAACTGGCGGTACTCGTCGGGCGACCAGAGGCCGCTGCGCGCGGCCTCGAAGTTGCCGAGGAAATCGGTCAGGCCCTCGTAGACCCAGAGCAGGTTGTCTTGCATGGGAGCCTCATAGGGCGGCGAAGCCAAGTCGGCGGGGCGGCGGAACTTGCCATTCCACGAATGAATGAACTCATGCGGCAGCAGCTCGCCGACGATGTGCGCCGCGCCGGGGCCGAGCAGAGCGCGCTCGGGCAGGCGGCTGTCGTCGGATTCGTGGTGCTCGAGGCCGAAGTGGGCGACGTGGTCGCTGAGCGTCAGCAGGAAGTGGTAATCGCGGTAATGGCGCGCGCCGAAGAGCTTGCCCGTTTCAGCAACCAGGTGGACCATGCCCTGCTCGACCTCGGGCGGCAGCGCCAGCGCCTGAGGGCTGTCGGCCACGATATCGAGCTCGTGATGGATGGGCTCGCCCGGCGGGGTGATGTTCCATGCGTGGTAATACTCGCCGGCGATCACGGGCGAATCCACCAGCAGATCGAGATCGGCGGTCTTGAAATCGAGCTGGTTGCCGGATTGTTTGTCCAGCGGCAGCGCGGTTCCGTATTGCCACTCGGGCGGCAGCACCAAATGCGGCTCGATCATGATTTGGCCCGCGGGCGTGCCGGCGGGGTAGAGCAGGTTCTGGTTCCAGTTGATATCGACCAATTTGGCGGTGGCCGAGCCGCCCGAGGTGTATTCGCCCGAGGAGCCCTCGATGTAATCGAACGTCGCCTGAAGCTGGCTGACGCCCTGGGGCACGTCCACGTGGAAGGTAAAGACGTCGAGGAGGTCGCGGGTCCAGGGCAGCGTCTTGCCGTTGGCGGTGAAGGTGAGGCCGGTGAGGTTGCCGATGGGACCGTCAGGCTCGTGCTCGCCGGGAATCCATTTGGGGTAGAGCAGCGTGAGCGGACCGGGATGCACCGGCAGCGTCATGCGGGTGACGAGGGTCTTGAGCGGAGCCTGCGAGGCGTCCACGGTGAGCTGGATGGGCGACTGGGCGGCGGCAAGGGCGGCGACAGCAGCGAGAGAAAGTACCAAGCGGCGAAGGAACAAGGCAACCTCCAGGCGCGAATCCCTATTTTCTCACGCCCCTGGCGGGCTAGCCGATGCCCTTCATGCAAGCGGAAAAGAGGCGGTCGAAGTCCGAATCGGGGCGCTGCTGCAAGGCGCGCTGCACCGACTTTTGAGCGAGCGCCGGGGGGTAGCCCAAGTTGACGAGCGCGCTCACGACGTCCTCGGCGGGGCTGCCGGGTGCGGGCGCGGCCGAGGCCGGCTCGGCCTCGAGCCCGGCCGGAATCTTGTCGCGCAATTCGATGACCAACCGCTCGGCGGTCTTTTTCCCGACGCCGGGAATAGCGGTGAGGCGGGCGTAGTCGCTGGCGCGCAACGCGCGGCCAAGATCCTCGGGCGCCAATCCCGACAGGATCGCCAATGCGAGCTTGGGGCCAACGCCGTTCACGGTGATGAGCTTTTCGAAGAGTTGCTTTTCGGCGGCCGCGGCGAAGCCGAATAGCAGGATCGCGTCCTCGCGCACGTGGGTGTGGATGTGCAGCGCCGCCTCGCTGCCTGGCGGCGGGAGCTGGGCGAAGGTGCCCACCGGCACCTGCACTTCATAGCCCACGCCGTGAACCTCAACCACGACCCGAGCCGGATGGCGGGAAATCAGCGTGCCGCGCAGGTGGGCAATCATGCCGGCAGCGCCTCCAGCCAGGCCGGGGCATGCTTGGGGACCAAGCCCTCGACCGCCGCCAGCGCGAAAAATCGCCGCATGCCCTCTTCATGCGCCGGGGCAAGGCGGTAGGTGACGTTCCGTTCCAGGTAGTGGCGCACTTCAACCTCGGGCAGCGCCAAGCGCGACGCCCAGGCCGCGATGAGCTGGTCGCGCGCAGCCCAGCCGTCGTCGAGCGCCTGGCGCAGCCGTTGCGGCAGCCAGGCGCGATTGGCCTCCCACGATGTCCGGCGAATTCCCCAGAGCGCGAAGACGAACGGCGTACCGGTCCAGTCGTGCCAGACGCGGGCTAGATCGTGGGCTTCGAGGCCGGCGGCCTCGATCTCGCCGCTGATGCGCAAGCGCAGGGCGGGGTCGCCGATGGACAACGCTGCGTCGGCATCGGCCAAGCTCTGGCGCCAGCCGCTCCGCGGCGCAACCAGCGAGAACTCAGCCCCGAATCGTCGGCGCAGCAAGATCTGCGCCAACGCTGCGGACGTGCGCGAAGCCGGATCGAGTGCCAGGGTGCGAACCTGCGCCAGCGGACGGCGCGCGATCAGCAGAATGCTGCGCACCTCCGCCGCGGCGCCGCTGCCGGCTCCCGACGCCACGCCGATTCCGCCCAAGGGCACGAGTCCAGGAATGCGCGCCAGCTCGATGACCGGAATGACGCCAAGCTCGGCATCGCCGTCGCGCAGCGCGTCCGCGCAGGCCGAGGGCAGCGTGTACTGCAGCGCAAAGCGAGGGTCGCGGTCGAGGCCGGCCATGAGCGGCGCGGCATTGAGGAACTCGATGGCAGCGATGCGAAGCATTGCGAACAGGACAGTATAGGCTGTCGGGTAAGGCTACAATCAGGGAATGCGTTTCCGCTGGCTTCCTGCCGCTATTGTGCTGTGCCTGGCCTGCGCCGCTTGGGGGCAAGTGAATCCTCCGGTGGCACCCAACGTTCCCTCGCCGATGACCCAAGTGCCTTCGCCCTACGGCGGAAACTTCGAGCTTTGGGCGGGCGGATTCATGCAATTCGCCAAAGCCACCGCCGCCAACGGGCAACCCATCAGCACCACCAACGTGGCGGGCGCTCAGTTCGGGCTGCGGTTCCATGCAACCGACAACAATTCGGTCGAGTTCCGCTATGCGTTCGCCCAGCCGGTTCAGACCTACGGCAGCAACCTGAGCGTGAAGTCACGGGCCAACGAGCTGGGTTTCGACTACGCTTGGACCTACCCCGCCGAAGGCATGATCCGCCCCTACTTCATGGGCGGCGTAAGCGTGTTCCATTACTCGCCGATCGCCAGCTCCAGCACGCCCGGCGCGAGCAGCCAGTCGCGGCCAGCGATCACCTACGGCGCCGGGCTCGACTTCAAGGTAAAGAGCCAGTGGAGCATTCGCGCCGAGTACCGCGGCGTCGTCTACCGCGTGCCGGATTTCGGCCTGATCGGGATCAGCAAATGGAACCACATGCCAGAGCCGGTGCTAGCGCTGGTGTACCACTTTTAACGGCAGGCTTAGCGCGCCGAGTGGCCGGCGCACTGCATCACGCCCATATACTGCGCCCAGGGGCCGACCTCAGTCCGTATCCCGCGCGCCAGCAGCCGCGAGAGCTGATGCAGGTGGGTCAGGTCATGCGCCGCCCAGGCCGCGAGCAGCTGACCCAGGGTGACCGTGCCCAAGCCGGGGTGAAGGCCTTTTCGGGCTAAATCCGGCGCTGCCAGCCGCAGGTCCGCGAGCGCGACCAAATTGGCGGCACGCAGGCGGGCAAATTCGTCGAGCAGTGCGTTGACGGCCTTGCTTTCGACTTCACGGCGATGCCCCTCCATGTCGAAGGGCTCGAAGGCGCGGGAGTCGCCCTGTTCAAGGATGATGCGGGCGCGCGGGAGCCAGTCGGTGCGCTCGCCGTGGATCAGGTGGCCGACGATCTCGACCGCGTTCCAAGTCGAGGCGCCTTCGTTGGCGGCGAGCCAATCGGCGGGAAGCCCGCGCAGCAGGGCGTCAAGCGAACTCGGCGTGCGAGCGAGCAGCGCGGTGATGCGGGCAAGGTCCGCGACCGGCGGCATGCGGCTCAGTGAACGACGTGGCTGGCGCCGCCGCTCGGAGCGGGGCCGGAGCTGGCGTGCGCCATGCCGCCGCCGGAACTGCCGCCGGCGCGCACCGAACCCATGCTTGGCGACGGAGACGAAGCGCGAGCGAACGATCCGCTCGATGCCGAGATCGAACCCCGCGCCACGTAGGGGGTTCCTGCCGCTGGGCGGAAGCCTGGATTTGGGCTGCCGCGGAATCCGCCAGCGTTGGCGGCAACACGGTACGCGGTGCGATTGACGCGGACGCCGCTGGGCAGGAAGTGCGCCACGGCGTGCGTGGCCGGCGGCGGCGCCAACCGATTGCCCGCGGTGCGGAATTTCGGATGCGGCCCGGGCCCCACGCGCAGTCCCGTATGATGCGCGCCCCTGATTCCGTTGGGCACGCCCGTCCCGCCGCCACCATTGGCGACAATGACCGTGGGCTGACCAAGCAGGCCAAAGTAGCCGAAATCAGAATAGCCGCAGCCGCCGAAACCGTCGAGCATCGGATCCCAACCGTAGGACGCGAACCCGCTGAAGCCGCAGCCGCCAAAGCCAAATCCCGGCATTCCATAACCGCCGTTGGCAAAATACACGGCCTGCTGGGCGTTGGCCACGCTTGCGACTTGAGCGATGGCGCTGGCGGGCAGGTACCAGCCATTCGAGGGGCTCCAGCACCATCCGGCGTAATCCCCACGGGCCATGCTCCACTGGCAATCGGCGCTGGCGTCGTAAGTGAGGCCGATGGCGGTGTAGTCGGGCATCGCCTGACCGTCCGTGTCCCACCAGTTGACCGCCGTGGTCAAGCCGCCAGCCTCGATGCCCTGCTGGAATGCGCGATTGTAGTAATCGTCGCGTTTGCGGCTCCATTCCGTCCAGGGATCCGGGGTGCCCGCCAAAGCCGCGGCCTCTTGCGATAGCTGCGGGGCGACGGCGATCTGCTCATTCTTGTCTAGCGTGAGCACGCGGCCGGCGGAATGCACCTGCGCCTTGCCGCTGAAGACCGAGACCAAGGCATTGTCCGCGCGAAAAGCGGCGCTGCCATCCACGCGGACAGAATCTTCGTTCGGAAGCAGGAACGTAAAGGCCTTGCTGTCGTCCTTGCGCAAGGTGACGAAGGCCGTTCCCGAAATCAAGCGCGCGGTGGTGAGCAGGTCGTTCTTGTCGCTGCGGGCAAGCTGAGTGAGGCCAACTTCTGAACCAGGAATCAGGCGCAAGGTCGAGCCGTGCTCGAATTGGATCTCGACGCGCCCGGAAGCCAAGGTGCGAATGTGCTCGCCTTGGATCACCGGAGCATTCAGCAGCGCCGGCGCCCAACCGCCGGGGGACGCGTTCCCGCTGGATTTGCCGGGCACGCTGACCTGCACCGCACCCGAGACCAAACTCAACTGGACGATGCGAACATTGTTTTGGGCGAACGCAGCTTGGCTGGCGATCAATGCCAAGACCGCGATGACTGCCGGAACCCCAACGCGCAAGTACCGCATACCGCCTCCCACCCGCAGAGCGTATCCCGACCGATTGCAGTATAGCACTCGTCAGCCGGCGCTGAAACCCGCGCCGCCATTGCGTATACACTGGTTCTATGGGCAAGTGGCTCGCATTGGCGGCAATCGCCTTGGCGTCCGTGGGGGCGGCGCAACAGCCGCAGGCACTGCCGGAAGTATATTTGTTTCAACATCCGCAGGCCGCACCCCGCCTTCAGGCCACCACCCTGGACGGCAAGCCGCTGAGCCTCGCCGCCTACCGCGGCAAGGTGGTGCTGCTCAATTTCTGGGCAACGTGGTGCGGACCCTGCCGCGAGGAAATCCCGGAATTCGAGCAGCTTCAGCGCCAATATGCCGGCAAATTGCAAGTGATCGGCATCTCGGTGGATGAGATCGCGCCAGCCGCCGTTGAGCGCACCGCGGCCAAGATGGGCATCAATTACCCGGTGGCCATGCTGACCAAGCAGATGGAGCAGAGCTTCGGCACCATGCCCACAATTCCGGTGACTTGGGTGATTGATCCGCAAGGGCAGGTCCAGCAGAAGAACCACGGCGCCAACCCGATGATCGTCTTCGACACCGAAGTTCGCGCCCTGCTGGGCATGCCGACCCAGGTCAAGGTGGCGCGGATTGACCAGCTTTCGCCGAATGGCAAAGTGGGGACCCTGAACATCCCCGGCATCGGCGCGGATCTGCATCAACTTACGCGCGCGCAGCGCCAGATGGCATTGGCGGTGCTGAACGACCGCTCCTGCAGTTGCGGCTGCGAACTTTCGCTGGCGAGCTGCCGGGTGCAAGACCCCAGTTGCGGCTTCAGCCTGCCGCAGTCCAAGCAGGTGATTGCGGCGATCAAAGCCGGAAAGGCGATAGCTCCCCAGCCTTAGCTTTGCGTGGTGTGCGGAGGCGGCAGCAGATCCTCGACCGTCTTGTTGAGGTTCTCTTCCGTGAGATCGTCCAATCCTTCGTAGAGCTTAAAGGAGTAGTCAATTTCGTTGTTGCTGCTCGGGATTCCAGCGGCTTTTTCCTGCTTGCGCACCGAGCGACGCTCGACTTTCTCGCGCTGGCGCTCTTGGCGCTGCTTTTCCTTCTGCCGTTTTTGGAATGTCGGACCTGAACGACCCGCCATAGGGGGACCTCCCGAGTTTGGAAGATGAACGCCGAGCGGCGCTGCTACTCCAAGTGTAGCAGCTTCGCACTCGCCACGTAAGAACTGCGCGGGCAAGCGCGGCGTCGGCGCGCAACCCGGCTGGATTGCACAAAGCTGGTGTGGCACGCTGGATGCAACGCAGTTTGTCAAAGGTGCATTTCCCCCGTGTTGCGTCTGATCCGTGAACATCCGGTGCTGGGTCTGGTTTGCGCGCTGAGCTTGGAAGCTTGGATTGCGGTGCCCGGCGAAGCCATGATCGCGCTCGCGGCAACGGCGATCGCGGGTGAAATTTTCGGTTGGCTGCGGTTGGCGGTCAGCGGGATCGCAGGGATGCTGGTCAACGACTTGGCATTGTTCGGGCTGAGCCGCGTCGGCCGCGGCGTGCTGGCGCAGTGGATCGGCGTGCACGCACTGCATTTTCGCTTGTCGGCGGACATGGTGCTGGGCGCGAAGTTCATTCCGCCGCTGCGCAGCGCGGCGTACATGATCTATGGATTGCAAGGCGCGCCATTTTCGCGGTTCTTGGTGGTGTCACTGGTTTCGAGCGCGATTTGGGTCTGCGTGTACGCGTTGGCGGGTCGGCGGTTCCGGGGCGTGATTAGCCGGGCCATGGACGGCGCCGAACGCCGCGGCGGGCGCTGGCTGACGGTGGCGGAGGTCGGATTGACGATCGGCGCCATTGCCGCGATTTGGCTTTAACTTGCTGATTCTACAAGGGTTGGACTGCGGCATGAAAATCGAATGTAACACCGTGATGATGGATTTCGTATAGGTTTAGCGTTGCGAGCTGGCCGAATTTTTCGCAACCCAACAGGCCGGCCGCTAGGGAGGACCGATGAAGAGTTCCCGTATCATGATTGCCACCGCCGCCATGGCGCTTGGCACCATGCTGGCCTGGGGGGCGAGTCCGGCAGTCTCGACCTCTGCAACCGCAACCGTTCAGGGGCGTCAGCAGCGCACCCCCGCCGAGTCGGCGAAGGCGATGGTGGATCGCATCGACAAGGCCGTGACGCTGACCGACGACCAGAAGACCAAGATCCAGGCCATCTACGAGAAGGCCTACACCGATGGTGCTGCGGCTCGCGAAGCGCAGGACATGCAGAAGTACCGCGACATCATGACCCAGGCGCAGAAGGACGCGCAGGCGGTCTGCACCCCGGATCAAGTGGCGAAGTGGCCGGCGATGGGCCGGGGTCGCCGCAGCGGCGGTGGCGGCGGCGGGCTGCTCTAAGCTGTTTCGCCGACGGGCTAAGAAGCGGGCGCCTCCGGGCGCCCGCTTTTGCGTTTGCTGAGGGCTGAATGCTGAGTGCTGATTGCTATCATGGCGCATGCAACTTTCCTTCCATGGCGCCGCTGGCGACGTCACCGGCTCTTGCCACCTGCTCGAAGCGGCGGGCAAGCGCATATTGATTGACTGCGGACTGTTCCAGGGCAGCCGGCGGCTGCACGACGAGAATTCCGGTCCGCTCGGCTTCGACGCCGCCGGTGTGGATCTGGTGCTGCTCACGCATGCGCATCTGGACCATTGCGGCCGCATTCCGCTGCTCTACAATCGCGGCTACAAGGGCAAGGTCCTCACCACCGCGGCCACGCTCGACTTGGCCAGGATCGTCCTGCTCGATGCCGCCGCTCTTGGGCTCGAGGAGCTGAAGCGGAACCATCAAGAAAACGAAAAGCCGCTCTACACCGCTGAAGACGTGACCACCGCCATGGGCCGCTTTGATGGCAGCGCCGCCTACGGCGCCTGGACCGAGCTCGCACCCGGCATCCGCGCGACATTCCACAACGCCGGGCATATCCTGGGCTCGGCGTGGATCCTGCTGGAGGTGAAGGAAGGCAGCACGGCGCAGCGCATCGTCTTCAGCGGCGACCTGGGGAACCGCGACAAACCGATCCTAGATCCGCCGGAAGGCGCGCCGGCGGCGGATTTCATTGTGATGGAATCCACCTACGGCGACCGCAATCACCGTTCGCAGGCGGATTCGATCGCTGAGTTTCGCCAAGTTGTGGCGTCCACCTTGGCGGGCGGCGGAAACGTGGTGATTCCGGCGTTTGCGCTGGAGCGGGCGCAGGACCTGCTCTACTATTTCCGCGAGATGGTCGAGCAGAAGGTGATTCCAGCGACCACGCCGGTGTACCTGGATTCGCCGATGGCGATCTCGGCGACGGAGATCTTCCGCCGCCATCGCGAATGCGTCAACCAGGAAACCGCCGCCCTGCTGGGCGCGGGGCATGATCCCTTCACCGTGCCGGGCTTGCAGTTCACCCGCGACCGCAAGGCGTCAGAGGCGATCAACGCCGCCCGCGGAGCCATCATCCTGGCGGGATCGGGCATGGCCACCGGCGGCCGCATCTTGCACCACCTGCGCCACAATTTGGGCGACGCCCGCAACCGCATCGTGTTCGTCGGCTACGCCGCGACAGGCACGTTGGCGAGGCAGATCATTGACGGCGCCAAGGAAGTCAAGATGTTCGGCGAAACGGTGATGGTGCGCGCCGGCGTGAGCACGATCGGCGGCTTCTCTGCCCACGCCGACCACGACGGGCTGCTGGCATGGGCGCAGGCCAGCGGCAAGCCGCGCCAGGTGTTCCTGGTGCACGGGGAAGCCGAAGCCGCGGCCATGCTGGCCAAGGACATGGCCGCCCAGGGACTGACGGTGTCGGTGCCGAAGCTGGGCGAAAATGCGGTACTCGGCGCTGCTGACAAGGCACGGGCGTAGAATTTCAAGGCGCCTGGCCCGGCAGCCGCCGGGCATTCCTGAAGCAGCAGCGCGCGATTCGTGTCGGCGACCTCACCGCGGCCGGGACGAAATGCTGAATACCGGCAGCGCGCGGGCTACAACGAGGTGATTTCTTTTTCCTTGGCGCGGGCCATCTCTTCGAGCTTGGCGATCTCGGCGTCGGTGAGCTTCTGCACGTCGTCGTGGGCGCGGCGCTCGTCGTCTTCGCTGATCTCCTTGGCGGCCTTGAGTTTCTTGACCGCATCGTTGCCGTCGCGGCGGATGTTGCGCAGACCGGCGCGATGCTCCTCCAGCACCTTGTGCAAGGTCTTGACAAGATCCTGGCGGCGCTCGGCGGTGAGGGGCGGGACCGGAATGCGGATGAGCTTGCCGTCGTTGCCGGGGTTGAGGCCGAGATCGGCGGCGCGAATCGCCTTTTCGATGCCGCCGAGCAAGCTGGCATCGAACGGCTGCACGGTGATCATCTGCGGATCGGGGGCGTGCACGGTCGCCACTTGATTGAGCGGCATCTCGGTGCCGTAATACTCGACGCGCACGGTGTCGAGCAAGTGCACCGAGGCGCGTCCGGTGCGGACGGCGGCAAGCGCGGCACGGAAATCGCCGGCGGTCTTCTCCATGCGGGACAGCACTTGCTGGATCACGGGACGCAGGGCGGGCACATTGGCCGAGGCGGGGTTCATGAGGCGGCTCCTGGTACAGCGAGGGGAGTAGGCTCGGGCCCGATGCGCGAACCCACCGGCTCGCCGCGGGCCACGCGCACGATGTTGCCGGGCTGCAGCAGGCTGAAGACAATCACCGGCATGTGGTTGTCGCGGCAGAGCGAGACGGCCGACATGTCGAGCACGCGCAGATTGCGTTCGATGAATTCCTGATACTCGATCGAAGCGAAGCGCTTGGCCCCGGCGATTTGGGCGGGATCAGCGTCGTACACGCCATCCACCTTGGTGCCCTTGAGGATGGCTTGGGCGCGAATTTCCATGGCTCGCAGCGCGGCGCCGGTGTCGGTGGAGAAATACGGGCTGCCGGTGCCGCCGACGAAAATGACGCAGCGGCCTTTCTCCAGGTGGCGCAGGGCGCGGCGGCGAATGAAGGGCTCGGCGACCTGATCCATGCGCACGGCGCTCATGACGCGGGTGCTCAGGCCGCGGCGCTCGAGCGCGTCCTGCATGGCCAGGCCGTTGATGACGGTAGCCAGCATGCCCATGTGGTCGGCCGCGACGCGATCCATTTGCTGGGCTTGGAGCTTGACGCCGCGGAAGAAGTTGCCGCCGCCCAGCACCAAGGCCACTTGGGTGCCGGCTTGGGCGACTTGCACGATTTCGCCGGCGATTTCGCCCATGCGCTGGGGGTCCACGCCGAAGGCCTGCGAGCCGGCGAGCGCCTCGCCCGAGAGTTTGAGCAAAACGCGCTGGAAGGCGGTGGGCATGCGCGGGGGCTGGAGCAGAGGGTTATGCCAGAGCTTCGTCGCCCACCTTGAACCGGCAGGTGCGGCGCACCTGGATATTCTCGCCGAATTTGGCCACCTTGCTGGCGACCAGCTCGGCAATCGTCATCTTGTCGTCCTTGATGAAGTGCTGCTCCAGCAGGCAATGGTCTTCGAAGAACTTGCCCAGCTTGCCCTCGGTGATCTTGTCCAGAATGGCCGCGGGCTTGTTGGGGTTGGCGGCCTCGGCCTCCCGGCGCAACCGCGTGCGCTCGGCGGCGAGCACATCGGCGGGGACGCTCTCGCGGCTCAAATAGCGCGGGCCGGTGGCGGCGACATGCATGGCCAAATCGTGCACGAGGCTCTGAAACTCGTCGGTGCGGGCGACGAAATCACTCTCGCAGGCAACTTCGACCAGCACGCCCAGCTTGCCTCCGGCGTGGATGTAGGAACCGATGGCGCCTTCCGAGGCGGTGCGGGCCGCTTTCTTCGCCGCAGCCGCGACGCCCTGGCGGGCGAGGACGAGCTCGGCTTGGGCCAAGTCTCCCTGGGCTTCCGCCAGCGCGCGTTTGCACTCCATCATGGGGGCGCCCGTGCGCTCGCGAAGGGCTTTGACAGCAGAGGCAGTGATTTCCATGGCAGGCGTAGGCATTCCGAAAAAATCTTGAGGCGCCGCGAGCGGCGCGCAAGCTACTGGACGGGCGCGGCCTCAAGGCCGTCGGCGGCTTCGCGGCCATCGCCGGGATCCTGGCCGGGCGCCTTGCGCAAGTCGGCTTCCGCCCAAATCGCCTCGTCCGACATGACTTCGTCGCGCGGATTGTAATCGGAGTCTTCCGAACCCATGTTGCCGGCCACCAGTGCAGGCACCGCGCCTTCGCTATGCGCGGGCGCGACGGCATCGTCGCCGGCCGCGGCCTGGCCGCCCGAAACATGGAGATGGCGCCCCTCGGCGCAGGCATCGGCGATGCGGGAAGTGAACAGGCGAATGGCGCGCAGGGCGTCATCGTTGCCGGGAATGACGTGGTCCACTTCGCTGGGATCGCAGTTCGTATCCACCACCGCCACCACCGGGATGCCGAGCTTGCGGGCCTCAGCCACGGCGATCTGCTCCTTGTTGGAGTCAATCACGAAGATCACGTCCGGAAGGCCCGGCATATCCTTGATACCGGCGAGGTTCGTGTGCAGGTGCTTGCGCTCGCGCTCGAGCTTGATGACTTCCTTCTTGGGAAGCTGCTCGTAGCGGCCGTCGGTGGCCATGGCGTCGAGCTCTTTGAGGCGATTGATGGACTTCTGGATGGTCACCCAGTTGGTGAGCAGGCCGCCGAGCCAACGTTGGTTGACGTAGAACATGCCCGCGCGGGTGGCTTCTTCGGCGACGGCGTCCTGGGCCTGGCGCTTGGTGCCGACGAACAGCACGTTCTTGCCGGCGGCGCACTGGTCCTGGACGAAACGCGAGGCATCCTTGAACATCTTCAGCGTCTTCTGAAGATCGACGATGTAGATGCCGTTGCGCTCGCCGAAGATATACTCCTTCATCTTCGGATTCCAGCGTTTGGTTTGATGGCCGAAGTGGACGCCCGCTTCGAGCAGTTCCTTCATGCTGATGGATGCCAAGCAACCTCCTTCAAAGTTTGCAACCGCAGCCCAGCGCATGCCGCCGCGGTTTTCTCTCCTGAGCGCCTAGCGCTTGGAGAATTGGAAGCGCTTGCGCGCCCCCTTCTGACCGTACTTCTTGCGTTCCTTCATGCGGGCATCGCGGGTGAGCAACCCGGCGCCGCGCAGCTTGGCGCGGAGATCCGGATTGACCAGCAGCAATGCTCGGGCGATGCCGAGCGAGACCGCGCCGCTCTGGCTGGCGACCCCGCCGCCATGCACGTTGGCCAGCACATCGTACTGGCCGTCGAGCTCGACCGTGACCAGCGGGCGATTGGCGAGCACCTCGCGGGTGGGGGTTCCGAAATAGGCGGCAAAGGCGCGACCGTTGATCTTGCGCTTGCCGCTGCCGGGACGGAGGATGACACGGGCCACCGAGCTCTTGCGCCGTCCGGTGGCTTGGAATTGAACGAGTTCAGCCATGGGTGTGGGTTTCCTGGAAATCAGGCGCGCGCGGCGCGGGTCTTGGTGAGCCGGACCGGTTGCGGCTGCTGAGCGGCGTGGGGATGATCAGCGCCGGCATAGACCTTGAGCTTCGCGCCCAGCGTCTTGCCCAGCTTGTTCTTGGGAAGCATGCCTTGCACCGCATCGCGCACCACTTCCTCGGGATGCTTCTCGAGGCGGCTGCGCAGCGAACGCGTCTTGAGTCCGCCCGCGATGCCGGTGAAGTGGTGATATTCCTTCTGCTCGAGCTTCTGGCCGGTGAACCGGACCTTGGCGGCGTTGATCACCACCACGTGCTCGCCGGTGTCAAAGAAGGGGGTGAAGGTGGGGCTGGCCTTGCCGCGCAGAAGCTGCGCGACACGAGAGGCCAAACGGCCCAGCACCTCGTCGGTGGCGTCCACCAGGAACCACTGGGGCGCGACCGTCTTGCTGCTCGGAAAAAACGTGCTCATTGCGTGCTCAATTCCCCATCCCAAAAAATCGCAGCCCCGCGCGCCGAGCGCAACGCCCGTTGCAGAAGTTCCCCGGAATCACCGCTATGGAGGGGGAGACTACAGGCAGGACAAGCTCAAACGATAGGGGAAAACGGCAAAAAAGTCAAACCGGCGGCGGCAGCTGGCCAAGTCTCGCTCGACCCCGAGGGAAGAACACTTCTGATCTGGCGGGAACGGTGTACCTGGACAGTTCCGCGGCCGTCAAATTGGGCCTAAACGAGCCAGAATCCACTGCACTGCGAATTTTCCTGGGGCAATACCCTGATCGGGTGAGCAGTCGGCTGCGATTGGAGTTCCGGCGGGTGCTGGCGCGCACACAGGGATTAAGCGAGGCGTATCGAGTCCGTGCAGAAGACGTGCTGGGCGGAATCGCGTATATTTCCATCGACAACGATTTGCTCGAACGTGCCGCGAAACTGGCGCCGGCTCATTTGAAATCGCTCGATGCCATGCATTTGGCCACGGCGCTTCCTGTGCCGGCGCTGGCCGGGATGGTGGTTTACGACCCGAGGCTGGCTGCCGCCGCCGCCGCGCACGGAGTTCGAGTATTCTCGCCCGGCGCGGGCGGCAAGGCATAGTGGCGCAAGGATCCTACTCGGCGCCGAGGTCTTCCATGTCGCTGTCGCCGTCGGTGTCGTTGCGGAACAGATCGAGGGCGCGCTCGGCTTCCTCGTAGGGCGAAGGCGGAAGCTGCACGGCTTCGAGCGCCGCCAGCTCCTCTTCCTGCTCGCCCACCAGGCGCACGGCGCGGTAGGCCTCGAGGCCGGTGCCGGCGGGAATGAGCCGGCCCATGATGACGTTCTCCTTCAGGCCGCGGAGGTGGTCCACCTTGCCTTGGATCGAGGCTTCGGTGAGCACGCGCGTGGTCTCCTGGAAGGAAGCGGCGGAGATGAAGCTGTCGGTCGAGAGCGAAGCCTTGGTGATGCCGAGCAGCAGCGGACGCCCGGTGGCGGGCTTGAGGCCGAGCGCGATGACGCGCTCGTTCTCTTCGCGGAAGTGGAACTTGTCCACCTGCTCGTCCACCAGGAATTCGGTGTCGCCGACGTCCTCGACCCGCACCCAGCGCATCATCTGGCGGACAATCACCTCGATGTGCTTGTCGTTGATGTTGACGCCCTGGAGGCGGTACACCTCCTGGATCTCGTTGACCAGGTAGTTCTGCAGCTCCTTCTCGCCCAGCACGGCGAGAATATCGTGCGGATTGCGGGGCCCGTCCATGAGCGGCTCGCCCGCTTGGACGCGCTCGCCCTCCTGCACGGCGATATGGACGCCGCGAGGCAGGAGGTACTCGTTCTCCTTGCCGTTGTCGGCCACGACCGAGATCTTGCGCTGGCCCTTGCTGACGTCGCCGTACTTCACGGAGCCGTCAATTTCGCTGATGACCGCGGTTTCGCGCGGCTTGCGGGCTTCGAAGAGCTCGACCACGCGGGGCAGGCCGCCGGTGATGTCCTTGGTCTTGGTGGTTTCGCGCGGAATCTTAGCCAGCACTTCGCCGGCGGAGACCTCCTGGCCGTCCTGCACCATCAAGTGGGCGTGGGAGGGCATGAGGTACTTGCGCGAGTTCTTGCCGGAACCGATGAGGATCTGCGGCTGGCGCTTCTCGTCGGTGGATTCCATCACCACCCAGTGCGACAGGCCGGTGACGTCGTCCACTTCCTCTTGCAGGGTTCCGCCTTCCTCCATGTCCTTGAACTTCACCGAGCCGGGGATTTCGGTGAGGATCGAGAAGGTGTACGGATCCCACTCGAGCATGATTTCACCCATGGCCACCGGATCGCCCTCGTTCTTCTTGAGGCGCGCGCCGTAGACGGCGGTGTAGCGTTCGCGCTCGCGGCCGTGGTCGTCCACGACCGCGATCATGCCGTTGCGGTTCATGACCACCAAGCCGCCATCCTTGCTGCGCACGGTCGCCAAGTTGACGAACTTGACGAAGCCCTTGCTCTTGGACTCCTGCCGCGACTGCTCGCTGACGCGGCTGGCGGTGCCGCCGATGTGGAAGGTGCGCATGGTCAGCTGGGTGCCGGGCTCGCCGATGGATTGGGCGGCGATGACGCCGACCGCCTCGCCCATCTCGACCAGCTTGCCGCGGGCCAGGTTGCGCCCGTAGCAGGAGACGCAGACACCGCGCTTGGACTCGCAGGTGAGCACGCTGCGGATGAGCACGCGCTCGATGCTGGCGCTCTGGATGCGGTTGGCCAGATCCTCGGTGATTTCCTGGTTCACGTCCACGATGGTGTTGCCTTCGTAGTCGCGGACGCGCTCGAGCGAAACGCGGCCGACGATGCGGTCGCGCAGGCTTTCGACGGTCTCGCCGGCGTCAATGATGGCGCCGACGTGGATGCCGTCCACCGTGCCGCAGTCGTCTTCGCTGATGATGACGTCCTGCGCCACGTCCACCAAGCGGCGGGTGAGGTAGCCGGAGTCGGCGGTCTTGAGCGCGGTGTCGGCGAGCCCCTTGCGCGCGCCGTGGGTAGAGATGAAATACTGCAGCACCGTCAATCCCTCGCGGAAATTGGCGGTGATCGGGGTCTCGATGATCTCGCCCGAGGGCTTGGCCATCAAGCCGCGCATGCCGGAGAGCTGGCGGATCTGCTGCTTCGATCCGCGGGCGCCGGAGTCGGCCATGACGTACACCGGGTTGACCGTGCCCTCGCGGTCCTGCTTTTCGAGCACGTTGAACATCTCGTCGGAGACCTTCTCGGTGATGTTCGACCAGATTTCCACCACCTTGTTGTAGCGCTCGCCGTTGGTGATGGCGCCATCCAGGTACTGCTTCTGCACCTCGACCACCTGCTTCTCGGCGTCGCGCACGAGGTTGGCCTTGCTGGCCGGGATCACCAGGTCGTCAATGCCGATGGAGATGCCGGCGCGGGTGGCGGCCATGAAGCCCAGGCTCTTGATGCCGTCGAGCATCTTCACCGACTCCTCGAGGCCCTTGCGCAGGTAGACGAAATTCACCAGCGAGCTGAGGCCCTTCTTCTTGAGCAGGCCGTTGACGTAGGGCATGCCCTTGGGCAGGTGGTCGTTGAGGATGACCGTGCCCACGGTGGTGTTCAGGTAGCGGTTCTTGACGTCGGTCTGCACATCGGCGCGGACCACATCCTGGGAGTCGTAGGCGGCGGTGAGATCAATCAGGTCGCCGCTGTAGCGCAGGCGGATGGGCGACATGATCTCGACATCGTTCATCTCCAGCGCGATGAGCACATCTTCGGTGTTGGCGAAGGTGCGCCCGGCGCCGCGGGATTTTTCGTTGGCCTTGGTGAGGTAGTAGACGCCGAGCACCATGTCCTGGGTGGGCACGGTGATGGGCGCGCCGCTGGCCGGCGAAAGGATGTTGTTCGCGCTCAGCATGAGCACGCTGGCCTCGACCTGGGCTTCGGGCGAAAGCGGAATGTGCACGGCCATCTGGTCGCCGTCGAAATCAGCGTTGAAGGCGGTGCAGACCAGGGGATGGATCTTGATGGCCTTGCCCTCGACCAGCACCGGCTCGAAGGCCTGGATGCCGAGGCGGTGGAGGGTGGGGGCGCGGTTGAGCAGGACGGGGTGGTCCTTGATGACCTCTTCGAGGATGTCCCACACGATGGGCTCCTGGGTCTCGACCATCTCCTTGGCCTGCTTGATGGTGGTGCAGTGGCCGGTCTGCTCCAGGCGATGGTAGATGAAGGGCTTGAACAGCTCGAGCGCCATCTTCTTGGGCAGTCCGCACTGGTTGAGCTTGAGCTCGGGGCCGACCACGATGACCGAGCGGCCGGAGTAATCCACGCGCTTGCCGAGCAGGTTCTGGCGGAAGCGGCCCTGCTTGCCCTTGAGGGTGTCCGACAGCGACTTCAGCGGGCGGTTGTTCGCGCCGCGCAGCACGCGGCCGCGGCGGCCGTTGTCGAAGAGCGCGTCCACGGCCTCCTGCAGCATGCGCTTTTCGTTGCGCACGATGACTTCCGGAGCGTGCAGCTCCATCAGCTTCTTCAGCCGATTGTTGCGGTTGATGACGCGGCGGTACAGGTCGTTGAGGTCGCTGGTGGCGAAGCGGCCGCCGTCGAGGGGCACCAAGGGGCGCAGCTCGGGCGGGATCACCGGCAGCACTTCGAGGATCATCCATTCGGGCTTGTTCTGGCTCTTGCGGAAGGCATCGACCACCTTGAGGCGCTTGGCGAATTTCAGCTTCTTCTGGACCGAGACCTCCTCGCGCATCTTCTGCCGCAGCTCGACCGCGAGGTCCTCGATCTCGACCCGCTTCAGCAGCTCGCGGATGGCCTCGGCGCCCATGAGCGCGGTGAACTTGCCGCCGTGGCCGTCGGTGATGAGCTTGCGGTACTCGTCTTCGTTGAGCACCTGGCGCTCCTTCACCGGCGCTTCGCCCGCCTCGACCACGACATAGGCCTCGAAGTAGAGCACGCGCTCGAGTTCGCGCAGGCTGATGTCGAGCAGATGGCCGATGCGGCTGGGCAGGCCCTTGAAGAACCAGACATGACTGCAGGGCGAGGCCAGCTCGATGTGGCCCAAGCGCTCGCGCCGCACCTTGGAGAGGGTGACCTCGACGCCGCACTTGTCGCAGACGACGCCGCGGTGCTTCATGCGCTTGTACTTGCCGCAGAGGCACTCCCAGTCGTTGATGGGGCCGAAGACGCGGGCGCAGAACAAGCCATCGCGCTCGGGCTTGAAGGTGCGGTAATTCAGGGTCTCGGGCTTGGTCACTTCGCCGTGCGACCAACTGCGGATCTTGTCGGGCGAGGCGAGGCTGATGCGGATGCTGTCGAAGTCGGCGATCAGGTTGGCGCGATCGTAAGGGCTGCTGCGGTACATGGGGGTTCCTCTCGACGGTTCCTGGTTTGGGGATGCGTTCGCGGGTTCAAATTTCGAGAGATTGCGGGTTTAGTCGTCGGCGGCGACGGCCAGGGGCTGGGGCTCCTTCTGGGATTTCATGAGCTCGACATCGAGGCAGAGCGATTGCAGCTCGCGGATGAGGACGTTGAAGCTCTCGGGCACGCCGGGCTCGATGGCGGCTTCGCCCTTGACGATGGCTTCGTAGATCTTGGCGCGCCCGTACACGTCGTCGGACTTGGCCGTGAGCAGTTCCTGGAGGATGTAGGCGGCGCCGTAGGCCTCGAGCGCCCAGACTTCCATTTCGCCGAAGCGCTGGCCGCCGAACTGCGCCTTGCCGCCCAGCGGCTGCTGGGTGATGAGCGAGTAGGGGCCGATGGAGCGGGCGTGGATCTTGTCATCCACCAAGTGGCTGAGCTTGAGCATGTAGATGTAGCCGACGGTCACCGGCTGCTCGAAGAGCTGGCCGGTGACGCCGTCGCGCAGCACCGCCTTGCCGCTCTCGGGCAGGTTCGCCTGGCGCAGCAGGCCCTTGATCTCGGCCTCGCGGGCGCCGTCGAAGACGGGGGAAGCGAAGGTGAGCCCCAGGGCGCGTCCGGCCCAGCCCAAGTGGGTCTCCAGGATCTGGCCCACGTTCATGCGGCTGGGCACGCCCAAGGGATTGAGCACGATCTCGACCGGCGTGCCGTCGGCGAGGTAGGGCATGTCCTCTTCCGGCAGGATGCGGGCGATGACGCCCTTGTTCCCGTGCCGGCCGGCCATCTTGTCGCCGACCGACAGCTTGCGCTTCATGGCGATGTAGACCTTGACCATCTTGATCACGCCCGGGGGCAGCTCGTCGCCCTTGGCGAGCTTCTCGCCCTTGTCGCGGCTGATGTCCTTGATGGTCTGGACCTGGCGGGTGGTCATCTCCTCGATTTCGTCAATCTGCTCGTTGATGCGCGGATCCTTGTCGGCGAAGCGGGCGCGCTTGAGGTTGCGGGTGGACAGCTCCTCGATGGCGGCGCGGTCGAGCTCGCCGCCCTTGGAGAGCAGCTTCTTGTTGGTCTTCTCGTCGTGCAAGTCCTGGGTGAGGACCTTGCCCCCGAGCACGGCCAGCAAGCGCTTGGCGCGCTCATCGTTGAGGATGCGGATTTCGTCGTCGCGGTCCTTGTCGAGGCGATCCTTTTCCTCGGACTCGATCGCCTGCGCGCGGGCATCCTTGTCGGCGCCCTTGCGGGAGAAGATTTTCACGCCGACCACGGTGCCTTCGATGCCGGGCGGGGTGTAGAGCGAGGCATCGCGCACGTCTCCGGCCTTTTCGCCGAAGATGGCGCGCAGCAGCTTCTCCTCGGGCGTGAGCTGGGTCTCGCCCTTGGGGGTGACCTTGCCGACCAGGATGTCGCCGGCTTTGACCTTGGCGCCGATGGTGACGATGCCGCTCTCATCGAGATCCTTCAGGAAGGTCTCGCTGACGTTGGGGATGTCGCGGGTGACTTCCTCCGGCCCGAGCTTGGTGTCGCGCGACTCGAGCTCGAACTCCTCGATGTGGATGGAGGTGTAGTAATCCTCCTTGACCAGCTTTTCGCTGACCAGGATGGCGTCCTCGAAGTTGTAGCCGCGCCAGGGCATGAAGGCCACCAGCACGTTGCGCCCCAGGGCCAGCTCGCCGCGGTCGGTGCAGGGGCCGTCGGCCAGCACCTGGCCCTTGGCCACCCGCTGGCCGCGCTGCACCACCGGCTTCTGGTTGATGCAGGTGTTCTGGTTGCTGCGCTTGAACTTGGTCAGCCGGTAGATGTCGCTGCCGACTTCGCGCGAGAGCTGGCCGGCGTGGGCGTCGCCCTCCATGCGCACGATGATGCGCTTCGAATCCACCGAATCCACGATGCCGCTGCGCTTGGCCAGCACGGTGGCGCCGGAGTCGCGCGCCACCACCGCCTCCATGCCGGTGCCCACGACCGGGGCCTCGGCGCGGAGCAACGGCACGCTCTGGCGCTGCATGTTGGCGCCCATCAGGGCGCGATTGGCGTCGTCGTTCTCGAGGAAGGGCACCAGCGCCGCCGCCACCGAGACCAATTGCTTGGGGCTGACGTCGATGTAGTCGACCTCCTCGCGCGCCTTGAGCACGAAGTTGCCGGTCTGGCGGGCGTTCACCAGCTCGTTGACGATATGGCCCTTCTCGTCCAGGGCGACGTTCGCCTGCGCGATCACGTACTTGTCCTCTTCCCAGGCGGACAGGTAGAACGAATACGGCTCGAACTCGATCAGCTTCTTGCCCTTGAGGGCGGCGTTCTGCTTCCGCGCCTCCTCGAGCTCGAGGTGGTCGCCCACCTTGAGGCTGCTGTCGCCGGCGTTGGTGACGGTGACGAATTCGATCACGCGGCCGTCGCGCACCTTGCGGTACGGGCTCTCGATGAAGCCGAACTCGTTGATGCGCGCGAAGCAGGAGAGGGAGGAGATCAGGCCGATGTTGGGGCCTTCCGGCGTCTCCACCGGGCAGATGCGCCCGTAGTGGGTGGGATGCACGTCGCGCACCTCGAAGCCGGCGCGTTCGCGCGAAAGCCCGCCCGGCCCCAGCGCCGAGAGGCGGCGCTTGTGGGTGATCTCGCTGAGCGGGTTGGTCTGGTCCATGAACTGCGAGAGCTGGCTGGAGCCGAAGAACTCGCGGATGGCGGCCATCACCGGCTTGGCGTTGACCAGGTCGTGGGGCATGGCGGTGGCCATCTCCTGGTAGACGGACATCTTCTCCTTGATGGCGCGCTCCATGCGCACCAAGCCGATGCGGAATTGGTTCTCGAGCAGCTCGCCCACCGCGCGCACGCGGCGGTTGCCGAGGTGATCAATATCGTCCACCGCGCCCTCGCCGCGCCGCAGCTGCAGCAGGTAGCGGATGGTGGCGAAAAAGTCCTCGGGATCGAGCGTGCGCTTGTCGAGCGAGGTGGCATCGCCGCGGTCGTACAGCTTGATGTTGAACTTCAAGCGCCCGACGCGGCTGAAGTCGTACTTGCGGGCGTCGAAGAACATGCCTTCGAACAACGCGCGCGCGGTGTCGAGCGTGGGCGGATCGCCGGGGCGCAGCTTGCGGTAGATCTCGATCAGCGCCTCCTGGTTGGTCTTGATGGCGTCCTTGCGCAGCGTGATCGAAAGCACATTGCCGACGACGTCGCGCTCGGGGAAGAACAGGTGCAGCTCGCCATGGCCGGCGGCGGCGTACTTTTCCAAGTCGCCGGCCTTGATTTCGGAATTGGCCTCGAGCAGCACCTCGCCGCTCTCGCGGTTGACGATGTCCTGCACCGTGCAGGCGCCCTCCAAATCGGCGGCGTCAATCTCGAATTCCGCAATCTTGGACTTGTGCAGCTCGCGCAGCTGCGCCACCCGCAACTGGCGGCCGGAATGGATCAGCTCCTCGCCTTTGCCGGTGGCGATGCGGCGGGTCAGCTTCTGCCCGAGCAGGTTGGTCTCCTTCTCGGCCTCGCGGTTCGGATCGATCTGCCAGTAGAGCTTGCCGCCGCGCACCGCCACCCGCTCGACGGTGTAGAAGGTGCGCAGGATCTCCTCGTCGGTGCGCAGGCCCAGGGCGCGGAGGAAAATGCTGGCCAGGAATTTCCGCTTGCGGTCAATGCGCACGTAGAGCAGGTTCTTGGCGTCGTACTCGAACTCCACCCAGCTGCCGCGGTAGGGGATGATCTTGCCGAGGAAATAGGTGCGCTGGTTGGCGGTCTCGAAGAACGCGCCCGGGCTGCGGTGGAGCTGGCTGACGATGACGCGCTCGGTGCCATTGATGATGAAGGTGCCGTTGGGCGTCATCAGCGGGATGTCGCCGAAGAAGACCTCCTGCTCCTTGATGTCGCGGATGCTCTTGTCCCCGGTCTCGGCGTCCTTGTCGTAGATGGTGAGGCGGATGGTCACCTTGAGCGGCGCCGAGAAGGTCGAGCCCTTGTCTTCGCACTCGGTGACGTCGTTCTTCAGCTGCAGCCGCACCGGATCGCCGCACTTCTGGCAGAAGGTTGGCAGGTTGGCGTTGTAGGTGCCGCACTGGCGGCACAGGATTTCGCCGGCATGGAAGGGATCGGTGATGATGGTCCCGCCGCAGCTCCGGCAGGTCGAGCGCAGGTGGTGCAGGCCGCGGAGATGGCCGCATTTGCACTCCCAGTTGCCGATGGCGTATTCGACGAAATCCAGCTGGCTGACGCCGCGGAAGTCGCTGATGGGGAACACCGAATTGAACACCGACTGCAGGCCGTCGTCGTCGCGCTCTCCCGGCAGCAGGTCCATCTGCAGGAAGCGCTCGTAGCTCTGGCGCTGCACCTCGATCAGGTTCGGAATCTGGATGGCAGTCGGAATCTTGGAGAAATCATTGCGAACGGGCAGTCCATCCTGATGGGGCATGAATCAAGTCCTCGGGGGAAAGACGAGCAAAGCCGAAATGGGCAGGTCGGCAGGGTCGCGCCGCGCGCGCGACCCTGCCGCGTCCTGCCCCGATGCTAATGGCGCCGATGCGCCGTTTACTTGACCTCGACGGTGGCGCCCGCCTCGGTGAACTTCTTCTTGATGGTCTCGGCTTCTTCCTTGCCGACGCCTTCCTTGACCGTCTTGGGGGCGCCGTCCACCAGGTCCTTGGCCTCCTTCAGGCCGAGGCTGGTGACTTCGCGCACCACCTTGATGACGTTGATCTTCTTGGCGGCATCCACGGCGGTGAGCACGACCGTGAACTCGGTCTTCTCTTCGGCCGGAGCCGCCGCGGCCGCCCCGCCGCCGCCCGCCACCGCCACCGGGGCGGCGGCCGCGGCCGAAACGCCGAGCTCTTCTTCCAAGCGCTTCACCAATTGGGAAGCCTCGAGCAGGGTCAGGTTCTTGATGGATTCGACGAGAGTCTGCAGGTCAGCCATGGGTTCTCCTAAAAGCGTTCAGCAATCAGCATTGAGCAATCAGCATTCAGCCCAGCAGCGAAGCGCTACTCGGCAAACTTCTTGGCCTGGACGGCCTGGTCGAGCACGACGGCGGTGTTGCGGCCGACGGCGTTGAGTGCGGTGACCAGGCGCTGAGCCGGCGCCTGGATCAGGAACAAAAGCTTGGCGTAAAGTTCTTCCTTGGACGGCGTGGCGGCCAATTGCGCCACTTGCGCCGCCGAGATGGTCGCGCCCTCGACCATGCCGGCGCGCAGGGTGAAGCCGGGGTTGTCCTTGACGTAGTTCTGCAGCGCTTTGGCCAAGGCGACGCCGTCGCCGGCGGTGTAGGCGATCGAGCTGACGCCCTTGAGGCCGCTGAGCACGGCCTCGGCGGCGGTGCCCTGGGCGGCGCGCGCGGCCAAGGTGTTCTTCACCACGCGGTAGCGGGCGCCGGCGGCGCGCACCTGCTTGCGCAGCTCGAAGTCCTGCTCCACCGTGAGGCCGTTGAAGCCCGCCACCACCAGGGTGGTGGCGTTGCGCAGCTCGGCCTGCAATTGGTCGAGCCGTTCTTGTTTCTGGAGTTTGGTCAATGGCATGTCGAATTCCTAGGCCTTGGCGGCTGCCTCGACCGCGGTGGTGTCCAGGGCGATGCCCGGGCCCATGGTGGAGGTGAGATGCACGCCGCGCAGGTACTTTCCCTTGGCGGCTGCCGGCTTGGCGCGCACGATGCTGTTCAGCAGCGTCTGGGCATTCTCGACCAGCCGCTCGGCGGGAAACGAAAGCTTGCCGACGGCGGCGTGGATGAGCCCCTGCTTGTCGGTGCGGAACTCGACCTTGCCGGCCTTGATTTCGGCCACCGCCTTGGCCAGGTCGAACGTGACCGTCCCGGTCTTGGGGTTGGGCATCAGCCCGCGCGGGCCGAGCACCTTGCCCAGCTTGCCGACCGCGCGCATCATGTCGGGCGTGGCGATGACGGCGTCGTAGTCGGTCCAGTTTTCTTTCTGGATCTTGTCCACCATCTCCTCGCCTCCGACATGCTCGGCGCCCGCCTGCCGGGCTTCGGCCTGCTTTTCGCCGCCGGCGATCACCAGCACGCGCTTGCTCTTGCCCAATCCGTGGGGCAGCACCACCGTGCCGCGCACCATCTGGTCGGCGTGGCGCGGATCGACGCCCAAGCGGATGTTGAGCTCGACGGTCTCGTCGAACTTGGCGAACTTGACTTTTTGGAGCAGCGGCACGGCCTCGGCCAGCTCGTAGGGCCGCATCTCCACCTGCTTGCGGGCTTGCTCGATTTTTTTTCCGGTTTTTGCCATGTTCCTGTCTCCTACGGAGCCCGCTTCAGCCTCATGCGGACCGTAGTGGTATTGACCTCATCCTAGGTTCCGACCTCGATGCCCATGCTGCGCGCGGTGCCCGAGATGCTCTTGATCGCCGTCTGCAGCGAGGCGGCGTTCAGGTCGGGGGTCTTGGTGCGGGCGATTTCTTCGACTTGCTTGAGCGTGACCTTGCCCACCTTGTCCTTGTTGGGGGTGGCCGAGCCCTTGGCCACGCCCGCGGCGCGCTTGAGCAGGTCCGCCGCCGGCGGGGTCTTGGTGATGAAGGTGAAGCTGCGATCGTTGAAGATGGTGATCACCACCGGCACGCTCATGCCATCGAGATCCTTCCCCGAGGTGCGCGCGTTGAACGCCTTGCAGAACTCCATCAGGTTGAGGCCATGCGGCCCCAGCGCGGTGCCCACCGGCGGGGCGGGCGTGGCCTTGCCGGCCGGGATCTGCAGCTTGACTTGGGCTTGGACTTTCTTGGCCATGGCGGGCTACACCTTCTCCACTTGGGTGAATTCGAGCTCGACCGGGGTTTGGCGGCCGAAGATGGTCACCATCACCTTGAGGGTCTCGCGATCGTCGTTGATTTCGTCCACCACGCCGGTGAAGCTGGCGAAGGGGCCGTCGGTGATCTTGACGGTTTCGTTCTTGTCGAACTTGACCTGCAAGCGCGGCTGCTGCCCGCCGGTCTCGACCCGGTGCAGGATTTGGGCGATCTCATCGTCGCTGATCGGGGTGGGCGACTGGCCGCCGCCGACGAAGCCGGCCACGCGCGGCGTGTTCTTGATGACGTGCCAGATCTCGTCATCAATCTTGCCGTTGCCGTCGGCCGCCAGCTCGACCAGCACATAGCCGGGATAGAACAACCGGGTGGACTGCACCTTCTTGCCGCCGCGGTGCTCGATCACCTCCTCGGTCGGGATCAGCACCTGCCCGATCTTCTCGGCGAGGCCGAAGGCCTCGATGCGGCCCTTGAGGCTCTCGGCCACCTTCTTTTCGAAGCCGGAGTAGGCGTGGATGATGTACCAGTGCTTGTCGGCCATGGGAGGCTCTTCAGCGGCTGAAATGGGTGATGATCCCCTGCATCACGGCGGTGAGCAGCATGTCGGTGAAGTAGAAGAAGACGCCGAAGATGGCGACCGTGACCAGCACCACCACCGTGGTTCCCTGGACTTCCTTCCAGCTCGGGGCGGTGACCTTCTTCATCTCCGAGCGGACGTCCACGTAGAAGCTCTTCAGCCGCAGCGAAAGGTCCTTGACCTTGCCGCCCCGGCCGGGCGAATTGTTTTCAGTTGCGGCGCTCACGGGCATAAAAGAATCACAGTGGACAAAAATTTGGCAGGGGTAGAGGGATTCGAACCCCCACATTCGGTTTTGGAGACCGACGGTCTAGCCGTTGAACCTATACCCCTGCATCCAAAGCCGTTCCGGGTTTCCAGCTCCGGGCGCCGAGCCGGGGCGCTGCGCCGGGGCCTGGCATTCGAAGCCGGAATCTTGGAACGTCTTCACTTGTTTTCCTTGTGGGCGGTGTGTTTGCGGCACTTGGGACAATATTTCTTGAACTCCAGCCGGTCGGTGGTGGTCTTGCGGTTCTTGGTGGTCGAATAGTTGCGGTTCTTGCAGTCGGGACATTGCAATGTGACGATTTCGCGCATCTTCGCCTCCTACTGCACAATCTCGGTGATGGTGCCGGCGCCGACGGTGCGGCCGCCTTCGCGGATGGCGAAGCGCAGGCCCTTCTCCATCGCCACCGGGGTGATGAGCTCGACGGTGAGGGCGACGTTGT